>Ga0268293_103_pt1 | contig 609170 bp, 572 predicted proteins | sample MetcoculturR22M_FD_191344 | JGI IMG/M metagenome (GOLD analysis project Ga0268293, IMG submission 191344) | Soil microbial communities from Anza Borrego Desert, Southern California, United States - Methanotrophic co-culture R2.2-M | ecosystem: Environmental > Terrestrial > Soil > Desert | place... | reverse complement strand
ATCATCTACGATCCGGACAGCCGCTTTGCCGGTCTGTTGTTCTTCTTTGACGATGCGGGCGGCCGTCAGGTCACCCAGATCGACGCTCCGCTGATCCCGTCCTTCATGTAAGACCAAGGGGGCGCCGGGTCCCGGCGCCCTCAAGGCTTTACGACCGACGGTCGGCACTGAAAAGCCCTCCTTCTCTGAAGGAGGGCTTTTTTCTTTGTTTAGATCAGAGATTAATTCGGATCTCGGGTGCGCTGTGTGCGGCCTAGAGAGCTTATAACGCGGAAGGTGGCTTATTTGGGCCCAGCTGATTATCCCTCTATATTATTATGAGGGCAGGGTGTTCCCCTTAAGACTATAGGTTCCTATATCTCGGTGGGTCATAGGTTTCGCATCGCTTGTGCCGATTACCGGCTAAATGCTTCCGAATGATGCCCACGCTACCGCGAAAATGTACCAGCTGGTAATTTACCTGAATTCTATTCACGACAGAGCCAGAATGAACTGAAGACAACCTTCAACTCCTTTCCGGCTTCTAGTGATATAATTTATACCGTTTTATCCATATCTATTGCTGGCGTAGCTCAGTCGGTAGAGCAGCTGATTTGTAATCAGCCGGTCGGGGGTTCGAATCCTCTCGCCAGCTCCATTTCGCTATCCATTGCCTTGAATCCGGGTATCGCTCAGCGGCTCTCGCGACGGATATCTAAGCGGCGTACGAATTCGCCGATGATGATTTGATAGAGTCTGTCACCGAGGACGTGATCCTCGATGCCGGCATCGATGTTCGGGTTATCGTTAATTTCGATCACGTAGACACCGTTCTCGGTTTGTTTGAGATCGACTCCGTAAAGACCGTCCCCGATCAGTTTGGCGATGGCCAGCGCGGTATCGACGACAGCGCTAGGGGTCTCTTCGATTGGTAAAGTCCGAAAGTTTCCCTCTACGGCCTTCCCGGACGATCGGTGCCTGACGACTTGCCAATGCGCACGAGACATGTAGTACTGGCAGGCGAACAAGGGTTGTCCATTGAGTATGCCCACTCTCCAGTCGAACGACGTATAAACGAATTCTTGGGCGAGGATCAGATCGGATTCCTTGAACAGTTTTTGCGAAAGTGTTCTAAATTCACGCTCGTCATCGGCTTTGTATACGCCCCGAGAAAACGAGCCGTCCGGGATCTTAAGGACGACGGGGTAGCCGATGTTGCCATTCATCGATTCGACGTGCCCCTTTTGGAGAATTTTGCTTTTCGGTGTGGGAATGTGGTGCGCGTCCATTAGTTCGGCCAAATAGACCTTGTTGGCGCACTTCAGGATGGAATCGGGATCATCTATGACCACCATGCCTTCAATCTGCGCTTTTCTCGCGAAGCGATAGGTGTAGTGATCAATATTGGTGGTTTCGCGAATAAATAGAGCGTCGTATTCCGCCAAGCGCTCGTAATCTCTCTTCTCGATCAGTTCGACATCGACCCCTTGTTTTTTTCCGGCTTTGACGAGCTTTTGCAAAGCGCCGGCATTGGAAGGCGGCATGTTCTCGGCGGGATTACGCAGCACCGCCAGATCATAGCGCGACGTGCTCCTGGCGCGGGGCCTCCGCCATGGTTTCGCGAGGTAGCTGTTCAGTCCGTCGATGAAAAGTTGCCGGTTCGGTTCGCACATCGAGCTCGTGAGGTGCATCGGCTTTACGGTGTCTATATGCCACTTGCCTTGATAGCGGAACTCGACTTTAAGCAACGGACATTGAAATAGATCGAAGATCTGCCGGGAAAGGTCCTGCATATTCGGATCTTCGCAGCGACCGAAAAAAATCGGAAGCTCGAAGGTCTCATCGATTTTGCTCTCGCGCTTCTTGAAGCGTTTCTGGATTATGCCGTTGAGATCCTCGATGTTAAGGCTGTAAATGGATTTACTGCTGAGGCTGGTGAGGGTTCTCACGGTCGGAATGACCCGATGGCTGCGCGGCTCTGCCAGCAAAGAGCAAAAATACCCCATGCTTAAGTAACGATAACTGCGGCACAAATTGATGACGCGGACATCCTTCGTTTTTAGGTACTCGGCCTTCGATAAATAATCGCAGGCTGCAACCACGGGCACGCGCGGATAGTCCGGCTGCCAGTCCTTTAGACTCTCGACAACGACGATGTGGACGGACATATCAGTGGCGCCGGCGCGACTTTGATTTGCGAAGGATCAGTACAGACTTTTGTCCGGTTTTTCCGTAGCGGGCCATGCGTTGAAAATCGGTCTTGAGAATGGGCATGTTGATGCAGTCGGTGGCTGTCTTTCCGGCTGAATAATCGACATAGGGATCGTGCACGTAAAAATAATGTTCGTCGAAGCCTGTCACCACGATCCAGTGGGGAAACTTTTCCTGATAAAGACGATAGGAACTGATCAGCACAACCGGTATGCCGCCTTGCTCCATTTTTTCCTGCAACTCATTGCAGTTGAGGGCGGCATACACGATCTTGACCGGTAGTCTTTTCAGTTCATCCAAAAAATCCTCCTGTACGACCTGCATCACCACCCGTTTCTCTGGATCACGTACCGAGGTAATGAAAAGCGCGCCTTCATCATTGACATAAACCTCGACATCGAACCCGCGGTGAAACGCCGAAAGCGCGAGTCCATAAGGCCCGCACCCGCCGTGCCCGGAGGTCATGAAAACGGTGGTCGATTCGCGCCATAGCCGCAACTCGAGTTTTCGGTCCAGCTCTACATCGGATTGCAGGGTCTTCATGGCCATCATCAGGGATGCCGGACCGCAGGTGAAATCGAGAGTCTGCTGGTAATACGGCACCCGAGCCAGTTCCGGATTCAAATGAGGTGCCAGCATTTTCTCGAACCGCAAGGCCGAGGCGTGGTCTTCGTAGTAGTCGGGAACGCTTTCCAGATAACGATAGCCGAGATTTTCAAACAGTTTGATCGAAGGTCGATTATCGCGCCGAACTTCGAGCCGCAAGGTCACGCATTCGCGGTCCAGGGCCAATTCTTCGGAGGCTATTACCAGAGTCCGCCCTATGCCCTGGCTGCGATACGGCGGGTCGACCGCGTAGGAATACAGGCGCGCCAGCGAGGTGCCGGTATGGAATAGCACCATCGAATATCCGCGAATCACCCCGTCATGATCATCCACGAGGGTCGCCGCATTCGCCTTGGTAAGGAGATACCGGAAGTTGCGCCGGGAAATACGGTCCGTATCGAAACATCGGTCTTCGATCCGAACGAGGGCGTCCAGATCGTCCAAGTTGGCTGCGCGAATCATCAACGGTAGTGGGGGATAGGTGTCGGAAAAGATACTAGGCAGTTGTGTGCCGACATCTTACCCGAAAATAGGTGGGCATTGTGCTCGCGGTGTCAAGCGCGGGAACAAGCCTGCGCTTGTCTGATGCCGATCAGCGGAGCTTGCTCTCGATATCAATGCGTTCCCAAGGCAGTTCGGTGAATGACGCGCCCATGTGGCCGTGTGCCGGTAGCATCCGGTAAAACATCCCTTTGTATTGCGCGGGCAAGTAGCGAAGTCCGAATTTCCGGATGATCGCTCCTAGCCGGAAATCGATGCATTCTTCGAGTCTGTTCTTGATCGTATTTTCGTCGACGCTGCCGGTACCGAATGCCGACACTTGAATGCTGACCGGCCTGGACTGCCCGATCGTGTAGCTCAGCTGGACTTCGCATTCGTCGGCGAGCCCGGCCGCTACAACGTTTTTGGCGGCGTAGCGTGCGGCATAGGCGCCGACGCGGTCGATACGGCAGGGGTCTTTGCCGGACAAGGCCGATCCGGAATGCCGCGCGTAACCGCCGTAGGTATCACTCGCTGTCTTTCGTCCGGTCATGCCCGAGTGTGCGGCGGGGCCGCTTTTCGGGAAAGTGCCGCGCGGATTGATGAAGATGTCTGTCTGATCGTCCGGCCGAATCGATTCGTTCGCAAAAGCGGGATTGATAACGTGGTCGAGAAGATCGGCGCGAAGCTGGGCTGCGTCGATTTGATCTCCCCCATGAGGCCCGGCGATCAGGGTAATGCTGTGAATTCTGTTCGGTCTGCCGCTTTCGAATTCCACGCCGACCTGCGTGGTACAGTCGGGCGATAAGTAGGAAACGGTTTTGTTCTCGCGCGCCACGGTCAGTTGGCGAGCCAAGCGGTTGGCCATGGTAATCGGAAACGGCATCAGCTCGGTCGTCTGATTGCAGGCGAAACCGAACTGAGTGATTTGATTGCGGACGGTGATTCGGTCGAGCTCCTTATCGGTCAATTCCCGCTCGTCCCATTCATACCGTTGATCGAGAGGTTGCGCCATAAGGCTGGTGACCACGGTGCATTCGGCGGCGTTGAAATCTTCCTTGCGATAACCGACCGCGCCGACAACCTGCCGCGCCAGATCCGGAATGTCCACGGTCGCTTTCGAAGCAAAGCGGGCGGCGACGAACACGATTCCTTTCGACAAGGCGCATTCGGTCACGATATGAGAGTAAGGATCCTGCTGGAGAAACCGGTCAACAATCGCGTCGCTGATGGTGTCGCATAACCGATCGGGGTGCCCTTCGGCCACCGATTCCGAAGTGAACAAAAAGCTCTTTTTCATGATCGCCGCTCCTTTTGTTGCGAGTCGGTTTTTAACCGTTTAATCCCCTCATTGATTAAAAACGGCGTGGTTGCTCCGGCCCCGATCGCGACCCAATCGAGGGCGCCGATGGGCGAAAGTCGGAGCAAATTGCGCAACGGAGGCAAAAAGGCCGCGCCGATTTGAAGAGCGGCTGAACCGAACAAAGCCGCACTCAATAGCCGGTTGGTTGGCCGTTTCTCCTTGTCGAACACGCCGGTGCGCTCGGACCGGCAACTGATGGCGTGGAGCAACTGACCGAGCGTGATAGTCATAAAGGCGCCGGTGCCCGCTTTTGGCCCCAAGCCATACCGGGCAACGCTATATCCGTAAACAGCCATGGCGCCGCCGGAGAGAAGCAGTGATTCACGCATCAATCTGGCGGCATCGGAGCGGCGGATGATTGGCTCGGTTGGGCTGCGGGGCGCCTGTTTCAGCACGTCCTGCTCGGGCGGCTCGAGCGCCAATCCGAGGCCGGGCAGGATGTCGGTCAATAGGTTGATCCACAGCAGTTGGATCGGGTTCAGCACTTCGCCGGCACCAAGCGCCGTGCCGATCAGCATGATCTCGACTTCGCTCAAGTTGCTGGAAAGCAGGAAATGCAGGCTCTTTCGGATGTTCAAGTAAATCGTTCGTCCCTGCTCAACGGCAGCGATCATGGTGTGCAGATTGTCGTCTTCCAGAACGATGTCGGCGACGGACCGCGCCACCTCGGCGCCCCCACCGCCAAGCGCCACGCCCACGTCGGCTGCCTTTAAAGCAGGGCCGTCGTTGACGCCGTCGCCGGTCATCGCTACGACGTGTCCGGCCTTTTGAAGCGCCTGGACGATGCGGAGCTTGTGCGCCGGGCTGACCCGCGCGAACACTGTCGTATCATTCACGATGCCCGCGAGCAGGACGGGGTCGAGTTTGTCCAGGCTGGTGGAGTCGATGATTTCGAGAGCCTTAACGCCGTTCAGCCCCAAGCGTTTGCCGACGGAGAAGGCTGTGGCGCTCTGATCGCCAGTAATCATTACGGTACTGATTCCGGCTCCATGGAATTTGGCCATGAGTTCGGCCATCCCGGGGCGGACCGTGTCTTCCATCCCTATCAATCCTAGCCAGACCAGGTTTTGGCTTACGGATGCGGTGCCAATATCTTCGGAATATCCGAAGGCGACGCCCAGAACCCTCAACGCGCGGCCGGCCAAGCCTTCGTTCTGTGTCATGATCGCCGCACACTGCGTTTCGTCAAGCTCTACGTACTCGCCGTCGCGGAGCCCGTACGTGCACAGCCCGAGCACGTCGGTCGGACTGCCCTTGACCGCGACCAAGTGTTTTCCATCAGTGTTCTTGTGAACGGTGACCATATACGGACGATCCTCCGCCCGATGTACCGTCTTGACGAGCGGATGCCGCGCCCGCAATGCCTTGACGTCCTCGCCCGCGTCCAGTGCGATCTCCACCAAAGCCGACTCGGTCGGCGTTCCGTCGAGCTGGCGCCCGCTGCCGTTTTCGACCAGCTTGACTTCGCTGCACAGGCATACGATCTGGAACAGGCGTTCGAGGTCATTCTGCTCAGCCAGATCGAACGGTTCTCCGTTCATCAGCAACCTGCCGTTCGTGCGAGTGACGGAGATTGCAGGCATTTCGATCGTGACGGCCCGCATCCGGTTCTCGGTTAGCGTGCCGGTTTTATCGAGGCAAAGGGTCCTCACCGAACCGAGGCTTTCCACGGCGGGCAGCTGACGGACCAGCACGTGGTGGCGCTGCATTCGCCGTATGCCGAGGGCCAGGGTGGTGGTCGCCACCGCCGGCAAGCCTTCCGGAACGGCCGCGACGGCCAGAGATATCGAGGACTTCAACATTTGCAGCCAGGCGAACCCGCGCAGCAGGCCGAGGCCGAACATCGCCGCGCAGATACCGCCCGAAAACAGCGCGAGCTGGGTGCCCATATGGTCCAATTGGCGCTGCAACGGCGTCTCCGGCGGTTTGACCGATCCAACCAGGGATTGGATCACGCCGATTTCGGTGTGGCGGCCGGTCGACACCGCTACGGCCGTCCCGCTGCCGCCGGTGACGACGGTGCCGCGATGAACCATATTCTTGCGATCGGCCAGAGGGGCGTCCGCAGGAGCCAGATAGTTGTGGTGTTTGCCGACGGGAAGGCTTTCGCCGGTCAGCGCCGATTCGTCGACAGTCAACCGGTTGCTGGCGATCAGACGTGCGTCTGCCGCTACAAACGATCCCGGCTCGAGCACCAGAATGTCGCCTGGCACGACGTTTTCGACCGCTATTTCCGTCTTTTCCCCATCCCGAATGGCAAGCGCCCGGGTTGGTGTCAGCTTGGCCAGCGAACCGATGATTTTTTCCGCTTCACTTTCGGTGAAATAGCCGATGCCGGCATTGATCAACACGACGCTCAGGATGGCTAGAGCATCCGCGACGCCTCCGGTGGCGATGGAAATCACCGCCGACACGCCGAGCAACGCGACCGGCGGACTCATGAGTTGTCCCGCAAACATCGCTATGGCCGAGCGGGGTTTTTGCTGGCTCAAGGTATTCGGTCCGTGACGAAGAAGACGCGCCGCGGCAAGCTTTCCGGTCAAGCCGTCCGGTCCGGACCCCAGGGCCGTCAGCACCTCTTCGTCCTCGATTGCGTGCCAGACTCGCTTGCGGGAGGGGGCCTCTAAATCCGGATTCTCGACGATTTGGAGTGGCGGTTTTCCAAAAGCAGCCCGCCGGGCTTTCCAAAAGCCGATCTTGAGCGCATTGGAGTGCCTCGTGCCCTGGTGTCCGACTTTCGTCCGGGGTCCGCCGATCGCGGCATTGGTTTTCCAGTGTCTACGGGCACAAAGTTCGAGCTCGTCGATGATGAGGGCAATCGGCAGATCCAGTCTGAACCGGACCAAGGCGCTTCCGGTAAGCGGATTGGCGCTGACCGAGTCGAGCCACCGGCTCTTGGCCGGAAGTTCTTCAAGCGCCTTCTTCATGATTTCCGAGCGATAGAGTCCACGAACCTTGACCCGGATTCGCCCGGGAGCCCCGCGATGGGCAAGCGTGATCAAGATCGGTCCGACAGGGCTCGAATGGGAGGAATGATTTTGGCGGCGGGCGCTTTGATCGAACGTATCTTTCATCGGAAAAGCCGTTCCGCGACGGGGGATGACGGGCACCTGTCGCGATGAAAAGTTACTATGCTTCTGCGTATCCGGTCTCGGACGTCAAAAATGAGCTTACCTTAGCGTGGTTACCAAAATGTGACCCTGCGGCTACGATCCGTTACGGGATGCAGCCATATGCCCATGAACGTAGGTCGACGCTATGTGCCGCTCATCCGCCAGTTGCAATAGGGAGAACAGCTGCTCTACGGCGTTTTCGCAGCGACTTAGTCGGGCAGCGAGGTATTGGTCCTCTTCGTAATCGAGCACAAAAAAATCGGCGCTCTTGCCCGGCTCGAAGTTTCCCGCTTCACTCTCAAGCCCGAGTGCCTTTGCCCCGCCCAGGGTCGCGAGATAGAGCAACTGATCGGCATTCAAGCAGAAGTCCTGCAACTGCTGCACTTTATAAGTTTCGGATAGTTCCCGCCACACGGAGAACTGCGTACCGGCACCGATATCCGTGCCTACGGCTACTCGAATGCCGCGCCGTAAATGTCGCCGTAATGGAAACAAGCCGCTCCCGAGATAGGAATTGCTGGTGGGGCAGTGGCACACGGTGCAGTCCGTCTCGGCCATCCGATCCATTTCCGGTTCCGTGGTGTAGATACTGTGCGCCAGCACCGTGCGTTCGGTGATGAGCCCGAAGCTATCGTAAACGTCCAGGTAGTCCCGCCTTTGGGGGAATGCGGTACGCACCGCGGCAATTTCTTCGCGCGTTTCGTTGATGTGGGTCTGGAGGTAGCTTTCCGGGTGGCTTCTCAGCAGCGAACCGCACAGCTCCAGCAACTCGGGTGAGCACGACAGCGCGAACCTGGGCGTAACGGCATAGTGGAGCCGTGGGGCGTGCCGGCACAATCCGATGAGCTTTTCGATCGAATTGACAGACTGTTCCGCCGTTTGCAGCAGCATCGGCGGTGCGTTCCGGTCCATCAAGGTCATGCCGGCAATCAGGCGAATGCCGGATCGTTCGGCCGCCTCGAATAGTGCGAGGTTTGCGTCGTAGAACTGAGAGCCGAACACCATGGCGGTGGTCGTTCCGCAGGTTAACAGGCGCTCGATGAATTGTTCCGCCGCCGCCCTGGCAAAGGATTCGTCGGCAAAGCGAGCCTCGGCCGGATAGACGGTGTTCTCCAGCCAGTCCAGCAAACCGTTTCCGAATCCGGCGGTCGCGTAGAACTGAGGGAAATGCAGATGTGCATCGATCAGGCCGGGGATGAGCCAAGCATCGCCATGGTCGACAAGCTCGCTCTCCGGAAAGGCGTCGAGCACGGCATCGCGTTCTCCGAGCAAGGCAACTCGGCCCGATGGGTTTATCGCCAACGCGCCTCGCTCGATAATTTCGAGAGTGTTTTCTCCGGCAAACGGATTGCCCCTCAAATGGGCGACCGTGCCGGCGTGTATCGTATCGGTCATCGCTGGCGTACCGACTCTTTGCCTCGTGATGTCTATTAGAGACCCAACAGCGCCGGCAATTCGTTGACGGAATCGATGATCTTGTCGGGCCGAATCGATGAGGCGTTCACATAACTTTCCCGATACTTGCCGGTTTTGACCAATATTCCGGTCATCCCGGCTTTTTGGCCACCGCCGATATCGAAATCGATATCGTCGCCTACGATGGCTGTTTCTTCGGCTCTCAGGCCCATATCCTGCAGCGCTATCCGGTAGAAATCCGGAGACGGTTTTCCCATTACCGTGGCTTCGACGCCGCTGCAATACTCGAGCGCCGCGACGAACCCGCCGATATCCATTCTAAGTCCCGTTTCGGTTTGCCAGAATCGATTCTTGTGGACGGCGACGAGCTTGGCACCCTGCATCAGTCGGTTAAATACTCGGTTGAGCAAGTTGTAAGACCAGTTTTCGCCGATATCGCCAAGGACGATATAGTCCGCCTGCTCGATGTCCGCTTCGGCGATATCGGCGAAGTCGCGTTTTACGTCTTCGGCCAGTAACAGAGTGCAAGGCCGGGAGCCACGTTGTTTCAGGTAGCGCAGAACCGCCTGCGGGGCACTCAGAATTTCATTGAATTCGATGTCGAACCCCAGTTTCACCAGTTTGTCGTGCAGCGAAGCCAGCGACCGAGTGCTGGTATTGGTGATGACACGAAGCGGATAACCCGCTGCGCGGATACGTCTTACGGTTTCCGGAGCGCCTTCGATGGTATGTGAGCCAACGTATAGCACGCCGTCGAGATCGAGCAGGATGCCTTTGATGTTGGAGAAAATGGCGGTTGACGAGCTGCGCTGGGAATTCATGGGATATCGGAGGAGTTGTCCACGCTCGCATTTATGGTCCGGTATTGCGCGTCATTCCGCAATTGCAGAACCGGCGATCGAATGCGCTATGACAAGCGAATTCGCGAAACTACGTATCTCCGTTAGGCTGTCAATGTATGACAGCGAAACTCGGCTTGATGATTTCGAAAACCTCGAAGGTCTGGATCCAGGCATCTTGAATGATGTTAGGGACCGTGTCCAAGGACAGTTCGAGCAGTTCCCAGGCGCCCTTGTCGACTCCCGTTTTTTCGGTGCTTAACACATCTTCCAGATTCACGCTGGGTTCGATATGGCTGGCCAGGGCGCTGGCCACGTGGATGAGCGCCGCATTTTTTCGATGATCCGCCGGAGCCTTGTTGGGCTCTAAATAGTGTGCCACGGCCCTTTGCAGGCGTTCGGGAAGTCTCCAGTTTCTCAATAGTTCGGCGCCGAGCTCGGCATGAGTAAAGCCGAAAATTCGCTGTTCCGCCTCGTTGATGGCATCTTCGCCGCGTTCGCTGAGTTCCAGAACGCTCCGGTATTGATCGGGACGGCAGGAGTAGAAGACCAGTCTGCCTACCTTGTGCAGCAGTCCGGCTATGAATAGGGGTTCATTTTCGAAGATCCGGCAGCGGAAGGCCAAGGAGCGCGCAATGACGCCGCAGGCGATGCTATTGAGCCAGAACCGTTCCATGTCCACCCAGTGCGGCGGAATTCCCCTGAACGTACTCGCCACGGACGTCGCCAGCACCAGATCCCGGACGGCATCTCTACCGAGTAATGAAATCGCCTGGGAAACCGTTTCGACCTTGTGCGGCACGCCGGCAAAAGCGCTGTTCGCCAATCTCAACAATCTTGCGGTCAAGGCCGGATCGTTGACGATCACTTCACCGATCGCGCCATTGGTCGAATCGGGAGACTCCATGAGCTGAGTCACTCTCAGAGTCACTTCGGGCAGGGATGCGAGCGTCTTTACTTTTTTGACGAGCGTTTGGGCAGTCATCGGTTTAACCTGATGTTCTTGGCGCTGGTGCGTCACTATTTTTTTACCGGAAATGCGGCGTTCGAGCGGACTCTCCGCTCGAATAGCGCAACCCCTAGGGCTAGAAAGATCTGATTTATCTTGTGGGGCGGCACTGTAGAAGTGTAGTCGTCCTGAGAAAACCGTCTTGCTCGTTGAGATAAGCGGAAGGGAAGGACTTATCGAGGCTGGAATGAACGCCAGCCGTGGAAAATCGACATCAAATCAGTCCCGGACGAATCGACATGTCCGAGGCTCTGGCGTCGGCCTGCAGAGGCGACCCTTAATAATGCCGATAAAGCTTTTTGGTCGAATCGCTTAGCGGTGCAGTCTCGCGCTTCAGATGATAACGGTTCTTGCCGGTCCGTTTGGCGTAATACATGGCCTCGTCGGCGGCTTTGACCAGGCTGTGGTTGTCGGTGCCGTGAATGGGGAAAATCGCGATGCCTATGCTGGAGCAGACGGCGATCTCCGAGCCATTCACCTCGATCGGACGAGCGACCGCGCTCAGAATTTTTTCCGCGACGATGCAGGCTTCCTCGGCTCCGGAAATTCCCGGAAGCAGCACGAGAAATTCATCTCCGCCGATGCGGGCGACCGTGTCGCTCTCACGGAGCGATTGCGAGATCCTAAGCGCGGCTTGCTGCAGTACGAGGTCTCCCACATTGTGTCCGTACGTATCGTTGATTTCCTTGAAACAGTCCAAATCGACGAATAGGACGGCAAACTGCTGCCCATATCGGCTGGCGAAGGACAGGGCATGGCTGATTCGGTCGTTGAACAGAATCCGGTTCGGGAGACTGGTAAGCGCGTCATAGTGCGCCAGGTAGTAAATCTGCTCCTCGGCGGTTTTGCGCGAGGTGATGTCGAGGCCTACACCCAGAAGGCAATCGCTCTGTCCCAGTTTGGCTTTTGTGCTGGTGAAGAAAAACGGGATTCGCTGCCGGTCCTTGGTCAGGAAATACGATTCGGCGAGGGACCGTCCCGAGGTGAACATTTCGATGATATTGTCCCCGACAAAAGCGTGTTTGTCGTCTTCGGGAACGAAATCCAGCGGGTGTGCACGTTTCAGTTCGCCCGCCGAATAACCGGACATCTCTTCAAAATTAGCGTTCCAGCGTAGAAATCGCCCATCCTTGTCCGCCAGATAGAAGATGCCGGGCAAACTTCTTATCAGATCGTCGGCGAATCGGACTTCATTCCGGAGTGTCTCCTCGGTGTTTTTCTGTTCCGTGATATCGGCGAAAGACCACACGAACTTTCCGTCGTCGATCGTCCGGACGCTGACATCGACCGTTAAGATGTTTCCGTTTTTGTGCCTCACTTTCAGCGTGCTTCGCGCGATATCGCCGGACGTCAGCGCGTCCAGGCGTAACAGTTGAGCGGAGCAGTCCTCTACAATCACGGCTTCGACATCGATTTCACTGTGCTCTCCGAACCGGTGGCCGAGTAAGTCGCAAGCGGCGCGATTGGCATAGACGCAACGTAGGCTGGTCTTTTCAGTCACGCAGATGGCGGCAGGTGACAATTCCAGAATCGTTTCGAGATCTTCCCGGGAAGGTGGGGGAATTTGTCTTGTTTTTGTGAAGCGTTTGCCAAGAATGGCAAGCAATGCGATGAGCGACAGCGGCCCGACGAAGCCCAAAAGCTGAAAATTTTCGAAAGCGCCTCCGTCAAGACGCAAAAATCCTTCGTTTCCGAGTATTGGAAGCGAAGGAGCAATAAGCACAAAAAGGCCCGCCATCCAAGGAAGCCAGCTTAGTACGGGAAATGATAGTCCTTTCATCCCTACGATCCAGTATCCGTAAAAGATTACGCGGAGCGAACTGCATTCGTCCCAGCGATATTCCGATTTCCGTAGTATGGGATGACGAGTACGAAACACCATAAGTATTTCTACTCATACAGAGGTATGAATCGCGGTCGAGATGGCGGCGGTTTCCGCCGGTTTGAGATGGCTGTGATTACCTACAGGAGTTCGGTATTTCGAGCAGTGTTGGGTTGGCCGGTGTCGATATCTGCGTATTCGCAGAACGATGGATGAGGCTTTGATTCGAAGCTTCGGTTGTTGGGCTGGGGTGGGTGAAAATTCCGTGCGGGGTCCGAGGCAGCGGACAAACCGTGTTGCTTGCGATGCCCGTCTGTTTGGCTGAAAGCACGGGAAATTCTCGTCGGCAGTGGAGTAGCAAAAAAGTAGGGGCTCGGGGCGGGAGCAGGCTCAGCCCGCGATGAACGGACGTGAGCAGACCGTTCCTGAAAAGGCGCAATTCCTTTGGCGCCTCTTTCTTCAGGACAGGGAAACGGTCACTCGGAATCTTCCTTGAACTGTCCCGGCTCCAGATTGTGCCGGCGCAGCAGCGAATAGAATTCGCTGCGGTTGCGCTTCGCGAGCCTCGCGGCATGGGTGATATTGCCGTGGGTCACTCTGAGCAGGCGGATGAGGTAATCCCGCTCGAAGCTCTTCTTGGCGTCATCCAGAGACACCATCTCGCCGGCCTGTCGCTGCAAGGCCCGTTGGACCAGGGAAGCCGGTACGATCTCGACGGTGGCGAGGGCGACGATTTTTTCGATGACGTTCAGGAGTTGCCGGATATTGCCCGGCCAGGGGCAGGTCAGCAGCAGGTCCATGGCCTCCGGGGCGTAGCCGTTGATGGTCTTGCCGTATTTCCGAGCGAGTTGCGCCGTGAAATGCCGGGTGAGCAGCGGAATGTCGTCGACCCGCTCCTGTAGCGAAGGAAGACAGAGATTCACCACGTTCAGTCGGTAGTACAGATCCTCCCGGAACCGCCCTTCGGCGATTTCCTTTTCCAGATTGCGATGGGTTGCGGAGACGATCCGCACGTCCACCGGCACGCTTTGCAAGGCCCCGACCGGCCGCACCGTGCGCTCTTGAAGAACGCGGAGGAGCTTCACTTGCAGCGGCAGCGGCATGTCTCCGATCTCATCCAGGAAGACCGTCCCGCCCTGAGCCGCTAGGAACAGCCCCTTGTGATCGCGGACGGCGCCGGTGAAGGCACCTTTGACGTGACCGAACAGTTCCGATTCCAGGAGATTTTCCGGGATCGCACCGCAATTGACGGCGATGAACGGTTTCTGCGCTCTGGGACTGGCGCGGTGTATGGCCTCTGCCATCAGTTCCTTGCCGGTGCCGGAGGCCCCGGTGATCAGTACGCTGGCATCCTGAGCGGCGACCATGCGCGCTTCGGTGAGCACGGCTTCCATCCCGGCATTGCGGGTGATGATGGTGTCCGACCAGTCGAATTCGGGGGGCGCCCCGCTCTGCTCCAAGGCTCGCTCCACTTCGGCCAGCAAGGCCTCGGCCTCGAACGGTTTGGACAAATAGCCGAACACGCCCCGCCGTACGGCGTCCACCGCATGGGAAACGGAACCGTGGGCGGTGAGAATGATGACCGGCAGGGCCGGATGGATGTGCTTCAGGGAGTCGAACAGGGTCAGGCCATCCATGCCGCCCATCTGGACATCGGTAATCACCAGCTTCGGCCGATGGGTGGCCGTTTTCGCCAGGGCCTCCTCGCCGCTGCCGGCCTCGATGACGGCAAAGCCTTCGAGGTCAAGGCGCATGGCCAGGAGCTTGAGCAGCGCAGGGTCGTCATCCACGATCAGGATTTCCGGCCTTTGTCTCATGGCTGCGACCCCGCGGGGCCGACCAGGAGACTGCGGATCGTCTGCAGCAGTTCGGCGTGTTGAAATGGCTTGATGATGAAGCCGGAGGCGCCCTCGCTCAAACAGGCTTCCCGTTCGCTGGGCGCGGCGCTGGCCGTTAGGAAAACCAGGGGAATGTTGGCCGTTTCGGGACTCCGCATCAACTGGCGCAGGACCTCCCAACCGTTCAATTCGGGCATCAGAAGATCGCACAGCACCAGGTCCGGCGGTTCGGCCGCGATGGCCTCCAGTGCGAGCCGGCCGTTTTCCGCCTGGATTACCTTATAGCCTTCCAGTTCCAGCAACTGCGACGTCAGCATCCTCAGTGCCGGATCGTTTTCAACCACAAGGATTGTTTTCATCATGCTCCCCCCTTAACGGTATCCGTACCAGAAACCGGGTTCCTTTTCCCAATTCGCTGGTGTAGGTAATGTCGCCGCCGTGCAGCTCTATGCATTTCTTGACGATGGCGAGTCCCAACCCCGTACCCTGGATATTGTTGACATTGCGGGCGCGGTGAAAGGTATTGAAGAGATTCGCCCGGTCTTCCGGCGGGATGCCGACCCCCCGGTCGGCTACTTCGAAAACGAGCCCCGCGGCGTCGCGGGTGCAGACCAGACTGACGGTGGACCCCTTGGGCGAAAATTTGACGCCGTTGCTGATCAGATTCAGGATGATTTGGCGCAAGAGGTGGGTGTCAACCAAGGCCGGCGCGGGATGCCCGGTCGCGGTGAACTCGATGTCGTGTTCCCGGCCGACCCCGGTTCTTACCTCCTTGAGCAATTGCTCGCAGAAGTCGTCCACATCGGTCGGCTGCGGATTGAATTGCAGATGGCCGGTATCGGACTTGCCTATGAACAACACCTCTTCCAGCATTCGGGTCATATTCTTGACGGCCGTTTTGATCATACCGAGCAATTCGGCCTTCTTATCCGAGGCGAGGCGCTCGCCATAGGCTTCCAGCAGTTCGGTGGAGGACAGAATGGCGGTCAGGGGCGTGCGGAATTCGTGGGAGGTCATGGACACGAAGCGGGATTTGAGTTCGTTGAGTTCCTGCTCCCGCGCCAACGCTTTCCGCACTTCGGCCTCGGCCTGGCGAAGGTCCGCTTCCGCCTGGGTCCGGTTTGCGGCTTCGAGGGTGAGCGCCACCAAATTGCCGATGGACAGGGCAAAACCGACTTCCTCGGCGGTCCATGTACGCGCAGTTCCCATGTGCTCGTGGCAAACCACCGCCACGACCCGCCCGTCCAGCCATACCGGGACGTCGAGCATGGAGGTGATCCCCAGGGGTGCCAGGTAATGGTCGCGGAATTCGACGGTTGCCGGATCGGTCCAGGCGTCATTGGCCACCACCGGCCGGTTGGAAATGATGGCGGCATAGTACTGCGGATATCCGCTCATCCCGAAACCGCCGAGTTCCGATTCCGGTACGGTATCGTCGGACTCGGCGCGGTAGATGATTTCCGGCCGCAGAGCCACGTCGTCCTCGCGCTCTTCGAAGCGGCCGAATACCATTCGCCCCAGACCCAAGGTGTAGGCCGCGGTTCTGAGGATGCGCAGGAGCGACCCCTTGTAATCGGTCTTATCCATGCGGGCCAGTTCGAACAGCACCGTGCGGAAGCGGAGCGCCCGCTCCGCCGTTTCCGCAGCGCCCTGCATGGCCCGCTTGCGCTCGGTGATGTCGCGCAGGAAGGCGCTGAAGCGATACCCTTCCGCGCAGCGTACCGGCCACACCGAGAGTTCGATGGGGAATTCCTCGCCGGCGCTATTGAGAGCCGAGAGCTCGATGGTCCGGTTGAGTACGGTGCCTTGTCCCGTGGCGAGGAAGCGCTTCAAACCGGCCTCGTGAGCCTCCCGGTAGCGATGCGGAATAATGAATTCGGACAGTCGGCCGCCGATCATTTGATCGCGTGGCCAACCGAAAATGCGTTCGGCCGCTCCGTTCCATTCCTTGATGATGCCATGCCGGTCAATGGTGACTACCGCTTCCGCGGAGGACTCGATCATCAACCGCATCAGCTCGGTGCGCTCGGCGATGCGCTCTTCCAGCTCCCGATTGAGCCGGTACAGTTCGTCCTGGGCGGCGCGGCTGTCGTAACCGCCGGCCGCCTCGGCCAAGATCCAGTCCACCCGGCCGGTATCGTCCCGCACCGGCCGCAGTGACAGATCGACCTGTAGCCAATGGTTTCCAGCACTGCGTACCGTGGTAATGAGCCGTATGGTTTCACCTGCGGCGGTTCGGGCGATGGCTTCCCGGATTTCCTGCTGTTTTGCGGGATCGTCGTACCACCAGGGGCCCTGCCAGAACGGCTTGCCTACAGCCGCTCCCCGACCGACCGGAACGGATTCGAAGGCTGCGCGGTTCACTTCCGCGACCACGCCGTTTGGCCGCAACACGGCGGTCAGCACGAAACCGGCCTCGAAAAAGCCGCCCGGTGCGGGTTGATTTTCAAGTTCAATACGTTTGTGCAAGTTCGGTATGGATTTGGATCAGGATTTAGTGCGCCGCCGCTTTTTATGCTGCCGGCGTCCATTGATAAAGCCAGGTTTCGGTCAGCGCGCCCAGTTCGTCCCGAAGATAGCAACGTAGGTCGACCGGCTCGCTGCCGTCGCTTATCAAGTCGAAATTGCAGCGCCAGGCGTTGGTACCCCTTAGCGGACGCGCCGCCGGCTCCTTGATTTGTCCACGGGAGGTCGTGATGATCGGCTCGACCTTGGCGGTTTCCGGCAGGTCGCTCAATCGGCCGCCTTCGAAGTCGATGACGAACTTGCGAGATGGAATGCGGTTCTTTTGTCCGGGAATGCCGCCTGCTCCGATACGGGTGGCAACCACCTTGGCCGCACGGGAACTGACCGGGGGCTCGCCCCAGTGCAATCGATATTTGAATACTCGCTCCTGGCCCGGCTGGAATAGTTCCTCCGGACTCCAAAAAACGACGATGTTGTCGAAGGTCTCGTCAGCCGTCGGGATCTCCACCAACTGCACGGCACCTCGACCCCACCCGTCGAGCGGTTCCACCCAAGCGGAAGGACGTAGATGGTAGTTGGCGCCATCGTCCAGATAATGGTCGAAGTTGCGATCCCGCTGCAACAGACCAAATCCTTTTGGGTTGTTGTCCACGAACGAATTGACGCGCACCACAGGGCTGTTGACCAGGGGGCGCCAAATCCATTCGTCGGTGCCGGCCCATAAGGCCAACCCGTCGCTATCGTGGATTTCCGGGCGGAAGTCGTCGGACACCCGGCGGTCGTTCTCGCCGTGCTGATACATGGATGTCAGCGGGGCTATGCCGATCCGCTCTATCGATTTACGCGGGAACAGATGGGCTTCGATTTCCATGACTGTCGTATCCCCCGGATTGACTTCGAAGGTATACGCGCCGGTGACGCTGGGGCTGTCGAGCAGCGCGTGGATGGTTACGAACTCGGCCTTGGGCGACGGCCTCTCCAGCCAGAAACGGCGGAATTCGGGAAATTCTTCGGGGCGCGGCAGCCCAGTGTCGACGGCCAATCCGCGCGCCGACAGGCCGTACTGCTTGGTGCCGCCGACGGCGCGGAAATAGCTCGCCCCGAGGAAGGCGAACATATCGCGTTCGAAGTCCGGCTCGGCATTGACGCGGAATCCGGCAAAACCGATGTCGCCGACTTTTCGGGGCCTTTCGAGTTTCGACCCGAACTCGAACAGGTCGGTCGAATACTCGATGGGTTCAGCCACGCCGTGGACGACCTCGTAGATCTCGACGGGGTGTTTGAAGAACAAGCCAAGGTGGAAAAGTCTTGCTTGGAACGGCAGATCTTGCTTGGCCCAGATCGAATGCTTGGTTTTGAAGCGGATCGATTGGTAGTCATCCCAATCCAGATTGGCGATCCAGGCCGGCAATTTTTCTTTGGGCGGATCGAAAGGTTTCCGGGAAAGCCGCTTCGCTTCCTCGATAAGCCATGCCTTGCTGAATGGCTTGGGTCCTGCTTTGCCTTTAGCTTCCGCGAGAGGCGTATAAAGCGCCGCCGGGCTGAGCACCCCCCATGCCGCCAGAGTCAGCAAACGCGCCAATAAGTCTCTTCGAGTCATCATGCTGTTACATCAATGAGAAATGAAGGTACGCAATCTAACGATCTTCCGACGTTACGTCCAGAGCCCAGAAAGCCCGTATGCGCCTGATGAAGAATGCGGTAGCTTCCCTCGGGCTGAGCTAATAGCGCTATCATGGGGAGCACGGCCGCCGCTGACGGCAGCGGTTTGCAGAATCGAGAACGCAGGAGGGCCAGTCAAAGATGGGGGCGTGCCAATGGTGATGCGAGATGATTTGGAAGCATTCTTGAAAGAACTCTTAAAACCGCAGGATTTCGCGGACTACGGCCCCAATGGCCTGCAAATCGAAGGGAGCGAGCGGATCGAGCGTATCGCGTTTGCCGTTTCGGCTACGGCGCACTCGGCATTCGCTGCGGCGGAACGAGGCGCTCAAGCGCTGATCGTGCACCACGGACTCTTCTGGAAGTTCCATGGCCCGAAAACCCTGACCGGCCCTTTCGCCCGGCGCGTTTTCCCGCTGGTGCGCAACCATGTCAGCCTGTTCGCTTATCATCTCCCGCTCGATGCCCATCCGGAAGTGGGCAATGCCGCCAGCCTGGGGCGGGCCATCGGTCTTGGCGAGCAGCAATCTTTCGGTGATTACCAACGTTGCCCGACCGGCATCAAGGGAGTGTTTGCCGAGCCGCTAAGCGCCGCCGCATTGCGGGACAGATTGGGCGCGGTGCTCGACCATCCGGTGCTGTTCGCAACCCCCGATGAAAGAGCGATTGTTCGGTCGTGCGGGATCATTACGGGCGGTGCGAACCGGGATTGGCCCTTGGCCTTGCAAGACGGGCTCGATGCCTACGTCACCGGCGAGATGAGCGAACACGACTGGCACGAGGCGCAAGAGGCCGGAATGCACATGTACGCGGGCGGCCACAACGCTACCGAACGCTTCGGCGTTCAAGCCTTGATGGAAAGGGTGCAGGATACTTTCGATGTCGAGTGTTTCTTCATTCCCAGCGACAATCCGGCATGATCGATCATGGCGTTTTCGACCTACCAGTTACTGATTCACGTCTCCGAAAACCTCCGAATCCGGATAGGGCAACTCGGCACCTTCGATTTTCCCACAGGCCGTTACATTTATACCGGGAGCGCGAAACGTAACTTCGAAGCGAGAATCACGCGGCATTTGGCCAAGAGCAAACGGCTGCGCTGGCATATCGACTATTTATTGGCCGCTTCCGGCGTCGATGTCGTGGACGTGCTAAGGTTTGACGCGTCCGAATGCGAGGTCAATCGTCGCACCGCAGGTCGCGTTATCGTCGACCGCTTCGGAGCCGGCGATTGCCGATCGGGTTGCGGCAGTCACCTCAAGTATCGAGCGGCCGGAGAGACTGTTGGGGAGCCATGCTGAGCATCGTTTCTGCCCAACCCGAAGATGCCGAAGCCATCGCCGAAATGGCTCTCGATATATGGCGACGCCATTATTATCCGGACGTGCTGACCCAGGATGAGATCGAGCATTTTTGGAATCGCATGTATCGGCCTGAAGCGATACGAAGCGAAATGGGGCGCGGAGTCGTTTACGAACGGATCATGCTGGACGGTGAAATGGTCGGTTTTCTCGCTTATCACCACCATCTGGAGCAGATGCGTATGCGGCTCAACAAGCTTTATCTTTTGCCGCAATTTCACGGGCGGGGATACGGCGCGTCCGCGCTGGCGCACGTCAAGGCCGTCGCGGCGCGCTTAGGGGCCCGCGAGATTTATCTTTACGTGTTCAGGAAGAACGATAGGGCAGTCCGTGCCTATCTTCGGGCCGGTTTCGTCATCGTCCGCGCAGAAATAGCCGAAGGCGGCGATGGTTTCTATTACGATGACTACGTGATGTGCTGTACGCTTGATTGAAGCGGGCGGTCCGCGGCTAAGCAACTGGGCATCCAGAGCACCGAGATGTGAGCTGGGCCGACGCCATCCTTGGCTTTTGGATTCCGAATCACAAACGGTTGCTTTAGCTGCAACCCTACTGTCGTCAGCCGCTCGTTATTGCGCGGGCGTTCCATGCTGCATCTGTTGGCCGCCCTGCATCGGTCCGCCGTGCTGCATTTGACCGCCGCCATGCTGTCTCATCTGCTGCATGTGCTGCTGCATCATTTGCTGATGCTGCGCGTGGTGTTCTCGCATGAGTTTCCGTTGTTCTTCTTTCAGTCGCTCCCGTTCTTTGTCGTCTTTGGCGGCGATGATCTGGTTCATGAGTTCGTGCATTTTCAGCATGTGATCCTGGGCTTGCCGAATGTGCTGTTCTCGTTGTTCCTCGGTCATGTTTCCCATCATGCCGCCCATGCCCCCCATCATTCCACCCATACCCCCCATGCCACCCATTTGGTGCTGACCGGTAGACTGTTGAGACGCGTGTTGTTCGGCGAAGCCGGTTGAACAAATCGGAGAAATCAACAATGCGGCAGCGATGCATTTCAAAGTTGTTTTCATAATGATCTCCTCCTAACGATGAGCTGATTAAACTGTCGACTCTGGTCCGCCGTCTTACGTGACATACGTTCCATCTTTTCAAAGTAGCAGCTAATGGACGGATGCACCATAGGCGGGAGCGGTTCGGAAACCGTCGTCCCCAAATAACATGAGGACATCATCTGAGCCGGCCGAGTTCAAGTCTGGAACCTATTTGGAACCCTAATGCGTTTTATCGGCGTTATTTCGGATACTCATGGTTTGATGCGACCTGAAGCGATAACCGCGCTTGGAGGCTGCGATCTGATTCTTCATGCCGGCGACATCGGTCGTCCCGAAGTGCTCGATACATTGCGATCCATTGCGCCGGTCGTCGCCGTTCGTGGAAACGTCGATAAGGGGGCATGGGCGGAGCCGCTTCCGGAACGGGAAGTTGTTCGTATCGATGGCCGTTGCATCTATCTCTTGCACAACCTGAAAGAGTTGAATCTGAACCCGGCGGCAGCCGGATTCGCCGCCGTGGTTTCAGGGCATTCCCATCAGCCGAAGATCCGTAAAGAAGGCGGGGTTTGTTATCTGAACCCCGGGAGTGCGGGACCGCGGCGGTTCAAATTGCCGGTTTCGATCGGGCGTTTGGTGCTCTCGGACGGAGAACTGTGCGGTGAGATCGTTGAACTCGATGTTTATTAATCAGGCCCGTAAATACCAGGAGGGTATTTACGGGCCGCTGCCAAGACCGGTGTACAGGCCCGGCCTTGGCTCACTCGGCTTGCCGCCGCGCCGGGGTATCCGTGTCCCGGATTAACCCGGCCTATGTTTATAGGCCGGGTTAATAAGACGGTTTTTATCCGTCCATGACAGCTTTTGCTATCTTCTACCTGCCGGAGTAACTATTATGTCGCCGTTGCCCGACAACAACAAGAAACAACCCGATGGCAGAGCTTACTTATATTTCCCCCCTCCGGCTCATAGATCTTTATATTTTCTATGGCTTTTCTTTCCTGACTCTGTCGATTGTCGTCTTTTTGCAGCCCAGAAGCGATCGTGTTCTTCCTTTTGCCTCGGAGTTTTGGCTGTTGGGGATATTCGGTTTTCTCCACGGCATCAAGGAATGGCTGGATGCCTGGATGTTGCTCAATCGAGCGGACGGCACGGGGCTGCGTTGGTTGAATGCTTCCATATTGGTGTTTTCCTATCTGGCGTTGTTCGAGTTCGGGCGCCGATTGGTGCTGCTCTGCGCGGCTTCCCGGAATGAACGGCAACCGGTTTGGCAACCATGGCTCGGCGCCTGGATTTATCTTCCCTTCTTGACTGGCGTGTTCGCACTGACTTGGATCGCCGATGATGCCATTCGTGGGGTAAGTGCCGGCGGAAGGATTTTTTTCGGTTTCAGCGGCAGTTTGATAAGCGGTGCGTTGTTGGTGGTGAAGCGGGGCCGCGTATGCGGGTGGCCAACCTTTCCCGAGACCAGACCTTATTTCTATGTCGCCGCGGGGGCGCTGTTCGCCTATGGAGTCGTCGCCGGATTGCTGACCGAGGGCGATGCTGCATTTCCCGACTGGATACCTACCGCGAACTCGTTCCTCGCCTCTACGGGCATTCCCATATATGTCCTCAGAGGGTCTTGCGCGTTCGTGCTGGCTCTGGCTTTGGCAGTCATTACGCGAGCGGCAAACATTGCCGCGCGAAAACACGAGGAGGCAGCGCGCGCCGAGGCGGCGGCGCTCAATATCGGTCTTGCGCGACGGGTGCGGGAAAGTACGGTTTCGCTCGAAGAGGCTAACTGCAAACTTCAGGAGGAAGTCGACGAAAGAAAACTCATCGAGCAGGGACTGCGGGAGCGTGAGGCCGATTTGCGGCGTGCGCAGTCGGTCGCCCACGTCGGCAGTTGGCATTTGGACGTTCGGAATAATGCGCTCCGCTGGTCTGCCGAAACTCACCGAATCTTCGGTGTTCCCGAGGCTGAGCCCCTCGCGCTCGAAAATTTTTTGAGATTGATTCACCCGGAAGACCGTGACTTTGTCGAAAATTCCTGGCAGGCCGCCTTGCGCGGCGAGCCCTATGACATCGAGCATCGAATCGTGGTCTCGGGGCAGGTGAAATGGGTACGGGAAAGGGCCAAACTCGAATTCGATCCCAGCGGCCGCCCGGTTTCCGGTACCGGCATCGTTCAGGACATTACTCAGCGAAAGCAGGCCGAAGAGGAACTGAGGCATGCCAAGGAGCTGATCCAACTGGTGGTGGATTCGATACCGGCGTATGTATCGTTGGTGGATCGAGAGCACCGCTATGTCTTGGTCAATCGAGGTTATGAAGAGTGGTTTCAAAAATCGCGCGGCGAGATCATCGGCAAGCATATGTCCGACCTCATGGAACCGGACATTTATGAACAGGCGAAGCCCCATGCCGATAAGGCTTTATCCGGCGAGGTCGCGCGCTTCGAATTGCCGGCCAGGAATCAAAAAGGCGTGCAGCGCTGGCTGGATATTCAGTATCTGCCACGAATCGGTGGGAACGGTTTGGTATCGGGATTCTTTGCGCTTTGCTTCGACGTTACACACCGCAAGCATACGGAGCAGCGGTTAAGACGGGTACTGGAGCGATTGCGGCTTTCCGAGAATCGGCAGCGCGAGCTGGCGAGACTCGCGCAGCAAGAGCATGGGCGGATGGGTGCGTTGTTGTCGGCCATGAGCATCGGCATTTTGTTCGAAGATCGAGGGGGGCTGATCGAGTATGTCAATCCGGCTTTCCACCGCATGTGGGCGATAGACGAAGATTTTCAACTGGTGGGGCGCACTACCCGTGATGTCCTGGAGCATTCGACACACCGGTTCGCCCGGCCGGATCACGCGTCCAAATACGTGTTGCATGTGCTCGACACTCACGAAATCAGCGAGCGATTCGAGCTCGATCTATACGACGGCAGGGTTCTGACGCAAATATCCTATCCGGTGACCGATGACGACGGGCGGACCATCGGGCGCTTGTGGATTTATGAGGACATCACCTACGAACGTCAAACTGCCCAGCAACTCCTTTATCTGGCCGAGCGCGATCCCTTGACCGGCCTGTTCAATCGTCACCGCTTCCAAGATCAGCTGGAACGCCTGATCGCCACTTCGGTGCGTACCGGCAGCCGATTTTGCCTGATCTATTTCGACCTGGACGAATTCAAGTACATCAACGACACCTTCGGCCACAAAGCCGGCGACACGGTGCTCGTGCGCATCGCCGGTGAAATATCGACTTTGGTGCGCCATGAGGAAACCTTCGCCCGGCTTGGCGGCGACGAGTTCGCCATTTTGAGCACGATAACCCCGAGCAGCGACCTCGAGGCTCTCCCTGGGCGTATCGCAAACGCGATTTCGGCGATCCCGTTCCGGTTCCGCGGCACCAATATGCGCGTTACCGGGAGCGTGGGCGTGGCGGTCTTTCCCGACCATGGGGAAAACGCGGAGGATTTGGTGGCGCATGCCGACGCCGCGATGTATCAGGCTAAAGGGCAGGGCAAGAACACTTGGGCGATTTACGACCCGACACGCGACAGCTCGGAAGCCATGATGCAGCGCCTGTCGTGGAACAGGCGCATCGCGGAGGCGCTTCAGAAAGATTTATTCGAACTTCATTTCCAGGGGGTTTACTCCGTCGACAGCGGCGCATTGAGTCATTTGGAGGTTTTGGTGCGCATGCGAAATCCTGTCGATCCCGCATGTCTCATCATGCCGGGGCAATTCATTTCCATCGCGGAGAAGAGCGGCCAAATCACCGAGATCGACCGCTGGGTGTTACGGCACGGAATCGAACTGTTGGCGCGGAATCCGTCGATTCCGCCGCTCGCCATCAATATTTCCGGCCGTACATTCGACGATCCGTCCCTGCCGCATTTCATTCGCAGTCAACTGAAGCAGAACGGCGTCGATCCTGCACGGCTCATCATCGAGCTGACGGAAACGGCGGCGGTTTCGGATATTCAGGATGCGCAACGGTTCATCGAGGCCATCCAACAGGCTGGTTGCCTGGTTTGTTTGGACGATTTCGGGAGCGGATTTTCGACTTTCGGCTATCTCAAATACTTGGGTGTCGAAGTGCTCAAAATCGACGGGTTGTTTATCCGGGACCTGCCGAACAATCGCGATAATCAAGTTTTTGTCAAAGCGATGGTCGACGTGGCGCGCGGACTGCAAAAAATCACTGTCGCCGAATATGTCGAGGACGCCGCGACGCTGGAGATGATCCGTGGTCTCGGCGTCACCCTGGCTCAAGGATACTATCTCGACCGGCCAGTAGCCGACCATCCGGCCCTACTGGAGAAATGAGGCTTTAAACTACGTAATCGACTTGCTGAACCGTGCCGGCGCTTCCGTTCTCAAGAAAGAACAGGCCGGTGGCCGTTACATCGCCGAGATGGTTGTTCAGCTTATCCGCTAATCGAAATGGACTGCTTAGTTGGCCCAGGTAAATGGCGCCCAGGCCCATCTGCTTCAGGCCGACGAGCTTCTGCGCTCCGGAAGCGTCCCACAGCCAGATGCGTAGCTTTTCATAGATTTTGTCGCCTTCATCGATAAAACCGTTGCGGTCATCGTCGTAAATCGACAATTCGGCAAATCCATTGCCGGTTGTCGGACCGAACAGCTCCCTGCCGTCATTCACGATACCATCTTCATTACTATCCAAGGCCAAGAAACCGCTGCCGCTTCGGAGTTGAGCGATTTGTTCGCTGATGCCGTCGGCGTTCAGGTCGAATGCGAAGCGGGTTTTTTCCAATTCTGCACCGGTTCCATCGAAATTCAGGACCAGAGGGTCGATCTTGGCTGCCTCTCCTAGGCGAAGGCTCGCACTGTGCTCGACGTAAAATTCGCGAGTCATGCTGAGTTGTACGGAAAACCGAAATTCTTGGCCATCCTTCGTCAGAATTACACCTTCCGCGGAAAAAGACATCGATTCATATTCGCGGTAAGAGGCAGTGTAATCGTAAGCCAAACCAAAACCAGCCGGCGCCTGCTGGGTTATCCGGCTTGCCTCGGGCGGCGTGTAACCGATTTCCGTCGATAGTTTCCTCGTTCCCTCGAGCTTCCTGTACAACTCTTCCGGAGACCGGATTACCGCATCGTGACCGGTAACGGCCTTAACCATGCGGCGGACGATATCGGCGATCAGGCGGTCTTTGGGACTGAGTCGGATATCAACGGGCCGATCGGCTTTTTCGGTGTCTCGGACCGACGCGGCGTCGGATGTGAGCGATACCCGATCCATTTTGGTTAGCGGTTCGGTGGATCGACGGGACTCGCCTGTCCGCTTTCCAGTCCGAAGATCGAGCGACTCACGGCGGGCTAATACCTGTGAGGACTCGCGGTAGGCATTCATGCCGGCGGAAAATGACGCTATTCGCATGCTAAACGCTCCTCTTGCGGGAAAGAACCGTCGGCATTGCTCGGATGGCCGGGCGGGAATTCCACGGCTATAAGAGTTGTATCGGCTCGGCATGCAAAAACTGGAGCCCTCGGGTGTTTCTCTAGGGAAACGGGCGCAGGTAATCGGCTGTCGTGTCGTTTGGGAGGATAAAAACAGGTTCAGGCGTCACGCATATCGAACCGCAGGCTCGGCAAAGAACGTTTTCAGGACGGCCGCCAAGTATGGTTGATCGAGAACGCCCGCGCTTTCCCGAATGCTGTGCATCGCCCATAAGGGGCAACCCACGTCGACTGTAGGGATGCCCAGCCGAGCGGCGGTCATCGGGCCTATCGTGGAGCCACACGCGAGATCGGTCCGGTGGGAATATTTCTGGTAGGGTACATCCGCCTGCCGGCACAGCTCGATGAACTTTGCTTCCGTCATGCTGTCGGTAGCGTAACGCTGGTTCGCGTTGACCTTGATCGCGGGTCCCAGGTTGACCGCGATGCGGTGCAGCGGCTCGTAAGCGTTGGGGAAATTGGGATGATAGGCGTGAGCCGCGTCGGCGCTGATCATAAAACTGCGGGACAGGGCTTGCTTGTAGCCGGATACGTCCGCATCGGCGGCGTAGGCGATGCGTTCCAGAACATCCGAAATGAAGCTTCCCATCGCACCCCTGTTGCTTTCGCTGCCGATTTCCTCATGGTCGAAAAAAGCGCCTACGCAGGTGCTTTCCGATGCTTCGGTTTCCAAAAGCGCTACCAAGCCGGCATAGCAAGAGCTGAGATTATCGAGTTGGCTGTCGGCGACGAACTCGAGCTGAGGTCCCCAGAAAGAGCCTTTTTGGGTATCGTAGACGTTCAAGTCCCAACTGAGAATGTCGCTGGGCTTACACTCAGCCTTATCCGCCACAAGGTTGAGAAATTTGTGCTCCGGCGTTTCGGCGTCGCAAAGGCCGCTGAACAACAACGGCAACTCGTTTTGTTTATTGAGCTTCAATCCGTCTTCATTCACGGAGCGGTTCATGTGAATGGCCAGATTGGCCAACCGCACCAAAGGCTGTTCGAAATGAATCAGCCGGCTCTGCAGCATCGAGTCGCTTCTGACGCAGATTCGTCCAGCGAGGCTCAGGTCCCGGTCGCTGAAGGTGGCTAGGATTGGCCCGCCGTACACTTCGACGGCGAGACGCATCATGGTTTCCGTCTGGTGCGGGGCCTTGGGTTTAAGGCGCAAACCGGGCGAGTCCGTATGAGCGCCGACAATGCGAAAGCCGCTTTCGATCATGGGCCTGGAGCCGACAATAAAAGCAATCAGCGAAGACCCTCCGCGGATGACGTAGTGTCGCCCTTCCGGACGCAAACTCCAGGTTTGACTTTCCTCCAGGCGTGTGAAGCCCTTCTCGCGCAAGCGTCTTTCCATCGTGGCGACGGCATGCCACGGGCTGGGGCTGGCATCGATGAAGTCGAGCAGTCCTTGAGCGTGTCTAGCAATTTCGGGAGGGATCATGCTGAAGAACCTCAATAAAACGTTTGACGAGACTTGGTTCTGAATCGATACTATGTGGTGGGCGTCCGTTACAGACGGGGCCCTAACGGAGGAGTGATGATGCTAACAAAGATTCTAAAAAGCGTGATTTTCTTGCTTGTCGTGCAAGCGCTTACGGCAGTCGCCTACGCGAAGCAGGAAGACATCAGCTTTCAACAACTAAAAGACAAATACTATCAAGATCACCCCGGAAAGGGAAAATTCGGGGACCTTTGGGAGCCGATTCCCATCCAGAAATATTGGAATCCGAAGGACTTTTATAAGCCGCCTACAACCGTGACCGGCGAAGTTACGCGCGAGCAATGCGTTGTCTGCCACCAGTCCGTAACGCCCGGTGCGTTCCATGCCTGGCAAAATAGCAGCCATGCGAACTTGGACAAGATTCGCAACATGCCCAATGCTCAGGACCCGCGCTTCTATAAGAAAGCGAAGCTAGCCGAAGTCGAGCAGCAACTGGTCAAGCAAGGGCTGCTCAAAGACGGCGAACAGCTCAAAGATGTTGGCTGTATCGACTGTCACGGCAGTGTCGGCGCCAGCTCCATTCAGCACGACAAAGATTTGGTGATGCCGGATCGGGCCAAGTGCGGAACCTGCCACACGACCGAATTTGCCGAGGCCGAGTCCGAAAAGGATCAGGAGTGGCCGCAAGGCCAGTGGCCTAAAGGCCATCCGTCCCACGCGATGGACTGGAAGGCTAACGTGGAGACCGCGATTTGGGCGGGAATGGCGGAGCGCGAAATCGCCCAAGGCTGCGATATGTGCCATTACCAGCAGAACAAATGCGACGGCTGCCACACGCGGCATACGTTTTCTGCGGCCGAGGCGCGCCAGCCGGAAGCCTGTTCGACCTGCCACAACGGCGTGGACCACAACGAATGGGAAAATTATCTGCTCTCAAAGCACGGCACGGTTTATCTGACCCAGGGCAAGCAGAAATGGAATTTCGAGGTTCCGTTGAAAGACGCCATCACCAAGGGCGGTTATACGGCGCCGACTTGCCAGACTTGTCACTTCGAGTTCGAGGGTGAATATTCGCACAACCTGGTACGCAAAGTGCGTTGGGCATTCAACCCGACCCCGGCGATCGCGGATAATCTGAATCACCCCTGGTTCGAGCAGCGGAAGGATGCTTGGCAGCAAACCTGTGCGAACTGCCATTCGCCAAGCTTTGCCGAGAGTTATCTCACCGCGGCGGACAAGGGCACGATCGCTGGCCTGAAAGTCGAGCAGGAGGCCAAGAAAGTCGTCGAAGCTTTGCATAAAGACGGTCTGTTGCCCGGACAAAAGACCAATCGGCCGGAGCCGCCGAAACCGGAGAAGGATGCTGCCGGCGGGTTCTTCCAGCTGTTCTGGGCCAAGGGAAACAACCCGTCTCACGTGGAGCGCGTATACGCCGACATGTGGGAGCACGACGTGATCAAGCTCTACAAAGGGCTGTTCCACGCCAATCCGGGCGGTTTCACCTACACCGAAGGCTGGTCGGAACTGATGCGTGATTACGCCATCATCATGGATGAGAACACCAAGCTTCGGGAAGCAGCCGGGAAAACCGCGCAAAACGGCGAGTCGTCGACCCGGGTGGCATTGCGGGAGTTCAAGGATGCCGCCACCAGCCGATACGTGCTAGGTTCACTCCTAGTCGCCGCCGGCATCGTGGTGATCCGTTCCCGCAAACGCTAGGAGCGGCATGACGCAGCTTAACGAAGACGCCCGGCGGATCAGCAAACCGAGACTGTTTCTAGGTCTTGGATTGCTGCTTGCCGGGATAGCCATCTTCTTTTTGGGATTGCCGCACTTCTTTTCCAAGGAATTGCGGTTCGAAAAGATCAAGGAGATGAAACCCGGCGATCCGGGTTTCCCCACGCTGGACGGGCAGTTTCAGCCCGAGAGCCTGGGGGAATACGAGATCGGCCGGGCGGATCAGGTGATGGTCTCTTTGCACGCCGTAAGCTACAGCGACAAAAGCGGCGCATTGCGGCGTGCCATTGTTTTTCCGCCTTCCGATCATGGTTCATCGGCACCGCAGGGTATCAGGGACGGAAATCAGGTACGGCATGATCTTTGGGCGAACGCCGCGAAAGCGATTCGCCAACACACGGATGAGAATGCCTTGTTCGTGTCGTGGTGGGATAATGCTCAACGAATTCACTTTTTTTCCGGGCGCGACGCCTGGGCGGCGCAGCCGGTGGCCGATGCGTTTCCTGAACCGCGATCAAGAGACTTTTGGGGTGAAATCGCCGGTGGTTTTGCCGAAGACGAGCAGCCGCTGCGCCAATTGGCACGCTGGCTGACCATGGATGCCGACCAAGCACTTGCCGAGCTTTCAGAGCGTCTACCGAAAGACAGGCCGGTTTTCTGGGCCGTTTGTTTGGACGATCTGGCAAGGCTTTCGGAGATCGAAGCCTTGAGCGGCGTTAGCCTTCCCTTAGAGGCAAGGTTCTTTCCGGCCGAAGCGAATATCCACGCCCAGATTTCAGCGGTAAAACGCTGGGCTGAAGAAAAAGGCCGCGCCAGTTATCTGGTTCATCCGCTTCCTGGCGGCGGCATTCGTGCCTGGCGCATTACTTCGGAAGAGGGTGGAAAAACTCTTTTAGCCCGACTATTGCCTTTCGTCGGCTCCGTGGGGCGTACTCCGGAGCAACTGCAGCTGGTCTACCAATCAGAGCAAGGCGCTTACCTAAGTATTTTTAAGTGGATTGCGCCATAACCGAGCAAACATTGCAACGTGGAAAGCGGACGTTTTTTGAGCGTTGGGATTGACTGTCATTCGTTGAAATTATCGCTTCGATGTCGCATGCCTCTATTATTCTGCAATAATTTGACCTCGACTTTGTGGCAGAATGGGGGAGGGATGAACGATCAACGAAAATACTTGCGGACGCCACTCAACGCTAAAATATCGATCATGCATGAGTCGCTCGGTACAATCGAACTGACCACAGCCGATATCTCGGACGGTGGGTTATTTGTCCAAACGGCGGGTCGTCCGCGATTTGTTGCCGGAGACGAGGTAACAGTCCAGGTTTGCGGGATGGAGGACGCACCCATTATTCGAGCGGTTGTAGTAAGACTGACGACTAACGGAGCGGGGCTCCGGTTTCTCGACGATCCCGAAGCTTTCTAGTGCTTTCAACTTAATGTCCCGCTGGTCAGCGAGATCATCATACGGCGCCGTTGCCGCTTCGTCCGATCTCCCTTTAACGCATTGAGCATTCAAAACGCATTCCCGACCGATAAATGAACGATCCAGAGCCTACGCTTCAAGCGCGGGGATTGGAGTGCGTGCGCTCCGATAGCCTTTTGTTCAGTGACCTGAACCTCAGCGTCAGAGCCGGGCAAGTTCTTCAAATCGAAGGCCCTAATGGTAGCGGCAAGACCAGTCTGCTGCGGATACTCGCTGGCCTTACTCCGCCCAGCGATGGTGAAGTGCTCTGGCGCGGCGAAAATATCGCACGGCGGCGCTCCGCGTTTCTTTCCGAAGTCGCTTATTTGGGGCATCAATTGGGACTGAAAGCGGAACTGTCCGTAGAGGAGAATCTGCGTCTTTCTCTCGCCCTTAATGGCCTGTCTTTTTTACACGAAAGTTTGGCTGAGGCTTTGCGAACAGTAGGGCTGACGGGCCGAGAGGATACTCCCGCCCGCGCGCTCTCGGCGGGGCAGCGGCAACGCATTGCTTTAGCTCGATTGATCATGTCGTCCGCGAAGCTTTGGATTCTCGATGAACCTTTTACGGCCCTTGATGTCGGCGGCGTTTCCTTGGTGGAGACATTGCTGGAGGCTCATTTGAGCTGTGGCGGGTTGGCTGTTCTCACGTCTCATCAAACCGTGCGGATCGACCGTAGGCTCGTTAAGCTGCCTTTGGCGTGAGACAGATGATCGGTCCTTTCTTGGCACTACTTAAGCGCGATCTATTATTGGCCTTTCGGCATCGGGGCGAACTTGCGAATCCGTTGTTGTTTTTCTTGATCGTGGTGACGCTTTATCCGCTCGGGGTTAGCCCGGAAGAGGCTCTCCTCCGGAAGATTGCGCCGGGAGTGATCTGGATCGCGGCTTTGTTGGCTGCGTTGTATTCCCTGGAAAATATGTTCCGCTCCGACTTTGACGATGGTTCGCTGGAACAGATGGCCTTAAGCCCTTATCCTCTTTCGCTGCTGGTGCTCGCGAAAGTGCTGGCGCACTGGCTGGTGAGCGGATTGCCGATGCTGTTGCTGGCGCCATTGCTGGCTTTGTTTCTGGCTATGCCTACGCCGGCCCTGACCGTACTCGAATTAACTCTGCTGATCGGCACGCCGCTCTTGAGCTTGATCGGGTCCATCGGGGTGGCGTTGACCGTCGGGCTTAGGCGCGGGGGTATCCTGCTGACGTTATTGGTCCTGCCTTTGTATATTCCCGTCTTGATTTTTGCCACTAATGCCGTTTCGGCCGCTGCCGCAGGAATGGCTGTTACCGGCCAGTTATATTTTTTAGCCGCTATGCTGGTTCTGGCGCTAACCCTAGTCCCGCTGGCAACGGCTGCCGCTTTGCGAATTAGCTTGAGTTGACCCTTATGTGGACGTTCTTCCATAAACTGGCTTCGCCGAAACATTTTTACCGCATTTCCGGATATTTGATTTCATGGCTAGGATTGATAACGGCGCTGTTGTTATTGGCCGGTCTATACCTGGGCTTATTCGTTGCTCCCCCTGATTATCAACAGGGGGAAAGCTATCGAATTATGTTCGTGCACGTGCCTAGCGCGTGGATGTCTCTTTTTATTTACGTCTTTATGGCCGTGCTTAGTGCCATTTACTTGATTTGGAATATCAAGCTGGCCGATGTGATGGCGAGCAGTTCGGCGGCCCTCGGCGCGTCCTTTACATTTCTTGCGCTGGCCACGGGGTCTCTCTGGGGCAAGCCAATGTGGGGTGCTTGGTGGGTATGGGATGCGAGGCTCACATCCGAGCTGATTTTGCTCTTCCTCTATCTGGGCTATATCGCTCTGGTTTCCGCGATCGAAGATCAGCGCTCGGCGGCTCGGGCGGGCGGTGTTTTGATTTTGGTCGGGGTGGTCAATATTCCGATCATCCATTACTCGGTCGAATGGTGGAGTACCCTTCATCAGGGGCCTACGGTAACCAAATTCGACAAGCCCTCCATTCATATCAGCATGCTGCTGCCTTTGCTGCTCATGGCCGCAGCGTTTCAGCTCTATTACTTCACGGTGCTTCTAATCCGCGCCCGCGCCGAAGTTCTCGATCGTGAAAGGCGCAGTGCCTGGGTGCAGGAAGCATTCTCGGGCACTGAGCCCCGTTAGGTGCCGGCTTTTTAGCTCGTCATCCGCATACCGCCTGCTGGTAAGGTTCCCGTTTATCTCGGCGCTCTAACCGCTCCTCAAGCCAGCTTATGTCGTCCTTTCGCCCATAAAAAACCCCGGACGACTTGCGTCGACCGGGGTCTCGTAAACTGTTCGCGACTTTGAGAGACGCGAGATTACTTCATCATCGATTTTCTGAACATGCGATCCAATTTGCTGTTCACTTCCTCAGAAGAGGCAGCGGCTCTGCGAGCAGCAGATTCAGCGCTGGCAGCTTTCGATTCAGCAGCCTGAGCAGCAGACAACGCTTCGTCGGCGGTGCTCTTAACAGAGGAAACCTCCGCTTTCAAACCGTCAACCTGAGTCTGCAGGTTGTTGAGGTCGGATTTGCTGGCGCAGCCTACGGTCAAACCAGCAGACAACAGTAATACGCCCAATTTGGTTGCTTTCATCATCGTTTCTTTCCTTTTTTATTGACTGAAATGCTTGGCGAGATCATCCGTCCCGAAGAACAAATGGGTGACATTTGAAGTGTGCCCCGGAATGGATAATCTTTCCAGTATTATTTTGGCACAAATTACCGAATTACCACTAGGGTGCCTTTTTTCACCCAGGTACTGAGTCTATCGATTTGCTCGTTAGTCATCGCTATGCATCCTTGAGTCCAGTCAAAAAACTCGTGAACGGCGAGATTGGCTCGCCCCAAACCGTGAATTCCGATTTGTCCGCCGAGCACTGTGTTTTGAGGGGGAATGGCCGCGCCGATGCTGGTGCGCAAAATCGTGCGATAGGTATCCGGCCCGATTAAGCCCGTCGTAAAGGCACGCTCAGCGTTCTCCCGATTGGGATATGTAAAGCCGAAAAACTTATGGTATCGGCTGTTTTCGTTGATCCAGCCGATATGATATTCACCCAGCGGGGTTTTGTAGTCTCCCCGTTCTTTGAATAGGCCGACGCCTCTGCGCCCGATTGCAATTCTTTCGAAAACTTCCAAATCGTGGTCGCCTTCCATTACCTTCAATACATGCGGTGCGGTTTCGACTAGCAGCCATATGCTGTCGTCTTTCATATTTGCTTCCGTGTTCAGTGAGAGCAGCGCCGGAAGTAGGCCGAGAACAGATCGCAGTTTCACGTGTTGTCTCCTAGGTTTTTGTATCGTAAAGCTTACGCCAAAAAAATTTGCTCGACTGTTAAGTGGACTGAGTAGAATAAATAGACGATTTCAGCCATCTTGAAAATATTAGCCATGCCAATTGAAACCCGAAAGACAACTCCGTATTCCGATCAAAAGCCAGGAACCTCTGGATTGCGCAAGAAGGTGAAGGTTTTCTTGCAAGAGAACTATTTGGAGAATTTTGTCCAGTCGGTTTTCGATACCTTGGGCGATACGGCCGGGAAAACGCTGGTCCTGGGCGGCGACGGACGCTATCTCAACCGCCAGGCGATCCAGACTATCGTCAAAATGTCTGCGGCCAACGGCGTGGGGCGGTTGTTAATCGGGCAGGGCGGCTTGCTGTCGACGCCGGCCGCATCCTGCGTGATCCGCAAGCACAAGGCGCTGGGCGGTTTCGTTCTTTCCGCCAGCCACAATCCCGGCGGGCCGGAGGAAGACTTCGGGATTAAATACAATGTAACCAACGGCGGGCCCGCGCCCGAGAGCTTTACCGATGCGGTCTTTGCGCGCAGTCGAGTCATCGATCAGTACAGGATCGTCCGTGCTGACGACATCGATATCGACAAGATCGGCGAAACACGGCTGGGCGACATGACGGTTCAGATCATCGATCCCGTGAGCGACTATGCTCAGTTGATGGAGCATCTGTTCGATTTCAGTTTGATCGAATCGGGGCTGAAATCCGGAGCGATCACCCTGAGCTACGATGCGATGCATGCCGTCACCGGACCGTACGCTAAGCGTATTTTGGAGGAAAGGCTGGGTGCCGCGATCGGCTCCGTGATGAACGGGGTCCCCTTGGAAGACTTCGGCGGCGGCCATCCCGACCCCAATTTGACCCATGCACGGGAGCTGGCGGACCTCATGTTCGGGGCGCGGTCTCCTACGCTAGGCGCAGCGTCCGACGGCGACGGCGATCGCAACATGATCATGGGCAGCCAGTTTTTCGTTACACCGAGCGATAGCCTTGCCGTCTTGGCGGCGAATGCACATCTTCTTCCGGGTTATAAGGACGGCTTGCGAGGTGTGGCGCGTTCGATGCCGACCAGTCAAGCGGTCGATCGGGTGGCACATGCGATGGGTATCGAGTGTTACGAGACGCCCACCGGCTGGAAGTTTTTCGGCAATTTACTCGATGCTCGCAAGATCACGTTGTGCGGAGAGGAAAGTTTCGGGACCAGCTCCGATCACGTCCGCGAGAAGGATGGTTTATGGGCGGTGCTGTTCTGGCTCAACCTGATCGCCGTTCGCAAACAGTCGGTAGCCGAAATCGTCCGCGAGCACTGGCGCCGGTTCGGTCGCGACTATTATTCGCGCCATGACTACGAAAGCATGCCGGCGGAGATCGGCGACTCGATCATATCTCGCCTCCGCGCACAGTTGCCCGGTTTGGTTGGGAAGACTTTCGGTCCTTACCAAATCAGCGTCGCGGACGATTTCAGCTACCATGATCCGGTGGATGGAAGTGTCAGCGAAAAACAAGGGATTCGGATCATCTTCGAAAACGGGGCGCGGATCGTATTCAGGCTGTCGGGCACGGGAACGGACGGTGCAACCTTAAGAATCTATATCGAGCGTTATGAGCGCGATCCCGCGGAGCATAACCAAGATCCGCAGGAGGCGCTCAAAGACCTGATCGAGTTGGCCGAGAGTCTTTCTGAAGTGAAAACGCGAACCGGCATGTCCGGGCCGACGGTGATCACCTGAGCGGCAAGCGATTTCCGCGGCCGCCGAGTTGCCGGCGGCCGTTTTCGATCGGTCGCCTTATCCTGCTTTTCCTGTAAGCGCGCGGGCCAAGCGAGCATAAGCCTCCAAGCCCAGCGTTTCCGCCCGAGCCTGTGGATCTATCCCGAGATCCTGGATTTCTCCCTCTTCAAACAGGTGCTTGAGAGCGTTTCGGAGCGTCTTGCGGCGTTGCGAGAAGGCCGCGGCAACGACCTGCCCCAAAGGCCCCGGATCGACATCCACGGGCCTGGTTTCGTGTGGTACCAGACGGACGACGGCGGACATGACTTGCGGTCGAGGAAAGAAGCTCTCGGGAGGAACCTCGAAAAGACCGTCCGCGCGACAATAGTATCGAGCCATGATGCCGAGCCGCCCATAACTCTTGTCGCCGGGAACGGCGCACAGCCTGTCGACGACTTCCTTCTGCAGCATGAAGTGCATATCCTCAATGCATTCCGTCTGCGCGAAAAGATGAAAAAGCAGGGGCGTAGAAATGTTGTAAGGCAAATTGCCCACGACACGAAGCTTTTTTCCGTAGCTTAACTCGCAGAACCGGAATTTGAGGGCATCCGTACGATGCAGGCGGAACTTGGTGTTACCCGAAAATTTTGTTTCCAGCGAGGCGGCCAAATCTCGGTCGATTTCAATAGCGTCCAAGCGTCCGCAGAGCGGCAACAACGCTTCGGTCAGGACGCCTTGGCCGGGACCGATCTCCACGAGGTGATCTTCGGGATCTGGGGCTATTCCGAGGACGATACTCCGCACGACGGTACTATCGCGCAGAAAATTCTGGCCAAACCGCTTGCGGGGCTGGTGATTCATGACATCTCACCGAGTCTGCAACGCATTCTGGACGCCATGCCGATAGCCTCATCGATTGCGGCCGCCAAGCTTCCCGCATCGGCTTTTCCTGTTCCGGCCAAATCCAAGGCCGTGCCATGGTCAACCGATGTGCGGATGACGGGTAGCCCCAATGTGATGTTCACCGCGCGCCCGAAGCCCGCGTATTTCAGTACCGGCAGTCCCTGATCATGGTACATGGCGAGTACGGCGTCGGCACGCTCGAGATATTTCGGAAGAAAAAGAGTGTCCGCCGGCAGCGGGCCGACCAAGTTCATTCCTCGTTGTCTGAGCGACTCCAGCACGGGCTCGATAATCTCGATTTCCTCGCGCCCCAGATGACCGCTCTCGCCGGCATGAGGGTTGAGGCCGCAGACGAGGATGCGCGGTGCGGCAACGCCGAAGCGGGCGATCAAGTCCCGATCGAGGGTGGTGAGTACTGCGGACAACCGTTCGCGCGTGATGCTGCGGCTGACTTCGGCCAGCGGCAAATGTGTCGTTGCCAATGCGACGCGAAGACCCGGTGCGGCGAGCATCATGACCGGGTGGCCTCCGCTGATGTTCGCGATGAACTCGGTATGGCCGGTGAAGGCGACGCCGGCCTCGTTGATGATTCCCTTGTGTACGGGGGCGGTGACCAAGGCATCGAAGCGCCTTTCCAGGCACGCGGTAACGCCGCTGGATATGGTTTCGAGAACATAGGGAGCATTGGCGGCATTCAATCGTCCGCAAGCCCGGTCGACGGCGTTGGCCGTAGGCCACACTTTGAGTGATCCGGCTCGGTGCGGCTGGACCTCGTCGGTGCCCGGCGTTCGAATTTCGAGATTAAGTCCTAGCCGCTGCGCTCGTTCCGCCAACAGCCGGGGATCGCCGATTACCGTGAGATCGCAGGCAAGTTCCCGCTGGGCGATCTGCACGCACAAATCCGGGCCGATGCCGGCGGGTTCTCCTGTAGTCAACAGTATTCTGGTGATCATTGGAATGATGGCATGAAGGACGTCGTTTCCGGTTCGTTCAAGCGAATTTCGACATAGGCCTCGTCGCGAATCCGGCGCAGCCAAAGCTCGGTTTCCTCTTCCGCTTTACGTTTGAAGATTTCTTCGCGGGCTTTGTTCTTCAACAATTCGTCGGTGTCGCTGGACTCTTGCCGTTCCAGAACTTGAAGGAGATGCCAGCCGAATTGGGTTTGCACCGGATCGCTGAGCTGGTTGACCGCTAACCGGTTCATGGCTTCCTCGAAGGGTGGAACCAAGGCGCCCGGCTGGACGAAGCCGAGATCGCCGCCCTTGATCGCCGAACCTTTATCGTCGGAGTGGCCCCGCGCCAGTGTGGCAAAGTCTTCGCCGCCTTCAATGCGCGTTTTCAAATTCAATAGCTTTTGCTTGGCGTCCTCGTCGGACAGTACTTCGTTGGGCTTGATCAGGATGTGACGCACGTGAGTTTTGGTCATGCGCTCGTCCTCGCCGCCTTTGACTCCGAGCAGTTTGATGATATGAAATCCGCTCGGGCTTCGAATAGGACCCTCGATGCCGCCTTCCTTCATCGCGGGCACCAGATCGGCAAACAGTGACGGCACCTGGCTTAACTTGCGCCAGCCGAGATCGCCCCCGCTCAGGGCTTGCGGCGAATCGGAAGAGCTGAGGGCAGCTTGCTTGAAATCCAAGCCTTGTCTGAGCTCGTCGACCAATCTCTCAGCTTTTTCTTTGGCCTTTTGCACCTCGGACGGCGACGCCGCTTGAGGGGTCGCGATCAGGATATGGCCCAGCAGATATTCGCTATCGCGATTGACATCCGATTTTCCATGGGTTTCCAGATAGTGTTGCACTTCGTGATCGCTGACCTTGATCTGGCTGTTGACCTGACTGCTTCTCAGGCGTCCTACGGTGATTTCGTTGCGGATCTGTTCGATGAAGGCGGCGTAATCGATCCCTTCTTGCCGCAATGAGCGGCGAAACTCTTCCAAACTCATGTTGTTGCGCTGGGCGATTTGCTGGACTGCCTGCCTGAGGGTTTCGTCATCGACGCGGATGCCTGCTTTTTCGGCCAAATGCACTTGAATTTTGTCGACGATCAGGCGCTCGAGGACTTGGCGGGTCAAAATTTCGTCAGGCGGAAGCTGTGTGTTGTTTTGCAGTAGGCTGGCTTTGATGGATTCGACTTTTTGCCGCAATTCGCTTTCCAGAATCACGCCGTCCTCTACGACGGCCACGATGCGATCGATCGGTCCATCGGCGAGTACCGCCGACGGCAATAGGAAAAGCGACAGAAAAAAGACCCTGCCGAACCGGGTGCTTCTGGAAAGAAAAAATGAGATCTTGAACATAGTCGGTCGTATTCGATCAATCGTTCTCAAGCCGGTAACCGCTGATGCTGCGTTGCAAGAACCGGTCTACCTGGTCGCCGAAACGGGTCAAGCCTTTCAACTCAAGCTGAACGAAGACCCCGTTGTTGGCGACATTGCCGCCGTTTACGCCAGTCCGTACGTCGTTGATGTAATGCCGTCCAATGAGACTGAAACGCCAGCAACAGGTTTCGCGCTCGATTCCCAAAAAGCTTTCCAGCGTTACCTGATCCAGCAGCGAGTATTGCCAGCGGCCGATAGCATTCCACCCTTTTGCGAAGGGCAATCGGAAAGACACATCGGTCAGGTCCAGGCGGACGAAGTCGAAGTTTTGATCGCGGCGAAACCGATAGGCGATGTTGAGCAGATGATTGTCTCGGTCGTCGTACTGCAGGGCCACTTGGCCGCGGTCGATCGTGCCGCCCTCCGGATTCCACTGTCCGCCGGTACGAAGTGACCAGGTATTGGTCAATCTGGAATAGACTTCGGCCACGAAGTTGGATTTGTCCCCGGTTTTTGCGGGGATATTGGGCAACGTCACATCGTGATCGTCGAAATAGAAAATTTCGCCGATGCTGGCCCGGAGGCGCTCCATCCCAGACACCTGGTCGATCAGTCGGGAGGTAAGCGCCAACGTGACCTGATTGGCGTCGCCTAGCCGATCGGCACCGGTAAACCGGTTCTCGCGAAACAATTGATAAAAAGTGAAGTCATATTCGCCGGTATCGAATACGGGAAGGTTTTCTTGGTTCTTGTCCGGAATGTAAAGGTAGAAGAGTCGAGGCTCCAAAGTCTGAAGCAGCGGCGTTTCGGCCAGCTCGAATTCGCGCTCGAAGAACAGTCCGCTGTCCAGGGAGAAGATCGGCGCGGTTCGGCTCAGGCTGTCATTGAGGCCGGGGGTTTGATCCTGCAGCCAGTATTGGGTGTGCTGCAAGCTCAGGCTCGGAACGACGAAACCGGCGGCGGTTCGCCAGGGGTACGAGATCCGCGGTATTACATTCAGCCGTTGGCCGGTGACTCGGCCGCCGGTGTGATTGAAATTGGCGATCTCACTAAAGCCGTTGAAGACTAAGCCGGTATTGCCCAGCCCTTGCCCGTAGTTGAAACTCACCTGCGGAAGCCGGTAATACGGTCTCCCTTCCGGGGGAATCGTGGGGTCGATCGTTTGATAGTAATCGGCCAGCGTCGAAATGCTGTAGTTCGAACCGACGTAATTCAGCTGGCCATAGCTGCGGATATGCCGCCGGTCGACGATATTCAGCGTGTTGCCCAACTCGTTCAGATAGCGATCGTCGGACACATAGTGCGCATCCACGCGGGAATACAAGTTTTCGGTGAACCGTGTATCGTTCAAGAAACCGACTTGGCCTCGGCTATCGCCTCGCACATCATCTTGGGGCATGTACTCGGCCAGCACGCGGCCCCGAGTCATTTCGGTCAGATACCGGAAATCGCCGCGCAGCAGCAGGCCGCGCTTGGTGAGGAGTCGTGGCGTGAAGGTGGCGTCATAATTGGGCGCTAGATTGAAGTAATACGGCGCCGTAAAGTCGAAGCCCCCCACCTTGGTGTTGCCGAAAGAAGGTGTAAGGAAACCGGTCATCCGGCGGTCGTCGACCGGGAAGCTCATGTACGGCGTGTAAAGTAAGGGTACGCCTTTGAATTCCAGCCAAGCGTGTTTCGCCGATCCACGGCCGGTTTCCTTATTGATCTTTACATTGCGGGCGTGAAGCATCCAATCCTGGTCGCCGGGCGGGCAAGTGGTGTAGGTGAATTTCTCGTAGCGCGATAAAGTATCGCTGTCGAAATGAGTTAAACGCGAGGTGCCTCGCGCCGGGATTGTCTCCAAAATGAACTGGGCGTTACGAAGAACGCCACGGTTCGTATCGAGCTCCAGGAAGCCGGTATCGCTGGAGAAGGTGAGTCCCTTCTCTTGATAGATGACATTGCCCTGTGCGTTCAAGGTTTCTGAAACGGTATTGTGGGTGACGAAATCCCCCCACAGCTTTTGATCCGCACGTGTCAGTTCGGCCGAACCGGTAAAGGTTGCGATTTCGTCGTCCACCATTTCGGCATAGTCGGACCGAATTTCCAACGGTTGCTGTTCACGCGCCAGCCTATCTTGAGGAGTCAGCAGAAATTCGGTCATAGGCGCCGATTCGGACTTGCCGGCGCACGCTTGAGCCCAGGGATTGGCCGGCAGCAAGGCGGTCAAGTTGCGGAAGCGCTGTTCGTCTTCCTCGGTAATCGTGGTCGTTTCCGCCCAATTTTCGACCTTTTGGCTCTCTTCCGAGACCACGTGGGGAAGACCTTTGGGGTCGGGGCCGACTAAGGAGCAGTCCCACTCCTTGCCGGTTTCGCCAGGGCGGCAGTTCCAGCCGGGAGGTTTGGCCGCCGCGACCGATTTCGGTGGTAATGGCTGCACGGGTTGGTCCACAGGTTTCTGCTCCGCGTCTCTTTGAGACCGCGCGGGCTTGGCGGCCAGCGCCGGTTCTCGGGTCTTCGGTGGACGGACCGGTTCCGGCTCGGCAGTGGCGGGTGCCGATTCCCTCTCCTGTGTCGGCCCGGCCTTTTCAATCTCTGGCTCGTCAGGAGTCGTGGCGGCGGTATCGGGTTTGGATTTCTTGGTGATACAGACCCACTCCTTATCGTCCTTGCTGCGCTGGCAATCCCAGTCGGACGTGGCTCCCAGCAGATAGGAAGGGCTCAGTCCAAGGCACAGGATAAACACCCATCGACCACGATTGAGATGAATCAGAAACACCATGCTGCGGCTGAGGTACTTTATAACTGAGAGGCGAGTCGCAAAGTGGCTGCCACACAATTTAAGCTTGTGAACGGAGCGGCAAGAGTGGCGACAGGGGCGGAATCGCGGAAGGCATTATCTTCAGGCTGTTCTTTATGGTGAAATATCCGGTCCAATCGCCGCATTCTACCGTAAGATCCACGTTATTCGAGTACTTTTCGACACAGGGACCGTCAATATGACAATACAGAAAGATGAACGGCTCGAGGCGCTTTCCGACTGGTTGTCGAAAACCCTCAAACTTGGGGTCAGGGCTATAGAGCCCGCCTCGAGCGATGCCAGTTTTCGTCGTTATTTTCGAGCCTATTTCGATGGGGCTTCGCGCATTGTGATGGATGCGCCGCCGCCCAAGGAGAACGTGCGCCCTTTCGTCAGGGTGGCCGCGCTCCTGCGAAGTGCCGGCGTTCAAGCGCCCGAGGTGATCGCGGCCGATGAGGACCAAGGTTTCTTGTTGCTCACCGATCTGGGAGCCCGATCGTATCTGGACTGTTTGAATCCCGCATCCGTCGATCGTCTCTATGAAGACGCTCTGGACGCTCTGCTGCGCTTGCAGTATGGCGTGGATCCCGAAACTTCCGGGTTGCCTCCGTATGACGAACGCCTGCTCGGGGTCGAGCTGGATTTGTTCCGCGATTGGTTCCTCGGCCAACTTTTGGGGGTGGCGCTGGATCCCGAGGAATCCGTCGTCTTCGATGAGCTGAAGCGGCTTCTGATCGCATCCGCGCTGGAACAACCCGGGGTCTGCGTGCATCGGGATTATCATTCCCGCAATCTCATGGTCACCGAACGCCTCAATCCGGGCATTCTGGATTTTCAGGATGCGGTCGTCGGTCCCATCACCTATGACCTGGTCTCGCTGCTGCGGGATTGTTATGTTTCATGGCCGATTTCCATGGTGGAGGTTTGGGTGATCGATCATTACACGCGCCTTGCCGAAGCCGGATTCCTCTCTTCGGTCGGTCCGGACCTATTCCGGCGGTGGTTTGATCTCATGGGAATGCAGCGTCACCTCAAGGCGATCGGCATTTTTTCCCGGCTCAAGTTGCGCGATGGCAAGTCCGGCTATCTCAAGGATATCCCGCGTACCATGAGCTATGTGATCGAGGTCTGTAAGCAATATCCGGAACTTACCGGCTTCCTGCACTTTTTGGAAAATCGGGTCTTGCCCCGAATGACTTTGGATAAGGTGACATGAAAGCCATGATTTTGGCGGCCGGGCGCGGCGAGCGGATGCGGCCCCTCACCGACCGGACACCGAAGCCGCTGTTGACGGCAGGCGGTCGGCCACTGATCGAGCATACGATCGAATCTTTGGTCCGGAGCGGGTTCGTCGATATCGTCGTCAACACCGCCTATCTCGGAGATCAGATCGAAGCCCACTTGGGACACGGGGCCTCATTAGGGGCGAGGATAGCCTATTCTGCCGAAGGCGAGGCGCTCGAGACCGGTGGCGGTATTTACCGGGCATTGCCGCTATTGGGCGAGGATCCGTTTTTGGTGGTCAATGGCGACGTCGCTACCGATTATCCTTTCGGGCGGTTGCGGAGCCAGCCGTCCGGGTTGGCTCATCTGGTGCTGGTCCCCAATCCGTCTCACCATCCGCGGGGCGACTTCGCTTTGCATGACGGGATGGTTTTGGATTCCGTGGATTGCCGCTTTACCTTCAGCGGCGTCGGTGTTTATCGTCCCGAGTTGTTCGCGGGCTGCTCGCCCGGCAAGTTTCCCCTGGCGCCCTTGCTGAGACGAGCAATGGCGGACGGGCTGGTAAGCGGAGAAGTGTATGCGGGCTTTTGGATGGATATCGGCACCATCGATCGGCTCCAAGCATTCGATGAGTACTTGAGGTCTAACCGAAAAATGAATGCCTCGATTGGTCTGAACCTGGAGGTTTGAGATGCAGGGCAAAATGTTCCCGGAATCAGATGCAAGAGATCTCAGCAAAGAGAAACGGCTTACCCAAGTTATTTATGCCTTGCAGGCCGCGTCTTTTTTGGTTGGGATCACCTACATCGTCGCAGCGGTGATTAATTATGTGAAATGGCCGGACGTGGCGGGGACTTGGCTGGAGACCCATTTCCGTTGGCAAATCAGGACCTTTTGGTACGGCATCCTGTGGGGAATCGTGGGTGGGCTGACTTTGTTCGCTTTCGTAGGCTACGTTATTCTTACGGCCAATACGATCTGGATTGTTTACCGTATCGCCGTGGGGTGGATGGCGCTAAGCGAAGATCGGCCGGTGAGCTGACGAAATTGTGAAAAAACCTACTGCGCGGCCCGCCTCTACCTCTGCGATGCTCAACGTACTCCTTTGTACGCTGCGCTTTTCATAGCGAATATGGGCCGCTCGCGACGGGTTTTTCACAACCTCAAAGGTTAAAGTGCGTGCAGCGAACCGCTGTGAAAAACCAGTTGCCCCAGAAACTCTTCTCCCTGCTCCAGGCATTCGATCCGTGTGATTCCTGCGGTGGCGACCTTGATTCGAAATAGGTTCGACAAAGGGATGTCCAAAATATGGGCGAGCACCATGCGAATGGTGCCGGCGTGGCAAATAATGAGAATATGCTTTCCGGCGTGGCGGTTCAGAATGTCGTTCCAAGCCGAAACGATGCGGCTTCTGAATTCTGCGAGCCCCTCGGCATCGTCCGGGCGATTGGTCATCGGATCGCGATAAAAACGCTGGATCAGGCCGGGATCGTACTGAGTAATTTCCTCCCGCGTCTTCCCTTGCCATACACCGAAACCGATTTCCTTCAATCGCGGTTCGATTTCCAGTGGAATGCGGCTTCGCTCGCTCATTTCTTCGGCAAAGGCTTGGCAGCGGGCGAGAGGGGAGGTGACGATGACCTCCCATGGGTGATGCTGACCGACGGCTGCGCGCATCTGCGACCAGCCCTTGTCGCTTAGGGGATCGTCCATCTGTCCGCGGTAACGGCTTCCGCCCACGGGCTCGCCGTGGCGCATCAAGTCGATGAGAGTTGAGACGCGCTCGTCGGTAATCAAGTCTTAGCCACCTCCTCGAGACGCTGCCGAGCTCGCTTTACGGCCGCCCTGACCTGTTCAGGAGCGGTTCCGCCGAAGTGTTTGCGTGCGCTGACGGAACCTTCCAGCGTCAGTATTTCGAAAACATCGGGTCCGATCGTAACAGACAATTGTTGCAATTCGGTCAATGACAACTGGGAAAGATCGCGTCCGGTTTCGATGCCCAAGCGCACGGCTTTGCCGACGATCTCGTGGGCATCTCGGAACGGAACCCCTTTCCGAACCAGGTAATCCGCCAAATCCGTGGCCGTTGCGTAGCCCTTCTGCGCTGATTTGTACATGCCGTCACGATTCGGTCGAACGTGGGGCATCATGTCGGCAAAAGCCCGCAGGCAATTTCGTAAGGTGTCCACCGTATCGAACAGAGGTTCCTTGTCCTCCTGATTGTCCTTATTGTATGCCAAGGGCTGACTTTTCATCAGTATCAGCAGGCTCATGAGGTGTCCGAAGACGCGCCCCGATTTGCCCCGGACGAGTTCCGGTACGTCCGGGTTTTTCTTCTGCGGCATGATGGATGAGCCGGTGCAAAAGGCATCCGGCAAATCGATGAAACCGAACTGGGCCGATGTCCATAGAATCAGTTCTTCGGAGAATCGCGACAAGTGCATCATGATGAGGCTGGCACAGGCCGTGAATTCGATGGCGAAATCGCGATCGCTGACCGCGTCCAAAGAATTCGCAGCCGGTCGGTCGAAGCCGAGCAGTTCGGCGGTATAGAATCGATCAAGCGGAAAGGTTGTGCCGGCCAGGGCTGCCGCGCCCAAAGGCATGACGTTGACGCGCTTTCGACAGTCGAGCAGGCGCTCGTAATCTCTCGCCAACATTTCGCACCAAGCCAATAAATGATGGCCGAAGGTTACCGGCTGGGCCACCTGGAGATGGGTGAATCCCGGCATGATGGTATCCGCTTCGCGTTCCGCCAAATCGAGCAAGGCCTGCTGAAACCGAAGGATTTCGCCGGTGATCCGGTCGATTTCGTGGCGCAGATACAGTCGGACGTCCGTGGCTACCTGGTCGTTGCGGGATCGGCCGGTGTGCAGCTTCTTCCCCGCTTCGCCGATACGCTCGGTAAGGCGGGCCTCGATATTCATGTGGACGTCTTCGAGCTTAACAGACCAGGAAAATTCGCCGCGTTCGATTTCCGCAAGGATTTGTTCCAATCCGTCCGTAATGGTTTCGCATTCCTCTTCGTTTAAGACGCCGATCCGTTTCAGCATCGAGGCGTGGGCAATGGAGCCTCGAATATCGTACGGGGCCAGACGTTTGTCGAAGTCAACGGATGCGGTAAAAGCTTCTACGAAGGCGTCGGTGGCTTCGGTAAAGCGGCCTGCCCAAGGTTTTGGTTCGCTGCTCATCGGGATCTTGTTAAAAGAGAACGGCTTTTGTTCCAGTCATTATAACCGGAGTGGTTATTCTTCGAAGATTTTCAGTTGACTGATACGGAAAGTAAATCGCCAAGACTTGACTTAAGTCAAAAGTACGTCTACGCGGCCGTTATACAGTTCTTCGGCCTATTCGGCATACAGATCACTGAACAAATTCAATATTCAGGAGACAAATCCGATGGCCCTAATAGAGTGGACTAAAGAAGCATTTGGAACAAACGTCAGTGAAGCCGACCATCAACATCAGGAAATTTTCGCCATGTTGAACGGCTTGCACGATACCGTCGCATCGGGTGATCGGCAGGCAGTCGGGCGTCAACTCGATGCACTGATCGATTATGTAGCCATGCATTTCAAGACCGAAGAAGATTTGATGCAGGCTCACGGATACCCGGATTACGCGGCGCATAAAGCCAAGCATGACGAGCTGGTGCAGACTTGTCTCGACGTTCAGAAGAAATTCCATGCCGGAGCGCTCGACATTACCCCGGAAACGACCACGTTCGTCAAAGACTGGCTCGTCAACCACATTCCGAACATCGATAAGCATTACGGTCCGTTTTTTAACGGCAAGGGCGTTGCCTGACGCCGGCAGACAGACTTAAGGGCTGCGTTTTTCCTCATTTCGCAGCTTAAGGCTCGTCATCCTAAAGATTGCCGGCCTCGATGCCGGCAATCTTCGTTATTCATGATTTATTCACTTCGTTGCCTGTAGTAGCATTTTGGGGAGAAAATAACGAACTCGGATCTTGTAGATGACCCAATCTTCCTGCCTTCCGGCTTGGCAGTCGCTCAATCGACATTACCGTGAAATCAGCGATCTCCATCTGCGGGATCTGTTCGCTGAAGACCCTCACCGTTTCGAGCGTTTTTCGCTGCGCCTTGACGACCTGCTGTTTGACTATTCTAAGAATCGAATCGCGGAACAAACCGTGATGCTATTGCTCGATCTGGCCAGGCAAGCCGGATTGAAAGAAAAAATTGCCGCCATGTTCCGTGGCGACAAGATCAATGTCACCGAAAACCGTGCCGTATTGCACGTGGCCTTGCGCAACCGATCCAATCGACCGATTTTCGTCGACGGCAAGGATGTCATGCCCGATGTCAATCGGGTTTTGACGCAGATGCGTCGGTTCAGCGACTTGGTGCGTTCCGGTGAATGGCGGGGATGTACGGGCAAAGCCATCACCGATGTGGTCAACATCGGCATCGGCGGGTCCGATTTGGGGCCGAAAATGGTGGTGAAGGCGCTGTTGCCCTATATGCAGCCCCGGCTGCGCGTTCGCTTCGTATCCAATGTGGACGAAGCGGATCTTGTCGAGAACCTGAAGGACCTCAACCCCGAAACCACACTGTTCTGCGTTTCATCCAAAACCTTTACCACGCAGGAAACCATGACGAATGCCCGATCGGCGCGGGAATGGTTTCTGGCCAAAATCAACGATGAAGCCGCTATTGCGAAGCATTTCGTGGCGGTCTCCACCAATGCCGAAAAAGTGGCCGAATTCGGCATCGATACCGCCAATATGTTCGAATTCTGGGACTGGGTGGGCGGCCGGTATTCGCTGTGGTCGGCCATCGGCCTGCCGATCGCCTTGGCCGTCGGCATGGATGCTTTCGAAGCACTGTTGGCCGGCGCCCACAAGGTGGACGAGCATTTCCGAACGGAGCCCTTCGAGCGGAATATTCCGGTGATCATGGGGTTGCTCGGCATCTGGTACGCCAATTTTTTCGGCGCCGAATCATATGCCATTCTGCCCTACGATCAATATCTGGAAGATTTGCCGGCCCATCTTCAGCAGGTCGATATGGAAAGCAACGGCAAGATGGTGGATATCGAAGGCCATCTGATCGCCTACAGCACCGGCCCGATTATCTTCGGCCAACCGGGCACCAATGGACAGCATGCCTTTTATCAGTTGATCCATCAAAGCCGAAAGCTGGTTCCTTGCGATTTTATTGCTGCGGCGCAAAGCCATCACGGTCTCGGCCGGCACCATGAGACACTGATTTCGAATTTCCTCGCTCAACCGGAGGCGTTGATGCGTGGCAAGACCACCGAGGAAGCGACGGCCGAGCTCGAAGCAGGGGGCGTTACCGGTGAGCAACTGACGGAACTCGCTGCTGCGAAAACTTTCCCCGGCAACAAACCATCCAATTCAATTCTTTATCGAAAACTGACCCCGGAAACTCTGGGATCGCTGATCGCCTTGTACGAGCACAAGATATTCACTCAGGGCGCGATCTGGAACATCAACTCCTTCGATCAGATGGGGGTCGAGTTGGGCAAACGGCTGGCGAGAACCATTCTTTCGGAACTGACCGACGACAGTGCGGTTTCGTCTCATGACGCTTCCACCAACGGTCTGATCAATTACTACAAGCAATTACGCTAGGGTGACGGTCATGAACCCATCCACGCGATGTATTCCCGTCAAGAGAAAACGACCCATTCGTCCTTTCTCTTGACGGAGAGCGGACCGTGCCGGTTCCGAAAATAAGGGTCTACTCTCAGGAACTACGCGTAAGTCTGATCTGATCGAATAAACAATGGACTGCACCAGGGGGCGGCGACTCTCTTCAGCGTGTTTAAAGGAGTTACGGCATGACCGACCTCAATGATCCTACGGCAAGCAATCCAAGCGTGCTAACGCCGGTACATCCGGACATCGAACGTTACTTGACCACTCTCGCCGGTTCGGCCGACACCCCGGTTCTCGTGGAGATGGAAGAGTTGGCTCGTCAGCAGAACTTTCCCATCGTCGGGCGTCTGGTCGGATTGTTTCTGAAGGTCCTCGCCAAAAGTATCGGAGCGAAGCGCATTTTCGAATTCGGCAGCGGTTACGGTTATTCCGCCTACTGGTTCGCAGAGGCCGTCGGGCCGGACGGGCGGGTGATCTGTAGCGATGGCGATCCGAACAATCTCTCCAAGGCGGAACATTTTCTCAGCCAAGCCGGGCTGTGGGACCGCGTCGATTTCCGAACCGGCTTTGCCCAGACCGTCTTCCAGGCTACCGAGGGCGAGTTCGATATCTGCTACAACGACGTGGACAAGGGCGACTATCCCGAAGTGTGGCGCCTTGCCCGCGAGCGTATCCGGCCAGGCGGGCTTTATATTGCGGACAATGTCTTGTGGCACGGCCGTGTTGCTGCCGAAAACCCCGTCGACATCGTTCCCGGCTGGACCGACGCTATCCGCGAACATAACCGACTTATCTTCAACGATCCGGAATTCGATGCGTCCATCAACCCGACCCGAGATGGCGTGGTCGTTGCCCGAAGAAAATAGAAGGCAAAACTCTTGGGATCGGTCAGATCGCGTGTGGAACTATCCATACCGACTGAGACCGATTTGGCCAACGTTTATTGCTGGTTGCATTGGTCCCTGATAAGCGTTCTGGCGCGCGTCACTTTCTGGTGGCGATATCGTAAAGTACATTGACACTAGGTTTCCTCGCTGCGAGATGTCCATCCGAGTCTTAAGCCTTGATAGTGAATACAGAGCCGTTTGTTGGACTTGAGGCATTCCTTCTGTCGCGCTTTGTGTCGGTAGATCACTATATCTGTCAGTAATTTTTACACTTCTAGCGGAAAATGTTACGTGGGCGTTGCTCGTTGCGTGTAGGTGATTGATTATAAATAATCTTTATGCCTTGGCACAAAAATCGCAGATACGTCGGTGCGATTAGGCCGACGTTGTTAAGTCAGACTTCGGCATAACATTAACTTAATACTCTGATGCTATCTGGGAGCGACATATCATGAAGATTTATTTGAAGCATATCGTAGGCGCGGCCGCGCCCCTGCTGTTTGCGCTGAGTACGTCGGCTTACGGCGGCACGGTTGATCTTTTTAGTGAGGGAAATCAGTCCGCCATCGATACTACTAGCGGGGCAGCATGGAACGGCGATTCCACGACTCTTCCCGGTACCGGGGTGGCTAGCAGCACGGGCACCGGCTTGTCGACTGTGCTGGGCGGTCAGCGTGACATTTGGGCAAACTGTATCACTGGTTGCGATGATACTGTTTCCCGGTCGTTAGCCGTCGTCAGCGGTGGTCAATTCAGATTCAGCAACGATTCGGGTGTAACGGGCGAAGCTATTGTCCAGTGGGACGGCAACGATCAGGATATCGCGCTTAATACCACAGGTTTAGGCGGGTTCGATTTAACTTCGGGCGGCACCATTCATGCCTTTCAATTAACCACGATCGAATCGGATCTCGGATGGTTCTTCCGCATCGAAGCTTTCACGGATGATGATGAGTGGACCAAAATTACGCTGGCCGCTACCTGTGTGGACGCTAGCGGTCCGCTCGATCCCGGTTGCGTACCTTCTCCGCACACGTCTACTATTCCCTTTGCGGCCTTCATGGATGGTTCTCTATGCGGATTTACCGGAACGTCGCCCTATGTAGATGGCGTAGTCGCCATCGAATGCGGCTCCGGCGGTACGGCAAATCTTGCTAACCTCGGCGCACTACAGGTGGCACTGAATACCGGTGATGACGTTGCTGGCGGCTCGGCTCCTAGAACCGCAAACCTGGATCTACGCTTGGATAGCGTCGAAACGATTCCTGAGCCCATGACGCTGGGACTGCTTGGTATCGGCCTGGTTGCGGCAGGACTCTCTCGCCGGAACGGCAAGGTTGTCGCAGTATAACACCAACCGGTAAATGCCCGGCGTTATCGGCTGGGCTCTGGTGATAAGTTAAGCGGTTCTGTCATTGCGGCAGAACCGCTTTTTTTGTGCTTGCGGTCTGTGGACATGCTGGCTTTTTTCGGCTTTCGGCCTGGCTAAGCATTCGATGAAGGGATTGCATTCTCAATGGATTCTTTTCTTATTTACCGCCTACTAAAACACCACCATGCGGATTGTGCTTGAACGGGACGAAGCATCTTCCGACTTCGGAAGAGTTCTGTGCTGAGTCAGCGAACGCTCCGTGCGAGATTTGGCGCCAATCTCTTTTCTCAATATTGCTGTTTGAGCCCTAATTGCTCCGATTGCCCAAAAGATGCCTTACAATCATGTGACGAATCGGATTGGGGTTAATCCGGGGCAGGGATGCCCCGGCGCGGCGACAAGCCGCGTGAGCCCAGGCCGGGCTTGTACCGGCCTGGGCGGCGGCCCGAAATACCAGGAGGGTATTTACGGGCCTGATTAATAATTTCAGTCATTTTCCCAATAGGTCTTTAGCCTCTAGGTCATTTGTAAACCGAACATTGGAGATGCTTCATGACTCTTATTTCTCTCGGACGAAGATTGAAAATCCCGGTCTTTTCGATTTTGCTGCTGTTGTCTGCCTGCGGCGATATTTCTCCGGCACAGCGTCTGAAGCAGGCTGACGAGGCGCTCGCAAAAGGCGATGTGCGGTTGGCGGTTATCGAGCTGAAGACCGTCCTTCAATCCGAACCGAACAACATGCAAGCTCGGCTGTTACTAGGGCGTGCCTACGTACAGGCGGGAGATTGGGCAGGCGCCGAAAAGGAATTGCTGCGTGCCCGAGAAATGGGAGCCGGTGAAGTTGACTTGGAGCCTTGGCTGGCGACGAGCTTACTCGAGCAGGGGCGGCTTGGTGATGTCCAAGTGCTTGAAATTCCTGAAAGCGCGTCGAATGAGCTCCGAGGCAATCTGCTCGCGATCAAAGCCGAGGCATGGCTGCGCAGCGGAGAAAACTCCGAATCTGAAAAGCTCGCGCGTGAAGCCTTGGACGCAGTACCTAATTTCGCCCCTGCGCTGCTGACGATGGCTCGTCTGCACGGGAGGCAGGGGCAAATTCCCGAGACACGGGAATGGATTTCCAAAGCGCTCGCCGCCGACCTGAAATACGGGCCGGCCTGGGAGCTTCTCGGTTACATCGAAACCCAGGAGAGTCATTTTGAAGCCGCAGAGGAGGCGTATTCCAAAGCGGCGGAGGACCGCATTCTGCGTGCCCCGGCTCTCGTCGCCCGAGCCGTAGCGCGTATTCATTTAAAAAAATACGATGAGGCCGCGGCGGATCTCGACGAAGTCGGCAAACGGCTTAAGGATTCTGCGGCACTTCATTTCGCCAGGGGGCTGCTGAATTTCGAACAAAAGCGTGTCGCCGAGGCGCAGGAAGCTTTCGATGCGGCTTTGGCCGTGGATTCTTCCCATTTCCCGTCTTTGCTTTACGGCGGCGCGGCTCACGGCCTACTGGGGCATAGAGCCCAGGCAGAAGATTATCTAAGAAAATATTTGAGCCATGATCCGAGCAATGTAAAGGCTCAGTCTCTATTGGTGCACTTGGAAGTACAGAATAGCGATCCTGCCAGCGCGGAAAAGCTGGCCAGAGAGGCGCTGAAACAAGCGCCAAACGATGTCCAGGTGATGAATTTGCTGTCGGACGCTTTGAAGGCGCAAGGCAAGCAAGGTGAAAGTATTGAGTACCTGAAACAGATTGTCTCCGCGCAGCCGGAATCGGCCGAGGCACGTACACGCCTGGCCGGGGGGCTTGTTCAGGAGGACGACCTTCAGGGCGCCATGACCGAGTTGAAAAAGGCGCTGGAGCTTGATCCGGAGTTCGAGGGTGCCGTACGTGGCGTCGTGACCTTGCACCTTCACAAGGGGGAACTCGATCAGGCGCTGGATGTCGCGACCGAATATCTCAGTCGCCATTCTGATTCAACAGGGGCAAATACGCTGGTGGGTTTGGTGCATCTGGTCAGACGAGAGACCGACAAGGCGTCTGCCGCTCTGCGGCGCGCGATCGAATTGGACCCGGCTAATGTGCCGGCTACCAATGCGCTGGCGGCAATCGCCGTTCAAGAGAAAGATTTCGAAAAGGCGAGGCGATATTTCCGGCAAGCGTTGAAACATCATCCGGATGATGTGGGCGTGTTAACGAATCTGGCTAAACTGGAAGCAACCCAAGGAAACATCGAGGCCATGGCCGCGGCTCTGGAGGAGGCGGTCAAACGCGATCCAAAGGCGCTGCTGCCGCGACTGTACCTTGGACGCCACTATCTCAAAGCTAAGAATCCCAAGAAAACACTTGAACTCTTATCGGAAGTTCGGTCGACGTATCCGAAAAGCAAGGAGCTTCTGGGCATGCTGGCCGAGGCCGAACTAGCAACCGGCCGCTGGTCCGATGCCGTGTCGAGCCTGAAGAGCCTTGAGAGTCTCGGGCATAAGAAACCCGAAGTGCATTTCCTTATGGCGCAGGCCTATGACCGTCTCGGCGATCGAAAAATGGCACGCGATGCTTTGGAAAAGACTGAAGCTCAGGATCCTTCCTTTGTCCCTGCGCGCATTGCCTTGGCCCGTATGGCTATTCAGGAAAAACGCATCAAAGATGCCGAGACACGGGTAAAGGAACTGAAAAAACGTTTTGGTGGAGATGTTCCGGAGATCGTTCTGGTGGAAGCAGAACTGGCCGAGTTGGCAGGGCGCTATTCCGAAGCAGCTTCTGCATATCAGCGGTTGTTTGAGCTTGCACCGGCTAACAAAACCAGTATTAATCTTTTGCGGCTGTCGCGCGCGCGCTGGCAGGCGGGGGAAAAGGAGGCGGCCCTTCAAGAAGTGGTACAGTGGGTTGAAGAGCATCCCGATGATACAGTATCCCTAGCTGAGTTAGGACAGCTTTACATGAAGTTGCAACGCTCTCAGGATGCTGTCGCCAAATTCAAAATGTTGGCGGAAAAATACCCCAATAATTCATTATTGTTGAACAATATTGCTTATCTCATGCGTGAGACTGACCCCGCAGAAGCGTTGAAGCATGCAGAAAAAGCGCATTCTTTAGCACCCGAGGATCCGGAGGTGCTGGACACGCTTGCAATGACCCTGTTGAGCAACAAGGACACCAAACGGGCTATGGCCAATATTGATCGGGCCTTGGCTAAGCAGCCGGAAAATGTTTCTTTTCTCTTCCATCGGGCTCAAATATTAAGTGCTGATGGACAGCGTCAAGAGGCAGCGAAAATCCTGGACAAGATTCTGCAAAAGGAAGACAAATTTGCGGAGCGTTCGGATGCCGAGGCTATGCGCAGGCGCTTGGCCTCGAACCCGTAGCCGAGTAGATGTTTATTGATCGGAGTGTCTGTCACTTTGTTGTAGCGTCGGCGAGGATAGAGGGCTCAAACAAGTTGAGTATCCATATGAGCCTCGTCACGGTTACGGCTCTTCGGATTACTTTATAGCAGGAGTGCAGGAGAGGATTATCGGGCACCGACGAATCTGTACCGGCGTTGTAGTACGGCAATGAGGGAATTGGAGTTATAGTGAAGGATCGATGTTTTTGATCTTTTTGGCAGGAATGCCTCCCCAAAGCTCGTATTTCGGAATTTTTGTATTCAGTGTCACAACTGAACCGGCTGCGATCGTTGAACCTTCGCCTATTTCGGTCCCGGACATTATTACTGCGTTGACCCCTACGGTAGCTCCGTTTTCGATCCTGACCTCGCCCAGGATTAGCTTGCCGCTGGTTATCGTGTGTGCCGTGATCACGGAATCCTGCCCGATAATAACCTCGTCGCCGATCGAGATGAGCTGGGGATCGACTAATCGGCCTCCCAGCGCGATATCCTTGCCGATTTTTGCTCCGAACCAGGCGGCAATCAGCGGCTTAGCGAATACCACCGAAAACGGCAAGCAGGCGCCCCGGCCGAATTCGCACACTACGGTGAACAGCTTCCAGTAAGTGAAGATCGGGTCATCCATTGAATAGCAGCCGGGCTGGAACGGCTTGATTCGCAGCATCAATCGAGCCGTCAAACCGGACAAAAAGCCGTAGGCCAGAAGAAACAGAAAAAAATCGGTGAGGACGTTATAGGGGGCCAATTCCCGGGTCAGAGGCGCGAACAGCTTGGCAACGGAGAAAAGGCTTACGGAGAAGAGCAAGGTAAGGATAAGGCCGGATAAGACGAAATCGATCGGTCGTGTTTTCATGCGAATTACCCCCGTTGGCATGAAGCGCTACGCGGCAAATTTACAAGGTCGCGATAGCAAGGTTGGAAAATTATCTCAGCAGCTCGTCCGTAAAGGCGGCGAATCTAGCAGAGGCATCGTATTCTCGGTATGCCCGTCCGAGTTTCTCTGCTGCTGTTTTGTACGATAGATTTGTCAGTATTTCTCTGACCACTTTGACGATCTCGATGCCGGAGATCGTTCCCGCACGCAATAGGCGTCCTGCTCCATTTTGTTGCACCGCCTGCATGTTAAGGTATTGATCTAGGTTCGCGCATATGCCGAGTATCGGGACGCCTGCGCTCAATGCCTGATTGGTTGTCGGGCTTCCGCCGTTACAGATCACCAAATCGGCAATCGCTGCTGCGTCGTCGCCGGGTAAGTAATCGCTGCACAATACATTAGGTGGTAGATTCTTCAGCTGAAACCGGCCTGCCGTCGCGACAAGCAGCGTTACCGGTAGGCTCGAGAGCTCCGCAACGAGCTCCGGCAATCGGCGAGTTTCGCCGGAGCTTCCGAGCGTCAGGTAAATTATGGGTTGGTGTCTTTCTAGCCGTGACCACCAATCGGGTTTAAAGGTCTCGGGCGACCATAGGATAGGTCCGAGATAGTAGTGGTTGGGCGGTAGTTCGGTCGTTTTGACTAGCCCAGGTATATCCGCGTAAAGAACATAATCCCCGTCTGTGTACGTCACTCGGAGATCCGATCCGAGCGATGTTAGCCCGAACTCCTTTCGAATCCGATTGAGAGGTAAGGTGTGGGAGGCGAATACGAGCGGCCGCATAAAATCGAAAAGGGGTTGAGCGAGCGCTGGACCGAGCAGGCGCACCATAACATGCTCGGGCACAGGGTATGTCTGGACTGCGTAGGGGCTCCAATAAATATTGGTTATGTTGGCGTAAGGGACTTTTGCGAGGCGGGCGCTTACAGTCAGTGAAAGACGAAAATCGCCGACGATAAGATCGGGGTTGACGTGCTCGATGAGCCTTAGATCGTCTTTAACATATTGCCGTAGCGTAGGTGTATCGTAAACCGGTTTACCTTTGGCAAGTGCATCGAGAAAGTCGGGGGGAGAAATTGACCGTATAGACACCTTGGCAAGCTTAGAATCTGAGAAAAGAGCATCAAAGCGGCCGTCGCAGGCGAAGTGAACATCATAGTCCCCAGAATCCAAGCTGCTGGCGAGAACATAGGGACGGGCGACGTGGGCGAGCGTCACAGCCTCGGCAATAAAGAGAATGCGTTTTTTTGGCTTGAGGTGCTGTTGAGCGCTTCTAAAAGAATCGGATTTGTCAAAAATCTTTACAGTCTTTTTCATCGATTCGGTCAGGTCACTGGACTTAGGGCGAACTGACGGTGGCTCGGGTTGGAAGCGCGGTCGGGATAGCGACAGTTCAAACCGGCTATCTCGATTCAACCTTCAGTCGAAAACAGTATTGCAGATTATCCATGGATCGCTGTGTTGTTTATTCGCCCTCAATCACTTCTCATGGATTAACATTAACCGAGAAGCGAAACTAAATTTTTGGCCAATTGGCTATTGATGCGTCGATTGTCCTGTTGTAAGGCGGCGAATTAAGGAAGGACAGCGCAATGTTAACGCCTTTGAGCGCACCCCCAGGTCTGTGGTGTCGTCCAATAGGCTCGTTCTAGAGCCTGCATTTCGGCAATGTTCGCCGTAAGGGATTTTGCGGGCGAGGATGAAATGGAAAGGGTAAGCCAAGCCATCACGCGGCATTCCCTTGCCTTATACACTAAAATAGTCGCGACAGGCAGTTACTATCGACCATCCGCCCATCTTGGTTCGTTAGGGAACCTCTGATTTATTCCAAGATGTAGTGATTATTGTCATCCTAAAAACGCTCCTCATTGTGTGTTTTTGCGATTGGATCAGAGCTTCCTTAGAAATCTTTTTTGCAAAAAGAGCTTCTCGCCCATGAAATCAAGTCTAGAGTTGCCGTTACGTAGCCTTTGGAGGCAACCGAGACGGACCTCGATCATGCTCTCGGGGATTGGTGTAGGCATCATTGCTCTGCTGCTTGCGGGAGGATTTATCGAATGGATTTTCTGGGCAATGCGGGAATCAACGATTCTTTTTCGGCTCGGCCATATCCAAGTCGTCAGGCCTGGCTATTTGGATCGGGGCGCGGCGGATCCGTACAGGTTTCTGTTGCCGCATTCCGTCGATGAGCTTGAAGTGCTGGCGAAACTGCCCGGCATAAAGGTGGTGGCGCCACGGCTTAGTTTCAATGGGCTGCTTAGTCATGGGGATACAACGATTGGTTTTATTGGAGAAGGTATAGATCCCGAGAAAGAGAAAGCATTTAAACCGGATCTTTCCATTCAAGAGGGCGTGGGGCTCGATCCGAATCAACCCTTAAGCGCAGTTATCGGGAACGGTCTCGCCGCTAATTTGGGCATAAAATCGGGCGACAAAGTGGTTTTGCTGGCAAATACCGTTTCCGGAGGGATAAATGCGGTGGAGCTTAATGTCGTTGGGGTCTTCTCGACGGCGAATAAGGCGTTCGACGATTCCGCTTTGCGCATACCTTTGATTACGGCAGAGAAACTTCTTAGAGTGTCGGGGGCTCACCGATGGACCGTCTTGCTTGACGACACATCAGATACTAAAAAAATACTCAAGCGAATTCAGCAGCTTTTCATCGAAAAGACCGGAGAGTTCCAGCTCATTCCTTGGTACGATCTCGCCGATTTCTACAATAAGACCGTGAGGCTTTTTTCCCAGCAAATGAATGTGTTGGGAGGCATTATTGGATTCATGATTTTGCTGGGTATATCGAATGTGCTGATCATGAATGTAATGGACCGTACAAGCGAAATCGGCACATTGATGGCCTTGGGGCTCAAACGATTGGAAATCGTCAGGCTTTTTCTCGCTGAAGCGCTTATGTTGGGAGTTATCGGTAGCGTGTTGGGCGTTTCGATCGGTTGGGGTTTGGCTGCGATCATATCGGCAATTGGTATTCCCATGCCGCCGGCTCCAGGCACGAGCACCGGTTATACAGCTGAAATATTTATCACCGGGCCGTTGATCGCCAAGGCCGTGCTAGTCGCCCTGATATCCACTTTTCTGGCCAGTGTATTTCCGGCGTGGAAGGCCTCCCGGCTTGTCATAGTCGAGGCATTGAGAAAGTCACGTTAACCGGATGGCGCCTCATCTCGCTGATTTAATCCATGCTGACATTCGCGCTTAGAAATCTATTTCGACAGACCGTAAGATCTATTCTGACGCTGACGGTAATTGCCTTAGGCGTCGCGGGTATCTCATTAGTCGGCGGATTTATCGAAGACATTTTTGTTCAGCTGCGCGAGTCGACGATACATTCTCAGCTGGGACATTTGCAGATATACAGAAGTGGGTTCTCGACCATCGGCCGCCGCGATCCTTATAAATTCCTGATGGAGGACGTTGACGGGCTCGTTGACCGATTCCGCACGTGGCCGGAAGTTGCCGAGGTTATGAAACGTGTAAGTTTTTCGGGCCTTGTGAATAACGGACACTCCGATTACCCGATTTTGGGGGAGGGCGTCGAGCCAACCAAAGAGAAACAGGTTGGAAGTATGTTGTCGATTGTGGAGGGGGAGCCGCTGAGCGACTCGGACCCGATGGCCATTTTGGTAGGAAAAGGTCTTGCCCATGCACTCAAGGTCAAACCGGGGGATCCACTGACACTCCTCGTCAATACGCCGGAGGGTGCTCTAAACAGCCTTGAATTTACCGTCGTTGGAGTATTTCAAAGTTTTTCGAAGGATTTCGATGATCGCGCCGTTCGGATTTCCCTAGGTTCTGCCCAGGATCTTTTAGCAACCCCGGGAATCCACGCACTGGTGTTCGCATTGAATGATACGGCGGATACTGATCGTGTTGTCAAAAGGTTAATGGCAGAGTTATCGTCAGAGCAATACGAGGTAAAACCTTGGTTCGTGCTCGCGGATTTCTATCAAAAAACGGTCGATATGTATCAGCGACAGTTCACCGTTTTGGAAATCATTATTTTGATCATGGTATTTTTAAGCGTGGCCAATAGCGTAAACATGGCGCTTCACGAACGCATAGGTGAGTTTGGTACGCTTATGGCTCTCGGTAATAGACCTTTCGATGTTTTTAAGTTAATTGTTCTGGAATATTCCATTCTTGGGCTTATAGGTGCGGCGGTCGGAGTCTTTGTCGGCGTTTTACTGGCTGGGGGAATATCTGCTTTCGGTATCCCAATGCCGCCGCCGCCCAACTCGGATATGGGATACACGGCTATCGTACGCGTTGTTCCGAATGTGCTTGGCGTAGCCTTTGTGGTTGGGTTTTTGGCGACGGCTCTTGCTGTCGTGGTGCCTGCGCGAAGGGTTATTCATACGCCTATAGTAGAGGCTTTACGGAGCAATATTTAGAACCTATCCCGGTAGGTCATAAAACCCTTCGACTCGGCTCAGGGCGAATGGCCTACGGAGACAGGGCTCTTAATGGATTTATAGAGGCTACAGTGTGGGGTTGGATGGCGATCACTCCTGAACTTTCTTTAAATAGTCCTTTGTGAAAACCTTGTCGGGCAAATCTCTGAGCTTCATTTTTCTGTAATCCAAGATCGATCGTTCATCCTTTTTCAGAGCATTTTCCATTACTAGCTGAGTAGGGCGTACTTCTCCCTCCATTGATTCGAATTTTTGAAATCGGCAGGTTTTAAATAGCCGGTTTGACAAGGTGTAGAATTCTGCTTTGTATGGGTTGTAGTTTTTCTTATCAACCCAATACAGCACCCTCGGATAGGTGACGCCTCTATCTACGGCGCTAAGTTCAAGCACATAATATTCTCGGCCGTTGATTTCTTCGATTCTTGAAAGTTTTGGATTATAGTCGCCGGTAAAATTCGCTCTGGCCAAATCGCCATTTGCCACCTGGCCTGTCAACTTTTGTGATAAGGGGAGACGAATCGGTTGCGATACGGAGGGCATGAAAGCCCAAAAGTCGCGCCCCCGCATGAGCATGATTTGCCCGCGGTCGGCGGCCGGTGCGGTCGTTAAAATCACGGTGTTTTCGTTACCCTTCGATAAAACACGATATTCGCGCACATCGGGTTCGCTGTCCGAGGTAGTCGTGGTGATGGAGATATCGACCTGAAATCCTTCTTGAGGGAAGCGAATGCGATCTGCCGCTGCCACAATCTCGGCCGGGTCCGGTACGTCGTCGGCTCGAAGCGAGCCGGACAATATTATGTTTGACAATAGGGTAACGGCTGCGGCAAAAGCGAATCGTCGGGCGATAGAGGTTTGCATGTTGTTTCCTAGATGTTGCTAAGCTCGGCTATGCTTTATGAACGGTGACGGTCTAAGCTGGTCGCTTCGGAAGCGTTAGGATATCGGGGTGTTCCCCCGTCGGATTTACGCTTGTCGCCATCCGTCCCGGAGAAATCTGGGAAATAATCTCACTACTTCTATTGATAAGAATTTTTGAAGGATATCCGCATTTTTTTACCTAATTCGAGTACCTTCTACTAGCGCTAGGGGTGCCTTTTCAAAAAGCTTGTTGTTTGACCTTATCGGACAATGTTCGGATACGATAAATATAGTAGGGTAACTTCACACAGACTATAACAGCTAACATGACTAAGGTTCGCGTGGAACACGTATGGAAGGAGTATAAGTTAGGAAAACAGACGGTCGAAGCTCTTAGGGACGTCTCCATGGGGGTTGGGGAAGGCGAGTTCATGGCGATAGCCGGGCCGTCCGGGAGCGGAAAATCTACCTTGCTAAACTTAATCGGTTGCATCGATACCCCGACGCGGGGAGAAATTTACATCGGCAATGAAGAGGTGAGCAAGAAAACACCTAACCAATTGGCCGATCTTCGAGCTCGAACCCTCGGTTTCATCTTTCAGACCTTCAATTTACTACCGGTTCTCTCCGCGTGGGAGAACGTCGAATATCCTCTCTTGTATAGAAAGGATATCCCGCCCAAGGAGCGGCGCCGGCGTGTAGCCCATTACCTGGTCGTGGTGGGGCTTGCTGATTTCGCTAAGCACAAACCTTCGGAACTTAGCGGTGGCCAGCGCCAGCGGGTCGCGATTGCACGAGCCCTGGCCGGGCATCCTGTCATCGTGCTGGCGGACGAGCCGACCGCTAATCTTGATTCCAAGACCGGTGAAGGCATCTTGCAGTTGATGAAGCAACTCAATCGGGACGAAAAAACGACCTTCATTTTTTCGACCCACGACCATCGAGTTATGGAAATGGCGGACAGGGTCGTGAGAATCAGTGACGGCCGGATAATAGTTCCATAAACGCGTGCTTTCCCGATTTGGAGAATTCTCTTGTGCAGTACCCGCGATCATCTCGTCTCTGTCTGTACGGCATCTTGGCTCTTACTTGGCTTTTCAACTCGACAGACGGCGTTTCTGCTGATCTGGAGAAGGAAGCGCCGGTTTCCGTAGACGAGCTATTTGATCTAAAAGACGAAAAAACAGAAAACAAAGAACCGGCATCGGTTGATGAGTTGTTTGAGGTTGAGCGGAAGACGGGTGATGATGCGCGCCCGCTCCGTTGGCCGGATTTGAACGGCTTTTTTCAGAGTGAACTCGCTTACACCTATGCGTCGCCCGACCATTGGTCGAAGTTTCGTAACCTCCTGGAACTGGGAACTCACGGTAGCTGGGGTGCCAGTCTGAAGTGGAAGGCGAGCGGCCGGCTTATGTATGACGCGATTTACGATTTGACCGATTTTTATCCTGAATCGGTGCGTCACGACCAACGTTTCGAGCCGATGTTTCGTGAAACCTATCTCGATTATTCCGCCGGGGATTGGGATTTCCGCTTCGGACGTCAGCACATCATCTGGGGCGAAATGGTGGGATTGTTTTTCGCCGATGTCGTCTCTGCGAAGGATCTGCGCCAGTTCGTGCTTCCCGATTTTGATTTACTACGAATTCCTCAGTGGGCCATGCGGGCCGAGTATTTCAAAGGAGGATTCCATGGCGAAGCGATATGGATTCCTTATATGACCTACAACGATATCGGCAAAGTCGGTTCGGAATTCTTCCCTTTTAATCCACCTCCGACGCCGGGATTCACGACGGTAATCGAGAACGACCAGCGGCCCAACAATACCTTTGAAAATACCGCTTACGGATTAAGGCTATCTTATCTTCAATCTGGCTGGGATACTTCGCTTTTCTATTACAGCGGTCTGGATCTTTCTCCTGCCTTCGCGCGTAACATCGTGCTGGCTCCTGCGCCGACGATTACCTATCGCTCCGTTCACAAGAGAATTCATCAGGTCGGTAGCACGCTTGCCAAAGACTTTGGTCCTTTTGTATTGAAAGGCGAGGCTGTTTATACGGTGGATCAGCCTTTTTTGACGACTCGGCTCATGGATTCGGATGGACTGGTGTCTCAGGATTTTCTCGATTACATCCTCGGGCTCGATTTCAGCTTTTTGGAAGATACGCGCCTCAACCTGCAGTTTTTTCAACGCTGGTTCAGCCACCACGATCAGCACATGATTCCTGACGAGTTAGAGAGCGGTGTATCCGCATTGGTCAGCACGCGGTATTTTCATCCGAAAGTGGAGCCGGAGGTGCTTTTCATACACAGTCTCAATCGGTCCGATTGGAATGTGCAGGCTAAGGTGACTTGGGAGTTTCTGAGGAACTGGCGAATGGTAGTCGGCGCCGATATTTTCGGCGGCCAACCTACCGGACTGTTCGGGCAGTTCGATGCCAAAGACAGGGTATACGGCGAGTTTCGGTATTCGTTTTAATCTCTTGGCGCTGCGACTTGCCCGATCGATCAATCACGCTACCAATCGCGTGTTGATATTCCCTGTCACCAGAAGCTCGGACAAGGGTTTGCGGATCGAGCGTGCTTTTGGCGGTTTTCCTTCTCCAATCCGGCCCATAAATACCGCTCTTTCGACACACTCATCTCCCAAAAGAGCAGTTAGCTCGTTTGCCAATAGTTTTGCCTTTTTCTCGACAGCGTCCACACGAGTGAACTTGATCGATTCTCGGATGTAGCCGGCAAAGATCAAGGGAGTCATTTCCGGCTGTAGCTGCAAACCAAGTTGCGTGGCCGTCAACCAAAAGCGCTGCAAAGCGCGACCTGCGGAAAGATAGTCCCCGACTGAAGTTGGCGGCTTATCCGCAATGAGAGCGAAATGCCCGGCGCTAAAGATTCCGGGGATCAAGTCCAATTCCAGCCTCGGCAGAACGGTTCCGGCGAAATAGGTGTTAAGGAAATTGACCGTCGACCAGCTCCTCATGGCCCATCTCATGAGTCCGAGAGCTAGCGGGTTTAATCCTACGGCCCGGTCGGGAATTCGATCTTCGCTATACTGAGTGTTCCATTCAATGACGTTCTTATGAACCTCATACGCCTCCGGCATCGTAAGCCGAACTTTTCCGTTTCGAAACATCAGTCGCGCAGTCCGTAGCCGATCTTCAGGTTTATCCAGCCACAAGACCGTGTAATCGTTACCTAGGCTTTCGACTAGCCGCATCTTTTCTTGGGGATAAAGTGGCCGCCGTTTCATCGCCCTGCGTTGAGTGGCGCGAATGGGAATATAAGCAGCAAGAGGACTTGGCTTGAGCGCCGGATCGGGCGAAAAATGAACGTCGATCGTCGGCGCTGTTTCGCTGGACTCTGGACGTAGAGACCAGTTGGCGGCTAACCCGTGGCTGCTGGCGGCGATAACGAGATTTTCAAGAAGAGCGCCGATCGCAATTTGGCTGGCCCGGCCCTTAAGGTCGTAAACACAATGATCGCGGGTATCAAACCCATGAATGACGACGCGGTTATCCGAGACTATCTCGAACCGCCAGGGCTGAGTGTTGTCGCCGCTGGGCGCCCACCGGGCAAGTTCGAGAATGCGTTCGAGAGAGGAACGTTGTGGTTCGGTTTGCGCTGAAGGGCACTCGGACAGCTTCGCCATAAATTTTTTTCTCGCAATCCTTAATCCGATTCGTTGCAAGGGGTTTCGGTTTCCTCCGGGTCTCCAGGTACGTACCAGTTTGTTGCGGTACGCGTCGAAATGAACGCCCCATGGTGCGGAGAATACTTTGCCTCTTCGGAGTAGGATTTTCAAAGCTTCTGTCGCTGCAACTCCGGCACACAGTTCGCATCCCATGGCGGTTGAGGGCCCACGATGCAGGGCTAGATTGACGGCGTCGGGGGCGACCAAATACGGTGTCTGCAACATCGCCGGCGACAGCCCCATCAGGAAGCGAACGGTTTTTTCGTTTTCCGGCTGGTTTTCCAGTCCGAAATACTCTTCGAACGTCATTTGGCCGGGAAGGAAATTGAGCAGCGCTACGCCCATTCCGAGCGGCGCTGCCGTGATCGCGGGGATACCCCGTGTTGCGCAAGCGGCAAAGACTTTGGCTCGCATATCTAGCGCGAAAAAGTCCAGCCCGTCGATGTAAAGGTCAGCGTCGTCCAAGAAAGACGTTAAGTTGGATTCGGTAACACCTTCGGGAAATGATCGCAGATCGAGGGTCGGATTGATTTCACGCGCCTTTGCCGCCATCACTTCGGCTTTCGACAGCCCGATCGCATTGAGATCGGCGCCGGCCTGTCGATTGAAGTTTGCCAATTCGAAAGTGTCCATATCGGCGATACTGAAGCCGCCAACGCCGAGGCGCGTTAACGTCAACAGGTGGCTTCCGCCGACACCGCCGAGTCCCGCTATGGCGACGCGTTTGGACCGTAAAATCTGCTGTTCTTCCCAAGTTATCCAGCCGATATTTCTAGAGAACGCGGACAAATAATCGAAGTTCATAAGAGCCTGTGTGATCCGAAGCGCAATTTCACTTAATGTAAAGCCAGTCCGTTCTATTCAGCTAAGCTTATTCTAGACTGAAATTATTAGGCTAATTAGGAACCGGCCATGACAAAAGAAAACTGGTTTGATAGCTTTAATCGGCATTTCGAGGTTATTCCGGCAAATACAGATGAACTGATCAAACAGGTTAAGGCTTTACGGTTCCAGATATATTGCGTAGAGCATCCCTTTGAAGATAAAACTACTTTTAAGGACGGTCTGGAACAAGACCAATACGATCAAAGGGCCGTTCATTCCCTGGTTCGGCATCTAAAGTCAAAACCTGATGAGGCGGCAGTGGCCACAGTAAGGCTGGTTCTTTCCGATAACCAGAACCCACAAAACGGCTTTCCGATCGAGGACCATTGTTCGATTTCTCCGGAAGACAGATCAAGCATCTCACTTAAATTCGAGCGAAAGCAGATAGCCGAAATCTCCCGCTTTGCCGTATCGAAGCAATTTCGGCGCCGCGTTGGGGAGTCCGAGACCATCCATGGTATTGCTGAGCACAAAGTTCCCGTCATCGAGAAGGACGACCGGAGATTGGTTCCTCACATCACTTTGGGGCTGTTTCAAGCGATAGTGCAGATGAGTGCCGAAAACAATATCAAACTTTGGTATGCGGTTATGGAAACGCAGCTGCTGAGATTGTTAAAACGGTTCGGAATTCGGTTTACTCAAATTGGCGAGCCGGTTAATTATCATGGCTTGCGAGTCCCATGCATTGGTCCGGTGGATGAAGTGATGTCCGGCATCAGGCGCGACTGCCCTGCAGTCTGGGAATTCATTACCCAGAAAGGCAGGCTATGGCCGTATTGAGGAATGCTTTTGTAGCGGTAGCGTACCGATCAACCCTGACGCCGATAAGAGACACCGAGATGCGAGATTTTTCAAGGGAATACAGTGAGTCACCGAATTGTGTCGCGATTCGGCGACACCTCGCTGTGAGGAATTTCTGAGTTTACTCCAAGAACTATCAGTCGAAGCTATTAATTCCGGGTTATTCCGCCATTGGCGTCTTTCTTGCTTATACGCATCCTGGTGTTTCGCATGCTCATTTTGCTGAGCGTCGTCTCAGCGAAGAGCTGCGTACTCTCAGGGCGCGATGAGTCGCGGTAAGGCACCTGAGATCAAATCTGTTCGTTCGATAGGCCGACTCTGCTTGACTTAAGTTGGATTTAAGGAGAACGCGTGATGTTTGATGCTCGCTACGAGGTCGTATTGGCGGATACCCCGGAAAGTAAAGAGATTCACTTCAATCTGAGGTACAAGGTATTTTGCTTGGAAAAGGGATTTGAAGATGCGAGTAGATTCACTTCCGAAATGGAAAAAGATCAGTACGACGACCGGGCGATTCATTTCTTGGTCAGGGAGCCGCTGACAAACAGATGGATTGGCGCTGCGCGCTTAGTGATAGATAAGGTCTCCGCTTTGCCGATTAATCACATTGCTGATATCGAGGTTCCGTCGAACGAAAAAGATGCCGTAGTCGCAGAGTTTTCGCGGCTTCTGGTACTCGACAACTTTCGCCAAGCCCAAACGAAATTGGCTGCGGAACCCGAAATATTATTAGGGCTTATCCGTGCTGCCCGAGACTATTGCCTCCGACAGGATATAAAAAGCGTACTGTTTTTGTGCCGCCGCTCTATTCACAGAATCTTGGGGAACGCAGGCGTCGACATGCTTCAAATCGGCGCCCCCTGTATTCACCGCGGCGTGAGAGCGCCTTATCTTGTGGACTTGGAAAGAGGATTTGATCGGGTTTTTCGTCCGTATAGCCGGGCTTATCAGATGTTTTCCAGGGCACACAGCTACTATTACTACTCGGATCTCTATAGTCGCCAAGTAGCATAAGCCATTCACGATGACCCGGCGATGGAATTCGCGATCATTGTGGAGCTATTTGGAATCGCTAGATCCGTCTTTTCTTCGAAATTCATCCTTTCCATTATGTCGGCTTAAACGTTTACGGCTGCCGCGCAAGCCGTTGACGCTCCGGGAGCGTCGTACCGTTTGAAACGATGACGCTTTCAGGCGCAAGCGCGCTTTGGTGTTTTTGCGCCGCAATCGACATTCAATATGACGCGGTAAGCATGCGTTTGGAGTATGCTAACGGCATTCGGCAATTGCTAGCTTCATTCCGTTAAATCCTCATTTCGTCGGGCGTAATGGCTTCCGATCGAAATAGTGCTCTTAGCTGTCAATCAGTCATATCGTGACAACGAATAACCTTTCTAAACTACGGATCGATCGGCCGGCGCGAGAGATTTCGGCTCCCCCTCGCATCGGGGCCCTTCGCAAGCGCATTGGACTGCTTGCGATGCTGATTGCGATCGCTGTGGGAGCTCTGGTTTATTCGAAACTTCGTAGCGCCGGCATCGAGACCGAGGTCGCCACTGTTTCAAAAGTTTTTCCTTCTCAAGCGTTTACCTTGCTGAACGCCACCGGCTATGTGGTGCCGCAAACCAAGGCGGATGTGGCGTCCAAGGCAACCGGGCGGCTGGAAAAGCTCGACGTTGAGGAAGGAAGCTACGTCAAAAAGGATCAGATCATCGCACAGCTCGAAAATCGCGATCTGATGGCGAGTCTTAACCAGGCTGCGGCCAATGTCGCGGTCGCAAGAACGGATCTGCTGAAAGCGGAAGCGGAGTTGAAGGAATCCACCCTGGCTCTGAACCGTGCCCGCACGCTTGTGCAGAAAAAATTCGTTTCGCAGGAAATCTATGATGCCGAGGTTGCCCGGCACGAAAAGGCCGTGGCCGCCGTGGAAAGCGCAAAATCGGCGATCGCCGCGGCCGAGGCGGCATATCAGGGGGCGCGAGTGTCCTTGGATTACACCTTCATTCGGGCGCCTTTCGACGGCATTATCCTAAGCAAGAATGCGGATATCGGCGACATTCTGGCGCCCTTCTCCTCGACGATGCTGTCGAAGGGGACCGTGGTCTCCATGGCCGATATGAATACCTTGGAAGTCGAGGTCGATGTGGCTGAGTCGAATCTTAATCAGGTACGTGTCGGTCAGCCATGCGAAATCCAGCTCGATGCGTTTCCGGATGATCGATTCCGTTGCTCGGTCGATCGCATCGTGCCCACAGTGGACCGCACCAAGGCAACCGTGCTGGTCAAGGTGCGCTTTATCGATAAGGACGAGCGCATCCTGCCGGATATGAGCGCCAAAGTGGCGTTTCTGTCGCGAGAGCTTGCCGCCGATCAGCGGAAGCCCATTTCCGGCGTACCTCCCGCGGCGATCGTGACGCGCGGTCCGGATAGCGTCGCCTTCGTGCTGGACGGCAATCGGGTCAAGGAAGTCCCGGTCGATACCGGAGAACGTATCGGCGAGTGGGTGGTGGTGAAGAACGGGCTCAAGGCCGGCGACCGAGTGGTACTCAGTCCGTCCGAAAAAATCAAGGACGGTACGGAGATCCGTGTCCGCGAAGCCGAAAGATCTTAGGGCTGCCGGCCCGGTTCGTTACATGAATCCGATCGTCGAAATCGAGAATCTCACCAAACACTATTGGAAGGGCGATCAGATCGTCCCGGTACTCGCCGATATCAATTTGGTCATCCGGGAGGGGGACTTTCTCGCTCTCATGGGGCCGTCCGGCTCCGGCAAAAGCACGCTGCTCAATCTGATCGCGGGCCTGGACCGGCCGACCGGCGGCGTTCTCAGGGTTGGCGGAATCAATATCGCCGAGTTGCCGGAATCCAGTCTCACCGATTGGCGCTCGGAGCATGTCGGATTCATCTTCCAGTTTTACAATTTGATGCCGGTTTTGACGGCGTTCGAAAATGTCGAGCTTCCGCTATTGCTGACCGGCTTGTCGAAGCGGGAACGACGCGAGCACGTGGAACTGGTCCTGGAACTGGTCGGTCTGACGGATCGCATGGATCATTATCCGTCCCAACTGTCCGGCGGACAGCAGCAACGCGTCGCAATCGCCCGCGCTCTAGTTGTCGATCCCGCCTTGATCGTGGCGGACGAACCCACCGGCGATTTGGACCGCGTATCGGCGGAAGAGGTACTGGAGCTCATGGAGCATCTCAATCTGAACCTGGGCAAGACCATCATCATGGTGACTCACGACCAACGCGCCGCTGCAAAGGCGCATGCCATCCGGCACTTGGATAAAGGGGTCCTGACCGACGATCCATCGGGCACGGACTAAGTCTCCGATCGATGCTGTTTTTCCTGCGTCTCGCACTCCGAAATCTTTTTCGGCACAAACTCAGGACCAGTCTGACCGCGCTTGGCATCGTCATCGCCATTGTCGCCTTCGCTCTCCTCCGAACCGTGGTCGACGCCTGGTATGCGGGTGCGGAGGCGACCTCGGCCAATCGACTCATTACCCGAAACGCCATCTCCCTGATATTTCCGCTGCCGATCAGCTATGCCAATCGCATCCGGCAAATTAACGGGATTACCGGTCTGAGCTATTCGAATTGGTTCGGGGGCGTGTATATCGACGAGCGGAATTTTTTCCCCCAGTTCGCCATAGAGCCGAAAAGCTATCTCGAGCTTTACCCCGAATTCATTCTATCGGAAGCGGAGAAAACGGCTTTCATAAAAGACCGGAAAGGCGCGATTGCGGGCCGTAAGCTCGCGGAAGAGTACGGCTGGAAGATCGGCGATGTGATTCCGTTGCGTGGAACCATCTATTCGGGGAATTGGAGTTTTGTCTTGCGGGGCATTTATCGCGGGGCGGAAAGAAAGACCGACGAGACGTTATTCCTGTTTCATTGGGACAACCTCAACGAAACCCTGAAGAAAACGGATCCGAGCCGGGCCGAGCGTGTAGGCGTCTTTATTCTCCGGATCGATCGGGGCGGTCGCGCGGCAGAACTTTCCGAGGCGGTCGACCGGCTTTTCGAGAATTCGCTCGCGGAGACTCTGACCGAAACCGAGGAGGCATTCCAGCTCGGCTTCGTCGCCATGACGGAGGCTATCTTGGTCGCCATCAAGATCGTTTCCTTCGTGGTCATCGCCATCATCATGGCAGTGATGGCGAACACCATGGCGATGAGTACCCGAGAGCGCCGGCGCGAGTACGCAACCCTGAAGGCCGTCGGGTTCGGACCACGTTACTTGCTAGCACTGATTTTCGGCGAATCTCTGGCCTTGTCGATCGGTTCCGGCATTCTGGGCATCCTGGCCGCTTTCCCAGCCGCCGGCCTTCTGGCGGCCAAGTTCGGCACGCTGTTTCCGGTGTTCGAAATATCCTCGCGAACCATACAATTCGGCTTGTTCGCTTCGTGCCTGATCGGGCTGACGGCGGCGGTGTTTCCCGCCTGGCGCGTCATTACCTTCCCGGTCAGCGAAGGACTGCGCAGCATCGGCTAGCGAGAGCGCGACCATGAACCTAGAAACGGCAGTTGACCGCTTAGAAGGAACAGAAAAGCCATATGAATTCTGACCGTCCTATCTTCTATCGATCTCACCGTTTAGGTGAAGCCGCTACGCACCCGATTGCACGGCTGACGGGCCACCTGGCGGCGTTGCTCCTTCTTGTGGGGGGCGGCCCCACGGCGTCGTCGCGCCTAGCCATCCGGCCCGTCAGCCGCACACTCGGACGCGTCCAACTGCCGTTTCTAGGATGAAGATACCGTTCTCTTATTCGTGGAAGAGCTTGTGGGCGCGCAAAGCTACCTCCGTCTTGACGGCGGCGGGGATGGCTCTGGTCGTCTATGTATTTGCAACCGTGCTGATGCTCACCGAGGGTCTCAAGCAGACCTTGGTGGCGACCGGAAGCGATGACAACGTGGTGTTGATCCGGCAGGGGGCGGAGACGGAAGTTCAAAGCTCGATCGAGCGGGAACAGGCTGCGATCATCGAGAGCGCGCCGGAAATCGCCTATGCGCCGAACGGAACGAAGCTTGCCTCCAAGGAGGTCATGGTTTTGATGACGCTGCCGAAACGGGGCAGCGACAAACCCTCCAATGTGACCATTCGGGGTTTATCCGAGAAAGGACTGATGCTAAGACCGCAAGTGCGTTTGGCCGAGGGACGGATGTTTCGTCCCGGATCGTCCGAAATCGTTGCCGGCAGGAAAATCGCAGAGAATTTTAAAGGTGCCGGCATCGGGGAAACGATACGCTTCGGCCTGCGCGATTGGACCGTGGTCGGCGTGATGGACGCCGGAAACACCGGCTTCAGCTCCGAAATCTGGGGCGATGCCGATCAGTTGATGCAGGCTTTTCGGCGGACGGCTTATTCCGCGGTCGTCGCCAAGCTCGCCGATGTTTCGTTGTTGGAGCGCTTCAGGGTCCGTATCGAGGCCGACCCGCGGATGAAGGTGGAAGCCAAGCGGGAAACGGTTTTTTACGCCGAGCAATCGGAAATGCTGGCGAATTTCCTGAAGATACTCGGCATGACCCTGAGCGTGATTTTTTCGCTGGGCGCAATCATCGGGGCGGTTATCACGATGTACGGCGCGGTGGCGAGCCGGACCCGCGAAATCGGAACGTTGCGAGCGCTGGGTTTTCGGCGTGGCGGTATTTTGAGCGCCTTTCTTTTCGAATCATCGCTTTTGGGATTGATCGGCGGTCTCGCCGGTGTCGCGCTGGCTTCCACCATGCAACTTCTAACGGTTTCCACCCTCAATTGGCAGACGTTTTCCGAACTGGCATTCACGTTTACCCTGACGCCGACGATCGCGTTTCAGTCACTCGTGTTTTCGCTGTTCATGGGCCTGCTGGGCGGCTTGCTCCCCGCCTTTCGAGCCGCCAGGATGGATTTGATCGATGCCTTGCGATCTGTCTGAGAGGCTTTTTTACAACCTCTGAAGGAGCATGCCGATGACCGTGAATCGATATGCGAATTTCGAAATGGCGGCGCTTTGGCCGCTCATCCGGCTAAACGGATAAGGTTGAGACGTTTCCGCGCCTCTTTCAGATGTTGCTGCCAATAATTGCGATAGCCGTTCGACCAGATCCGCTGTGCCGACTGTTCCCCGATGGTTCCGGCTTCGTACGAGGCCAGTCCTCGTCTGACTTCGAAATAGATATCGGTCAGGTTTTCCGAAAGATTTCCGAAGCTCAGGTCATAGAATTCGGCAGGGTCCGGCCCCGGTGAGAGTTCGTCGTAGTGGTCCAGGTAACGTTTAAGGCGAAGATAGGACTCGAAACGCGCATCCAAATCGTGGGCCAGTTTGTACGCGTGGTAGGGTTCTTGAGAGGCGAGTCGCCTGACGGCGGTATCCAATTTCAGTAATGAGCTTTGCACGCAGCTCAGCCAGTCCGCCAGCTGATTGGCTCTCACGTGCTCGATCAAGCGGCAATAGTCATGTGCGGCTTCGGCTACCGCTTCGAGCGGGGTTTTATCGTCAATCACGTTTTTTGATCGGTTAAAGTCCAATTGACTCCAAATCGTACCAGCATCTTCAGCGATCAATCGTGCCGCTCCGAAGTCATTGCGTTAGAGGTTCGAAAGCCGATCGCTCGCTGCAAGCCAAAGCGCATCGTGAACAAGTCTAGTCAATCCGGGGCGATTCGCTCGCGGCGGCGGTGTCCTCGTAGCGCATGGAACGTCCATCGCTATGCCGGAAAGGAGTTCCGGAATGGCTGTTCAAGGCCAGAATTCCCTCGGCTGAGGAATGCCTGCGCGATCCTTTGAAGTGCTCGATTTTGAGATCAAGATCTCAAAGATATCGTAACGGGTGAATATACTCTCTACAGCCGAATTGTAAGAAGCCGACTTAGGGCTAAACTCAGGTAAAGTCACAAGTCCTATCTCTCGATTTATGGATCACGATCCGGCTCTGCCTTTCAAGCTCGATATCGAAGCGGCCTCGGTTTGGCTGGATGGATTGCCCGTGGCCAATATCCGTGAAAGCTGCCGTGTACTTTATCCGGTATTGCGGGCGTTGAACGCTTCCGCCATCGAGCCGCGCCTTCGTTTTGCGATCCTCGAGAAATGCCGAGCGACAGTGACGGGGCTTGATAAGGGGCTCCTGTCATATTTCCTTGACAAGCCTTTTCCATTGGATGGGAAGACACGGAAAATCGCCAGTCTCTGCTCCAGATTTCATAGCGAGCTGGCCGCGGGTTATAGGCAACTCGTGGAAGCGGAGACATCTACCGGCGTTTTTAATCCATCAGAGCAGGCTTTGATCATCGGGCGCGCATTCGAGTACTACGCCAACAGCCTTCTAAGATCTGCTCAGATTTATGAGGCGCAGCCCTCGGCTTTTTGGTCGTTCGTCTTCGGGCTTTTCCGGCTGGCGGAAGAGCGGGGACTCTGTCATTCGTCCCCGGACGACAAAGCCTTGGGAACGGTTTCCGTCCCCCTGTTCTTTAAGGTCATACTCTTGTTCGGGATAGCCGCTCCAAGTAGGCTCAGCCAGCAGGACATGCAGCGGCTGTTCGATTTTTTGGTGGCTCATGCGGATCTCGTGAGAATCGAGTCGACGCCCGTCAGTAATGGGGCGCGTGCCGTCTTGTGTTTCGATTTGTCGGTCGGTGTACCTATCATGCCGGTGCCCGCGCCTGCCCCGGTCGACAAGCCGGGTCTTAGGTTTTTGTTCATGGAACGCTTGCTCAATGAATTTCGCAACGAGATTCGGACGGACGGCAAGCCAGAGGAAAATCCGCTGGCCTTGGTTCTCCCCAGACTCGGCGATCGTCTGCCGAATCAGCCGGAACTGACCGCGCGGCGTGCCGCTGCCAGTTTGGGAGTCGAGGCAATCGCCGCAACAGTGGGCCGTATCGAGTCACGCCGAATCAGCGGCGCCTCCCAATCCCTTTGGTCGAACCTGGACCAACTCGAATTGGCGCCCCTGAGTTCGGATATGCGACCGGAGATTCTCGGCTCAAAGTCCACAGGCACTTTTGCCGCCGCGCTGGTTTCGGGTTCGGGAGCCAAGGACGAGAGCCTAGGCATTGGTTTCGGGGACATGCGTTCCGTAAAGGTCTACCGTAGCGAGCTTCCTGGTTTTTATATCATCGATTCCGGTGGGCAGGTCTTTCGCATAGGCGATCTGCTCGCATTAAACACCGACGATGAGATTATCCAGGTGGGGGTCGTGCGGGGCGGACAAATATACAACGGCCAGTTTTGCTACAACGTCGAACTGTTTGGAAATCGTCCGTGCTTTGTCCGATTTTTCGCCGACTCGCCCGGAAGCCGTGCGCATAAAGGTTTGTTGTTCAAAATGGGCACGGATGTGCCGGATAGTTTAGTCATTCCGCCTGTCAAGCTACGTTGCGGCGATACCGTCCTCGTGGAGGAGCAGGGAGAGAAAAACACCTTCCGAGTAGCCCGGCTTATCGAAGCCAATTCGAATTTCTGCCAAATAGCGCTTACGACACCCGAAGCGCCAGCACCTTCCGTTTGAATACGCCTCGCTCGCGCTCAGACGAAACTCCAATCGGAGAACCTCGCCGCTTGGCCGCAGTAGACGCCTCTGGCATCGAGCAGATTCCAGATGGTTGTGTGCTCGATCAAAAAGCGACGCCCGTGTTTCGAGATGCGAATCCCCCGATAATCCTCGATATAGCCGCGAGCGGCGACTTCGGCTAGAAGGCGTTCCCGATTTTCCTGGTTCTGGCGCTCGGCGGAAAGGCGCGAGGGAAACGCGGTAAATTCCTCCCACTCCATGCCGAACAAGCTCATCGCGGTTTGATTGGCGTAGTTGAAAACCGGGTCCTTGGCCGTATCATGAGAAAGCACCACGAACGGGGCGGAAAACAGATACCGCGCCGCTTCGTAGTGATTCATTCTCGGATCGACCAGCTCGCGCCCCGTCCAATGTCTATAGCTATCCCGCAAAATGGCTACGTGATCGGCCAAGAAACAGTTCTCTTCGCTGGGTTTGGGAAAAGCGGTCATGGACATGTACGGCTCTCAGGACGTAAATTAAGCCGCGCTTTGTAGGCGTAACCCGATTATAGCCCGTACCGAAGGCATTCCCGAATGACCGATAGCATCACTATTGCGACGGTGCCCGCTGGCACTGCCTGAATCGGCTGTTCGTCAAAAAAGAAGGACACCAGAGTAACAGGGGGAAATGGCTTTTGCGGTTAACGGAGGGATACAGTAGGCAGTTATGGAGAATATGTCAGCTGTCCCCTGGTGTCCGAAAGAAGAGGTTATGCAAAGATGTTAACGCAATGGGCGTGCCACGATTGAAAAATCAGTTAAAACAACGATATGCTCGTTTCGTCTGTGGGGTTGCAATCGGATTCGGGGCATCTGCCTCAATCCTGTGCGGGAAAACGCGCACCATACCTGTTCCGCCCGATCGGACATGCCTCGCGTTTCCACTGGAATTTGGCTCGGTCTGAAGTCATTGCGATGCGGAAGTACGGCGGTACCCTTGTCCATTGCTGCAGAGATGAAATGGGCCTCATCGAGGTTGTCGAAACCTGCGGCGTTCGCTCTCTTCATTTCGGCACCCATCCCAAACAGAGCGCCATGTCGCTCGCCGAACCCGATAAATTGGAGCTTTCTTATGCGAGGGCGATGCTCGCGGGACTTCTGTTCAAACCCGAGCCGCGCAAAATTCTTCTGCTGGGATTGGGGGGCGGTACGCTCGCGAGATTCCTGTTCAATCACTTCCCCGAATGCCGAATCGATGCAGTCGAGTGCCGACCGGCGGTCGCCGAGATCGCTTACGAATATTTCGGTCTTCCGAAGGATGCGCGACTCACCGTTCATGTTTCGGACGGAAACGAATTCGTCTGTGCCGAAGCCGACCGTCGGGAGGCGGAGTACGATCATATTCTGGTGGATGTCTTCGATCATCAAGGCCTTGCGGAGGCCGTAAATCAACAGGATTTCTTTTCGGCAAGCCGCCGGCTTTTGCACCCGGAGGGCATTCTCGCCATAAATCTGTGGGGAACGGAGACCCAGTCGCTGCGGCAGTCCATGGGACTGCTCAATCTTTATTTCGAAAGACGCACGATGCGCCTGCAGGTTCCCGGCCGGGGCAATGTGATCGGATTCGGTTTCGGAGAGCGACTCGAACACGCCGAGATCGCCGATCTGAAGCAGCAGGCGAAGACAATGGAGTTGCTCATGGGCGTCGAGTTTCCGCGTTTCTTGCGTCTGCTGTCCTATTCCGGCTGGCGGTGACGCGGCTTGTCTCGGTAGGTCAAGGGTTCTCAGTCTTCCGGACGAGGCTTGTATTGCCCCATGAGCTGTTGCTGAATCTGCGGCGATACCGGTTCATAGTGGCTGAATTCCAGCGTATAGGAACCCTGGCCGGCCGTAAGCGATTTGAGCCGTGAATGATAGCTGCTCAGTTCGGCCAGAGGCGCGCGGGCGGCGACCGTCGTCATCCCGCTTCGCGATGGCGCCGTGCCGGTAACCTGGCCGCGTCGCGACGAGAGATCTCCGGTGACATCGCCGATCGTCGATTCCGGAATGCTGATTTCCACGTTGACCACGGGTTCCAGCACGATGGGGCGCGCTTTCGCCACGGCATCCTGGAAGGCCTTCTTGCCGGCCGCGACGAACGCCACTTCCTTGCTGTCCACCGGGTGCGCCTTGCCGTCGTAAACCACGACGCGGACATCCTGTATCGGGTAGCCCGCCACGGCGCCGGTTTCCAGTGCTTGGCGCACGCCTTTTTCGACTGCCGGGATAAATTGTCCGGGAATCGCGCCGCCTTTGACCTCGTCGACGAACTCGAAACCCGCCCCCCTCGGCAGCGGTTCGATACGCAGGAAAACTTCGCCGAATTGGCCGGCGCCGCCGGTTTGTTTCTTGTGTCGGTGGTGCCCCTCGGCCGGCGAGGTGATCGTTTCGCGGTAAGGAATTTTGGGCGGATGAGTGTCCACTTCCAGCTTGTACTGCTGTTGCATTTTTTCCAGCACCCTTTGCAAGTGGAGTTCGCCCAGACCGTGCATCACTTCCTCATGAGTCGTGGCATCGTATTCCACGTCCAGGGCGGGATCTTCCGCTTCAAGCTTGTGCAGGACCTCGGATAACTTGTGTTCGTCGCCCCGGCGCTTCGGAGTGATCGCCAGACCGAACACTGCATGGGGAAAGTCGAGAGGTTTCAAGTGGATATGGTCGTCCTCGGGCGCATCGTGCAGCACCGCATCGAACTCGATTTCATCCACCTTGGCCACGGCGCAAATGTCGCCCGGTATGCACCGCATCGCGGGAACGTGCTGCTTGCCCTGGAGCATGAACAGATGCCCCGCTTTGAAGGGCTTGCGGGACTCGCCGATGAACAGTTGCGTATCGGGGACGACGGTGCCTTGATGGATGCGGAATACCGAGATCTTGCCGACATACGGATCCATTTCCACCTTGAATACATGAGCCAGCGCATGCTTGGACGCATCGGGTTCCGACCGGAACGGCACGGCGTTCTTGCGCTCGGTGCTGGATGGCCAGCGTTCGAACAGGGGCGGGTTGCCTTCCTTGGGATTCGGCAGCAGTTTTACGAATGCGTCCGCCAATTCCGGAACACCGACGCCGGTGCGGGCGGAAACGAAACAAATGGGAACCAGGTGGCCGTTGCGTAGCGCCTCTTCGAAAGGGGCGTGCAAGGTTTCGGGAGCGATCTCCCCCTGTTCGAGGTATTGCGTCATGAGCTCTTCATCGACTTCCACCACCTGATCGATCAGCGCGCGATGGGCTTCGGTCGGTGACGAAAAATCGGTCCTGCCGTCCCCGTTGAAGAAGCAATCGATGACCCGTGTACCTTTGTCGGCAGGCAAGTTGATCGGGAGGCATTCCTTGCCGAAGGCATCGCGAATCTCATTTACGAGTTCCGGCAGGTTCAGATTGTCGCCGTCGATTTTGTTCACGACGATCATTCGACACAATCCTCTTGCCTGGGCCCATTGCATCATCCGGCCGGTGGTGAATTCGATGCCGTTGGCGGCGTTGATGACCACGGCCGCGGTTTCGACCGCATCCAGCGCGCACAAGGCTTGGCCCATGAAATCGGGATATCCCGGAGTATCCAAAAGGTGAATGCGGGTAGCTTTGTGGTCGATGTGGGTGACGGCGAGTTTCTGGGAATGCTGATGGGCTTTTTCGAGCGGATCGTAGTCGCAAACAGTGGTTCCTTTCTCCACACTGCCCGGCGTATTGATCATTCCCGTCTTGTACAGCAGTGCTTCGACCAGCGTCGTCTTTCCCGCGCCCGCGTGTCCGACCAGTGCGATAGTCCTGATGTCTTCGGTCGAGTATGCGTTCATATCCGTCCTCACTCTCGCGATTTGGGGGTTGAGTTCGAGTGTAGGGGAGTACGAGGGGTGAGTTCAAGTTAGCTTATGTTCTCAAAATGGACCTGAGTTTCGCCGATTCGACCTTGAGAACTCGGAGGTGCGCTCCCGTCGGATGGAGCCGTTCACCATTTCTCGTACGGCAGAAATATGCTGATCACGGCGGCGCCGATCCGATCTCCTTGAAATCTATCGGTTGGTGCGGATGCTTGATTACAGCGCGCAAGGAAAAAATGTCTGTATTACCTGTCCTTTCTTGCCGGCATAGGTTCTTCCGTCGTTCCTCACATCGGTTTAAGAGCAAGAATCGCCGATCAATTGCTAATCACACCGATAAGCAGCGCCATCGGCTACGCCATTGAGCACTCCGAGCTCCTTGAAGCTTTTCCAGACCACATGCGTGGCGCCGATCGCATCGGCCTTCTTCAAGGCCCGAACCTTTGCCGCGTGCCGCCAATTCATGTCCTTCCCGTATCCCGAAGAGCCTTTTACATTGGCGATAAATCGGCAATCCTCCACGTCCGGCTGGAAAAGCTCTTTCGGTTCGGCGTTTGAATCGCCCAACGAAATTCCAACGACAACGAATGCCGCGATGACGCGGAAAGCGATAGACATCATGACGACTTCCTCCGGCAAAGAATGGCAGCGGCAGACTCCTCGTCGTCAAAGGTCGTGCGTAAAGTTCCGATGGAAAAACCCTTGACGCACTGAGTTGCAACTTAGATCAAGGCGGCGATGCAGGGTTCGCTTGATGTTTGCCGAATGGGGCGCCGGCAGCGTTATGCCGCAAGCATTGGGCGCAAGTCGTCGTTGTTGAAACTGCGGTAAGAAAACAATTGGATCCCGTTTCGTTCGTGCCTATGTCGGGTCACAACCCCTCAAGTAGCTTTTCCACCCGCCGTGCCCGGTGATGTCGAGCGCGTCTGCCACCGCATAGGCTTCGCAGAGGAAGCCTTGCACGCATTCGCCGTCCTCGAGTTCCAGGGAGCCTATCCCTAAGGGGGCCGGGATTTCCGCGACAAAGCTGCCGAATTCCGCCACCGGCAGCTCCCAGACCTCGACTTCGATGGCGGCACCGGGCGCTTGCCGCAGCAGCCCGGGACGCTTGCCGTCCGGAAGGGCATAGAGGCGATAGCTCGGCGCCGTGCGGGTTACCTTAACCAGCCTTCCTCTACGGCGGGTCAGTTGTCCGTTGAGCGGGAGTCCGGACAAATGGGCGCCGCAGACGGCGATCCGGACATGGCCCGGTTTTTCCCGCTCGGGTTGAGAAGAAGGCGCCGGCACGGGCTGGCCGGTGGCGCCCATCGTCAGTCCAGCGGCGTAATGCAGCCGTTCGGCCAGATTCAGCAGGGCGTGATCGCTGCCGGCCGGGGCAAACAGCGTGATGCCGAACGGCAGGCCGCCCGGATTGAACCCCCCCGGCACGGCGACGGCGGCGAGGCACATCAGATTCATGAAGTTGGTGTAATAGCCGAGATTGCTGTTGAGCCGAACGGGATCGGCCTCGACCTCGGCAATCCGGTAGATCGTTCCCGTGGTCGGCGTCAGGATGATGTCCGCTTGCGTCCAAACTTCCTCCGCGGCCCGCTTTAGAGCCATGAGGCGATAGAAGGCGGCGAAGGTATCGCTCGCCGAGTGGTGCTTGCCGCGCTCGATGATCGTGCGTGTGACCGGGTAGACGGCATCCGGGTCCCTATCCAGCAGATCGCGTATCGCCAGATAGCGCTCCGCGACCCAGGGACCTTCGTACAACAGGCGGGCCGTTTCGAGAAACGGGGCAAAATCGATTTCGATTCTGCGACCACCGATGGCTTCCAGCCGTTCCGCGGCGGCCGCGAACAGCCGCTCAGCGTCCTTGTCGCCGAAGAATTCGAGCTGATCGGGCCGCGGCACTCCGAAACGGAAGCGCTCGGCGAATTCGGGCCGCGCCGTTCCATCGCATCGGGCATAAGGATCGGACGGGTCGAATGTCGCCACCACCCGAAACACCCGCCGCGCATCGCCGGCAGTCAAGGCGAATATCGACACGCAATCCAGCGAACGGCAGGCCGGCACGACGCCCGAGGTGCTGATGACGCCCGGCGTGGGTTTGAGCCCGACGAGATTGTTGAACGCCGCCGGCACTCGCCCGGACCCGGCGGTATCGGTGCCCAGGGCGAAGCTGACCCATCCCTTGGCCACGGCCACCGCCGAGCCCGAGCTCGAGCCTCCCGAGATATAGTCCGGATCGAAGGCGTTCGGGCAGGCGCCATAGGGCGAACGGGTGCCGGTGAGGCCGGTCGCGAACTGGTCCAGGTTGGTCTTGCCGATGGGAATCGCGCCCGCCTCGATCAGCTTCCGGACGGCGAAGGCCGATTGCTCCGGATGGTAGGCGTAGGCGGGGCAGGCGGCGGTGGTCGGGGTTCCCGCCAGGTCGATGTTGTCCTTGATGGCGAAGGGAATGCCGTACAGGGGCAATTCGGCCGGCGAGCGCTGCTCCAGCGCATGGGCATATCTCAGGACTTCATCCGCCGGCAGACGGTAGATCCAGACGGGCTGCCCGGGTTCGGCATCCAGCCGGGCGAGCAGGCCTTCGATCAATCGGACCGGCGTGATACGGCGCTGGCGGTAGGCCACCGACAAGGTTTCGATATCGAGACTCGCCGGAAAATTATCGGTCATTGCTTATCCTCCGTTTGCAGCACGAGCAGGTCTTGCCCGGCGGCCACCGGGCCGCCTTCGGTGCAGAAAACGCCCCAGACGGTGCCGGCGGCCGGGGCGTGAATGTGAATCTCGGTTTTCATGGATTCGACGATCACCAGGAGATCGCCGGCCTCCACCCGGTCGCCCGTCCCCACCGCGATTTTCCAGACGCTGCCGGCCACATGGGATGCGACGGCCCGTGCGTCGGGCGGCAGATCGAGCTCGGTATCCGCCGCCGCTTCGGCCACGGCATGATCGTCGGCAAAGCTCCGTTCCGAACCGGCCCAGCGCTCCCGTTCCGCCTCGAATGCCGCCTGCTGTTTCGCCTTGAATGCGGCGATTTCCTCCCGATGAGTCTCCAGAAACCGGTTGTACTCCGTGAGGCTGAAGGTTTCTTCGCGGATGTCCAGCTTCAGGCGTCCCCGGATGAAATCCTCGCGGTAGCGCGTCAGTTCGTCCGCCGTGACCGGGAAGAAGCGGATCTGATCGAAGAAGCGCAGCAGCCAGGGTTTGCCGTCCCGGAAATCGGCGGTTTGACGATAGCGGTTCCACATTTGCACGGTGCGCCCCACGAACTGGTAACCGCCCGGACCTTCCATGCCGTACACGCAGAGGTACGCACCGCCGATACCGACCGCGTTTTCCGGCGTCCAGGTGCGGGCCGGGTTGTACTTGGTCGTCACCAGCCTGTGGCGCGGGTCGACCGGCGTCGCCACCGGCGCGCCCAGATAAACGTCGCCCAGTCCCAGGACCAGATAGCTGGCGTCGAACACGATCCGCTTGACCGCCTCGATGCTGTCGAGGCCGTTGATGCGGCGGATGAATTCGATGTTGCTGGGGCACCAGGGCGCATCCTTGCGCACCGATTGCATGTACTTTTCGATGGCGAGCTGCGTGGACGGATCGTCCCAGGAGAGCGGCAAATGGACGATGCGGGTCGGCGTTTCCATGTCGTCGATCGCCGGCAGTTCGCTCTCCGCGGCTATGAGCAGATCGAGCAGCCGTTCCTGCGGGATCGCGCGATCGTTGAAATGGACCTGGAGCGAGCGGATACCCGGCGTGAGGTCGACGATGCCGGCGATGTTTCGCTCCTTCAGCCACTCCATCAGGGCGTGAACCCGGAACCGGAGATTCAAGTCGAGAACCGGCGGACCGTATTCGATGAGCAGGTTGCAATCGCCGGACCGGCGATAGACCGCCGTGGGACAGGAGTCCTCGCCGGACCTTTCGTAAAGCACCGGGCTGCAGAGTGCGCGCGGATTGTCCCCGTGAAGTGTCGTCTGTCTTCGCGGTTCCGCCCGCGTAACAGTGCCGCCGTCGCCGATGCGGGACAGGGAAGCGTCGATCTCGTCCGCCAGTGCGCGGGCCTGGTCCGGGGTGACCGGCCGGAAGCGCACCGTATTGCCGGGGCGGAGTTGCCCCAGCTTCCACAGCTCGGCCTGGACGATCGTGACCGGACAAACGAAGCCGCCGAGGCTGGGGCCGTCGGGGCCCAGGATGACCGGCATGTCGCCGGTAAAGTCGACGGCGCCGACGGCGTAAGCGTTGTCGTGAATGTTCGACGGATGCAGCCCCGCTTCGCCGCCGTCCTGCCGGGCCCATTCGGGTTTTGGGCCGATCAGACGGATTCCGGTGCGGCTGGAGTTGTAGTGTACCTCCCAATCCGTGGCGAAGAAGGTTTTGATATCGCGATGGGTAAAGAAATCCGGTGCGCCGTGGGGCCCGTAAAGCACACCGATTTCCCAGGCGTCGGTATAACTCGGGATCAGGTCCGCCGGGGGGCGAATGCCTGCTGGCGTCGTTGCGGCCGGCTTTTCGAGATGCAGCACGTCGCCGGTGCGGAGTGCGCGTCCGGCATGGCCGCCGAAGCATCCAAGCGTGAAGGTCGATTTGGAGCCCAGATAATCGGGCAGGTCGAAGCCTCCGGCGACCGCGAGATAGGCGCGGCAGCCGTGGCCGTCGACCGGGCCGATACGGAGGACTTGCCCCGCTCTGACCGAATGCGCGGTCCACAGGGGCAGCGGTTCGCCATCCAGTTCTGCGCGCATCGCCGCGCCGCACAGCGATATCAGCACGTCGCAGTTGAACCGCAGGGTCGGACCGGTGACGGTCAATTCGAGCGCAGCCGTTCCTTCGGCGTTCCCGACCAGTCGGTTGGCGATTCGGAAGGCGAGGGCGTCCATGGGACCCGACGGCGGCACCCCGACGTCCCAATAACCGAGCCGGCCGGGATAGTCCTGTATCGTGCTTTGGGTACCCGGTTCCATCACTTCGAGCGTGCGCCGGCGATATTCGAAACCGGCGAGATAACCCGTGGTCTGGCTGCCTTCCCGGAATACCCCGTCGTCCGCGATTTGGCGGAGATAATCGAGGTTGGTTTCGATGCCGGCGAGCCGGGTTTCGGCCAGGGCTTGTTTTAAGATTGCGATGGCGCGGTCGCGATCCGCGGCATGCACGATCAGCTTGGCCAGCAGGGGATCGTAGAACGCGGGCACCTCGAGTCCGCGTGTTAACCAGTGATCCGTCCGCACGCCTTCCGGAAACGATACTTCGGTGAGGAGTCCGGAAGACGGCTGAAAGTTCTTGCCGGGGTCCTCGGCATAAATCCGAACCTGTATCGACGAGCCTTCGGGCTGGTGCCGATAGCGCTCGAAAAACGCCCGTTCGCCCGCGGCCAGCCGCACCATCCATTCGACCAGATCGACCCCGGTGACCGCTTCGGTGACGCCGTGCTCCACCTGCAGGCGGGTATTGACCTCGAGGAAATAGAATTGGCCCGTCGCCGCGTCGTACACGAATTCCACCGTGCCCGCCGAGCGGTAATTCACGGCGCGCCCCATGGCCAGGGCATGCGCATAAAGCCGTTCCCGCACCTCGGGACTCAAACCCGGCGCCGGCGTTTCCTCGACCACCTTCTGGTTGCGGCGTTGCAGCGAGCAGTCCCGTTCGCCGAGATGCAGAACGCCCCCTTGTCCATCGCCGAAAATTTGCACTTCGATATGGCGGGCGCGTTCGACGAATTTTTCCAGATAGAGCCCGGTGTCCTTGAAATTGGCGGCGCCGAGGCGCTGAACCGAGTCGTAGGCATCCACGAGTTCGGATTCGCTCCGGCACAATCGCATGCCAATCCCTCCGCCGCCCGCGGTGCTTTTCAGCATCACCGGAAAGCCGATGCGTTGAGCCTCGGCCAGAGCGTGCCGTATATCGGACAGGAGTCCGGTTCCGGGCAGCAGCGGAACGCCGTTCGCCTCGGCGATTTCACGCGCCGTGTGCTTGAGTCCGAATCTTCGGATCTGCTCAGGCGTCGGGCCGATGAAGGCGAGCCCGCGTTCGGCGCATGCCTCGGCGAAAGCGGCGTTTTCGCTCAAGAAGCCGTAACCGGGATGGATGGCCTCCGCGCCGCTGCTTCGCGCCGCATCGAGGATGCGGTCGATGCGGAGATAACTTTCGGCGGCGGGCGGCGGGCCGATGCAGACGGCTTCATCGGCTTCTTCCACGTGACGGGCGTGGGCGTCGGCCTCCGAATAAACCGCCACGCTGCCGATTCCCAAGCGGCGCAGGGTACGTTGAATACGGCAGGCGATCTCGCCGCGATTGGCGATCAATACCTTGTCGAACATCGGTGTTCTTGCTCTTTCAGGATGGGGCGGGCCGTCCCGCCGTTTTCGCGAGCCACGGGTCGTCCCGCGGCGAATCGAATCATGGTTGATGGCATGCCCCGAGGCTGGGTGCCTCATGGCTGGCGCGATGCTTCGGCAACATGGGAAACGTCCCGGCGCGGTCGCTCATCCGTTCCACACCAGCAGCCGGATCGGCGTCGGGTTGTAGGCGTTGCACGGGTTGTTGAGTTGCGGACAGTTGGAAATCAGCACCATCACGTCCATCTCGGCGCGCAGCTCGACATATTTGCCGGGTGCCGAAATGCCGTCGGCGAAGGTCAGGCCGCCTTCGGGAGTTACCGGCACGTTCATGAAGAAATTGATGTTGGCGGTGATGTCGCGCTTGGTCATGACGAGCTGACGGGCGCGATCGCTGTGGGCCAGAGCATGCAGGAAGTTGTCGCGGCAGCTGTGCATGGGGCGCTTGTCGAGAGCATAGCGCACAGTGTTGCTCTCCGCGGCACAGGCGCCGCCCAGCGTGTCGTGGCGGCCGCAGGTGTCGGCGACGATGGTCAGCATGGGCCGCCCCTCGCTGGAATACAAAACCGAACCGACCCCGAGATAAAGATTGCCCTGGCGGCGTATGGTATCCACCGCACTGTAGCGCTCTTCCCGATCATCGGCGCTGTAGAAGAGGGTATCCACCGCCTGGTTGCCCTCCAGGTCGAGGATGCGAAAGATCTGGCCTTTCTTCACCAACCCCGTCCACGGTTCTCCGGCCGGGCATGTTTCGTCGAGAACGGCGTTTTCCGGAGCGAGTGTGCTTTCGATCAACATGGGTGTCCTCCTAGCAGGCGTAGAAACGCTCGGTATTGATGAAACCGCGCCGGTTCTGTTCGCACGAGGTGCGGCAGAGGTCGCTTTCACCGGCGGGCCCCGCATGCCAGGCGGTCAGCTTTACCGCCGCCGGCCGGTATTCCGGGTTCGGGTCCAGCGGGTGCGGCGCGGTCGAAAACACCACCAGCACGTTCATGTCGAAGCGCAGATCGACCACGTCGCCGGCCCGGCTGTGCCCGGAACGGAAGCGAAGTCCGCCGTCCGCATCCGCCGTCACCTTGCTGAAGAAATTGACGTTGGCGGCCAGATCGCGCTTGCCCAGGCCCCATTTGCCGAGTTCGATCAGGAGGCCGTCCCGGCCGCTGCGGTACATGTCGTTGCGGTGGGTCTGAAACGTGGCGGTGCCGTATTTGTCCAGAATCGATGCGTTGTCGCTGGTGCCGCACACGGTGTCGTGCCAGCCGACCGAATCGTGGATGATCGAGCACAGCACTCGGCCCATGTCGGAGTAGCACACGTGGCCGGCGGTGAGGAAGGCGGTGTGCTGGGCCTTCAGCGTATCCGGCATGTTGTAGCGTTCCAGCTTCTCCTCCTGGTTGTAGAACAGCGCCGAGACGTTGGCGCCGCCCTCCAGGTCGGTGAGGCGCAGCGCCGAACCGCGCCGCAGCAGGCCGGACCAGTGATTGCCGCCGGGAACCGTCTCTTCCCAGAGGATTCGGTCAGGGGTGAAGGTGATCGTCATGCTTGACCTCTCATCATCGAAAAATGAACACAAAAAGAAGCGCTCCGGTTCTTGGCCGCATGGCTCGCATCGGCACCGGTCGTGGTCATGCGGCAGCCCCCGGCTGTGCGGTGGCCGTGAGCTTGTCCAGCATTCCGCGATCGGTTTGCATCCCCGAGGTGGCGCGGATGCGGGACAGGATTTCCCGTTTCAGCTCGGTGAATTCGGGAGATAGCTTCATGTCCTGCTCGCGTTCCGGTGGCAGCGGAACCTCGTAGATCGAGTCGATCCGTCCGGGACGGGGCGCCATCAGGACCACCCGGTCGCCGAGATAGATCGCCTCTTCCACGTCATGGGTGACGAACACGATGGTGGGCCTTTCCAGCGCGAACACATGCAGGATGAGATCGTGCATCACCTCGCGCGTCTGCGCGTCGAGCGCGCCGAACGGTTCGTCCATCAACAGGATGTCGGGCCGGTTCATCAGTGCGCGGGCGATGGCCACGCGCTGCTGCATGCCCCCGGAAAGCTGGTTGGGATAGGCGTTTTCGACCGGGGCGAGCCCCATCAGCCCTATCAGGGCGTCGGTACGCCCGGAAGCGATTTCCACGTCGGCCGAAGTGATCTCTTCGCGCTTGATCTTGAGCGAGCGGCAGAAGCGGATGTTTTCGCGCACCGTGAGCCACGGGTACAGGCTGTAATGCTGGAACACCATGGCGCGCTCGGCTCCGGGACCGGACACCGGCCGGCCGTCCACCCGGATTTCGCCCGAGCTGAGGTCCTCCAGGCCGCCGATGCTGCGCAGCAGGGTGGATTTGCCGCAGCCCGAAGCGCCCACCAGGGTGACGAATTGGTTGGCGCGAATATCGAGGTCGACGTTCTCGAGCGCGGCGATGTGCCGTCCCCCGGTGTCGAACAGCTTGTTGGCTCGTCTGATTTCGATCTTGGCCGTCATGTTGATCACTTGAAGTAAAGCCAGGGGAAACGCTTGCGGTGCAGCCAGCGGAACGACTGGTCCATCAGCAGCCCGAACAGCCCGATCAGAAGAATGCCGGCAAAGATCTTGTCGGTTTGCAGGAAGCGCTGCGCCTTGAGAATGGCGAAGCCCAGTCCTGAATTGGCCGCCACCAGCTCGGCCACGACCAGGTAGGTCCAGGCCCAGCCCATGGTGACGCGCAGCGTATCCAGCAGCGCCGGTTTGGCGGACGGCAGTATCACCAGCCGGGTCAGTTCGCCGCGCGTCGCGCCCATGGTCTGCGCCGCCTCGATCTGGGCCATGGGCACGCGGCGGATGTCTTCGGCCATCATCAGCACCATCTGGAAAAAAGTGCCGATGAAGATGATGGCGATCTTGGCGCTCTCCTCGATGCCGACCCACAGCATCACCAGCGGAATGAAGGCCACCGCGGGCATGTAGCGGATGAAATCGGTGAGCGGTTCGAACAGCGCCTGCAGCGGCCGATAAGTGCCGATCAGCAGCGCCAGCGGCAAGGCCAGCACGGCGGAGATGGCGAAGCCGGCGGTCACCCGGTAGACGCTGATCCAGATGTCGCCCAGCAGGTCGTCCTCGGCGAACCAGCCGTAGATCCGGGTAACCACTTCTTCCGGCGCCGGCATGAACACCTTGTCCACCCAGCCGCTATGGGCCAGTCCCCACCAGGCCGCCAGCGGCGCCAAGAGGCCCAGCAGCGCGAGAACCAGATATTCGCGGCGGCCGATCTGTCCCCGTATCACCCACCATCGCTGGCGCGGGTTCGGGATGCCGCTGTCGCATTGAGCTGCCATTCTCTTTCCTCGATTGAAGCCGTTAAGAAAATGTGGAGCCTCCCCGGCGGAGGCGGGCCGCTGCCTATTTCTTGTCCGCAACTTCTTTTATCAGCGAGCCGTCCACGCCCTGGGCAAAATCCACGGTGCCTTCCATCAGTCGGTTGTCGAGCAGGAAGTCGGAAATGGCGGGCGCTACGTTCAGCAGCGACCGGGATTGGTCGGGCGGGCCGAAAGCTTCGAGGTTATCGGCCTCGGCGAAGAACTTGGTGCCGGGCAGAAAAATCTTGTACTCGTCGGTCTTGAGGCCGACGACCTTGGACATGATCTTGACCGCCTGGTCCGGGTGTTCGCGAATGAACTTCTCGGCGTCGTACCAGGCCTCGATCATGCCCAGGAAATCCTTGCGGTGGACGGCGAGGGATTTTTCCTGCACGACCAGGAGGTCGGGAATCAGTCCGGGGATGTCCTTGGAGCTGAACAGCGCCTTGCCCTTGCCCGACAGCTCGATCTTGTTGACCCAGGGGTTCCATACCACGGTGGCGTCGACACGACCGCTCAGGAAGGCCGCCGCAGCGTCGCCGGCGGACAGGTTGACGATCTCGACGTCCGCCTGCGTCATGCCGTTCTTGGCCAGCGCGGTCACCAGCAGGAAATGGGAGACGCTGAACTGCTCCAGCGCGATCTTCTTGCCCTTGAGGTCGGCGAAGCTCTTGATCTTGGGGCTGACCATCAGAGCGTCGTTGCCGGCCGAGTTGTCGTTGACCAGTATGGCCTTGAGCGGAATGCCCTTGGCCAAAGGGGCCATGGTGTCGGACCAGGTCTGGCAATTGCCGTCCAGCTGGCCGGCCGACAACGCGGAAATGGAATCGGTGTAGTTGGCGAACCAAACCAGTTTGACTTTGGCGCCGTGCTTTTTGAAATAGCCGTTTTTTTCGGCCACGTACCAGGCGACCCAGCCCGGCCAGTCGCTGACGCCGATCTTGACCTCGGCGGGAGACGGCAGGGGAAGCAGAAGAAGGCCGATCAAGGCCGGGAAAGCGAGAAAACGGCGCAAGGCATGAGCGAATAGGGACGACATCACGGGGCTCCTTTTCGGAAATTACACGGCGAGAGGGCGAACCGGTTCTTACGAACCGTCACGACCTCCCGGGCTTTTATCCCGCCGTGTAACCCCGCGAGCCACGGGGCCGGAAACTCTCGGACCAGACGCCCCCGAGCGGAGGGGCCGGAACCCTAGTCGCCATTTGTGAACGGTGCCGCCGAATGGCGCACCTCTCGTTACGGATGAGACCGAGCAGGATGCGTGCCAGCCTCGAATTCAGCGGCTTCGGCAAGATTCGGAACTGAATTGCGCGCGATTTGGACCGATTTCGGGGCGAGAGGTCGGTCTTGTGCTCCGAAATGGTGCAGAAAAACCGGATTCGACTATCGCCTAGAGTCTTTTATTGCTGCCGGAAGCAGATGTCCGTTCAGCCGATCCGGGAAGACCAACGCTGCTTATTGTTTTTTAAGAGGCATGGCGCGCTTTGTGCTTTTGTAGTCTTTCGACGACTCACAGGGCTCCGCTGTTTAAGCGCAAGAAACACAGGAGCCTGAACTCATGAAAAACATCAAATCGAAGCGTCATCTGGCACTCATCGCGGGCGGGCTGATGAGTATCGGTGACCCGAGCCGGGCAGAAGAGACATCCGGTTTATTGGGGGGATTAAAGGTCATCAACGAATCGGCCTGGATGAAATCCCTGGGGCTGACCCTGACCGGCTGGATAGACGCGGGTATTACCTACAACGCCAACGATCCGGCGGACAACTACAACGGTCCCGTGATCTTCAACGATCGGGCCGGCGAGTTTCAGCTCAATCAGTTGGTGGTGGATTTGTCCCGAACCGTGAACGTCGAGGGCGGCGATTGGGACGTGGGCGGAAAGCTGACTTTCATGTTCGGTACCGACGCCCGGACCAACACCATCAACGCCTATGGCGACGGTCATTGGGACAACGACTTGATCGGCGACGACACGCGTTTCTACAAAATCGCGCTTCCCAACGCTTATATCGACGTGTTCGCACCGTTCGGCAACGGAATCACGGCACGGCTGGGCCGTTTCTATACCATCATGGGTTATGAAACGGGTCTGTCTCCGGACAACTTCTTTTATTCCCACCCGTATACCTTCCAGTACGGCGAACCCTTTACCCATACCGGGGCCATGTTCACCTACCCGGTCGTCAGCAATCTGTTGGTCACCCTCGGGGCCGTCACCGGAGGACACAATCAGTTCGGCGGATCGCTGGACGGCAATGCGGGCTGGGACGGTTTCGACAAGAATATGGAGAACTGGAATTTTCTGGGCGGCGTTTTCTGGAATACCGACGATAAGGCTACGTCGGTCGGACTCTCGATCATCACCGGGGATGTCAACGCCGATAACGACCTCGACGATTTTCGCCGGGAAACGGGCATCGACAAAAAGGACAATCGCACCTTCTACAGTTTCGTTTTCAAACAGAATTTCACCGATCACGTGCACTATGTCTTCCAGCACGATCACGGTATAGAGCAACAGCATCCTTTGAACAATTTCAAGGACGCTCAGTGGTACGGCATTCAGCAGCAGCTGATCTACGATGTCACCGATACCGTGGGCGTGGGATTGAGGGGCGAGTGGTTCCGCGATGACGACGGCGTGCGGGTTGCACAAATGTGTCCCGGCTGCGCCGTTCTTGCTTCCGGACCCGCCAGCTATTACGGCGTTACCCTTGGCTTGAACTGGAAACCGCTGGACTGGGTCGCTGTTCGCCCTGAGGTCCGATACGACTGGGCTGACGGAATAGACAACTACGACGCGCGCAAGAAAAGCGATCAGCTTTTATTCGCTATCGACGCAGTCATCAAGTTCTGAGGAGTTCCATTCTCCGCCGCGGATCGAGAACATTGATCGTAGGGTGGGTTAGCGGAGCGTAACCCACCGATTCGAGGTGGTTCGGCGGGTTACGGCCTCCTGGCCTAACCCACCATCGATGGGTTTTGCTTCGCTCTACCCATCCTACAAACTACAAACAGTGGCGCTGTCGGCAGCATTTCCTGCTTAGTGCAGCAAAGTCAGTTCCCACCGGCTGTCGCGATCGTTCTGGCGGATGGTGTAGATGTGGCAATCGTCGCCGAGCACCTTGAAGTAGCGGTGCTCCGGCGTGGTCCAGCGGTTGAGGATTTCCACCTTGACTTTGCGGTCGTCGATCAACATCCGCCGCGGTTCTTCGTCGCCGCGATAGCCGGCATAACAGAACACCCTGATTTCGGAAAAAGATTCACGTTTCATGCGCCTTAGAACTGTCCAAAGGGTAACCTTTCTTAGACAGTTCCAGGGCGTTTGTATCGTCAAAGTGACGTGGAGTGGTTCCGGAGTCGGTCTAAAACGCCTCGTCCTTGAAATCCATGATGCTCCCGCTGCCGGAAAGAATGGCGGAAAAGAGCCCCGAGGTTCTGGGCAAGATGCGCTCCATGAAGAAGCGGGCTGTATCGAGCTTGGCCTGATAAAAGCCGGTCGTATCGTCCTTGATTTTTTCCTGGGCGATTTCCGCCATGCGCGCCCAGCAATAGGCCATGGTGGTCAAGCCGAACAGATGCAGGTAGTCGTAGGCCGCGGCACCGGCCTCGTTGGGATCGGCGAGACTGCGCTCGGCGATGAAGGCCGTCGCGCGTTGCAGCCGGCCGAACGCTTTGGCCAGCGGTTCGGTGACGAAGGCCAGTTGAGCTTGTCCGGCGCGTTCGTCGAGATAACGCTGGACTGGGTGGAAGAAGCTGCGCAAATACCGTCCGGCGTGCGCGGGTAGCTTGCGTCCGACCAGATCCAGGGCCTGGATGCCGTTGGCGCCCTCGTAGATCTGGGCGATGCGCGCATCGCGCACGAACTGTTCGATGCCGTGTTCTCGAATATAGCCGTGCCCGCCGTATACCTGCATGGCCAGATTGGCGGTTTCGAACCCGAGATCCGTGAAGAAGGCCTTCACCACGGGCGTCAGCAGGGCGACGAAGTCCTCCGCCTGCTGGCGGATTCCGGGGTCCGGGTGCCGGTTTTCCTTGTCCAATTGAGCGCCGACCCAGGCCGACATCGCCCGCATCCCTTCGGTATAGGCGCGCATGGTCAAGAGCATGCGCCGCACGTCCGGATGGACGATGAGCGGATCGGCCGGCTTTTCGGGATTTTTCGGGCCGGTCAGGGCGCGGCCTTGCAAGCGCTCCTTGGCATAGGCCGCGGCATTTTGATAGGCCACTTCGCCGAGCCCCAGCCCCTGCAATCCGACTTCGAGGCGGGCGCTGTTCATCATCACGAACATGGCGCGGAGTCCTTTATGGAGATCTCCGATCAGATAGCCGGCGGCGTCTTCGAGGCTCAGGCTGCATGTGCTCGAGCCCTTGATGCCCATCTTGTGTTCGATGGCCGTGCAGAAGATGCGGTTGCGAGGTCCGAGGCTGCCGTCCGGGTTGACCAGGAACTTCGGCACCAGAAACAGGCTTATGCCCTTGACCCCAGGCGGGGCGTCGGGTGCGCGCGCCAGGACCATCTGGATGATGTTTTCGCTGAGATCCTGCTCGCCGCCCGAAATGAAAATCTTGTTGCCGGTGAGCCGATAAGTGCCGTCGGCTTGCGGAACCGCCTTGGTGCGGAGCAGGCCGAGATCGGTGCCGCATTGCGGCTCGGTCAGGCACATGGTGCCGGTCCAGCGTCCTTCCACCATGTTCGGAAGATAAAGATTCTTGATCTCCTCCGAGGCCGTCTTGAGCAGCAACTGATAGGCGCCGTGGGTCAGCTTGGTGTAGATGGCGAAGGACAGATTGCTGGCCGACATCATTTCCGAGGTCAGCACGTAGACCGTTTCCGGAAGTCCCTGCCCGCCGTATTCGGGGCGGCTGGTCAACCCCGGCCAGCCGCCTTCCCGGTAGCGCTGATACGCGTCCTTGAAGCCGCGCGGAGTGTGCACCTCGCCGTTCTCGAGCCGGCAGCCTTCCTCGTCGCCGCTCCGGTTGAGGGGGAACAGAATGTTTTCGGCCACCTTGGCCATTTCCTCCAGGACCGCATCCACCAGCTCGGGCGGCACGTCCTCCATGCCGGGCATGTCCTCCAAGTGCTGGTCGGCCAGGAACTCGTGGTAGATGAAGCGCATGTCGCGCAAGGGTGCTTTGTAGGTGGCCATGGCTAGTTCCTCAAAGGCTTGCCGGTTTCCAGCATGTGTTCCATGCGGGCGATCGTTTCCTTTCGCTTGACCAGGTCCATGAAGGCGCGCCGCTCCAATGCCAAGAGATCGTCTTCGGACAATGGCTTGCTGATGTCGGTATCGCTTCCAGTGAGTACATCGGCCAAGGCTCCGGCGACAACAGCGTCGTGGGCCGTGGCCTTGCCGAGCCGCCGGTACTGGCCGATGGCCATGTCCAGCGCGGCCTTGCCCGAAGGCCCTGGGAGATAAAAGACCGGCGGCTCGGGCGGCGCGTAGCTTTCGCTCAGCGCCAGCGCCTTTTCCTTGGCGTCGAACAGCAGCCGGTCGCGGTTCATGGTGATGCCGTCGGTGGGGCGCAGGAACAGAAGGTCTTTCGCTTCCTCGGCCGATTTCGACACAGTGGCGACGCTGACGGTTTCGAAGACGCGGGCGACCGGCGCCATCGGGCCTTGGGGAGATTTCTTGTCGGCGAAGGCGCGCAGCAGCATCTCCTTGCAGCCGCCCCAGCCGGGAATCACGCCGACGCCGGCTTCCACCAGCCCCATATACAATTCGGCATGAGCCTGGACGGCATCGCAGTGGAGCAGAATTTCGCATCCGCCGCCGAGGGCCATTCCCGAGGGCGCGCCGACCACGGGGAAGGGCGCGTATTCGAGTGCCTTGAACGCCTCCTGGCCCTGTTTGACCATGCTCTCCACTTCCGGCCACAGCGCGATGTTGACGCCGAAGAGCAGCACCCCGAGATTGGCTCCGGCGGAGAAATTGTCGGCTTCGTTGTAAATCACCAGCGCGCGGTAATCGCTCCGCACGATGTCGACAGCCTTGTGGACCAGCTTGAGCACCAGAGGATCGAAGGTGTTCATCTTGCTCTGGAATTCCAGGCAGACGACGCCGTCGCCCACGTCCCAAAGGCTCGCCGAAGGATTCTTCGTCAGAGGCTTGCTGCGCCGCTTGACGTCGGCCAGCAGCAAGACGCCGGGTGGCCGGTTCACCGCTCGTAGAGTGGGCTTGGTCCCGCCCGTGCCGGTGAATGCAAGCCCGTGCAGCCGCCCGTCGACGACTTGGTAAAGCGGTCCGTCGTGTCGGAGCAGATCTGGCACGGGCTTGCCCATGGCTTCGAGCATCCGGACCAGGTTTTCGTCGCCGATCCGGTCGATCAGTTCGAACGGGCCGTACTGCCAGTTGTAGCCCAGCCGCATGGCGCGGTCGACCGATTCCAGATCGTCGGCGACGTGCGGCGCCACCTCGGCGGCGTAAGCCAGGGTCTGGGCCATGACGCTCCGGGCGTATTCGGCGGTCTTGTCGTGGAATTGCAGCAGCCCGGCCAAGCCGCCCGCTTTCATCGCCGCGATGCTGGCGAGTTCCGGTTTGGTGCTGACCCGGTACGTGCCGGTTTGGAGGTCGAGAGCTTCCTTGATCTTTCCGCCTCCAGCCCGGTTCAAGCGATAAAATCCGCCCTTGCCTTTGCGTCCGGTATAGCCTTCCGCGATCATCCGCGTCACCCGTTCCGGCACTTGGCTGATGGCGTGGAACGGATCGTTCGGCGGAAGCGCCCGATCCATGCCGGGAACGATGTGGGGGACGAGATCGAGACCGACCAGGTCGAGCAGGCCGAATATGCCGGTTTTCGGGATGCCGAACGGACGGCTGATGACGGTGTCGGCTTCCTCGACGGTGAGCCCTAGGCGCAAGGCTTCCAGGAGCCCCAGCTGCAGCCAGAAGATGCCGATGCGGTTGGCGATGAAGCCGGGCGTATCGTTGGAATGCACGATGCTCTTGCCGAGCCGCCGGTCGCCGAAGTCGACCAGCGCGGCTAGCGCATCGGGCCGGGTTTCGGGGCCGTAAACGACCTCCAGCAGCCGCATGTAGCGCGGCGGATTGAAGAAGTGAGTGATCAGGAAGTCGCGCCGGAAATTCTCCGGCATGTTCCGCGTCAACTCGGCGAGCGGGAGAGTGGAGGTATTCGAGGAAACGATGGAACCGGATTTGCGGACGCTGTCCAAGCTGCGGTAGAGCTTGTGCTTGATGTCCGGTTTCTCGATCACCGCCTCGACGATCCAATCGGTCTCGGCGAGTTTTTCGAGATCGTCCTCGATGTTGCCGGGCGTGATCCGCGCGAGATTCTTGCGGTGCATCAACGGGGGCGGATCGGTTTCCTGAAGCTTCTTCAAGGCGTTCTTGGCAACCATGTTCCGATCCGTTGCGCCTTCGGGCACGATGTCCAGCAACAAAACCGGGACGCCGGCGTTGGCGGCCTGGGCCGCGATAGCCGATCCCATGACTCCTGCGCCGATGACGGCCATTTTTTCTATTTTCATCATGTCGGCCTCACTTGACTTGGAGACGGGCCATCCGAGGCCCGCCTTTTCAAAGTTCAAACCGCTTCCAGAATCGTCGCGATGCCTTGTCCGCCGCCTATGCACTGCGTCGCCAAGGCGTAGCGCTTCTTTTCCTTTTTCAGTAGCGACGCCGCTTTTCCGGTGATGCGGGCTCCGCTCGCGCCCAGCGGATGGCCCAGGGCGATGGCGCCACCGTGGAGATTGAGTTTGCTCTCGTCGATGCCGAGTTCACGGATGCACGCCAGCGCCTGGACCGCAAAAGCCTCGTTCAATTCGATGATGTCGATGTCCTCGAGAGCGAGCCCTGCGCGTTGCAACGCCTTGCGGCTCGCGGCGACCGGACCTATGCCCATGATCTCGGGGGCGCAGCCGGCCACCGCGATGCTCTTGACGCGCGCCAGGGGTTCGAGTCCGTGGCGTTCCGCGTAATCTTCGGAGCAGACCAGGACCGCGGCGGCGCCGTCGGTGAGGGGCGAAGAGGTTCCGGCCGTGACCACGCCGTTCTCCCTGAAGGCAGGTCTAAGACCGGCCAAGCCCTCCGGAGTGGTTTCGGGACGTGGGCAGCCGTCCTCCGTTACGGTGCCGTCGGGTGTTTCGATCGGGATCAGTTCGTCGTCGAATTGGCCTGCGGCTTTGGCTTCCCGCGTTTTGCGCTGGCTGTCGAAGGCGAAGCGCTCCTGATCGGCGCGGCTGATGCCGTACCGCTCGACCAGGTTTTCCGCGGTTTCGCCCATGCTCATGTAGGCTTGCGGATATTCCTGATAAAGCTTGGGGTGAGGCATCGGATTGAAGCCCGTCATCGGCACCCGGCTCATGGATTCGACGCCGGCGCAGATGAACGCCTCGCCGGCATTCAGTTGAATGGCTCCCGCCGCCTGGTGTATGGCCTGCATGGACGAGCCGCAGAACCGGTTGATGGTGGTGCCTGCGACCGACTGCGGGAGACCGGCCAGGAATACCACGAGACGGCCCAAATTGAAGCCTTGCTCGGCTTCCGGAAAGGCGCAGCCGAGGATCAAATCCTCGATGTCTTCGGGTTTGGCGCCGGTTTTGCGCAACAAGGCTTTCACCACTTGCGCGGCCAATTCGTCGGGGCGGATGCCGCTGAGCTGCCCTTTCTTGGCCGGGGTAAACGGCGAGCGGCAGTAGCCGGCGATGACAACGTTTTTCATGGTCTGCCTCCTGACAGGAAACGCCACAAAGGACAGGAGATCGCTCGATCTCCGAAACGGAAACAACAATTAAATACAGAAATGGCGGCGTATCGCCTGTGGCCGCCTAAATCGGCCGTGTCATCCGAAATTCTTCGACGCAGCGGGAATTAAAGGAACGTGCTGCGTGTCGTATTGTTAAGTCAGTTTCCGCAACTCGCGGCGAAGAATCTTGCCTACGGCGCTCTTCGGGAGTTCGTCGCGGAATTCTATATACTTAGGCACCTTGTAGGCCGCCAAGTTCATACGGCAGTAGCGGCGGACGGTGTCCGCATCCAGGCTCTCGTCCTTGCGCACGATAAAAACCTTGACCGTTTCTCCGGTCTTGTCGTCCGGCACGCCTATCGCGGCACACTCCCGAACAGCCGGGTGAGTACTTAAGACGGCCTCGAGTTCATTGGGATAAACGTTGAAGCCCGAGACGAGAATCATGTCCTTCTTGCGGTCCACGATATAGAAGAATCCGTTTTCGTCCATCCGGGCGATGTCCCCGGTACGCAGCCACCCGTCCGGCGTCATGACGTTTTCGGTTTCGTCCGGGCTGTTCCAATAACCCTTCATGACCTGAGGTCCGCGCACGTACAGCTCGCCAGCCGTCCCGACCGGCAGCGGACGTCCGTCGTCGTCCCGAACGCTGCATTCGGTGGATGGCACGGGAAGCCCGATGCTGCCGTTGAATTCCGTCAATCCGGGCGGATTGACGGAAACCACGGGAGAGGTTTCGGTCAAGCCATAACCTTCGGTGATCGGGCAGCCGGTCACTTGCTGCCAGCGGTTCGCCACGGCTTCCTCGGTCGGCATGCCGCCGCTGATGACGAACTTGAGCGAGCTGAAATCCAGTTCGTCGAAGCCGGGCGTGTTGAGCAATCCCTTGAAGAGCGTGTTGACGCCGGTTATGACGCTGAAACGCACCTTGCCGAGCATCTTAATGAGACCTTGCAGGTCTCGCGGATTGGTAATGAGATAGTTCAACCCACCCAGTTCGGTGAAGCACAGCAAATCCACGGTCAGGGCAAAGATGTGGTAGAGCGGCAGCGCGGTGATCACGACTTCCTCGCCTTTGACCATCGCTCGTTCCGGGGGAAGTCCGCCGACAATCCACTGGGTGCACTGCTCCACGTTCGCAAGCAGATTGCGGTGCGTCAGCATGGCCCCTTTGGCGATGCCGGTGGTGCCTCCGGTGTATTGGAGAAAGGCGACGTCTTCCAGTTTCAGATCATGCCTTTCGAAAGAAAGCAGGCTGCCTTCCTGCAGGGCCGTATTGAAGGAGACGGCCTCGCTGATGTGGGTGCCGGGGTTTCCCGTTTTGAACAGGCGCACGTACCAGTTGATCAGATAGGAGCGGGGAAACCGCAGCAGGTCGCCGAGTCCGGAAATGATGATCGCCTTGAGCTTTAATCTTGGAAGCGCAGCCGCTACTGCCGGGACGAAATTCTCGAGCATCACCAGGGCTGCTGCCCCCGAGTCTTGGAGTTGATGTTCCAATTCGCGGGCGGAGTAGAGGGGATTCGTGTTGACGACGATCAGCCCGGCGCGCAGCGCGCCCCATAAGGCAACGGGTTGCTGCGAGACATTCGGCAGCATGATGGCGATCCGTTCACCTCGTTCCAGGCCTAGGCGTCGGTTCAGGAAACTGGCGAAATGCCGGCTCAGCTCCTCGAGTTCGGCATAGCAAAGAGTCCGCCCCAAATTGGAAAGTGCCGGCCGTTCCCGATAGCGGGCGGCCATTTCTTCGAAAAAATGCGCCAGCGAAGAGTATTGCGGTTCGCCGATGGTTTCCGGGACGCCCGGCGGATAGCTCTTCAACCAGGGCTTTTCCATGACGTATTGCGACAAGGTGCTTTGAAGGTTTCGCATGGCGCTCTCCGCTGCACGATAAATCACTTGAACGGGTTCGACTCAACCCGCCGGGGCGTCCCTGGTCAAAAAGCGAATCACGATGTCCCTTATACCACCAATATCCTCCGCGAGCATATTGTGACGATCGGCATGCACGGACCGGAGAATCCTGTTCTTCGAGGTCAGGGCCTTATAGATCATCCGCGCGCTTTCCGGATCGAGAATCGGATCGTGATCGGCCTGTGCCAATAATACCGGACACTGCACGTCCGCGAGACTTTCCTCCAGTTCCTGGATCAAGCGGCGCAGTTCGTAGAGCGTACGCAGAGGCACTTCCCGATAGGCGTATTGCGGATATTCCGGCGTTCTTTCCACGAACGGCCGGCTGTTTCGCCGAGACATCCAGCGAACCAGAATGTTTGGGCTGCGGAGCAGCGGAGCCATGGGACCCGACGCGCTGAACTTGAAGGGCGGCGAAATCGCGGCTATCCCTGCCAAGCGCTCAGGCTGTTCGCTGGCCAGTTGCAGCGCCAACAGACCGCCGATTCCGGTGCCGACGATGTAAATGTGAGACGCATAAGCCTTCATGATCTCGTACCCGCGGCGCAAGGATTCGAGCCAGTCCTCCCAGCGTCGGTCTTTGAGGTCGTAGGGCGAAGTTCCGTGGCCTTTCAAACGGACGCCGAGGGCGTGAAAACCGAGATCGGCCAAGCGTCCGCCGAAGTCGCGCATTTCGGCCGGCGAAGACAAAAGTTCGTGGATCAGAATCACGCCGGCACCATTGCTCGATCGCGCCTTCAGAAAGAAGGGGCGAGGGCTCGCGGCCGCGGTTATCGCAGGAGACGTCAAACTTGGAGCGTGTTTGGCATAGTGTTTCGAATCCCATCGCCATGACCTGACCTCATCGTCGAACTGAAGATTTGCCAGTTCGAGAGCGCTTAGCTTCTTTTCCACCGATAGGGCGCGCTTGACTGCCTCCGTAATGCCGGAAATGGGTTCGATCTCGTTGGCATAAACCGAGATTACGTTTTCGATGCGAATTTCATCGAATTCGTGTTCATGAAGCAGCTTGGGCAGCAACCGATAACGATCCGGATGAACTTCGATCAGCCCGCTGGCTTTCGCGGTATCGATCAATTCTTGCAGACCGGAATGTTCGCCTTCCAGCAGGTTTCGATATTCCTCGGGGTCTTGCAGGCTGCGGTGAAGATGTACGTGCGGCAATCGCTGGGTGTATTTGATGGCCAAATACAGGCTGCGGAAAAATTCGGCCCGGTCGATCTCGATCCGGTTACGTCTTGCGCGATACAAAATCAGTGTCGAGGCGAGGTGGCTGAGATTCACCGTCACCGCCTGATACATCTCGCGCATATATTTGTTGCGCACGATCTGGGCACGCTGGCGCAGCCGGCCGGCCAGGAGTCGTTCTTTCGTGTTGGCGGGTTTCCGGGTGACGGCGAAGACATCGTCGATTGTCCCGATGCGCGGCGCTACCCATTTTGCCAGCCAGGTTTCCCAGTGGTGCCAGGACTCCGACGCGATAATCGGATGTCCGAACTGGATATCCATATCGGTGTTGCGCAGCAGGATATTCCCCTCGATCAGGATTTCTTCCGCAGCCCGCCGGCTCAGCCCACGGCTCAACAGTTCGGCGGCGCTGCTCAAAATATGTTCGTTGATGCGTATGGGATAGAAGGTAATGTTCGCCGGAACCACGATGGTGGGTTGGTGCGCGGCGGCCAGCAGGGCTTCGCGGCTCTCCATCCCGAGCGCCTCGGCCCATGATGTCAGACGCTCCTGCTGCCCTTGGTGCTCGGCGCGGCGCACGGCCATTTTGAAGATTTCAAGACCCATCGCCAGAACGGCGGCCCCGGTATGGTGTTTGCGCCTATCCATGCTGACTCGGGAGTAAATGCTGTAGCGGCCTCTTTTGTCGAGAACCCGGCGGTCCTTCACCATGCCCCCTTCGGGAAAGATGACGACCTTGCGGCCGAGCAGGATTTGTTCGGCGAGCCAGGGCAGAAGTCTCGGGTAGTTGTTCGGGATGACGCCGACGTCGCGCAGGAATCCCGCCAGGACACTGTCTTCCTGCTCGAAGAATTCCGCCGAGGCCACCGAGCAGCAGTAGACCTTTCTGGCCTCGTACATCAGGTATTGGGGGATGAAGGTCTCGAATCGGGCGAAGTGGTTGAAAAGGAAGATATGGCCGCGATCAATGATGTCCGGGCTGCCGTGCAAGGTGATGCGGACCTTGAGCAGCTTCTTGATCTGCCGGAAAACGCGCACCGACCAGTCATAAGTCGAGGTGTTGATGCCATATTCCGGATCTGCGTTCGGATGGCCTTCCATGTGGCGTTGTTTGAGAAACATACTTTTTCTGTCGGGTAGCGTACTCTCTCTTTTCATTTAGATCCATCTGTGCCGATTGATTGCTCAATCGGCCGTCACCACCGTTTTGGTGGGACGAGTGGTATAGTAGGCCGAAAATTCAGTGCCGTTATCTGGCCTTTTTGTAGTCGCTTTCTCATGACGTGGACGGAAGATCCCGAAATTTCGCCGGATGAGTATCCGGAGCGAATCAGTAAATCCCAGTTGAAGCGCGAAAGCGCAGCCTTGCAGGATCTTGGAGAAGAGTTGATCGGCTTATCCCGCGAACAGCTCGAGCGGCTGGACTTGCCTGTAGAGCTGATGGAAGCGGTGCGGCTCGGACAGTCCATCACCGAGCGCGGCGCCCTCAAGCGGCAGCGCAAGTATATCGGCAAAGTGCTGCGCCATATCGACGCTGAACCCATTCGGGCAGGGCTCGCGGCCCTCAGGAACGAGAGCGCTGAAGCGGTGCACCGGCAGCATGTCATCGAGCGTTGGCGCGATCGCATGATAGCCGAAGGCGATGCCGCGATTAACGAATTCTTGGCAGCCCATCCGGGAGCCGACCGGCAGAAGTTGCGGCAGCTGTCCCGAGACGCGCGCCGGGAGCGCGATGCGGCGGCTGCCCCCAAGTCTGCTCGCTTGCTGTTTCGGTACTTGCGGGAAGTTCTGGAGTGAGGTTGACCCGTGAAGTATCGGATTAGGTCGGTTTTTCTGCCGATCCTTTTCGCTGTCTTTGCCGCCGTATTTCAGGTTGCAAAGGCCGAAGAGAGTATCGATCGGCTGCTGTTTTCGCGGAGGTCGCTAGGGCCGGCGGAGTTGGCGGTCATCGTGAACGAGGCCGACCCGTCGAGCGTCGCCATCGGCAATTACTACCAAAAACGGCGAGGCATACCCGAGGAGAACATGATACGGGTGAGTTTTCCGCCGGGTACCGACAACCTGCCGCGCGCCCAGTTCGAATCCGTCAAGCAGGCGGTGGACAGTCGGACGCCGCCGGGGGTTCAAGCCTATGCGCTCGCATGGATGGCGCCGTTCAGGGTCGATTGCATGTCGATCACCTCCGCTTTCGCGCTAGGTTTCGACCAAGCCTATTGTTCGAGCAAATGCGGCGAAACCAAGCCCAGCGGATACTTTCATTCCGCCAGCCGCGCGCCTTATACCGATCACGGCATTCGGCCCGCGATGATGCTGGCCGGGCGCACGGTCCAGGATGTCCGCAAACTGATCGATCGCGGCATCGCCTCCGACCGGACCTATCCGGCCGGTACCGGTTACTTGCTGAACACCTCCGACAAGCACCGAAGCGTTCGGGCTGTCACGTTCGACAAGACGGTCGATATGCTCGGCGCGGCGATCCGGCTGCATCGGGTTGAAGCGGACTTCATCAGCGGCAAGCAGGATGTGCTGTTCTACTTTACCGGACTGGCGAAGGTGCCGGATCTCGACACCTTGGGTTTCGTGCCCGGGGCGATGGCGGATCACCTGACCTCGTTCGGCGGGAGGCTGACCGAAAATGCCCAGATGAGCAGCGTGCGCTGGCTGGAGGCGGGGGCCACGGCGAGCTACGGCACGGTGACGGAACCCTGCAATATCCTGAGCAAGTTTCCTCATCCGGCCGTGGCTATGTGGCACTATCTGGAAGGCGATACGGTACTCGAAGCCTATTGGAAAAGCGTCGCCCGGCCAGGGGAGGGCGTTTTCATCGGCGAGCCTTTGGCGGCGCCCTTCGCGCCTCAATTGATCCAGCATAAAGGCCTGATCACCGTCAAGCTGTTTTCCCCGAGGTCGCACATGCTGGCGTTGCAAGCCGCGACCAGCGCTATCGGACCCTACCGTTCGGCGGTCAAAACCTATGTCCTCATACCCGGCTATAATGAACTGTCCTTCCAATTGCCGGATACCGCCGCATTTTATCGATTGGCCTATCCGGGCGGCGAACAAACCAAGAAATAGTTCAAAAGAATTCGTGCCGGTTTTCTTTCGGCTGCCGAGCGGCGCAGCAAAATAACTGATGAGTCTTTTTTCGTTAGGGTTTTTGGTCATTTCCGTGCTGCTGGTTTCCGGCATCCTGACGGGAGCGGTGCGCGGTTACGCGACCAAACGCTTGCTGGATCTGCCCAATGCCCGCAGTTCCCACCAGGTGCCGACGCCCCGCGGCGGCGGTTTGGCGGTCGTGCTGTCTTTCACGCTCGTCGCGGCCGGTCTCCACTGGCTGGGACAAATCTCATTCGAGCTTTTTATGCTCGTGCTCGGGGCGCTGCCGATAGCCGCCATCGGTTTTTGGGACGATCACGGACACGTACCTGCAAGATGGCGTCTGATCGTGCAGATCGCTTGCGCCGGCTGGGCGCTTTATTGGCTGGGCGGCTTCGAATCGATCCGGTTCGCCGCCGAAATTTACGAATTGGGCTGGCTCGGCCCCGTTCTCGCCGGTTTGCTGGCGGTCTGGCTGTTGAACCTGTTCAACTTCATGGACGGCATAGACGGCATCGCGGGAATCGAGGTTGTTTCGGTGGCGATATCCGCGTACGGGCTTCTGACCTATCAGTCGCCGCTGTTCCCAGGGGATGCAAATGTTTTATTGTTAGCCCTGGCGGCAGCGGCGGGCGGCTTCTTATGTTGGAACTGGCCTCCCGCGAAAATCTTCATGGGGGATGTTGGGAGCGCGTTCGTCGGGTTCGTTCTGGCCGTTTTCGCGCTGCGTACCTCCGTCGAAGGTACGCTGTCCCTGGCGGTCTGGCTGATTCTGTTCGGCGTGTTTTTCGTGGATGCGAGCGTGACGCTGGTGAGGCGTATGCTCAGCGGGCAGCGCTGGTACGAGGCGCACCGCAGCCATGCGTATCAGCGTGCGGCGCGGCGCTGGGCCAGTCACAAGCGGATCAGCCTATCGGTCTTGGCCATCAATCTGTGTTGGTTATTGCCTTGGGCCTTCGCGGCGGTGCGCTGGCCGCAGCTGGAGCCGGTCTTTCTGGCGTGCGCCTATGCGCCTTTGATAGGCTTGGCGCTATGGCTGGAGGCAGGAAAACAGGGGGGGTAAGCGATGCAGGACATGCTTTCGAAAATGCGCTCGGGAACGATCATATTCATTCATGATTTGATCATGGTGGCGCTCGCCTGGCTGGGCGCTTATTGGCTGCGGTTCAATTTGTCGTTGCCGCCCGAACTCGAAACGCGGACTTCGCTGCACTGGCTGCCCCTGGTCCTCGTCGTCCAAGCCGTGTTTTTCCGCCGCTTGGGACTGTATCGCGGCATCTGGCGGTTCGCGTCCATTCCCGACCTGGTTCGTATCGCCAAGGCGTCTTGCCTCGGGATTGCCACGATCGCCATCATCCTGTTTTCCGTCAATCGGCTGGAAGGCGTGCCCCGTTCCGTCATTCCGCTCTATGCGGTGCTGCTGCTATTTCTGTTGTCCACGCCGCGGCTGATCTACCGCATCTGGAAAGATCGCGGCGCGCCGATGTCGGCCGGGCGGCGCGCGCTGATCGTCGGTGCGGGCAAGGCCGGCGAAATGCTGGTGAGGGACCTGCTTCGCGCCGCCGGGACCGAGTTCGCCCCGATCGCGTTCGTGGATGACGATCCGAAGAAGAAAGGAAGCGAGATTCACGGCGTGAGAGTGAGGGGACGTTGCGAACAGATTCCGCGGCTCGTCGAGAAATTGGAGATCGAGACGATTCTGATCGCCGTGCCATCCGCCACGGACAAGGAGATGCGGCGTCTCGTCGAAATTTGCGAAGGAACCGGCGTCCCATTTCTGACCTTGCCGTCGATGCAGGAAATGCTGTCGGGCCAAATGTCGGGGCACCTGCGCGAAGTCTCCATCGAGGATTTGCTCGGACGCGCGCCGATCAAGCTCGACCGGCAGGGCATTCAGGCCCATCTCGGCGGAAAGCGGGTTCTGGTTACCGGCGGAGGCGGCTCGATCGGCTCGGAGCTCTGCAAGCAAATCGCACAATTTTCCGTTGCCGAGCTTATCGTTTTCGAGCGCTGCGAATTCAATCTGTACCAGGTCGAACGGGCGCTCAGGCGGAGCTTCCCCGGATTGCGCCTGTCTGCGATACTCGGCGACGTCACCGACAAGCTCGCCATCGAGCAGGTGATTTCGCAATATCGGCCGGAAGTCATCTTTCATGCGGCGGCATACAAGCACGTCCCGTTGCTGGAATATCAGGTTCGCCAGGCAGTTCAAAATAATGTTCTGGGTACTTATACGGTGGCGGAAGCGGCGATCGCGGGCGGTGTCGATGAATTCGTGCTGATCTCCACCGACAAGGCCGTAGCCCCCGAAAACGTCATGGGAGCGACCAAGCGGGCGGCGGAAGTTTTGGTGCAGAGCATGAACGGCGTCGCCGGGACTCGTTTCATCAACGTCCGTTTCGGGAACGTGCTGGATTCCGCGGGCAGTGTGGTGCCTCTGTTCCGCGAGCAAATCAGGGCCGGCGGGCCGGTCACCGTGACTCATCCCGATGTCACCCGCTATTTCATGACGATACCCGAGGCCTGCCAATTGATCATGCAGGCCGCGACCATCGGCAAGGGCGGAGAAGTCTTCGTGCTGGACATGGGCGATCCGGTCAAGATCAGCTACCTGGCCGAACAGATGATCCGCTTGAGCGGCAAACGTCCCGGGCAGGACGTCAAGATCGAATACGTCGGGCTCCGGCCTGGCGAAAAAATCAGCGAGGAATTGTTCAACGATCACGAGGGACCCACGCCGACCGAGCACAGCAAGCTCTTGCTGGCCCATCCCCTGACCGTCGACTATCGGATGGCCAAGAAAGCCGTGATCGAACTGGCCGAGGCTTGCCGGTCTTTCGACGAGGCCGCGATCCTGCACAAGCTCAAGTGGCTGGTTCCCGAATACGTCCAGCGTACCGCCGCCGAGTATGGAGAAGACGATCGGTCCGCCATTCAGCGATCGCTTGTTTTATAATGTGTTGTCGGGTACCATACCCGCTTTTTCGAACAACGCCAGAGTTTGGAGCGTGCAGTAATGAAGACCTTTAGCGCAAAACCGGCCGAAGTAAAACGCGACTGGTACGTCATCGACGCGGAAGGAAAGACGCTGGGGCGCCTTTCGACGGAGATCGCGCGTCGTCTGCGCGGCAAACACAAAGCGGAATACACGCCCCATGTCGACACCGGCGACTACATCATCGTCGTCAACGCGGAAAAAGTGCGTGTTACCGGCAATAAAGAGCAAGACAAGATCTATTACAAGCACACCGGTTACATCGGCAACATGAAGTCCGTGGCCCTGGGCAAGCTGCGCGGAACTCATCCGGAACGCATCATCCAGACCGCCGTAAAAGGCATGTTGCCCCGCAATCCTTTGGGCCGCGCCATGTTCAGCAAGCTGAAAGTCTATGCAGGGCCCACGCACAATCACCAGGCTCAACAGCCCAAATTGTTGGAAATCTAATTTAAGAAGCTGAATCAACCATGGCACAAGCGCAGTATTACGGAACAGGTCGCCGCAAAAGCGCGGTCGCACGCGTCTACGCAAAATCCGGAACCGGTCGTATTGTCGTTAACGACAAACAACTGGAAGAGTACTTCGGCAGGAAGACCGACCAGATGGTCGTGCGCCAGCCGCTCGAACTCGTCGCTCTGGGAGAGAAGATGGACGTGTTCGTCAAGGTCGCAGGCGGCGGTCCCACCGGCCAGGCCGGAGCCATCCGCCATGGCTTGACCCGTGCGCTCATGAGCTTCGACGAAACCCTGCGCCAGCCGCTGCGCAGAGCCGGCTACGTCACCCGCGACGCGCGCGAAGTCGAACGTAAGAAAGTCGGCCTGCACAAAGCAAGACGCCGTCCGCAATACTCCAAGCGTTAATGCAAGGCGCGCCGGCTTCCCCGGCGTGCTTCACTACTGGGGGATCGTCTAGCGGTAGGACTACGGACTCTGACTCCGTCAACCCTGGTTCGAATCCAGGTCCCCCAGCCAACAATTCAAAGGGCCATACTTCGGTATGGCCCTTTTTTGTTGCCTGACGCAAATAGAGCTTTGAATGGGTGCTCAGAGCGGCTGTCGGATTGGTTTACGGCTCGTGGGAGCGGGCTTTAGCCCGCGATAATTGCGCTCGATCGCGGGCTAAAGCCCGCTCCCACACTAAGGCCATTTGCAATCAATCCTTATGTACGAATGGAAACTGCTCTAAATGCTCTAAAGCCTATCTCAACAGGCCGTTCGCCCTGAGCCTGTCGAAGGGTTTTGGGCCCTACCGGGATAGGCTCTTATTGTTCCGGCATTTTAGTGAAATCCTGTCTTGCGCGGTTTTCCGATTTCCAACGGTCGTCGGTATAGGATGGGCTGAGCCTGCGAAGCCCATCGATCGCGAACTGAGTCGGATGGGTAGAGCGAAGCGACAAGTCAGCAGGATTGATGAAAAACATCCTTGTTTTTCACCCTAGCGGGCGCTCCGCGTCCCAATCCTCTCCCAGAGGATTGGTGCCGATTTGCACGGTAATCCGCCCGAAGGGTGCCGGACAGGGATTGTCCGGCATGAACCCCATCGACCGCGAACGATGCCTGTCCTGAGCCCAGTCGAAGGGCGCTTCTCCATGGTCAGCACATCCTATGGACTAGATGAGTCCGAAAGACCGCTTCATTGAAGTGCTCCGCCTTTCCGACTTCTCATATCGGGACCTGGAACTGCGAACCGGAATCGATCGGTATCGGTGGCAGAATTTGATCGACAAGGAAGGGCAAAAGCTAACGGAGGAACACTTCGAGACCATGGAAAAGATGTGGCGGGAATATAAGGTTGGATTGCATTCGGCGAGACATGCCTGGAGCGCGGGCAAGTTAGCCCCGAGATCGAGGAGCCCAGAAAAAAACTAAACGGGGCTGGATAATCGCCGGAAGAGCGTTGACAAGAGGGATGAGGTTAGCCAGCCGGGGCTAAAATTTTTTTCTCGAAAGTCTTGTAAGTCTAAGCTGACAAGAAAATCAGCCAACGCTTACAAACAATGCTCCTTCGTTCACGTTCTACTAGGTACAGTTACTTACTAAACTTGTACGGGTTATCGCCCAAAAACGCATGCCCCGCTCATACGACGCCAGGGGAAAAATTTCGGTGCTTTTTCTCTAGGAACAAAGAATGGGACTTTACGACCGCGACTGGTATAAAGACGAAGTACGCAAGAAAAAGAATTTAGGCCGACACAAAAAGCACCGCAGCACAATTAGCCACTATGCTCCATGGATCTTGGCTATCCTATCGCCTGTCGTCACCTACCATTTAAGTCCAACCTTTCAGTATAAGGTTGATACCGTATGGGCAAACGCAAAGGCCATGCATTCAAAGATTGCGCAAGCCAAAGCGACAACGCCACCCTCAACACAATACCAGCAACGACCCCAAACAATTCAAAGTTCATCGGTTGCACAGCCAAACGTGACCCCGCGGCCTTATCAAGAACCAAATTTCTATCAACAGCCGGACACGCACTCGCAGATCCGCGAAAGAAAGACCAGAGACTATGCCGAGGAAAACCGGCGACTACTGGCAGAACTCGAACAGATCGATAGAGCGTGTGCTTGGTGGAAAAAACAAAGTCACGATTACGATCTTGAGACCATTCGCACCAATGTCGACAGATATTGCAGACGATAAAGAGTTCACCGGAGTCCATCGAAATCACCCTAGTACTAAATACATCTGATATCTAGCTCAATATTAATACTAGTGGTGATATGCATGACGTATATTCAAAAACTCTAGTTAATGCAGGTTTATGTGTGCGACCCGCTCCGCTGAAAGTACTATTAAAGGATTCCTATACCAATTCCACAAAACAGCAGCGGAAATAATTTCTGCCGATGAAGCGGACGTCTTGACGGTAGAAGGAATTATTGAAGATATTGATATTCAATCTGCGGATGACGCAACTATTGCAATCCAATGTAAGTACCACGAGTCCGCTAGCAGCTATACGCCAAGCATCATCTATAAACCATTACTACAAATGGCAGTACATGACTCTAACAATCATGGTACTAAATGCCGCTATCGCATCTTCATCCACATACCTAACCAGGCGCAACAGGTCCGTCAAATAACGGATGCAGAATTAGCAGGTGCTCGACAATCCACGGATTCAAAGCTAACAAAAATCATCGAAAAAATAGGAGCAGGTTTCGACGTGGACTCTTTTCGTTCGAGAACAGAAATAGAGTTCGGACCTTCTTTATTAAGCTTGGAGAGTGAATTAAAGACAAAATTAGCTGAACTTGCCATACCGAATGCAGATGTAGATACTATCCTATATCCAAATGCAATCAATTTTGTTTCTCGTTTAGCAACTGGCTCTACTCCCAGCGACAGGGAAACATCTCGAACTAGGTTCAAACATTTTCTAGCAAGTACACATGAAACCGCAATTTCTCGTTGGACACTTGCACTAAGAGATAGGAAAAAAGTTTTAGATGCTAAGCGTGCTCAACTTCGCCAACATCTATCACAAAATACTCGAAAACGGTACCTTTACTTCGAACCCAAGCAACTCCACGACTTCGAAGACGGGATCATAATATTCATTAAAAACTTCTTAGCAAAATATCATTGTAAAGTTGCTCACACTAAGACGCCATTGATTGCAATCGATGGTGACACAAGAGATATTGAAATACATCAAAGGCGATTATTCAAAAAAGATATTCGGGCGCACACAGGCCTAATTGGAGGGGTTTTTGAAGTTGGTGAATTGTTTCGTCCACCGATGAGAAAAACGATTGGCTCTCGGCTAATTCAGCGCGAGTTCGATCTTCGACTGCTGGCTTGTGCCGAACACCGTGCCGTTTTAAACGAAAAGAAATGCGATGACATTTATTTTGTTACTGAAGAAATACCATCAGATATTGACATCATGGACGTAAACGCCACGGTCCTTGGCGTCTCAACGTTCAGCGAACTCGAATACGTATTAAGTATGAGGGACTCATATGAGTGAAATTGGGGTCGTAGTATCTAGTGCTCCAGCACTTATTTCTATCCTTATCGATGATCTTGCAGTATTTGAATCCAACAAAGCTGAACTTCAGATAGGTAAGTATCTGAAAATCGAAGATGGTAATCATAACTTCGCTGTTGCTGCGATTAAGAATATTACTTCGCATCAAGATCTTACAAGGGAGGAACCTCATTGGGCTTTCCAGCTTGATGCAATTCCTTTTGGAGCACTGATTAAAACGGAGCATGGATTCGAATTTAAACGTGGTACGCCGGTACTTCCTGTGCCAACAGAACGCGGACATATCATGGACGAATCGACACTAAAGCTTATATTCTCCCAGGATGGTGAACATGACTTTCAACTCGGAGTAGTTTCAGCGAATCCGACAGTTTCGTTTTACCTCCACGGTGACAGATTCTTCGGAAAACACATAGCAGTTGTAGGTTCGACTGGTTCAGGGAAGTCATGTGCAGTAGCAAGGGTACTACAAAATGCAGTAGGAATAACAAACGGTGAATATTCACTTATCGGTAAACAAAATAACTCTCATATTGTAATTTTTGATCTCCATGCTGAATACGCGGGCGCTTTCCAGTTAACAACCGAGCAGGAATTCTCGCTTAATGAATTAACAGTCGATGACTTGCAGTTGCCTTACTGGCTCATGAATTCAGAAGAACTAGAGGCCATGTTTATAGAAAGCAACGAAAACAATTCACACAACCAGATTTCAGTATTTAAACGAGCGGTCATCTTAAATAAGCAACGACATAATCCAAATCTTGCCGAGGTAAATTACGATACGCCTTGCTATTTCTCACTAAAGGAGGTTGTCAATTTCATAGATAACATAAACCGAGAAGTCATTGGTAGACGTAATGGCGAAGGAAAACCAAAACTTGTAGATGGTACACTCGTAAATAATCTGGTTGACCACTATTTTGATTCCCGCCTTGACTTCGTACCTACTTCCAACGCAGCAGATACGAAGGCGACTAATGGACCGTTCAACGGGGAGTTTACTCGCTTCGTTTCGCGCTTAGAAACTAGACTTGCAGATGAACGATTACGGTTCCTTTTAGCTCCAACAAAACGAGACGGTAAGCCTTTTGAAACAAATGACTTCGGGAATATTCTTCGCCAATTTCTCGGGTATTTAGAAAGGTCAAATGTCTCCATCGTTGATTTAAGCGGTGTTCCCTTTGAAGTTTTGAGTGTCACTATAAGTCTTGTTGCAAGGCTGATTTTCGATTTCTGTTTCCACTACTCAAAGCTTCAGCATCAGGCAGGTGAGTTAAATAATGTGCCCATACTTTTGGTTTGCGAGGAAGCTCACAATTATGTGCCGTCATCTGACGCAGCTATGTATCGAGCCTCCCGAAAATCTATTGAGCGGATTGCTAAGGAAGGTCGTAAATATGGGCTTAGCCTAATGGTTGTAAGCCAACGGCCTTCCGAAGTATCCCCAACGATATTTGCACAATGTAACAACTTTGTTGCCCTTCGACTCACAAATGCTAATGATCAAAGCTATATAAAAGGACTGTTGCCTGAAAATACAAGTGGAGCTGCCGATCTTCTTCCAACGCTTGCTCAAGGCGAGGCACTGATCGTTGGCGATGCGGCGGTAATGGCAACGCTTGTGCAGTTACCACGCCCTATCCCTGAGCCGAAATCGGCTAGCGTCGCAGTCTACCAGGAGTGGAAGGAATCATGGAGAGAACCATCTTTTGAGGAAGTAATAAGACGATGGAGAAAAGAATGTCAAACCTGAGTGGAAAATGCCAAGAACTAAGAAAATAAAGGTGTCAGGCTTTCGTTATTTGATGACGTAAAAGAAAAGAGTCAGGCTTTCGTTTTTGGACTAATTAACGTATCTAGCAGAGTTACTATTGTGCGGGAAATTTTTAATATCGCGATGGGAATTATATTAGCTTGCGCGATACTTGCCGGAGGCTTTCTATTTATTCTTTATGCAACCGATCGATACCAGCAATTTAAAATCGCTCAGGAAGAAGCAAAAAAAGCCAATCTCCTTAAGGAAGCTCAACTGCTCGCCACTCAGCGGGAACAAGCGCGTTTAGCAGAGCAAAAACGAGCCCAGGAAGTCAAACAACAATTCAGGGCGTTCTTAAAGGCCCACCGAAGGCCGGAGTGCGAGCGTAACGGTATCACGTGGGATCAGTTGGTGAAGTGTAAGAATGAAGAGAGCCGTCTCAGATCGGAGTTTCAAAGACAGCCACCCGGTTATAGCCCATCCATTCAAACGCCCGGAAAAACACTGGCCTCAATCAATTCCGAGGACGATATAAAGAGACTTCCAGATCAAAAACAGCGGGCGAAGAAGTGCGCCATTTGGCGACTCAGAATCAACGATCCATCGTTCGATTCCAAGAGCGTAAGGGAAAACATCGAGTTATTTTGTCGGTAAGACGGAATTTTTTGCCTCATTTCCCCAGCGAGCCATCCGCCACCCACGGTGTTCAGATTGAAAATGCATACATGATATGCATACTGGCGGAATGGACATCGAGTTCGATCCCCAAAAAGTAGCCGCGATTCTTCGCAAGCACGGTGCCAGCTTCGCTCACGCGGAAACGGCTTTACGCGATCCGAACGCCTTAACCATCGAAGATCCGGACGCGGAAGGCGAACAGCGCTTGGTAACGCTGGGCATGGATGCATTGGGACGAGTCCTGGTCGTTGTGCATGCGCGGCGTGGGGATCGGACGCGCCTAATTTCGGCCTGAAAGGCCAGCCCAGAAGAGTGTGAAGCTTATGCGTGACGAATACGATTTCAGCAAAGGCCGACGCGGCCCGGTAATTCCTTCGCCTGGGAAAACCCGAATCACCATTTTCCTGGACGACGACATCATTGAGGCGTTCCGCACGAAGGCAGAAGCGGAAGGAAAAGGTTATCAGACGCTGATTAACGAAGCGCTACGCGCAGCCATTCAATCGGAGAACGCGCCGATCACCCAAGAAACCCTACGACGGATTATCCGAGAGGAACTGCATACAGCCTGATTACCCGATGTCTGAAAAGGTGTCAGGGTTCTATGGCGACGAAACCTTGGCTCGACATATAACGCCGGCGACAAGGTTTCGCGATCCGCGACCAGAACACTCAAAATTCCCGGCCGCCCTTTGAAGGATTGCAAAAAGCAGGAACACGCATTGACCAAGAGGTTATGAACTGCTACGAAGGTCTTTACGAAGCTGTTCGGTAAAGGCCAGCTACCTTCCGACCCATTGAATGAGTAACACCATGATTACCATCGAGCTTTCACCCGAACTCGAGAACCAACTCGACACCGTTGCCAAAGAGCACGGGAAAAGCAAGGAAGAATGGACCCGAGAAGTGATTCTCGAATACCTGCAAGACTTGCACGATCTTAAGGAGGCCGAACAAGTCATGAAGGACATCAAGGAAGGGCGGGAGAAAACAACATCCCTCGAAGAAGTCATGAAAGAACATGGCCTGGAATGTTGAGATACCGGACAAGGTAAAGAAGCAGCTGAAGGAACTGGAAGTGCCGATCAGGAAACGAATACTGAAGTTTCTGGATGAACGGATAAGAACAGCCGCAAATCCTAGAGCACTAGGTGAAGCCCTGCATGGCTCGGAACTTGGAAATTTCTGGAAATACCGCATTGGCGATTACCGCATTATCTGCCATATCGAAGACCAAACCGTCACGGTGACAGTCATCAAAATCGGACATCGACGAGACATTTACCGATAGCAGCAACTACGGCAGTGGCATGAATAAAGGTGTCAGGCTTTCGTTATTTGATGACGTAAATAATTGCGAGGAATCCGGCGTGGTGGAGATCCATGAATATTTCATTACCGATGCCGATGGAAGGGGTAAGGCTGTGGTCATCGACATCGAGAAGTATCAAACGATTCCGGAATCGCTTGAGGAGCCGGAGGCGATCCGAGCACACAAATAGCGTCAGTTCTCACATTCCAACACTCCCCCTGGCGCCCCGAAAAGCAGCCGCCAACCTTTTTGCAAGCATGGAGTCAGTCTTGATCACGCGGAAGCGAGCTTACGCGGTTCATGATCTGAACGGCGAACGCGGGCGGGCCGTTCGGAATTTCGATGCCGGCTCGTTCCGCTTCTTTCCTAATTCCGCCGTAGCCGCTCTGTCCACGCTTCACATCATCGAATGGGCACTCATGACGCCCTGCGCGTCCTCGATACTCCAATTCCGAACGCTTTAACTGACTAGTGAAACTCCGTCGTTCGGCTTACGGACTCGGCTGGAGCGAGTGCAATGCTTGCTACCGCGCAGGCCGGCGGACGACGACAAGCTCCACTTCCTACGTTCGGCGGGGGTCAAGTGCGTTAAGGCTTGGTTAATGTCGGGAGGAGTAGAAAGGAGGCGCGGAACGAATTGCATGATCGGCCGTAGAGAAACACGGCGTATCTGGATCAGGCAACTCCGCTTGTCTTTGTAATGGGTTAGGGGAGTTTCGATACAGATGAACGCATCAGCAAAAAAAATTTGGCGGATAGCAATGTTGCTAACATTGATGATGGCACTGGACGGGTGCTATAGAGTGGTACACCCCCATCACCACGGCCATGCGTATGGCCACGGCCACAGACACCACTACCATGGCGATGGCGGGTATCACAAGGGCAAACACGGGCACGGACACCGCCATCACCACCATGATTAACGGGCTTTACGTATTCCCTGGCTACGTGATCTATGGATGCTATGGGTTTTTCACACTGCCGACGCATACGCCGACCGCCAAGGCACATGTCTTGGCGGTCGGTTTACGGGGTCTGGTCTCGCATTCGGACGTAAAAACGAGCCCGGTAGGGCGGGCGTGAACCATCGCTATCAAAGCTGTCAGGGTTTGGGTATTTGAGTGATGTCCCATGACTGGCATGTTGGTTTCCTCCCCTCGGCCATCAGCTGTCTTTAAAATCAAAGCAAGGTGGTCACCGCATCGCACTCGCCGGTCGTCAGCTCGAAATCGAAGATCGCAAGATCCTCTCGCATGTGGGTTTCCGAGGTTGTGCCGGTCAGAGGAATGATGTCGATCTGGGTCAGATAGCGGAAGAAGATTTGCGAGGGCGTACGCTGGTACTTTGCGGCCAAGGTCTGCAAGGCGGGGTGTGCGATGACCTGGGGATTGGCGGTGAGCGTCCAGAAGCTCTGATAGACGATTTGGTGTTGCCGGCAGAAGGCGCGAATCTCGCGGTCGTAACGGGTCTCGGCATAGAAGCGGTTCTGGATCAGCGCCGGCTTGATGGCCGCCTGCCGATACAACCGCTCGAGCTGTTCGAGCGCATAGCAGTTGCTGATTCCTAATTGCTTCACGGCGCCAGCCTCGAAGATCGCTTCCATCGCCCGCCATACTTCCATCGTGTCTCGCTCGTTCGCTAGAGGGGAATGCAGTACCAGCCCATCGAGATACGGGCTCTGAAGATTTCTCAGTGAGCTCTCGCACGATTGGGCGACTTGCTCGGCCAAGCTCGCCTTCGGATCGTACGGTATTCGGGTGGGATCCTGCCCATTCACGGGCGTGAATTTGGTCTGGAGATAGAGTTCGGCACGGGTCAGCCCCGCCTTCAAACACGCCGCGACGCCGGCACCGACGCCCGGCTCGTCGTAATGCTTCGGCTGGGCGGCGGTATCGATGCCGCGAAATCCCAAGGTGATGGCCTGCTGCACCAGAGCCGCCGTGCGGTCCTTCTTCCATGCCGTCCCGTACAGAATCTTGGGTATCCGCACCCCGTAGGCGGATCTCACGAAGTCGGTGTCTTTCATCGATGGTCTCCGAGCGAGAGGACGTTAACTTTAAACTGTTTGACTAATGCCGCATGACTAATGCATTTGTTTCAGAGCGTCGGCGACAATCGTACAAGAACCGAACTCTATAGGACTAATTACGGAGACGCATCCGGCGACGGACAGATCGGCCGCTATGCGGGTAAACCGGCAGTGGATCCAGGGGGAATGCAAACTGCATGTTTTCGGCTTCGCCACACTCGAAAGTACGCTATCCGGCATTGAAGTTGACGCCCCTTTGAAATCTCGGAACAAACCGAAATGTAGTCACCCCAGTGGCGTGAGCTACTGCTCTCGGGCAATGTTGAAGCCGAAAGGTAAAATATGGCGAACGGGGCGAAGTGTGCAGCATATCGGCAAGCATCGATTCGGGGCGGCGTCCCTGTTCGCACCAGGTCATAAGAGCCTATCCCAGTAGGCTCAAGAAACCCTTCGACAAGCTCAGGGCGAACGGCCTACTGGGATAGGCTCTAAGTACGATTTCGGCCGTCGAGGACACCTCAGGATAAGCCTTACGATGTCTCATTTTTGCCACGCGTATACCTTCGATCCAACTTACGGCTACACCCTGGATAGGCTCCTGCAAGTCGGAGCTCCGGTCATACCGGATGATTTCGCGGCTTTTTGGGAGGCCCGCTACCGGCGAACCTTGACGGTATCCCCCCAACCGCGTCTGAGCCGATGGCCCGAAGGTCGGGAGGGCTTCTCCGTGTACGACCTCGAATACCGTTCCACGGACGATTTCATCATCGGCGGCTGGTTGCTTCTGCCGCAAGACCGGTCGGTGCGGCGCGGCATGGTGGTGGGGCACGGCTATGGCGGCCGGGATGCGCCGGATTTTGACCTTCCCGTCGCGGATACCGCCTATCTGTTTCCCTGTTTTCGTGGCCTTTCCCGAAGCCGCCGGCCGCCGATTTCCGAGGAGCCGTACTGGCACGTCCTGCACGACATCGACAAGCGCGACCGTTACATTCTCGGCGGTTGCGTGGAGGACTTGTGGCTCGCGGTGTCGGCTCTGCTCGAGCTGTACCCCGAGACGGTCGGTCATATCGGCTACATGGGCATCAGCTTCGGCGGCGGCATCGGCGCCTTGGCGTTGCCCTGGGACGCCCGCATCCGGAGGGCGCACCTGAACATGCCCACCTTCGGCCATCATCCGCTGCGTCTCGAACTCCCGACCGTAGGCAGCGGGCGCGCGATCAGGGATTACCAGCAGAAGCACGGTAACGTTCTGGACACATTGCGCTATTACGATGCCGCGAGTGCGGCGGCGTATACCGGGATCCCCGTTCAGGTGGCGGCCGCCCTGTTCGATCCGGTGGTGGCACCGCCCGGACAGTTCGCGGTCCATAACGCCCTAGCAGGGCCGAAGAGCCTTTATGTCCTGGAAGCGGGGCATGTCGATTATCCGGCCAGGGCGCGGCAGGACGCGGAACTGCGGGACATCCTCGCGGATTTTTTCGAAGCGCTGTAGTTGCATGAAGCCCGAACCCTTCGATCGCTGCTTACGACACTTGGTAATTCAGCATGAACCGTGAATATCATCGTTGGTATAGCCCGCGGCTGAATCGCGACATGGAACTGCTGGTGTTCGGCCATGCCGGAGCGAAAGTGTTGGTGTTTCCGACGCGCGACGGGCGATTTTACGAATACGAGGACTTGCGTATCGTGCAAGCACTGGCCCACAAGATCGAGGCGGGACAATTGCAACTCTATTGCGTCGACGGCTTGGCGCACGAGACGTTTTATTGTGGCTGGCGGCACCCGGCGGATCGAATCCGACACTATATCGAGTTTGAGGACTATATCCTCAATGAAGTCTTGCCGTTCATGGCCGCGAAAAACCCGCATCCTTGTGTCATTGCTCATGGCTGTAGCCTGGGCGCCTTCTATGCCGCCAACATCGCGTTTCGTCACCCGCACCTGTTTCGGAAGCTCAGCGCATTTTCCGGGCGCTACGATCTGACCCTGAGTGTCGAGCATTTCGGCAATCTGTACGACGGCTATTACGACGACAACATCTATTACAATACCCCCTGCCATTTCCTGCCCAATCTCGGGCAATGCGACCAACTGAACGCCTTGCGCGCCATGGACATCATCCTCGTCGTCGGTCGGGAGGATCCCTTTCTCGAAAACAACCGTTATCTGAGCCGCATGCTCTGGGAAAAAGGCGTGTGGAACCACCTCAGCGAGTGGGACGGCCGCGCCCATCAAGCCCACTACTGGCGCAAGATGGCGCCGCTATATGTGTGATTTGGATGTCCGTTTTCAGACTAAAGTACCTGTGCGGAAATGTCGCATGAGGCATGTACGACAGGCCGAAAAGTTTTTGCTATCGTCGAAATCGCCTTGTTCCATAAGCCATCGCTTTCGTCGCAGCAACCCATACAGGTATCACTATGGCCAAGAAAACATCCTCCGATTCAAATGACACTGGAGAAAAAATCCTTCGGGAAACCATCGTACAGATGACTTCCGAAACGCACCAAGAAACCGTGATGGAAGCAACCGCCCTGGAAACGCCGGCACAAGCAGCCGTTCAAGGTTTAAGGGAAGGTGCGGGCGATGCGCGCGAAGCCGTTTCCGGAGGCGTGTCGGCCGTAAGTCAGACCTTGTCCGAGGTTGTTTATAAAGGCTTTTATTATCTATCGTACGGGGTCGTTTACAGCGCTCTGGTCGTCGCGAGCCTGATACCCACCGATAATGCCATGGGCGAAGGAATCCAGGCCGGCGCGGACGCTGCCAAGAAATCCTTTGACGAGTACCAGAAGGAGCGGGCGGCTCATCGGGATTCGGCCGCTACCGTTGAAGCTCCCGCGGACGCGGGCTTAGCCACTTCCTGAGCCATTATCCTAGAAACGGCAGTTGACCGCTTAGATGCGGTAGAAACGCCGCGAGGATTCCGACCGTCGTCCCTTCTGCCGATTTCACCGTTTGGGTGAAGCCGCTACGTGCCCGATTGCACGGCGGGCGGGCCACCTGGCGGCGTTGCTCCTTCTTGCGGGAGACTACCCCGCGGCGGCGTCGCGCCTTGCCAGCCGACCCGCCCGCCGCACACTCGAGCACGTCCAACTGCCGTTTCTAGGATTATCCGCCTACTTCGAAAAAACCCCGCCTCGTTTCGCGGGGTTTTTGTTTGTCTTTTCGTTAATCGATCGGACGATAACACTCCGGCAACCGGATGTTCTCCCTTGGCACCTGGCGAACTTGCATGCGCCGGCGGGGGGATCGAATGTCGTCCATCATCGACAGCGGGTGAGAGATCAATGTGAACGCGCCTAGTTCATCTCCGCCAACAGCGAAGTCCGGAGACTTTCGAGAGCCGGAGTTTGTTTGCGCGCCTCGGGTAGTCCGTCGATTTCCTCGAGCGCGGCGGCGAAAGTCCGTTTGGATTCGTCCATGCGCGCCAGCGCCTTGAGAATCATTCCCTTTTTGTAGAGCAAGAAAGGCATACGCTGGTGGGTTGCGAGCATTTGATCGACCCGCCGCAACGCCGACTCGTAGCGTTGTTGCTCCATCTCCAGCGTCAGCGCCCGCTCGCTCAGCACGTGCAGAGGGCCGAGCCGCGCGATTCCGTCGTTCAGCACTTCTATGGCCTTGTCCGTTTTGCCCGCCGAGTGAAAGGCGTCGGCGGCGTAGAGCACGTGATCGGGTTTTATGTCCTTGGAGAGTCTGACGGCTGTCAGGTACGCCTCGGCCGCGGCTAGCGGTTTGCCCGATACCGACAGGATATCGCCGGTGAGCACGTGGCCGCGCGCCTTGGCGGCATCGTTCGTTGCCTGCCGGAGAAATTGCCGCGCGGATTCCAACGCGGCATCCGGCTGTTTCAGCACGAGTTGCGCCCGTGCCAGATGGAAGAGTGCGTCGATCCGTCCAGGAGCGAGTTTGATCGCTTTGGCGAGGTCGTCGTGCGCATGGTCGGCGTGACCCTCGTCGAGAAACAATTGGCCGCGTTTTATGAGCAGATCGGCGTTCTTGGGGTGATGAGCGATTTCGCGGTTGAGATCGTGGATGCGTTCGTGCACGTCGCCGTGAGCCAGCGTGAAGCCAGAATATCCCAGCAGTGCGGCAATAAGCAGTGTTCGTGTAGACATGAACTTTTCCTAGGTGCAAGAACGTGCCGGGACCCGGGCATTGAGCACGGGTGCCCGGCGTCGGAAGTTTATTGATAGGTGACAGTGAGTTTCGGTCGTTGCGACTGCGTACCGTACTCGGACGAACGCAGATCGACGCCGTCGCTGGTGCCGCCGTCCACGATCATGAGGCCGTTGTTCGCGGCCGCTCCGTTGACCCAGCCCTGTACCAGCGAGATGCCGGCGCCGTTGAGCTGGATGGTGTGGGTGCCGGTCGCCGAGGGCTGGAAGGAGCCGATCAGTACGCCCTGATTGTTCAGCGGATCGACGCTGTTCCAGGTGGCGCCGCCTTCGGTCCAGGCCGTGTTCACCGCATACAGGTCGTAGGTGCCGTTGCTGAGGTTGGAAATCCGCAGCGTGACGGTGGCATTGGTCACGGTGGCCATTGCCGGGATTGATGAAACATTCCACTTCATCAAACCGATGAGGCGGCCGTTGGTGCCGTCGGCGCCATCGGCGAGTACGGTCGTGGCATTGCCGTAGTTGGTGGTGGCCTTGCCGCTTGCGACATAGGTGTCTTGCGTGCCGGCGTAAGCGTTTAGGCCGTCCTGCAAGTGTACCGTTTGCGGCGCGCCGCCGGCCGTGTACATGCCGGCGTCCACGTTGGCGACGCTGCTGCCCGCAACCGCGCTGAACACGGCGGTCTTGCCATCGAGCGGACTCGCATCGCTGTCGATGCTGTCGTTCCCGCCCTGATCCTGCGGCGAGATGGTGCGCGTGCCCGGAATGAACTGCACGTAGTAGCTGCCGGCCGCAACACTCGAGAATTGGTAGGCACCGCTCGCGTTGGTGGACTGGGTGGCAACCAGCGTATTGGTATCGGTATAGAGCCGCACCTCGATGCCTTGCAGGAAGCTCTCGCCGGTTTCGCGGATGCCGTCCGCGTCGATGTCCTGCCACACCGCGCCGCTCACGTTGGCCAACTGCGGCGGCGGTGTTCCGCCTTTGGTCATGGTGAAGTAGTCGCGCACCGTGCCGTTGTTGTTGAGGAATTTGGCGTCGAGCGTCAAACCGTTCACATCCAGCACCATCGAACCCAGTTCGTTCAAGGAGACATACATGGCCGGATGATTGAGCGTGCCGCCGCTGGTCTGACCCGAGCTGCCCGCCACCGCGTAGACCGCGCCGGCGTGCGGTGCGCCGACGCCCGATTTGGTGTAGGCCCCGGTGCCGTCGATGCGGCCGCTGCCGGACTGCACGACATGGCTCGCGTCGCTGAAGGTCGAGGACGAGCCGTAATGGCCGTCGATGAACTTCGAGCGTTCATAGGAATGGCTGTGGCCGGTCAGTACCAGGTCGATGCCGTAATTTTCGAGAATCGGCACGACGTTCTGGCGCATCTGGACCAACGCAGTCTCGGTGTCGGAATTATGCGAACCCTTGGAGTAGGGCGGGTGATGCCAGAAGGCGATATTCCAATCGGCGCTGGACGCCTGAAGATCGGATTCCAGCCAGCTCAACATCGGGCTGCCGACGGCGCGGCTCGAATCCTGCGAATCGAGCACGACGAAGTGGATGTTGCCGTAATCGAAGGAGTAATACGCCTCCGTACCCGATGCCACACCGCCCGCTTCGCCATTACGCGGCAGCGAGAAGATGTCGTAATAAGGGCCGGTCTCGGTGGCCGAATCGGCCGAGGCGCCGTCGTGGTTGCCCAGCGTCGGCCAGGTCACGGACTGCCGTAGCATGTCCGGATACATGTTGAACATCTTCGATTGATATTCGGCATCGGTACCGCTGCTGTAGGCATTGTCGCCGAGCTGCAGCCACAAATGGGTGGGATTGGCGCCGGTGAAGTTGCGATAGGCGTTGTACACGGCGGCCTGGCCGGAAGTCCCGGTGCCGGCGTCGCCGATTACCCAGATGCGCGTCGGCTGCTGCGTGCCCGTGGTCGGCGCGGTGTGGAAATAGGTATTGCTGTCGCCGCCCGAGAGTGTCTGCGTGGTGGAGCCGATCGAGTAATAGTACTTGGTCTGCGGATTGAGTCCACTCACCTGCACGCTGTGCTCGGTGGTCGACGCGGCATCATCGAAGGTGAGCGTCAAGTTCGTAGGGCTGGTGCCGACGCGCACCCGGCTGTTCGAGGCCACGTCCGAGCGCCAGCGCACGATGAGCCCGCTAGATGTGCCCATCTGCAAATAAGGGCCGCGGGTGACCGAAAGCGCGGCGGCATCGCGGGCCAGCGTCGTCGCCATCAAGGCGGCAAGAGTCAATGAAAAAACGCGGAAAAAGTTCGACGGCTTCATAGAAACTCCCTGGTGTTGGTTGTGGAGCCGCCGGAATACTACGCAGCACAAGTGACGAACTAGTGACAGGGATACGACGAAAACGAAGCTCAGCGCATCGAAGACTTCCAGGTGAGCCGAACCTGTAAAGGTCATGAATCGGTCATCGAACCGTCATCAGGCTGACCCGAAGCGATTTATAGAATCCGAGCCTCCAGAAACTCCATGAGGTGTTCCATGCAGGCCTTCGATCGACAAACACGCAATATTCTGTCTCCCATCGGCAAAGCTGCCGCGTCCGCGCTCCTGTTGGCCTTGAGCATGTCCGCTCAAGTCTTGGCGGAGGGCGGCGACATTCAGCTTTCCGCCGGCGGTGAAATCGCAGGCGCTACCATTCAAGTCCCAGGAGCGCCCGACCGCATTCGAATCCCCGTCGGTCAAATCACAGCGGACGGAGGCCGTCTTCCCATATTTCGCCCGAGTGACCCGCTCCGGCTTCTTCACGATCTGCCGCAAATGGAACAGGGCATCCAGTTCGGCGATGTCGGCGAGGGACGCGCCATCGTGTGGAGCCGCTGCGACCGCCCGGCCCGCATGTGGGTGGAATACGCGTTCAACGAACAATTCACCGATTCCAAGGTCATCCGCGGTCCTCATGCGCTCGAAGTCTCCGACTTCACCGCGCGTCAGGACCTGGTCGGGCTGCCGTCCGGAAAGGACGTGTATGTGAAGGTCTGGTTCGAGGATCTGACCAACGCCCGCAACAAGAGCGAGCCGGTCATCGGTCGTTTCCACACCGTGGGCAAGCACGAGGACATACGCTTCGTGTGGGGCGGCGATACCGCGGGACAGGGCTGGGGCATCAACGAGGCGTTCGGCGGCATGAGGATCTATGAAGCCATGCGTCAAGTGAAGCCGCAGTTCTTCATTCAGAGCGGCGACAGCGTCTACTCCGACGGTCCCATCGAAGCGAGCAAACCGGCCGAAAACGGCCAGATCTGGACTAACCTCGTAACGCCCGAAGTCTCCAAGGTCGCCGAAACCCTGGACGAGTTCCGGGGCCGCTACAAGTACAACCTGCTGGACGCCAACCTCCGCCGCTTCAACGCCGAAGTGCCGCAGATCTGGCAATGGGACGACCATGAAGTGGTCAACAACTGGTCCGATGCCAAGGACCTGGCCAACGATCCCCGCTACACGCTCAAGGAGATTCCGGTGCTGATCGCTCACGCCACGCGCGCTTTCCACGAATATGCGCCCCTGCGCCCGCATACGGCGGAAGAGTCCGAGCGTCTCTACCGCAAGATTTCCTACGGCCCGCTGCTGGACGTGTTCGTCATCGATATGCGCAGCTACCGGGGCCCGAACACGGCCAACTTGCAGACGCAGGAGGGACCGGAAACGGCGTTTCTGGGCGAAGCGCAGTTGAAGTGGCTGAAAAAGGAACTGAAGAAATCGCGGGCCACCTGGAAAGTCATTTCCGCCGACATGCCCATCGCCTCAACATCGGCGACGGCGTCGATGCGAACGGCCAGCCCCGCTGGGAAGCCATCGCCAACGGCGACAACGGCCCCGCCGTCGGCCGCGAGCTGGAAATCGCCCGCCTCTTACGCTTCATCAAGCACGAGCGAATCAAGAACATCGTGTGGCTGACCGCCGACGTCCATTATGCCGCCGCGCATTTCTACGATCCCTCGGAGGCGCAATTCAAGAACTTCTCGCCGTTCTGGGAATTCGTCGCCGGCCCGCTCAACGCCGGTTCCTTCGGTCCCAATACCGCCGATGGCACCTTCGGGCCGCAGGTCGTGTTCGCCAAGGCGCCGCCGGCGGGTCAGGCCAACCTCTCGCCCTACGCGGGCTTGCAGTTCTTCGGCGAGGTCAACATCAACCGCAAGACCCACGAGTTGACGGTGGATCTAAAGGATCTTTACGGCGCGTCGGTATTCAGCAAGACACTCAAGGCTGAACACGGACGAGATCCCGACTGAGCAGACAACCGAGCCAGGCCCCGAATTGGTGAAAACGCATGTCGACGCCATCGGCCCATGGAAGCGTTCCTTCGTTCGACATTCAAGCGAACATTAATCGTAAGGGTGGGTTAGCGCAGCGTAACCCACCGACTCGGGCAAATTGGGGGCCATACGGCTTAAAACTGATAAGCAGCCTCGATTGCAAACAAATCCCAATCACGTTCGAGTTCTCTGACGTTCCGGTTCTCGGCAAGAGATACCCAGCCCGCACCATGGACCCGATGATATTCGGCACGAATCATAAAGTTATCGATTATGTTGAATCGAAGTCCCGCCATCCAATCTTTGGCAAAGAAAAAGGAGCCAGGAATGCCGGTACGCACTTCGTACTTTTTCCCATAGCGATCACTGACGTCTGTATAAAATACATCGTAACGCCCGATCAATTCGATATAGTGGTTGATCTTATAACCCGCCTGAAAGTAATACCCTTCACCGTTGTATTCATTATCTGGGAGAAATCGCCCGAAGTTCTCAAAGCGTATGTTGCGAATTGAATATTCAGAAGCAAGCGATAGCGACTCGCCGTTGTACTGGATGCCTAAACCGTAGGGTTGATATTCAAATTCACCCGAATCGATTATCGGATCCGATTGCTTATCATAATCGCTGATTAACCACGCAGCGCTAAATACGACCCGGATTAGCCCACCCGAATAGTCATACGCCAGCTGAGTTGCCGCCGAAAAATCTCCGACAAACTTTCCTGGACGGTTGCTGCCCCCGAATACATTAAATTCAAGGCTATTATCCGGTATGGATGCTCCAAGATTTGCCTTGAATGAAAAATTGCCGAAAGGGGAACTGAAGTCCGTGTAAAACTGGGCGCCATCGGTCGCCATGCCGACATTTCGAGTACGGTCGAAGTAAAGACTTTGGGGCAGAAATATGGAAGGTCGAGTAAAAGGAGCATCCCGTGATTCGTTATACAAACCCAGCGGTAATTTGACTCGCCCCAGGCGAACTCCGGATCGAAAGCCGGGATGATCGAGCGCCGTGACGTCCATAAGACCGTAATCGAGCCGTAGCTCTTCGGGAATTTGCTCGCCAGCTCGGCGATATAGGCCTTGGACCGCGAAGCGGACATTATTGAAGGGACGCGCCGCCGCATTTAATCCGACCTGCGTCAAGTCGAAGCTTCCGTGCCTACTGTTGCCGTAAAACTGATTTCCGGATGTGGCTACAAAACCTTGTTCGAGAAATCCGTGGACCTGAAAGCTCTCTGACCAGTTGCCAAAAGCTCCACCGGCATGTGAGCTTAACGGGCAAATCATTACTAGCAAAAAAGCTAAAAAATAGGTTCCTTTTTGCATCATTCGGAAACAATGTAGTGGCAACCGAGACTCGTGGCCTAAAGCTCCCGCTTGGGTGCTTGCTTCAACGCCAATGCGATTTAGTTTAGACGCAAAAAAGCCGCGCACAGGGCAGGGCGAGAAGGTGTCGGCTTTTCATTGTTTGATGGGATTTTGAGGGGAATCCGAAAAAGGGGCGGATATCCCAAGCTTTCTTTATGATCAAGTGTTGCCTTAACTGGCTATGTGTCAACCGAGTGTCAACGCAGTTATAACGTTTTACGGCTTTTTGTGATGCTTTGAATTGTAAGTGTTTGTATTTGTTTGCTTTTCGTGTCCTTGCGTCACGTTGCAACGGACTCTGACTCCGTCAACCCTGGTTCGAATCCAGGTCCCCCAGCCACTCCGAGCATTGTCACGTGACCAAATCGTGACATTGCTCGAAAATGCCGGGGGTATTCATATCTGCCAGCGGCATGTTGGAAAGCCCTTGCGCTGTGCAGCCGCCGCGAGCCTCCAGCGCTCTGGCCGTCAAGATCGGCCAATCGGGTAGTTGCCACAGATTCCGTTGACTCTATCCAGCGCTTCGTTTCCCGGTCTCCCATGGGCTGTGGCGGAGATCGAAACTACTGCGCTGATTTTTCGAGCCTTTCCGTCCCAAAGAGCGGGCAGGGCAACTTTCTAGGTGACACCCGTCAACTGATTCTAAACGTGTGTCTGCTCGTCGCGTCCTCCGACTCGCCGGTATTGCCTACGTCTACTAGAGCCGAGACTTCATCTGGCCGACTGAGCAAATGTTCAAGCTACATGAACTGATTCTTCTTTCTCGTCGTCTTGGACGACGCCCCTCTGGCCGAAATCTTGCCGAGGAAGATGTCGTTCACCGATCCGGCGCAGCAATTCCGTGAGCGGTCATACAAAAACCTTGGGCCGGTACTCCGAGGGCCGCGTTGAACTTGGCGGACAGGTTCTGATGCGCGGCGAGCGCCGCCAGTTCCACGATGCCATCGTCGCCGAAGGCTTGCCGTAATCGGTCGATCAAATCCTGATCTATCTCGATTCCGGTGCCCGTGATGGCCTCCACGTAGGCTAGAGCGGCTCTTTCCGCCTCGCTGAATCGAGGCGAATCCCTAAACCCGATCAGATCGTGCAATTGCTCTGGCGATACGCCCCGGTCAAGAGCATGGGAGGCGTTGAGATCGATGCAGAAATGGCATGAGTTGAGCTGGGCGATGCGAGTGCGGATCAGGGCGCGCAGCGCACCGCTCAAGGGTGAAGATTTACGTTCCAGGGCCAAATTCATCAACTGAAAGCCGACGAACGCCAGCGGCAGGCGTGCCCACAGGCGCACAGGTTCCGGCAGAACCCGCAAACGCCGGCGCATCAGGGCTAATACCGGGCGCAGGTACCAGGCATAGCTGTAGTTCTCGGGGGTGTCGACAAAGCTCATAGGGCTTCCGGTTTTCTGTGTGTAACGGTGGAGTCAGGGTTTAGACCATTTTCCGGTTTGGTGTAGCGCCCGAAGTAGGTCGGCAAGGGATTGCCGACCTACGATTGCTTCAGGTTTTCGGTATGTGGCGGTGGGCGCGATCTTCAGTCCGCGAGTCGTCGCAGTCTGAAGATCGTCCCTGGGAAAATTATGGTCTCAGCTCAACTTCAGCAGCATTTTTCCCCGCCGCATTCGGCGATTTGTCGCCCGCCCTTGGTTTCCGCTGCCGGACGGCGGGTTCCCGGTGGCGCGCACCAAGCCACCGGTTCGGCGAGAATCTTTGGTTCGATGCCGATGAAGTGCTTCTGATAAGGGCCTTCGGTGAGGGTGCGGAAGGTTCGCTCGCATACGGCAATGCGCTCGCCGCGCGGGAAGATATGGCCCTCCTCGTCGCGCACTTCCGCGTAAGGGCCGCGATAGATCACCGCATGGCCCCGGTCCAGGCATTCCCGGCCGTAGCCTTTGACGGCGACCAGGGTGACGGCGCGGAATTCGATGTTCTCGAGCACCTGCCAGGGTTCGGCTTCCCATTTGTCCAGACACACGGCGCCGAAGCCGGCTTGCTCGAAGGCTCGGACGAACTCCCGTTCCTCGAAGGCGCCGGAGATGCAGCCGCTCCACAGCGCGGGATCGTCCTTCAGATGTTGGGGCACGGGCTCGTCGGCGACGATGTCGGAGATGGCAACCCGTCCGCCCGGTTTGAGCACCCGGAAAATTTCCCGCACCAGTTGCGTTTTTTCGTCATCGCCCACCAGGTTCAGCACGCAGTTGGAAATGACCAAATCCACCGAAGCGTCGGCAATCAGCGGCTGGGTTTTGCGCTGCCTGGCCTGCCAGGATTTCAGCGCCGCCAGGGACGCCGCGTCGGTGATCGGCCGCTCGGCCAGATAGCGTTCCATTGCGGCGACGTCCAAGGCCAAATCCTGGATATAACCCTTGTGGAAACGCACCCGGTCGCCGCCCAGTTTCTCGGCCATTTCCGACTGGTATTTGCGAGCCAGGGCCAGCATGTCGTCGTTCATGTCGACGCCGATGATCAGCCCTTGAGGGCCGACCACTTGTGCCGCCATATAACAAATCTTGCCGCCGCCCGAGCCCAGGTCGAGCACGGTATCACCTTCACGTACATAGCGGGAGGGATCCCCGCAGCCGTAATCCTTGTCGATGATTTCCCGAGGCAGCAATTTCAATAGCTCGCGGTCGTAATCCACCGGGCAACACAAGGCTGCCTGCCTCTCGCGAGCACCTTCGGAATAGCGTTCTCGTACCGACTCTTCTACAAACATCATGGGCTCTCCAGATTCACTGTTCTCTTTCTACGTGTTCAATGCGCCACCGCAGGAGCTGCCGCAGCCGGCGGTGCAGCCATAGCAATGATCGGCCGTGGCGATGGCCTGGCCTTGCAATGCGGTTGCATCGATTTCCGTGATATGACGCCGTCGCCCGCCCAGCGGCAAGCCCAGCATCTGGTTGAAATCGCAGTCGTGGACGTAACCTTGCCAATCGATGCTGATCAGGCTGCGGCACATGATGCCTTCCAGGTTTTCATCGCGATGGGCGCTTTTCAGCAAGCGCATGTAGGGTTCGAACTGGCCTTTCGACACCAGGGTGCTGCCGAAGCGCTGGATGGGCATGTTGGCGAGGGCATAAAGCCGGTTGAAGACGAGGTCGTAGCGGGCCTTCAGCTCTCGATGGTAGGCGGCTTCCAGTTCCTCCTGGGCCGGCGGCAATGTCGGCCCCTGGGGGTTGTAGACCAGGTTCAGGATCAACCCCGTGCCGGGTCGGCCGTAGCCGAGTCCATTGAGCCTTTTCAAGGCGCGAAGGCTCGCTTCGAATACCCCGTTGCCACGTTGCCGGTCCACGTTGTCTTCGAGGTAACAGGGGAGGGAAGCCGTGATTTCCACCTTTTGCGCGGCCAGAAAATCGGCGAGGCTCTCGTAACCGGGTTCTTCCAGAATGGTGAGATTGCACCGGTCGATCACTCGAAGATCCAAGTCCCGCGCGCTTTCCACCAGATAGCGGAAATGCGGGTTCATCTCCGGCGCGCCTCCGGTCAGATCCAAGATGGCAACTCCGGCCCGCCGCAGCAGATTGAGCACCTGGTCCACGGTTTCCCTGTCCATCATCTCCTTGCGCTTCGGTCCCGCATTGACGTGGCAATGCAGGCAGGTCTGATTGCAGCGGTAACCCAGATTCACCTGCACCGTGTCCAGCTCTCCGCGGACGATGACGGGAAAATTGCTGGATCGTACCAAGGGCAATATCGCATGCATGCGCGGCTTAGACTCCGTCGGGAAGTGGAAAATTTAAATCATTAGTCGCCTGCCGAGACGAAATCTTACAGCGTCGCGAAGAAAATCATCCCGGTGCGGCTGTAAGTTTTCTATCTCATTGTCCGACCAATTAATAGCATTATTCGACCATTGCCTTTAGGGAAATCCGTCATGAACCGTTACCGTATCGGTCTTGTCATCGTCCTCCTGTCGCTTGCTTGGGCTTTTTTCGCCTTCGATCTGCAACGCTTTTTCACTTTGGAGACGTTGAAAGCCCAGCAGGAAGCCATCGCCGCTTATCGAACCTTCTATCCTTTTCTCGCCGCCGCGATTTACGGCCTCCTCTATGTGGCGGTCACGGGGCTGTCCCTGCCCGGCGCGGCGGTGCTGACTTTGGCCGGCGGCGCCGTGTTCGGTCTGCTGTGGGGCACGGTAATTGTATCTTTCGCTTCGACCATCGGGGCAACCTTGGCCTTTCTCGCATCCCGCTTTTTGTTTCGCGATGCGGTCAAAGCCCGGTTCGGCGAGCGTCTGAAAGCCATCGATTCCGGCATCGCCCGTGACGGCGCTTTTTACCTGTTTACCTTGCGGCTGGTGCCGGCGTTTCCGTTCTTCGTCATCAATCTTCTGATGGGCCTGACCGCCATACCCACTCGCACATTTTATTGGGTGAGCCAAGTGGGCATGTTGCCTGGAACCCTGGTTTACGTGAATGCCGGCACGCAGTTGGCCAAGATCGAATCTCTGTCGGACATCCTCTCGCCCGGCCTGCTTTTGTCATTTGCGCTATTGGGGCTGTTCCCGCTACTGGCCCGCAGGCTGGTGGATGCGATCAAGGCCCGCAAGCTATATGAGCCCTGGGAAAAACCCAAACGCTTCGACCGTAACCTGGTGGTGATCGGTGCGGGCTCTGCGGGTCTGGTCACCGCCTATATCGCGGCCGCCGTGAAGGCAAAGGTGACGCTGATCGAGAAACACCGCATGGGCGGAGATTGCCTCAACACCGGCTGTGTCCCTTCGAAAGCCCTGATACGCACGGCGAAACTGCTGAGCCAGATCGGTCGGGCACCCGAGTTCGGCATCCGCCGGGCCTCTGCGGAGTTCGATTTCGCCGATGCGATGGAACGGGTGCAGCGGGTGATACGGACTGTGGCGCCGCACGACTCGGCGGAACGGTACACCGAATTGGGCGTTGAAGTGATCGAGGGCGAAGCGAGGATTGTCTCGCCCTGGTCGGTGGAGGTTCGCACGGAAGCGGGCACTCGCACGCTCAGCACCCGCGCCATCGTCATCGCTGCCGGTGCGAGGCCTTTCGTGCCGCCTATCCACGGATTGGAGGAGGTGGGCTATCTCACTTCGGACAACGTCTGGGATATCCGCGAATTGCCGAAGCGTCTGGTCGTCCTCGGTGGTGGTCCGATCGGTTGTGAGCTGGCGCAGGCGTTCGTCCGATTCGGCAGTCGGGTTACTCAGGTGGAGATGTTGTCCCGACTGCTGATCCGGGAGGATCCGGAAGTCTCCGAAATCATTGCGCGGCGTTTCCGCGACGAGGGCGTAGACCTTCGGTTGGAGCATCAAGCCAAACGGATCATCGTCGAGAACGGCGAGAAAATCCTGATCGTCGAACACCAGGGGCAAGAGATACGGATAGTCTTCGACCAAATACTGGTGGCTGTCGGCCGCGTCGCCAACACTAAGGGCTACGGGCTGGAAGAACTCGGCATCGAAACGACGAAAGCGCGCACCGTCGAAACCGACGAGTTTCTTCAGACGCTTTATCCAAATATCTACGCCTGCGGAGATGTGGCCGGGCCGTTCCAGTTCACGCATACGGCTTCCCATCAGGCCTCGTACGCGGCGGTCAACGCGCTCTTCGGCGATTTCAGGAAATTCCGGGCCGATTACCGGGTCATTCCTTGGGCAACCTTTACCGATCCGGAAGTGGCGCGGGTAGGCCTTAACGAACAGGAAGCCAAGGAACGGGGCATTCCTTATGAAATCAGCCGCTATGGCCTCGACGATCTGGACCGCGCCATTACGGACGGCGAAGCTCAGGGTTTCGTCAAAGTGCTCACCGTACCGGGCAAGGACCGGATACTCGGCGTGGCCCTCGTCGGCGAACATGCCGGCGACCTGATCGCCGAGTTCATCCTGGCCATGAAACACGGGCTGGGACTTAACAAATTACTCGCCACCATTCACATCTACCCGACTCTGGCCGAAGCCAATAAATACGCCGCCGGTGTCTGGAAACGCGCGCATGCGCCGGAAGCGCTGCTTCGATGGGTGGAGCGGTATCATGCCTGGCGGCGGGGGTGATGGCCAAATAGGGCGTTTTCATTACGGTGTACGGATTCGTGTCGGGCAGGAAGAGCGTAGGTCGGCAATCCCTTGCCGAGCCGGTACGTCGGCAAAGGGTTGCCGACCTACACATCAGGCTCCGTCACGCCGAATCGGAAAACTCTTAGCTTCTTCGCAAACCCTTACGTGCACGGAACCGTGCATTCCAGAACCGGCTCGCGACGTCCGGAGGATGAATATTTCTATAGCCCCGCATGGCCGTCTCAACGACCGGAAAATCACCGCCAAGCCGCGACGGCAGAGCGCGAGTAATCGTTGACATGTGATATTACGTGTATATACTCCTTAATATCTTTCGTTAAAAGTTAGGTATCCCGAACTTGTCCCAAGCATGTGCCCCCTCGAGTGAAATGCCGGATTACCGGTGCTGTATGGAATGCACCGGTTTCAATCTCCGTAAGGCGACCCGTGCGGTGAGTCAGCTTTACGACGAGATGCTGCGCCCGGCCGGCATACGGGGTACGCAGTATTCGCTTCTGGTCGCCGTCCATATGAGCGGACCCATCACGGTGACCCAGCTTGCCGAGAACGCCGTCATGGACCGAACGACTTTGAGCCGTAATCTGGAGCTTCTTGAGAATCAAGGGCTTATCGATGTCGCCTCCGGCGAAGATCGCCGCACCCGGATGGTGACGATTACCGACGAAGGACGGGGCGTGCTGCTTAAAGCGTATCCTCTGTGGGAACAGGCACAGTCCAGAATCAGGGAGGCTATGGGCGAAGACCGATTGCAAATCCTGATGAGAAGCCTGTCGGACTTGATTGAGGCATCACAGGCGCGATAATTTTTTTCGTCATTTACGTGTATATACACTATAAGGAGATATACATGATGAATCTCGATGAACACCCCACCGTCAGGCATTTTCGTGAAGCCGATCCAGCGGCGGAAGAGGCGATTGGCGGGCGAGTACTGGAAGCATCTTGGTTGCGCCGACTGGCTTCGGAAGCCGGCGCGGACGACGCCGGTTGCATAGGGATTGGCCGGTCCGAGCTCGACGCACAACGAGCGGACATCCTGCGCGTCTTCCCGTGGGCAAAGACCCTCTTGAGCTTCGTTTGCCGCATGAACCGGGAGAACATCCGCAGCCCCGCCCGTTCCGTCGCCAATCTGGAGTTCCACAATACGGGCGACGAGGTCAACGAGGTTGCCCGGCGAATGGTCAGGGTTTTGGAGCAAAAAGGCATCCGTGCGATCAACGGTGCGATGGGATTTCCGATGGAGGCGGATCGCTGGCCAGGCAAGATGTGGGTGGTGTCGCACAAGCCGGTAGCCGAGGCGGCAGGTCTTGGGCGCATGGGTATCCATCGCAATATCATCCATCCCCGGTTCGGCAACTTCGTTCTTCTCGGCACGATCATTCTGGATGCCGAGATCGACGAGGAGTCGCATCCCATTGACTACAACCCTTGCCTCGAATGCAAGCTCTGCGTTGCCGCCTGTCCCGTGGGTGCGATCGGAGCCGACGGGCATTTCGACTTTTCGGCCTGTTACACCCACAACTATCGGGAGTTCATGGGCGGATTCACCGACTGGGTCGAGGCCATCGCCTCGAGCGCAAACGCCAGAAGCTATCGGAAGAAAGTCTCTGACGCCGAGTCCGTTTCCATGTGGCAAAGCCTTTCCTTCGGGGCGAATTACAAGGCTGCCTATTGTATGGCGGTGTGTCCCGCCGGCGATGACGTCATCGGACCGTTTCTCAATGACCGGAAGCGCTTTGTCAAAGACGTTGTGCGCCCCTTGCAGGACAAGCACGAGACCGTCTATGTCATAGCCGGCTCCGATGCGGAAGGGCATGTGGCCCGCCGCTTTCCGCATAAAACCGCCAAACGCGCCAACAACAGCCTAAGGCCAACCTCGGTGCCGGCCTTCCTGAAGGGACTTCCTAATGTATTCCAAAGAGGGAAATCGAAAGGCCTCAACGCCACCTATCACTTTACTTTCACTGGCGGCGAGAAAATCGAGGCCACTATCATCATTCGTGACGAAAAACTCCAGGTACTGGAAGGACATAGCGGCCGTCCGGATTTTCAGCTGAAGGCCGATAGCCGGACTTGGCTTAAATTCCTGGCCAAGGAGAAATACCTCGCCTGGGCGCTGATTCGTCGAAAAATTCGGTTCAAGGGACCACCGGGGCTGCTGTTGGCATTCGGCCGTTGTTTTCCTGCGTAAACCCAAGCCGATTGCGGCGACAACCGGCTCGCGGCGCTGGCGTACAACGCCTCGCGGAAGGACAATCCGTACGCCTGCCGGAGAATATTGTGTCGCTCCGGAAAGGCGATGCCGCCGAAGTCGCTCGCCGCTTTCAAGTATTTGGTCGAAAACGGACATTCTTATGAAGGCAAACATTCCGAGCTTAAGGAAGCTCTGAACAAGTGGATTCCGTTCATGCCCCTTCGACAGGCTCAGGAGAGCGTTCGACAAACCTGTCCTGAGCCCTTCGACAAGCTCAGGACAGGCCTGTCGAAGGACTTAATCAGAGCTTCCTTATTAACCCGGCCTATAAATATAGGCCGGGTTAATCCGGGGCAGGGATGCCCCGGCGCGGCGACAAGCCGCGTGAGCCCAGGCCGGGCGTGTACCGGCCTGGGCGGCGGCCCGAAATACCAGGAGGGTATTTACGGGCCTGATTAATAAGAGAGCTCTGGTCACGTGCTGGCCGAAACGGCCGCGGATGGAGGCGTTTGCTGATCGAACAGCTTGTAAGGAAGTGGAATTTGTCCCGACTAAATATCACGCGTAAACAGCAGGCTCACGAGAACCGCTGCGGCGGAAACTCCTATCGCAGAAAGAAGTTCGTGCGCTTGCCACGAACCTGATTCCCCTTGCCGCGCTTCATCGGACAAGTCGATGATGCGGTAAGTTTGTGATTACATACTTTTCACAGGACCCGACACTTATGCCGCTCCTATCCTTGAATCGCTACCTGAGCGCTCTCTCCGTCATGCTGCTCGTCGCGACAACGGCCTCGATTCCGCAGGCGGCCGAGCGGAAGCTGGTGTTGACCGGCTCCAGCACCGTCGCGCCCTTGACGGCGGAGATCGGCAAGCGCTTCGAGCGGGAAAATCCCGGCGTTCGAGTGGATGTGCAGTCGGGCGGTTCGTCGCGGGGCATCGCCGATGCCCGCTCGGGGCTGGCCGATATCGGCCTGGTGTCGCGGGCGCTCAAGCCCGACGAGCAGGACCTCAAAAGCTTCACCATCGCGCTGGACGGCATCACTCTCATCGTGCATAAGGACAATCCGGTGCAGACCCTGACCGACCCGCAGATCGTCGACATCTACACCGGCAAGATTACCCGCTGGCGTGCCGTGGGCGGGGCCGACCGGCCCATTACCGTGGTCAACAAGGCCGAAGGCCGCTCGACTCTGGAGTTGTTCCTGCATCACTTTCAGCTCAAGAGCGGCGACATCAAGGCCCACGTGGTCATCGGCGAAAACCAGCAGGGCATCAAGACCGTCGCCGGCAACACGAGTGCCATCGGCTACGTTTCGATCGGCACCGCCGAATACGAGGCCTCTCAGGGCGTGCCCATCAAGTTGCTGCCCATGGCGGGGGTCGATGCATCGGTGGAGAATGTGCGCAATGGCCGGTTTCCGCTGGCGCGGCCTTTGAATCTGGTGACCAAGGCCGAATCTGAAGGGCTGGTCCGGCAGTTCATCGACTTCAGCCGCTCGGAAAGTGTTCATGATTTGGTCGAAGCACAGTATTTCGTCCCCCTCGCGCACTGACGCGCGCCTCGCCGGGTGGCTCTCGGTCGCGGCCGGACTGGCAGCCGCGGTTCTGGTGCTGATCGTGCTGTTTCTGCTGCACGAATCCTGGCCGGTACTCAAGCGGATCGGTTGGCTGCGCTTTTTCACCGATGCGGCCTGGCATCCTTCCGAGGGGCTGTTCGGCCTCGCCCCCATGCTCTGGGCGACATTGGCGTCCAGCGCCGGGGCGCTGGTGCTGGCGGGGGGGTTGGGCGTGGCTTCGGCACTGTTCTGCCGGTTTTACGCCCCGCCATCCGCCGCCCGCCCTTACCGGCGAACGGTGGCCTTGCTCGCCGGCATTCCCTCCGTCGTATTCGGGTTCTGGGGCTTGACCGTGCTGCTGCCGCTGATCGTCCGCTGGCAACCGCCGGGGGCCAGCCTTTTGGCGGGCATCCTCATTCTGACACTGATGATCTTGCCCACTATGGCCCTTACCGCCGATGCCGCGCTGGCGGCGGTGCCCAAGGCTTACCTGCACGGCGCGGCGGCGTTGGGGATATCGCGTTCGGGAACGGTTCTTCGCGTGGTGCTGCCGGCGGCGCGGAGCGGCATTATCGCGGGTCTGCTGCTGGCGGCCGGACGTGCCCTCGGCGAAACCATGGCCGTACTGATGGTTGCCGGCAATGTGGTGCAAACGCCTAATAGCCTGTTCGATCCGGTGCGTACGCTGACCGCCAATATCGCTCTGGAGATGGCTTATGCCACCGGCGAGCATCGTGCGGGACTTTTCGTATCCGGGTTGGTCCTGACTGGGATGATCATCCTGCTGGCGGTTGCCGCGTTGCGCTTGGGCGGAGCGCGTTCACATGTCTGAAGCGGGCAGGTTCGCAATGGCTCGCAGCCGGACACTGGAGCCGCTGATGACCTTGGCCGTCTGGGGTTCGGCGCTTCTGGTGGCGGGCGCTTTCCTGTGGCTGGTGGGCGATTTGCTATGGCATGGTGCCGAGCGGCTGTCCTGGGCTTTCCTGTCGTCATCGCCGCTGAACGCCGGCAGGACCGGGGGTATCGGCCCTATCCTGGTTTCCACGCTGCTGATCCTGGGCGTGGCCGTCGCCGCCGCAGTGCCGCTGGGACTGGCGACGGCGGTGCTGCTGTCGGAATTTCTTCGTCCCCGCAGTCGGTTCGGGCGACTCGTCGGCCTGAGCCTGGATGTGCTCGCCGGGGTGCCTTCCATCGTTTTCGGGCTGTTCGGCAATGCTTTCTTCAGCGTCTTTCTGGGGCTGGGCTTTTCCATCCTGTCCGGCGGCCTGACCCTCGCCTGTATGGTGCTGCCCATCCTCATCCGCACAGCGGAAGCCAGCCTGCGCGCCGTGCCCGACGATTGGCGGCTGGGCAGTGCCGCGCTCGGATTGTCGCGCACCGCGGCGCTTCGCCATATCCTGCTGCCGGCGGCGTCATCGGGCCTCGTGGCCGGACTGCTGCTGGGCATCGGCCGAGCGATGGCGGAAACGGCGGCGCTGATCTTCACCAGCGGTTATGTGGATCGCATGCCGTCGTCGCTCCTCGATTCCGGCCGCGCGCTGTCCGTCCACATTTACGACCTGTCGATGAATGTCGCCGGAGGCGACGGCAGTGCCTATGCCTCCGCGCTGGTACTGATCGGCCTGCTCATCCTGATCAACGGCACGGCCTTGTATCTGGCGGAACATTGGCTAAACCGAAGGATCATAGCTCCATGACGCAAACTCTCGACCGACACAGCGGCTGTTCGCCCAGTATCGATGCCGGCACCTACACCGTCGGTCCATTGCAATCCGGTCCGCCCTGTTGTGTACCCGAACCCCTGATCCGGGTGACGAATCTCTCCGTAAGCTACGGCAATCACCCAGCCCTGAAGGATGTAACGCTGGATATCTACAAGGGCTGTATCACAGCGTTGATCGGTCCATCCGGGTGCGGGAAGACGAGTTTTCTGTCTGCGCTCAACCGGCTGACCGACATGATTCCGGGCTGCCGAGTCGAGGGCGGCATCCGTATCGGCGGCCAGGATATACTCGCCCCCCGCCTAGATGTGTCGGCGCTGCGCCGGGAGGTGGGTATGATCTTCCAGAAACCGAATCCCTTTCCGCTGTCCATCCGCCGCAACATCGAGATGCCGCTGCGTGAACACGGCATGAAAAAGCGCGCCGATCTGGACGAAACGCTGGAACGGGTGCTCACCGATGTGGGCCTGTGGGCCGAGGTCAAGGATCGGCTCGACAAGCCGGCCTTGACTCTGTCCGGCGGTCAGCAGCAGCGCCTGTGCATCGCCCGTGCGCTCGCTCTCGCGCCTTCCGTGCTGCTCATGGACGAGCCCTGCAGCGCCCTTGATCCCATCGCTTCCGGCATCGTAGAAGATATGATCGCCCAGTTGAGGGGACGCTATACCGTGGTCATCGTTACCCACAACCTGGCTCAGGCAAAACGAATCGCCAATTACGCCGCTTTCTTCTGGTTGCGGGAGCGGGGCGGGACTCTCGTCGAATTCGGCCAGTGCCGACAGATCTTCGAGGCTCCGGCGCATGATTTGACGGCGGCTTATGTGAGCGGGATGCGGGGGTGATGTCGATTCGTCACGGCGGTGAGCCATGCATCCACCGTTCGCGCACCTTGGCGATGAAACCCTCCCGGTTCTCCGTCATTTCGCGAATGACCCCGACCGGGGTCAATGCCGTTGAGTTAAGGCGAAGGACGTCACCCCGGCAGGGAAGGGGCCGACTAAAGGCCCGTTTGCGATTGGAATGCCGGGGTCCAGAAGCCATGGATGGCAGAGGCGTGTCACTTCCCTGTGCTCTGGATTCCGGCACAAATTCGCAAGGAGCGAATTTGGACGTGCTAAGCACGGTCCGAAGGACGAGCCCCAGGGAAGGGGCGAGCAATCCCTGCCGGAATGACGCCTTAACTTAACGGCATTGCGACCGGGGCGAGGTCTATGCCTTTCTCCGTCAGGCGGTAGAGGTATCGCGCTGCTTCGCGACGATCCCGGAGGATTCGAGTCGTTGCAGCCTATTCGACAGGATGTTGGTCGCAATTTTTTCACCCGCGTTCGGAAACTCGTTGTAGGTCTTGCGTCCGAAGAACATCAGATCACGCACGATCAGCAGCGACCAGGTATCTCCCACAGCTTCGAGCAGGATGTTGATCGGGCAGCCCGAACGCCGCCCGGCAGGCGCTTTTTCTCTCATGAATCGAGCGTACGCAAAACGCTTGCACGTCACAAGCCAACTGCACATACTTGCAACGTGCAAGCGATTGTCAATCACAGCGCCGGTCGCCAGCTCATGGGAGCAGGAGCACAAAGCCCACTACATCTAAAGTTGGAGCCAAGAATCCATCCCTTGGTCATTCGTCGAAAGGAGATATTAAATGCACGCCGTTTTACCGCTTCGTTTGGCTCTGGCGGCGAACGCCGTCTTTTCACTTTCCTCCGCGCTGCTCATGCTCCTTCACCCTGCGCTGGTGGGTGAGTGGCTTGGGATACATGCGCTAGCTGTGCTTCAAGTAGTCAGCATCGTCTTGGTCATCTTTGCTGCCGACCTGATCCATCAGGCAACGCGTCAGAGGATCGCAACGTGGCGCGCGCTTTATGCAAGTGCCGCCGATTTCTCGTGGGTAGTAGGCTCCATCGTTTTGTTGCTTGCCTTTCCCAAGCTGTTTTCACCTCTGGGCATTATTCTTGTTCTTGCCGTCGCTGGCGCGGTATTTGTCTTCGGCGCTTGGCAGCTTTGGGCCGTTGGCCGGGCTCACAGGACAGGAAAAAATGGCGATTATCGCCATTGCATTATCGTTGAAACCAATGTACCCGTTGCCCAAATGTGGCCGATTGTGGGCAATATTGGCGATATCAAGAAGTACATGCCGTCATTGAAGCGCTCCGTTGTCCTGGAAGGAAAACCGCCTGGTGTTGGGGCTGTCCGATCTTGTGAAGATCACGCGGGCAAACGATGGTCCGAGGAATGTACTGAATTCAATCCCGGCCACAGTTTCGCCGTGCGCTTTCTTTCAGAAGCTCCGGATTTTCCGTTTCCGGCAAAAACGATGTGCGGCGGATGGAAAATCACACCATCGGACGCTGGTTCGCAAGTCATGGTGTGGTGGGAATTGATGCCGAAGAACAGGTTGCTTGCACCGGTCATCCTTCCTCTGCTGGCCTTTCAGGCCGACCGCGATTTCCCAAAGATCATACAGCGCATGGCTGCAAGCGCTTTAGGAAAGAGTAACGAAATTCACTTGCAATCGATCCCCAAAGTAATGGCGCGTCTTCTGCCGAATTTTTGTTAATCTGGGCTATCCATCTGAAATGCCGCCCGACCCATCATTTCACCGGACCTGCGCGAAAAGCGGCGCAGGTCCGGTGAATTCAGACATTGGTCGTCAACCATTCCCGATCGCAAAAGGAGGTTACATGATTAAGCTGTCCACTTCTGTATGCATCAACGCTCCTGCCTCGGTCGTGTGGGAGAGGCTCGCAGCTTTGGAGGACATACAGCTATGGTCAGAGCCTGTACTCCGTGCCACATGTGATGGACCGGTCGCCCGCGGTGTTGGCGCGGAGCGCACCTGCGAACTGGCGGGAAAATTAACGATCAAGGAGCGTTGGATCGCATGGGACGAAGGGCGGGCCTTCAAGTACGAAGGGTTTGGAATACCGTTCGTTAAGCGAGCAAGCAATGTTTGGTCGGTACATCCGGACGGCGCGCAACAGGCTCTGCTGGTGTCGGAAGCCGAAATTGAGCTGAAGGGCGGTCTAATTGGAACGCTCCTTGAGCCAGCTATGCTTGCCAGAATGCGAAGAATGGGGGCGCAGTCACTCGCATCCTTCAAGTATTTGGTTGAAAACGGACACCCTTACAAGGGCCATCATGCGGACCTTCCGCCTGCTCCCACCGGGTGTTAGCGGTGCACGAACGCCGCAAGAAACACCCAACCCGGCGTTCGAGAGGGGCGCTACGCTAGAGGGCTTCCTGCGAATGGGAGCCACAGCGAGGCACAGCGGCTTGGTCCAGGAATTCCCGGTGTGTTGCGGGAAGGGAGAACATCGGCCAGTTTTTCTGGACCGAGAACCTGTACTGTTCGAGGCCAACAGTGGAGTAGGTCGGCAATCCTTTGCCGACGAACTCGTTGGCCCAACTGCACCTCGGGAAGGGCGGCTTCGGCGCTCCAATCGCAAACGGTCATCCCAGGAGCGCTGGGATGACCCTTCCAATCGCAAACGGCCTAGCCGGGAGCGTCGGCCAGCCCCTTCCCCGGATGACCGTTTGCGATTGGAGGGGTCGCGGCTAAAGCGACCGTTTGCGATTGGGAGGGATTCCCGACCTACTCGCGAGTGCCCGTACAGTAGGTATGAAAATGCTCTAATGTTTATACCGATATAGTGAAAGATGGTCGGTAGCCGACTGGCTGGACTGATCCGGCACTATTGGGGCGAACTGCTGTTTGCCGGAGACTTGTGATGTCTGCCGTCGTGGCCAAATAAATGCTGAGGCAGGGGGCGTTCGACAGAACAGATGAATCCATTCCATGTCGTTTCAATCAAAGAGAGCACTGATGACACTCGAGACTCTGACACGGACCCTCTCCGCAGCGTTCTCGTTTTCGCGCTGCTGGACAATGATCTCAACTCCGCTGTTTGGGCGTCATTCGCCGTTCAGCGTCCAGTCATAGGGCAGATTGGCCTTGATCTCCAAGCCTTGCGGCAAGTCCGGGCGATAAGTCCGGATGAATGCCTCGACGCCGCCCTTCTGTTCGAAGTCCCCGGCGAACCAGTGAAAGATTTTCGATACTCTTACCGCCGTTCCCTCTACCCGCAGGCCATTGGTGGAATTATTCAAATAGCTGGCGCTGGCGGAGTCGAGCTGCATATTCAGCTTTGCCGCGGTATAGGGTTCCGGATGTAAATCGGGGCAGCTTTTCGAGGCGCAGACGATGGCCATGTGGATGCGCGGCTCGCCCAGTCTGCGCAGGATGTCGTTCTCGATCTCGTCGAGGCTCAGGGCATTGCCGCCCACATTGCCGACCGGGCGCTTCCACACCGGATTGAGGAGATTGCCGACATCCTTGATGCTCTCAACCGGCCAGTGATCCAGCACGGTCTTGATGGCCAGAATGTTGTAAGCGTTGATGTAGAAGGCCAGCTTTTCCTCGCGGGACTTGAGATTGTCCACGGGAAAGGCAGCGATTTGTGCGATCGCCCGCGTGAACGCCGGATCGCTTTTCAACCCGGTGTAATTCAGCCATGCCAAACGAGTTCCGGCGACGGTGCGCTCGCTGAGGTGTCGCGCGAGAATCTGGCCGTAGTTGCTCCAGTCCGGTTCGGCCGCATACCCAATTCGGAAGGCCAGCGCCATGCTAAGGCCGAATAGGAAAAGCCAGTGCCTCGCCATAGATCGAGTCCTCTTACAATTGAAAGTTTGTCCCTTAGTCGCTGGCCGGGGCCGAACCTTACGACTGATTTGGCCGAAGAGTTCAAAAGTGCGTGAAATATACGTTTCCTTGCGAGGCGCGCATCGAGAAATTCCAGCCGGCTTGTTGCCCGCAAAGTGCAAAGGTTAAAGTGAAAAGGCACCAGAACAATGGCCCGAAGCGAACAAGAAAACCGAAGGGGCATGCCTTGACCGATGACACGCTGATACAACACCGCCCGATATTGTTCCGCTATGCGCTGCTGCATCTGCGTGATGCCGACTTGGCGGAAGACGTGGTGCAGGAAACCTTGCTGGCGGCCTTGCAGTCCGATGCCGGTTTTGCCGAACGCTCATCGTTGCGTACCTGGCTGATTGGGATCCTGAAGCACAAGATCGCCGACCAACAGCGTCGTGACGCACGAGAAACCCGTTTGTTCGAGCCGGACCGGGTTGGGGCGGACGAGGACATTGAGGAGCACTTGTTCAACGCCGAAGGGAGTTGGCACTCACCGCCCAAGGTCTGGTCGCATCCTGAAAATGCTCTGGAACAGGAGGAGTTCTGGCGTATCTACGAGTGGTGCCAGCAGAATCTGCCGGCGCGTCAGGCCGAAGTATTCATGCTCAGGGAACTGGTCGGATTGGAGCCGGAAGAAATCTGTAAGGAAGCTAACCTCAGTTCGACCAATTATTGGGTTACGTTGCATCGTGCCCGCATGAGATTGCGGGCATGTCTGGAAGCGCGGTGGTTCGGCATACAGCAGACCGGAGATAAATAACATGCGTTCCTGCCGGGAAGTCAGTGAGCTGGTGTCCAAGTCATTGGACGTTCACTTGAGTCTGAGAGAGCGGATGGCAGTGCGGCTGCACCTGATGATGTGCAGGCACTGCAGCAACTTCAAGAAACAGATGTTGTTCCTGTGCCGGGCGGGTGCGAGTTATGTGGAGTATCTGGAAAAAACAAGCCGTAAAGAATCGGTCAAGCGTTAAAGGCCGGCAATGCCGGCCTTAAAACGGGGAGCGATCAATTCATGGTTCATTGAACCGTACAAATTGCATGAATCATCAAAATGTCCCCCGGAACGACAGCGCTGTAGAACACCGTCCAACCGTCCCCTTCCGGCGTGGGCCTGCTGGCAACGGCGCTGACCGTGCCGCCTTCGTAGTAGCCGCCGCCTGTAACGACCGGGTGAGAGGCAGGGCATTTCAGGACCTCATTGAGGTATACGCCGGGCAGGACGTTAAAGGTCTCTTTCACGAACTTGAAACCGTTGCCGCCGTCGCGAGCGCAGATTGTGGTTCCGTCCGACAGAATCTCCTGGATGGCATAGCCTTCTTCGCAAGCGCCGTTGATACGGTCCTGCTTGGTCTGTTCCAGAGTGGCCAACTGGTTTTGTAACAGGTTAAGTTGAGTATTCAGCGTGCTCAGCTCGGTTTCGTGTTCACTGGCTGTTTGGCTCAGCATGACTATCTTGGCACTTGCCTCGTCGATTTGCGCTTGCAGGGAGGCTTTCACCTGGTCCAGCTGGCTCTGCAAATCGTTTACCTGCCCCTGCAAAGCTTGAAACGGTTTGCCATTGGCGCCGGGATAGGCGTTATTGGTCTCGGCATTCACTGCGGTAGCCAGACATGCGGCTGCAACGAGGCTGGAAAGGGAAAAAGCGGTTTTCTTGATCATGGAACTGTGTCCTTTTTGTTTTGTTTATTGAATTCGTTTTATCTGGATCTGCCGGTTTGCATATCCATGACCGATGTATTGAATAAACCGTGCCAAACATGAATAACCATGAAAAATCAGATGCTTATCAGGCTTGCTGAACCGAAGAGCTTCGGATTTCACTGTTGGGGCAGCCCAACGGCTTTACGCTTTAAGTTATTCATGTCGATGATTTATATGGGATCTTGTACTGTTAGCTAAAACCAACAGCGCTCGAACTCTACCGGTTCCTCGTATTTCGTCCGGATATCGGAATAAAAGAAAGTGCATTGACTTTGTCGAAAATCGCTCTTCGTGCCGAAGCAATGAACCGATAAGAAAAGGGATATCAGGCATTCGTTGCCGGGCGTGCGGCGCCCGCATTGCAACGTCAATGGGCCCTTGCCTGCCCCACGTGACTGAATCTAACCACCCGTCCCGGTGAAGAGGCGAAGCGCCACCAGTCGATCGACGATCAAGCCGCCGATGCCGATGCAGGCAGCGGTGAGCAGGAGGGCGGCGAGAACGATGTGGGTCTCGGTTCGGGCCAGAAACCTTGAGAAACGGGGGAGGCTCATCGGGCGTTCGCCGGCGTGGTTGTCGGATGTTTTCATCTTCTGGGTAGAGGGACTATTCGCCCGGATTGCGCCGGCTTGTCAAGCGCCGGTACTCGGCGTCCAGGGCGTTTTGCGCATGTTTGACGATCGACTCTCCCGCAGTTCCGGCAGTGAAGAGGAGAAAGCCTTGAAGCTGATTCCGGTACATCAAATAGCCGAGCTCGACACTGCCGCCGCGGCGGACATAGTCGACCAGCCGGGTCACAATCGACTGACAGGCTGCGTGGAGATCGCCGAGGGGCATCTTGGTTTGATAGATAGACATCGGTGCTTTCCCTGTGGCTTGGCTAGAAATACGCCTCCTGCTCGAGGCAGCGCAGGGTGAGCTTGACCATGTTGATCAACCGATGCTTGCCGATGACGATGCTGTCCACCTGACCCCGATCGACCCACCCCTCCACCACACCCGGCGATACCCCCACCAGTTCCGCGAACTTCTCCCGGTGCATCACCTGCACGTGCGGCAGCAACAGAACTTGACGGATGGCCTGTTCGTCCATAATGTCCCCTCATTGCGTTACATTGGGAAATAACATGCTATTTGAACATGTATTTTATACATTACGGTAAATAGTACAAGTATGAGATCTATGCTTGACGAATTTGCCGCGAACGACCGAATTAAGCAGCTACGGAAGACATTAGGCCTGACGAGGGACGAATTCGCCCAGAAGACAGGGATAGGAACGAACCAGCTCAGCAATTTGGAACACAAAAAGCAGAAGGTTTACGCCTGGCATATCGAGGCGATTTCGAACGAATGGCCACAGTACGGTTATTGGCTTTGTACGGGAAAGGTCCTGCCCGATGCCGGGCAAATCAGCCCCGAAATCAAGGAATCGCAGAGATATTTGAAAGTGGCCGAGCCACCGCCGGAGAAGCGCTGACGAGAGGGAGGACAATAGCCGACCGGCGTATTTTTGGGGACATCAACTTCACCCAAATCCCCGTACAGTTCCGTGTCGATAATGTAACTCGCCGGGAAGCCATCGATTTCTGTTAGCTATGGACGACGTAAGAATCAAGGGATGCTTACGGAGCTTCTCATAACTTTTCGGAAACAGTGTCGCGGCGATCCTCCCCCTGTTCGTACCAGTAAGCAATTTTTAAGACGTTTCTCTACCTCTCACTCTTTTGCTGTCCGTTTCGGGTTTGTCCTGGCTGAACTTGAGAAAACGGAAAAGATAAGAGATTGTTCGAGAGTTCGGCCAACATCGGGTGAATAGAAAACAGCCTCTAACTCGAAAGGAAAAGTGAGATTCGTCCGCTGTTTCCGACGTTGTCCTACGAACCAATTGTTGGATGCCGGCTAGCCATTGCCGATGCTCGATTTCTCTTCACTGCGCAGGAGGAGAACGCGACCGGCTCGGCGGATCAGCGTATCTTTGGAGTGCCCGCGATATTGCATGACGGAGCCGGCGACTGTGAGGGCGAAGTGAACGGACGCAATGGCGGATTTCCGATTCGACGAGACCTCGACTTCGTCAATGTGATGCTCGTAGCCGAGCGTGGCTATACCGCCTAGGCGCGCTCCGATGTCAGCTATCCCCTGGTACATCTGTTTGTAGGCCGCGCAGGTTTGCTCTTTGTTCTGCGTGACCTCGAGTCGTTGACCGTAAACGACTGATATGCCGCGACTCTCAAAGTCGTTATCCAATAAATTGCAGAGCGCTTCTGGATTGCGGCTCAACGTCGCGTGAGTCTGCATTTGGTAAAAAGCCCTGACTTGATCGTCCGAGATCTTGCGCCCGCCGATGAAGTAATACCAGCTGACGCCGGCCAGGATTGCGACCAATAGCAACATGCGCATCTAAATCTCCGAAAAGTTGTTGATGATCCGCCTGCGGCGGTGCCAAATTAGGTTGGAAGAATGAATAAGATTGACCCAATTCACGTCGATCAATCCAGGAACCTGGCCAAGAGCCGACTAAAGAAACTCACATGGCGCTCACCTTTAGGGCTCAGGCGACCGGCGGACAAATAGTTGCTAACGGCGAAAAAACCGCAGATCAAGGCAAAGGCGATGCCCAACCATTGAAGCCAATGAATCCGCCGAGTGAAGATCGCCTCAACCGCAGGGAAAAACATGCTGCTGCGACGGCTTTCAAGGAGATGATTCATCCACGCCGGCAGCAACCAATAGAACATCACAAACAGTACAAGGCCAAAGAGCACTGCACCTTTCCATGAGAAACGGTTTGCAATGTGAGTCGTGTCACTCAACACTCCCCCTGACCGTGAGCGTTTGCGACGATATCGGCGACGGTAACCCATGTTTAAACGTCGTTTCGAATAATCCCAGCAGATAAGTCTAGTGACTTCGCGACTCAAAAAAGCCAGGTTTGAGTCGGAAAAGGCTGAAAATCGTGTAAGCCAAAACTTACGAATAGATAGAAAAAGGATTGGAGGCGGCATTACGGCCTTTCGGAAAGCTTCACTCTGCTCGGTAAAGTCTTCCAGCGGCAAAGGGGTAAAAGCGAACCAAGCTCAAAACTACCGCCCTGTCGTCTTATGATGCGCTCGCGCCTAGAGAATTTTCCGATCCGGTATCAGGGAGCCCGATATGTAGGTCGGCAATCCCTTCCCAATCGCAAACGGCCGTCCTGGGAAGGGCCTGGCCGGCGCTCCCGGCCAGGCCGTTTGCGATTGGAAGGGTCATCCCGGCGCTCCTGGGATGACCGTTTGCGATTGGAAGGGTCATCCCGGCGCTCCTGGGATGACCGTTTGCGATTGGAGCGCCAGGACGCCCCTTCCCACAAAGTCCTTTGTCGAGCCGATAAGTCGGCAAGGGATTGCCGACCTACGTGCTTCCCGCCCGACATGAATCCGTACACCGGGATGAAAAACGCTCTAATCGTACGGCAGCCAGGCCGCGGAACCGGCGGGTTACGGCGCGCGGAAACACCCACAGGAACCTGGCAGGTTCGATGCGATGCGCGCCTAACCCACCCTACTGCGAAATCGTTTTCAAGTAGACGGGGATGTAATTGGCAGCCAGTCCTAAGGCCTATCGTTTCGGCATTCGCCGCTAGCATGACGCTTATTAACCCGGCCTATAAATATAAGGCCGGGTTAATCCGGGGCAGGGATGCCCCGGCGCGGCGACAAGCCGCGTGAGCCCAGGCCGGGCGTGTACCGGCCTGGGCGGCGGCCCGAAATACCAGGAGGGTATTTACGGGCCTGATTAATAACTGACCGGCATTGGGTTTTGACCGGAGTTTTTTCTTTGGGTAGAGTCGGTACGGGCCTAAAGGGATTTTGGAGGCGTTATGCGTTTCGTGTTTTTAGCTGTGTTGGGTCTGATCGGTGGATGTGCGTCGGATCCGGCGGTGCGGCAGCAATTAGCCGGGGCGGTTCAGGCTCGGTGTTTGGCCGAATCCAAGAAGTATATCGAGGCAGGCGTGGAAAAGGACTACTTCACGCGATGCGTCGATAGTCGGTTGTCGGCTCTGGGCGAAGAACCGATCTATGATCCCGGTTTTGAGGAGCGATGGCCGGAGTTCGAGAATCCTACGACCGGCCGAGCTCTCCAGGAGAGATAGGCCGATTCTCGACCGCCGCCACTTGGGGCGGTTGCACTGATAGCGGGTGTCGGGCGTTCGTTGTTTGACTGTTGCTCCGTCATTGGCTCGGGTTAGGCGGGGCGGATGACGTGACCATCCGGGAACGCGCAAAGCACGACGGGTTTGGTGAGCATCGCATCGAACCGGCCACGTTCCTTGAGGGGCTTCCGCGCGCCGTAACCCACCGGGCCAAGCCGCGGAACCGGTGGGTTACGGCGCGTAGAGAGTCCGTGGTCACGGAACCGTTCGTGGCGGTGCGCGCCTAATTCCAAATCGCTTTCAATAAGGCATTAATTTTCGTAGGGTGGGTTAGGCCGCGAGGCCGTAACCCACCGAGCGACCTCGAATCGGTGGGTTACGCTTCGCTAACCCACCCTACGATGAATGTTCACTCGAATGCCGAATGGAATAATCCATCCGACTCCGGACACAAGACTCGGAACCTTGCTCTTGTCCGTCAGCAAGGCTTCGCCTGGGACAGGGATTCGTCGCCTAGCGCCGATAGCGCGGTTCTGGCCAATTCGTTCCACTGGTCCCTCTGCCAATACTCGAGATAGCGCCTGAACTGGCGCTGGGTCGAAAGAATCGGGAAGGCATCGGGACCCAGCAGGCAGAGCATTTCACCGCAGAACTCCCTGATTTCCTGTTCCGCCTGGCTGGCGCTGAATTTTGGCGCGCCATAGGCAACACCCAGCAGGGCGAGTTCGGCGAGTGTGGCCAGCACATAGGCGCGCTCTTCGCCCGCGGTTTTGTAAAGCTGCCAATGGGCGAGCTGCCGGGCGGCGGCCCACCAGAGGCCGTAATCCTTCGCGAGCGACTTCCAAACTTCGGCACTGCCCGCCAGGACCGGCATCGCCAGCATGGAAAGATACTGCGTAATGGCCCACGGGTTGGAAGGCTCGATCTCCAATGCTTCGCGATAGAGATCACGAGAGGATGCATAGGCTTTCTTGCCTTTTTCCAGCTTCGCGCGGGTGACCTCGGCATCGCCGGTTTCGCTTGCCGCGATCAGAAAATAGGCGATTCCGATGCGCTTCTCGCTGGCGGCATTCATGCCGAGACGCTTGGCCTTTTGCGCAGGCGATTTCTCCGTGACGGGCTCGGCGCACCAGGCCTTGAGTTCGGCGCGGATCGACTCGCACAGAACTTCCAGTTCAGCATCCCGATCGGCGGGGTTGCGCGCCTCGGCGGCTCTCCGGCCGTCCGCGTTGGCGCCGACCAGTTCGTCGATCCGGTCGAACTTCACCTCGAGCCGGCTGCGGATGCGTTCGTCGCGGAAGGCGTCCACCTGCCGCTCGAAGTTCCAGGGCACGGTCGCGTAGCAGACGATGCTCGCCCAGTCATGGGTGCCGGGCGAATCGGTACGAAGCCGTTGGCGCAGGTCGTAGAGCACCCAGCGGGGATCGGTGCCGCTCAAAAGGCCGCTGTAGAGCACCTCGGCCGCGATCGAGGAGGCCCGCATCCAGAGGGGGAATTGCGAGGCGATGACCCAGGGAATGCCTGCCGCGTGGAGCTCGTGAGCGATGCTGCCGCCGGGTATCAGCACCGACTCGATGTTGCCGGAATCGCAGGTCGCGAGCGTGACCACGTTGGGGCGATATTTGGTTGTCCCGGAGGAGTCCCGCGCCGTGAGTACGATCGCCAGGCGTTCGCCGTCGACCACGTCGCCTTGCGCGGAATTGGAATCGCTGCACAGCATGACGCCGTAGTGGCGGTCGCCGGAGTTATTGATCGGCGCGCCGTGGGCCAGGATGTGCACGTAAGCGTACTGGGTGGTCGAGCAGGCTTCCCGAATCTGCTCCAGGCTGGCATTGGGCAGCACCGTCAGGATCTGCTTGACCTCCCGGATGCGTTCCTCGGGCGTGTCCTTGATCTTGATCCAGGGATCGATCGCTCGCCGGATCGCGTGCAAATGGTCTTGCGCCGGCACCGGCGGGAGGCCGCCGGGCGATGCGAACGCGAACAGGATGCGCGGAGGGCGGTTCCAGTCGACCGGCAGCGGCCGTCCGCGCCGGACTTCCCGGGTCATCACGATAGGGGTGCGCGACTGCAGGAACAGGGGAGATCCGGAACCCGGAAAACCGTCCGGCGCGATAGCCGTCTCGAACGGCACCATGCCCAGCTCGAAAGAGGACAGCGAAAGCCTGAGATGCACGAGTTTCCCGCCGTCGGCCCGCGGGTCGGACAGTTCCGAGAGCAGCGCCGGAACCTGTCCGAGCACCCGCCCGATCGCCTCGCCCATTTCCCGCATCTCGCTTTCGCGCTGCGAGGCGGCGACGGGGCTTCCGTCTATGTCGTACCGCAGGCGTTCGAGCCGGTTGAGCAGTTGCCGTTGCTCGAACGGCATGTGTACGGTCACCGGACCGTCGGCGCCGCACAGCGCGAGATACGGCGTCAGCGGCGACAACAATTGATTGTGCGCGGGGCCCGGCCTGAGCAGTTCGAGTTTGACGTTGCGAATTTCGCTCATCTCAGGGCCTCGCGAATTGTTCGATAACCCGCGGCTTGTCCGTGCCGTCGCCCTCGACATGGGTCAGACGGCCGACGACTTTTCCGTCTTCCAGCGAGATCGAGACCGCGCTGGTTTGATCCATCACGAACGATTCGCCGCCGAATTTCGCCTTGTCGATGGTCTCCATCTCGCCGTCGGTCAGCGCCTCGTACACCGGCTTGAAAGAGGCCGTGTCCTTGAGCATGGCGTCGCTGAACCGCAGCAGGCGGATCCAGGTGCCGCTGTTGAAGTAATAGCGGGAGCCGCCCATCTTAATGGCGCGTTCGAGATGAGTATGGCCGGTGACGATGAAATCGGTGGAGCCGCCGACCGAAGCCGTCACCTGCTTATAGGTGTCGTCCTGGTCGGTGATGTCGAAAGTCTTGTCGCCCGCGAGCCAATCCTTGAGCGCGCGCCGCAGCGCTTCGTCCTTGCCGACCCCGGTGATCCAGCCGGTGAGGCGATCCCAGATCAGTCCGCCGGTACCCAGAGTTTCGTTCGCGGGCGTCGCGGGAGCGCCGGGTTGCTTGAAGCCCTTCTCGGCGGCCAGCAGCATGTCGTCGGCGGTTTGTGAGCCGGCCGGACCGCCGCCCTGGATGCCGGCCGAAACGTTCGGCCCCAGCAGTTGATCGACCGTGATGGCGGGCGCGCCGGTCTCTCGGCGGGGCTGGAATCCTTCCGCCGACAGGCGCTGGTCCACCTGCCCGCTGCCCCGTTGGCGCTCGCCGAGGATCGACAGCAGGCTATTGATCTTGGCCGCCTGGGACGGATCGAGCACCACCAGGGTTCCGACGGCGGCGGAGGTTTCGGGCTTCAGCAGATCGATCCACGCGTATCGGCGCTTCACCTCGTTCATGACTTCCTTCACCATGCGGGTGCCGGCGTTCGGGTACCATTCGCTCGGTTCGAGCGAACGGCCGGCATTCAGGCGCCGCGCGACTTTCGCCAGGTCCTCGTAGCGGTTGTAGTTCCAGGCGTCGACTTCGTTGCCGTGGGTGCAGAAGACGCGGGCATTGCCGACCAGGCAGGTGTGACCCGCGCCGGTTGTGGAGAACTCGATTCGCGCCCTGGCGAGAAGGTCTTCGCCCGCGAGCCGCGACAGAATCAGGCGCTGGACCGAGGGAAAGGACACTTCGATGTCGTGATTGCCGATGACGATCACCAGCGCGCGTCCTTTTTTCTTCACGAAATCCGCGAGAGCCTCCCAAATCCCGGAGAAGGACTTGTCGTCCATGATCCGCGTCAGCGTGGCCGTCGCCTCGTCGACGGCGACGTAGCCCCGGATGTCCTCGGCCAGCGTGTCGAACACGTCGCCGTTCAGAACCAGCGCGACGCGCCCCTCGGGGCGCTGCGCCGCCACCCACCGGATATAGTTGGCGAGACGCTGGGTCTCCCTAAGGATCTGGAAGCCGGGCTTGCCGCCCATGTGGATATCGGAGATGACATGCACCTCGTCGTAAGCCGGGAACTCGCTCATGTTCCTACCCCCCCTTGATAAGTCCAAAGTGTTCGTATGACGTCCGCTGCAAGCGCGGATGATAATTCCGATTCGACGGTTTTATAAAGGATAGGCTTTAAGCTCGATGAGCGCCGGAGACATCCTTCCGATCGCAAACGGTGTCTTCGGGAGCACCGAAGACACCCTTCCTTGCCGGGGTGACGATTTGTGTAAAGATTCATGCACAGAGGCAGCTTTTACAATGTCCTTCCCCACGGTGAGACAGAGCACAGCTCGCCAACAAGCCAAGCGAATCGGAGTCCGCTGCGGGAGAAATCGGAGAACTGCGGGCTAGACGGAACCGCTGTTCATCCCGGTTCCGCCTTCGGCGGCGCAGGCGCGGATCAGTTCGGCCAGCTTGCGGGTGGCGGGGCCGGCAAGCTTGGGCTGGGCGAAGATGAGATACAGCGGCACCTTTCGGCGCTGTCCATCGCGCAGGGGCAGCGGCTTGAGCCGGCCGGAGGCGAGCGGCTCCTCGATCAGATGGCACGGAATCCAGCCGAAGCCCAGCCCCGCGCATAACAAGGCTATCCGCTTCTCGGGACTGGTCACGCTCCAGCGCCGCGTCGCGCCGAGCCACCCGGAATCGCGCGGCGCCAGCGTGCCCGAATCGCTCACGACGACGTGCAGCTCCCGGCTCAAGTCATCGGCATCCAGGGTTCGTCCGAGCCGGTGTAGCGGGTGGTCGGGATGAGCCACGGCAACGAGTTCCACGTCCAGCACGTGATCTCCCAAAAATCCCGGCGGGACTTGTCCGCCGATCGCGAGATCGGCGCGGCCCATGATCAGCGCCTCGTCGGTGCCGGACAGCACCTCTTCACTGAGCAGCACGCGCGTGTGCGGGCTGAGGGGCGCAAATTCCCTCAGCATGCGCAGCAGAAGGGGAGTGGGGAACAACGCGTCGACCACCAGCCGGATTTCCGCTTCCCACCCCTGCACCAGACTGTGGGCCAGTTTCTCCAGTTTAAGCGCTTCGCCGAGCAGTTCTTCGGCGTGGCGCAGAAGCGTCTCTCCCGATTCGGTGAGCTTTGCCTTGCGGCCGTGAATCTCCAGCAGTTTCAGGCCGAGCTGCTCCTGCAGCCGGCCGACCGTATAGCTGACGGACGACTGGCTGCGATGCAGCGCTTCGGCGGCCTGGGCGAATCCGCCGTATTCCACGATCGCCTGCAATACCCGCCATTGCTCGAGAGTGGTCCGGGGAATCTTCATATGATCGAATTTTTCGATAAGAATGCCCAGAATTTTGCGCTTTTTAATCGAGTGATACAAACCTATCCTGGTGCCGTCTATCGATTCTTACCAGGAGATCGCCATGGCCAACGTGCTGCAAATCAAGACCAGTTTGTCCGACACCGGCAACGCCAACCGCTTCGCCGACGCTTTCATCACCCAGTGGCGCGCGCGGCATCCGGAGGACAGGATCGTCACCCGCAACCTCGGCCGCGAGCCGATTCCGCACCTGGACGAGACCGCAATCACAGGCTTCTTCGCGCCGGCCGAACGGCGCACTCCCGAGCAGCGGGCGGCAGTGGAACTTTCGGACGAACTGATTGCGGAGCTTCAGGCGGCGGATGTCCTCGTGCTCGGCGTTCCCATGTACAACTTCGGCATCCCGTCGACTCTCAAAGCCTGGATCGACCACGTCGCCCGCGCCGGAATCACGTTCGAGTACACGGAAAACGGCCCGGTCGGTTTGGTCCAAGACAAACAGGTGTTCGTGCTCGCCGCCCGCGGCGGAGTCCATCGTGGCACGCCGCAGGACACCCAAACCGCTTACCTGCGCAATGTGCTGGGTTTCCTCGGGATGACGGACGTCAATTTCGTCTATGCCGAAGGACTGGCTTTGGGGGAGACCGCCAAGGGGCAAGCGGAAACCGATGCGCTCGGGCAGATCGCCCGGCTTGTCGGTTCCCGAGCGGTAACGACTGCGGCGAAACCGATCGATGTTTGACAAATTGTTTGAGGAGAACACCCATGACCACCTCTCCGAATTTTGTAACCCGCGAGGTCGAGCGACTGGTCACCGGCAATGCCGTTTCGGACGGTGCGGGCGTAAAACTGCTGCGCGTGCTGACCCCGGATTTGCAGCGGCGGCTCGATCCCTTTCTGATGCTCGACGAGTTCCGCTCCGACAATCCGGACGACTATCTCGCCGGCTTTCCCGATCATCCCCATCGGGGCTTCGAGACCGTGACCTATATGCTCGCGGGACGCATGCGGCATCGCGACAACGCCGGCCACGAAGGCTTGCTGGCTGCCGGCGGCGTGCAATGGATGACGGCGGGTCGAGGCATCATTCATTCCGAGCTTCCCGAGCAGGAGCAGGGGCTGATGCACGGTTTCCAGCTTTGGATCAATCTGCCCGCGCGCGAGAAGATGACCGAGCCCGGCTACCGGGACATTTCGGCGGAAGCGATCCCGAGCACCACCACGGCCGAAGGCGTGACCATCCGGATCATCGCCGGATCGGTTGCGGGCATCGGCGGCGCGGTCAGGCGCGAGGCGACCGAGCCGCTCTATCTCGATCTCGAAATGCCGGCCGGAAGCGCTTACGAGGCGCCGATCCCTGGGGGACACAACGCGTTTCTGTACGTTTACGAAGGCGAAGTCGGCGTCGGCACACGGGGCGAGCCGGTGCGCGCCCGTCAGCTCGCGGTCCTGACCAACCGCGCGGATGCCGATGGCGTGCGGCTGACGGCTTCGCGCGGGGCTCGATCGTTGCTCGTCGCCGGCCGTCCCCTCAACGAGCCGATTGTGCAGTGGGGACCTTTCGTGATGAACACGCGCGACGAGGTCGAACAGGCCATGCACGATTTCCGCTCGGGCAAGTTTTAGGTCGTGGGGAAGGTAGGCTCTTTGCCGGATAGGCTCCGTTCCAATGACGGCCGATCCCAGTGTCCCAGATCGGCGGCCGCGTCATAGGTGCTTTGGAGAAACTCCAGCAGCAGCCGGCCGGGTGAATCCGCCTGCCGCACCTCGGAATAAGGCAGGACGAATTCCTTGAGCTCGGGGCTGTAAAACGCGCTTTCGGGACGTGCCCGTGCGTCCGGAAAACCTTTCGGTTCAGGGTAGGCATAGGCGTAGAAGGCTGGAAACGGGACAGCATCGTTACCCGGCCAGAAGCCGCAACTGCTTACCTCATGGGAATAGGCCTCGCGGACCACCCAATCGGGAAGATTGGGCACGCCGCCGGGGTGTTCGGGCGCGCGCCGGCCGGAGAAGCGCGTGACCGCCAGGTCGAAGCTGCCCCAGAAAAAATGCACCGGACTGCATTTGCCGATATAGCGCGCGCGGAATGCCTTGAATACGCTATCCGCCTGGGCCAGCACCCTCCAGCACCGGTGGGCGTGCTCGGCAGCGTAGGCGGCGTGTTCCCGATCCTGGTCGAAGGGAATCGCGCGGGCGACCTCGTTGGGTTTTTTCCGTATGGCGACCTCGATATCCAGCGCCCGAAGCGCGGCAAAAATTTCCCGGTAGAAATCGGCCACCGTGCAGGGTCGAAGCGGGAATTGTCGCGCCGCGCCGTCGCTGGTCCGGATCACGAGTCGATGCTCGATGAAATCGAAATCGATCTGGAACGTTCGGTCACGATAGGGAATCGGCGAGGTCGTCAGCCCGGATGTCGTCAGATAAAGCACGACATGCCAGGAGTGGTTGATCCAGGGCGTCAAGGCCAGCCGGATTTTGCCGACGATCTGTGTCCACATATGCAAGGTCGCATACGTGTCTTGCCATGCCTGCAAAGGCAGGTCCGGCCAGGCCGAATTGTCGTTGATGGTGCTCGAAGCGTTCTGGCTCGTCATGGTGACCTCCATCGAGCGGGGAATTTCAACGTCTACTTCCGCTTGTTCCCAAGCTCCTGCTCTCATCGTTATACACAAGACCCAGCGGGTGGTCGTCACCGTCATTCCGTCCATGGACGACGGAATCCAGGGCCATGGATGGTAACCGGCCGGTCGCACGCTGGCTTATCCGAAGCACAGCTCCGGCCCGCCGCTTCACCTCCGTGTGGCTGGATTCCGGCTTCCCTGCCGGAATGACGGGTCCGGGCACGTTTCGGGTCGCTCGTAAGTTGTGTATAACGATGAGAGCTCCTGCTTGGGAATACGGCCTTGGAAGCTCCAGCTTCGCAAAGGGCAGGAAGCCGGAGCTTCCAAGACTTGGGTTCCCAACCTTGAGGTTGGGAACCAACATCTGGTTTGATTTCTCGCGAGGTCCGGCCGTTCCGGAGTTCCGCATGCCGCCATGATTTACCTTTGTCAGAGCTTCCGGTTTCAGACGGAGCGAAGGCACTCCCGCATGCCCTGTCGGTCGAATCGATCAAGGTCTCACTCCGTGTGTTCGGTGCTTGTCCTGCGTCCCATCCGACTGGAGATACAGCTGTGAGCCAGCTTCCCATCGCTGACTACGCCTTTCTGTCCGATTGCCACGGGGCCGGCCTGGTCAGCCGCGCCGGCTCGGTCGACTGGCTTAACTTTGCCCGTTTCGACGCGCCCGCGATCTGCTCGCGGCTTCTGGATACGGACGGCGGCCATTGGGCCATCCGCCCGGTTGGCCAAGCATCGACGCGCCGCCGGTATCTCGACGGCACCCTGGTGCTTGAAACGACCTTCGAGACGCCGACCGGCACCGTGGTTCTGACCGACGCGCTGGCGATGGGACCCAACGAACGCGGCCACCGGCTCGGCGCCGACGCGCCGCATACCCTGATCCGCAGCGTCCAATGCCTGGCCGGGCGCACAGACCTCGAGATCGAGTACGCGCCCCGGCCGGAGTATGGGCTGGTCTTTCCCTTGTTGGTTCCGGTCGTTGGCGGCGTATCCGCGCGGGGCGGCGCCTCGGTGCTCCATCTCAGTTCGCCCGTGCCGTTTCAAATCACCCGTTCGACGGCATGGGCGGGCGTGAGAATCGAAGCCGGCCAACGCTTGGACTTCGCCTTGCAGCATCGTTCGAGTTCCGAAGCCGCGCCTCGAGTCTGGACCGAAGCGGATATCGCCGAACGGTTGGACGATACCATCACCGCCTGGCGCAGCTGGTCCGATCTCCACCAGAACTACGAAGGACCGTGGCGGGAGCTCGTCCGCCACAGCGGGCGCGTGCTTCAGGGGCTGACCTATTTTCCGACCGGCGCCATCGTCGCCGCACCGACGACTTCGCTGCCGGAAGCCGTGGGCGGCAGCCGCAATTGGGACTACCGCTACACTTGGGTGCGCGATGCGAGTTTCACCCTGGAAGCGCTGTGGGTGGCGGCCTGTCCGGACGAAGCCTATAAATTCTTCGACTTCTTGGCAGGCTCGGCCTTGACCCAGATCGAGCGCGGCGTGGATATGCAGATCATGTTCGGCATCGGCGGCGAGCACGATCTGACCGAACGCGAGCTGCCACATCTGTCCGGCTGGCGGGGTAGCCGTCCGGTCCGGGTCGGCAATGGCGCCTGGAATCAGCGGCAGCTCGATGTCTACGGCGAGCTGTTGAACGCAGCGTACCGGCTACAGGGACAGCTCACCACTCTCGATCCCATCACCCGTAATTTCCTCGCGGATGTCGCCGACGCTGCCGGTCGTTATTACCGCGATCCGGATCAGGGCATTTGGGAAATCCGCGGTCCGCCGCGAGACTTCCTGTACTCGAAACTGATGTGCTGGGTCGCCCTCGACCGGGCCATCGGGCTCGCAGATCTGCTCGGCGCCGCGGATCGTGTCGAGCGCTGGCGCGCCGTCCGCGAGGAAATCCGCCAGGCGATTCTTACCCAGGGTTGGAGCGAGCGGGCTCAGTCCTTTACTCAGGCGTTCGGTTCGGACGAGCTCGATGCTTCGGTCCTGATGATGGCGCTGGTCGGCTTCCTGCCGGCGGACGATCCCCGCATGCTGGCGACGATCGATGCGATCGAGCGGGAGTTGACGGACAAACGGGGGCTGGTATTCCGCTATCGCGCCGACGACGGGTTGAAAGGAGAGGAGGGCACTTTCCTGCTCTGCACTTTCTGGCTTGCCCACGCAGTCGCTTTGGCAGGAGAGGTCGAGCGCGCCAAGGGCATCCTGGCCCGCGGCGCCGTTTATGCCAACGATGTGGGCCTGCTCGCCGAAGAGGTCGATCCGAGCACGGGCGAGCTGCTCGGCAACTTCCCGCAAGCCTTCAGCCATATCGGCTTGATCAACGCCGCGTGGGCGATTGCCGAGGCCGAGCAAGCCCGATCGGCACCGTAATTCCATTCGACATTCGAGCGAACATTCATCGTAGGATGGGTAGAGCGAAGCGAAACCCATCGATGGCAGGTTAGCCCCTAGGCTCCGCGTAACCCGCCGATTCGAGGTCGCTGCGCGCCTGACCTATCCTACTTCGCCGGCCGAAGAATCGATCGTCGGCACCGGCGATCCTCATCTTTCTTTAATCTTTTCCCCGGCGGCGTTCTCATGTTGCTTCCGTACTCTAGTACCCGACGGGTGCGGCGATTCCTGGACACGTATCTAAAGGCGCACCGGTAAGAGCCGTTTTTTTGGGGGCCGCCTCGGTGCGGAGTCAGAGACTGATCTAATGCGTTAAAGGTGACTCATGCCAGCAAACATGCGGCAAGACGAGAGGATCGAGGTTTTTTCATTCATTGCCTTGTATGAAGGCCTCAGTGGATTGCTGATCGATCTCGATCTCTATGTGTTCAATAAGGCGGGCGAATTGATCGAGTGCCAGCCCATATGGAAGGGAAAGACCGTAGTGGCGCTTTCCGGGAGGGAACTGAGTAACGCGCGAGTCATGATCGGGCCGCCCATACGTGATTCCATACGCGGGCCAATCACGATGGACATGATTCGGAATTACCATGGTTTCGAGGTCGGGTTCGATTTAGTGCCCAAGACCCGCTCGGTTACGCTTTCCGCCGTGCCGGAGGCAATTTGGCGGACATGGCAACAATCGGGCTCATGGAGCAAAAGCAGAAAACATCCCAACGCGTTCGACGGTTTTCTATTTTGGTAGATGTCGGCGTCGTCTTGGTAGCGATTCCGTTGCGCCATTGAGAGCATTTTCCGGCTTGGCGTAGCGCTCCCAACGTGGAATAGGTCGGAAAAGCGGCTTCGTCGGCAACGGGTTGCCGACCTACGAATAGGTACGGGACAGTTCCCCCATCTAGCCGCTCTACATGGTATTTGCTTTTGTCTGCCTGACTTAAGGAGTGCCGCGCTGCGGCACTCCTTTCCCGATCTCTCGATGTTACGGCTTTACTCCGATGAGTTTCCAACCGCCATCCGGAGAGAGATTTGCTCTGCTGGACGATCCCACATAGAGGACATCTTTCGTTGGAAGCATGTTCCGCACACCCATAACGGTTTCGGGATGGCCGAAGCCGTTTATGGTCCACGGTACTGCCTTGGAATTCCCATCGGGGAAGACCCAAAGGTCGGCACCGGGATTCTTGCTGAAGTTGACGCTGGATCCCGAGTCGAGCGTTCCCACGGCCAGCTTTCCTTGGAAAACCGCCATGGTCCAGGTATAGACATTGGTCGGAACGTCGAAGCCCGCCGCGCCGTAGAGCGGGGTCATGCCGCCCAGATTGTTATCCACCATGCTCCAAGTGCTGCCGTTGTATTTCGGTAACTGCTTTTCCCCGTAGAGCAGTTGAATCTCGGGACTGCTACCGAAATTGCGGCCGCGGAAGATCGGAATGGCCCGGCTGAGGTTCTTTTGGGTTTCGGTACGATCCTGGGGCTCTCCGTAGGTACTCACGAACGTGCTATAGACCGACCACGGCGGGTTCATATGTCCCCAGTAGAGGTAACCGGCGAACGAGGCCAAGTCGCCCACCCCTTGGGTCGAGGCAACGAGGTCGTCGACTTCGTAGTCATTTACTTCCCAAACCTTGGTCCAAAGAGGGGCATGGATAAGCCGCAAGCCTCCTGCGGGAATCGGCGGACTCATCCAGATCCCGGCCGGCGGGTTGTTGGTTCCGAGGAAGCTGCCGACCGAGCTGGACAGTGTCGACGGACGCCAGGTGGCCACGAAAAGACGCCCTTCGTGCACGGCCAGATTGACCGCATCGTTGTCTACCATACCCACTGTCGTGAAGCTGAAAGGATTGCTTCGAGTTCCCGTCCAGCGCAGTATTTCGCCGCCTCCGGTGAGTGTCTGCACGCCGGTATACATGGCGCCCTGCGCAGAGACGAATTTGCGGATGTTGGCGTATCGCAACAAAGTCGTCGAGCCGAGATATTGTTTGGTATCGGCATCGAAGGCAAACAAATTGACGCTCACCCCGAGCTGGCCCGGACCGGCGAGTATTGCCACGCCATTGGATACGCCGGCCGACCGCAAGCCCAAGGTCTCGTTGATGAGCGGGTCGTTCGGCGTCACATTGGTTTGCTTACCGGTGGCGATGTCATAAACCCATACCTGCGGCGGTCTCCAGTCGCCCAGGAATTGGCGCAATGGTACGGGAACGCCGGGGTATTGGCTCAGCGAGCCCTCGAGGACGTTGATGGGATTGCCGGTGGAATCGTTAGCGAAATCGCATTCCTGCAATCCGTCGCCTGCGGTTTGTCCTATACCCGCGACATTGGCTCCAGTTCCGATCCAGAGGGTCTGTTTCCACTGGGCCAGACCCCAAAGATAGGCCTGATTTCGCTTGGGCGTCGTGCCGGTGGGGCAGGCTCCATTTGCCGACGCGGCGACATAAGGCATGCCGCAGCCGTTCCAGCACTCGTCCGGGACGGCCTTCGCCAAGACGGTAGCGGTCTGCGCGTGGGAAACCGTTACCGCCGAATGGAAAATAAAAAGAGATAAGGGAAAAACAACTCGCCAATTGCACTTGATCATGTCGATACTCCTTTTTTCAAAGTGCATGTTTCCTGTTCGTATCATATTGCCCGTAACCGGGCGGAACTCGCATATTTGTTATATGTAATCGTTGAATTAAGTGGTTGCTTTCATTCTCCTCCTGAGTTGTTTTTGAATTTTTATTACGAGATTTCGGTATGGCACCGAATATTTTATTACGCGAATCTTATGCCATATCTATATTTTTAATTAGATCAATTATTTGCTTGGAGATAGTAAAGTGTCTGTAAAATTTTCTGACACCTTGATATTGCCGATCACGCGGGGAAGTTATGCCAATTCTTTGGAAAAAGGATATTCAGCGAACGTAGGCTGAGCCGAAATCGTAATATGTCCGGATCATGTGTATATTTATAATTATAATTATAGGTTAATTACTTGGCTTGGTATGGCGAATCGATTGTAAAATTTTCTGACACTGTTATTTGCTTGAAAGGCTAATTTCAAATCGCTTTCGATAAGGACTTGCTTTCGTAGGGTGGGTTAGGCGCACATCTGCACTGACTGACCGCCGATCACCGCGCTTTGCGTGCGCCGTAACCCACCCTATCGAAAGCCGAATGGAATAAAATGCCAGCTCTCAGCGAGTTTTGATTAACTGAAAAACGCCGGGAGTCTAATATTAATGAATTATTTTTAGCCCATGAAAGCTCTTTGTATATTCGATATCTATGCGGTGGACGGTACAAGTTCAGGCAGTACTATTAAAGTTGCGATAATTCGGGTTTTTATTTCGTTTTCTATACTCTTTCGGTTGCGGGAATTTCTTTTTCTAATGCCAGTTGCCAACGAAATGCCCATTTCCATTTAATATTCCTCTTTGCCTCAGAAAATTCGTCTGTCAGCATCTCCAGGTCCTTTTTCCGGAATCCCCGCAGGATGGAGATTAATCCATCGTGACGGGTAATGGTGGATGAGGCTGTAACAAAGGCGAACAATTCAAAAAGATGATAAGCAACAGGACTTCTGTGCAGGTCGTTGACCACAACTGCCAACCTGCACTGCTCGTAAGAATTCTTCAACAATTCTTCTGCCTTTCGGTTGTCGAAATGGTGAAGAAACAAGCTCATCACGACGATGTCAAACCGCCTTTTTTTAAACTCGTCCGAAAAAACATCTATCTTTTCAAAGCGTATCTCCGGAAAATCTTTCGATTGCGAAGTCGCATACCGAATAATCGAGTCGTTTATATCGACGGCGGTTACTGAAACCGGGATGTTTTTCCTTCGACACCATTTGACGACTGCTCTGGGAAGATCGCCGCTACCGCAACCCAGATCAACAACTTCTATCGGACGGCCGAAATCATGCTGTTCAAGTAACGGTGCGATGGCCGAAATCAACGCTTTTTCTCCGCCCAGCCAGCGGTTGACCCTGGCGATATCCTCTAGGTTTTTGATCAGATCATCACCGCCGAGCGTTGGGTCGTCGAGGAGCTCGCTGAGATTGGAGCGTTGCGAAAAGCTGTTCATGATTATTCCTCCAATTGTTTCAAACCACTGTGTTTTCACCGGAATTGCCACCATCAAACGGATGTCCGGACATAACGGATAGTCTTTCGTCATGCGTCCCGAAACATTCGCAGAAATGCCGATGACAATTCCGAAATGAAACTTCTCCATGGCTGCATCGTTGGCCGTTTCCATCGCCAGCCATTTGTCTACGCTGCCTTTCGCTGCGATCCCCCCGTTTTGCGGAACGGCAATAAGTTATTAATCAGGCCCGTAAATACCCTCCTGGTATTTCGGGCCGCCGCCCAGGCCGGTACACGCCCGGCCTGGGCTCACGCGGCTTGTCGCCGCGCCGGGGCATCCTTGCCCCGGATTAACCCGGCCTATATTTATAGGCCGGGTTAATAATCGGAGCCTCCTCAACCTAAGCCGCATCATTCCTGCGCATAGGGGTGCCCAGTCCGCTCGCATACCCATAGCGTTCTATTACCTGCCCCCAGCGTCGAGTAATTTCCTCCCTCAGTTCCGGGGTGAGGTCGTAGCGATTGGTACGATAATCGTTCGTCTCTTCTAGGTACTGCTTCAATTTGGGAAGCATTCGCTCGAAATCGCTTAGTTCCAGCTGGTCATACAGCTTACGGAGTTGCCCGACCGGATCTTGCACGAGGTCCTCGTATCGCAGTTCATGGAAGCGGGGGGCGTGGAGCAGCGGGCGTGCTTCCTCAAGCTTCTGGAACATATGCAAGAAATTTTCGAACACATAGTCTTCCAGATCGTCGTATTTCGGTTCTTGCAGGCCCTGAGCCTCGTACAAGGATTTCCACAAATGCATCGTCGAGAGAAACAGGGTGTAAGGGTCGCGCACGATATGAACGAACTGTGCATCCGGAAACAGCTCGAGCAAGACCTTGATTCGATAAGTGTGGGTGGGGGATTTCAACAGGATACGTTTGGGGTTGCGTATCGTCAGCTGCTTGAGAAATTTTACGAAGCCGTCTTTCCAGCGCTGCAGCTCCCGCGACGGGACGTCTTCCAGACTGAAATATTCGGGGCAGGGATTGCGATTGGGAAAGGCGATCTTCTGGTAAGGGGAGGGCAGTCCGAGATTGCACAGCGCAAACTCGTCTTCCTGGGGACGTTCCCAACCCATGGCCATGTTGTCGAACGGCCGCTGCTCCGGTAATAGAGCCTTGAACAGGAAACCGAGCCAGTGCGCATCGAACCGCTCCGTGAGCAGAAAGCGGTTAGGGTTGAAGCACACGTAAGTGGTTGGATAGGTGAAACGGTCGTCCAGGGCGAGAAGCTCGTGGAGCCACGTGGTGCCGGAACGCCAATGTCCGATGATGAACAAGGGCGCTTGCTTGATTTCCGTTCTGCGTACCCGACGGTTCCATATCAGCTCTTGCAGACCGTGGCTCAAGCAGCCCAGCAATATGACGAATGTCATGGCCACAATCCGGGGTATGCGTCGCACCCCAACGTCAAATCTGTTGTGGGCCAACATTCTTAGCCAGCCGAGAAAATTGCCCCCGAGCCAGATTTTGGCATACGACTTCTTTTCGCTCCGTGTCTTGCTATCGGTTGTATTCGTGGACAAATCCATTTGGGCGATTCCTTCTGTAAGGTTTAAATGAGTGACAGCGAGGCGTTTCCTCTGCGACGCGAAGCGTTCACTACGGCACGAAAAGTCGGCATCGGGACTGCCTCATTGCGCACCTGCGACCGATCCGCAGCGATCCCGCTCAAACTCGGCCTTGGTGCATGTCGTGACGAGCGGAAAGTACTCTCCCATGTGCGCCGTAATGGCGGCGGGGTCGTTGTTGGTGCCGGCATAGTAGAGCAGCGCCTCGGTAAACGCCGGGTTTGGCTGCATGTGGCGCAGGATCAACGCCGGTATGGTATCGGTCGTAGGTAACCAGTTGTCTGCGTTGGCGGGCCGGCTCTCCGGATTGGAGAAGGCGAACGTCACATAGCCATCGCCATCTTGCGCCGTTTGGGCATCGTACAAGCAGCCGTTAGTGGTCCATAAGCTCGAAGTATTGTGCATGCACAGAGACCAATAGCGGAGCTGCTCGTTGCCGGAAATATCGTCCGCAATACCCTGGAGACCCTGGGTGTCGGGGAAGCTGGGCGCCCTGAAGCGCATCACCGTCACCTCGCCGCGCGAGGCGCTCAAGAACACCTGGAGATAGCCGGTCTGGGCGTTGTAGTAAACGCCCTGGCCGTTCGGACGCGGTGTCACCACGCGGTAGCGGGCCAGATCATTGTTGAAATCGGAGGCGGAGGGACTCGGTATGCCCCCTGCTGCGGATGGGCCGTCGATCACGCGCTGGCCAATTTCTTCCTTCGCAATATTTGAAAGCGGCCTATCCTGCCTTGTCGCCAGAGACTCGGTGGTTTGAGCTACTGCGATAAGCGCTTGCTTTTCTGCGTCCTGGATCTTCCGCATTTTCTCGCACATCCCGTGAATGCCTTCCAGGCTGGTCTTTGCAGGGTCATCGACGACGAAATAGAAATCCGGCTGAGGAATGCCGCCGAGCGAATCCGTGCCCGGATCGGGCAGGTACACCCGGTAGGCTACGGAGTTGTATTCCGTCGTGCCCCCATCGTAACGATAGCCGCCGTAGAGGATATTCGCCGGCCTCGGCGGCTTAGGCGGCCGAGCTTCGGGCGGCACGTCCAGTAGATCGACGGTGTAAGCGCTTTCCGGGACGTACGGCGTATTCGGGAGGAATGGGTTTTCGCCGCGGTCGGGGACGATGTCGGTGTCGGCCAGCAGTGCCGTCGAAAACCCCAGGAAATCGTGGTTCTGCCAGGACATATAGCGCGCTCGAGGGAACCCGGTACGGAACCGGAAGTGTCCGCCCGGTGGATACGCCGGGAGCCCCTGGACGAACCAGTACACGGCGTTACTTTCTATGGCCGGTGCAGTGCTGCTCTGAATCAACCAGCCCGAGCATTCCGTCAGGGGAACCTCCTGGCCTCGGACCAGGTCCCCCTGGGCAAAACTTTCGCCGGGAAGCAACCCGAGCAGGCCGCTTCCCATCACTCCTGATATCGTCACAAGCTTGCGGAACGAATCCTTCATTGCACACCTCCTTAAAGGCAATGGGCCAATCCTTGGCCAGTCGAAGACATCCCCCGAGCTTTGTGCTTTGCCATCTACTGTATTTGCTGACAATTCCATTTGAGTGGTTCTTTCCGGTGTAAGCCCCAAGGAAATGACTAAGGAGCGAAGCGGTTCTTCGAAACGCCGCTTCGTCCGTGCCGCGCGTCAACGGCATCGCTCCTCATCACCGCGTACCTTGCGGCGCCAGCCCGCAGCGATCCCGCTCAAACTCGGCCTTGGTGCATGTCGCGACGAGCGGAAAGTACTCTCCCATGTGCGCCGTAATGGCGGCGGGGTCGTTGTTGGTGCCGGCATAGTAGAGCAGCGCCTCGGTAAACGCCGGGTTTGGCTGCATGTGGCGCAGGATCAACGCCGGTATGGTATCGGTCGTAGGTAACCAGTTGTCTGCGTTGGCGGGCCGGCTCTCCGGATTGGAGAAGGCGAACGTCACATAGCCATCGCCATCTTGCGCCGTTTGGGCATCGTACAAGCAGCCGTTAGTGGTCCATAAGCTCGAAGTATTGTGCATGCACAGAGACCAATAGCGGAGCTGCTCGTTGCCGGAAATATCGTCCGCAATACCCTGGAGACCCTGGGTGTCGGGGAAGCTGGGCGCCCTGAAGCGCATCACCGTCACCTCGCCGCGCGAGGCGCTCAAGAACACCTGGAGATAGCCGGTCTGGGCGTTGTAGTAAACGCCCTGGCCGTTCGGACGCGGTGTCACCACGCGGTAGCGGGCCAGATCATTGTTGAAATCGGAGGCGGAGGGACTCGGTATGCCCCCTGCTGCGGATGGGCCGTCGATCACGCGCTGGCCAATTTCTTCCTTCGCAATATTTGAAAGCGGCCTATCCTGCCTTGTCGCCAGAGACTCGGTGGTTTGAGCTACTGCGATAAGCGCTTGCTTTTCTGCGTCCTGGATCTTCCGCATTTTCTCGCACATCCCGTGAATGCCTTCCAGGCTGGTCTTTGCAGGGTCATCGACGACGAAATAGAAATCCGGCTGAGGAATGCCGCCGAGCGAATCCGTGCCCGGATCGGGCAGGTACACCCGGTAGGCTACGGAGTTGTATTCCGTCGTGCCCCCATCGTAACGATAGCCGCCGTAGAGGATATTCGCCGGCCTCGGCGGCTTAGGCGGCCGAGCTTCGGGCGGCACGTCCAGTAGATCGACGGTGTAAGCGCTTTCCGGGACGTACGGCGTATTCGGGAGGAATGGGTTTTCGCCGCGGTCGGGGACGATGTCGGTGTCGGCCAGCAGTGCCGTCGAAAACCCCAGGAAATCGTGGTTCTGCCAGGACATATAGCGCGCTCGAGGGAACCCGGTACGGAACCGGAAGTGTCCGCCCGGTGGATACGCCGGGAGCCCCTGGACGAACCAGTACACGGCGTTACTTTCTATGGCCGGTGCAGTGCTGCTCTGAATCAACCAGCCCGAGCATTCCGTCAGGGGAACCTCCTGGCCTCGGACCAGGTCCCCCTGGGCAAAACTTTCGCCGGGAAGCAACCCGAGCAGGCCGCTTCCCATCACTCCTGATATCGTCACAAGCTTGCGGAACGAATCCTTCATTGCACACCTCCGTGTAAAGATATGAGCCAACTCCATGGCCAACTGGAGATATCCCGTGAACTTCGTGCTTCGTTATCGATTTGCCGATGAATTCGATCGGGCGATTCCTGATTGCATTAAGAAACATTAACCCGGAATGTGATGCGCGCCCTCGATCGCACGAGGTTTGCGACTGCGTTCGGGAAGGAAGCCATCGTCGCCGTATTCGCGCGTATCAACGCCAATATGCGCCAAGACGGCGTCCGCCATTTCTTCAGCGCTAAACCTTGCTGCGATCGCCCGAGTGTTCTCGGTCAGTTTCCTGTGCAGCATCTCATCGGTGAGCAGGCGCTCGAGCTGTTGGGCCAGGTCCTCGCTGTTCCAGGTTTTGAAGGTCAAACCGCCCGCCTTTTCGCCGTGCCGAATCACCTCGGTGATCCCGCCGTAATCGGGAACCAGCACCGGTGTTCCATAGCTCATGGCCTCGACGGCAACCAAGCCGAAAGGTTCTCGATAGACTGACGGATACACCACACACCGGCTATGTGCGTAAAGCGCATTGCGAACCTCGGGCGAAACAGTGCCGGCATGGTGGACGACTATGCCGAGATAGTCGGCGAGCTCCGCAATTATTTTCTTATACGCTCGGCCTTTAGCCGTGGCACCGCAAATGACCAGTTGCATGGGAATTCGGCGGACGTCGAGGAGTTTGGCTGCGTAAAGCAAAAGATCGATGCCTTTTTCAACCTCCTGGCGTCCGATGTACGAAACGATCGAAATTCCTTTAAGGAGATTCGGAAACGCGGTTTTGAGAATCGAAAGAGGAGGTTTTTCGGTCGATTCCGGGAGATCGACGCCGTTATAGATAACCCGCAACCGCTCCGGATCGAGAGCCATCTCGTCTACAATGCGATTGCGATAATCCTGGCTGATCACTATGGCAGGCCAGGGCGAACCTTGAGTGACCTCGTTCAGCCGCTCGCGATATTCTGCAAACAAACCGGCCCGCCGCGCGTACTTGGCAAAGTCCTCGTCTCCTTGAAAGGTCAATAGGTAGTCAAAGGGATGAGTACCGTTTTTCTTCGCCGCCAGAGCGAGAGGTCCGATCGAGCCGAAGCTCATCATGAGATGGTCGACTTCGTCCAGGGCAAGATATTTGAGCAGCCGCTTGACGAGGAAACGATCTGGATTCGGCGTTTCATAAAGAGACCCGATGAGGTTCACCAGCAGTCTATCGATAAAGCCGGGGAAGTTCTGGGCAAGTCGAACTCGTAATCTGAGCGGAATTAGGTACAGGAGCGAGCCTATGATTCTGTCCAGAAACTCGGACGGTCGTCGAAACTGATAGCGGGTTGCCCGGCAGAGCATCCTTTGCTGGATTCCGTCGGCCACGAGGTCCGGGTTGCATTCCAGCATCCAATAAACGGCCACTTTGAAACCCCGTCTATGCAGAGCATTGGCAAGGGTGATGTCGCGTACGGTGGAGCCGAGATAGGAGCCATTGCCGATTGTGACGAAGGCAAACGTAGGCTTGGAATTCATTGGAAAGTCTCCTCCCTGGGAAATTGCTGATTCTTCTATTCAGCCGGTACTTCATGTAAACGCACAGATCATTCCAACATCGCCGCTCCAGCGCGAACGCGACTGGTTCGTTCGATCGTCCGCTGTCTCCAGGCATATCCCTGCCTCGGAACAGGCCGATGGAACGCCGTCAGGGCTCCCGACACCGCTGCACCGGGGTTGTCGCCGCGACGCTAGAGAATTTTCCTCTTTCGTGTAGCGCCCCCACGGGTGTGATAGGTCGGCAATCCTTTGCCGACGCCCTGGATCGGTGAGAGGCTTTGTCGGCAAAGGATTGCCGACCTGCAACCTTCCCAACCCACGCCGCTAGACCGTAATGAAAAACGCGCTAGAACGTGTACGCGGCGCCCACGAAGAACGAATAATTCAAGAGGCTGCCGAACTCGCTGTCGCGAGAGCCCGTGAAACCGTTGGCAATGACGTACAACAGCGTATGGTCGGTGGCTTCGTATTCGAAGATGCCGATCAGGCGGTCGGACTGGTCGTTCAGATTGTGGATCACCCGGAAATTCACGTTGAAATCGTTCCAGATCTCGGTATCCGAATACTGGAGCATCATGTAGTCTTGGCGAAACATGGGATCGGTGGAGTCGATTTCGCCCCTAAGGAAACATTGATCGATGCGATCCCGCAGGCAGCCGTTTTCGTTATGGAAATATTCCAGGTTGACGGTCGGTCCGGCCTCGAAGGTGTACGAGGCGCCTCCCAGTAATTCGAAGTCGCCGTAATCGCCGTGGGCGCCTTCTCCGTAGAGGAGCAGCGCGTCGGTCACGTTCCAGCCGCCGAAAAAGCCGACCCGGTAGCCGGTGTGTTCCCGGTACGAAGGGATGACGGAAAAGTACTTGCCGTCCCCGGTCCAATCGATCTTGAAGGCATAACCCGGCTGAAAGTCCTGGCCTTGCGCCGAGCCGTCGGCGAATCCCGCTTGGTTGAGACCGAAACCCTGCTGCCGTCCCAACCGGCCTTCATCCGTATTGGCGATGAACGAAACGGCCCAGGTGGAATTCGGTATCCACACGGCCCGCGCATAGCCGAGTCCGGGAACTTCCACTCTCGGGTTGTTCCGCCCGTTCTCCTTGTTGAACGGGTTGGACGAAGACAGGAGCACCGACGGCCCCCACTGAAGGTTCTCGCGGCCGTAGGAAACGAACAACTCGTCCATCAGCCGATAGCGGGCGAACCACTCGTTCGTGTAGAACTGCGCCAGGCTGTCTTCTTCGCCCTCCGGGAACCCTTCTTCCCAGCGCTGCCACAGGTAGATGAAGCGTTGTTTGATACCCAGTTCCAACCGGCGGAAGTCCAGGTTGAGATCCACGCGCGGGTTGATCGACGCCTGATAAGTGGATATCTCCAGGATATTATTGGGATTCAGGCGCGAATTCATTTCCGGTTCCTGGAAAATTCCGAAAGCCAGGACGTTGATCCGCGAATAGAAGCCGCTCTTGATCTCGTCGAAAATGCTCACCGGCCCCGTGGATACGATCACGGGTTCGGTGGCCGCAGCCGCCGTTCCCGATATTGCGCACATGACAAAAAACCATAGTCCCCACGTTAGTCCACCGTTTTTTTTCATTTCATAAAGAGGTTGAGATTGAATACGTAATCCGGAAGTGGCTCGAACCGAGGCTTGGTGAGGTTGAGATAGGTCACGTCCTCGCTCATCAGTTCGTCGTACATGGTGATCTTGGAAATGAACGGACGCTCCTTTCCGTCGATAAGCACTTTATTGCCGTATTCCATTTCAGCCAGTTTGAATTTCTTTCCCGATACCGTGAAGTACTCCGCTTTCACCCCCACCAGGCGCTTTTTCGAAATCCAGTATTTGATACGATCGTACGTGGTCTTGTCGTTCTTGCTGGTGAGATCGAAAACATAGCATTCCTCGTCGCCCACCGTGTCGTCGGGCAACTGAGCAGCATTGTAGTCCTCGGCGTAATTGGTCGAGGCGATGTCGCCGTAGGCCGCGTTGCCCATCAGTTTCTGGCGCTGCGAAATGGGGACCGCCTTGCTCAGCCCCGGTTTGTAGAACCACATGTTGTTGTTCGACATGAGCAGCTTGTTGCCCTTGTACTTCGGCGGTGCGAGGCTTATTCCGGAGATGTCGAAGCCGCGCGCCTTGATGTCGTAATTCAAAGAGTCGGTACGGCCGTTTTCGATGGACTCTATCACCACTTCCCAGGAAATGCCCAGGAGGTTGCCCCGCGATTGATCCGCCGTCTTCAGTATAGTCTTGACGTCCGGCGAAGCCGACAACGGCGCGGCGGACAGCAATCCGGCCAGGATTAGCAAGCTTCCGAGCAAGAGGGTCGTTCTCATCGTCTTCTCCTTGTACTTTATCTACTCCATCGAAGCGGTCAACTGTCGCTCCTAGGTTCAGGTATGTCCCAGAGCGCCGACGATCTGCATGCGAGCTGCCGTGCGCGCCGGGAGACTGGCTGCGGCCAGGGAAAGAACGATCAGCAGCAGGATGCTGTAGAGCATGTAATCGGGCACCAGGTAGACCTCCAATGGCACCCGGCGGGTGATTTGGGGCGGTATCCAGGTCGGTTTGAAAAATGCGACGCCCGACCAGGTGATCAGGGTGAGGACCATGCCGAGCAGCGATCCAAGAATCCCCAATAACATGCTTTCGGCCGCGAACAGTCCGACGATGCCGCGGCGCTTGAACCCCAGTGCCCGCAGCGTGCCGATCTCGCGGGTCCGTTCCATGATCGCCATGCTGACGGTATTGATCACGCTCATGACGACGATGGTGAACACGATCAGGAAGGTGAACAGGAAGATCACGTCGAACATCTGCTTCACCTTGGTGTAAAAGGTGGAAAGCTCGTTCCAGGTCTTGACTTCCAGCTTCAAGCCTTCTGCCGCCAGTTCTCCGGCCAGCTGGGCGCGCACGGTTTCCGTTGTGTCGTCGTTCGTCAGCAGCAAGGTCAGGCGATCCACGCTGCCGGTATCGTAGAGGCTCTGGGCGAACTTGAGCGAAACCGACATGAGCTTGTCCTCCAGCGCTTCGACCGGGCCATCGAAGAGCTGAAACACCTGGGCGTCGAGCGCGTTGATCTGTCCCGACACGGTGGGCGCCATGGCGACGGCGTCGGAGCCCAAGTCCAGATTAAGCTGCTCCGCCAGTCCCCGGCTCAGGCCGATGCCGTGAATGACGTCGTCCTCCAGGGATTTGCCGTCGAACAACTGGATTTTCCCTATCATCCCGCGGGCATGCTCGTTGATGCGGCGCACGGCGGACGGCACTCGGCCGGCGGCGATGAAGATCGTCGACACCTTCCCGTTGCTCAGAAGTCCCGAAATGTGGAGCTGCGGTGCCACCACCACGATTTCCGGATGCCGGGCCAGCACCTGTTGAATGACTCCCATCTCTTCTTCGTCGATGAGATAACGGGTCGGATCGAGTTTGCCTTCCTGGAGAAAGCCGGTCTTGAAAACGCTGAGATGGCCGTTACCCTGCGCGTAGATGTAGGAATCCTTGAGGCTGGTGAAGATGTAGGCGGTGAATCCGCCCAGGGTGTTGACCGCCGCAAAGCCGAGGCCGATCGCCAGAATCGTGAACAGCGACCGGCGCCGATTGCGGAAGAGATTTCTTAAGGCGAGCTTGATCCAGGTCATCATAAGCCCACCGATCGGTCTAGCCGCATGGCCGGTTGCTCCGGCGACCTGTCATCGATGATCTCGCCGTCGCGCATCTGAATCTGACGCTCCACACGTTCCAGCAGGCGCTGGTCGTGCGTGGAGAACACGAAGGTCGTGCCGTTGTTGCTGTTGAGTCGTCGCATGAGCTCGGTAATCCTCAAGGCGTTTTCGGAATCCAGATTGGCCGTGGGCTCGTCGGCGATCACCAGTGCCGGATCGGTAACCAGGGCCCGCGCGATCGCGACGCGCTGCTGCTGTCCGCCGGAAAGCTTGGCGGGACGATGCGCCGCGTGGTCGTCCAGCCCCACTTCGGCCAGACGCTTGCGCGCCGCTCGCCTTGCCTGTGCCGTGGAAACTCCGGAGATCTGCAGCGGAAGCATGACGTTTTCCAGAGCCGAGAGTACCGGAATCAGATTGAAGCTCTGGAAGACGAATCCGATTCCGCGGTTTCGAAGCTCGCTGCGCTGGTCGTCCGACAGCGCGGCCACATCCTGGCCTTCGAAACGCACCGTACCCGAAGAGCATACGTCGAGCAGCCCGATAAGATTGCAGAGGGTAGACTTGCCGGAACCCGACGGACCCCAGACGGCCACGAATTCGCCCCTATGAATAGACAGATTCACTGTCTTGAGAGCCGTTATACGGCTTTCGCCGAGGTGATAAACCTTCCCGACCTGGCGAAGCTCTACCAGCAGCGGCGGACCAATCCTGCTCATTATTCAATCCTTTGTGTGTTGATGGCGTTTAGGCTTGCCCCGCTTCCGTCTCCGCAGTCGCGGCGCCGGCATAGGCAATGACGAACTCTTCCAGGCGTACCGTCCGTACCATAATCGTTCGGCCGCTGTCTCGATGGACGATGTGGATCAGACCGTCCTCGCCTATGGCCTGCGCCTCGTAGGCTTTCGGCGAGCCGTTCATGCCGAGACCCAGCAACTTGGCGGCGACTTCCTTGGCGCACCACAGGCGGGTGGCCCATTCGTCGGGGTCGCCGCTCGTGTCACGGAGAAGCGAGCGTTCCGATTCGCCGGCCATGGTCTCCACGAAGCTCGGCTGGCGCGGGCGGATCGGTTCGATATCCACGCCCACGGGTCCCGCATGGGCGATGGCGATAGCGCGATGTTCGCTATGGCTGATGCTGAGCTGCGGCAACCGGTTCGCCTCGGGGACCGGCGCCACCTCGGGCTGGCCCTGGTCGTTGTTGCGAATGATCAGGGCGGCCGGGTGCAGCATTTCTTCCGTCCCGGCTTGCCGCGCCAGCCAGTCGCGCACGGCATCCTTGGCTGCGATGCGCCCCAGCAGCCAATGCTGCAGGCCCGGAGCATGCGAGCGCATGTCGGAAAACGTCTCCATCTCGTCCAGATGAAGGCAGAAGCGAGCGAGGAGCGTACTGTCGAAGCCGGCGATGTCTTCGCCTGAGATCATGCGGCAGCTGGCGGAAGGCGGGAGTGCCGGCAGGTCGAGCGCATGGCTCAGCAAATAGCGGGTCGGCAGGCGGCGAAAATTAAGTAGCCGCTTCTCCCAGCGGAACTTCCAGTCCGTCCAGTCCCTGATCCGCATCCAAACGGCGCCCGCGCCGTCCTGAATCTCGATGTCGGCGGAAAGGAGCTTGCCTTCGTCGCGGGTGATTTCGATTCGCACCGGGCATCGTGTTCCCGGCGTCGGGGTAGGCCGGTATAGCTCGAGCTTGCCGATGCCGACGGGAAAGACGTAGCGCTCTTTTTCCATGGCCCAGATTCCGATCAATTGTCCGACCGCATCGAGCAACGCCGGCTCGGTCAGAAACTGGGGCTTGCGTATGGATCGGAACATGATCTCGGGCGCTTTGACCACCAACTCGCCGGCGGCGCCCCGATCGCCCAGCACGATCTCCCCGACCAGGCATTGATACACGGGTCCGTGGAATAAGTGGCGGCCCCGGTAAATTTCCTCGGCGCTTTTGGGATAGAGACGGGCATTGGCGAACTCCGTGAAGCTGAGCTCGAGATCGAGACGATAGTAGGGCGCGAACAGGACGCGAGCCTGGATCGCCGGAGTCGCTTGGTCTTCGATATGGATGGCGGCGGCGATATGGCAAGTGTTCCGTTCGGCATCCCATTGCTCGAAACGGGCCGAAATCCGGAGACACAGGCGGTCGGTGTCGGCCAGTTCGATCCAGCGCGTGGCCTTCACGTCCTCGAAGCCGATCAGCCCGTAGCCGGGTGCGAGGCAGGCAGCCGTTTCCGCCAGGATCTCCAGGCTTAGGGTCATGGGAACTACCGGCAGACAGGCGAATAGCGGTTTCACCCCGGGCGCATGGACGAAGGCGTGATCCGCGAGATGCAGATCCTCGTCCAGGGTCAACTCGCGCTCCACGGTAATCGACCGGCCGGGCACATGATCGAGAATGCGCCCGATGAAGGGCAAAACGGGCTCGTCGCCGCGTTCCGCATTTTGCCTGGTCCAGTCCTGTGCCGCCGATGCCGGGTCGAACGCATCCCTCGGCTCGTCGGTTGTCGCCGTCGATTCGGCTGGGGAAGGTTCTGGAGTTTCGAGCTCCCTCAGTGACTCCACCTCGTATACCCGCCCGATCAAGGGCGGAAGATCGCTTTCCGTTGCGCGGCTCGATAGTTCCTTCATGATCAGACCTTTTCCAAAACGAGACCCGTAATCGTGAGTCCCGGTCCAAAACCCAGGCAGACGACGCGTCTCCCGCGGGGAATCGACTTGTCGTCCAGGATCGTTTTCAGGATATGAGGCACGGTCGCCGAAGACATGTTGCCGTTCTCGCGGAACACCTCCTTGCTGACCTCCACCTGATCTTCCCGCAGACCCAGTTCGTCCTGAATGTGTTCCACGATCTTCGGCCCGCCCGGATGAATGGCAAAGGTCAGCTCATCCTTTTGCGCGTCGAAATCGATCTCTACCCGCCGTAATAACGACTGGACGAAAGACCGGATGTGCTTCTTGAGGACCACGGGCACCATGACCGACAGGGTCATGTGGAATTGATGAGACCCCGGCACCCAGGTCATGTCCTCGGCGGAATCGGGCAGGAGATGTTCGTTGAACGCCAGGACCTTGAGGCCGGGAATTTTTCTCTCACGCGCCACCGGTTCCGGATACATCGAGTAGCGGATGAATCCGTCCGCGAACAAGGTCATGGTGATGATGTTCTCGGCACGGAAGTCCTCGATGTTGTTGTGGATCGACAGCAGTTCGGTGTGGATGATGTCCACCCGCTCTTTGGGCGGAGTCACCAAGCATTGCGAGGACGACAGAAAACCGTGCGCCATCTTGATGGCGGGGAAGGCGCCGTAGCAGCCCATGTGATAGCTGTGTGTGACCGTGGTGTCGAACCATTCCTTCCGTGCGACCATGCGCTCGACGGGGCTCGGCGCCAGGTAACCGGAGCAGGTCACGTGAATGACGTCGTCCGGCGCTTTGGCCCCGTCGTCGTACATCTGGTTCAGACATCCGTCGACCACCTTGCCGTAGCTCTCGTGCCGGGCTTTGAGGTCCACGCCCTTCGGATCGTTCTTGTCCTTGAACAACTGCAAGTACTCATACTCGGGCTCCGCCAACGTGAACTCGCCGTCCGAGAAGCGGATATCGGTGAGGCGAGGAAAGAACACCAATTGCCGGCGCTTGATATGGGAAGGCGAGAGCGCGTACTTGTCCAGCTTCTCTTTCACTTCCCTGTGAACCCGGCGGAAGCCTTCCTTGTCGCAGATGTCATTGTTCAGGCAATAAGCCTTGGCGAAACCGAAGGCCGCCAGTTCGAGAGTGATGCGCTGCGGGACGGGTTTCGATACCCTCACCGGGGTGAAGTCCGCCAGTACCGCACTGTGTAGATTTGCCATATCCATATGCTCCGTTTACTCCTTGTCGGGTTCACTTAGGGGATTTGGTCGAGCGGTCGCGAGGCATCACGCCACCGCCGGTGTCAAAACGGTCGAATCGACCGCGCGCCGCGTGGTTTCATCGCGCGCCGAGGAGCGTCCGAGTCCGGCGGCGATCGCCTCGATGCTCGCTGCGATCACGAGTTCAGGCTCCTGCCGGTCGCGGCGTTCCAATACTTCCAGGCAATGCCGAACCCCGATTTCTACCGGGATCGGGCGGATGTTCCGGGAAGCATAGAGCTTGCGCAGTTCGTCGTTCACCATGCCGGAGTCCCAAGGACCCCAATTGATCGAGACGGTGTGGACGTTCGGCCACTCCACTGTCAGTCGGTCGGCCAGCTTGTTCAATACCTCGTTGGCCGCGCTGTAGTCGCATTGGCCTACGTTGCCGAACCGGCCGGCGACCGAGGAAAAGAGCACCACGAACTTCAGCTTTGACGGGTCCAGCTTCCGGGCCATGGTCAGCGCCGGAGTGACCTTGGTGTCATAAACCGCGTCGAAGGATTCCGCCGTCTTGGCGCGGATCAGCTTATCGTCGATGACGCCTGCGCCGTGGAGCACGCCGTCGATTCGTCCCCAACGCGCATAGATGTCGTCGATCAATTGTCCGAAAGCAGCGCTATCGCGCACGTCCAAAGCATGGTAATCGACTTCTGAACCGGATTCCTTGAGGGCGGCTAGGTTGGCGCGGATCTGTCGTTCCTTGAGAACTCGTCTGAGTGCGGCCTCGACCTCGGCCGGTTTGACCTTACCGCTCTCGCGCCTCATCTCTCCGATCAGAAATTGCCGCAAGGCATCCGGATCGGCGATATTTCGGGTGGATGCCGATTCAGGCTCGGGCATCGGACTCCGTCCCACCAGCACCAGCCGCAGGCGCCGATTTCGCGTCAAGCCTTTGGCGATATCGGCGGTGATGCCATACGCTCCGCCCGTGACCAGAACCACGGCGCCGGAGTCCAGCTCCAGTTCCGGCCTGATGGTGCCATGGTCCGGGCGCTGTTGCAGATCGAGCCGCCAGCGTCCCTCCCTGGTGTGGCCTATTTCCAAGGTTTGATCGTCCGGGCGCAATTCCATCAAGACCCGTTCGATCGACTGGCTGGTCCCCAGGCTCGGATCGAGATCGATGCACTTTACCTTTAAATGCGGCCATTCGCGGGCGGCGCACTTGGCAACCCCGAGGGTGCCCGCGCGCTCTGCCTCGAACAGCCGAGACCGTTTCAGGCCGAATTGTCCGTCCAATGCGGTCAGATTGATCAGCCAGCCGCCCCCGGCCCGAACGTTCTCCTTGAAGTCCTGTTCCAGAGCTTTCAAGGTCAGGAACAGTGCCCGCGCCTCCGAGGGCCGATAGTCCTCGCTGCCTTCTGGCGTCTCCGCGCTCAATAGATTGATCAGCCCGCCCAGCGGTTTCCCGCCGGCTTTAAGGAAATCGCGCAAGCCGTCCAAGCCTTTGGGCGAGGACAAATCGACTTCCAAGCGATCACCGTCCAGGGCGCGGGTTTCGCGACCCGGGACAAGCTGCCGCGTGACATAGCCGATGCTGTTCAGCGCGTTACGAAGCGCCTCGCTGAGCTCGGAGGCATGCCCCAGCAACAGCATCATGGGTGGCGTGCCCGGATTGATGACCGTTCCCCCTTCGAGCGGAGCGGGAGCGGGCTTCACGACGTAACAGGCCACGCAGTCCGGTTGTTTGGCACCAGCGGTAGACTCCACCATCTCAACCGGCGAGATCGATGGTGGAGTCTGCAATTTTTTTGGCGAATCGGCGCCTCCCTGCGCTGGTTTCGGTTCCCGCAGCCGGTCGTACCAGGCGATGATCTCGTTCAAGGTCTTGAGACCCGACAGCTCTTCGAGCACCGTTTCCTCGTCACGTCCTTCCAGCAGGTTATGGTGGTCTTTCAGGGCACTGAAAACTTCGATCCGTTTGATGGAGTCGATGCCGAGATCGGCTTCCATGTGGGCATTGAGATCGAGCATGTCTTCCGGATAACCGGTGCGCTCCGATACCGAGCGGAGCAGATCGGCCTTGAACTGCTCGGTGGGCGCGAGCCCGGTGCCGCCGGCTGCCGGCGCCTTCACCGCCACAAGCGGTGCGGTGTCGCCACCGCCGGTGGGTTTGGCGGAGACCGGTCCGCCGCTACGGACGGCGGGCGTCGGAATGACGGACAACGGCCGTTCCCCTGCCGCTTCGGCGGGACCCGCGGTACGAAGCTGAAGCGGCAAAACGGGTGCCGGCGGCACGCCGTTCAGAACCGCTCCGCCGGACGCGGCCGCTGTCGCGACCGGTTGCGCTTGTGCCATCGAGGAGATTTCGGGCGATGCGACCGTCCACTGCTGCGCCGACAACGATGCGCCCGCCAGGTTGGCGTGCAGAAAATCCAGGAAGGAGCACAAGGTTCTTTGTTGCTCGCGCTGCAGATCGATGAGCTGGGCGACGCAGTTCTGGATCAACGAGAATCTCGGATCTGATCCCGCCGGGATTCCCTCTGCTGGCGGCCCCAAAGCCGGCTTCGCGGAGTTGGATGCTTCATGGTTCATCACGGAATACCTCCTTGTGTTGGTTGGAAGATCTTGCACCACGGCCAAGGACGGGCGCGCGCCCGCGGCCTGAGTTGGCGCCATATCGGTGGAAGCCGCCGGGGATTTCAATCCTGTCGGCAACGGCACGACATTCTTGGATGTGTCCGCCGAGTCGTGCCAGGGTACCGCCCGGCCGCCGTTGACCCGCCAAATCAGCGGTCCCGGATTGGCTTTCGTCCGAGCCTGGGCGAACAGCTCCGGCAGCGGACGGTCCGTCAGCCCGCGGTGTCTGAACCAGGTTTCGAAGCGTACCGGAACGCCCAGCGCGAACAGTTGAGTCAGAAGGTGGGAGAGCTGGAGCCAGCCGGGGCGCCCCGGAGCGTCGAGACCCAGAGCGGTGTGCGGCCGATCGGCCAGGATGCGGTCGACGAGTCCGCTCAGCACCAGACCGGGACCGATCTCCAGAAAAATCCGGGCTCCCGCGTCGTAGAGACGGTTCACCTCCTCCACGAAGCGCACCGGCTCGGCCAGATGGCGGGCTAGCAGTGCCCGGATTTCGGCAGGCTCGTCCGGATAGCGGTCGGCCGTGGTATTGCTGAAGATCGGGAACTCGGGAGAGCGGAAGTCGATTTCGGCCAATTCGGCGGCGAGTACGGCGCTGGCATCGGCCATGGCGGCGCAATGGAACGCGCCTCTGACCGCCAGTTTGGTTACGCGTAGAGAGTTCTTGGCCAATACCGCCGCCGCCTCGTCGATGGCTTCAGCCGGGCCGGCGATGATGGTCTGGTCCGGAGCGTTCAAATTGGCAACGCTGACGGCAAGTCCGTGCTCGGCGATCAGCTTTTCGAGCCGAGCGCCATCCGCGTCCACGGCGGCCATTGCCCCTCGGGAACTTTGTCCCGCTTCGGCGGCGATGCGTCCGCGAACTTCCGAGAGCCGGATCAGGTCGTCGCGATCGAGAGCGCCGGCGGCGCACAGGGCGACGTATTCGCCGTAGCTGTGGCCGGCCGTGAAATCGGGATGTACGCCATAGTTCTTGAGCAGTTCGAACGCCGCCAGCTCGACCGCGCCAAGCGCGGGTTGCGCGATCTGCGTTGCATTCAATGCACTCTGTTGCCGTTCCCGTTCCTCGTCGCTGAACGCCGGCAGCGGATAAATGAATCGGGACAGCGGCTGAGGCAGGCGCTCGGCGAGGAGAGTATCCGCCCGCTCGAAGAAGCCGTGCAGTTCGGGCTGGGTCGCGACCAGATCGCGCAGCATGTTGATCTTCTGCGATCCCTGGCCCGGGAAGACAAAGCATAAGCCACCTGCGGCATCGGACTCCCGATAATAAATGCCTTGAGGATGCCTGATCTCCGCTTTGTCATTATCGCGCAACTCGCGAAGAGCTAAATCGAGCTTTTGCCTGAGATCCCCAACCGACGTGGCGACCATGGCCAGCCGGCAGGCGCGGACGCCCGCGCCGGTTCCCGTTTTGACTTGTTCCGATTGCAGCGAATACGCCAATTGGGCGAGATCGAGATGTTCGGTATATTCGAGTCCCTGCTGCAGGCGTTCCACCGCGTGAACGATGTGAGAACGATTCGGTCCAAAAAAAATGAAGGGTTCGGCGTCACGGGGATTCAGATCGATTGCATCGGTGTCCCGGTAGTCGCCGCCGTATTCTTCCAGTACTGCATGGAAGTTGGTACCTCCGAAACCGAAGGCGCTTACGCCACAGCGTCGCGGATGTCCGTCAGGGTGAGCGAACCAAGGCCGGGTTTCGGTATTGATATAAAAGGGACTGTTTGTGAAATCCACGCGCGAATTGGGCGTTTCGACACCCAAAGTCGGTGGCAGAACGCGATGTTTCAGCGCCAAGGACGCCTTGATCAGCCCGGCAAGACCGGCGCTGACCTTGGTGTGGCCAATCATCGATTTCACCGAGCCGATGGCGCAGGACTGGGGCGCCGGATTGCATTCGCCGAAGGCAGTGTTGATGGATTCGATCTCCGACTTGTCGCCTACGGCGGTACCCGTGCCATGAGCCTCGATCAAACCGACCGTCGACGGATTCACCCCGGCGTCCTCGTAGGCGCGGCACAATGCACGCACCTGGCCTTGCGGATGAGGCGCGGTAAGGCTGCGATTGCGTCCATCGCTGGAAGCGCCGATCCCCTTGATGACGGAGTAGATTCGATCGCCGTCCCGTTCGGCGTCGCTCAGGCGCTTGAGCACCAGTGCCGCGACGCCCTCGCCGATAGCGATGCCGTCCGCACTGTCGTCGAACGGCCGGCATCGCCCGCGGGGCGAAAGGGCATGAGTTTGGGCGAACGCCATGAAAGCCACGGCATTATTGGTGCCGTCGATGGAACCCACCAGGGCCACGTCGGCGTCGCCATTTCGCAATTGCTTGATTGCCACGTCCAGCGCTGCGAGCGACGAGGCGCAGGCGGCGTCGACCGCGAAGTTGGTTCCTCCGAGATCCAAGCGGTTAGCTACCCGGCCGGCCACTACATTGCCGAGGAAGCCGGGGAACGAATCCTCGGTCCAGTTGGGAAGCTCGCGCTCGTAAAGAGTTTGCATGATGTGCTTCCGGGTCGCCTCGGGCAGCCCCGGAACCTTGGGCAGATAATGGGCCAGCAAGGTGCGGAAGATATAAATCGTGCCGAGGTCGTTCATTCCCCCGGAAGCGAATATGGCCGAGGTCCGCTCCTTGGGGAACGGGCGGCGGTCGAGCCCGGCGTCTTCCAGGGCGCGCTTCGCCACGTACAGAGCCAGGAGCTGCATCGGTTCGATGGAGCGCAGAGCGGCCGGGGGAATACCGAACACCGTGGGGTCGAATTGGACGTCGTCGAGGAAACCGCCCCATTTCGAGTAGCTCTTGTCCGGCGTTCCGCGCTTGGGGTCGAAGAAATCGGCCGGACGCCAGCGGTCGTCGCTGACCTCCCGGATGGTGTCCACCCGCCGGAGGATGTTCTGCCAGTACTGGCGCACGTCGCCCGCCTTGGGCAGCAGGCAGGCCATACCGATGATGGCGATATCATCCCGGTTCTGTCGCCGCGTCCAGCGTTTCGCCTCGGGCTCGTGCGCTGCGCCGGCAAGCAGTTCCTGGCTGCCCGTGGCGACCGCAGTGTGAAGCTCGGCGATCGTAAGGGTATTGTTCCTCAGCCGCGCGACTTCGCCCAGCATGTACATGCCCTCGCGCCGTTGCGTCTGGACATTTACCTTGACATACCGGTCGTCCGGGGCTGTTGCCGCGGACTGGCTCTTATGAGCGATACCCTTGGATGCGATGCGCAGTCGGCCGATGTTGAGCAGTTCGAGCACCTTCAGCGTGCGCTCTTCGGATTCCAAAGCCATTTGCAGTTCGCGCCGCGTCCGGTTGAACTCGTCGCAGAATTCCGTCTTGGCGCAACGGGTATAGATTCCGACGCCGGATTGGAGCAAGGCGGTTTCTCGGCAGGCGATCGCCTGGGCCTGAAACTCGTTCACGATCGCGCCGGTGTGGACGATTTCTTCGGTGAAGAGGTATGCCGTGCCCATGACGACCCCGATACTCATGCCGCGGGCGACGAGCGGCGCCGCCAGGACCGAAAGCATCGCAGCCGAAAGCTCGTCGTGGATTCCGCCGGCGAACAGCACCTGAACCGACTCGGGATCCTCCAGCTCTGCCGCAGTCAGGACTTCGATGGCCGATTCCCAGAGGATGAAGCTGGTGCGCGGACCGGTGTGTCCGCCGCATTCGCTGCCCTCGAAAATAAATTTGCGGGCGCCTTCCTTGATGAAGCTGTTAAGCAGCCCCGGCGAAGGTACGTGCAGATAGGTCATTATCGAGAGCGCTTCCAGTTCGCGCGCCTGACTCGGCCTTCCGCCGGCGACGATGGCGAAGGGGGGCTTGATTTCGCGGATGACATCGAGCTGTTCCTGACGCAGTTCCAGCGGCATGAAGCCGAGCAGCCCCACACCCCAGGGGAGATCGCCCATGAGTTTACGGGTGCTGCTCAACAATGTTTGGATTTGCGGTTTGCGCATGACGGACAGGGCGAGAAACGGAAGCCCTCCGGCGTCCGCCACCGCCTTCGCGAACTGGGCGGTATCGCTGACCCGCGTCATCGGACCCTGAACGATAGGAAACCGGGTGCCGTGTTTGCGCGCCAGAGGCGAGTCGGCGGACAAGGCCTGGTGCGAGCGCGCTTGCTCGATCAGCGAATCCATGCTTTCTTTCACAGCGGTGAGGATGCGGCCTACGGTGCCGTAGCGCTTGGCCAAAGGAGCTGCGAACGCGATATCCTGCCCGAGAGGCAGCAACGCGTCTTCGGTTTCTCCGAGGCGCTGTACCAGCTGGTCCCGCCAGGGTTCACCGCGAACCACCCGTTGCTCCAATTCCTGGAGCTTATCGCGGCCGGAGCGTGCGAACAGCCGAAACGGGGCTTCTTCCGGTGCGAGCAGAATCGTTTCGCTGCCGTCCAACTGGCTCCACATGCCGCGCAGATTTGAATGAGCGAGCGGGCTTTCGTCGGTCAGCCACAGTTGTTCGCACAATACGACGCCGTTCGCGCCGGCGAGCGCCGCCGCTGCAGCGCTGCGCAGCCCGATTCCGCCTTGAATCCAGTAGGGAATGTTCAGCCGTCCCTTGAGCTCCTGCAGCAGAATGAAAGTCGAGTGGCGACTAACCGATCCGCCCGCTTCATGGCCTTTGACGATCAGTCCGTCGCAGCCGGCGGCGATGGCGGCCTGGGCCGACGGGAAATCATGGACTTCGACGAAAACTCGGCGGGCGATGGATTTGACTCGCTTCCGCAGAGCAGTCAGTTCGGCCGGTGTCGAACCGGCGAGGACAAGGATGGGAACTTGGTATGGTAGGAGTTCGGAAAGTCGGTTGAGGTCTCGGGCTGCCAATCCGAGTACGTCCCAGCGGACCCCCCACTGCGCCGATTGGCTGGCGGCGGACGCCAGGCTGTCAAGCGCCGACGACAATGCATCTGGCATCTCCCGGTAGCCTAGATCCAAGATCCCGATTCCGTGGGCTCTTACGGCCGCGATGGCAATCTGCGGATCAAGACAGTGTGCCGGCGTGATAGCAATAAGCGTTTCCATCCGTTCACCTCCTATGTGATGGATACTTTCCCTAGCTGGAATTCAGATCCTGAAGCTTAGGCGAGCAGGATTTTCCTGAACCCCAGGCATTGCACGCAAAGATAACTTAGAAGAAGCGAGCTAAATCAGTTGCGTGAATTTATGTAAAAACAAGGGGCTAAAAGCCCAATTGTTTCTCAATCCAGTCATTGCGAGCTGATCATACCCAAATTCTCAAAAAAGCAAAAGTACATTTTGCCGTTGACAAGTGTGCCTTAAATTTGTGATTGTGGACTCCGCTAGAAACGGAGCGCGATTATGGACAATCGAATCTCGATTGAGAAACTCATGGAATATGTCGTTCCCGTGACCGAGTCCGGGTGCTGGATATGGATTGGGTCAATGCAGGAGGACAGTAGGCGCATGAACGCAGAGTGGGAAAACGTGCATCCGGACGAGTACTTCTGGGAAGTCCATTTCGGACACATCCCGACTGGACAGTGCGTTTGCCACAAATGCAACGTTCAATGTTGCGTCAATCCTAGTCACCTGTGTCTCAAGGCCACGGAAGGGGTATCCGGCGAGACAGCTTAATCCATTCGATCCATCACCGACCCGGACACCGCCCGGATCAGCGGCGGCTTGGCTTAATTCTACCTGGCGGCTTTTTGAATGAGCCCCCGTTCGTAATGCTGCTTGATATCTACGTTGTAGCTTCCGTTTTTCAGCATCGTCTTGACTCGATAGGGTTGCCCACAGGGATCCAGGTCGATTTTCGCCAGATCGACGATGCGATGGGGCTGCGGATTTTTTTCCGAATCGAGCAGCATGATGACTTTCGGTTTGAGTTTTTGCCGAGGGTTGACTTCGATAACGAGGGCTACTTCCTCGTTGCTCATTTCGACGAGGCTTCCGGCCGGGTAGATGCCTAGGCATTCGATGAATTTCGATGCTAGTTCGGCATCAAGATGCTTTCCGCTCTCTTTGTAGAGAATCGCGATCGCCTCCATGTGAGTACGCCCCGATTGATACACGCGATCGCTGGTGACGGCGTCGTAGGTATCGGCAACGGCGACGATCCGGGTAAAAGAGGGGATTTCGGCATCGGTGAGGCCGGTGGGATAACCGGTTCCGTCGAGGTTTTCGTGATGCTGGTAAGCGACCTCGATGGCACCGGGATAGATGCCGTGGGAGGACATGAGTATTTCTCGGCCGTGCACGGTATGCGCCTTTACCAGAGTCATTTCTTCATCGGAGAGCCGCCCCGGTTTGTTGAGGACCTCCAGGGGGACTCTCATCTTGCCCATGTCGTGCATGAGCCCGGACAAACCGAGATTCCGTAGCTCGTCGACGGACATGCCCAAGTGGCGGCCGAGCACGATCGAGAAGATACAGACGTTCATGGAGTGTTGGGACGTGTACTCGTCCCGATTCTTGAGCTGGGTCAACAGCAGCATGGCGTCGGGATTCTTGTAGACGCTGTCCACGCATTCGGAAACGGCCTCTTTTGCAAGCTGAATATCGAGGCCGCGACCGAAGCGGATTTCGTCCATGAATGTCTTGACCAGCTTGCTTGTCTGCTTATGCGTGTTTTCGGCGTTGTCGATCTCTTGTTCGACGGATAGGTGCTTTTCGGGCGGGGCGGCGGTCCACGATATGGACGAGGATTTGGCGGGCTGCTGCGTGTGCTCCGTTTCCGGATATTTTGTTTGGTAGGAATCGATGTAGACGTAATCGCAGACCTTCCGAACGGCTTCGATGTCCGCTTGTGTCGCGAGCATGAATCCTTGAAACAGAAACGGTGAATCCAGCCAAGGACGATCGAGTTCGCATACATACATCCCGATCTTCAGATCGCCGACGGGCACCTTGACCTTACCCAGGGTGGTTATTCCGTGAGAATCAAAAGACTTGTCCATAGGAGGCATTCCAAAAACAATCCGAAAGGCACGATTATTAATCAGGCCCGTAAATACCCTCCTGGTATTTCGGGCCGCCGCCCAGGCCGGTACACGCCCGGCCTGGGCTCACGCGGCTTGTCGCCGCGCCGGGGCATCCCTGCCCCGGATTAACCCGGCCTATATTTATAGGCCGGGTTAATAACAAGTATAGTTGGTGTGATTTTTGAGAATCGTGCTTAAGCCGGTTGGTGCCGATGTCGCTACTTGTTTTGGAGTATTGCGAATGATTTTGAATTTGTTTGGCCGGGCTTGCGGTTATTCAACAAAAAGGGCCTTGGGCTAGGCGTCCAAAGCCCTTTTTGTTTTTCCGACAAAACCAGATCAACGAAACGCTGAACAACTTTGATGTCGTTCATTCTCTTCGTCCGGACCGAGGAGAATCTTCGACAGGTCCATCACGAATGGAATCAGAGCTTACGGTTCGTCGAAGGGCCTGAAGAGCTTTCCGAACATGGCCCGACAGAATTGCGGCATATAGGACTTGGTGTAGCGCGCCGGGCTTTTTCGGCGCTATGGGCTCAGTTTTACCGTTCGCCCGTTAGCCGCGGACTCCAAAGCGGCGACGATGATCCGGCAATTGTCCTTTGCGTCGTCCAGCGAAAGCTGGGGCGCTTTTCCGGTCAGCGCGCATTCGCTGAAATGCTCGATTTCCAGTGTGAAATGGTTGGCCGCGGGCAGACGTTCTTCACACTGCCGCCCGTCTTCGGTCCACCACGAAAGCACCGGGATATCGCCCGGAAGCTGCCAGACGGTATGGCATTTCAAGCCGCCCTTGGTGCCTATGATTTCGTATTCCGAGCGCCGCGCCCGTTCGAAGCTGAAATCGAAATGGGCATGTTTGCCGTCTCCGAAATCGATGATGCCGCTGGTCGTGATATCCGCGCCGCTCTCGACGTATTTCGCAATGGCGGTGACGGCGACGGGCGGCTCGCCGAAAAACATGCGGGCCGAATGGATCGCATAGCAACCGATGTCCCACATGGCGCCGCCGCCGCGCTCGACACTTTCCGCGAGGCGATACAAGCGTGCCGGCCGCATCATGAACGAGTAGGTGGCGCGGACGGAGCGTATGTCTCCGACGAGGCCGGAGCGGATTAGCTCCCGCACGCGCGCATGCTGCGGGTGGAAGCGGTACATGAAGCCTTCCATCACGGTCACCTTGTGCTGGCGTGCCGCGGCTTCGATTGCTTCGATATCGGCGACGGTCAGCGCCATCGGTTTCTCGCACAGTACGTGCTTGCCGTGCTGTATGGCGCGCAACGCCCATTCGGCGTGTTCGTGGTTGGCGAGAGGCAGGTAAACGGCTTCCACTTGGGCATCGTCGAGCAGCGCGTCGAGCTTGTCATAAGTCCGGACTCCCTGTTGTTGCGGCGCGTATTTCGCCAGTGTCTCGGCGGCTGCTCCGGGACGGCGGCTGGCAATGGCGACCAGTTCGGCATTCGAGGCATCGACGATGGCGGGCATCAGGCGTTCGTTAACGCGCGCGGCACCAAGTATGCCCCAACGGAGTTTTCGGTCAGTCATGATTCATCCTTTTTGCGAATTAACGTGCACATCATAGTGTCGCAGGAATCGGTGATCGTCTCCACCGCAAGGGCTTTGACAGCATCGACCGATCCGCCCCGTCCGCCCGACTCTCGCACTTGACACCGGTTCAGCGCGAGCGCATGGTTGCTTGAATGGAGAGCACATGGGGAGTGCTTTGAATTTCTTTACTAACGTTGCGCTTTTGTCTTGGCCGACAAGTCAAAAGAGCAATGCATTGGGTTTTAACACCCCGCAAGGAGCTCATCATGTCACTAAGATCTTTGATTTCCACCGGCACCAAACTCTGGCTCGATTCCATCGATCCCGAACTGGTCGAAAGAGACCGCGCTCTCGGGGCCACCGGCGCGACCTCCAATCCCATCATCATCGCCGACATCCTCAACACGGGCCGCTTCGACGATCATATGCGCGCCTTGCTCGATGAAGGCATGGACAATTCGGCCATCGCCTGGGAGATGACCGATTACCTGGTGCGCAACGCTCAGGAGGTGTTCTTGCCCGTTTGGGAAGAAACCCGCGGCAACGACGGTTACGTCAGTTTCGAACTCGATCCGCTCCTCGAAGACCGCGAGCTGAATCTGCCTCACGCCAAACGCGTCAAGGAGTACATCGAGCTCGGCAAGCATTGGGGCAGCGGGCACGTCAACCGCCTGATCAAGGTTCCCGCGACCCCGGCCGGGCTGGATTCGCTGGAGGAATTGGCCGCTGCCGGAATCAATCTCAACGTCACCCTCATTTTCTCCGAGCGCCAGTACAAGATCGCCCGTGAGGCCGTTTGGCGCGGTGCGCAGCGGCGCCCGAGCCTCGCTCATTTCAAGAGTGTGTACAGCATCTTCGTCTCGCGTGTGGACGTATACACGGAAAAGCAGATTCCGGAGCTCAGTCCCGACGCCCAGGGACAGGTCGGCATCGTTAACGTCAAACGTCTCTGGCAGCTTAATCAGTCCTTCTGGAAGGACAAGAATCTGCCACTCCAGCAGGAAATCGTCTTCGCCAGCACCGGCACCAAGAAACCCGGCGATCCGCCCGACAAATACGTGGAAGCCTTGGCCGGCAGCGACATCCAGACCAATCCGCCCGCGACCAACGACGCCGTCGAGAGGCTCAACAAGCAATACACGCGCAAGATCGATCAACTGCCGGCCCAGGCCGTCCTCGACGAGATCGACGCCAAGGTGGACGTGGCGAAGATGGAGCAGGTCCTGATGGACGAAGGGACGGCCAAGTTCGCCGATCCGCACAAGGCGCTGTTGAAACTCATCGCGGAAAAGCACGAGGCCCTTGCATCGACGTGATTTAGTTCGCCTATCCGTTCTAACTGCAACCACCTAAGGAGATGCCATGACCATCAAAGTTGGAGATCGCCTGCCCGAGGGCAAGCTGTACGAGTCTACCGAGTTCGACCCGGCTATCGGCTGTCCGATGAAGCCGCAACCGTTGAATGTCGGCGATCTCGTCAAGGGTAAAAAAATCGTGATTTTCGGCCTTCCGGGCGCGTATACGCCGACCTGCTCCGCGCAACATCTGCCCGGTTACGTCACGAACTTCGACAAGCTGAAAGCCAAGGATGTCGACGAAATCTGGTGCATGGCCGTCAACGATGCTTTCGTGATGGCTTCATGGGGCCGGGATCAGAAGGCCGGCGGCAAGGTGCGCATGATGGCCGACGGCAGCGCCGAATACACCCGGAAACTCGGACTCGAACTCGATTTGACCGAAAAAGGCATGGGTGTACGCTGCCAGCGCTTCGCGATGGTCGTCGACGATGGCGTCGTGAAGCATCTGGCCGTCGAGGCGCCTGGCAAATTCGAAGTCTCGAGCGCCGAGGCGATGCTCGCCCACTTATAAGAACGCCTTACTGTCTCCGGAGCCGCGGAAATCGTCACGCTGCGGCTCTTTCGCCGTCTGATGTAGAATGGCCGGCCTGTTTTCTTAACGGCACGGAACAATGCAATCAACCGATCCTTCGCTTACCGACATCCTTGGTGCCGCCGTCACGATCGCCCGTGGCGCAGGGGCCATTCTTCGAGAGGGATTCGAAACCCGTCGCGGCACTGCGGTGCAGTTCAAGACCAGCGATATCGACCCGGTCACCGAATACGACATCCGCAGCGAACAGTTCATCGTCGGCGAACTGCGCAAGCTTTTCCCTTCTCACCAAATTGTCGGCGAAGAGGGCGGAGCTTATCGCGCCGAGGAATCTCGCCCGCCTGCGCGGAATTACCTCTGGCACATCGATCCGCTCGACGGTACCGTGAACTTCGCGCACGGGTTTCCGATGTTCTGCGTATCGATGGGTTTGCTGATCGACGGCGTGCCTTCGCTCGGCGTGGTGTATAACCCCGCCACAGACGAGACATTCGCCGCCGCGCTCGGTTTGGGTGCCACGCGCAACGACCGGCCGATTCACGTGTCCGCGACGCCGGTGCTGAATCGTGCTCTGGTGATTACCGGTTTCTCCTACGATACCCATACCAGCGACAGCAATATGAAGAATTTCCTCGGCTTTCAGCGCAGCGCGCAAGCCACGCGGCGTATTGGTTCGGCCGCGCTCAACCTGTGCTATACGGCCACGGGACAGCTGGACGGACATTGGGAGATGAAGGTCAAGCCGCACGACATTGCGGCCGGCATCGTGCTGGTGCGCGAGGCGGGCGGTACCGTTACCGATTTCGACGGCGGCGACGAGATCTTGAGTACCGGCCGCATCGTTTCCAGCAACGGTCTGATTCATCGCGAGATGCTGGACGTCTTGAAAGCCGCCGACGATCGCGATTGATGGAGGAGCTTCTCCCGCGGTTATACTTTTTCGCCCGCTGTCCCGGTGAAGGACGCGGGTGTCCGCCTACCTTAAATCAATAAGGAGTCATCATGAAAATCGGCATCGCTTCTGATCACGCGGGATTCGCCTACAAGGAAGAACTGCGTACTTGGCTAAGTTCTCTTGGCCATGAGGTCGTCGACTACGGCTGTTTCAGCGACGAACGAACCGATTATCCCACGTGGATTCGCCCGTGCGCCGTGGCTGTCGCCAACGGCGAAGTCGAGCGTGGCATCGTGCTGGGCGGCAGCGGGAACGGCGAGGCCATCGTTGCCAACCGAGTCAAGGGCTGCCGCTGCGGCTATTGCTTCAACGAGGAAACCGCCTATCTCACCCGGTTGCACAACGATGCCAACTGTATCGCCATGGGCCAGCGGATCATCAGTCTCGAAATGGCAAAGAAGATCGTCGAAACCTTCCTGTCCACCGAATTCGAAGGCGGCCGGCACGTGCCGAGGATCAAGGCGATCGATGAGTGATTCGGGATGCGGCGATGTCCCCGATAAGATGCCGCTAACCGAGAGCCGTAGGATGGGCAAAGGCCAACAGGCCGTGCCCATGTTTTCAGATGTTGGCAAAGGATTGCCGACCTCCGACTTTTTTCCGTCCCATTCGGTGGGTTACGGTGCGCGTCTAGCCATGCGGCCAAATCCGGTTTCTCGCTGGCGCACCTAACCCACCCTACCATCTGCGACAGCTCAGGGCGTAGGATGTGCTGAGGGACGAAGCGCCCTTCGACTAGGCTCAGGACAAGCATCAATCGCGAACCATGCGGTTCATGCCGGACCATCCCTGTCCGGCACCGTCCGGGCGATGCTGCCGCGCAAACCGGCCTTGCCACGCTACGCTTCGTTCAGCACGTCCTATGATCTGTTCGTAGGTCGGCAATCCTTTGCCGACAACGCCGCTAAAGCCACTGTCTGCGATTGGAAGGTCGCGACTAAAACGACCCTTCCGGAACGGGCCAATCAGTCCTTTGTAATTACGGCTTGAGTGCCGAGGCTTCGCGAGCCAAGCGCGTGATTGCAGCCCAATTGCCGCTGGCGACCAAGTCTTTGGGGGTGAGCCAGGAGCCGCCCACGGCGACGACATTGGGAAGCTTGAAGAAATCCGGCGCGTTCTGCACGTTGATCCCGCCGGTCGGACAGAAACGCACGTTCGGAAACGGACCTCTGAACGAGTCGAGCATCTTGATGCCGCCCGCAGCCACGGCCGGGAAAAATTTCATGACGTCGAGGCCGGCTTCCAAGACTTGCATCACTTCGGACATGGTGGCAACGCCCGGGAAAAACGGCAGCTTGCTGTCTACGATCGCCTTCAGCAGGGTGGGCGTCGTGCCCGGCGAAACGCCGAATTGCGCACCGGCGGAAATCGCGGCATCGAGCTGAGCCGGCGTGGCGATGGTGCCAACGCCGACGATCGCGTCCGGGATTTCTTGCTTGATCACCCGTACGGCGTCCAGGCCGGCGGCGGTACGCAAGGTGATTTCTAATACGCGAATGCCGCCTTCCACCAAGGCGCGGGACAGCGGTACCGCGTCTTCCACGCGGTCCACCACCATCACGGGCATGACACTGGTCGCGGCAATGATCTGGTCAAGGTTCATAACAGGAATCTCTTCGTCGGTTGCAAAAAAGGAGAGCCGTGTCAGTCGTCGAACTGGAAAGTGGCGCCGCCGCGTTCCGCGGTGTCGGCCAGTTGGCGCAAGCCGGTGAACAGCTCGCGTCCGCAGCCGAACTGGTTGCGCGACAGGTCGGCCGTGGCGAGCTCGCGGCTGTTCCATTCGGCGGCCGGGACCTCGGCCTCCAGGCGGCCTTCCACCGCATCGAGCACCAGCATGTCGCCATCGCGCACCTTGGCGAGCGGGCCGCCCATCACGCACTCGGGCGAAATGTGAATCGCGGCTGGAACTTTTCCTGAGGCGCCGGACATGCGGCCGTCCGTAACCAGGGCCACCTTGAATCCGCGCTCCTGGAGGACCGCGAGCGAGGGGGTGAGCTGATGCAGTTCCGGCATGCCGTTAGCGCGCGGCCCCTGGAAACGGACTACGGCGATGAAGTCCCGTTCCAGTTCGCCGCGTTTGAAGGCGGCAATCAAGTCTTCCTGGTCGTCGAATACGATGGCGGGGGCGCGCACCACCCGGTTTTCGGGTGCGACAGCCGAGACCTTAATCACCCCGCGGCCGAGATTGCCGGTAACCAGGCGCAATCCGCCGTCCGAGCTGAACGGTTCGCCGGCCGGTGCCAGTACCGCGGTATCGAGGCTCTTCTCGCTGGCGGGGCGAAAGGCCAGTTGACCATTGTCGAGCCAGGGTTCTTCCGCCCAGCGGCGCAGACCCAGCCCCAGGACGGTCTGGACGTCTTCATGCAGAAGCCCTGCATCCAGCAGTTCGCGAATCAAAAAGCCCATACCGCCGGCGGCGTGGAAATGGTTGACATCCGCTTTGCCGTTGGGATAGACGCGGGCCAGCAGCGGAACGACCGCCGACAGATCGTTGAAGTCGTCCCAGTTGATTTCTATCCCGGCGGCTCGCGCGATGGCGATCAGGTGAATCGTGTGGTTGGTCGAGCCGCCCGTCGCCAGCAGGCCGACGATTCCGTTGACCACGGCGCGTTCGTCCACGACGTCGCACAGGCTCGGGGAGGATTTGTCCTGGGCGAGTCGTACTGCTTGCCGTGTGGCGGCGCGGGTCAATGCTTCGCGAAGTTCGGTGCCCGGGCTCACGAAGGCCGACCCGGGCAATTGCAGGCCCATGATTTCCATCAGCATCTGGTTGCTGTTGGCGGTGCCGTAGAACGTGCAGGTTCCGGCGCTGTGATAGGACGCCATCTCGGATTCGAGCAGGGCTTCTCGGCCGACCTTGCCTTCGGCGAACAGCTGTCTGACTTTGGCTTTCTCGGCGTTCGACACCCCCGAGGCCATTGGACCGGCGGGCACGAAAATGGCGGGCAGATGCCCGAAACGCAGCGCTCCGATCAAAAGGCCCGGAACGATCTTGTCGCAGACGCCGAGGAACAGATTGGCATCGAACACGCGGTGGGCAAGCGCCACGGCCGTAGACATCGCGATCACGTCGCGCGAGAACAAGGAGAGTTCCATGCCGCTTTGGCCCTGAGTCACGCCGTCGCACATCGCCGGGACGCCGCCGGCAACCTGCGCGGTCGCCCCCGCTGCCCGCGCCTCGGCTTTAATCACCGCCGGGTATTGTTCGTACGGTTGATGCGCCGAGAGCATGTCGTTATACGCCGTCACGATGCCGATGTTCGGGACTGTGGCGGCTTTCAACACCAGTTTGTCATTGGTCGGCATCGCGGCGTAGGCATGCGCCACGTTGGTGCAGGCGATGCGATTGCGCTCGACGCCTTTCTGACGGGCGCGTTTCATGCGCTCCAGATAGGCCTGACGCTTGGTTTGGCTGCGGGCGCGAATGCGCTCGGTGACGGCGAGCAATGTGGGATGTAGGGACATATGTTTCCGGCTGAAGTGGCGTCTTGTTCGGGTTGCGTCGGCGATGGGCAAGAGCATGCCCTGCAACGGGGCGCAGGCGCCACATTTAATCCAAGCCGCAAAAGCGTGTCAAGAAACGCGGCCGTTCGGCCCAGGGGCGGCTGGACAGTGGGAGGGGCGGCGAGTAGTATTGCAAGGTTTTTTCATCCGGGTTTTCCGGGTCTGCCTTTATACAACATGAGCTCGGCCGAGCCATAATCGGCACGATCTTTAACAAGAGGTTTCTGCGGTGAGTCAGCTCCCATTTCCCCAATCGTTCAACCTGGTTTTTTTTGGCGGTGCCGGTGATCTGGTCACGCGCAAATTATTGCCGGCGATGTACCAGTGCCATAAGACCGGCCGGCTGGTGGAGTCGGGCCGCATCCTCTGTCTCGATCTGCTGGACCTGACGCAAGAGGCTTTCCTCGCCATGGTGGATGACAAGGTCAGGCAATTCGTGCCCAAGGCCGACTGGGACGATGCGGTGTGGGCGACGTTTCTCTCGCGCCTGACCTACCTGAAACTCGATGCCACCCAGCAGGAGCAATACGTGGCATTGAAAACCTTGCTGAAGCAGTCCCCTGCCGAGGTAACCGTATTCTATCTGTCCACCGCACCGTTCCTGTTTGCGACGATTTGCAGCAATCTCACCCGGCAAGGGCTTAATGGTCCGAATAGCCGCGTCGTGCTGGAGAAGCCGCTGGGGCACGATCTGGCATCGAGCAATGCGATCACCGCGGATGTGGATCGGTTCTTCTACGAAAAACAAGTCTATCGAATCGATCATTACCTGGGTAAGGAGTCGGTACAGAACCTGATGGCGCTGCGCTTCGGCAACTCGTTGTTCGAACCGCTGTGGCGCCGAATGTGGATCAGCAACGTTCAGATCACGATTGCCGAAGATGTCGGAATCGGCAGCCGCGGAGGGTTCTACGACAAAACCGGCGCATTGCGCGACATGGTGCAAAACCATTTGCTGCAACTGTTGTGTTTTGTCGCGATGGAGCCGCCGGCCAGCCTCGATTCCGACGCGATCCGCAACGAAAAGCTCAAGGTGCTCGAGTGTCTGGTGCCGTTCACTCGGGAAGATGTTTTGACCAAGACCGTACGCGGGCAATACCGCGCGGGCGTTTCGGGCGGCCGTCAGGTGAAGGGATATTTGGAAGAGGACAATATCCCGGCCGGCAGCAAGACGGAAACCTTCGTGGCCATCAAGGCGGAGATCGCCAATTGGCGTTGGGCCGGAGTGCCGTTTTATCTGTTCACCGGTAAACGCTTGCCGACTCGGTTGGCTGAAATCGTTGTCCATTTCCATGATGTGCCGCATCATATCTTTCCTCTGCCGAGCAGCGGTTCGCGCGCGCCGTCCAAGCTGGTCATCCGCCTGCAGCCGGACGAATACATTCGTTTGTACCTCAACGCCAAGGCACCGGGCGATTCGATGGAGCTTCAGCCGGTGTCGCTCGATCTCGACTTCTCGGGAAAATTCAAGGGCCGCCGGGCCGAGGCATACGAACGCCTGCTGCTCGATACCATCCGTGGCAACCAGGCGCTGTTCGTGCGCCAGGACGAGCTGGAGCTGGCCTGGCGCTGGGTCGAGCCGATTCTGAACACGTGGGCCGCCGATCCGAGCGGTCCGAAACCTTATGCGGCAGGAACCTGGGGGCCGTCCGCATCTTCCGAGCTGCTGTCGCGCGACGGTTTTGGCTGGCATGACGAGGGTTAAGACATGGTAGACATTCGATGGTTTGACGATAACGCAAGCCTCGCACCGGCACTCGCCGCCGCGGTGGCTGCCGACTTGCGCGCGGTGTTGCAGACCGAGCCTCGGGCCGCGTTGGCCGTATCGGGCGGCCGGTCGCCGGTGCCCGTGTTCGAAGCTTTGCGCGACGAAGACTTGGACTGGGCACGCGTGGTCGTCACGCTAGTGGACGAGCGATGGGTGCCTGAAACCGATCCGGCCAGCAATGCCGCCCTGGTCAAGACTCATCTGCTGCAAGGTCGCGCGGCGGCGGCTCGTTTCGTGCCGCTCTATACCGGCAATGCGTCCGCCGAAGACGCCGAGGCGATCTTGGCGGCCACTTTCGAAAGCCTGCCCCTGCCATTCGCGGCGCTGATTCTCGGCATGGGAGACGACGGTCACACCGCCTCGCTATTCCCAGCCAGTCCCAATTTAGACGCCGGTTTGGCTCTGGGAGGTTCGGTCGCGGATACGCCGCCCTGTCTCGCTCAAGTGGGCGCAGTCGCGCCAACCGAACGCATGAGTATGACCTTGCCTTGGATTTTGCACGCCCGACGAGTCTATCTACAGTTCGGCGGCGCCAATAAGGCGGAGGTGTTCACTGCCGCGCTGGCTGAGCCGAACCGTCAATACCCCGTGAGCTTCGTGCTCACGCAAACGCAGACGCCCGTGGTGGTGTTCGCTGCAAGAAGCTGAGTCAAAAAACTACGGCGCATCGGCCGATCGTGCGGCGCGTCGTCTTTTAACGTGCACGAAGGTCATTGAAGGCTCGTTTCTACGGGGGATTCAAGCCCGAGGACGGAAAGGTCGACATATCTCTGAGGGGCGGATTAAAGCTCGAGGACGGAAATTCTCTCAGCGGCGGATTGAAACCGCTCGGCTGCGAGATCACGGTTACGGGCGATTCGGTCACGATTCTGACGACGGTGCCGGATTCTCCGCCGATCTGCAAGGGCACTCGGGCGACGGAATCGGGCGTTCCGGTCAGCGACAATAAGATCAAATCACCCGAGCTTACCTGTGCCTGCCCCCGGATTTCTCCTTCCGGAAATGCGGCCGAGCTGACATTCACGAAGATGTTGCCGTCTCTCATGGCCGCAGCCAAATCCGGAAGCGTGGCTATGTTTCTTCCGATCGTGGAAACGCAATCTACCCCTTGAATGATATTGGCTCCGGTTATGGTCGATTGTACTTGCAGTGTGCCGTCCCAGCTGCCCTGAATCGCATTCAGAAGCGGAACGATTGCGGGCCCGGGCGCGCCTACTGGACCGCAATGCAGCTGGATTCCGGTGACGTTTACCCCATTGGTGAGAGCCAAGATGAACGACATCACGGTTTCGTCCGGATTGAATTCGAAACCCGCTTGGCCCGACATCGAGGTGGTCACTGGTGCGGGTATTTCCTCGGAACCGCTGAGAACAGCGTCGAACCGAAGGGGCAAGGTGTTTCCGTTGCTTCCATGAGCCATGCCCGCGGCAATAATCGAACAGAGCAGTATCGGTACAGTGCGGCGGTTCACGTCTGATCTCCTTAGTCGTATCTATCCACCGGAAACATCGAGCGAACGCGAATCTCCCACGTTACCAGCGACGTCGATGACTTTTCCCGGCAATCCGGGTGCACTGTCGGTTTTCTCTAGGATAAGGCTTTAACCTGAGACAAATACTTTTCCGGAGATGTTCCGAGTGATGTCGGGGCGGGTCGCCCCAATCGAACGTTTGTAGTGTTGATCGTCGAAGGCTCGGAAGTGTAAACAGTCGTACCCGATGCGCTATAGTTGCTCCTTCGAATGTTTTCGCAGAATGGCCTTAAGAAGATGGAGACAAGGGCTGCCAGACGTGTCCGCTTATACGGGACGTTGCGGTTTCGCCGGATTCGTCAGGCCCGATACACGCTACCGGAGGGTTTAATGAAGAAATGCTTGTCCTTCGTTGTTCTGTGCTTTGTCGTCGCTTTCGGTTCCGCGAGTAAAGCCGAGGTATATAAGGTAACGGGTCCCGACGGAAAAGTGACGTACACCGATAGTCGTGCGGAAGGCGGCAACAGTGCCAAAGTCGAACTCGTCGAGATCGACTCTTACTCGGGCTCGCCCGAAGTTTCATCGGTTGAAGACGCCGCGGTATCCCAGAAAGTGACGATTTTTACCACCGAATGGTGCGGCGTGTGCCGGAAGGCGAAATCGTATATGGCAAGCCACGGTATTGCCTACGATGAATTCGATATCGAGAAATCTCGGTCCGCCAAGACTCGATTCGATCAGCTCGGTGGCAGGGCCGTTCCGGTCATCCTGGTCGGAAATGAAAAAATGACCGGATTTTCCCCGACCAAGCTTGAGACCATGCTGAAGGACGCTGGCATTTGATTTTCGAATCCGCCGTAGTATCCGATCGTGTAGAGATGCCGCAGGGACATCTACCGGGGAGAAGGTCGGCGTGTACGGAATCCAAGAGTTCATTTGACTTATGCAAGGGATGAGAAGATATGCAGCCGGAGAAGCAGAGAGTTTCGATTGTTCGATGGGCCCGGTGGGCCATAGTCATTGCTGTCGCGTTGGTCGTATTGATCGTGGCCGCCTTGTTTATCGTGGGCAGAAAACCGCCTACCGAAGAGGTTATCCCGCCGGTTCCGCCGGCGCCTCAGGAGCCCGGTAGAGCACCGATTCCGGAGCCGCAAGTAGAGGTTCCGGCTGCGGTCGAAATTTCCATCGCGGGACAGGGCGGGCCTGGTTGCGAAGCCGAGAAGAATGCACACGAAGTGATCGTCAAGGAAATGGGCGGGAAGGATATTTTCGACGCTTACGAAAAAGGCGTGTTGCTGACCGACGAGGAAGGCGTGACGAATAAGTATTACTTGGATGTCGATGGCGTGCCGGAAGACAAGAAGTCCCAACTGCCGGTCCTGTTCGCAACGGGAAACCATCTGAAAGTGCGATATGTGATTTGCGGGAGCGGAGGACTTCGGTTTCTGACGTCCGTACAGGCGCAGCCGAACGGTTGATGGAAGAAGGCTTGTTTCAGTTTGCGCTAACGGCTTTTCTGACTTTGGCCGTGGTCGTTGATCCGCCCGGCGCGGCACCGATGTTTATCGCTTTGACCCGCGGACTGGGAAAAAGCGAGCGGCGCAAGACCTTGAGCCGCGCTTTGCTCATCGCTTTCGGCGTAACGGTTTTTTTTCTGCTGGCCGGCAAATATCTGCTCGCGCATCTCGGGGTTACCGTGCACGCGTTCGCGATCAGCGGAGGCATTCTCCTTTTCGTGACCGCAATGCCCATGCTGTTCGGGCAGCGTGCCGGCCTTCAGGCGCCTAAAGTCGAGGAAAAGCGCACGGCAGGCGAAGACATCGCGATTTTCCCGCTCGCAATACCCTTGCTTTCCGGGCCCGGCACCATTACCGCCGTTCTGCTGCTAGCCAATAGAGCCGGTACGGATACCCGTCGCATGAGCGTGCTTGCCGGCGTCATCGCCGCAATTTATCTGATCACGTGGTTGCTGTTGTACGTCAGCGAAATCGTTACGGGATACCTCGGCGAAAGCAAGGTGCATATCATTACCCGCGTCCTTGGCATCGTGCTTGCGGCGCTTGCGGCGCAATTCGTTCTCAACGGCATCGCGGGTTTTTACCATTCTTTGATCCATCCTTTAAATCAACTGCAATAAAACCATGAAAGTACTGATAGTCGGCGGCGGCGGGCGTGAGCACGCTTTAGCCTGGAAAGCAGCGCAGTCTCCCAAAGTGGAGACGGTTTTCGTCGCACCCGGCAATGCCGGAACGCTTGCCGAACCGAAAGTGGAGAATCGTCCGATTGCGGCCGAGGATATTCCGGGCTTGTTGGCATTCGCTAAGGAGCGGGCCATCGATCTTACGATCGTCGGTCCCGAAGCTCCGTTGGTGGCCGGCATCGTGGACGAATTCCGCGCGGCGGGGCTCAAGTGCTTCGGCCCCACTCGGCTTGCCGCGCAGCTTGAGGGCTCCAAGGCATTCTGCAAGGATTTTCTGGCTCGCCACGGTATTCCGACCGCCGAATACCAAACGTTTACGGCGGTCGACGAGGCGGTCGCCTATATCCGGCGAAAAGGTGCGCCGATCGTGATCAAGGCGGACGGATTGGCCGCCGGCAAGGGTGTGGTCATCGCTCAGTCGGAACACGAGGCGGTAGATGCCGTAACCGACATGTTGTCGGGCAATGCCTTCGGTTCTGCGGGCCATAGAGTCGTGGTCGAGGAATTCCTGAGGGGCGAGGAAGCCAGCTTCATTGTCATGGCCAACGGGCTGGACGTCCTGCCCATGGCGACGTCCCAGGATCACAAGGCGCGGGACGACGGAGACAAAGGCCCCAATACCGGCGGTATGGGCGCTTATTCGCCGGCCCCGGTGGTGACGCCGGAAATCCATGATCGCATCATGAAGGAAGTGATCGAGCCCACGCTGCGCGGAATGGCGGCGGACGGCATCCCTTACTCCGGCTTTCTTTATGCCGGGGTGATGATCACGCCGGACGGCACGCCCAAGGTGCTCGAGTTCAACTGCCGTTTCGGCGACCCCGAAACCCAGCCAATCATGATGCGGCTCAAGAGCAATCTGGTCGATCTGTGTCTTGGCGCAGTGGAAGGGCGCTTGAGCCGGGTTAGCGCCGAATGGGATGAGCGCGCGGCACTGGGTGTGGTATTGGCGGCGGGCGGATACCCCTTCGATTACGACAAAGGCGACGAAATCGAGGGCTTGCCGGAAAGGGAGGGGGCCGATACCAAAGTCTTTCATGCCGGTACGGCGCGGTCGGACGGCAAGATCGTTACTGCCGGGGGACGCGTGCTCTGTGTGTGCGCCTTGGGCGAATCCGTTCTGGAAGCTCAGCGGAAAGCGTATGAAAAGGTGCGAGAAATCCGCTGGGAAAACATGTATTACCGCACCGACATCGGCTACCGGGCTATAGGCCGCTGACCGGGTTGAAGATGGGCGATCAGCGCGGCGCGGTTTTTAGCGGCAGGTTCACGACCTGCGGATAACCGTCGAGTTCGAGCCCGATGCGCAGGATTTTGGCGCTTCGGGCTTCTTCTTTTCCGGGAAAAAACAGATAGCCGTAAGCCAGTTCCCCTGGTTGCAATCGCTGGTTGCGCAGCGATTTTCCGATCAAATCCCGGCGTATGCGGTCTTCCAGGTCTTGCGAGTCTTGTCCTCCGCCGACGATTGCTCCGACACCGGCGCCCGCGGCGGCGTGTTCGGGCAGATCGTTGCTGAGTCCGTCGCCAAACCCGCCGTACAAGATCATCCCGATAGCGAACGAGGTCAGCGCACCGGCACCGGCGCCCCATGCGGCGCCTCGCGCCGCATTGCCCATCAGGGTGCCGAACTGCATGGCACTCGCCACGCGGTTATGGGCTTGCTCGCCGGTCAGCAGCGGCCACGCCTGGGCATCCTGATCGATCAGAAACGTTTGCTGCGGGTTGACCCTGACGACGCTCGCGCTTTGATTATCGATGAGGAGACGTACCGGGAGTAGTCCGGCTTTGCGTATGTCGAATCCGAACGCTTGCTCTGCCTGTTCGGGATCAGCGTAAGCTTCTGCCGCCACGCGAGCACCCTCCACGTCCACGTGATCGCGGTTCGACGAGGGCAGCGGCACGGGAGGAATGCGGTTCTCATAGGTCATACAGGAAACCAGCAGGGCGCACATCAATAAAAGCGCGCGTCGGCCGGCCGGGAGGAAAATCGGTAGTGTCGGAGATTGTTTCATTTTCTGAGAGGCCGGATCGGAGCAATCCGCGCGCTGCGGGACGATGACTTCAATTATAATCCATCGTTTTGAAGCGCCTGCGAATCGACTCACTCAAGAGGGATATACGTTACTCATGTTTCAAGAGAACGAAATTTCCGAAAGGACTTTATCGCCCGCTCAACAGGATGTGCAACGGCTCTTCCAGTTTGTGGCGGCCCAGGTAATCGGACAGGATACTCTGATCGAGCGGATGCTGATCGCGCTGCTCGCGGATGGGCACATTCTCGTGGAAGGTGCGCCCGGCCTTGCCAAGACTCGGGCGATCAACGTGCTGAGCCGGGCCGTCGAGGGCGATTTTCACCGCATTCAATTTACCCCGGACTTGCTGCCGGCCGATCTGACCGGCACCGAGATCTATCGTCCTCAGGACGGTTCGTTCCATTTTCAGCCCGGACCGTTGTTCCATAATTTGGTGCTGGCCGACGAGATCAACCGTTCGCCGGCCAAGGTGCAGTCGTCCCTGCTCGAAGCGATGGCGGAACGCCAGATTACCGTCGGTCGCGTGACCTACAAGCTGCCGGATCTGTTCATGGTGATGGCGACACAAAATCCCATCGAACAGGAAGGAACGTATCCGCTGCCCGAGGCGCAGTTGGACCGTTTCATGCTGTATATCCGGATCGGTTATCCCGAAGCCCAGTACGAGCGCGCGATTCTGCGGCTGGTGCGGGAAGAATCCCGGCGCGGACGTGCCGCCTCGGAGGCGGAGTTCAAGTCCGTCAGCCAAGAGACCTTGTTTACGGCGCGGCAAGAAGTGCTCGATCTCTATATGGCCGATACCCTGGAGGAATATCTGCTGCAACTGGTGCTGAGTACCCGCAACCCCGGAGCTTACGGCAAGGAACTCGAACGCTGGCTGCAATACGGCGCGAGTCCCCGCGCCAGCATAGCCCTGGACCGGTGCGCCCGTGCCCGAGCCTGGCTGTACGGACGCGATTACGTGACGCCCGAGGACATTCAATCCATTGCTCCGGACGTGCTGCGCCATCGCTTGATCTTGAGCTATGAGGCGGAAGCGGAAGGCGTGTCGTCGGACCGCGTTGTCCAGGAGCTGCTTCGCCGGGTAGCCGTGCCTTAACCGGGCCGCTTGCGCCGATGTGCTAAAGTTCAATAAGCACATCAGACCCTTTTCGTCGGCGAAGCGGTGCGAAATCATCGTCGCTACTCGCTCGCCGGCGGCTTTAGAAAACGAGATTACAGAGATATAGCCCGATACATGCAGCCATTCCAAGCGGAATTTATCGAATACGCACTCCAATGCGGCGTCTTGCGCTTCGGTGATTTCACCCTGAAGTCCGGTCGGCACAGTCCGTATTTCTTCAATACCGGGCTCTTCGACACCGGAGCCCGTCTGGCAAAGCTCGGCGAGTTCTATGCCAAGACCATGTTGCACGAGGGCATCAAGGCCGATGTCTTGTACGGCCCGGCTTATAAAGGTATCCCCCTGGTTTGCGCCGCGGCCATGGCCCTGGCCCGGGAAACCGGGGAGGAAGTCCCGTTCGCCTTCAATCGCAAGGAGGCCAAGGATCACGGCGAGGGCGGTTCGCTCGTGGGAGCGCCGCTTACAGGTTCGGTGCTGATCGTCGACGACGTGATTACGGCTGGTACCTCGGTGAGGGAGTCGGTGGACATCATCCGGGCTGCCGGGGCGGTACCAAGCGGCGTTCTGATCACCCTGGATCGGCAGGAAAAGGGACGGGGCGAGCTTTCCGCGGTGCAGGAAGTCGCCAATCAGTTTCAGTTGCCGGTTTATTCCATCGTCACGCTGCGCAATATTCTCGAATTTCTTCAGAAGGCCAATCGTCGCACGGACGTTGAAGCGATTCGGGAATACCAGTCCCGATTCGGCGTGTTATGACACCTCTAACCGGTTTTCGCGTTGCCTGGATCACGTTTGCCGTCGCCGTTTATGGGGCGGGTAGCGATGCCGCGACTTACCGGTGGGTCGACGAAAAAGGCGCCGTGCATTACTCCGACCGGGTTCCGCCCGAGGAGGCCAAGCACCGCCGCTCCAAGCTCGATGCCCAAGGGCATGAGGTGGAAGTGCTCGAGGGGGCCAAGTCGCCGGAGCAAATCGAGGGCGAAAACCAGCTCAAACAGTTGCGTCTCGACCAGGAGCGGATTTTGGCCGGGCAGCGGGATCGGGATTTGGCGCTGCTCAGAACCTACCGCAGCGAGGAGGAGATCAACCTGGCCTTGCAAGGAAAATTGAACATGCTGGATTCCTTGATCAAGGTGACCGAAGCCAATCAACAGCGCCAACAGGCGTTATTGGACGGACAGGAAAAGCGCGCCGCAGATCTGGAGAAAAAAGGGCAGGCGGTTCCGAAAAGTCTACGCGACACAATGGAAGCGGCACGACGACAGATCGCCGGTCACGAGGCGAAAATAAAGCGCATCGAAGCCGAAAAAGCCTCAATTTCGGATAGCTTTGCCAAGGACATCGCTCGCTTCAAAGCGATCAACGACCCGAAGCGCGGCTTGAGATGGCATCAAACCTGGATCGAGTCGCCGAATAGCGCGGATAAGTCCGATACCGGGAACATCATCGTCAGCGCTGTTTCCTGCTCAGCGGGAGCGATGTGCGATAAGGCGTGGAGTCTTGCGCGTGCTTACCTGCTCGAGCATACCGATGCGCCGTTATCCATCGATAACGACAAAATCCTGCAAACGGCGGCTCCCCGTGACGAGCGGGAGTTCACTACAACCGTTACCCGCATCACCCGCAAAACCGAGAACGTCATTTTTCTCGACATACGGTGCCGGCCGTCGACAGTCGGCGAAACGCTTTGCGCAAGTCCTGAAATCCGCCAGATTCGTGCCGGTTTCAAGCCATACGTGGAAGCCGGTTTGGCCGGTCCTGGGTGAGTTTCGTGAGCGGGCACCTCGAAAAACTTCGAGGTGCCCGAACGGGGTAGGGATGCCCCGTCGTTTTCGGCCGCCTAAGCCGTTGAAAACGTAAGCCAAGCCCAAACGCGGTTTGGGCTTGGCGAAGAGAAAAACCGCCGGGAAGGCGGTTTTTTCGAGGTTTCAAGCGACGGTTCCGTTAGCGACGCATCAGGAGCGTGCCGATTCCCTGATCGGTGAAAAGCTCCAGCAGCACGGCGTGGTCGATCCGTCCGTCGATGATGTGAACGCTGGCGACGCCGCCTTTGAGAGCGTCCGTGGCGCAGCGCACCTTCGGGATCATGCCGGAGGTAATGGTGCCGTCCGAGATCAAATCGTCCACTTCGGACAGGGATAGCCCGGTCAATAGACTTCCTTCCTTGTCCAGAATGCCCTTGGTGTTGGTTAAAAGTATCAGCTTTTCGGCTTTCAAGACCTCCGCCATTTTGCCCGCCACCAAGTCGGCATTGATGTTGTAGGAAAAACCGTCGGCACCGACGCCGATCGGTGCGATGACCGGGATGAAATCCCCCTGTACCAGCATGTCCACCACGGACGAGTCGATGCTCTCGACCTCGCCGACATGGCCCAGATCGATGATCTCGGGTTCCTCGGTTTCCGGAGAGCGCTGCTTGACCACGATCTTGCGGGCACGCACCAGGTCGCCGTCCTTGCCGCTCAGTCCGACCGCCGAGCCGCCATGCCGGTTGATCAAATTGACGATTTCCTTGTTGACCAGGCCGCCGAGCACCATTTCGACCACGTCCATGGTTTCGGCATCGGTCACCCGCATGCCTTGCACGAATTCGCTGGTCTTGCCCAAACGTTGCAGCAGATTGCCGATTTGGGGGCCGCCGCCGTGGACGACGACCGGATTGATGCCGACGAGCTTCAGCAACACGATGTCCCGGGCGAAGCTGTTCTTGAGCCGTTCCTCGGTCATGGCATTGCCGCCGTATTTGACGACTACGGTTTTGCCTTTGAAGCGCCGGATGTAAGGCAGCGCTTCGATAAGGACGTGGGCGATGTGGGTTGCGGAGTTGATTTCGATGGCTTCTTGCTTTTTCACGGATGACTCCAGGAGAGTGGGGCGGAAGCACGCTGTTCCGCCGGATGTCTGAATCCTATTGATGCCCCGTATGTCCGAAGCCTCCAGCGCCTCTTCGGCTGGTTTCGAAGTCATCGACCCGTTCGAATTCCACCTGCACTACCGGCACGAACACCATCTGCGCGACACGGTCGCCGATCTGGATTTCGAAGGATTCGGTTCCCCGGTTCCAGCAGGAGACGAAAACCTGGCCCTGGTAATCGGAATCGATCAGGCCGACCAAATTGCCGAGCACGATGCCGTGCTTGTGTCCGAGTCCCGAGCGCGGCAACAGCACGGCGGCAAGTCCTGGATCTTCGATGTGGATGGCGAGCCCCGTCGGAATCAGTTTGGATTCGCCCGGCTCGAGCCGTAGCGGTTCGTCGAGGCAGGCCCTAAGATCCAGCCCGGCCGCGCCGGAGGTGGCGTAATGGGGCAGGGGAATCTCGCTCCCGAGGCGCTTATCTAGGATTTTTAGCTGAATTTTGCGCATGATAACGTTCGGCAATGAGTCGTATGAGTTGTTCGGCAATGGTTTTCTTGGGGGCCAGCGGCAGATAGGTGTGGCCGCCGTTCCAGCAGACGAAGAGCGCGTTGTCGTCGTTTTCGAATCCGCCTTTGTCGCGCGCGACCCAGTTGGCGGCCACCATGTCCAGCGACTTGGCGGCGAGCTTTTGCCGGGCGTAATCTTCGAGTTTATCGGTCTCGGCGGCGAAGCCCACGGTGAACGGGCGTTTCGGCGAGGCGCTGACGGCGCTCAGTATGTCCTGGGTCTTACGCAGTGTCAGAACCATTTCCGACTGGTTTTTCTTGATTTTTTGGTTCGCTGTGGTTTCCGGGGAATAGTCAGCCACCGCCGCGGCGCCGATATAGATATTGGCGGACGGGACCTTGTCCATGACGCAGCGGTACATGTCCGCGGCGCTCTCGACCCATGAGACCTCGTGTACGTTCGGGACCTTCAGGGCCGTGGGGCCGGTCACCAGACTGACCTTCGCGCCAGCCCGCCCGGCGGCCTCGGCGAGTGCATAGCCCATCTTGCCCGAGCTTCGGTTGCTGATGTAACGCACCGGATCGATGGGTTCGCGGGTAGGGCCAGCGCTGATCAGGACCGACAGTCCGGCCAGAACGCCGCCTCCGAAGAAGCTTTCCAACTCCTCCAAAATCCGTTGCGGTTCTAAGAGCCGGCCCATGCCGACCTCGCCGCAGGCCTGATCGCCTTCCGCCGGCCCGAGTATTCGAACGCCCCGGTCGGACAGGCGGCGGACGTTCTCTTGGGTCGCCGGGTTGTCCCACATGGCCTGGTTCATGGCGGGGGCGAAGGCGATCGGGGCGCGGGTTGCCAGGCACACCGTCGACAAAAGATCGTCGCCGAGTCCGATCCGGAGCTTGGCAATGAAATCGGCCGTGGCCGGCGCGATCAGCACCAGATCCGCCCACCGGGCCAGGCTGATATGCCCCATGGCCGATTCCTCGCCGGTATCGAGCAACTCGGTATGCACCGGATTGCCAGAAAGCGCCTGAAACGTCAGCGGAGAGACGAAAGCCGTCGCTGCATGGGTCATGACGACCCGTACCGAGGCGCCGGCATTACGCAAAAGTCTGGTCAGTTCGGCAGCTTTGTAGGCGGCGATACCGCCCGTAACACCCAAAACGATGTTTTTACCGGTGAGATAGGTCAATGTTGGCTGGTTTCGATAAGAGGTTGAGCCGCCGCATTATGGCAAGTTTGCGTTACGGCTTCTATGCTTTGCTGCGATTCGGTTTGAAACACTTTATTGGACGGGGGGAGCTATGCCCATCACGGATTGGCCCGACGACGAAAGACCGCGGGAAAAGCTGCTTCAAAAAGGACCGCTGGCGTTGTCGGATGCGGAGCTGCTGGCGATTTTCCTGCGCACGGGGGTCAAAGGCAAGACTGCGGTGGATCTGTCTCGCGAACTGCTCAACGAGTTCGGCTCGCTGAGGGCATTGCTGGAAAGCGACTTCGAACGGTTCAGCCGCAGCCGCGGGCTCGGGACGGCCAAATATGCCTTGCTTCAGGCCGTGCTCGAAATGGCCCGAAGACATCTCAAGGAGACGCTCCGGCGCGGAAGCGCGCTAACCAGTCCCGACCTGACCCGCCGCTATCTCGCCGCGCAGTTGCGCAGCCATCCTCACGAGGTATTCGCGGCTCTCTTTCTCGACAATCAGCACCGGATCATCGAATTTGAAGAACTGTTCCGGGGCACCATAGATGGAGCCAGCGTCTATCCTAGGGAAGTGGTTAAAAAGGCCTTGTCCTTCAATGCCGCGGCCGTGATATTCGCCCACAACCATCCTTCGGGCATCGCCGAACCCAGCGAGGCCGACAAGCACATCACGCACAGGCTCAAGCAAGCCTTGTCGCTCATCGATATACGCGTGCTCGATCATTTCATCGTTGGTGACGGGGAAGCCTATTCTTTCGCTGAGCACGGGTTGATATAGTGCGTTGCTAAGCGATCTTGTCGATGGAGCCGAACATGCAGCGTGTACCCGAGCCGGAATTGATGGACGAGGAAGATCAGGCCCGTGCCTATGCGGAAGCGGATTTTTCCGAGCCGCACGATCATTTCGTCTCCCTGTTTCGATCCGCGTTTCCGGACGACACGCTGGCCGGCGCAGTTCTCGACTTAGGCTGCGGTTCGGCCGACGTAACCGTGCGTTTCGCCCGCGCCTTTCCGAATTGCCGGATCGACGGCGTGGACGGCGCCGAAGCCATGCTCGAGTTCGGCCGTAAAGCCGTTCGCTCGGCAGGCTTGGAGCAGCGTATCCGGCTGATCAGAGCCTATCTTCCCGATGCCACCTTACCGCTGACGTCTTACGATGCGGTGATCTCGAATTCGCTGCTCCATCACCTGGCCGATCCCATGGTGTTATGGGCGTCCGTGAAGCGGTGGGGAAAATCCGGCGCGCCGATTTTTATTATGGACCTGCTGCGGCCCGAGAGCGAAGAGCAGCTAAACGAACTGGTCCGGCAGTATGCGGCCGACGCGCCGGAGGTGCTGAAACGGGATTTCTCGAACTCCCTTCGTGCGGCTTACCGGCCGGATGAAATCCGCGCGCAATTGGAGAAAGCCGGCCTAGCCGATTTTGCCGTCACTATCGTCAGCGATCGTCATCTCGTCGTGTCGGGCCGACTTTCTTTGCTGGAAACCCAGCGTTAAGCGGGTGACCGAGGCCGCTTTCATGGCCGAATAGAGTCATTTCTTGCACGACGCATTTGTCGCGTTGACTCGAGGACCGCCGCCGATTCTGTCGTTGCTCCGGACTCCGGGCAAGACGCTCAGCACATTGTCGCCCGTGCCGCCTTAATGGCTCGGCGACACGGATCACCCTTATGCCGCATCTGTGTAAACATCTCAGACGCGGCGAATCGTCCCGGCGCATTGCTCGGCGTGTCACGGGAGGAGGCGCAGTAGAAAGGCTAAAGACAACATCGGACGCTGTGGAAAACAATCATCGTATCTGGCTGTCAAGTCCAATATAGCCGTATGGTGCAAATACCCTTGGCGGTTAGCCTAAGCGCCTTGTACTGCAAGGGTAATTGTTCTAATGTAGGCTTTTTATTAGGACTTTAGAACGATAAAGGGCGGCCATGGCCATTCGGAATGCATTTTATGCCCAATCCGGCGGTGTAACCGCCGTCATTAACGCATCGGCATGCGGTGTGATCGAAACCGCGCGGCGGCACCGTAATCATATTGGTAGTGTTTATGCCGGGCGGAATGGCATTATCGGTGCGTTGACCGAAGATCTTATCGACACGGCTCAGGAATCCGATCAAGCCATTGCCGGGCTGCGGCACACGCCGGGCGGCGCTTTCGGCTCCTGCCGCTACAAGCTGAAGGGACTCGAGGAGAGCAAGGCGCAATACGAACGGCTGATCGAAGTCTTCAAGGCCCACGACATCGGCTATTTCTTCTACAACGGCGGCGGCGATTCGGCCGATACCTGTCTGAAAGTGTCTCAGCTTTCGGAGAAGATGGGTTATCCATTGTGCGCCATTCATATTCCCAAGACGGTCGATAACGACCTGCCCATTACCGACAACTGTCCCGGTTTCGGTTCCGTAGCCAAGTACATTGCGGTTTCCACCCGTGAAGCGAGCTTCGACGTGGCCTCGATGGCGGCCACTTCAACCAAGATATTCGTGATCGAGGTCATGGGGCGCCATGCTGGCTGGATCGCTGCCGCCGGAGGATTGGCGGCCGATGCGGAACACGATATCCCGCTGGTGATCCTGTTTCCCGAAATTCCCTTCGATCAAACCGAGTTTCTGGCCGCGGTCGACGAGAGGGTCAAGCGTTACGGCTATTGCTCGGTAGTGGTCTCGGAAGGCGTAAAGGGGGCGGACGGCAAGTTTCTGGCCGATGCCGGTATCAAAGACGTTTTCGGCCACACCCAGCTTGGCGGTGTCGCCCCGGTCATTGCCGCTCTGATCAAGAGCTCGCTGGGCCACAGGTATCACTGGGCCGTGGCCGATTATCTGCAGCGCGCCGCCCGGCACATTGCTTCCAGAACCGATGTCGAACAGGCTTACGGCCTCGGTAAGGCCGCCGTCGAACTGGCTTTGGATGGCCGGAATGCGGTCATGCCCACGATCGATCGTATTTCCGATTCGCCCTATCGGTGGAAGATCGGTCACGCCGACTTGTCGGACGTGGCCAATGTGGAAAAGAAGATGCCGCGGGAATTCATTTCTCCAGACGGCTTTGGCATTACCGATGCTTGTCGCGCCTATTTGCTCCCTTTGATAGAGGGCGAAGATTACCCGCCGTACAAAGATGGCTTGCCGAATTACGTCGTGTTGAAAAATGCGTCGGTTCCCAAGAAGCTGACCAGCCAATTTGCAGTTTGATTTCCGAGTTCATGCCCCATGTGACGTAAAAACAAGAAAGCAAAAAAGAGGAGGAGAAAATGGCTTATTTACTCGTCGCCCGCGCGCAAGAGGGCGTCCGGTTAGTGCTGAATGACCGTCGCTGTAAAATGATCGCCGGTTTGGGACTCATCGAGTTCCTATACATCGGTTTCACAATCGGCTGGGGAGTGGCTTTCGCGTTCACGGCTGCGGTTGCCGCCCTGATCTACGGAATCCTTTCCATTGCCTGGATTAATATTCAATCGCCGGGCAATGAGCGCATGGTGGAAATTGCCTCCGCCATTCAGCAAGGCGCCAAAGCTTATCTGAACCGCCAGTACAAGACGATCGGTCTGGTCGGCGGGGTTCTCTTCCTCGTTATCGGTGTCGCCCTCGGGTGGGCTGTCGCCATCGGCTTTGCCGTCGGTGCGGTGCTGTCCGGCGTTGCCGGTTACATCGGCATGAACATCTCGGTGCGCTCCAATTCCCGCACTGCACAGGCCGCATATCAAGGCATGAATGCCGCTTTCACCGTGGCTTTCCGGGGCGGTGCCATCACCGGCCTGTTGGTGGTCGGATTGGGCCTTTTGGGTGTCGCCGGTTACTATGTGATCCTGAAAGCCTCCGGCGTCGACGATCCGTTGCACGCACTGGTGGGACTCGCCTTCGGTGGTTCTTTGATTTCCATCTTCGCCCGTTTGGGCGGCGGCATCTTTACCAAGGGCGCCGACGTGGGCGCCGATTTGGTGGGCAAGGTCGAGGCCGGGATTCCCGAGGACGATCCCCGAAATCCTGCGGTCATCGCCGACAACGTGGGCGACAACGTGGGCGATTGTGCCGGCATGGCCGCCGACTTGTTCGAGACCTACGCGGTGACGATCGTCGCCACCATGCTGCTGGCCAGCCTGCTCACCGCCGGGTCGGAGAACGCCATCGCTTATCCCTTGGTGCTCGGCGGAATTTCCATCATTGCATCCATTATCGGCACTTCTTTCGTGGAGGTTGCCGAGGGACGCAAGATCATGAGCGGCCTCTACAAAGGCGTCATCGTCTCCGGCGGCTTGTCCGCCCTGGCGTTCTATCCGGTCACTCTGGCATTGTTCGGTGGCGATGTTTCGTTTGCGGGCGAATCGATTTCGGCCCACAGCATCTATTTCTCCGCCCTCATCGGTCTTGTTCTTACAGGGGTGATGGTCGCCATCACCGAATACTACACGGCAACCGAATTCAAGCCGGTTCAGCATATCGCATCGGCGTCGACCACCGGGCACGCTACCAACATCATCGCGGGGCTTGGCATCTCCATGAAGTCGACGGCGGGCCCCGTTGTTGCCGTATGTGCCAGCATCTGGGGAGCCTACGAGCTGGCCGGTTTGTTCGGAATCGCCGTGGCGGCCACGGCAATGCTGTCCATGACCGGCATGATCGTGGCGCTGGACGCCTACGGTCCCATTACGGACAACGCCGGGGGCATCGCTGAGATGGCCGATTTGCCCGCCGAAATCCGTAACATCACCGATCCTCTCGATGCCGTCGGCAATACCACCAAAGCGGTAACCAAGGGGTACGCCATCGGCTCCGCAGGGCTTGCCGCGCTCGTGCTGTTCGCCGACTACACCCATAATTTGGGCGGCGGCATTACCTTCGACTTGTCGAACCACATGGTGGTCATCGGGCTTTTCATCGGCGGCTTGGTGCCTTATCTGTTCGGTGCTTTGGCCATGGAGGCCGTGGGCCGTGCCGCAGGCGGAATCGTCAACGAGGTTCGGCGGCAGTTCCGCGAGATTCCCGGCATCATGGACTATACAGCCAAGCCCGATTATTCGAAGGCGGTGGACATGCTGACCGTGGCCGCGATCAAGGAGATGATCGTGCCATCCCTGTTGCCCGTGGCGATACCCATTCTGGTGGGGTTGCTGCTCGGCAAGGAGGCATTGGGCGGCGTACTCATCGGTTCGATCATTACCGGGCTGTTCGTGGCCATTTCCATGACCACCGGAGGCGGTGCCTGGGATAACGCGAAAAAATATATAGAGGACGGCCATCACGGCGGCAAGGGGTCCGAAGCCCATAAGGCGGCGGTGACCGGCGATACCGTCGGCGACCCGTACAAGGACACGGCGGGCCCGGCCGTCAATCCGATGATCAAGATCATCAATATCGTGGCTCTTTTGATCATTCCGTTACTGTAAGTGACGCGACGATCCAGTTAAAGAGGCCGGCTTTGCCGGCCTCTTTGTTTCATGCATTTTTGATTCCTTTGTCTAGTCGGAATAGGCGAGCGATTAGGTCTAACCGAATATTCATTCGTTAATATCAGGTTTGAACCCATGGTGCGCAAAACAATCTTGAATGAGATCCACCGGCAGGCCGGCGGACGCATGGTGGAGTTCGCGGGTTGGGAGTTGCCGCTTCATTATGGTTCGCAACTGGAGGAGCATCACGCCGTGCGCCGGGATGCCGGTGTTTTCGATGTGTCGCACATGACCGTCATAGATCTCGACGGCGCGGATTGCGGGCGGTTTCTGAGAATGCTCCTGGCGAACGATGTCGATCGATTGAGCGGTCCCGGCAAGGCTCTGTATAGCTGCGTGCTTAACGAGAGCGGCGGGATACTGGATGACTTGACCGTTTTCCGCAGGGCAGGGGATCGGTTTCGGATTGTGAGCAATGCCGCTACTCGCGACAAGGTCATCTCTTGGATACAGCGGCAGGTCTCTGGATTCTCCGTGGGCGTCCTGCCCAGGCAGGATCTCGCGATTATCGCGGCGCAAGGGCCGGAAACGAGGCGCAAAGCGCGTGATGGCCTGCCTTCCGAATTGCATGTGGCCGTTATGTCCTTGGCGCCGTTCGAATTTGCCGAGGCTGGCGATTGGTTCATATCTTGCAGCGGATATACCGGCGAAGACGGTTTGGAAATCATCTTGCCTCAGGCCGATGCTGCTGCCCTGTGGGCAGTACTGATCGCTAACGGTTTTAGACCCTGCGGGCTTGGGGCGAGGGATACCTTGCGTCTTGAAGCCGGAATGCGGCTTTATGGATTGGACATGGACGAGACCGTAAGCCCTTTGGAATCCGGACTGGGTTGGACCGTGGCCTGGGAGCCGGTCGAGCGGCAGTTTATCGGTCGCAAGGCCTTGGAGGAGCAGCGGAAAATCGGGCAACTGCGCCGTTTTGTGGGACTCGTGTTGAACGATAAAGGCGTGCTGCGCCATGGGCAGAAGGTCGTCGTTCCGCCGTTTGGTGAAGGTGTTGTCACGAGCGGGATTTTCTCGCCTACACTGAATCGCTCGGTCGGCTTTGCTCGTCTGCCTCCCGGCAGCTATGAGCGTGCCTGGGTAGAGATTCGCGGCCAATCGAAAGAGGCGTGGATTACGCCGCCACGTTTTGTCAGGCAGGGGCACGCGGCTTTCGGCTTGGATCGAATTTAGCAGCTATTAAGCTAGTATTTATAGGGTGGTTAGCATGGGCTCGCCGAGTTGTATGTGAGGCGTGTCACATAAACGAAAATAATATTCCGCCTTGGAGTGTGAGCGGCTATAGATGAATACCCTCGTATTGGCAATCGGTATCCTCAGTCTCGGTGTGGCGGGCTGGCTCGGCTTCAAGTTGGTCGCCGCTAAAAGGACCGCTGCTCGTTCCGATATTCAGGATCCTTCGGATTCGTTTCTGTTGGACTCGCCCAGTGTCGAGCCCACGCTCATCCGAACCGAGCCGGTTCCTCCCGAAATTCTTAAGCGTTTGGCGCCGCTGGCAACACTGAGCGAGGAGGAACTGATCGCCTTCGCTTCCGGGCGCCTAATGGAGTTCTATCCGGCAGGTTCGACCGTGCTTCGTGGCTCTGAAATGCCCGAGACGGCAGTGTTTCTGCTTAAAGGCACGGTTATGGTCGGGCCGGAACGTGGCGGCAAGACGAAGGTGGATTCGGATAGCGATGCCGCACGCTTCCCGCTGAATCGCGACGGGCTGAGTTCGATTGCGGCGAATGCCTGGACGGACGTTTGGGTGCTGCGCGTGCCCGCAGTGATCTTGCGACAGTATGCGGAGAGATCGAGCGCCCGGACGATAGTTCCGCCCGATTTGACTCGATCGCCGCTTCCTCGTGAACTGGGTGGGAGCAATTTGTTTTATGTCTTCTGCCGTACCTTTCATAAAGGCAAGCTCGACTTGCCGGCTTTTCCGTCCGTGGCCTTCAAATTAAGGCAGGCCATGCGCGAGGAGATCGACTTCGTAAAGGCGACAAAAATCGTGCAGATGGATCCCGTACTTGCGACTAAGTTGGTGCAAGTGGCCAATTCTCCTCTCTATCTCACGGCCGAGCCGGTCAAGACGTGTCAGAGCGCCATTGCTCGGCTAGGTCTGGTGGCGACCCGCAACCTCATTTTCACCATGAGTATGAAAGGTCTCTTCAACGCGGGTAGTCCGCAGATCAGAAAACTCATGTTGGACGTGTGGAAGAGCAGCCTTCAACTGTCGGTGATTTCTTCCGTGCTGGCGGCGAGAACCGGTCAGGTCGATCCCGATAAAGCGCTGTTGGGCGGATTGATCGTTCGCATCGGCGCCATTCCTTTTCTGTCTTTTGCCGAAAAATTTCGGTCTGAGTATCACGGCTCGGCGGAACTCGAGGCAGCCCTGCCGATTATTCAAGGGCCGGTCGGCCAATATTTGCTCGCTAAGTGGGAGTTTGCCGACGAATATCTCGATCTTCCGATCATTGCCGAGCAATGGAACTACTCGTCGGGTACGGATCGGCTGGGTTTGGCCGATATCGTCCGGCTAGCGGCCTGGCACAGTTATGTCGGAACGCCCAAGATGGGAGATTTGCCCCCGATCACCGAATTACCCGCATACGCTAAGCTCAAAGATGCCACGCTGACTCCGGAGCAGTCGCTCAAGGTATTGTACGATGCCAAGGAGCAGATTGCCGAAACCTTGAGGGTATTCGGTCAGTAATGTATGTAACAGTTTTCGACAGTGTCCTGTGATAGAGTTGAGAAATGAGCTTGCTGACACGAATTTTCGGTTCTAGGAGGCAAACAGCCAGCCTCAAGACGCAAACACCGGTCGAGGACGGGGCGGACGCTTATCCGCAAGCTGCGAAAATCGTTCCTTCGTCACGGGAGGGGATGTCCATCAACTTGGACATCCTGAAAGAATTGTTTCCGATCCGCACCCTCAGCGAAGACGAATTGGACGCATTCGTTTTGGAGAGAAAGGCCGAGGTTTATGGACCCGGCACGATTCTGTTCAAGGCCGGGGAACCGATCGAATCGATTCATTACCTCTTGGGAGGGACGGTTCTGATGGATCTCGGTGACGGGAAAACTTACGAGATCAGTGCAAATACTGCCAAAGCGAGGTTTCCCTTGTGCTGCGGCAAGCAGTACAGCGCCACGGCGTACGCGCAGACCGAAATTCAGATATTGCGCGTCGCCAGCAAGATCATGAGTCGAGGCGTGGTCAGGTACGAATCGGCGCAAACTCTAATAGACTCCAACGATGAGCGGATTCCGGAAGCTGTTCGGGGAGGCCGGCTGTTTCAGGCTTTCGCCCAGTCTTACGGCGAGGAAGAACTGCGAATCCCCTCTTTGCCGGACGTGGCTTTCAAGCTAAGGCAGGCCATACAACACGATGTCGACATCCGTGAAGTCGTCAACATCGTTCAACTCGATCCCGCCGTTGCCGCCAAACTCGTTCATGTCGCCAATAGCCCTCTGTACTTGCCTGTTCGTCCGATCAATAATTGCCACGATGCAGTTTTGCGTTTGGGGCTGGCGGCGACCCGGAACCTGGTGACCAGCTTTTGTCTGAGGCAGGTTTTCCGTGGTCAAGACCCTTACATCAATCAAGCCCTTCACAGGCAGTGGGAAACGAGCATCAAGCTATCCAGCCTCTGTTATGTTTTAGCCGCCGAGAACGAAGGAGTGAGTGAAGAGGAAGCCTTGTTAGCCGGATTGGTTGCCGATATCGGCGTAGTGCCGTTTCTCTATTTTGCCGAAAAGTTTCCTCGCGAGTACTGGAGTCCGGACGAGATCGAGTCGGCGATGCCTCATATTCGGGGTCCGGTAGGGGCTTTCTTGCTGAAAAAGTGGGATTTTCCGGCCGATTTGATCGAAATCCCGATGCTGGCTGAAGAATGGTATCACGACAGCGGCAATGCCCTTGCTCTCAGCGATATCGTGATCTTATCCAGGCTGCATAGCTATATCGGTACGCGTCGCATGGCGGAGCTGCCGGCAATCAATTCCATTCCGGCATGCGCCAAACTCAAGGATAGTCGGTTGTCGCCGACCCATACCCTTAACGTCCTGCATGAAGCCAAGGAGAGGATCGATCGGACTATGAAGTTTTTCAAAACCTGACGTGGCCGTATTCCGTCCAACGTATATTTCCATTTGGTTTTTTTGAGTTTATGAGCAACCCATTACTTGATATGGATGGTCTTCCGCCGTTTTCGCGTATCAAAGCGGAGCATGTCGTGCCGGCTGTCGAACGGATATTGGAAGAAAACCGTGCTGCTATCGCGAAATTGCTTGAACATGGAAAAACAGATACCTGGGAACACCTGGTAGAGCCGTTGGAAGACTTGGATGACCGGCTAAACAAAGCCTGGTCTCCGGTAAGCCACATGAATGCCGTGGTGAACAGCGACGAGCTTAGAGAGGCCTACAACGCGTGTCTGCCGCTGTTGAGCGAATACGGGACGGAAATCGGCCAAAACGAGGAATTGTACGCGGCTTACCGCGGGCTTGCCGAAAGCCCGGGTGCAACCGAATTGGATACCGCGCAAAAGAAGATCCTTGAAAATGCGCTCAGGGATTTTCGTCTGTCCGGCGTTGAATTGACTCCGGAGAAAAAGTCCCGCTTCAAGGCCATTGCCCAAGAACTCTCCAAACTCGCCAGTCAATTTCAGGATAACGTGCTCGACGCGACGCATGCCTGGAGCAAGCACATCGAGGATGAAAAGCTGCTGAGCGGATTACCCGAGTCGGCGGTTGCGATGGCGCGCCAAGCAGCTGCGGCGCAGGGTAAGAGAGGTTGGCTGTTCAGTCTGGAATTCCCGTCTTATATTGCCGTGATGACTTATGCGGACGATCGGGATTTGCGCCGCGAGTTCTACACCGCCTACAACACTCGCGCGTCCGATCAAGGTCCTGATGCCGGACGCTGGGACAACTCCGAAGTCATGGAGAGGATTCTCGCCTTGCGCCATGAAGAGGCGCGGCTTCTCGGATTCTCGAACTATGCGGAATTGTCGCTTGCCACCAAAATGGCGCCCTCGACCGATGAGGTGATGCATTTTCTGAACGATCTGGCGCGCCGCAGCTTGCCTCAGGCGAGACGAGATCTCGAAGAGCTGAAAAACTTCGCAAGCCAAGAGCATGGTCAAGAAACGCTGGAATCTTGGGATCTGACTTATTATTCAGAGAAGCTTAGGCAGCATAAATTCGCCTTGTCCGAAGAAGAGATTCGAACCTATTTCCCCGTCAATCGGGTTGTTCCCGGGATGTTCGGCGTGGTCGAACGCTTGTACGGGCTTCAAATCCGGGAAAAATCCGGGGTGGATGTTTGGCATCCGGACGTCAGGTTTTATGAAATCCTTGGCCGCTCGGGCGATTTGTTGGGCGGTTTCTATCTGGATCTTTATGCGCGGCCGAAGAAACGTGGCGGAGCCTGGATGGACGAATGCGTCACCCGGCGCAGAATCGGCCAAAAGATACAGCACCCGATCGCGTATCTGACTTGTAATTTCACGCCTCCGACCAATGGCGAGCCGTCCTTGTTGCGGCATGACGAGGTGTTGACCTTATTCCATGAATTCGGTCATGGCTTGCACCATATGCTGACCAAGGTCGATTACCTGGGTGTTTCCGGCATCCACGGCGTGGAATGGGACGCCGTGGAACTGCCGAGCCAGTTCATGGAAAACTTTTGCTGGGAACCCGATGCGCTGGGACTCATATCGGGCCACTATCGGACCGGCGAGCCTTTGCCGGAAGATTTGCTTGACAAGATGATCGCAGCCCGCAATTTCCAGTCGGGCATGCAGATGGTCCGCCAGCTCGAATTCAGTGTGTTCGATTTCCGCATTCATTTGGAATACGATCCGAGCCGGGGTGGCCGGATTTATCCGATACTCGACGACGTCAGAAAGCAGGTGGCGGTATTTGTCCCGCCGCCTTTCAACCGGTTCCCGCACAGTTTCTCGCACATCTTCGGTGGGGGCTATGCGGCGGGCTATTACAGCTACAAATGGGCGGAAGTCTTGTCCAGCGACGCTTTCTCGCTGTTCGAGGAAGAAGGCATTTTTGCGCCGGACGTAGGCCGCTCGTTCTTGGAAAATATCCTCGAGCAAGGCGGCAGCCGCAAGGCCATGGAGCTTTTCACCGCCTTCCGCGGCCGCGAGCCGACGATCGATGCCCTGCTAAGGCACAACGGCATCGTTGAAGCGGCTTAGCGAATATACAAATCCTTATAATGAAGGCAGGGCGAGGGCGACGTAAGTTGCCCCGCTCGTTGTTTTGTCTTTTAACCGATATCCGCAGCTTGCCGTAGAGTAGGATGAACAGGCTCAGGCGCCGGTGCTTTGGGGGCGCCGGTTTTTCGTAACGAAAGTGAATCCATAACAACGACGTCTATGCCATACCGGCCGTTTGCCAGGGATTACGTCCTTCTCTGGTGCGTTCTCGTTTTCTCTGGCCTTGCCTTTAGGCCTCTTATACCCGTCGATGAAACCCGCGCCGTATCGGTAGCCTGGGAGATGTGGCTGCGAGGCGATTTCCTCGTACCTTCCCTGAACGGCGAACCGTACAGTCACAAGCCGCCTCTTTTCCAATGGATCATCCATTTGAGCTGGCTCATCTTCGGCGTCAACGACTGGACGCCGCGGTTGGTAGGTCCCTTGTTCGGCTTGGCCAATCTGATTCTGACCGAGCGTTTGGCGCGCCGGCTGTGGCCCGAGTTGGAGTCGGTATCCCGCCTGGCTCCTTTGATTTTGCTCGGTCTTGCGGTCTGGTCCATGTGGACCACCTTGACCCTCTACGACATGCTGGTGGCCTTTTTTGCCTTGCTGGGCGTGTTGGGTATTCTGCGCGCGGCTCAAGAACCTTCCTATCTCGGCTGGTTGATGACGGCTGTCGGGATCGGTGGAGGGGTACTGTCCAAAGGGCCCATCATCTTGCTGCTCATACTGCCGGTCGGTCTGCTGGCACCTTGGTGGATGGGGCGCGTTCCGCGTTCGGGCTGGGGCGGATGGTACGCCGGTATTCTGGCGGCTACCGTCTTGGGCGCGGCCATTGCCTTGGCATGGGCTATTCCCGCCGGCATGTCCGGGGGCGAAGAGTACGCCCAAGCCATCTTTTGGGGGCAGTCGGCTGGCCGCATCGCCAATTCCTTCGCTCATAAGCGATCATGGTGGTGGTATGCGGCCATATTGCCGATTTTTTTGTTTCCATGGATTCTTTGGCCGGGTCTTTGGCGCAAGCTGATCGAGCTAAAGGCGGATCTGAAATTGCGCTTCTGCATTCTTCACGTTGCAGCCGTATTGATACTGTTATCGGCTGTCAGCGCCAAACAGATTCATTATCTGCTTCCTTCTCTGCCCATCTGGGCACTGATCTTCGCCCGGGTATTCGGCGATCCGTCGATTCAGGTCGGGCGCTTTGGTCAACGGGCATTCGGAACGGTCGTATTGGGCTTGGGGCTGGCGTTGGCTTTGCTTCCGGGTATCGCCGGTGTTCTCGGCTTTCCGAAAGCCGATAGCACAGTCGTGGCCGTCGCCGAAGCATCGCCCTTGATCGCGAGAGCGCTGATCATCGGACTGGGTGCTTTTCTACTGCTATGGCGGCCCGGTGACTCGGCAACGATGGTGCGGGCAGTCGTGGGAGCGATGATCGGCGTGGTGCTGGCCGCGCATCTCATTTATATCGAGGCAGGGCGATCTCACCACGACATGCGGCCTATGGGAACTCGTCTTGCCCAGTTGCAAGCGCTGGGAGCATCGATTGCGCATTGGGAAAAATACAGCGGGGATTTTCAATTCGTCGGGAGGCTGAAAGAACCGCTCAAGGTGCTCCACACGCGTAAGGCGCTGTCCGAATGGTTGGCCGCACACCCCGATGGTTATGTTGTCATCGTGTATCGCGGTAGCAAGAAGGCATTTGAGGAGAGTGCCGAATTTTCCCAGCCTTATCGGGGCAATCGCCGTATCGGATTATGGAAAGCGTCTGCTCTACTTGCGCGGCCGGATGTGGTTGCCCGACTGACAGGCTGAGCGGGCTAAACCTTGGCCATCTTTCCGAGCGCAGGCTGTGGCTTAACGAGTCCCATAGACGACGATCGTCTTGCCTTTGGCCGAAAGGAGTCCCTGTTCTTCGAGATTTTTCAGAACCCTTCCCGCAACCTCCCTGGAGCAGCCTACGATGCGGCCCAGTTCCTGCCGGGTGATGCGGATTTGCATGCCGTCGGGGTGCGTCAGTGCTTCAGGCTGCTTGCATAGCTCTATGAGGGTGTGCGCGATACGACCGGAAACATCGAGGAATGCGAGGTTGCCGACCTTGCGGCTGGTGTGTAAAAGCCGCCGGGACAGCTGACGCCCTAGGAGATTCAAAATGCCTACGGCATGTTCGGCGAGTTCGCCGTTGAGCAATTGAGAAAATCGAGCATAACCTATCTCGGCAAGTTGGCTCGGTTCACGGGTCGTGACCGTCACATCCCGAAGCATGGAGCCCATGAATACTCCGATTTCGCCGATAAACTCTCCCTTGTTCAGATAAGCGAGTACGATATCGTCACCGCTCGGCTTGTGCGCCAGACTGACCGTAACCGCGCCTTCGATGATGTAATAGAGCGTGTCTCCTGCATCTCCGGGCCGAATAATGTGCGTTTTGTTGGGATAACGACGGCGATGGCAATACGGCAGGAGATTTGCCAGAGCCTCGTCCGGTTTCGAGAGAGAATGCATAGGCGTTGCGGGTCTCGTGAATGGAAAGCGATCTATCAAGTTTAGCAGCGATTAATTTCGCTTGGCCCGGCGGGGAATTGTGATAAAGTATGCGGCTATTTTTACTCGGGGGTCTTCGATGAAGGCGCGCGTCAAGTGGGTAGAAAATGCGCTGTTCCTGGCTGAATCCGGCAGCGGTCACACGGTAGTCATGGATGGGCCGCCGGAATCGGGCGGCCGGAATCTCGGTGTGCGTCCGATGGAAACCTTGCTGATAGGGATGGGGGGATGTACGGCGTTCGACGTAGTACATATTCTCCGCAAAGGGCGGCACGATGTGCGGGATTGCGAGCTACAGCTCGAAGCTGAACGGGCGGAAACCGATCCCAAGGTTTTTACTCGGATCCACGTGCATTTCGTCGTTAAAGGCAAAGGACTGAGCGACGCAGTGGTCAACCGAGCGGTTCAACTCTCCGCGGAGAAATATTGTTCCGCATCGATTATGCTCGGGAAAACGGCCCAGATTACGCACGACTATGAAATCATCGAAGTCGAGTGAACGATGGACAGGTTTCTCGGTCTCATGAACTTTTGGCACCGGCCCTGCACTTTATTCGTGAGCGCGTGCGGTCAAGGGGCAGTTACAACCGACTACGGGGGTAATCGTTAGATCGATGGAAAAATTGCAGTTACACGGTTTCAATAACCTCACCAAATCGTTGAGCTTCAATATTTACGACATCTGCTATGCCAAATCGGGCCAGCAGCAGCGTCGTTACATCGAGTACATCGACGAGATGTACAACGCCAAACGCTTGACGCAGATATTGACCGATGTGAATGCGATCATCGGCGCCGAAATTTTGAACATAGCGCGTCAGGATTACGAGCCTCAGGGCGCCAGCGTGACCATGCTCATCTCGGAAGGGCACGTGCCGGATACCATCACCAATATCGAGGCGCCGGGTCCCGCGCCGGAATCCGTGGTGGCGCATCTGAACAAAAGCCACATCACGGTGCACACTTATCCGGAAAGTCACCCCTATGGCGGCATTAGCACCTTTCGGGCCGATATCGACGTATCCACCTGCGGCCGGATTTCGCCGCTAAAGGCGCTCAATTATCTGATCCACAGCTTCGAGTCCGATATCGTGATCATGGATTACCGCGTGCGCGGCTTCACGCGCGATATCAGCGGCCAGAAGCATTATAACGATCACGAGATCACGTCCATTCAGAACTACATTTCGGATGCGATGGCGGAGCGGTATCAGATGATCGACGTGAACGTCTATCAGGAGAAAATTTTCCACACCAAGATGATCCTGAAAGACTTCCATCTCGACAATTATCTGTTCGAGACCGACAAAGATGCGCTGACCGACGAGGAGCGTATCGCCATCCAGAAGCAGCTCAAGCAGGAAATGGCGGAAATCTTCTACGGCCGAAATTACAAACTGCGGCGATGAGGATCACGGTCTCTAGCACGACTCCGTAAACCCCATAACTCTAAAAAGCCGGCGCTGAGCCGGCTTTTTTTATCGAACGAGCTGCCGCGCGAGTAGCGTGACCGGATGCAGTACTTCGATATGGCCCAGCCCTCTCTGCTTAAAGCCGGCTCTTAAATGCACTGCGCAACCCGGATTGGATGTCGCCAGGAAATCAGGTTTGATAGCCGTCACCGATTCGAGTACATCGTCCCGCAGGTCTTTAGCCATTTCAGGGTGTTCCAGCATATAACTGCCCGCGGCACCGCAGCAGCGCTGGGAGTTGGGTAGGGATGCTACGTCGAGGGACGGTATGCGGTGGAGCAGGTCGGCGCCGTGACGTTCCGCCCGCAACACGTTCTTCAGGGTGCACGGGGTATGCACGCAAACCTTGGCGGCCAGGGGTTTGAACTCGATGTTGTCGGGCCAGGAGAGTTCTGCAAGGAACTGGCTGATGTCCTTGACGCGCTTGGCAAGATCGGCTGTGGCTTCCAATTGCCGATAGTCGCGCAGCATCGCACCGCAGCCGCTCGCGATGGTGATGATGGTGTCCGCGTCGGACAAATTAAAAGCGGCCAGATTGCGATCCATGAGCTTTCGCGCTGAAGCCTGATCGCCGGCATGATGATGCAGCGCCCCGCAACATACCTGCGTGTCCGGCACCCGAACGCCGACGCCGAGCCGGTTCAGTACAAGCAGAGTTGAAGAGACGGTCTCGGCATCCAGAAGGTTTGCCGTACAGCCGAGAAACAGGGCGACCCGGCCACGCTCGTTCTGGCCTTGTGCGGGATAAAAGTCGTTCCAGCGTACCGAAGTGGATATATCCGGAAGTCCCGCGTCGAATTGGGACAGTCCCAGTGCTTTCAGCAAGCCCGTCTTTTGTAGCAGTCCTTTGCTCTCGCGTCCCGATTTTTCTACCAGGCGTTCCACCCAGCGGGAAGCGCGCTTATTGGTCAGCGCAATCTTGATCCCGGCGGACTTGATGCGAGCCGATGTGGTTTTTCCCACCTCGCCGGTTTCGCCGCGAAACCGATCGACGAGGCTGCCGTACGGAACATAGGCCGGACAGACCGCCTCGCAGGATCGGCACAAGAGGCAATTATCGATGTGACTTACCAATTCCGGCGTCGCAGCGAGTGATCCTTGTGCCCAGCCCTGGATCAGGGCGATGCGTCCGCGCGGGGATTCGTTCTCGTCCAGAGTTTTGTTGTAGGTAGGGCAATGGGGCAGGCACAGCCCGCATTTGACGCAGAGGTCGGTGTCGGAAAACCGTTCGGATCGATTCAAAGAAGTTCGAGAAAAACTGTAACTGGTTAGTGGCGAAAATGCCGCGTGCCGGTAAAGACCATGGCCATGCCGTGTTCGTCGGCGGCCGCGATCACTTCCGGGTCGCGTATCGAGCCGCCCGGCTGAATGACGGCGGTGATCCCGGCCGCGGCGGCCGAATCCACCCCGTCGCGGAACGGGAAGTAAGCGTCCGAAGCCATAACCGAGCCTTGAACGGCAAGTCCTTCGTCCGCGGCCTTGATCGCCGCGATGCGCGCCGAATAGACGCGGCTCATTTGTCCCGCACCTATGCCGATGGTTTGGCGGTTCTTGCAATACACGATGGCGTTGGACTTGACGTACTTGACCACTTTCCAAGCAAACAAGAGATCGGCCATTTCGTCTTCGGTTGGGGCGCGCTGGGTGACGATACGCAAATCTTCCCGAGCAACAACGCCCAGGTCGCGGTCTTGTACCAGGAGACCACCGGATACGCGTTTGAAATCCCATTCCGGCGCGGGAGCGCTAGCCCAAGGACCGGATTCCAAAACCCGTACGTTGGCTTTTCCGCTGAGCACTTGAAGCGTACCCTCGCCCAGCCGGGGAGCGATGATCACTTCCACGAACTGTCTTTCGATGATGGCGCGGGCGGTTTGCACATCCAGCGCTTGATTAAAGGCGATGATGCCGCCGAACGCGGAGGTTGGGTCGGTGGCGTAGGCGCGGTCGTAAGCCTCCATCAGTGTCTTGCCCTGCGCGACGCCGCATGGATTGGCATGCTTGACGATGACGCAGGCAGGCGAGTCGTCGAAAGTCTTGACGCATTCGAGCGCCGCATCCGCGTCGGCGATATTGTTGTAGGACAGTTCCTTGCCCTGAAGCTGTTTCGCCGCAGCGACGGTGCCGCTGGGCACGCCGGGTACAACGTAGAATGCCGCTTTTTGGTGCGGATTTTCCCCGTAGCGCATCGCTTGGGCTTTGCGGAAACGCATCACGAGCGGGTCCGGGAATGTGTCCGAGTCTTCGGCCTTACCGAGATAAGCCGCAATGGCGCTATCATAGGCAGCGGTATGCCGGAAACTTTTGATCGCCAGCTTGAATCGCATGTCATCGGACAGACAGCCGGCTTGCGCTTGAAGTTCCCCGAGAACCTCGGGGTAATCGGTTGGGTCGACGATTACGCCCACCGATTCATGATTCTTGGCGGCCGCACGGATCATGGCGGGACCGCCGATATCTATGTTTTCGATGGCTTCGGCGAGTTCACAGTCGGGCTTGGAGATGGTTTGCTCAAAGGGATAAAGATTGACGACCACCAGATCGATGGGAGAGATGCCGTGTTGCGCCATCACATTCTCGTCGATCCCGCGGCGCCCGAGAATGCCGCCGTGGATCTTGGGATGCAAAGTCTTGATCCGTCCGCCCATCATTTCGGGAAAACCGGTATAGTCGGATACTTCCACTGCCGCGATGCCGTTTTCGCGCAAAAGCGCGGCTGTCCCGCCCGATGACAGGATCTCGATTCCAAGGTCAGCCAGTCCTCGGCAGAATTCCACAAGTCCGGATTTGTCTGACACGCTAACGAGTGCTCGGGAGACTTTGATTTTCATGAAAAGATGACGCGGGCAGCTGAAAATTAAAAAAGATTACTCAATGCCATACTGAAGCATCTTCTTGCGTAAGGTGCTGCGGCTAACGCCGAGTACCAGCGCCGCCTTACTCTGGTTATGACCGCATTGCTCCAATACGGTTTCGATCAAGGGCTTTTCCACTTCGCTGATGACCATGGCGTAGAGATCCGTTGCCTCATGCCCGTCGAGCTGAGCAAAGTAGCGCGTCAGGGTCATGCGTACGTGGTCGCTCAAGAGCAATGTGGCATCGGTTTTGAACTCGACGGCATTGGGCATTGCCTCGATATTCCTTGCTTGTGCTTTCATGCAGCCAATTTCCGACTTTCTTCGTTAAACAATTGGTTTATTAAATCCAGTTGCTGATTGGCACCGTCTTGAATGTTGAACAGCGGGCCGAAATCCGGCGGGCAGGAAAGATGGCTCAGGTACCAACCGACGTGCTTGCGCGCGATCCGCACTCCGAGATGTTCGCCGTAGAATGCATAAAGTCCGTTCAGATGTTCCAAAATGACATCCCGCGTTTCCTCCGCTCCGGGCAGTCCGGACTCGACGCTTCCGCTAAGAAAATGGTCGATGCGACGAAACAGCCAAGGGTTTCCGAGGGCGGCTCGACCGATCATGACAGCATCGGCACCGGTGAGTTCGAGGACGGCCGCTGCTTTTTCCGGCGAATCGACGTCGCCGTTGGCGATCACCGGGATGCCTACAGTTTGCTTGACCTGGTGAATTGTAAGGTATTCGGCTTGCCCGGAAAAGCCGCAGGCTCGGGTGCGACCATGAATCGTGATGGCGCGAATGCCCGCATTCTCGGCGATTTTCGCAACGGTGACCGCGTTGCGGTGGTTGGGGTCCCAGCCGGTGCGTATTTTTAGCGTGACCGGTATCTCCACCGCTCCGACAACCGCTTCCAAAATCCGCGCGACCAGGCGTTCGTCTCTGAGAAGCGCCGATCCGGCGGCTTTGTGGCACACTTTCTTGGCGGGACAGCCCATGTTGATATCGATGATCTGTGCGCCTCGATCGGCGTTGATTCTGGCGGCTTCGGCCATGGCGGCCGGATCGTTGCCGAGAATCTGTACGGCACGGGGTTCCGGCTCTCCGGCGTGATCGCTCCGTCGCAGGGTCTTGCGATCATGGCGCAAGGCGGGATTGGCGGACACCATTTCCGATATGGCGAGAGCTGCGCCGTAACGACGGCATAGCATTCGGAAGGGGCGGTCAGTTACGCCGGCCATAGGAGCCAGAATCAAGCGGTTAGCCAGTCGATACGGGCCGATATACATAGTGATGAGTCTATTGCGGGCGCAAAAGTCTAGCCGGATCAGGGTATGGACGCAAAAATTTTTCCTGCCATTTGTCCATGTTTTTAAGCCGCTGCAAGTCTTCAGGACGGTCGATATCCCACAACGGGGAGAGTTCCGCCCACCGCCAGCGCAGCTTTTCAAGCCGTTGCCGCGTCTCGTTCAGCACCTCCGCTCCGCCCCATGGCATGTTTCGGAACAGTTCGTCGTCGGTCCGGGTCAGCCCGAGCAAGCAGTAACCGCCATCTTCGGCCGGACCGACGACCGCATCGTTTCCGTTCATCAATGCGATGATCGCATTTTCCACATAAAGGGGATCGAGCGCCGGACAATCGGTGCCGATAATGATGATCTGGTTCGCCTTCTCGAGAGACTCGCGGGCAGCGTAGGCCATGCGCGCTCCGAGGTCGCCCCGGCATTGCGTTTTCAGGGCTGCTCCCAACAGTTCCAAGCCGACAAATTCGGGGTGGCCGGTATCGGGAGAGCACCAAAGCTGTACCGGGCACAGGTTTGCGTGCAGCATCTCCCGGCCCGTTTTGCGGAGTAGAGCAGTATGCAACCGTGCCGCCGCTTCCGCGCTCAGAGCGGGAATCAATCGGGTTTTTACTTGCCCCGGAATCGGCGCCTTCGCCATGATGGCCAGGGTGGCAAGCGGAAAACGGTAGTCCGACATACTTCAACGGAACGGCAAAATCAGCAGCCGCGAAAAGTCTAGCAGTTTTGGATCGCGTTGGTCTTTGAGGCCGATTTCCATGCCTTCTTGGCCCAGGAGCGGCGTTGCGCAATAAGTGCCGCACAGCTTGTCCCAGAACGGCACGGAAAATCCGAAATTGCTGTCCATTTCCGGCTTGTAGGTCGAATGATGGATGCGGTGCATGTCCGGGGTGATGAGAAACAGTCGGAGTCTCCTTTCCCACGGAGCCGGGATGCGCGCATTTCCGTGATTGAACAAAGCACAGGCGTTCAAAAGTATCTCGAAGACCAGAATGGCCGTCGGCAATATTCCGAAAGCGATGGCTAAAGCCATTTTGTAGTAGGTCGACAGGACGATTTCCAAGGGATGAAAACGGATGGCCGTGGTCGTGTCGAAACCGAGGTCGAGATGGTGAATCTTATGCAATCGCCAGAACAGCGGAACCCGATGAAAGGCGATGTGCTGGAGGTAGATGGCGAAGTCGAGCAGGAGTAAGCCAGCTGCGAAGGATAAACTGTAAGTCAGGGCGAGTTGGTTGAACAGGCCCCAGTGGCTTTCGAGTGCGAACTCTGCGGCGAAATATGCGCCTCCGCCGCTTAAGATGCGTGCGACGGCGGAGTTGAGGGTCATCAGGCCGAGGTGCCGCGCAAGCCGGCGTATCTTGCCTTCGGGAAACGTCCGGAATGGACTACGCCACTCCCATAACAGCATCATGCCAAGCACGCCGAGAAAGAAAACAAGACGGAGGATAGATTCAGTCATGGCGGTAATATGCGGCGGCTAACTTGGCCGGATTGGTCCCGAGAAAATAGAGCAGTCGCAGTTTCCACATGAGGAGGATAGTACGCACCGTTCCGTTTTGTTCCCATCGCCGGCTGGACGTTATCACCCGCTCCAGAAGGCAGGCGGGGCTAGCGATGCGTTTTAGCCGCTCGCTCAGCGCTATGTCCTCCATGAGTGGGATCTCCGGAAAGCCGCCTATGCGCTCGAAGATGTCTCGCCGCACGAATATGGCCTGGTCGCCCGTCGCGATGCCGGTCAAGCGAGAGCGCCAGTTCATCAGGGTTTCGACGATCCGCAACAACGGACGATTCCCGGACAGCCGCACGTCGAAGCGTCCCCATGCGGTCTGGGATTCGAAAACTTTTGTTAACGCGAGGAGTGCGTTCTCCGGCAATCGGGTGTCGATATGGAGAAATAACAGGTAGCCGCCCGTCGCTACGCTTGCGCCGGCATTCATCTGCGCGGCTCGCCCCTTGGGCGCGCGTACGATCGACGACACGAATTCACGGGCCAGGTTCGGACTACCGTCCGTGCTTCCGCCGTCGGCAACGACGATTTCGATTCCCTGACTTCTTAACGGCTGCAGCCGGGATAGCGCCTCCCGGATTATGTCCGCCTCGTTCAAAACCGGAATGATGACAGACCAACGAACGTTTGCGGGCATGTCGCGACACGAGTCGCGGGACGGTTCGGCGGCCGGCCTCTCAGCTAAGCCGTTCGATCTGTTTGTCATGCCGCCGACTCAACAGTGCAAGCGATATCAAAGCTCCGGTCAAGGCAAAAGCCATGTCCGATTGCGCATCCCACAGATCGCCTTGCATCGCCAGAAAATCCTCGGCCCCGTCTCTCAAGGCCACCGCAACGGCCCATTCAACGAGCTCGTAGGCGGCACTGAGCGCGAGGCACAGGGCCGCCACAATCGCGGCCAGCCAGCGTCGATCCCGAAAAACGCCGGAACGAATGAAAATTTCTCGAAAAACAACCGCGGGCGAAAACCCTTGAAAAAAATGAGCCAGCTTGTCGAAGTTGTTTCGCTGACTCCCGAATAGCGGTTTCAGCCAATCGAAAAAAGGAACTTTGCCGAACGAGTAATGCGCGCCGACGAGGATCAGCAGGCATAAAGCCAGGATCAGGCTATAGGCCAGAGGAGTCAGAGGAAAGAGACGATGCGTGGCGATTACTGCGACGAACGCGGCCATGGCGGGTATTGCATCCAAAAGCCAGACGCTATAGCTGTACGGCTGAACGACCGACCACGCCAGCACGGAAACAAATGCAAAAATAAAGATGTTGAACAATGATCTGATATCTCCAGCGGTTTCCATTAAACATTGACTAATTACGGCTCCATGAGTAGCCTTTACGCCAGCTTACGAGATTACTCTAAGTCGTCCGAACCACACTTCGCAAAATGGCCGTGCAACGTTACGGCCGTATCGAGTTCAAGGAGGGAGCATAGTGTACGTTAAGCCTTCAATCCGGTCGCATCGGGTGTTCAAGGCGACAGCGCTGCACGCAAAGGACGGCACTTTGCCGAATTTCAATCCATCGCCCTTGTTTTCTTCGCGGCATCGATCCGTTTTCGACAAGCCGCGGCGCGCCTCCTATGAAATCACTCGTCTGAAGAGTCAATCTTTCAAAACCTTGGCTTGTCGGAGGCAATCGAATCGTGGCTGAGGTGTTACTCATAAGCCGGTGCTGGCGCGCCGAATGTTTCGATCAGTTCTATTCGGTGTTGTTCCATCAACGTGTCCCGCCGATTTAGCGGTCGGCGGCAGGCAAGGAAGTGATAATGATAAAAAAATGCATAGTCTTCATTTGTGGGGCATTTTTGCTTGCGCTCGTAGATAGCGGTGTTTCCTACGCCCGTACGAAGGCGGGAGCGACGAAATCAGCGGTAGAGGACACCGTTCCTCGGAGTGAATACGAGAAACTGAAACAAGAAGTCGAGGCGCTGAAGGCGCAGGTCCAGATTCTCATCGAAAACGAAACTTGGGAGCGAGAGTCCTTGCCGCAGGCGCAGGCACAGAAAACCCAAGAAGCGGCGGCAGAGACATCCGAGCAAGGGGAGAAGACGGCGACGGCACAAGCCGAAACGGCTCCCGCCGCGCCCAAAAAAGTATCTCCGGAAATGGGGTTGAAGGAGGGGGACCGAGAAAAAGAGGCGGAGGAGGCCAAGATAGAACTCGATCAATTCCTGAGATCGCAAAAGGTCTTGTTCAAGAGAGGCGATCTGCAGGTCGAGTTCATCGCGAGTTACGCTCAAGATACATCCGAAATATCGCCATATAAATTGAGGGCTAGAGCGGCAAGCGCTGGTGTTTTGTTTCGCTACGGCTTGATCGACGATCTCGAACTGGATATATCCGTTCCATTTAATTTCCAAGAGCTAGAACTAGATACAATTCAGCCGTTTTTTGCTCGCGAAGGCTTTAGGCGGCAGGATGGTTCCGGACTGGGTGACGTCAGCGGCAGTCTGCGATGGGGCGCCTTGCACGAAGAGGGCCTCGTTCCGGAAACAACGTTGAGCCTGAACGTCAAATCCAATACCGGACACGAGGGGCGCGGCCTTACGAGTGTTTTAGGGCCCAGCGTAGGGTCCAATTTACTGATCGTAGATCCCAGTTTAGGCACAGGCTTTTGGAATGTCGGTGGCTCCGTATCGCTCGTCAAGACGGTAGATCCGGTAGTTCTCTTCGGTTCTCTGGGTTACAACGCGGTCCTCGAAGACGGCAGAATTGACCCGGGCGATCAAATTCCTTATTCCCTCGGTATGGGCTTCTCGTTGAACGATCGGGTAAGTTTCTCCACAGCCTTGAACGGTGCCGCGATACTGCGAGACAAGATCGATGGTCGAGAAATTACGGGTTCCGGCAGGGATATTCACTCGCTCAACTTGGCCGTTACCGTACAGGTGGCTAAGGGCTTATTTGTGGAACCCTTCGTAAATTTCGGCTTGACCGAAGAGGCCACGGATTTTTTCGCGGGCGTCAACGTTCCGTACCGGTTTGATCGACAGTATCCCCTGCCTTTTTTCCGATGAGCAGAGCGTCTATCTAACTAAAGGAGATTAAATGCTATGAGTAGCTGTTTTATTCAAGGTTTCATTCTCCCGGTTGGAGAAGAGAGTGGGGTGGCTCATTTTCGACTCCTTTAACGTAGTTGATCAGTAAAACATGGTGTTGGTAATAAGCCGGAGGTGTTTGCAAACTGCATAAGAAAGTTTTTGCATTGGATGCGGCTGCCTAAACGATATGACCTAGTTCGCGAAACAATTGACCCAGGCTAGGCAGGCTGACCGGCACCCTGTTATCGGTTTCGACGTTTTTTCTTAGCCAAAACTTGCACGGATCGCAAGGTTGGGAAGATTACATGGAAAGTATCAACGTTCTTTACCTCGCCCTCAAACCAGAGGCAGATGATGCCGTTTCATCGATAAGAAATGCGGTGGGACGCAATATTCATGTTACGTGTGATCCCGCACAAGCTCGGAATCTTTTGAGTAGTGGCGATTTTCATGTCGGGCTCATTCAATTCGAGCCATTCGACGAAAACTTTTTCCAGCGCGTTATCGGCGACATTTTTTATTATCCGGAAGGGTCATCCATGCAGTGGGTGGCTTTGGTATCTTCGTCGTCTATGGAAAACGAGGCGGTCTGCCGGCTTATCGCAGAGTATTTCTACGATTATCACACGTTGCCTTTCGATATCGACCGACTCAGGATTACACTCGGTCATGCATCCGGCATGGCGGGAGTTAGAAGGAAGGTATTTCCGCGTACAAGCGAATGGCTCAACAAAAGCGAGTTGATCGGCTCAAGCCCGGCCATGAGGCGGGTACTTCACAGTATCGACAAAGTTTTATCTTATGACTTGCCAGTTTTGATCACGGGAGAAAGCGGCACCGGCAAGGAATTGGCCGCGTTAGCCATTCACAATCATTCACCACGTTCCGAAGGACCTTTTGTTGCCGTCAACTGCGCCGCTTTGCCGTCCAATCTGATTCAGTCGGAACTTTTCGGTTACGAGAAAGGCGCTTTCACCGGTGCCCATCAGCGAAAACTGGGATTAATCGAAAAAGCCGGAGGGGGTACTCTTTTTCTGGATGAAACCGGTGAATTACCGCTTGATTTGCAAGCCAATCTTCTTCGCTTTCTCCAGCAGAAAACCATTTATCGAGTCGGCGGCCACGAAGAGATTGCCGTCGACGTCAGAATCATTTCGGCAACCCATGTCGACCTAGAGGAAGCTGTCCGCAAAGGGCGTTTCAGGGAAGATCTTTATTATCGACTCAATGTCTTGAGGGTTACCATGCCGCCTTTGCGTGACCGGGGTTACGATATTGAATTACTGGCGGAGTACTTTCTAAATAGTTTCAAGAAACAAAATGTCTGTAAGGCAAGGCAGTTCAGTCGGCGTGCGTTGAAGGTGATGCGGCACTACAGTTGGCCTGGAAACGTGCGCGAATTGAAAAACCGCGTAGAGCGTGCGCTGGTCATGTGCGACGACGCGTATATTTCGCCGGCGGATTTGGGTTTGGAGGAATATTCGCCGCAGCCTCTCGCGCTAAACCTGAAGGCTGTCAAGGATCAGGCAGAGAAGGACATACTCCACCGGGTATTAGATCAGGCGGGCGACAGCGTAGTGACGGCTGCTCAAATATTGGGGGTATCCCATGTTACGCTTTACCGATTGATCAAGAAGCACGATATTAAACTTCAAAAATGATTCTCTCCATTTATAAAACCCTGCCGCCACGGTTGAGTTAGCAAAGCAGGAAAATCTTTTTATCCATTTGACTGGCGCACGTCTGGCTGCATCGGAGAGAATTCGCAGCGGCGGTGATATGCCTGCGCGCCTGCAAATTACCTCTGATACTCGCTTGGTTATGCTCTTCGGTTTTCGCGGCATTGGCTCGATGATGGGCCATGATTGCTCGTTGCACGGGAGTGTCTTTAAGGATTTGTTAGTCGGCTTTTTTCAAAAAGTTAAATTCATCGAAAATATCAATCATTCCGTATAATCAGCCATTTAGAGTTGCTGGCGGTATGGCTGAAGGATGGGAATAACAAAATTGTAAAAGCGGGCCGATGTTTCGGGAGCCGCCTGGTTGGCGCGAGGCACTCGGGCCGGAAGCCAAGGACGCGGCGGGGCCGCTTCGAGGAATCTCAGCTTTGGGGCAGGGGGTAACCGTTTTGTTATACCGAATTCACCGCGATAAAGTCCTGTGATATGACCGGGTTATTCACCCTATTACAGCCGTGTAACACGGGTGGCGGTTATGGCCGGAGCGCTGACGTACCTTAACGGGAATGGGGCGGTTTTAGATCGGCTTGTTTCGTCTGGCTTACGCCATTTAAACCCGGAAATAAAGGCGTGGCTCAATACCTCAGGCAACGCGGCGTGTTTACCTTTTTCAAAAACGTACATTTTCAAGCTGGAAAGCGGGCGGTGGAGGTATGTCATGCCGGCGGAATCTGGAGCGGCGGCAGGGGCGGCGCATATGGAAAATAAAAAACTCGTTTTAAAACAATTGAAAATGGCTGGTCGGGATTCTGGTGGTCAAAGGTGGCACGAGGTCTGCAATATGGTTATCGGTCGCAAGGATGCGACTCGAACAAAAGGGAATTTGATAACTGTGATCTTGCTGCGCACTGTTCTGAGGAACGGGTGCGATGGTAAGGGATGAATGCATTAGGCAAGACCTAGAAAGGAGTTCGATTATGAAATCGTATGCATTGGCTGCTGTGTTGTCTTCGGTGATGGTTGCCGGCCCGGCGTTGGCCGACAACGATTTTCGTGCTTTGGGGCAGGTGTCCAATCTGACGCCGATGACTGAAACGCAGCTCGCGGCCGTCGAGGGCGGTCAGTCTTGCTCGGGTGGTTTATTCAATCTTGCGAACACCTGTCTTAACGTAGCCGTACCTACGGTAGTTGCAATTAACCTGGGCATTTTGGGAAGTCCCAGCCAGTATATTAAGCAAATCACGGCACAGTATATTCAATAACGGCGAACTCGGAATCCCGATGGCATCCTGATCGGGACCGGGGAATCAGGCGGGGGGCGATCATCAGTCGGCCCTCGCCTTTTTGATGAGAGCCTGGCGAGAGCCGAATGGGTTGAAAGTATCGGCTTGAAAGGTTGTTTTTATGCGGAAAATGGGTATCGATGCGAATTCAGCACGATATCCTCAGAGCGCAAGAGTCTATATCGCAAAGCAATCCATTTTCTGTTTTTAGCATTATTTCGCTCCCCAAATCTTCGGGTATTCCCTGTTGTGTTTTACCGGTTGATCAATAAACACGATATCAAATTTCAAAAATAACTCTTCTCATTTACAAAAGCCTGCCATCGTGGCCGAGATTGCGGAGCGGAATACCGGCTGTTGTCGGTACTGCCTCGAACGTCCGTAAGCGCTGTTGATATTCCCTACATTAACCCCGGTACGTCCAAATCGGTATCTTGCTGTTCTTTCTTCGCCGTGTCGGCGAAGAAGAGCGCCCCGACTGCCCGCTGACTGGAGTGGATCTAAACGCCCGGCAGCTCGGCAATATCAAGAAGTTAAATTCACTGAAAATATTGGTCATTCAATATAATCAGTCACTTAGAGTTGCTGGCGGTATAACTGAAGGATGGGAATAACAAAATTGTAAAAGTGGGCCGGTGTTTCGGGAGCCGCCTGGTTGGCGCGAGGCACTCGGGCCGGAAGCCAAGGACGCGGCGGGGCCGCTTCGAGGAATCTCAGCTTTGGGGCAGGGGGTAACCGTTTTGTTATACCGAATTCACCGCGATAAAGTCCTGTGATATGACCGGGTTATTCACCCTATTACAGCCGTGTAACACGGGTGGCGGTTATGGCCGGAGCGCTGACGTACCTTAACGGGAATGGGGCGGTTTTAGATCGGCTTGTTTCGTCTGGCTTACGCCATTTAAACCCGGAAATAAAGGCGTGGCTCAATACCTCAGGCAACGCGGCGTGTTTACCTTTTTCAAAAACGTACATTTTCAAGCTGGAAAGCGGGCGGTGGAGGTATGTCATGCCGGCGGAATCTGGAGCGGCGGCAGGGGCGGCGCATATGGAAAATAAAAAACTCGTTTTAAAACAATTGAAAATGGCTGGTCGGGATTCTGGTGGTCAAAGGTGGCACGAGGTCTGCAATATGGTTATCGGTCGCAAGGATGCGACTCGAACAAAAGGGAATTTGATAACTGTGATCTTGCTGCGCACTGTTCTGAGGAACGGGTGCGATGGTAAGGGATGAATGCATTAGGCAAGACCTAGAAAGGAGTTCGATTATGAAATCGTATGCATTGGCTGCTGTGTTGTCTTCGGTGATGGTTGCCGGTCCGGCGTTGGCCGACAACGATTTTCGTGCTTTGGGGCAGGTGTCCAATCTGACGCCGATGACTGAAACGCAGCTCGCGGCCGTCGAGGGCGGTCAGTCTTGCTCTGGTCTTCTGAGTTTCGCGAACACCTGTCTTAACGTAGCCGTACCTACGATCACCGCGTACAACGTGAGTTTTCTCGGGCTACTTGGAGCTACCACCCAGAGCATTAAGCAAGTTACAAACCAGTATATTCAATAACGGCGAACTCGGAATCCCGATGGCATCCTGATCGGGACCGGGGAATCAGGCGGGGGGCGATGATCAGTCGGCCCTCGCCTTTGTGATAAGTCGGCGGCATACCTCGTTTGAACTCGGGGCTAATGTGTCGTCAAAATCGAATTGTTCATGCAGGAAAAGGAGTTCGATCATGAAAGCATATGCATTGGTTGCTGTGTTGTCTTCGGTGATGGTTGCCGGCCCGGCGTTGGCCGACAACGATTTTCGTGCTTTGGGGCAGGTGTCCAATCTGACGCCGATGACTGAAACGCAGCTCGCGGCCGTCGAGGGCGGTCAGTCTTGCTCTGGTTTTTTCAGTATTGGAAACACATGCCTCAATGTAGCCGTACCTACGATAACTGCGGTTAATCTGAGCCTCTTCGGACGAGGCTTCCAGGATATCGTACAGGTCACGAACCAGAGTATCCACTAACGGCAAACTCGGGGTCCCGACGGCATCCTGATCGGGACCGGGGAATCAGGCGGGGGCGGTCAGTCCGTCCCCGCCTTTTTGCTGAACACGCGGTGAGAAATGAACGGGACCCAAGGATTGGCTCGCGAGCTTTTTTCCGTTACACCGTCTGAGGTGCTGACGCAAGCCTATCTGGCGCAGGCGGCGCTTCAAAACGCCATGAACACGTCAGCAGCCGATGGCGGCATTACGCAAAATCAGGTGGACAGGACAACATCGCTACGTCAGGCTTGCGAATCACAAGCATGCACTCAAAGTGCGAACCTAACGACTAATTCGCGGATTTAGTGGTATAAGGAAACATCGTCCATCGCTGTCTGGTTTAGGGAAAGGGAATGACAAAGATAAGCGGCTTAATTGTGTGGGGGGTGTTGCTGTGCGCTGCCATGGCACACACGGTTGTGGCCGAGCCGAGAACGGCGCCCGCGATAACGCGGCATACCTTGATCGAGCTCCGGGATCGGGCGGTCGTCAAGCAGCGTCTCGATTATTCCTGTGGTGCCGCGGCATTGGCGACCCTGCTGCGGTACTACTATGGCGAGGATACCTCCGAGCAAGATATTCTGAATCGCCTTAATGCAATTTTGGTCAATTTGACCAAGGAGCAATGGGCACACAAGAAGCGGATCGGTTTTTCGCTGCTCGATCTCAAGAAGGTGGCTCAGCAAAAAGGCTACCGGGCAGCAGGCTTCGAATTGACGATCGATCAGCTAAAACAGCTGATAGCGCCCGTCCTGGTCTACGTGCATCCTTTCGGATATCACCATTTCGCCGTACTGAGAGGAATTGCTGGTGACCGGGTCTACCTTGCCGATCCCGGGCGCGGCAACCTGCGAATGAGTCTATCGCGCTTTCAAGACGAGTACGGCGGCGTCATCTTCGTGCTGGGAAAGCCGGGGGAAGAAAACATCGTGTCCTATCCACTGGCGCTGGGAAGGCCTTCCGACTACCCGGAAGTGCGGTTGCGGGATTTCGCCGAGCGAGCCGACATTCTGACCAGTTCCGCGACCAATCTGAATGTCAGGATACACCCACCGCGTTAGCTTAAACCCTATTGTCCGGGGGGGGGGGGCGGGTGCGGGAGATGGTCAAGGGTGCTGTTTGGGAGAGTCGAAGAAAACCAGACGGCCGCTCCCGTGCATGACGTATGCCCAGGCATCGACCGGGAACTTGATCGCAGCGATTCCGCAGGTCGGAAGAGTGCCGAGACTTTCGCCGGTCAGCCGAGTGACCAGTTCGCTGAGATCGGGGTTGTGGCCGATTAGGTAGACTCTGTTATGGATATTCTCTAGGGACCGAATCAATTCGAGGAGAGCCGGTGTCCCTTGCAGGTAAATGCTGTCACGTACCGCGATTGCCCGGCTGTCGTAGCCGACCGCTTCCGCGATCAGTTCGGCGGTTTCGAGAGCGCGTTTTGCCGGGCTCGTTACGATTAGATCCGGTTCCTGTCCGCGAAACTTCAATACATCGCCCATGACCGGCGCATCGCGTTTGCCGCGGTTGTTCAAGGGACGGTCGATATCCGCCAGAAACGGTTGATCCCGGTCGGATTTGGCGTGACGGATGACGATTAGGCTTTTCATGGCGGCGACCGCGCGCTGTTTCCAATTTGATCACGGCATTTTCATGAAACGATCTTTCCTGTACAAGAGGGGGAAGCTGGACGCGCTTTCGATGGAAGAGCTCGGACAGTACCTCGACGGAATGATTTTTCGTTATGCACCGGCAGGTTATACTATGCCCAAATGGCGTGTTTCCGCCGCGTTCTCATCCTCTTTCGTGGTCCTAAGATTCCGACTGAGTCGTATTTGAAGCAGTTCGTTCTTTTTAATACACCCGTTTTGCAAGCAAAGTCCGTAATACTCGATCACGACAGTGATCAGTCGAGTATTCTTGGCGTGCTTGTCGTTTAGTAATGCCTTGACAATATTGTGGGTTTTGCTATTTAGGGCTAATTTGCCCCGGCTTTTGAGCTCGGGCAAGGAAAAATGCATGTGAACGTAAGAGATCTGAGCCTGGTCCGCAGCACAAGATTTGGTTACTGAGTTTCCGAGGAAAAACACACTGTGAGCTTTCGAAGCTGGATTGTCGTCTTTTTGTGTCCTTTATTTTTCAATGATGCCTTGGCCGAGCCCGGCAAGCCGGCGCCGCCGCCACCCCAAGTTCCAGCTCCGAGCGCACCCGTTACACCTCCGGCCGACAAAGCGCCGGCCAAGCCTTTCGAGTTTTCGGATGTGGAGCAGAAGGCAAAGGAATTAGCCCGCAAGCCTTATGTGCGCGACGAAGCCGGGATGCCCGAGTTTCTGACCAAGCTGGATTACGATCAATACCGCGATATTCGGTATAAACCGGAAAAAGCCCTCTGGCGCGATGAGAACCTGCCCTTTCAAATTCAGGCGTTCCATCGCGGTTTTATGTTCAAGGACCGCGTGATCATCAATATCGTGGACCACGGAAATGCGACGCGGCTCGCGTATTCGCCGGAACTATTCGACTTCGGCAAGAATCAATTTCCCAATCCACTTCCCGCGGATCTAGGATTTGCCGGTATACGCTTCCATCATCCGCTGCGGAAAGACGACGTCTCCGACGAAATCGCCGTTTTTCTAGGCGCCAGTTATTTCCGGGCGGTCGGATTGGGACAGTTGTACGGCTTGTCCGCGCGCGGGCTGGCGATCGATACCGGTTTGCCTAAGGCGGAGGAGTTCCCGATCTTCAAAGAGTTCTGGATTGAAAAGCCGGCGAAGGACGCGAGTTCGCTCACGGTGCACGCTTTACTGGATAGCCAAAGGGTAACCGGCGCTTATCGCTTCGTCATTCACCCCGGCCTTGATTTGACCATGGATGTGACGAGTCACCTTTATTTTCGCCAGAGCATCGAACGGATTGGAATTGCGCCGCTAACCAGCATGTTCTTTCACGGCGAGAACACCGATCGTTTCATGGACGACTTCCGGCCGGAGGTGCACGATTCCGATGGCCTATTGATCGGGAGAAGCACCGGCGAATGGGTATGGCGTCCGTTGAACAACCCGCGCCAGCTTCGCATTAGCGTCTTCAGAGATGAGAAGCCCGTGGGTTTCGGCTTGATGCAAAGAGACCGCAATTTCGATCATTACCAAGACTTGGAAGCCAGCTATAACCGCCGTCCCAGCGCCTGGATCGAAGCTTTGGGCGATTGGGGGCCGGGCGCGGTTTACCTGATTGAAATTCCGAGCGACGCGGAGAAATACGACAATATCGTCGCTTTTTGGGTGCCCGATCAGCCAACCGGAGAAGGCAAGGAATATACGTACAGCTATCGTCTCCATTTCGAATTGGACGAATTCACCGCGCCTGGCGGCGGAAAAGTCGCGGCCACCCGTATCGGCGCGACCGTTCCGGATAGTCCCAACCGCAAGTTCGTCGTCGAGTTCGCCAGTCCTACGCTCAAGCTGCTCAGCGACAAGGCCTCGGTCGAAGCCGAGGTAAGTGCTTCCGCCGGTAAGATTACCAATACCGTGGTTCAGAAAAACAGTGAAAATGATCAGTGGCGTTTGAGTTTTGATTTAGAACCCGAAAAAGATAAAGACCCGGTCGAGTTGCGTGCGATGTTGAAATCCGGCAAGGATGCGCTTACCGAAACGTGGGTTTATCAGTGGAACCGTCGATGAATCAAGTACGGATTTTAGAAGAGATGATAACGTCCGGCGATGCGGACTCCGCTCCTCAATCATGGCTTCCCGGGATCAAGGAGCGGGTCGTCGCCTACCTGCAGAGCCTCGGCTTGTCTCGGCAGGATCTGATCGAGAACTTAGCCGACGACTGTCTGAACCGTGCCCGCCGCCGGGTCGGACGCGGGGCTGGAGACGAATTGCTCAAGCGTGCGATAGAGGAGGCCCAGCGGCGTTTCGACCACGCCTTGGCGCGAGCCATGCGCTTGTCTCCGTCCAAGGATCCTCATCCCATAGCGGCGGCCCGCGCCGCCTTGCTGCTGACCGGTTGCCCGTCGGCCAGCGACGCTCTGTTCGGAAATCCGGATCCGCCGTCTGAGACGGGTGAAATGCTAAGAGAAATTCTGCCCCGACCCACTCCGCCCGAGGACTCCGTTCCTATGGCCGAACAGCCGCTGAGATTCTGGCTGTTCAAATCGACTCATCAAAGCAGCTAACCCTTTTTCAAATATGTCTTCCAATGCCAGCGCTCTGCCGGGCTATGTCCGCACTTTAAGGCGAACGTTTTTCTTCACTCTGGTAACCCTGACGGCCTTCGCGGCGCTTGCCATGATAACGAGCGCTTTCCTGCAGAACGGAATAACGCCGCAGGAGATCGTGCTGCTCATACTTTATACCTTGCTGATTCTGTGGATCAGCACCTCGTTTTGGACCGCTACGCTCGGATTCTGGTGCTTGCTTCGGGGTGGCGACAAGCGCTCGATTTCGAGACTGGTCCCGAATCCGGACATGACGTCCGACCAGGAGCCGGCGCTCACGGCGCTGGTGATGCCGATCTACAACGAGGATCCGGTGCGGGTATTCGCGGGACTGCGGGCGATTTATCAGTCGCTCCGCGAAACCGGGCGCGCGGACGAGTTCGAACTGTTCATCCTCAGCGATACGCGCGATCCCGATACCTGGATGCAGGAGGAGGTAAACTGGTATCGCATGTGCCGCGACTTCAATGCGCACGGCAAAATCTTTTACCGCAATCGCGAGAAGAACATCGCCCGCAAGAGCGGCAACATCGAGGATTTTTGCCGTCGCTGGGGCGGCCGTTACCGCTACATGATCGTCCTCGATGCTGACAGCCTCATGGCCGGTGAGACGCTGACGAAAATGGTGGATCTGATGGAGGCTCATCCCCGCGTCGCACTGATTCAATCACCGCCGCTGCCGGTAAATCATAAATCCTTGTTCGCCCGTATCCTCCAGTTCGCCAGCAGTTTGTACAGCGACATCTTCATTGCCGGGATCAATTTCTGGCAGCTCTCGGGTAGCAATTATTGGGGGCACAACGCGATTATCCGCATGCAGCCCTTCGTTCGGCATTGCGGTTTGCCGAAGTTGCCGGGGCGGGAGCCATTCGGCGGCGAGATCTTGAGCCACGACTTCGTCGAGGCGACTTTGTTGCGCGAGGCCGGATGGGAAGTGTGGCTGGCGGCCGATCTCAAGGGCAGCTACGAGGAGCTGCCGCCGACGCTGATCGACTACGCCAAGCGCGATCGGCGTTGGTGCCAGGGGAATTTGCAACATTTGCGCATGGTGTTCGCCCGCGGCTTTTCTGGACTCAGCCGTTTGTATTTTCTGATGGGCATCATGTCCTATCTGTCCTCGCCGTTATGGTTGCTGTTTCTGGTTTTAACCGGCTTTGAGGCGTATGTGCAGAGCCAAACCATGCCGGTTTATTTTTTCGGCGACAATATTTTTCCGGTCTGGCCCGAGTCTTATGCGGTCGAGATGACGACGGTCTTGCTGGTGACGCTGGCCATGCTGTTTCTGCCGAAATTCTGGAGCTTTTTGCTGCTCCTGATGCGTCCCAGAATAATCAAGGGCTATGGCGGCGTGATACGCGCCGCTTTCAGCGTCTTTTTCGAAAGCGCATTTTCAGTGCTGACGGCGCCTGTGCTCATGCTGTATCAGAGCAAATTCGTCGTCGCCATTTTGCTGCGTCGCAGCGTCGGCTGGCCTCCGCAAAATCGCGGCGATCACCGTTTGAGCCTCAAGGAAGCCACTCTGGCTCACGGCGGGCAGACGCTGACCGGGTTGGGTGCCGGATGGCTGAGCTACGAGTATGTGCCTGACTTTTTCCTGTGGCTGATTCCCGTTCTGGCCGGGTTGGTCCTTGCCATACCCGTTTCGATCCTTTCCAGCAGCACGTCGGTGGGTTCGCTCGCCCGTAAACTCGGATTTTTCCTGACTCCGGAAGAGTATAAGGCGCCGCGTGTCGTCGAACTGCTCCACGAAAATCTTGCCCGTACCGAGCAAGCGGGTGCGCAAAATGAAGGCGAGTTGAACGTTGCCGATCCGGGAACGTATTCCCTCCACTTCGCTCTTTTGCCCGATCGTCCGGTGAAAAAGCGCCAGCGCCACCAGTTGCGCGCTTTGGTGTACCAATTGGTGGAAGAGGGGCCGGAAACGCTGTCCGCCGCCGACAAGCGTGCCTTGATTTCCGATCCGGAGACGCTGACTCGGTTGCACACCTTGGCTTGGAGCCGGAAGGACAAGGACACCCCTCAATTGTCCTGAGGAGCGACCGCCCATGAACGAGCGGTTGCGCTCATTGATCCTCCACCAAGAGGCCTTGAAGAACTGCGTGCGTTGCGCCGGGATGATCGGTCCGGTGGTGATGGGGCGCGCCGTGTTGTCGCCCGTGATCCTCATCGGCCAGGCGCCGGGCGGCAAGGAAGGGCAATTCGGAAAGCCGTTTGCGTGGACAGCGGGAAAAACCCTTTTCAAATGGTTTGCCGAGATAGGCATATCCGAAGACAATTTTCGCCGCAACGTCTACATGGCGGCCGTATGCCGCTGCTTTCCCGGCAAGAACCCGAAAGGCGGCGATCGGGTTCCGTCTCCGGAGGAGATCGATCGTTGCGCCGATTGGCTGAATGCCGAAATTCGGCTTATAAGACCCAAGCTCATTATTCCGGTCGGCAAGCTGGCGATCCGTCAAATTCTCGTCGCCGATAGACTGGATCAGGTGATCGGGCTTAGGCACGAGCTTTGTCGAGAAAGTCTAGAGATAGACGTAATACCCTTGCCTCACCCGTCCGGGGCCTCCACCTGGCACCGCCGAGAACCCGGCAAAACCCTGCTGCATAATGCGTTAAGGCTAATTCGCGAGCATCCCGCTTGGGGTGAGGTCTGTCACGGCTCGAGCGACGGCGTTTTGACATAGCGCAAAAGTTATGCACAACGGATGAGTTGTTTTTCAGTGCTTTCGGTGTACCGGCGTCAGGTTTTTGACGTTTTTGGCAAGTTTTTGATTATTTGCATGTTTTGGCCCAAGAATAAAAATCGTCAAATTAAGGAAAGATCAGGACCGGCGGGGTTTCAAAAGTGTTTTAAGACTGCATTCCACAAACTTATCCACAGGTTCTGGGAAGTTCTTCTTTTTAAGGAGTGCGACAGAATGCTTATCAATAATCAATGGAAGATCTAACAAAGGAATTCCGATGCAAACAATCAACGCTCAGGTAAGGCCGGAAGGCACTCTGGAGGTTTTGTCCAAGCTGGAAGTGGCGAAGCTGCTCGATACCAGCCAGGGCGGTCTTCACGAGCTCTTCCGGCGTTGTTCGCTGGCGGTCCTGAATTGCGGCAGCGCTGTCGATGACACCAAGCTGGTGCTCGAGCAACATAAAGACTTTGACATTCGCGTATTGCAACAGCAGCGCGGTATCAAGCTGGAGGTGCTGAACGCGCCGGCCTCGGCTTTCGTCGACGGCGAGATGATCAAAGGCATACGGGAGCATCTGTTTTCGGTGCTTAGGGATATCGTTTTCACCGGATCGGAGATCGTATCGAATTCGGCGTTCAATCTGGGCAAGTCGGAAGATATCACCAGCGCCGTTTTTCACATTCTGCGCAACGCGGGCAGCCTGATCACGAATACCTCTCCGAACTTGGTCGTATGCTGGGGAGGCCATTCGATCAGCCGGGAAGAATACGATTACACCAAGGAGGTCGGCCATGAGCTGGGGTTGCGGGGGCTCAACGTCTGTACCGGCTGCGGCCCTGGAGCCATGAAGGGGCCGATGAAAGGCGCCACGATCGGCCATTCAAAACAACGTATCTACGAGGCCCGCTACGTGGGCATTTCGGAGCCGGGAATCATCGCCGCGGAGCCTCCGAATCCTATCGTCAACGAGCTGGTCATCATGCCTGATATCGAAAAACGCCTCGAAGCGTTCGTAAGACTCGGGCATGGCATCGTCGTCTTTCCGGGCGGGGTCGGCACGGCCGAGGAAATTCTTCACCTCTTGGGTATCCTGCTTCACCCCGACAACAAGAATTTGCCTTTTCCGGTCATTTTGACGGGACCCGCGGAGTGCGCCGGCTATTTCGAGCTTATCGACCGGTTTATGGTTTCGACGATCGGTCGAGACGTGCGCCGATGTTATCGGATCATCGTCGACGATCCCGCCGGCGTTGCCCGGGAAATGAAAGAGGGGATCAGCCTGGTGCGGGAATTCCGGAAACAGAACGGTGACGCCTACTATTTCAACTGGCTGCTGAAGATAGAGCAGCAGTTCCAGATCCCTTTCGTACCCTCGCATCAGAATATGGCTTCATTGGAATTGCATCGACAGCAGGAGCCTCACCACCTGGCGGCCAACCTGCGCCGAGCCTTTTCCGGAATCGTGGCTGGAAACGTGAAGGCGGAAGGCATACGAACCATCGAGGAGCATGGGCCTTTCGAGCTGAGGGGGGACGCGGAGGTCTTGAAGCCTCTGGATGAGTTGTTGGCGGCGTTCGTCGCACAGGGCCGCATGAAGCTTCCGGGCGTGCGTTACGAACCGTGTTACCGGCTGGTAGCGTAAATTTTGAGGAAAAAACGATTTAAGAGGAGTTCGAGATGTTCATTGCCATGAATCGATTCAAGATTGCTTTAGGGAAAGAGAGCGAATTCATTGCAATCTGGCGGAATCGTGAAACCTACTTGCATGAAGTTCCGGGATTCCGTGAATTTCATCTGCTTCAAGGTCCGAGCAATGAGGACTTCACGCTGTTCGCTTCCCATTCGACGTGGGAGTCGAAAGAGGCTTTCGAAGCCTGGACGCGTTCGGAGGCATTTCGCAACGCTCATGCCAGCGCGGGCGGAAGCAAGGGGCTCTACCTCGGACCGCCTCAGTTCGAGGGTTTCGAGGTCGTCCTTTAAGCGATCGGTCGAGCCCTCATGGGATCTCTAGAGCATTTTCCGGTTCGGCGTAGCGCTCCCAAGCTGCAGTAGGTCGGCAATCCTTTGCCGACACACGCGGTAGACGAGGGGCTTTGTCGGCAAAGGATTGCCGACCTACAAATTATTTTGGCCCGCATTTTGAGCAATCGGATCGCCGGATAATCCGGTACGGTGGGGCAAAGGAGTTATTTCGCCGCTTTCTGCACGATGCTGTCGATGCCTTTCTTGCGCAGGTAGGCCCTGATCTTGTCGGCATCGGCCAGAGTGGCGTACGGGCCGATTTTGACGCGGTACCAGGCCGAATTATCGATCTCGATCATTTCGATCTTGGCCTTGATCTTGATCTTGGCCAGGTCGCCCTTCAGTTGCTCGGCATTCTGTAGATTGTCGAAAGATCCTGCCTGCACCAGATAAAGCGCTGCGGTGGGTTTGCTTCCCTGGCTTTCTTCCCGCTTGATCGTTTTAATCTCGCTTTCAGGAATGATGACTTCCTTTTCGGGGAGGATCTTATAAAAAGTAAACCGGGGCTCGCGCGACTTGATCGGTTGCGGTTTCTGCTCGGGTTTTTGGGCGGCTGTTTTCTTGCCCTCGGTGTTTTGTTTCCTTTCCTGCTGGGGCTGACTCTTTTTTTCGGCTTCCGGAACCGCAGCAGCGGCTTGAGGCGCCGGCGCGGGTATGGACACGGGTTCCGGGGCCTTTGGAGGGGCCTCGCTATCGGCACCTGAGAAAACGTACACAACGAGCCCGATCGCACCAGCAATGCCGACCGCCGCTAGGCCCCAACGTCTCGGAATTTGGAGCTGGCGTTTTCGGTATCCCGGAATCCGGTGCTTATAGTCCTTGGACATGCCTTTACATTGCTTCGGGTGCGGAAACGTCCAGCAGGCTTAAACCGTTGCCGATCACCTGTCTCACCGCGGCAATCAAATTGAGCCGGGCATCCCGTAACGCGGCATCCTCCACCAGGAACTGGTGGGCGTTGTAATAAGTGTGGAATTCGTACGCCAGCTCGCGCAGATAATGCACCAGATGATGAGGCTCGTGCTGAACGGCCGACTGTTCCACAACCTCGGTATAGCGGGACAGCGTGTTGATTAATGCCAACTCGTGCGTTTCCGTCAATAGGTCCAGACGATTCATGCCGCCGGCGAGGTCGCGTTTCCAGCCTTTTTCGTCCAATTGCCTAAACACGCTGCAAATCCGCGCGTGAGCGTATTGCACGTAATAAACCGGATTTTCGTTGGTCCTCGAGGTGGCCAGCTTCAGGTCGAAATCCATATGCTGGTCGGATTTTCGCATGACATAGAAGAACCGGGCCGCGTCTTTGCCCACTTCGTTGCGAAGCTGCCGGAGCGTTACGAATTCTCCGGAGCGGGTGGACATCTGGACTTTTTCTTCCCCGCGATATAACACCGCGAACTGGACCAGCAGCACGTGGAGCCGTTCCGGGGCGCCCCCCAATGCCTTGATGGCGGCTTTGACGCGGGGAATGTAGCCGTGATGATCGGCGCCCCAGATGTTGATGATTTGATCGAAGCCGCGCTCCAGCTTGTTCAAATGGTAAGCGATGTCGGATGCGAAATAGGTCATCTGACCGTTTTCTCGAACCACCACCCGGTCCTTTTCGTCCCCCAGCCGGCTCGAAGCGAACCAGGTTGCCCCGTCTTTTTCGTAGAGATAACCCGCTTCTTGAAGCTTTTCCAGCGCACGCTCGATGGCGCCGGTATCGGCCAGGCTGCGTTCCGAAAACCACTCGTCGTAATGAACCCCGAACTCCTCCAGATCCTGGCGAATGTCGTCGAGGATGCTGTTGAGGCCGGCGTCGAACACGATTCGGTAATCGTCGGCGCCGAGCAGCGACTTGGCCCTTGCCACCAGCGCATCGATATGAACTTCCTTATCGCCGCCCTGGGGCTCGTCCGGTGGAATGTCCGCCATGACTTCGGCGGTCGGGCGCCGGTATTTCTCCCCGACTCGCTTGTGCAGATCCCAGGCAATCGTCCGAACGTATTCGCCGCGATAACCGTTGCTCGGGAAGGTCAGCACCTCGCCGCATTCTTCCAGGTAGCGGAGCCACACGCTGGCGGCCAGAATATCCATCTGCCGGCCGGCGTCATTGACGTAGTACTCGCGGTGTACCTCGAATCCGGCGGCAGCAAGCAGGTTCGCCACCACGGCGCCGTAGGCCGCGCCGCGCCCGTGTCCCACATGCAAGGGGCCGGTCGGATTGGCCGAGACGAATTCCACCTGAACTTTGCGGCCGGCGCCGACGGCGGTCTTGCCGAACTCGTGCCCGGCTTCGTGAATATCGGCGACGATTCGATGTTGAGCCTTGGGATCGATGAAGAAATTGATGAATCCGGGGCCTGCGACCTCCAGCTTGGCGACGATGCCATCATGGGGCAGTGCCGCCACGATTTTTTCCGCCAACTGTCGGGGATTGCATTTGGCGGCCTTTGCCAGGGTCATTGCGAGATTGGAGGCGAAATCGCCGTGCTGCGCATCGCGCGCACGCTCCACCATAATGGTCGGATCGATATCGGGAGGTAGCTCGCCATTCGCTTTCAATGCGGAAACGGCGCCATGCAGCAGATTCTCCAGACGTTTTTTCATGCGGGGAATGGTTAGGACGGGAAAAATGAGCGGCTATTATCCTAAAATCGCGGACGTGCTTGCAACGCAGCGACTGCCAAGGGCCTGTGAATGCCGCATGGTCGCCTTCCTGTCGCTCGTCTTCCTGACTCAGCCCCAAACGCCGTTCGTCCCGAATGGTTCTTCGGAACTATGTATTTCTACTTATAGGCCGGTTGCGGCCGGTCCGATTAATCTGCGGGCAAGTTGATCGCCCTTGCAGTCCGCTGCAGCACATCCGGAGGAGTGGCATGAATGCCGATCTGGTGCAGGCATCGAATCTTTGGCCGTTCATCGCTTATATCGCGGCGATCATGGTCGTAATCGCGGCGATGTTGGTGATCCCCCGTTTTCTTGCCCGGCCCAGCCGCGGACGCGCGACCGGCGAGCCTTTTGAATCCGGCGTCGTGCCAGTAGGCGATATTCATGTGCGCCTCACCATACGGTTTTATCCGGTCGCCATCTTTTTCGTGATCTTCGACCTGGAAGCCGTTTTTATCCTCGCTTGGGCCGTCGCCTTTCGCGAGGCCGGGTGGATCGGGTACATCGAAATGCTGGTGTTCATCGGCATTTTGCTGGCCGCTCTGGTTTATCTCTGGCGGATCGGCGCTCTGGATTGGCGTACCGAGCGGCAGAAATTGCAGGATGCCCGACTACAAATTTAAGGGGAGTACGGGATGGAGTGGACTCTTACCAAAGCCGATTCCGACCCAGCGCCCCGCCCCGGCGAGCGCGTCAGCGAGGAAGCCATGCGCCGCAACCTGCTCATGGCGAAGTTGGAGGACCTGATCGCCTGGGGTCGAGCGAATTCCGTCTGGCCTTTCAATTTCGGGCTTTCCTGTTGCTACGTCGAAATGGCCACCGCTTTCACGAGCCGTTACGATATCGCCCGCTTCGGTTCCGAGGTGATCCGGGCAAGCCCTCGGCAAGCGGACCTGATCGTGATTTCCGGCACGGTCTTCATGAAAATGGCTCCGGTCATCAAGCGTCTCTACGAGCAGTTGCTGGAGCCGCGCTGGGTGATTTCCATGGGGTCGTGCGCCAATTCGGGCGGGATGTACGATGTTTACAGTGTGGTTCAGGGTGTGGACAAATTTTTGCCGGTCGACGTGTATGTGCCGGGCTGCCCGCCGCGTCCGGACGCCTTGCTCGAAGGTCTGATCCTGCTGCAGGAGTCGATCGGAAAAGAGAGACGGCCCCTAGGCTGGACGGTCGGCGAAGGCGGTGTTCAGAAAGCGCCGATCAAGAGCTTCCGAGACCTCAAGACTCCGGAGCGCATGAGGGCCACCGAGTTGCGCAGTCCGGATCGCCTTTAAGGTATTTAGGATGACTTTTACCACGACGGCAGGCAGCGCGACAACGACGGAAAGGCCGAAGACCGGCGCTATCGTCGGCGAACTCCGGCGCCGTTTCGGGGAAGACGCATTTACCGTTCAACCCACCTGTGACGGTATTCCAACCCTTTGGGTGAGCAAGGACCGTTTCGTCGATTGTCTGACTTATCTGAAGCGCGAGACCGAGCGTCCATACCCCATGCTGTTCGATCTCACCGCGGTGGACGAGCGCCTGCGCCAATACCGGGATGGGCTCCCGGCCAGCGAATTCACGCTGGTCTATCATCTTTTGTCTTTCGATCGGAACGAGGATATCCGTCTCAAGGTCGCCTTGGCCAATGGCGGTTTGAGCGTGCCGAGCATCGCCTCGCTCTGGCCCAACGCCAACTGGTACGAGCGCGAAGTCTACGACATGTTCGGGATTCGCTTCGAAGGCCATCCGAATCTCCGCCGTATCCTGATGCCGCCCACCTGGAAAGGGTATCCGCTGCGCAAGGACCATCCGGCGCGGGCCACCGAGATGGGGCGGTTCGCGCTGCCCGAGCAAAAGCAGGAGGCGGAACAGGAGGCCTTGCGGTTCGTGCCCGAGGAATGGGGCATGCAGCGGCAGAAGGACAGCAGCGATTTTCTGTTCCTCAATCTCGGCCCCAACCACCCCAGCGTGCACGGGGTATTCCGCATCGCCCTGCAGCTCGACGGCGAGGAAATCGTCGATGCCGTGCCGGACATCGGCTATCACCATCGTGCCGCGGAAAAGATGGGCGAACGCCAGTCCTGGCATACCTACATCCCTTATACCGACCGGGTGGATTATCTCGGCGGCTCGCTGAACAACCTGCCTTACGTCATGGCGCTGGAACAAATGGCCGGCATCGAGGTGCCGCCCAGGGCGCAGACAATTCGGGTGATGATCTCGGAGTTTTACCGGATCAACAATCACCTCTTGTTTTACGGCACCTTCGCGCAGGACGTCGGACAACTATCGCCGGTTTTCTACATGTTCGTCGATCGCGAGAGGGTCTTCGAAATCATCGAAGCCATTACCGGTGGGCGCATGCACTCCAGCTTTTTTCGCATCGGCGGCACGGCGATGGATTTGCCCGAGGGCTGGGACAAGAAGGTGCGGGAATTCGTCGACTATTTTCCGAAACGGCTGGCGCACTACGACAAGATGGTGCTGGCGAACAGCATCCTCAAGCGGCGCACCCAGGGCATCGGCGTTTACGACACGAAAGAGGCGATCGACTGGGGCGCAACCGGACCGGGGTTAAGGGCCACAGGTCTCGCCTGGGACTACCGCAAGGCGCGCCCCTATTCCGGCTACGAAAATTTCGAATTCGAGATCCCGTCGGGGAAAAACGGGGACTGCTACGACCGGTGCCTGGTGCGGGTCGAAGAAATGCGGCAGAGCTTAAGAATCATCGAGCAATGCCTGAACAACATGCCATCGGGCCCCTACAAGGCGTTTCATCCGTTGACGACTCCACCGCCGAAAGCGCGGACCATGCACGACATCGAGACGCTGATCCAGCACTTTCTGAACGTCAGCTGGGGGCCGGTAATCCCGGCCGGGGAGGGCTCCGCCTGCGTGGAAGGGACCAAGGGGCTGTATCGCTATTACCTGACGAGCGACGGCAACACGACGTCCTACCGTACCCGCGTCCGTACCGCCTCGTTCCCCCATCTTCAGATGATTCCCCTGATGTCGCGCGGCCTCATGATCGCCGATCTCATCGCGATCCTGGGGAGCATCGATTTCGTGATGTCGGATGTGGATAGGTGAGGGGGATATGACGTTTCTAAATGGCTTGTTTGCGGAGGTTGAGGATGTCGGTCTAGCCAGCGGGTTCGGGGTAGTGGCAGCTGGTGCTGCCGGTGATTTTAGATGCGGGTCTCGCCCCGCGGGCGAGTTACTTTTGCAAACCCCATCCATGGGGTTTGCCCTTTGGGCCCGCCTTCGGCGGTCCAAACTCGCTCCCGGCGAGTTTGTCTTTGCTTGCCCAAAGACAAATTTGTCGGGAACAAATTTGGACGCGCGAAGTGCGCCCGAAGGGTTTGCGCCAGGACAGGCGCAAATCCAAAGTAACCAAAAGAAACGGCGCCCGAGCGGCATGCTTTTCCTGCGCTTCTCGCTTTGGCGCTGGGGCGACAGAAGGAGCGTCCCTGCTTCCTCTGTCGCCGCGCGTCTTCCTGACGCGCCCCTTCGGGCGTTCCAGCGCCAAAGCTTGCGATGCTCGGGCATGCCGCACGGGACAAAAATAGCAATATCCCGTATGACGCACCTGAGCATCGCAGTCCTGGACCGGAAAAGCCCGAAGGGGTGCGCAAAGGATTGCGCACGTGTCCCGAGGGACATGGAAGTCCCTTCGGGACGCCCCGCGGCCAGGACGAGAAGCGCAGGAAAAGTGCGTCATCCGGGCGGCGTTTTCTTTGGTTACTTTCTTTTGGCCGAACAAAAGAAAGTAACCCGCGTGCGGGGCGGTTCCCCGCATCAAAAAATGATTTTTCGGGTTCTCTTATGAACGAAACCCGCATCTTGAGCGAACAGGAAACCGCCGAAATCCTCGCGGCCGCGGATCATTATCCGGACAAATCCGCCGCTTCCGTCGAGGCGCTCAAGATCGTGCAGAAATATCGCGGCTGGGTGTCGGATGAAGCGTTGAAAACCGTTGCCGGGCTCTTGGAGATGTCGCCGGACGAACTGGATGGGGTGGCGACGTTTTACAACCTGATCTTTCGAAGGCCGGTCGGCGAGAACGTCATTCTTTGTTGCGACAGCGTGAGCTGCTGGATGCTGGGAGCCGACCGAATCCGTGAGCATCTGTCCGAGAGGCTGGGCATCGGCTTGGGCGAAACCACGGCGGACGGACGCTACACGCTGCTGCCGATCGTCTGTCTCGGCGCATGCGATCGCGCGCCGGTGCTGATGGTCGGCGAAGAGCTTTACGAAGACGTGGACGAATCGAAAATCGATGAGCTATTAAAAAGGAACGGCCAGACATGGACAGACCGCTGACGCAGAACATCAAGCCCGATCTCTCGCCGGTGACGCTGGACGATTACCGCCGCGCCGGTGGCTATGAGGGCTTGGCCAAAGCCTTGAAAGAAATGGCGCCTGCGGATGTGATCGGGGCGGTCAAGGATTCCGGGTTGCGCGGGCGCGGCGGTGCCGGGTTTCCCACCGGCGTCAAGTGGAGCCTGGTGCCGCAGGGCGAGTCGGTGGGGCGGAAATATGTGGTGGTGAACGCCGACGAAATGGAGCCGGGCACTTTCAAGGATCGCCTGCTGATGGAGGCCGACCCGCACCAGCTCATAGAAGGCGTGGTCATCGCCGCCTATGCCGTGCAGGCCGATACGGCCTATATCTTTCTCCGGGGCGAATACCATCTTTCCGCGAGCCGGCTTGAGCAAGCCTTGGGGGAAGCGCGTAGCGCCGGCTATCTCGGCAAAAACATTCTGGGCTCGGACTTCGATCTGGAGATACATCTTCATACCAGCGCGGGGCGCTACATCTGCGGCGAAGAGACCGCGCTCCTGAATTCGCTCGAAGGCAAGCGCGCAATACCGCGCGCCAAGCCGCCGTTTCCCCAGATCAGCGGACTGTGGGGCCGTCCGACGGTCGTCAACAATGTCGAGACCTTTTGCAACGTGCCCCATATCATCCGCAACGGCGTGGATTGGTACCGGGGATTGGGCCGGGGCGAGGATGCCGGCACCAAGCTGTTCGGCGCGAGCGGTCGGGTCAAGAAGCCGGGGTTGTGGGAACTGCCCATGGGCACGCCGATCCGGGTACTGATCGAGGAGTGCGCCGGCGGCATGCAGGAGGGGTATACGCTGCGAGGGTTCCTGCCCGGCGGCGCATCCACGGATTTTCTGCTGCCCGAGCACTTGGATCTGCCCATGGATTTCGACGCGATGATGAAAGCCGGCAGCCGGCTCGGCACCGGCACCATGATCGTGCTGGACGATCAGACCTGTCCGGTGCGAATGGTGCTCAACCTGGAGCGGTTTTTCGCGCAGGAATCCTGCGGTTGGTGTACCCCCTGTCGGGATGGGCTGCCTTGGGTCGTCGAACTCCTCGAAGGCCTTTTGGCCGGACGTGGCCGGCCGGAGGACCTGGACCAACTCGAACAGCTCGCGCGCCTGATGGGACCCGGCAATACCTTTTGCGCGCTCGCGCCCGGGGCCGCCGAGCCGTTACAGAGCGCATTGAAATATTTCCGGGCCGATTTCGAACGCTATTTGAAACCGGCATCGACTGCAAGGGTGGCCTGATAGGATTCAATCCATGGCAAAAATCACGGTAGACGGCCAGACCTACGACGTAAAAGCGGGAGACAATCTGCTCAAGACCTGCTTGTCGTTGAGGCTAGATTTGCCGTACTTCTGCTGGCATCCGGCCCTCGGGTCCGTGGGCGCCTGCCGGCAATGCGCGGTCGTGCAGTACAAGGACGAGAGCGACGCCCAGGGGCGGCTGGTCATGGCCTGCATGACCCCGGTGACCGAGGGCCTCCGCGTGTCCCTCGAAGCTCCTCAGGCACGGGAGTTCCGCGCCGGAGTCATCGAGTTCCTGATGACCAATCATCCTCACGATTGTCCGGTGTGCGAGGAGGGCGGCGAGTGCCATCTCCAGGACATGACGGTCATGACCGGGCATACCTTTCGTCGCTATCGCGGCTTGAAGCGCACCCACCGAAACCAGTATCTGGGACCGTTCATCAATCACGAGATGAACCGCTGCATCGCCTGTTACCGCTGCGTTAGGGTTTACCGCGACTACGCCGGAGGCAAGGACCTCGACGTGTTTGCATCCCGCAACAACGTCTATTTCGGGCGCTTCGAGAACGGCGTTCTGGAAAACGAGTTCAGCGGCAATCTGGTCGAGGTCTGTCCCACCGGAGTTTTCACCGATCGGACGTTCAGCCAGCATTACGTCCGGAAGTGGGATCTACAGCATGCGCCCTCGATTTGCGTGCACTGCGGGGTGGGATGCAATACCAGCCCCGGCGAACGCTACGGAACGCTTAGGCGCATCGTCAATCGCTATAACGGAGAGGTGAACGGCTATTTTCTCTGCGATCGGGGCCGCTTCGGCTATGGATTCGTCAATAGCGAGCGGCGCATACGCCAGCCGATGCTTCGCGGAGAGCCGGTCTCCGGGGAGACCGCGCTGGCCCATTTTCAAGGCTTGCTGGGCGGTCACACGATCGGAATCGGCTCTCCCCGCGCCTCGTTGGAAGTCAACTTCGCCCTGCGGGAACTGGTCGGCGCCGAGCATTTTTACGCCGGTTTTGCCCAGGGGGAGGCATCGCTGGCAGCGGCCATACTGGACGTGCTGAGACATTGGCCGGTCCATAATCCGTCGCTGCGGGAGGTGGAGCAGGCGGACGCCGTCTTGATCCTGGGCGAAGACGTGGCGAATACCGCGCCGCGTGTGGCGCTCGCGTTGCGCCAGGCGGTTCGGAACCGCGCTTTCGAACGCGCCGACCGGCTCAAGATACCGCGCTGGCAAGATGCCGCCGTAAGAGAGGCGGCTCAAGGCGAGAAGAGCCCGCTGTTCGTCGTAGCGCCTAACGCTACCCGGCTGGACGACATAGCGGAAGCGATCTGCCGGGGAACGCCGGAAGACATCGCGCGGCTGGGCCTGGCTATCGCCAACCGGATCGATGCCAGCGCGCCGGCGGTGGCCGACCTTTCCCAAGAGGACGAACATCTGGCGGAACTCATCGGCGATACCCTCACTGCCGCGGCGCATCCGCTCATCGTCTCGGGCACCGGTTGCGGCAGTCTCTCCGTGGTCCGGGCGGCGGCCAATATCGCCTTAGCCTTGAGCAACCGGCGAGAAGGAAGGGCTGTCGATCTGTGCTATGTCGTGCCGGAATGCAATACGCTCGGATTGGCGATGATGGACGAGCGCAGCGTCAAGGACGCCTTCGCCGCGGCGAAGACCCGAGACTTGAACACCGTGATCGTGCTGGAGAACGATCTTTACCGGCGGGCGGACGCCGGGGCCGTGGACAGCTTTTTCAACGGCACGCGGCATGTGGTGGTGATCGATCATATTCGCCACGGCACCGCGGCCAAGGCCCAATTGCTTCTTCCGGGAAGCACGTTTGCGGAAACCGAGGGCACTCTGGTCAGCCTCGAGGGGCGGGCGCAACGTTTTTATTCCGTCATGCCGGGCAGCGGCGAAATCCGCGACAGCTGGCGCTGGCTGGCCGATGCCGCAGCGAAACGCTGGTCGAACATCGATGCGCTTACCGCCGCTTGTGCCGCGGCTCTGCCGGAATTCGGGCCGATCCGGAACGCCGCTCCGCCGGCGGGTTTTCGTGTCGAGGGCGAAAAGGTCCCGCGCGAACCCCATCGCTATAGCGGACGGACCGCGATGTTTGCAAACCGGGAAATCCATGAACCCAAGCCGCCCGACGACCCCGATTCGGCTTTGGCGTTTTCCATGGAAGGCGCAAGTGTCGACGTGCCGCCGGCATTATTGCCATTCGTCTGGGCGCCAGGTTGGAATTCGCATCAGCAGGCCGTCAACAAATTTCAGGACGAGGTGGGCGGGGCTTTGCGAGGCGGCGATCCCGGGGTGAGGCTTTTCGAGTCGCCGGAAACGGCGGAGCCCCGCTGGTTCGACGAAGTGCCCTACCGTCTACGCGACGAAGCCCGTTGGCGGGCCATCCCGCTTTACCACGTTTTCGGCAGCGAGGAGCTGAGCGCGCTATCGCCGCCATTGGCGGAGCGGGTGCCGGCAGCCTATGCCGCGCTGCACCCGGAGGATGCGGAAAAATTGGGCGTCGGCGAGACCCTGGCGGTGCGGCTGAACGAGCGCGTCGTGCGTTTGCCGCTGAGGCTGGAATCGTCCTTACCGAGAGGCGCCGTGGGCATCTCCGCCGGCCTTGCCGGTCTGTTCCGTAGCGATCTTCCGGCATGGATCGCCATCGAAAAAGAAGGGGAGAGGCCATGACGCTGGGGTCGCCGTTCGATATCGCCGGCATTCTCGGGGCGTTGATCACCGTGGCGGCGCTCTTGATCTGGGTCGAACGCCGGCTGCTCGCCATCTGGCAAGACCGTCTGGGCCCCAATCGCGTGGGACCTCTGGGACTGTTCCAGGTCGTCGCCGATATGCTCAAGATCCTGAGCAAGGAAGACTGGATTCCGCCCTTCGCCGACAAGCCGGTATTCGTGCTCGCTCCGGTCGTGATCATGGGATGCATGCTGGCCGCTTTCGCGGTGATTCCGATCGCGCCGGACATCGGAATCATCGATTTCGACTTCGATTTGCTTTATGTGCTGGCGGTCCTGGCGCTGTCGGTGTACAGCGTGGTTCTGGCCGGTTATGCGTCCAACAGCAAATACTCGCTGATCGGTTCCCTGAGGGCTACGGCGCAGGCCATCAGTTACGAGGTATTTCTGGCGATGTCCGCGTTGGGGGTCGTCATGCTGGCCGGAACCTTCGATTTGCGCGCCATCGTGGAAGCGCAAAGGGACGGATGGTTCGTGGTGCCGCAATTTCTGGGATTCATCCTGTTCTTTATCGGGGTTCTCGCGGAAACTCACCGCACCCCGTTCGATCTGCCGGAAGCGGAAAACGAGCTGGTGGCCGGCTACCACACCGAATATTCCGGCATGAAGTTCGGCATGTTTTTCGTCGGCGAGTACATCGGCGTTACCCTCGGGGCGGCCCTGATCGTCACTCTGTTCTTCGGCGGCTGGTTGGGGCCGGTCTTGCCGCCCCTGGCTTGGTTCACGATCAAGACCGCCGTCTTTATCCTGCTGTTCATTCTGGTGCGCGGTTCCCTGCCGAGACCTCGCTATGACCAGCTCATGTCGTTCGGGTGGCTGGTGATGCTGCCGCTGTCGTTCCTAAATTTACTGGTTACCGGAGCCGTCATCCTATGGCGATAGGGCATCGGAGGAACGAAAAGCTGGCTTCGCCTGTATCACCCATGGCTGTGGGTGAGCCTTCATGTTGAAGGACTTCTTGACTCAGTTCCAGACGCTGTGGACGGTGTTTCAGCATACGTTCACCAAGGCAGACACCGTGCAATATCCCGAGGAGAAGCCGGCCCTGGCCCCGCGCTATCGCGGACGAATCGTGCTGACCCGCGACCCCGACGGGGAGGAACGCTGCGTGGCTTGCAACCTGTGTGCGGTGGCATGTCCCGTGGACTGCATCGCCCTGCAGAAGACCCAGGACGAATACGGCCGCTGGTATCCGGAGTTCTTCCGCATCAACTTTTCCCGCTGTATCTACTGCGGGTTTTGCGAGGAGGCCTGTCCGACCTACGCCATTCAATTGACGCCGGACATGGAGATGAGCGAGTACGACCGCCGCAACATGGTTTATGAGAAGGAGCATCTTTTGATCGACGGGACCGGCAAATATCACGATTACAACTTCTACCGCGTCGCCGGGAAAAGCGTGGCCGGAAAAGATAAGGGCGAGGCCGAGAACGAGGCGCCGCCGGTGGACGTCCGGAGTCTGTTGCCTTAGGAGAACGACCCCATGCTGTATGTCCTGTTTTATTCCTCCGCCTTGATCAGCGTGATTTCCACGCTGCTGGTGATCGTTTCGCTCAACGCGGTGCACGCCCTGTTGTACGTGATTTTGTCCCTGCTGGCTTCGGGCGTCGTGTTCTTTCTCATGGGGGCGTACTATGGAGCGATGCTCCAGATCATCGTTCACATCGGGGCGATCATGATGCTGTTCCTGTTCGTGGTGATGATGCTGAATCTGGGGCGGCGAACCCTGGAGCAGGAGAGAAAGTGGCTGCCGCCTGCCGCGTGGCGGTGGCCGTCCGCGATGGCGGCGGTGCTGCTGACCGAGCTGATCTTCGTCCTGATGCAGGAAGAGCGGGCCGCGCTCGGCCATATCGTCGCATCCAAGGAGGTGGGTATTCGGCTGCTCGGACCTTATGTGCTGGCAGTGGAATTGGCGTCCATGCTTCTCCTGGCCGGATTGGTCGGAGCTTATCACTTGACCCGGCAGGAGGTGAAGAAATGAACGGAACCATTCCCGAGGCACACGGACTGCTGTTGGCGGCCGTCCTGTTCGCGCTGGGGCTTACCGGTGTTCTGGTGCGGCGCAACCTGATCTTCATGCTGATCTCCCTGGAAATCATGCTGAATTCGACCGGGCTCGCTTTCATCGTCGCCGGCTCGCGCTGGAATCAGGCGGACGGGCAAATCATGTTCCTGCTGGTGCTTGCGATGGCGGCGGCGGAAGTAGGCGTGGCCATGGGCTTGGTGACGCAGATTTATCATCGGTTCGAGACCTTGGATGTGGACGCTTTGAGCCGGATGAAGGGTTGAGTGCCGCTGCCGTGAAACCGATCGGCTGGATGGATCAAAAACATCGACGCCGTGAAGGGGTCGGAATTTAGAAGATTTTTCACCGCCATCTTGCGACATGGTATAGGAAACGCCGCCCTACACCCCGCAAAATGGAGGCCGAAAGAGTTGTAGGTCGGCAATCCTTTGCCGATAAATCCTGCGTCGGCAAAGGATTGCCGACCTACAGCAGCTTCGGGCGTACACCACATTGGTACATGCGCTCGCAAGGAAACCGAGGGACGGGGGCATTCCCCTGAAAAGCGATAGAAGCAGGACAACCCTTTAACTAACAAGGAGAAATACGGGTGCTGAACTACTTGGGTCTTATTCCGCTTTTCCCATTGATCGGTTTTCTGATTCTGGTGGCGAGTCAGGGGAATATGCCGAGGCGCTGGGTGCCCTGGATCGGCGCCGGATCCGTCGGGTTGTCGGCGGTGCTCGCGGCGCTGGTCGGCATCGAGTTCTTGAGCGGCTCGTTCGAACCCTACCGTCAGACGCTGTGGACCTGGATGCGAGTGGGCCATTTCGCATCCGGCTTCTCGCTTTATCTCGACGCCTTGTCGCTGAACATGATGTTCGTGGTGACCGGCGTCGGATTTCTCATCCATGTCTACTCGGTCGGCTTCATGGCGGACGATGCCGGCTACGCCCGTTTCTTCGCGTACATGAATCTTTTCGTATTCGCCATGCTAGTCCTGGTCTTGGCGGACAACCTGGTGCTGTTGTACCTGGGCTGGGAGGGCGTCGGTCTGTGCAGCTATCTTCTGATCGGCTTCTGGTACGAGAATCCGGAGAACGGCGCGGCGGCCCGGAAGGCTTTCGTGATGACGAGGGTAGGCGATACGGCGATGGCGATAGGCCTGTTTCTTCTGTTCGCGCGGCTCGGCACCCTGGATATTCAAGCACTCTTGAACAGAGCCTCCGCGGCCTGGCCGGTCGGCTCCGGTATGGCCGCGCTCGCCGCCCTGCTGCTATTGGGCGGCGCGGTCGGCAAGTCGGCCCAATTGCCGCTGCAAACCTGGCTGCCCGACGCCATGGCCGGTCCGACGCCGATCAGCGCCCTGATCCACGCCGCGACCATGGTGACCGCCGGGGTTTATCTGATCGCCCGCACCCACACCCTGTTCGAACTGGCGCCCGCAGTGCTGCAATTGGTCGCCGTGATCGGTGCCGTCACCCTGCTGATCGCGGGTTTCACCGCGCTGACCCAGCGCGATATCAAACGGATTCTGGCGTACTCCACCATCAGCCAGATCGGTTACATGTTTCTGGCGCTGGGGGTGACCGCGTTCTCGTCGGCGATTTTTCATCTGACGACCCACGCCTATTTCAAGGCGCTCCTGTTCCTCGCCGCCGGAGCGGTGATTCACAGCTATCACCACGAACACGACATCTTCCGCATGGGAGGACTCAGAAAACGGCTGCCGATCGCGTTTTGGAGCTTCGTCATCGGCAGCGCCGCCCTGACCGCTCTGCCGTTCACCTCGGGCTATTTCAGCAAGCACGAGATCCTGGCTTCCGCCTTCCATGCGGAGAACGGCTTCTGGTTCTGGGCTGCCGGAACGCTAGGGGCGCTGTTGACCGGCATCTACAGCTTTCGGCTGGTGTTCATCGCCTTTTTCGGCCCGGAAAACGAGCGGGCTTCGGAGCATCTCGGGTTCGCCATGAGTGTCCCGCTCATCCTGCTGGGCGCACTGGCCTTGCTGGGAGGATTTGTTTCGATGCCGCTGGGTTCGGTGTTTCCGAGATCCGAACCGGGCGAGCTGGGATTGATCGCCGGGATCTTCACCGATCTGGCGCCGCTCGTCGGGGTGGGTATCGCGGTTCTCCTCTATCTGCTCCGAACCTACCCGGTCGAAGCCCTGACGGAAACCCGATGGGGCGATATGCTGCACCGCTTCTGGTTCAGCGGCTGGGGATTCGATTGGCTGTACGGAAAGCTGCTGGTCAACCCGTTCCGCTGGCTGGCCGCCGTCAATAGCAGCGATATCGCGGACGATATCTACCGGGGGATCGCGGCCGCCAGCCAGTATGCGCATCGCGCGTTCGCCGCCACCCAAACCGGACAATTGCGCTGGTATGTCGCCGCTTTCACGGGGGGAACCGTGTTGGCCATCGCGCTGGGGATTTTGTCGTGATGCTCGCAGCGCTGATTCTGGTGCTGGCGGTCGGCGGCCTGCTCGCCTGGCAGGCGGAGCGCTACGGTGCGAACGCCCCCCGCTGGATCGCCCTCATGACGTTGATAGTGGACGGGGCGTTGCTGATCCCTTATTTCGCCGGCGGCTTTCCCGAAGCCGGCGTTTGGCTGGACGATATCCGCCTGCACTGGATACCCCGCTTCGGCATCAGCTTTCATCTCGGACTGGACGGCGTCAGTCTGTTGCTGGTCGTCTTGACGGTTTTTCTCGGTCTCATGGCCGTGGCGGCGTCCTGGACCGAGATCAGGGAGCGGGTGGGGTTTTTTCACTTCAATCTCCTGTGGACGCTGGCCGGTGTGCTGGGAGTGTTCCTCGCGCTGGATCTGTTTCTGTTCTTCGTGTTCTGGGAAATCATGATCGTACCCATGTATTTCCTGATCGCGCTGTGGGGACACGAGAACCGGGCTTACGCGGCGATCAAGTTCTTTTTGTTCACTCAGGTCTCGGGACTCTTGATGTTGCTGGCCATGGTGGTTCTGGTGATCATCCATCAACGAGATGCCGGCGTTTATACCTTCGACTACTTCGACCTCTTGCAGACGAGTCTCGAGCTCAATACCGCCTGGTGGCTGATGCTGGGATTCTTCATCGCCTTCACCGTAAAACTGCCGGGCGTGCCGTTCCATACCTGGCTGCCGGACGCGCACACCCAGGCGCCGACCGGGGGCAGCGTCATTCTGGCGGGGGTGATGCTGAAAACCGGCGCCTACGGCTTGCTGCGTTTCGTGATCCCGCTGTTTCCCGAAACCGTTGCCGATTTTTCCCCCATCGCGATGGGATTGGGCGTGGCCGGCATTCTTTATGGCGGCATGCTCGCTTTCGCGCAGTCGGACATGAAGCGACTGGTCGCTTACAGCAGCGTCAGCCACATGGGATTCGTGCTGGTCGGGCTGTTTGCCTGGAATGCGCTGGCGCTGCAAGGAGTGGTGATTACCTTGCTGGCCCACGGCATTTCGTCGGCCGCCCTGTTCGTCCTGGCCGGCGCGGTGCAGGAGCGCATCCACACCCGCGACATGAATCGGATGGGCGGGTTATGGACCGATGTGCCGCGCATGGCGGCCATCGGATTGTTCTTTTCCGTGGCTGCGCTCGGCATGCCGGGGCTCGGCAATTTCATCGGCGAGTTCCTGGTGCTGCTGGGCGCTTACCGGGTGGATGCCGCCATGACGGCAGCCGCGGCCTTGGGTTTGATCATAGCGCCGGTTTATTCGCTGATTCTGATTCAACGGGCTTTCCACGGCGAAACGCGGGAGATTCATCGAATCCGCGATTTCGGCGCGCGCGAATTGGCCCTGATGGGTTTTTTGATCGTGGCGACGGTTTGGATCGGGATGTATCCGCAGTCCATGCTGGACGTCTCCGATACGTGGCTGAAGAATAGTTTGAGAGGCTGGGGAGAGGGCGTCGCCCAACAGAATGATTCGCAACCGCCGGGCGAGCGTTTGGCGGATCGGGGAGAGCCATGATCACCGCAACCGATCTTCTCGCGCTTTTGCCTTTGATCGCGCTGTCGGCCGTGGCGGTGATCGTGATGCTGGCCATCGCCGTACACCGCAATCATCGTCTCGCCTTCCTCCTGACGGTCGCCGGCATTCTGATCTCGCTGATCACGGTCCCGCTGGTTTCGGATCTCGTGCCGAGGCTGATCACGCCGCTCGTGCTGGTGGATCGCTACGCCCTGGTCTTTACCGTCATGGCCTACGCCGCGGGCCTGGTCGCGGCGGTGCTGTGCTGGGAGTATTTCCGCGTTCGCGAGGGCCACCAGGAAGAAGTATATCTGCTGATTCTGACGGCGCTGCTGGGTGCCGGAGTTCTGGCGGCCGCCCATCATTTTGCGTCGTTCTTCCTGGGGCTCGAGATCCTCAGCGTGTCGCTGTTCGCGCTCATCGCCTATCCGCTGCGCGAAAACCGGGCGTTGGAAGCGGGCATCAAATATCTCGTGCTGTCCGGCGTAGCCTCGGCCTTCCTGCTGTTCGGCATGGCCTTGGTCTACGCCGAGACGGGCACCATGGAGTTCGCGGTCTTGGGCGGGAGGCCCGGAACCTTTCCTTCCGTCATCGGAACTATCCTGATCCTGGTGGCCGTGGGTTTCAAACTATCGCTGGTGCCCTTTCATCTGTGGACCGCCGACGTCTATCAAGGGGCGCCGGCGCCGATCACGGCCCTGCTCGCCACGGTTTCCAAGGGCTCGGTTTTTATCCTGCTGCTGCGCTACGGACTGGAAAGCGGCGTTTTTCGCGTTCCGGTGGTGAGCGTACTTCTGGCCTTGATCGCCGTGGTTTCCATGCTGGTGGGCAATTTTCTCGCCTTGCGGCAGAACAATGTCAAGCGCATTCTGGCCTATTCTTCGATAGGTCACATGGGCTATCTGCTGGTGGCGCCGGTCGCGGCGAACGTCGTTGGCGGAAACTTGGCGGCCGAGGCGCTGTTGGTTTATCTCGCCGCTTATTTCGCCATGACGCTGGCGGCATTCGGCGTGGTGACGGTGATGAGTCCGGCCGATCGCGAAGCGGAGGAGTTGGACGATTATACCGGCCTGTTCTGGACTCGTCCCTGGCTCGCGACCGTGTTCAGCGTGGCGCTCCTCTCTCTGGCCGGCATACCGCTGACCGCCGGTTTCATCGGCAAGTTCTATTTGTTCACCGCCGGAAGTCAGGGGGCGCTCTGGATGTTGCTGGGCGCGCTCATCATCGGCAGTGGGCTGGGGCTCTACTATTACATCCGCATCGTCTTTCAAATGGCCCAAGCGCCCGCCGCGCTGCAAGCGAGACCGGAGGCCCGGCCGGTCGGGGCGCATCTGGTGCTGGCGATATTGCTTCTCCTGATTTTCGGTCTGGGGGTTTACCCGGCTCCCTTCATCGATCTGCTGCATCCGGAGATCAACGTTCCGAAGCAAAGCGCCGCGCAGCAGTAGGTCGGCAATCCTTTTCCAATCGCAAACGGGCGTTTAGAGCGTTTTCCGAATCGGTGTAAGGGATTCGGATATGTAGGTCGGCAATCCCTTGCCGACGTATCGGCTCGGCGAAGGGCTTTGTCGGCAAGGGATTGCCGACCTACGTTCTCCCCTCCCGGAACGAATCTGTACACCGGGATGGAAAACGCTTTAATCGGCCCCTTCCAATCGCAAACGGTCGCTTTAGTCGCGACCCTTCCAATCGCAAACGGCATCTCCGGGAGCGCCAGAGCTGCCCTTCCGACAAAGCCCTTCGCCAACTCGGTGTGTCGGCAAAGGATTGCCGACCTACGAATTTCCCGATCCTCGCCGCTGAACGGCGGTGAAAAACACTCTAACAGGCCATTTGCAGTCAATCCTTCCGTGCGAGTGGAAACTGCTCCAAGAACCCTTCGCCAAAAATAATCCAATCCTCATCTGATTTTAATTTTTCCCTCGGCAGTTCGCTCATCTTGCTCCCGTAGGCTAATGCTCGAAGGCTGTCTCTGTCTCCGTACTCGGCAGCCTTCTCGATGTCGCGAGGAATAACAAGAGGTTCACGAACATGCCACTCGGTTTTGGAATCGTATTCAGAGGACTTTACAAACAGTATGGGCACACAGTGATCGTGTTGTTGAGATTTCTGGACATCGCGATGCTGCTGGCCGCTGCTTGGGTCGCCTTTTATTTCTGGCATCAGAAGCCGGTCATCGATCAGGACCATAGGGTCGTGATCGCTCTCGGCATTCTGGGAGCCATCATTTTCTTCGAGATCGGGCAGATTTATCGCCCGTGGCGTAACGACGCGATGCGGGGGGAACTGGTCCGCATCCTGCGAGCCTGGCTATTCACCTTGATCTCGGTCGTATCCATCGTCGCCCTGGTCCGCTTGCATGTGTGGCTTGGTTCCAGCTATCGCTGGATCGCGACCTGGGGCGTGCTGGGCTTTCTGTTCGTCGTTCTCTCGCGAGCGGTGCTTTCGCGCGTGCTCCGGATATTGCGCGCCCGCGGCTGGCAGCAAGGCCGGATCGTGATGGTCGGGCTGAACGAGATGGCGATCGCCGCGAGCCGGCAGTTGAACGAATCGCCGTGGGCCGGTTTGCAGGTGATCGGTTATGTCGACGACCGCGCCAATCCCAGAGGGCTGGCCGGAGATGTTTCCCTGCCTCGGCTCGGCGGGCTCAAGGATCTGGCGTCCCTGGTGACGCGCGAAGCCATCGACGAAGTCTGGGTTGCGTTTCCGTTCAAGGGCGAGTCGCGCGCGGAGCAGGTGCTTCACGAACTGCGTCATTTGCCGGTCAGCATCCGGCTGGTGATCGACTGCTTCGCTTTCAAGATGAGCAAGTTCCTGAATCTGAACGAAGTCGCCGGCATCCCGACGCTCGATATTTCGGTGTCGCCGTTGCACGGCATCAACCGCTACATCAAGGAAATCGAAGACCGTCTGTTGGCACTCGTTCTCCTGATCCTGGCAAGCCCGGTGATGCTGTTCATCGCCGTCGGGGTAAAACTCAGCTCGCCGGGGCCGGTGTTCTATCGACAGGAGCGGGTAGGTTGGAACAATCGCTCGTTCGTTATGCTCAAGTTCCGGTCCATGCCGATGAACGCGGAGTCGAAAACCGGTCCGGTCTGGGCGAAGCCCGGCGAAAACCGCGCCACGCCGTTCGGGGCCTTCCTGCGCAAGAGCAGCCTGGACGAACTGCCGCAGCTCATCAACGTACTCATGGGCGACATGTCGCTGGTGGGTCCGCGGCCCGAGCGCCCGGATTTCGTGGAAGTGTTCAAGGATCAGGTGCCGAACTACATGAAGAAGCACATGGTGAAGGCCGGCATCACCGGCTGGGCGCAAGTGAACGGCTGGCGCGGCGACACCGACCTGAACAAGCGCATCGAGCACGATCTTTATTACATCCAGAACTGGTCGGTCTGGTTCGATCTGGAGATCGCCATGAGAACCGTCGTATCCGGCTTCGTCAACAAGAACGCCTATTGATGTGGGCCTTGCGGGAAAGGGGTAAGCATCCATGATTGCATCGTCATTTTCGAATTCGTTGGTCGGGAAGCCGGGGGCGCTGGCCGGGATTCTGGCGCTGTGGCTGTCCGTTTTTCTCCCCGGCTGTTCGCTGACCCCCGGCATGGATATGAAGCGGGGCAGCGATATCTCGGACGCGACCGTGCCGGTCATGAAGGACGGCAAGCTGGTCAAGGAGAAGGTCAAGATCGTGCCGATCACCGCCGATTTGATCATCGAGCGGGAAAACGCAAGACTGCAAGACGCCAGTAAGCTCACCCTGCCGAGCTCGGAAGCGGGGGCGGGGCCGTACCGGGTCGGGCCGCACGACCGGTTGCAGATCACGGTTTGGGATCACCCCGAGCTCAACGATCCGGGCGGAGAGAAGATTCTGCCCGAACTGGCGGGCAAGGTCGTTCAAGATGACGGCACGATCTTCTATCCCTATGTCGGCACCGTTCACGTGGCGGACAAAACCGTGTCCGAAATCAGGGATCTGTTGAGCGAGGGGCTTTCCAAATATTTCAAGAAGGTCAAGCTCGATGTCCGCGTGCTCTCGTTCGAGGCCCACAAAGTTGCCGTGGTCGGCGAGGTGAAACATCCGGGGGTCCAGTCGATGGTGGATACGCCGCTCAATGTTGCGGAAGCCATCAGTCGCGCGGGCGGCGTGACGGCGGAGGCGGATTTGAGTCACGTGACCTTGTCGCGCGGGGAAAAGCTCTATCCGATCAACCTCCAAGCCCTTTATGAACAGGGCAATAACGGCCAGAACTTGCAGCTGATGGACGGCGACGTGCTGAACGTACCCGATCGCTACCACAGCAAGGTCTTCGTCACCGGCGAAGTGGGGCGGCAGCAGGCGCTGCAAATCCACAAGGGCAAAATGACGCTCGCGCAGGCTTTGTCGGAATCCAACGGAGTCGACTTCAATACCTCCAACACGGAGGAGATTTACGTCATTCGGGCCGGACAGACCAAGCCGGAAATTTTTCAGCTCGACGGGGAATCGCCCGATGCCATGATTCTGGCCGAACAATTTTCGCTGCAGCCGCACGACATCGTTTTCGTGGGTACGGCCGGTGTCACTCAATGGTCGAGGGTACTCAACCAGTTGCTGCCGTCGTCCTTTAGCCAGGTCATGACCCGAGGGGCGTTTTATGGGTTCTAGCCCGGTTGCCGGAAGCGCTTCGTCTTTCGACTTCTCTCCCGAAGCAGAACCCGCAGTAGGTCGGGAATCCTTTCCCGACGCTAATGGATACTACCGGCACCTTCGTCGGCAAAGGGTTGCCGACCTACAACTGACGGTTCGTAGACCGAGATAAGCCTGGCCGGCGTGAAATCGAAGGGGCGTTTGTTGTTCCCGGCAAATGGCTTCGAAGATACGAATGGACTTCAGTCTCTTTCAACCGAATCGATATGTGGATTGAGTCATGAATATGCACGGACATAACGAGATTAGCCTGCTCCCGCCGCCGAACCTGTCGCGGATCGAGGAGCCGAGCGTCAGCATCAGGGACTATGTCGATCTGTTGCTCGAAGGCAAGAAAACCATCCTTCTGATATTGCTTTCGATATTGACGGTGACGGTGGTCTATCTGATCTTCGCGCCCCGCACGTACAAGGCGGATGCCCTGTTGCGGATCGACAAGAACAAGGCACTGCTCACGGCCCCGCTCCGCAGCGAGGCCAGCAAGTCTCCGGCCGAGGCCGAAAATCCGAGGGCGCAGCGGGAGGTCGAAATCCTGAGATCCCGTTCGGTTCTCGGCAAGGTCGTCGACGGTCTGAATCTGACGGTGGAGGTCACGCCCAGGTATCTTCCTCTGATCGGCGAGACGCTCGCGCGCTGGCACGATCCGCACGACGGCGTGGCCGGCGCCTGGTGGGGCTTCAACCGCTGGGCCTTCGGCGGCGAGAGGATCAAGGTCGCCGAGTTCACCGTTCCCGATCGGTATCTGGGAAAAGACTTCACCCTGATCGCTCTGGACGGCGGGCGCTTTCAACTGCTCGACCCCAAGGGAGAACCGGTGGGCGAGGGACGGGTAGGCGACAGCGTCGAGATCGATGTGGGCGAAGCCGTACCGGTCGTGATCAAGGTTTCGGAACTCAAGGCCCATCCCGGCACTTATTTCGATCTGACCCGGGAAAGCCGACTGACGGCCATCGAAAAACTGAAGAAGGCGTTCACCGTCAAGGAAGCCTCCAAGGATACGGATATTCTCAACGTCGAACTCAAGGGGCGCGAGCCTGAGCAGCTCGCCAAATCGGTCAACGACATCGCCACGACCTATGTAAATGCGACGGTGAACTGGGAATCGGCGGAAGCCGGGCAAAAATTGGCCTTCCTCGAAAGCCAGTTGCCTGTCGTGAAGGAGCGCCTGGAACGGGCGGAGCAGGCATTGAGCGCATACCGGCAGCAACACGGCGCGGTCGACATCTCCGCCGAGGCCGAGGTGCTCTTGAAGCAGGCGGCGGAAATGGAAACCCTGGGCATCCAGCTCAGACAAAAGTACGAGGAACAGACCCAGCGCCTTACGGACGCGCACCCCGACATGATGGCGACCAAGGCCCAGATCGGCCGGGTCGAGCGCAAGCTGGCGGACCTCAACAAGCGGATCAAGGAGCTGCCGCGCACGCAGCAAAACATGGTGAGCCTGTCGCGCGACGTGCAGGTCAATACCGAGCTGTATACCTCGCTGCTGAACAGCGCCCAGGAACAGCGCGTGGCCGCCGCGGGATCGATCGGCAATTCCCGTATCGTCGATTTTGCCGTTATCCCGGAAAAACCGCACTGGCCTAAGCCGATGCTCCTTATCGCCATAGCCACGGTGCTGGGCATGACCTTGGGGGCGGCGATCGTATTCCTGCGCAATTCGCTGCAGCGTCACGACAATTACCCGGCACTGCTGGAATACCGGGTCGGGATTCCCCTTTACGCGGCGATACCGCACAGCAAGAAGCAAAAGCGTCTGGCGAGATTGGTCGATCAGGATCAACCGGCGGTGCTGGCCAGCCAGGCGCCCCACGACATTTCGGTCGAATCGCTGCGCGCCCTGCGGACGACTCTGGAAGCCACGCTCGCCAGCGGCGAAAGCAAGATCATCATGATCAGCAGTCCCGCGCCCGGCATGGGTAAGTCTTTCGTCAGTTCGAATCTGGCTGCGCTGTTGGCCAGCATCCGGAAGCGGGTGCTGATCATCGACGCCGACCTCCGCAACGGTCGGCTGCATGAAGCCTTTTCCGTTCAGAAAGAGCAGGGGCTCTCGGATCTTCTCGCCGGTACGGCTTCTCTGGCCGAGACGATCACCAGCCTTCCCGAGGTGGGAGTGGATTTCATCTCGAAGGGGCGGAACGTGTCCAACCCCGCGGAATTGCTGGTGCTCGGCGGCCTGGATGCGATCCTGGAGGACCTGAAAGCCTTCTACAACCACATCGTAATCGACTCGCCGCCGATCCTGGGCGCCACCGACGCCGCCATCATCGGCAAACACGCCGACGCCACCTTCCTGGTGGTCAAGGAAGGACGCTACACCGCGCAGGAACTGGAGGTCAGCTTCCGTCGCTTCCAGCACGTGGGCATCAAGCCGAACGGCTTCATCATGAACGACATGAAAGAAGGGTCGTCGTATTACCCGTATTACGGGTATGCGTATCCGAAGGCGGTTTAAAAGGATTTTGGTTTTTTCTAGTGTGAGGAAGCTGGTTGATGTTGGGCAAGCACGTAGATGTTCGCCTTCGGCGGGGATTTGTTTTAAAGCGGGGTGTCGCCCCGCACGCGGACTACGCTGCGAAGTCCGTCCGTGGACTTCGCCCTTCGGGCCAGCGTTCCGCTGTCCCAATTCGCTCCTGGCGAATTGGTCTTTTGCTCGGCCAAAAGAAAGTAGCCAAAGAAAAGGCCGCTCGGTTGCCGCTTGAATCCTGTGCTCCTCGCTTTCGGCGAGAGGCGATCGAAGGGCCATCCTTGGCCCTCGATCGCCGCGCAGAATCCATTCTGCGCCCCTTACGGGTTATTCCCGCCGAAAGCTCCGGTGCTCGGCGCGGCAAACGGGAGGAAAACACACGTCTTTGTCCGCTTAAACAACTCTATCCACACTCCACTGGCGAGATCGGCAATCGCCTCACAGTAGTCTGTTTCGGGATTGACCATTGTTCGATAAAAAGGATTTCGGTCTCCTTCCCGTATGGCGACCCCGAGCATCGGAGCCTCGGACCGGAACAGCCTGAAAGGGCGCGCGAGGGATCGCGCGCGGCGACCGAGGGACAGGGATGGCCCTTCGGTCGCCCCCGGTCCGAGGCGAGAAGCGCAGGATTAGGGGCGCCATTCGGGCGGCCTTTCTTTTGGGTACTTTTCTTTGGCCGCACAAAGAAAAGTATCTCGCCGGCGGGGCGAGACCCGCATCCAAATAACCCGCCGCATTAGCGGCACCATTAAAGAGAGCTTTGGTTGGCACTGCAAACAGCCAAGAAACTTTATAAACGATGAAAATCCGACTCGAAAAAGACCTACCCGTACTTCTGATCGCTCTGGTGAGCGTGTCGGCTCTTGCCTCGCTGCCTCAGGTCGAATCGGCGTGGAACGGGGTCAAGGAGGTTTACGGAGAGCAGGACTTCGGGTTGCGCATCTTGCGCGAAGTGATGCTGGTGGTCGTGGTCGGCTATGCGGCGCTGGAACGGCGGTTCTGGAACGGCGCGGCGACCGGTTCGATGTTCGCTTTTCTCGCGGTGGTCGCGAGCTATGCGCTGTTCGAGGTCGCCTACGCGCTGTTTCTGGATTTGCCGCTGGTGGTGCCGATGTCGGGGCTTCGCGTGTTCGAATACCTGCCGCTGGCGCTGATCGGCTTCATGACGGCGCGGCTGGGCGCGGCCGAGACGGTGATCCTGAAGTTCACGTCTTATCTTCGCTATTACATCGTCCTGCAAGGCGTGTTGGCCATTGCCCAGGCGCTGTGGGCGCCGCCTCTGGTCGGCGTGTCGATTCTGGGCGGCGGCCGTCCGTTCGGCACTTTCGTCAGTCCCAATCTGTTCGGCGCGGCGATGTCGACCTGCACACTTTTCTTTGCGCTGGCCGAAGCCCCAAACGTCCGGAAATGGATGTACGCGACCACCTTTCTGGCCTTGCTGAGCGGGTCTCGGACGGCGCTGCTCAGTTCCTTCTTGGTTCTTTTCTTTCAGTTCTTTTCGGCGGTGCGTCCCCGCGACCGCTGGGCCTTGGTGCTGCCAGCCCCAGCTCTCGCGGTCGGCGCGCTGCTGTTGGCTTCGAGCCCGCTGCTGAGCGGCCGGGACGATGCCGATCCCACGCAGGACGGCCGCATCACGCTGTGGCAAAGAATGCTGAGCAACAATATCAATGACATGCCGGATCTTCTGTTCGGCTGGGGGCTCGGGCTAGGTTCCAATACCATCAACGTTTTGTTCGGCGCCGAACATTTTCCGGGGCAGTTCGATTCTGACAGCCTGTATCTTTTTCTGCTCAACGGGTACGGCTTGATCGGCCTCTTGGCTTATCTGGTGTTCGTCTGGATGTCCGCCAAAATGTCCGGTTATCCGCAAAAGGGATTGGCGATGACCTTCATTGTCGTGGCGGGTTTGCCATTCAATCTTTGGGAGTATTTTCCCCAGAATGCGATGCTGATGTTCCTGTGGGGCGCGGTCGTGGGAACCGCGCGTGCGCCGAATTTACAGCCGTCGCGGGCGACGGCGGCGAGTTACCGCGGCTATGGCGAACAAATCCGTTAAACCCTCGTCGGGACGGCGAATCTTCGGAGACGCCTCTTGGGCATTGCTCGGCCAGGTTGGGTCGGGCGTGGTGCTTCTTTTGGGCACCCGGATCATCACCGAATTGGTTTCGCCCGAGGTTTACGGCCAGGTCGCCTTGCTGACCGGCATCGTGGCGCTCGGCGTCGGCATATTTGCCTATCCGTTTATCTGTGCGGGAATGCGTCTGCTGCCGGAGTGCCTGGAACCAGGCAAGCGGTCGGCGTTGCACCGGGTCGTCCGCGGTCTGGCCGCGCGTTCAAGCACAGTCGCCGTGTTTTTTCTGGCGTTCGGAGGGGCGGCGTACAGCCAGATGACCGGGTTGGATCCCTGGTTGTTCGGGGTCGCTGCCCTGCTTTTTTTAGCTACCGTGCGCCGGGAAATAGGATTCCAATTGTTGATCGGCGAACGCCGGCAGCGCGAAGCCAGCCTTTGGCAGACCAGCGACGGCATTCTGCGGCCGCTGTTCGCCATTCTGCTGGTGTGGTACTGGGGGCCGAACGCCGCCTGGGTGCTTTTGGGTTATGCCTTTGCCAGTATCGCCTCAAATACGGTCTGGTCGTTCGTTCACAGGCCCAAACGGAGCAAAAGGATCCGGCATCGTTCGGCAGTTCTGGGGAACCTCAAACGGGACGTCAGGGCTTATGCGGTGCCGCTGATTCCGATGGAACTGTTGTCCTGGTTCAGCGGCCTGGGCGACCGGTATATCGTCGGCTATTTGATGACGGCGGCGGATGTCGGCATCTACGCGGCCGCATACACCCTGACCAACGAGGCGTTCAACCGTAGCGCCATCGTGCTGTTGCGCACTTTTCAGCCGGTGTACTTCCAGCATTTCTCGGCGGGCCGGAAAGAGCAGGCGTTCAAGATCTTCTGGATTTGGCTGAGTTGCGTGGCCGCCATGGGCATAGCGGGCGTCGTGGCCCTGGTGGTGCTGAAAGACTGGGTGGCCGGCTTGCTGCTGGCGGGGAGCTATCACTCCGCGGCCGTACTGATGCCCATCATCGGGGCCGGTTGCGCGCTGCAAGCCTTGGGTATGGTGGCCTCGCAACCTCTGCTGGCGGTCAAGCGGACGCGGCCCTTGCTGGTCGGCCGTTTGTGCGGCGCCATCGCCGCCGCCGTCGCCATACCCTTAATGATTCAGAAATACGGTCTGATTGGCGCGGCCATGGCCGCGCCCGTTTATTTCGGCATCGAGGCCTTCGTCATGACCATGCTGGCGAGGCCATGGCGGATGATGGGCGCGGCTCGGCGGGAGGCGTTGTATCCGGAGCCCGAGGCTACAAGTTGTTGAACGGAGCGGATGATCCGAATCTGGAAGATTCGCCTTTCGAAATTGATTTCAACCCATTCCATAGGAGTTAGGTAAATGCCCGTACCTCTGTATTTTTTCTCTGATATCGCCTGGGACGAGAGCGATGCGGTGCTGGCATCGACGGGTTCCGCCATATACGGAGACATTCTGCGGGAATGCGTTGCCTGCGGCAGCGAGAATCTACGCTTTTGGCGAAGGAAGCGTTACCAGTACACCCTGGACAGCAGCGTCGAGACCTTTCATATCTGGCGCTGCTCCGATTGCGGTACCGGTTTTCTGAATCGGCCGCCTCATGCGGATTGGCTGAAAACCATTTACCAATACTCGGGCCAAGCGCTTACCGAACCGGTGACGGTCGCGGACATCCTCGCGCGCGAAGCGAAATTCCCCAACATCACGGTCGACGCCGCACGCATGGCGCGCGATGCGGATCGGTATAACAGTTCGGGAAACAAACGAGCGCTGGATATCGGTTCGGGTTTCGGATTCTACACGCAGGCCCTCAGAAGAGAAGGTTATCGCACCGTCAGCATCAATCCCGGCAGATATGAAAATGCCGTTTTCAAGGAGCTCAACGGGGACGAACCGATACCTCTCATGTTCGACTCCTTTCAGGATTCAGAACCTTATGGGGTAGTCATGATGTCGCAGGTGCTGGAGCACCTTTTAGGACCGGAACAGGCGATCAGGAAAGTATCCGGACTATTGGCGCCGGGCGGCGTTCTGGCTTGTGCCGTGCCCAATTTCGACTCGTTTGCCGTGAAACTGCTCGGTACTCAGGATAATGCCTGTTTATGGGTGCCGGAACATGTCAATTACTTTACGGAAAAGGGTTTGAGATTACTGCTCGAACATAACGGACTTAAGGTGGTGAAAATGGAACAGATAACCAGAATTCAACCGAAGGCACTGGCAAAACGCATCAAAGGCGGAGAGGTATTGTCGTCTTTTCTGGAATCCCTGGTGATAAACCTGCAAAAGCCGTTTTCGCAAGTTGTCAATTCGCTGGGAATGGGCACGTATATCAGCGTATACGCCGTCAAATCGTAGCTGGTTCAACGGAAGAGATGAAATGAATAATCGTATGCTGACCATCGTGATTTTGACCAAGAACGAGGAAGACAATCTCCCCCGTTGCCTGGACGGGATACCCAACCGATACCCCATCGTGATCGTGGACTCCGGGAGTACCGACCGGACGATTTCGATCGCGAAAGAGCGCGGCTGCACGGTTTACGAAAATCCCTGGCCGGGCTTCGCGGAGCAGCGCAACTTCGCGCTGCAGCGCTGCAATATCCGAAGCCGCTGGGTTTTATTCGTCGACGCGGACGAGATTTATCCGGTTAGATTCTATAACTGGTTCGAATCGCAGATCGCCGCCTCGGATTCGATCGATGTCGTGATGATACCGTCGATTCTTTATCTGCGCGGGAAACGGCTCAATTACGCTCCGGGTTACCCGATTTATCATCCGAGACTGGTGCGCAGGGATACCGCAAAATTCGTTACCAATCATACCGGGCATGGCGAAGCCGTGCTCGATACTTGCCGTATTTCGTATTCGCCCATTCCTTACGACCATTATTTCTATCACGGCGAAATCATCGAATGGATGCACAAGCATGTCGGCAAAGCGGCGCAGGAAGTGAGGCTGCATCCCACCGCGGGAGCCGTGATGACGGCGCGCGGCCGCTTGAGCGTTTGGCTCGGGCGCTCGGTATTCAGGATATTCGCCAGATTTCTGTATCACTTCGTACTGCGGCGGGGTTTTTTGGACGGCGCCGCAGGGCTGGAGTTCGCTCTGATGTTCACCTGGTATGAGGCCACCATATACCTGCAAGCAAAGGCGGACGCCAATCGGAAACCGGTTTCTTCGGAGGGCGTGACGCCTTGCTCGAAAGTCATCCTTGAATAAAGGAGGAGGTATTTGCTATGAAGTGCTCACTTATTCTGGCGACGCTTGGAAGAGATGTAGAGCTGATTTATTTCTTGAATTCATTGCAGAATCAGACTTATCGAGAGTTCGAGCTGATTGTCATCGACCAAAACAGAGACGGAAAAATAGATTCCGTCATCGCATCCTGCAAGACCCGCTTTCCGGTAAATCACATAAAAGTGGACTTCAAGGGAAATTCGAGAGCCAGAGATTACGGCATCCGCTTTGCGCAAGGGGATATCATCGCATTTCCCGACGACGATTGCGTTTACGAAAAAGACGTTCTGAAAAAAGTGGTCGAGGAATTCCGGGATAAACCGAACATCGCCATTTTATCGGCCGGTTCTTACGATTTTTCGGAAACCCGGTTCAGTATAGGCGTCAATTCGAAATGGCCCAGATATTTCTCCCAGTTCTACATGATGGGCGTCGAGTTTACCCACTTTTTCAACCTGAAAAGGATGGATCGGAGCGAGTTTTATCTGGATCACGAGTTCGGAATAGGGGGCAAATATCCGGGCGCCGAAGGATTCGAGTTGCTTTACCGGTTGCTGCGCGCCGGAAACAAGGCTTTTTATGACCCGGATATAAAAATATATCATGCCGATAAGGACAATTATAAAGTCGGTACGGACAGGATGCTTTTGTATTCCGCAGGGGTCGGCGCCTATATCCGGAAGTTCACGAACGAATATGATTTGTCGATGCTGTATTACATTGCGAGAAAAATGTTTGTCGCACCCGTGATAAAAATGATGGTGGCCGCGGTATTGATGAATCGGAAAAGGTTCGTTTATTCCTATAACAATTTGATCGGCGTATGGCGGGGCTTTTGCGCATATGGGAGATACGGCCATGGATAATGTGATGGATGTAGGGGTCGTTTCGACGCACATTCCTCCCGCCAAAGGTTATGGCGGAGTATCGGTAACGGCCGCGGTCTTGACCAAGGCATGGGCGGAGTCGGGGCTCAAGATTTCGCTGGTATCCTCCAGCGAATCGATCGACCGCCGGCTGGAACCGTCGGACGTGCGATTGGGCGATACGGTGGAGGTCGGTCTGTACCGGTCTTATGGGTTCAAGCGCTGGGGGTTCGGGCTCGGGGCCATCCCCAAGCTGTTCGGATTGTGCGTCAAGGCGCCGGTCGTCTATATCCATGGCATCGCCACCTGGCCGTCCACGCTTGCGGCCATCTTCTGCGTGCTGCTGAGACGCCGTTTCATGGTTGCGGTGCACGGCGGTCTGATGCCCGAGCACGTCGCCCTGATCCGCCGGCGGAAACCGCACAAGTGGCTGTTCTATAGATGGCTCACGTTTCCCACGTTACGGCGAGCGATCGCCATTCATTGCACCAGCGAGACCGAAGCGGAAGGGATCAGGAATGTCCTCGGCGAGGATGCCCGCATCCTGCTGGTTCCGAACGGCATCGACAGCCGGCCTGTGAAGGTTGCGGATTATCCCGAGGGAGAAGGCATACAGATCTGTTTTCTCGGCCACATTCAGCAGGAAAAAGGCATCAACGCGTTCATCCGAGCCTGGCTCAGGACCCGGCGCGAAGCCGACCGCCTGGTGGTCGCCGGACGCAGCGTGGACGGGGCTTATTTCAAGGAATTTCAGGCGCTGGTCGAGCAGGCCGGCGGGGCCATCCGTTATCGAGGTTATCTCGGACAGGCCGAGGTCGCGGCGCTGCTGGCGGACAGCCATTATCTCGCGCTTCCGTCCGGCCTCGAGGAAACCGGCGGCATGCGCGAGAACTTCGGCAACGTGGTGGCCGAAGCCATGGCCGCTGGACGGCCGGTCCTGGTCGCCAGAGGCTTGGCTTGGGATCATGTCGAAGCCATGGCCGCCGGCTTCATCTTCGACCGCAGCGAAGATTCGGCATGCGAAATCCTGCGCCGGGCGCAGTCGTTGAGCCGAACGGACTGGGAACGGATGTCGGAAAACGCTAGACGGTACGTCGAGACGCATCTCGATCCGGTAAGGCTTGGCGAGCAGGTCTGGCGGGTGCTGAAGGGCTCCAATACGAACGCTTCGTCTCAGGAAATAGCTCTTTGCAGGCCGGAATAAGCTCTTATTCCAAATCGCTTTCAATAAGGCATTCATGTTTGTAGGGCGGGTTAGGCCGCAAGGCCGTAACCCGCCGAGCGGCCTCGAATCGGTAGGTTACGCGGAGCCTGTCCCGAGCGGAGCCGAGGGGCTAACCCACCCTACGGTTAATGTTCACTCGAATGCCGACTGGAATTAGGCCGGTTTCAGGACAGGCTCCCATACCCGGCCGTTTTCCCGGCACAAGACCGTATTCACTCGCATTACTCGGAGTTTTCGCATGACCAAGATCGGCCTGATTGTTCCAACCCTGAATGCAGGCGGCCTCTGGAAAACCTGGCTCGCCGCGCTCGATCGACAAACCCGAAAGCCGGATCGCCGCCTGGTCATAGACTCTTCGTCCAGCGACGACACGGCTGTCCTGGCGCGTTCCCACGGTTTCGACGTGCATGTCATCGCCAAGGCCGATTTCAACCATGGCGGAACCCGCCAGTTCGGGATCGGCCTTTTGCCGGAAGCCGAGATCATCGTCTTCCTGACCCAGGATGCCTTGCTCGCCGGCCCCGATGCCATCGAGCGCCTTCTGGAAGCTTTTGCGGACGAACGGGTCGGGGCTGCATACGGACGGCAGCTTCCTCATCGGGGTGCGAGGCCAATCGGCGCCCATGCTCGTCTTTTCAATTACCCGCCGCAGAGCCAGGTGCGAAGCTTCGATGATCGCCGCCGGCTCGGCATCAAGACCGCGTTCATATCCAATTCGTTTGCCGCTTACCGGCGCAGTGCTCTATTCGAGGTGGGCGGGTTTCCCACTGACACCGTCATGAACGAAGACACCTTCGTCGCCGGAAAAATGCTGCTGTCGGGCTGGAAAATCGCCTACCGCGCGGAAGCCCAAGTCCACCATTCGCATGATTATTCCTACGCGGACGAATTCAAGCGCTATTTCGATATCGGCGTGTTTCACGCCCGCACCCCTTGGTTGCAGCAAACCTTCGGAAAAGCGGCCGGCGAAGGTCGGCGCTACGTCCTGTCGGAACTTCGCTATCTCTTAAGAAATGCACCTTGGCTGATTCCGTCCGCCCTGCTGCGGACCGGCCTCAAGTGGCTGGGCTTCAAAATGGGAAGTTCCTTGCACCGGAAGCTGCCCTTGTTTCTCAACCGGCGTCTCAGCCTGCACCGAGCCTACTGGCGTCGGGCTTTGCCATAACTCCGTTTTCCGGTGGAGACATGAGCGCGGCACAAGGAATAGTTCGGCTGACGTTGCTCTTCTGGGGGTTCGTTTCCGCCGGGATGGCGGCGGAGGATTCCCAGCCAGTGGGTGCTTTGATCGATGCCGCCAAAAAGGACAATTCGGTCGTCCGCCGCGAGGCCGTAGAGAAGCTGGGCGAAACGGGCGATCCGCAGGTCTTCGATTCGGTCGTTGCCGCCTTGCGCGACGATAACCCGGAGGTTCGGCGGAAAGCCGCGGAGGCATTGGGCGAGCTTAAAGATCCGAGGGCGGTCGAGCCGCTGATCGGCAGCTTGAGGGACGACGACTCGGCGGTTCGATGGGCGGTTGCCGTGGCGCTGGGAGAGATGGACGGGGCGGCAGTCGAGCTTCTCGTCAATGCTCTCAAGGACAGCGAGCCTTCGGTCCGATGGGGAGCGGCGAAGGCGCTCGGAGAAATCAAAAATCCTTCGGTCGTGGAACCGCTGATCGGAGCTTTGTTCGACAGCGACGCTCTGGTTCGCCGCGAAGCCGTGGAGTCGCTTGGGAATCTTCGCGACCCCCGCGCGGTGGAACCGCTGGCGGAAGCCTTGAAAGACGCCGAACCCTCGGTCCAGTGGGATGCGGCGGTCGCGCTCGGACGCTTGAACGACGCTCGGGCGGTCGAATCCTTGATCGCAGCGCTCAAGGACAGCGAAGTGGGGTTCCGGGCCAAGCTTACGGAAGCGCTAGCGGCGATCGGTCCGTCCGCAGCGGAGGCTCTGGTAGCGGCACTGCGGAACAATGATCCGGGCGTCCGGTCCGGGGTAACCGAAGCCTTGGCGAGCATCGGCCGGCCGGCTGTCGACTCCCTGATCGCGGGATTTAGGGACGACGACAGCGAGTTTCGGCGGGCGGTCAGGGAAGCGTTGCTGACGATTGGGCCCGGCGCGACCGTCCCCTTGATAGCCGCGTTGGAAAATCCGGATTGGCGAATTCGCTACGGAGCCTCAGCAGCGCTCCGGAAGGCCAAGGATTCGCGCGCGGCGGATGCGATCTCCGCAAGAATCAAGAGTGTCGCTCCGCTGGCCGAAACCTACGGCGGACAGATCGAAAAAGGCGAGTCCGGAACCGAGGACCGGCTGATCGATGCTCTGAGCTTGCTGGGAAATCCGCGGATGGCCGCGGATTTCGTCCACTGCGGAAATTCTATGCTGGAAGCGGCCGGGCGCCGATGGTCCGAGGATCACGGCCGCCCGGTCCCGAATTTATCGGAGAAGAGGAAAAGCCCCCGCTGGGGCGAGCAGCAAACCGTCCTCTAATTTGCGTGATGGCGCTCCGACGCTGCCTTTCTTATTCCATTCGGCATTCGAGGCCTGAAGCCTACGATTTATAGGATGCGCTGACGAAGGAAGCGCATCAATCGCGAACGATGCACTTCCAATCGCAAATGGCATCTCTGGGAGCATCAGAGCTGCCCTTCCAATCGCAAACGGACCTTTAGTCGGTCCCTTCCAATCGCAAACGGTTGCTTTAGTCGCGATCCTTCCTTCGTCAGCGCATCCTATGTAATGGCGCCCTAACCCTTGCCTTTCCTTAATCGTGCGCCGCCAGCGGATGATGCGCCACTTCCTCCTGTGCGATGACTTCGGCCGGCGTGGGCGATCCTTCGATGGCGCGCTTGATCGACAGTTTGGTCGCCTCGTAATTCCAGTCCTGAATCTTGTCGTCGTCGTCGGCTTCCCAATGGATGAAGACGCCGACACAGATGAACGTGTTCTCGGCTTCATCCATCGGGATGATGCCGTCCCTGACGCTGTCCACCACGGCCTTGGCAATGCCGCGCTGCGCCGGCCCGAACATCTGGGTCGCCTGCTTCTCGTTCTTGATTTCGACTTTGTTGAACAACACCGTGTGGGGTTTGGCCATGAGATTGGGAGCGACCAGCGCCAGCAGCGCATTGTCGCCCCGTTTTTGATTGGTCAAAGCGATGCAGAATGCGGTCTCCGCATTACTGCCACGCGGTCCCATTATCAGATCGATATGCGCGACCTCTTTGCCTTCTCCCACCAAGGCTTCGCCCACCAGCACTCGATCGATTTTCGGCACTTGCATTTGCATGGTAATCCCTCCTTTGAATGCGCGTATCGGCGGAACAAACGTCCAGTTCCGAGAGCAAAGTCGCCGAAGCGTCTGCACCCGGTTTGTCACCCTTAGATCACGAGTCGGGCGGAATCGTTGCAGGTTCTTATTGAAATGGCGGCAAGCCGGGAAGGCTGTGTTCTACCCATCCTGCGCGGTTCTTAATCGCTCAAGATGCCCTCGACGCGTCTCCCGTGAGCGTACGTTTGGTAGTCCCGGAGACGGAATCCCCGCCGATGATCACCGGCCTCGAGATAAGAAAGTCGTACCCATCGATTCGGCATTGCTCCCGCCGTCTGTAAGGCCGTCATCGGGGAGCGTTTCCTCGGGTTCTACACAGTCGGCCAGGAATATTTCATCGAAGTTGTCGCTATTGCCCCCGGTCAGGTCGGACCTCGACACGAAGGCGATGCGTCTCCCGTCGAAACTGATCGAAGGACTGATACTGCTGCCCGCGGCGGCGTTGGTGACCGGCGTAAAGGCGCCGGTGGTGATATCGAATAAGACGATTTCGAGACTGCCGTCGGGGTTGGTCCCGGTTAAATCCCGGCCGGACACAAAGGCGATACGGGCGCCGTCGCCACTAATCGATGCGGAGTAGTTCTCGAGGAGAGGGTCGCCTTCGGTGGAATAGGTGATCTGCGTGAGTACGCCTGCGGTTGCGTCGAACAGGAAGATCTCGTCGTTGCCGTCGGTGTTGCCGCCCGTCAGGTCCTGGTTGGAGTGGAAGGCAATGCGGGTACCGTCGGCGTTGATGGATGGAGCGAAGTTGCCGATTCCGGCCGCGCTTGCGATGGAGTTGGTGAGCTGCGTCGTGGCGTTGGTCGCCGTATCGAACAGGAATATCTCCCGGTTGAAGTCGGGATTCCCGCCGGTCAGGTCCTCATCGGATTCGAAGGCGATGCGGGTGCCGTTTGCGCTGATCGACGCATTGAAGCTGCCGGCCCTGGCGGGGGAGTTTGTGATCTGAGCGATGCTGTTGGCCGCCGTGTCGACCAGGTCTATTTCAGAGTTGCCGTTAGGGTTCTGACCGGTCGGATTCGCGTTGGACTCGAAAGCGATACGGGTGCCGTCGGCGTTGATGGATGGCAGGAAGGCCTGGCCGATTCCGGCGTTTTCGGTGAGCTGCGTGAAGGCGCCAGCCGTGGCGTCGAACACAAAGATCTCTCTGTTCAGCTCCGGGTTCTGCCCGGTCAAATCCGCGGTCGACTCGAAGGCGATACGGGTACCGTCCGCGTTCAGAGAGGGAGCATGGTTGGCCGGCGCTGATCCGCTCGTCGTATTGGTAATCTGGGTGACGGTGTTCGTATTGGTATCGAACAGGAAGAGCTCGAAATTGCGGTCAGCATTGCCTCCCGTCAGGTCCGCGTCGAGATGAAAGGCGATGCGGCTGCCGTCGGCGCTTATGGACGCATTGTTTTGCTGGACGATGGCTCCGAACGTGTTCCCGTCGGTGAGCTGCGTGATGCCGCAGGTCAATTGGGCGAGCGCCGTCTGCGACCAGATCCCCATCAACGGCAGGGCGACCGACAAGCCTGCACGGAGATGTTTCTTCGCTCTGCCCGTTCCCTGCTCGTTATTCCTTAACGCCTTCATGATTCCCTCCTTCCTCAAAGGTGAATCCTTTCAATTCGAGAACAATTTATTTACGGTAGTTCCTCATTTTTGTGACAAGTTTGGGGCGGGGACAAGCAAAAGGCGGCTGTCGCTCTCATTGACACGCCGGGACATCCGGCGAGATCGCGTAGGATGGGTAGAGCGAAGCGAAACCCATCATTCCAGAGTTGTGATACACCATAGACGATTCTAAAGACTCCGAGTAAACCATGACCGACTATCGCCGTTTCCGTGTCGAGGGAGGTACATATTTCTTTACGGTTAACCTCGCAGAGCGGCATCGCAAGCTGTTGACGGACCATATTGGTGCCTTGCGCGAAGCTTTTCGTGTGGTCAAAGGAGCGCATCCATTCACGATCGACGCGGTAGTGATTTTGCCGGACCACCTCCATACGATTTGGACCCTGCCAAAGAGCGAACAGGATTTCAGCCTACGCTGGCGGCAAATTAAATCAGCCTTTTCCAGAGAGATTGAAAAGGGAGAACGCATTTCCAAAAGTCGTTCCCGTAAGGGTGAACGCGGAGTATGGCAACGCCGATTTTGGGAACACGTCATCCGTGACGAAGAAGATCTCGCGCGGCACGTGGATTACATTCACTTTAATCCGGTGAAACACGGATATGTAAAGGCAGTTTCAAACTGGCCGTATTCTTCATTTCATCGGTATGTCCGATTGGGTAGTTACTCCAAGGATTGGGCGGGTCCGGAAATGGGGGATCTGGATTTCGAATAGGCTCTGGGATGATGGGTTTCGCTTCGCTCTACCCATCCTACGAGGGCTATGGGCTACAAGTTGTATTCGCGTAATCAATTAGCTCGGCAATTACGTAGGACTTCCAAACAATGCCAAGATCGGACTCTGGATTTATACGGCCACTATAGATGCCTAACAGCTGACAAACCGGACTGATGACACTGGTAGAGTTCTCGTGGGTAATAATCCCGCCGCCATTCCGATAAAGAATGACAGGAGAACCAGATTGGCCTTTCCGAGTTCGGCAGTCAATTAGAAAGACCGGTAAACCGTTATGATTGATTTCTGGCTCTGATGCGACAAAGCCCGTAGCCCATACTGCGAATGAAGGTCCTGTCCGCATGCCAAAGGGAAAACCTACAACACTGACCATTTGTGCTGGCTCAATATCTAAGTGAGTCTCATAACGCGTTTTATACGGATACAACGCTACGCCGTCTGATTCGGATACCGGAAGGGCAACGACGTCAGCTTTAGCGCCTAGAGTTGGATGTTCGATCCAACGCGGAGTATCGCCATTGTAGAGCGGTTCTTTTACCTTTACGAATTCGCCCAAGCCGGATTTGGAATTGTGTGAGATGACGAGAGTATCAGGTATAGCACCTGTGGTTGAAAGAAGTTCTCCGGAATCTTGGTTTCGGCCTGTGACGTTGTGACGATTCGTAATGAGGAATGGCACTCCAGCAGCACCTATGACTACGAAGCTGCTACCCGATGCAATGGTATTGCCAAGTACCTGCATTTCAATATACAGCGACTGAAACGATGGCTGTGAAATACGGAAAGGCATACTGCATCTTATTTCAAGTTAAGCCCATGTAGGATGGGTAGAGCGAAGCGAAACCCATCAACCAGCTACCGCCCCCGCATCAACCTTTCATAATCCCCCTTACTCAGAATATACAAGGGACTCGCGGATACCCTGGCAGCCGCTTTGCCGTTCATATCGACCGCAAGATGCTCAGCATGTCCCACCACGTCTACCACAACCCAAGCCTTGCCCGGATCGAGCTTTAGCGGCCAATCGCCGGTCTGCTCGTCCGTCCGCCAGATCATGAAGGTTTCGCCGAAATAGGCGGCCTGGACGTTGGTGTCCTGGGTGTCCACGGCCTTGTAAGGCAATCCGTCGATCAGGGCGCCGGCGGTGTAGAGGGCGGCTTCGGCGGGTTTGTGGCCCATGGAGTAGTCCCAGAGCCGGCCGTAGCCCCAGTCGTATTCGTGGCCGAGGCAGAAGGCCAGGCCGAGATAGTCGTTGCGGCTGTTGGCCCAGGCGATCATCTTCGCGGCCTGTTCCGCCTGCCAGCGGCGGCCGGTGAAGCCGTGGGCGGTCTTGGCGCCGGCTTCGCCCAGCCAGAACGGCAGGGTGTTCTTGCGTCCGAGACTTTCGTAAGCCGAGAGAACGCCGCGTTCGTCTTCGGTGGAGCCGTTGCCGATAGGATGGCCGAAGCGGGGCGGGCGTTGCGGATAGGCGTGGACGTCCCAGGCGTCCTGGTACTTGTCGAGGCCGAGCTTGAGCACTTCGGCGAACCACTTTCCCGAACTCAAGCCCCCGGCATAGCCTCCGTCATCCGTCGTATCGCCGGGGCGCACCAGGCTGCCGCCGACGTAATGGCCGTCCTTCCGGGCCCCGTGTACCGCTTCGTACTCCCACTTAGCCCGCTCGACCCAATGGGCGGGGGCGCGCAGTTTTTGCCATTCCCCTTCGCGGCGGATGTCGATTTCGTTGGTCGCTTTGAAGAAGCGGGTATAGGCCGAGGCCTTTTCGATGAAGGCGCGCCCGTCTTCCGGCTTGTCGTTGAGCCAATGGCTGTCGCCCGAGGTGTCGCCGAAGAAGACCAGTCCGCGCGACTTGGCGCGTTCCCACTTCGTTTGATGCTCCGGCGGGAATCCGGGATAGGAGCCGTAGCTCTTGTAGATGCCCGTGCGCTCCAGCCAGGCGAAGTATCCGCCCTCCTGGCGGAAGCCTTTGTCGCCGTCGAAGAAGGCGTAATAGTCGTTGTTCCAGAGCTTTTTCTTGTCCAGCCGTTCCTTTTGGGCGGCGTTTCCGCGAACCACGGTGAAGCCGTCGGCGGGATAGGCCATGATGAGCTTGCCGTCGGGTGTGTGCAGGGAAGGGTAGACGGCGTAATAGCCCGTTTTGGGCGTTTTTCCGAAATCGAGCGTGGCCTCGCCGGGGAAGAGACCATCGATCTCTTTCACGGCGACTTCGTTGCCCCGGTAATCCGTCATCCTGAGGCGCAGCTTGGCGCGGAAGCGGGGCAGGGGGGCCGATAGATCACTTTCCTCCAGAATCGGATGCCAGCGGACGTCGGCGTGCAGCTTGAGCGGTTCGCCCGGGCGGGGCAGATTGGCTGGCGCGTCGGCGTAGACGAGCGGCCTGAGCTTCGCGGCCACGGCGCCGAGCGCCAGGTCGGCCGCGGGATCGGCGAGCTGCGTCTTGATCGAATCGAGCGGACTTCCGGACTCATCGGTAAATCGAGCGGCAAAGAAGAAGCTTTCGCCTTTATCGTGCTGCATCGCCAGCTTGACCAACAGACGATGCCACCCCGGCGCAAGCGCCAAGGGCGCGGCCTGTGAAGGCTCGGCGCGTTCCGGCAGGGCAGTGACCGCAAGACCCTCGGTGGTGAATCCCTGTAGCGCATTCTTGGCGGGTTCGCCCGGAACCGGGAAGTCGGCCGGCGGGTTCGGATCGTCGGCGAAGGAGAGGGGCTGCCCGTCCAGCCATCCGGCGGTTCTGATCCCGGACTGGCGCAATTTCAGCAGCGCCTGGGTCGGCTGGTCGACGTGAAGATAGAGCTGAGCGTAGCCGGTTCCGCGCGACCAGCCGTAGGAGTGATCGGTGGCGGGCTCGATGACGGTGACGCCATTGGCTGCGGCCGGAGCCTTTTGCCAGGTCTTTATCTTGCCGCCCATCATGGCGGTGCTGAGGTAGGGCTGGCCGGGATTCGGACGCAGCACGGTTTCGCTATCGAGGCCGTAAATCGAAACGCCCGCAAGGCCATCCTGCAATCCGCCCACCAGCCAGGCTTCGGGCACGCCGTTATGGAGCGTGGTAGGCGCATCTGATGTGACGGCCGGGATTGTGAGCATCGTGCCCGCGTGTTCCGGATCGGCGAGAAATTTCGCCACGGCCGCTTCGTTTTTCGGCGAGGCGAGGGCGCCGAGCACGGTGTAGTTGTTGTCGGTTACGAGCGCGGCGGGCAGCGCGGGCAGATTGAGGCGCCGTGCCATGTCCTCGGCTTCGGGCCCGATCGAATAGTTCACCCGGAGCTTTTGAACCCGCTGGCGTGCGGCATCGGCCGCCAATCCCCGGAACAAAATTTCGCCATGATCGCCCTTGCCGTCGAGCACGTAGAGCTGTCCGCTAGGATCGGACACACTCTTCGTCCGCGCCAGAAAGCGGTTTCGGGCTTCCGCCGCCGAGGCGCTCATCCAGTCGCCGAGCGGCGTTTCCATCTTGAGGAGAAAGGCATCGAAAACCTTCGCGCCGTCGGCTTTACCCGCGTTTTCTATTTGCAGCACCTTGTCGCCCGGCAAGATGGCCACGGTGGCAGCGCCTTTCACCCACTGGTATTCCCAGGGCGAGGTGTTGGTCACTACGAATTCGCCGCGAGCGGCCAGTGCATTCGGATCGGCGCCGGCTTTTACGGTGAAGGTCTGGGCGACCTGCGACACTTCGCCGCCGCTCTTGTACCTTGCGAAGAAGCGATAGAGGCCGGGCGGAACGGCGGGATCGAGGCTGAACCTAAAGCTCGCGCCCCAAGCGCCGAAGCCCTGATGAAAAACCTGGACTTCGTCTTTTTCGGTCAGGATCGAGCCCGCGCCTTCGAGTCCCGCAGCGGTTCCGGGATGGACCCGAATCGCGGGATCTTTGCCCGCCGACATCCAAAGCGGCGTTTTGCCCAATTCCAGAAGAACCGCCGGAAGTTCGTTAGTGCCTTGTTCCGGAAGCGCCGTCGGCGACTCTGGGCCGCCGAGCAGAAAAGCGTCGAAAATCTTGGCGTCGTGGCCGGCTCCGCTGTCGCGGATTTCGATTACGGTATCGTCGGCCTTGAGCGTCAGCGGGGTTTCCGCGCCGATCCAGGCGTATTCCCAGCCCTTGGGTTTCAGCTTCACGACCGCGCGTTGTTCGAGCTTCGAGGCATCGGGTCCCGCCCAAATCTCGAAGGTCTGCACGCAAACCTCCGGTTCGCCGCCTTGCCGCCAGCGCGCCCAGAAGGTGTAGGGGCTCGCGTTCGCCCGGGGTTCCAGTTTGAATCGGAAAGCGACATTCCACGAGCCGAATCCCGGATGCAGCGAACTGATATCATCCGGACCGGTTTGAATCGAGGCGTCTCCTTCGTGGGCACTGACATCGCCCTTATAAATACGCGTCGCATTGTCCTGGGCTGCGGCCGACGGCGGCTGGCTGCCGAGTTCGAGCAGCAGAGCAGGATTCTCGGCGCTGCCCGGAACCGGCAATCCCGAGAGTTCGGCGCCGGTAGCCAAAGTCAGCCAGGTTGCCGCCGCAATGGCAAATCCGCCCTTCGAAAAAAAATGCTTTGTCATTCGATTCACCTTGCAGAATACGCCGCTGCGCAGGAAGTCGCTCGTGGGGCGAACACGCCATTCAACACGACCGGACGATAAATCCCTATCATAAGGGAGGTCACAAGAGTGTTACGGCATCGTCGAGGTCGGTTTGCGAACCCAACGATGCGGCAATGATTGATTTGAAGCGGATGAGATTCGAAAAGTTATTCTCGCTGAAATACCTGATCCCCATAGGGTTCGTGGTCGTTCTGGTTCCCTTGCTGTTTGCCGTGATGTATGCGGCCTTCGCCATGCGCGACATCGCGCGGCTGGAGCAAAGAACCTTTTATCAGATCGTCGAGCAGGTGAAAACCGCCCGCTCGGCGCTACAAATGGTTTCCGATATCGAGCGAAAAGCCAAGCTCTTCGTCATTTTGGCGCATCCGGCCTTGCGCCAGCCCTATGAGCGGCAGTCTTACGAAACCGTTCGGAACTCCCTGAGGGAGGCCTTGGGCGAACTGCTGAAAATGGGCGTGGACGAAAAAGTCGCGCTTTCGATCAACCGGTTGTCGGAGCAAGAGCGCTTGGTTTACGAGCAAATCATCAGCTCCGACACCGGCGATCGCGTCGCCCTGCCCGACGACCAGGCATTTCAAGGTTTGCATGCGGCGGCTAATGCTTTGTGGCAGGAAATCTCGGAACAGGTCGACCGGGAGGCGAAACAGCTCTACGCACAGTCGAGATCGGTTCAGCAGGATCTGGTGATCAAGGCAGGATTTCTCTTGCCTACTTCGGTTGCCGTCATCCTGTTCTTGCTGACCTTGCTCAGCCGCTCGGTCCGGCAGTTGGACGAAGCGATCCGAAGGCTGACGGCGCGGGATTTCGGAAAGCCTATCAGCGTGGCGGGGCCGCAAGATCTTCGGTATCTCGGCGATCAATTGGAATTGTTGCGGACGCGCCTGCGCTCGCTCGAAGAGTCGAAACGGCAGTTGATGGATAATGTGTCGATCGAGATCGAGACGCCGCTGGCCCGGATCGTCGAAAGCGCGGAACAGCTCGAGATGATGAGTGACGAAGCCGGTCCTGAACAGCGCGAAATCGGCCGGACGCTGACCACGAACATTCAAAAGCTGCAAGAGTTGTTGGCGGAGCTGACCCGCTACAACCGGCTTCACGAGGAACCGGAACAGAATGTCGCCGAAAGCGTTAAGATGCAGGATCTGTTAAGGTCCGTCATCGCGGATCACCGGCCTCGCCTGCAAGCGAAGTCCTTGACGGTCAAGGAATTGGTCCAGCCGGTCGAGGTGTCCGGCGATCGGGACCAGCTACAAACCATTATTGACAACCTGATTTCCAATGCCGTGAGCTACTCGCCCGTAGGCGGCGAAATTCGAATCATTCTCCGCGCCGTGGGGGGCAACATGGAGCTGGAGGTCGAAGACGACGGGCCCGGTATCGACGAAGAGGAAAGCAAGCATGTATTCGAACCGTTTTACCGGGGCAAGGCCGCGTCCAGCCTCGCCACCGAAGGTACCGGAATGGGATTGGCCATCGCCAGCGAGTGCGTCGCCAATCAGCGCGGAAAGATCGAGGTTCTCGAACCGCGGCAGGACAAACAAGGCGCTCGCATCCGGGTTCAATTACCGCTGGTCGAGGCTGCCTGAATGAACATGCTTGTCCGCAGTACAGTTTTAATGGGGCTCTCGGTGTTGGCCGGCTGCGCGGAATTCTACCCGGACCGCTACCGGGCTTCGTATTACACACCTTCCCACGATGCCTATTCGCGATCGGATATCGACGAACTGCTGGGCTTCGGCGCCGCGTTCGCCAATAAAACCGCCGCATCTCGCGCCGAGGAATGCCGGCGGATGCTCAAGCATTACCGGCAAAATCCGGACGTCGGCGTGCGCTTGCACCTTCTGATTGCGCGAACGCTTTCCGAAGCCTGCGGCGACACGACCAAGATCTTGGCGTCCGTGGGGGCCATACCCCCCGAGCGGATGCCGGACGGAAGGGTACAGAACCTGGTTGCCATTCAAATGGAGACTCTGAAGCGGGCCGGGAGTCTGTCGAGAAAAGCGGTAGCCGCGGAACGAAAACCGGACCGCAAACAGGCGACGGTTTGTGCCCCGGACTCGAAGACGGTCGATAAGACCAATCCCCCGACCGACGAGGCGAAAATTCTTCGGGAGAAACTGGAAGCCATCAGGGCCATCGAGAAGAGCATGGACGCGCCGACGATCGACACCGAGGGTGGCGAGGGGGGAGGGAAGTAGCCAGGGGCTTTGCCGTACCCCTCGGGCACTGCGCTGTTCGCCGGCTCCCTGCTGGCCGGTGCAGCGCCTTGACACCCTTGCGACAAAGGCGTGCGAGAAATGTGGGCTAATAGTAGGTCGGCAACCCCTTGCCGACGAAGCCGTTTTTCCGACGGTTGCGTCGGGAAAGGATTCCCGACCTACTCTCCCTTGGACCGCTAAACCGGACCGGAAAGTATTGTAAGGCCGTAACCCGCCGAGCGGCCTAGCCTTTGCCGCCGACAAGCGCATCGATCTTCGCAAGCAGCCTTCCGAGCGGGGTGCGGCTGAGCGCCAGGCCGAGGCAAACGCCGATACCGTTGGCGACCATGTCGACCGGATCGAATGTACGCACGTTGCTGAGTCCTTGAAGAAATTCCAGTCCGATCCCCAGGAAAAGGAGAAACAGCGGCCAGCGCCAACGGGGCAGGAAGGCCTGTCGAAACCAGTACGTCAGCGAGGCATACGCCAAGGCATGTTGCGCCTTGTCCCAAGCGAGCAACGGCGTGGGCGGCTGAGGCGGTTCCGGCGTCAGGCTCAGCCAGACCACGACGGCGACCATCAGCCAGCCGATGCCTTGCCAGAGGCGGGGAAGGTGTAAGGGGCGGCGTGCTTCGCCGCTGGCCGGAGGTCTATGTTTGCGACGCCCGACCGTTTTCCGAAGTCCTGTTCCCATGCAGATGAATGCTTTCCTGGAGTTAAACGGCGGATTCTAGCAATTCTGCGGACGCGGAACTTGCTGGACATTTCGAATAGGGACGTCTCCGTCGGCTGGTTGCACAGGCTGAGGTGGAGGCACCGGAGGCGGCGATCGAAGCGCCACCTAGCGAAGCCCCTGCTCTTTCAGAACGATAAAACGATCTCAGCGTGCCGCGATCGCCGCCGCTTCCTCGGGAAAGATTTCGCGCATGATGCGCTCCGCCGAAGCGGTGTAGTCGTGCCGGGTCGAGACCGGTTCCCAGGGAAGCCCGTCCAGCAGGGTCCGCAAAACCAGCCGGACGTTGTTCTCCAGGTCGCCGATCCCCATGTTCCGGTAAGGGAAGTTGAAGGTTTCGAACATGAGTTCGCCGTAATGCAATGCCCAGAAACCGTAGACCAGGTCCTGCGGCGCCATGGTCCCCGGCAGCTTCAAGTCGCCGTTTTCGATGGCTTCGTCGATGACGATGACGACCCGGTCGATCACGTCCTTCATGAGCTCGTTTTGAGCCGCGTGGCTCTCCGGCGAGATTTTTTCCCGGACGCCGGCGGACTTGACCGTGTAAATGCTTTCGTATTCCACCGGGTACAGCTTGGCGTAGAAGTGGTGGGCCAGGTGTATGGCCAGCAGCCGTTCGCGGCTGTTGCCGCGGAGCTTCAGCGCGCGATCGAAAAAGTCGCGCCAGGTTCGGAGTCCGCGTATGCAAAGGTGCATCAGCACCTCCTCCTTGCACTGGAAGTGCTGGTAAATGGTGCCCTTGGAGTACTCGGTCAACTCCGCTATCCGGTCCATCCCGAAGTTGCTGAAGCCCTGTTCGGCGATCAGCTTCGCCGATATGTCCAAAATTAACTCCTTCCGGGCGATGATTTCACGTTGCTTTCGGGTTAATTTCGTCATGATTTTGACGGTATGGATAAATTTTGACGAAACGTCAATTGTTATGCTGTAATCTGAGCCGTAGCTTGGGCGAAGAACTCGCTGTGACCCAAGCAGCGTACCCGGTAAGAAGGCTGGATTTCAATGAGGCGATTCCGATGCATCGTTCCCCGTTCGTTCGGCTGATCTCGATTTTTGCAGTTCTGGTGCTAGTCCATTCCCCCGTCTGGTCTCAGAACAGTCCTCCGGCCGAGCGGGCGTCGACGGGTGAAAGTCCTGATCTTAAGACGCTCGCAGTGCTGGACTTGGAACTCACCGGCGATCTCGGCGACAGCACGCGGGAGGCCGAGTGGAGCAGGCGGCTCGCTGTCATGACCGAGGTTTTGCGGGACGATCTGAGCCGCAGCGGGTTGTACCGGGTGGTGGATCATGGGCCGGCTCCCGAACTCGTCGCCGAGCTGAAGTCGGCCCGCTATCTGCATGCCTGCAACGGCTGCGAGCTGGACATCGCCCGGCGGCTCGGCGCCGAGCGGGTTCTCGTCGGATGGGTGTTCCGAATGAGCAATCTGGTCCTCAGCCTGCACATCCAAATCCGCGACGTCGCCACGGGGCAAACCCTGATCAACCGCGCCTTCGATTTTCGGGGTGACAAGGACGAATCCTGGCGCCGGGCCATAGCCTATTTCGTCCAAGACCTGCGGGAAAGGCCGCCAAGAAGGCAATAGCTGTCCGCCTTGGGCTTTCCGGTCCAACTTCCGGAGAAAGCAAGCATGCTCGAAAAGCTGAATGTGACGAAAGCGATCGATGTGCCCGGCCACGAAGTTTGAACAGCGATCAGCGGCATCGAGCAGGATTTACGATAGGAGCATAGTCATGTCTGTCTTAAGCAAGATCATTTCAGTCCTTACTCTCGCGATCCTCGTTTCCCTTCCGGTACGCGCGAATTCCAGTATTGGGGTTCTGGATTTCGAGTTGAACGATGTCACCTCGAATCCGGGCGTTGCCGAAGAAGTGGAAAGAACGGCCTCGCTAAAACGGATACTGGAGGAACATTTGAGTGGCAAGGGCTATCACATCGATGCGACCGACCCGGCCGCTCAAGCCGCCGCCACCAAGGGGTTCGGATACCTCTGGGATCATTCGGACGAAGCGGCGGAGCTCGGGAAAAATAGCGGGAGCGAGTTCGTCGTCGTCGGACGGTTGCACAAGCCGAGTTTCCTGTTCGTCTATCTCATGGCGCATTTGATCGATACCAAGACCGGCAATGTCGTCGGCGACTTCATCGTCGAGGTCAAGGGCCAACAGCAGAACTTCACCGCCAAGGGCATCGAGAACCTGGCTCGGCAGATCGATACGAGACTCAAGACGGTTAGCGGGTCGTAAGCCCCGGCGGGCTGCGAAAGGTTGTGCAACGCCGGGAGGTTTCCGGTCACCCGCGCAACCCCTTTGGTACCAGCCGGCGTTCGGCGAGCTCGAAGACGCCCTCGATCAATAGCGCAAGCAGGGCGGCGGGGACAGCCCCTTGGAGGATCAATCCCGTATCGTCCAGGCGAATGCCCGTGAGAATCGGCTGCCCATATCCTCCCGCACCGATCAGCGCGCCAAGAGTCGCCATGCCGACGTTGATCACGGCAGCCGTCCTGACTCCGGAGATGATGGTGCGCAAGGCCAGGGGCAACTCCACCAGTCGCAGCCGGGCGAAGCGGGGGAGGCCGAGCGCATCGGCCGATTCGAGAAGCGGACCGGGAATGTTCTGAAGCCCGGTATAGGTATTGCGCACGATGGGCAGGAGGCTGTACAGGAACAGAGCGGTGACGGCCGGCCAGGCTCCGATTCCGAGCAGCGGGATCATGAACACGAGGAGCGCCAGCGACGGTATCGTTTGAAGAATCCCGGTGGCCCCGAGTACCAGCCTTCCCAGGCGCGGTCTACGCGCGCATAGAATACCCAGCGGAATGGCCACGAGGATGGCGGCGGCCAGCGAGATTGCGACCAGAGAGAGATGTTCGAGCGTGTGACGCCACAGGCTGGCAGCCAAGCCCTCGACCTCGGCTTCGGACGCGATGGCTAGCCGTTTCCGCAGGAAGTCGGCGGCCACCTTGCGCTCCGATACCTTGCCGAGCTTGGCCGCCGCGTTCATGGCGGTCATCTCTTTGTCAGAAATCCGGCCTTCCAGTTGTCGGAGTACCGGAAGGACGGCCGGCAGGCGTTCGGCGAGGTCGGCCCGGTAAAGAAACACGGCGCGATAGTCGGGGAAATAGCCTCGGTCATCCTCGAGCACCCGGAGCGAGTAGTATTGAATCTCCGCATCGGTGGTATAGAGGTCGGTCACATCCAGGCGGCCGCCGGCAAGGCCGCGATAGGCGAGCCCATGATCCAGACCCACGACCGCTTGCTGGGGTAAGCGGTAGGCTCGTTTGAGCCCGGGCCATCCATCCGCCCTGGACATGAATTCGTTGCTGAAACCGAACTTGAGCTCCGGGTGGTCGCGCAGCTCGGAGATGGTGGTGATTCCCAAGCGGTCCGCGCGAGCGGTCATCATCCCGAGGGCATAGGTGTTGTTGAATCCGAGCGGCTCGGTCATCGACACGCCCTGTTCCGCCAGGACCCGGCGCAGCGTCGCCAAGTCCCGCTTCCCTTGTAGCCGGTCGCCCAGAACCTCCTCGATCAGAGTCCCGGTATATTCGGGATAGAGGTCGATCTCGCCATCGATCAAAGCCTGCCAAAGGAACCGCGTCCCGCCGAGCTGCTTTCGGTGTTGCACGTCGATCCTCGCGCTTTCGAGGATCTGGGCTGCGATCTCGCCGAGGATCACCGATTCCGTGAACTCCTTGGAACCCACGGCCACACCTGTCGTCTCCCCGGCTTCAGGAGCCGAGCCGTAACCGATCCACAAGCTCAAGAGCAGGATCAGCCGGTAGATCATGTCGCCCGTTGCACAAGTCCGTCGACCAGGCTGCGCTGCGCCCGCACGAAGCGCGCGACGTACTCGGTGGCCGGCGAATCGATCAAAGCCGTCATCGGCCCTTGCTGTTCGATGGAGCCCTCGCGCAGCAGCACGATCTCGTCGGCAAAATGGCCGGCCTCGCTCAGATCGTGCGTCACCATTAGAACGGTTTTCCCGAGAGAGGTGAACAGCGTCTTGAGATCGGTCTGGAGTTCGTAGCGGATCAGCGGGTCCAGTGCGCCGAGCGGTTCGTCCAGCAGCAGGATCTCGGGGTCCAGCATCAGCGCCCGCATCAGGGCCACTCGTTGCCGTTCGCCTCCGGAGAGTTGGGACGGGTAGCGGTCGAGCGCTCCCGTAGGCAGGCGGACCAGTTCTGCGAGTTCGATCATCCGCGCCTCTGTTCGCGCGGATGACCAGCCGAGCCGGCCCGGCATCAAGGCCACGTTGCCGCGGGCGGTCAAGTGCGGAAACAGTCCGCCCTCCTGGATGACATAGCCCATTCGGCGGCGCAGTGCCAGAGCCGTCGAGGCGGTGACCGGCGTGCCCATCAACTCGACGGTGCCTCGGTCCGGGAGGACCAGGCCGTTCGCCAGCCGGAGCAGAGTGGATTTGCCGCAGCCGCTCGCGCCGATGATCACCGCCACCTGCCCCTCGGGAATCGAGAGATCGATGTCGCGAAGCACGGCAACGCCGTCATAGCTTTTGGTGACCCGTGACAGTTTGAGCATGCGGCGATAATACCGGTTAATAGCCTGAATTTCGTGGACCCGCCCTCTAAATTTGTTCCGCGACAGGACAGGGTCGATTGTCGCCGGCTTCCGATGCGCGACTCGAAACGGTTCGCGGGTCGTGTAGCTCATTTTGGCACTGCGAGTTTGCGCAACGCCTCGCGAGTTCGTTCATCGGCCACGGATAAGCGCAGTTTCCGTTCAGTCGCCGCGGCAAACCGCGGAGAGGCCGCCCCCGAAGCGATCATGTGGAGCGCGGTTCGCAGCTCATCGATCAAAGACCAGTCGGCATCGGTCATGCCGGATGAATCGGGATGTCGCGAGCCCCGAATCCAGCCATCGATGTCGCCGTCGAATCGTTGGTATATCTCGAGCTTTTCAAGGGTAATCATGATCTATGAGAATGCGTTTTGAACTCAGCACCAAAAGTAATATCGCAAATAGATTGATACCAAGCCCTCTCGGGTTTGCGACATCTTGTATGGAACCTTCCAGCATATTCAAAGGTATGGCGAATCCGGGATCCAATTTGAAAACGAAGTTTTCACCATAAATGAAAACCACCTGTAATGAATAAAAACCATTACGAGCTGTCTTCCGATGGAAAGGCGAACCGCGGTTAAAATCCCGCCGGAAAATCCGATAATCCCGAATATAAGACATGGGATATTGAGATGTTGATGATCGCGGATGGAAATAAAGCTGCCGGATAATGCGGATGCGGAAAGCAGGAGCGTGATTGCCGAAAGTGCAAGTTGTTTCTTTTTCATGGATCTCTCTGCAAGGCAGGACGACGCAATAGCGAACTCAATTCCACTTCTCCATTCACCCGATGCCGAATTTTTTCGATGGAACGATCAATCGTGCCGAATCTGCGCGCAGGCATTTAGAGCGTTTTCATCTCGCTCGTACGGCAAAACAGGCCTGGCAGGAGTCGTTGGCGCCTTCAGCCAGGGTAGATCGACTCAAGCTTTCGGAGGTCGGCAATCCTTTCCCAATCGCAAACGGTCGCTTTAGTCGCGACCCTTCCGACGAAGACGCTCGGCCGGGACGTGGCGTCGGGAAAGGATTCCCGATCTACGGGGATGCACGGTCGTAGGTCGGCAATCCCTTGCCGACGAAGACGCTCGGCCGGAGCATGGCGTCGGGAAGGGCGGCTTCGGCGCTCCAATCGCAAACGGTCATCCCAGGAGCGCTGGGATGACCCTTCCAATCGCAAACGGCCTAGCCGGGAGCGCCGGCCACGCCCTTCCCGAAGACGCCGTTTGCGATTGGAAGGGTCGCGACTAAAGCGACCATTTGCGATTGGAAGGGTCGCGACTAAAGCGACCATTTGCGATTGGAAGGGTCGCGACTAAAGCGACCATTTGCGATTGGAAGGGTCGCGACTAAAGCGACCGTTTGCGATTGGAAGGGTCGCGACTAAAGCGACCGTTTGCGATTGGAAGGGTCGCGACTAAAGCGACCGTTTGCGATTGGAAGGAATTCCCGACCTACTCGCCAGTGCCCGTACAGTAGGTATGAAAATGCTCTAAGAGCCTATCCCATTAGGCCGTTCGCCCTGAGCTTGTCGAAGGGCTCGGGGCGAACGGTCTACCGAGATAGGCTCTTAGAGTTCCCGCTGTCGATATTCCCGCGGCGAGCAGCCGAAGCGCTGCTTGAAAGCCCGGCTGAAATGCGACAGATCGTTAAACCCCCAGCGGAGCGCGATTTCGGACAAGCTGTGGCCTACATGCGCCGAGTCGAGCAGGTTTTTCGCGCAATTTTCCAGCCGGCGCCGCCAGACATGGCGCATCAGGGAGGTCTCCTCGTCCTTGAAAAGATCGTTGATATAGCGGGCCGACAAGCCCACGCCGCTCGCGACCGATTCGACATTCAGGCCGGGGTCGGAAAGGTGCCGCTCGACGAACGCCTTGACCCGGTAGAGGGAGAGCGAACGGCTGCGGGAGAGATGAAAGTTCGCGGGACGCACCGAATTTATGGCGAGGGTCAGCAGGCCGAGCGACTGTTCGGCAAGGGCGGAGAACTCGTGCGGATTCAAGCGGCCCGCCTGGCTGGCGGACCCGCGAAGGAACATGGACGCCACGGCGCCGATGCCGTCTTTTCCGGGAATCCGGCGCGCCGTGCAGTGCTCGATTCCGGCAATTCTGTCTCTCAGCATCGTGCGTGGAATAGAGACGATCAGTTTCGAAAAAGTCCGCGGGCAGTAGATGCGGTGGGGCCGGGTGGCATCGTAGAGGGTGATGTCGCCGGGTCTTAGAAAAACCTCCCGTCCCTGCTGTTCCAGGGAGTATTGGCCCGAGAGCAACACGACCGCGAAATAGGCGTCCTGATCGGATCGATACGGCTCACCCGGCAGCCGTTCGATGCCGATGGCGTTGGACCGGATAGCGGAGAGGCGCAGGTCTTCCCACGGATATATCGTCATCTCGTTGAACAATGCGCCGTCGGCGGGTGGGCTGATTTCCACCTTGACGTACTCCCGGCCAATGACTTCCCGCAGCCAGCCCTGCCTCTCGCTTCTGGGCACATCGGCTGTGGATAGCGTTAAGGCCTTGGTATTCGATGTGTGCATGGATCAGGTTCGCGTTTTTCTCGATGGCTCCGGATAGTAGGCGTGCGGCAAACGGCTGTAAACGGCGAAACCGCCGTTTCAGTCAAGTTTTCTTTCCGTCCCGATCCAGCGGACAAAGGCGGAAATATTCATACTGCGCGGCACCGATTTGTAACCGGAATTCACGATGAGATTGACGATGCAGCAAGATTCAGGACTCGCGGGAAACATGATATTGCTCAGAGGCGCCGCGCTGTGGCTGTTGATGGCTCTGGTTCTGGCCTGGTGCATGGTCGGCCTGGGATTCGGTCTGCCCGTGCTGCCGGCCATTTTTCCGGGCAAGTTCACCCGCCTCTTGCAGGCGCATCTGGATTTCCTGCTCATGAGCGCCCTGATTTTCGGCTTCTATGCCGCCAGAGTGCCGCTGCCCTGGCATGTGCGCTGGGCCATGGTGGTCGGTGCCTTCACCAATTCCAGCCTGTTTTTGATGCAGGCGATGTTTCCGGTGCTGGATACTCCCACGCCCTCGGACGGTTTGTTTCCGGCGGCGTTTCGGCTGTTTTTGCTGGCTAGTATCGTCCTCACCAGCTACGGTTTCGGCAAGGGGGCGGTCATCGTATTGCGATCGACATTCAGGAACGATTGAAGCTCGACGGACGCCCTCCGGCGCATCACCCTGACTCGGCCGGATCGAGTTCGCAGAGGCTGGGCAGCCAGGGGAGGTCAGTGACGCCGTAGTCGAGCCCCAGTTGGCTCAGCAAGGTCGTCAGTTGTCCTCGGTGGTGGGTCTGATGGTTGAAGAGATGTGCGACCAGCAGCCAGAAGGGCCGGGTGCGCGTTTTACGGTCCGAAAGGCTGGTATAGGTGAAGGGCTGAGCGAGACGTTCGGGAGAGAGTGTCCGGGTCCAGTCGAGAATCTTCCGGTCCATCGTCTCGCGCTCCCGCCGCAAGTCGTCGAACGCGGAATAAAGTTCCTGGCCCAGGGCTGCCGTTGTCAACGGCAGCCCAGCCAAGCGTCCCATCCAGATGAGGTCGGCATGGAGCAGGTGATTGAGCGTGCCGTGAATCGAGCCGAAAAAAGCGCCGAGATCCTTTTTCCGGAGTTCGTCGGGAATTTCGGCGCACACCCGGTAGAGCTTCTCGTTCATCCAGGCGTTGTATTCGGCCATGGTTTCGTAATAGCTGAGCTCGTACATGAGACTATTGCTCCAATCTGCGTTTTCGTAGCCCGTATGCAGCGCAGCGGAATACGGGGAAAGAGGATTATTCGTTCACCGCGACCACCGCTTCCTTGCGGGCTCTCGACCGGCCGGTGCTATTGATGAACACCACCGATCCGATGATGATCGCCGATGCCGACAGGATGCGCGGGGTCAGCGGTTCCTGCGCGAACCAGTTGCCGAGGAACACCGCCACCAGCGGATTGACGTAGGCATAGGTCGCCACCAGCGGAATCGGCGCGTTTTGCAAGAGCCAGGCGTACGCGACGAAACCGATCATAGACCCGAAGGCGATGAGATACGCCAATGCCAGCCACGAGTCGGTGGAAACCTCCGAAAAGCTGAATCCCTTCAATTCGCCGTTCATGGCGCTCGCGGCCATTAGGGCGCAACCGCCGGCCAGCATTTCCGCGCCCGTCGTCATCAAGGCGGACTTCGGCAGATTCAGGGTTTTGCCGCAGATCGAGCCGAGTGCCCATAGAAATCCGGCGATCAGGAGCGCCGCCACGCCGAGAGCGTCCAAATGCAGGTCGTCCGAGAATTCCGACGGGCCGACCAGCAAGTAAATCCCGGTGAAGCCGATGGCCAGCCCGGCGATCACTCGGGCCGTCGGTCTGACGCCGTTCGGCCTGAGCGCGTCGGCGATCACCATGAACATCGGCACCGCGCCGATAATCAGCGCTGCAATGCCCGATGGAACGGTCTGCTCGGCCCATGAGACCAGCCCGTTGCCGCCGAGGAGGAGCAAGGTGCCGACGATGGCTGCCGATCGCCATTGGCGAAGGGTCGGCATGGCATCTCCGGCCGCGCGTCGCCAGATCAGCAGGATCGCGCCCGAAACGAGGAAGCGGAGCCCGCCCGACAGAAACGGCGGAAGCGTTTCCACCGCGAAGCGGATCACCAGATAGGTCGAGCCCCAAACGAAATAAACCGCCAGCAACGCTAGCCAAATCCTCGTTTTCATTCCTCGAACGCCTGGATGACCTCGGTTTCCGATTTGCCGGCCCCGATCCATTCAACCATGGCAGGATGGCCGAGCACCGTATTCACGTAGTCCTGCGCCACGGGACCTGCATCGAGCCGATAGGTCCAAAAACGCAAGGCCACCGGTGCGTACATGGCATCGACGACGGTGAAGCGGCCGAACAGCCAAGGACCGTCATTCGCGTGCCGCTCCCGGCAGTCCCGCCAGATTTGCCCGATCCGGGCGACGTCCTTTTGAGCGTCCTCGGGCAATTCCTTGGCAACCGGTTGTCGCCGGCAGTTCATGCTGCAATGTATGCGCAAGGCCTGAAAGCCCGCGTGCATTTCCGCCGCGAGCGAGCGGGCCTTTGCCCTGTCGGAAAGTGTTTTCGGCCATCCGCCGGTTTCCGGGAAGCGTTCCGCCAGGTATTCGAGTATGGCCAGGGAATCCCAGACAGTAACCCCATCGTTCACCAGTACGGGCACTTTTCCGGACGGCGAATAGGCGGCGATGCGGCTTGCCGTGTCTTCTCGATAGAGGGGAATCCGGACCTCTTCGAAGGGAATGCCGTGGTGTTTCAGAAACAGCCAGGGGCGCAGCGACCAGGAGGAATAATTCTTGTTGCCGATGACCAGGGTCAGATTCATGAAAGACAACTCCTTTTCGATGAAAAAAGTTCAGACGGACAAGGACGGGCTGTTCGTGCGGTTTCCACCGCGGTCGGTGATTTCCCCCAGAATTTCCGCGATCAGGCCGATGCCCCGCTCGATGTTTTCCGGAGCCGCATGGCTAAAGTTCAAGCGCAAGGCCGGGTAACGCTGGTCTCTTGCGGGAAAGAACGGTTCGCCCGGCATGAACGCCACGTCGCGCGTGAGGGCCGCCTGGAGCGCCGCCAGGGTATCGCACTCGCGGGTCAGACGCAGCCAGAAGAACAGGCCGCCGGCAGGCGCCCGCCACTCGGCGAGCCCCTCGAAATGGCGCAGGAGGGCGGCCTGCATGGCGTCGCGCCGTTCCCCGTAGACCCGGATCATCCGCGCCATGTGTTCGTCGAACCCGGCCGAGCTCAGAAACCGCGTGAGCCAGGCCTGGCCGATGCGGTTGGTATGCAGATCGCTCGACTGCTTCAGCCGCACCAGTCCGGAGAAGAGTTCCGGCGACGAAGCGAGATAGCCCACCCTGAGGCCCGGCGCGGTGATCTTGGAAAAGCTCCCGAGATAAACCCAGGGCGCTCGTTCCAGATAGGCGCAGATCGGGGTACGGTCGACCGGCCGGTAGACCAGGTCCCGGTACGGATCGTCTTCGATCAAGGGCACGCCGGTGTCGTCCAGAACCTGGGCTACCGCGCGCCGGACTTCGTCCGAGTAGCAATACCCGGAAGGGTTCTGGAAAGTCGGGATCAAATAGACGAAAGCCGGTCGGCGACGGTCTATGGCCAGGCGCAACGCATCCGGATCGACGCCGTCGGCGGACAGCGGAAGTCCTTCGAATTCCGCGCCGTACACGCCGAGCGCCTGGATCGTGGCGAGATAGGTGGGCGCTTCCAGCAAGACCTGCGAGCCTTCGTCGACGAACAGCTTCCCGACCAGGTCGATGCCCTGCTGCGAGCCGGATGTCACCAGCACCCGATCCGCGTTGCAATCCATCCCCAATGTGGACAGGTTCTGCGCGATCAGGCTCCGCAAGGCAGGTTCGCCTTCGCTGGGGCCGTACTGGCGGTAGTCGTCGGCGAGGCCTTCGAAATCCAGGGGCGGCATCAGTTCGTCCGCGGGCAATCCGCCGGCGAAGGAAATCACGCCGGGCCGCTGGGTGACTTGCAGGATGTCGCGGATCAGGGAACTGGTGAGCCGCTCGGCACGGCGGGACAATCGAAGCGTCATGGGATCGTTGATTCCTCGGTAAAGGATTGAAGCAGTATTTCGCCTTGCAGGTATTTTACGGCCCGGCCCGAGATGAGAACGCGTTCCCCCCGCAGTTCGCATTCCAGTTCGCCGCCCCGGCTGGACAGTTGTCTCGCGGAGAAGCGGGTTTTCCCGGTGCGCTCCGCCCAGTAGGTCGTCAGCAGGCAGTGGGCCGCGCCGGTCACCGGATCTTCCGGAATGCCGACCTTGGGTGCGAACATGCGCGAAACGAAATCCACCGAGCGGCCCGGCGCCGTGACGATGACGCCCATGAGGTCGAGCTTGGCCAAAGCCGAGAAGTCGGGCTGCAAGGAGCGTATGTCCTCTTCGTCGGCAAAAACGCAAAGGTACATGGCACCGCGCAGGACTTCCAGGGGGTTGCGGCCCAACCCTTCGGCCAGGAGGTCCGGGCAATCGCAAATCATGCCGTGACTCGCCGGAAAATCCAGCGTCATGAGCTCGTTCTCGCGGCGAACCCGGAGCTCGCCGCTGCGGCTGTCGAAGATCACTTCCCGCAAGGCCGGCTCCATTTCCCGGAACACCACATGGGCCGCGGCCAGAGTCGCGTGGCCGCACAGGTCCACCTCGACCGTGGGCGTGAACCAGCGCAAGCTGTAACGCCCGTTCCCGCCGACCAGGAAAACGGTCTCGGAAAGATTGTTTTCCGCGGCAATCGATTGCAGCGCGGAATCGTCGAGCCAGCGACCGAGCACGCACACGGCGGCCGGGTTGCCGCCGAACAGGCGATCGGTGAATGCATCGATCTGATAGATGGGAATACGCATGGATTTTTTTACCTTCCTAGAGCGTTTTTTATTGCGGCTTGGCGGCGAGCATCGGAGATGCGTGGGTCGGCAATCCTTTGCCGACAGAGCTCCCGCCGACGGGCTGCGTCGGCAAAGGATTGCCGACCTACTTCGTGCGCTACGCCAAACCGAAAAATGTTGGTTTAGTAGGCCGGGAATCCTTTCCCGGCGTAACGGCTCGACCAAGCCACCTTGAGTCGGTGGGTTACGTTCCGCTAAGCCACCACAATAAATGTTCATTCAAATGCCGAATGGACTATCAGAGACCGGACATGCCCACGTAACCGGGCAAGGACCGGATGCGTGCGATCCATTGCCCGATGTGTGGAAATTCGTCCAGTACGACGCCGCCTTCCGGAGCGAGAGCGACGTACGGATAACAGGCGATATCCGCTATGGTTGGGTGGTCGGCGGCGAGCCATCGATTTTTTTCGAGATGATTCTCCATGACGCCCAATCCGGATCTTCCCAGATCCTGGCATTGCGCCAGATCCCAGGGACGGTTGAATTTGGTTACCGCCCGAGCCCGTGCAAGCCCGTACAGGATTTCGTTTTCCGACAAGGCCAGCCACTGCATGACCCTGGCCATCGTTTCCGCCTCGGTAGGGAGCCACCGTTCGCCCCCGTATTTTCTGGCCAGGTACACCAGAATCGCCATGGAGTCCCATACGACGGTGCCGGCATCGTCCAGCACCGGAACCTGGCCGCGCGGATTTAAGGCCAGGAAGGCCGCCTGCTTGTGTTCCCCCTTCATCAGGTCGACGGGTATGGATTCGTAGTTCACCCCTGACAATGAACAAAACAGCCTTATCTTGTAGCAGTTACCCGATAATTCCATGTCATAAAGCTTCATGATCGTTCCTCATTAAGATTTGATTTTTCTCGGTCCGTAATGTCATTGAATGGCGAATTCGGCGGCCTTCGCGCTTGATTTCCGCCGACTGCCGCATCGGAGAGTGCTGACTGACCCAAAGGCTTGTCACTACGACGGCAGCCACGCCGAGCAGCGAACCGCTCAACGCCTCCCCCAGCCATAACGCGGAGGCGCCCAAGGTCAGGAATGGCTGCAGCAGTTGTATCTGGCCGATCTTTGCGATACCGCCCACGGCCAGACCGCGATACCACAATATGAATGCCAGGAACTGGCTGACCACGGCGACATAAGCGAACCCGGCCCAAGCGTCGAACGGCGCCGAGAGATCGGTATGCGCCATGATCCAGCACAGCGGTCCCAGCAACCAAGGCACCGACAGCACCAGGGCCCAGCTGATCACCTGCCAGCCCCCCAGAATGCGGGTCAGCCTGGCGCCCTCGGCATAACCGAGCGCGGCCAGCAAAGACGCCACGAACAGCCAGAGATCGCCCGAGCGAAGGCTGCCGCCCCCGGCTTCGAAGGCGAACGCGAACACCGCGGCCGCACCGATCAGCGCCGCGATCCAAAAGCGTCCGGGCAGCCGCTCGCCCGCCAACCACGCGCCGAAACAGGCCGTGGCCAAGGGCGTGACCGAAAGCGCGATGCCGCCGTGGGACGCCGGCAGTTCGCGCATGGCCCAGGCCGAAAGCACCGGGAAGCCGATGATGACCCCCAATGCGACCAAGGCTAAGCCTCGAAGCTGATGACGCTTCGGCCAAGGTTGCCGGGTGACCAGCAAAGCGATTGCCGCCAGTCCAGACGCAAGCACGCCGCGTCCAAAGGCAACGAACCAGGGATCGAGATGCAGGACGGCGACGCGCGTTGCGGGCAAGGTCAGACTGAAGCCGGCAATTCCCAAAATAGCGAGAAGCCAACCCCGGCGTATCTTCGACGTGTTCGACTGCATGACAACCGATTCCCCGAGCGTGTTTTCGTAGCGTGGTGGCCGTACAATAAATTGCCGCCGGCGGACAATACAGATACAGTTGACGATCCGTTCGGCCATCCTGTACCGGTCGCGGAGCCATAACAATCATGAATTCCCTCAACCTCGATCCCCACGACAGCCGGCCCTTGATCGAACAGATCGTGGCGGGCATCAAGCAGCGCGTCGACGAGCGCGCCTTGCGGCCCGGCGCGCGCCTGCCGTCGATCCGGCATTTCGCGAACGAGCACCGGGTCAGCAAGTTCACCGTGGTCCAGGCCTTCGACCGGCTGGTGGCGATGGGCTATCTGAAATCCCGGCAGGGGTCGGGTTTTTACGTGGCTCAACGCTCGGAATCCGGCGCTGCAGTGAATCAGTCCTGCCGGCTCGAGCGGGCCATGGACGTGCTCTGGCTGCTCCGCAACGCCTTGCAGGAACAGCCGCACATCGCCATGCCCGGCGCCGGCTGGCTGCCCGGCGAATGGATGGACGGCGAGGGCATTCAGCGCAGCCTCCGCACCCTCGCCCGCAAGAGCGGCACCTATCTGACCGGATACGGTCTGCCGGCCGGCTACGAACCGCTGCGGTCCCTGCTGGCGCGGCGGCTCGACGATCAGGGCATCGGCTGCTCTCCCCGGCAGATCGTCACCACCCGCGGGGCCACTCATGCCCTGGACCTGATCAGCCGGCTGTTCGTCAAACCGGGCGACGCCGTGCTGGTGGACGATCCCGGCTATTACACCCTGTTCGGTTACCTGAAGCTTTCGGGGGCGCGGCTGGTCGGCGTACCCTGGACTACTCAGGGGCCGGATACCGCCGCGATGGAAAGCCTCATCGAGGAGCACCGGCCCAAGGTGTTTTTCACCAACACGCTGCTCCACAACCCGACCGGCGTCAGCATTACCCAGGCGGTGGCCTACCGGGTTTTGCAACTGGCCGAGCGCTACGATCTGATGATCGTGGAGGACGATATCTACGGCGATTTGTTGACCGGACAGGCGACGCGCCTTGCGACGCTCGACCAGTTGGAGCGGGTGCTGTTCGTCAGCAGTTTTTCGAAAACCGTTTCCGCAAGTCTCCGGGTCGGCTTCCTGGCCTGCAAGTACGAAATCGCCGAGAGCCTCACCGATCTCAAGCTCCTGACCAGCCTGACCACCTCGGAAATCGACGAGCGGCTGGTCTACGAACTCCTTACCGACGGCTATTACCGGAAACACCTGGAAAAACTGCGCTCACGCCTCCGCAAGGCGCGCGGCGAGGCGGTCAGAAACCTCGAAAGCAGCGGGCTGGAAATTTACCAGGACGCGGAGGACGGACTGTTCATCTGGGCGCGCCGCGACGCGTCCGAGAATGCCACGTCGCTGGCCGCGGCGGCGGCCAAGCAGGGCATCATGCTGGCACCGGGCGCTCTGTTCAGACCTCAGCAGGAAGCCTCGCCCTGGCTGCGCTTCAATGCCGCGGGTTGCGGGAATCCGGCCATTTTCCGGTTTCTGGATGAGGGGCTTGCCGGCTGGGATTCCGGAACGGATTTCGACGACTGAAACGTGCCCGGCGGAAGTCGTTGGCGCCTACAGTCAGGATAGATCGACTCAAACCTTCGTAGGTTGGCAACCCTTTGCCGACGAAGACGCTCGGTCGGGATGCGGCGTCGGGAAAGGATTCCCGACCTACCGGGCGGCACGGTTGTAGGTCGGCAATCCCTTGCCGACGAAGACGCTCGGTCGGGATGCGGCGTCGGGAAAGGATTCCCGACCTACCGGGCGGCACGGTTGTAGGTCGGCAACCCTTTGCCGACGAAGACGCTCGGTCGGCAGGTGGCGTCGGGAAAGGATTCCCGACCTACGGGGCGACACGGTTGTAGGTCGGCAATCCCTTGCCGACGAAGACGCTTATCGTTTATCCACCATTTCGGGGCTCACTTCGAAGCGGCCGATATTCCTGAAAACGGGCGCGGGGTTCACGCCGAAGGTATCGCGAAAGCTGTGGCTGAAATGCGTCGCGTCGGCGAAACCCGCGTCCAGCGCGGCGCGGGTCAGAGTGTCGCTGGCATGCAGCAGTTCCAAGGCCGACACCATCCGCTTCCACAGACGGAATCGACGGTAAGGCAGGCCGGTGCACTGGCGGAACAGATGAAGGAAGCGGGAGGGTGAAAGGTCGACCAGCTTCGCCAACTCCTCTTGCGAGAAATTCCGGTCCGGCTCGCGGCAAATTCGCTCGATGACCTGCCGAATGCGTTCATCCAACTCGATCGGCGGCTGATCGCGGGTATTCAGCAGCCGATCCAGGCGCTGTTCGACGGCGATACGGTTCGGGTCTTCCTCGTGGACCCAGCGAAAGCATTCGATCGTTTCCGCATCCTCGAAAAACCTTACTGTCGTTTCCGAATACGGAAAACGCTTCCGGAATCCTGTCGCGTCGGGGCCGTTTCGCTCCACGAACAGCTTTCCGTGCACGCCGCCGGCCATATCCAGGGCGTGCCGAATCCCCGCGGGCACCACCGCGCAACGGCAACTCCGCCATTCGCCGTCTGCCAGCCTGATCCGAAACGGGCGATAGATGCCCACGTGCAGCACGTTGGCGCCATAGACGTGGGTTTCCAGATGCTGGATCGGACCGCAATAGAGTACCCGTCCGTGTCCCATGTAAAGCTGCGAAGTCCCGGGATAAAGCGCGCGCATAGCCAGTTTATGCAAGTCCTGTCGGCGAGACGTGAGTACAATCCCGAGCGCCGGCCATAGGCGGAGACGGTCTGGCGGCTCGGCAATCCATAGTGATACGCCGTCCATCATAATGAACCGGAACCGGCGTTTTCCAGAACTTTTCCGGGAGGATTTCCATGAACGACACATTGACACGCACGGACTTTCAAGCGCGCTTCGAGGCTTTGCTGAGCCAGCTCTCAAAGGACAATATGATCGATTACGCCTTCATCGATATTCCCTCGGATCGAAAACCCTGGCTGGATACCGGCATCGACTTGTCCGCGGGCGAGCGGGTGACCACCTTTGCCGTGGGCAAGACCTGCCTCAAGGGTACCGATCTCTGGTTCGGCGCCGATTTCCAGCTATGGTGCCGAATCGGTCCGGACGGCGAAATCTTCCGCGGCACCCGAGCGAGCAATACCTTCGCCGTAGAAAAGCCGGATCGGCTGTATCTCGCCAGCTATTTTCCCGGCGAATGGGCCACCCGAACCGGCGAGTTGGCGACGCCGGACGAAGTCTACGAGCAGGCGAGCGGTTGCCTGGCGGCCTTGATCGTACGCTGGCGGGTCGAACCGATCGAAGGGCTGAAAAGGCTGGCGGCGCTCGGCGACGTGGACGGCCTAGTCGCGTCCGAAATCGACCGTTTGACCGATCCGGTCGTCCCGCCGCCAGGTTGGAACTATCTGTGGTTCGTGGGGCCTGCGGAAATCTACCGATCCTGCCGGACTCCGGAAAAGGAACCGGCCATCTGCTGCCACACCCATCGCGATGTGGGTTTGTTGCAGAAGGACGTTTCCCTGCCATTCGAGCCGAACACGCGCTTGCGCTGGGCCTGGCGCATGGATCGCCTGCCCTCGGAGGTGCGCGAGGACACGCTCGCGACCCACGATTACATGAGCATCGCCGTGGAATTCGACAACGGCCAGGACATCACCTATTACTGGAGCGCCGAGCTGCCCGTGGGCACCGCCTACCGCTGCCCGATTCCCACCTGGACCGCGCGCGAAACCCATGTGGCGATCCGTTCCGGCCGCGAGGGTCTGGGCGATTGGTTCAACGAGGAGCGCGATGTCCACCGCGATTACCTGGACTTCATCGGCGGCCCGCCGCCGGCTCGCATCGTGCGGGTGTGGCTGATCGCAGTGAGCTTCTTTCAGGGGCGGGAAGGAGAATGCCGGTATTCCGGCATCGAGTTCGTGACGAGGGAAGGGGTGACGTCGATACAATAAGCCCGGCTGCGTCGTGGCGGCTTAACGCAACGGCGTTATCGTTGACGGGACCAATCCATGCATTTCGATTTACGCGATCTCGAACTGTTTGTCGCCGTGGCCGAGGCCGGCAGCATTGCCAAGGCGGCCGAGCACTGTCATACGGTCGCTTCGGCCGTCAGCAAGCGGCTGTCGGATCTCGAAGCGGGGTACGGTACGGCGCTGCTGGTGCGGAGCAGCAAGGGCGTCGCGCCGACGCCGGCCGGCCTTGCATTGCTCGTACGCGCCCGCGCCGTCCTGCATCAGGCCGGGCAACTGGACCGGGAGCTGCGCGGCTATTCGGCGGGAATCCGGGGGCAGGTGCGGGTATTCGCCAATATCTCGGCCATCGTGGAATTCCTGCCTTCGGCGCTCGCCTCGTTTCTGTCGGCCCATCCGGAGATTCAGGTACACCTGGAAGAGCACGTGAGCGGCGTCGTCGTCCGGGCCGTAGCCGACAATCTTGCCGATTTGGGCATCGTGAGCGAGATAGCCGCCGAGGACGGGCTCATGATGATTCCGTTCCGCGAAGACGAACTGGTCCTGATCGTTCAGCCGGACCATCCGCTGGCTTCGCGCGAGCGCGTCGATTTTTGCGAGACGCTGGACTCGGATTTCGTCGGGCTCCACAGCGACAGCTCGCTGCACTACCGGCTACTCCGCGCCGCCGCCGATGCGGGCCGGCCGCTCAATCTCAAGATACGGGTTACCAGCTTCGACGCCGTCTGCGCCATGGTGGCGGCGGGGCTCGGCATCGGCGTGGTGCCGCGGGCCGCCACGACGCCTTATACCGCATCGCTGGGACTGGTGCCGGTCGTTTTGAACGATGACTGGGCAAAGCGCCGGCTTCATCTCTGCGTCCGATCACTGGAGGGATTGTCCGCTGCGGCAAGGCTGCTGCTGGATCATCTCGCCGGAGGAGCGGCTTAGAGCATCCACGGTCCTATGGGGCGGCCGGCTGCCGCAGGTCGGAAATTCCTTTCGGACACAGCTCAGTCGGCAAAGGATTGCCGACCTACGATCGTGCCGCTGTGGCATCTACGGTTCTGTGCGGCGCCACAGCTGCCATAGGTCGGAAATTCCTTTCCGACACAGCTCAGTCGGCAAAGGGTTGCCGATCTACGACCGTGTCGCTGTAGGTCGCGAATCCCTTCGCGACATTAGGCCGCTCGGCCCGCGGCTTGATTTCCAAGGCGGTATCCGCGACCGGATCATCTCGCCGGCGGGGCGGTTTGATTCGGGCCATCGCGAGACGCGATGGCGACATCGCCAAACATCGTTTTTCCTCCATGCGTTCTTTCGGCATTCTTGCTCACACCTGTTCATTACGAGGAGAAAAACGATGTATCGCTGGAACCCGGAAGACTATGCCCGCCATTCGGCCGGTCAGGAAGCTTGGGCGCGCGAACTGTTGAGCGGCCTGAACCTGCGCCCGGACGACCGGGTGCTGGACATCGGCTGCGGCGACGGCCGTATCACGGCGGAATTGGCGCAGCGGGTGCCGTTCGGCGGCGTGGTCGGCGTCGATCTTTCGGAAGACATGATCGGCTATGCAGCAAGACGGTTTCCGGCGTCGGATTACCCTAACCTCGAGTTCCGGCAGGCGGATGCCCGGACGCTGCCTTTCGACGAGGAATTCACCGTGGTCTATTCCAATGCCGCTTTGCACTGGGTCCGGGATCATGAGCCGGTATTGGCCGGCATCGCCCGTGCGCTGAAGCCGGGCGGCCGCTGCCGGATGGAGATGGGCGGCCGGGGCTCTGCCGCCGCGCTGATCGCGGCGTTCGAGGCCGTGGCGGACGATCCCGTGTGGCGGGAGAAGTTCGAGAACTTCGAATCGACCTTCGGTTTCCACGATGCGGAGAGCTATCGCCGCTGGCTAGGGGAGGCGGGGCTCGACGCCGAGCGGGTCCGGCTGACCGACAAGGACATGGTGCATGCCGGCCGCCAAGCCTTCATCGGTTGGCTGCGCACCGCCTGGCATCCCTACACGTCGAGAGTCCCGGCGGAGCGGCGGGGGCTCTTCATCGACGCTGTCGCCGAGCGCTACCTGGCCGGAAATCCTCCCGACACCGCGGGACGGGTCCATGTCGCCATGGTGCGGCTCCAGGTGGAAGCGAAAAAATGAGCCGCTTTTGGCTGAAGGGCGAAGGTGGATGGATATTAGAGCTGCGACTCTGAAGGATGCGCCGTTTATCAGCTCAGCGCACTTCTTCGCGAGCTTGAGCGTTTTCATCTCGCTCGTACGGCAAAACAGGCTTGGCGGAAGTCGTTGGCGCCTTCGGCTCGGGTGAATTGCTTCAAGCATTCGTAGGTCGGCAATCCTTTGCCGACGAACCCGTTAGCCCAACTTCACCGTCGGGAAGGGATTCCCGACCTACTCGCGAGTTCCCGTACAGTAGGTATGAAAATGCTCTTACCGGCAGGTTCATCGCGCATGAGCCGTCCGAAGAGGCGGCGGGCCGTTTGCTCGAATCGATGGATGAATGGGCAATCCGCAGCGGTCGACGTTTCAGGGGTGATTTGTATACCCATGAAGCTGGAGCTGGCGGCCAGACGCTTCGGAAGTGAGGAAACCCGTGGGCAGCCTACGATGTTTTCGGGTAAAGCCAGCCGGCCAGAATCCCATAAACGGCAAACTCGACCACGCCGAACAGAAACCATTGTGCCGCCAGGCTTCCCGGAACGGGGTATAGCAGGTATTGATTGAGATCCACCAAGAGTCCGGCGAGAACGGCGAAGGACAGGCCGTGAACCAGCCCTTCCTTGATGCCGCCGTTCCGTGCGCAGCGAATGTAGCTCAGGACGAAGAGCAATGCGATGCCGGCCGTGAGCAGCAGCGACAGCCACAAGCTCCTTTCCGCCTCCGGCCTGGCGATACCGGCCAACGCGGCATCGGCGTCGCGGAGAATCACCATGTGGACCAGACCGTTCCAGAGCAATGCGAATACGAAGATGGCGGCGGTCGCGAGAAGAAGACGTCTTGGGTTCAGGTTCATGTCTTGGTTCGGTTTGAGCATGATGGATTCGGGAGAAGGAAACGGCAGGCCGATTATACGTCGATGTTTTCCTCGACATAGGCGTAGAGGACCTGGTCGATAAGGACGCCGTCCTTGAAGGCGGCACGCCGCATTACCCCTTCCCGTTTGAACCCGGCTTTCTCCAGCACCCGCATGGAGGCCGGATTCCACGCAAACACGCGGGCTTCCAGGCGAATCAGGCCGAATCGCGACATAATTTCCGGCACGAGCGCGCGGGCCGCGGCCGTAGCAATCCCTCGTCCCCAATACGGCTCGCCGAGCCAATAGCCGAATTCGGCGGATTTGGCATAAATGCCCTCCCGCGGGTCGATGCCGATTCCGCCGATGGCGCGGCTGTCCACTTCGATGGCCCATGAGGTGCGGACGGGCATCCCGGCGACATGAGCTATCCACCAGTTCGCGTCTCTTTCCGTGTAGGGATGGGGGAATCGGTCGGTCAGATTCCGCCATATCTTGCGATTATTGGCAAGCGCCACGAGATCGGCCTTGTCGTGCTCCGACCAATCGCGGATCACGCCATGCTCGAATTCGGTCCGCATGGGTTTTCTCCTGGGTAAAAACCAACAATATCTATTCACTGCATAGGGGAGCGTCGGTGTTGGTTCTCAAACCGGCTTTACGTGCCCTGAACTCGATGGGTGTCGTCTATCGACGGATTCGCCTCGACCCGCACGATGCTTTTCACCGCCTCGCGCAGCCAGATGTGGCCGGGGTCCCGGTCGTGGCGGGCGTGCCAGAGCATCGAAACCGTGAAGGTCTCGATCTCGATCGGCGCGGGGCTCAGGGTGAGCTTGAACGCTTCTGCGCAGCGCCGCGCCATGGACGCCGGCAGGGTGGCGATGGCGTCGGCCTCCTTGAGGATGAAGGGCAGGGCGGAGAAGCGCGTGGTTGAAAGTAAAACCCGCCGTCGCAAATTTCGGCGCGCGAGCGCTTCGTCCACGACGCCTTCGAAGCCTCCGGAGAAGGACATCAGGAGATGGGGCAGGGCGAGATAGTCTTCCAGGCCGATGGGCGAGGGTATGCCCAGCCGCGCGCCGTCGAACAGGCACACATAGCCTTCCCGGTAAAGGTTCTCCTGGCGGTGCCAGCTCGCCACGTCCGTGAATCGCGAGACGCCGAGGTCTATTTCCTGGTTGTCCAGTAGTTTCGCTCCCTGTTCATGCCCCGCGAGACGGATCGCGACACGCACACCGGGCGCCTCGCGCTGGATGCGCTCGATCAGGCTCGGGGAGAGCGCCACCTCGATGCTATCCGGCATGCCGAGGCGGAAGCTGCGCTCGGCGGTGGCCGGATCGAAGCGCGGAGTCCCGTACATTTCCCGATGGATGATTTCGAGCGCCGGACCGAGCTGTTCCGCAAGTTCCAAGGCCCTGGCAGTCGGCTCCATGCCTTTCGCCGTTCTCAGGAAAAGCTCGTCCTTGAACATTTCCCGTAGTCTCATCAGCGCCGCGCTCACCGCAGGCTGGCCGAGATATAGGCGGCCGGCCGCCCGCGTCACGCTCCGTTCCTTCAGGAGAGCGCTGAATACCGGCAGCAGGTTCAGGTCCGCCTTTCTGAAATCGATTTCGTTGATGTTTTCAATCATAACAATCGATTTGAATAATAGAATAACGATCCTCAGAATTCAAACCGCGGCGGAAAGCTCTAAGAGCTCTAAACAGTGCTTTTAGAGTGAGCCGCAGTCTCTATCGTTCGGAGGTCACCATGTCTTATCGCAAAAAAGCCCTGATTACGGGCAGTTCCCGTGGCATCGGGAAGGGTATCGCTCTCAAACTCGCCGCTCAGGGCGCCGATGTCGCCATTCATTATTACCGCAACCGGGAGGCTGCCGACGACACCCTGGCCGAAGTACGCCGGCGCGGCGCGGACGGATTCATCGTCCAGGCGGACGTTTCGAACCCGGCCGAAATCGCCCGGATGTTCGATGAAGTCGGCGAGCGATTCGAGGGGCTCGACATATTTGTAGCCAACGCCCGGCCCGAAGCCGCCGAATTCTTCTATCCGCCCCTCGAAATCACTCCCGTACAGTGGGATTCGGCCTTCGATTCCCAGGTCAAAGCCTTTCTCGTCGCAGCGCGGCAGGCAGTGCAGCTCATGCGCGACGGCGGCCGAATCGTCGCCATAACCCACTCGCCCGGCGGCCGCACCGGGAGCCTGCAACCCTGGGTTGCCATGGGTTCGGCCAAGGCGGCGCTGGAGTCGCTCGTCCGCTACTTTGCCGTGGCTTTGGCCAAGCGAGGCATCACGGTGAATGCGGTCAGTCCCGGCTGGATCGAGGACAGCGTGCTGAACAGCCTGCCCGAACCGGCACAGGACGCCATCCGGCGCTGGCATACCCGCGGCTGGACCCCCATGGGCCGGCTCGGCACGCCGGCCGACATCGGCAATGCCGTGGCTTTGCTCTGCTCGGAGGACGCCGGCTGGATTACAGGCCAAATACTTTTCGCCGACGGCGGCGCATCCCTGATGGACGCCGGACATCCGCCCGAGCTGCAGCTCGGCTGGTGACCATAGCCCTGCGATTCGTTTCTCCGGCGTGAGCCGAGCGAACTCGGTATGGCGGAGCTTCGCCGATAATATCCCGGCGAAACGTGCTTGCAGGCTGCCGACGCATCTCCGCGGGAGCGGTCACGACGACGCCGGATTTTCCTATCCGCCTTTGGGCGGGGAGTTCCGGCGTTCTCGCCGTCAGGCCGGCCGTTCATAACTCCAGGCGCACGCCGGCTACGGGATTCATGCCCCGCGCATCCGCTCCGGAGCCGGGTTCCCGGTAGTTCTTGTCCAGCATGTTCTCCAGGTCCATCTGTGACGCCCGGTGCCGATTCGGCTACCGGCGGGCGCGCAGATTCAGGGTTGCCCGGCTGGCTCGGAAACAAACCGTGCGGTCCTTTATTGATCAGGCCCGTAAATACCCTCCTGGTATTTCGGGCCGCCGCCCAAGCCGGTACACGCCCGGCCTGGGCTCACGCGGCTTGTCGCCGCGCCGGGGCATCCCTGCCCCGGATTAACCCGGCCTATATTTATAGGCCGGGTTAATAAACACCTATCTTCGGTGCTGAGAGCCGATCAATTCGTTGTATGCGCCCGGCCGCGAAAAACCGCGGCCAAACCGATGGCCATCAGCCATAACGCGGAGGGCAGCGGGACCGGAGCGACGGTCGCGGACGACACGTTGGCCGTCAACGCATTTCCGTCCGCGTCGCCGAGTGCGTTGACGGCCAGTCTCAATGGGCTGCTGCCGGCTTGCCGGAAATTAAAATTAACTACCGCCAGGGTAAAACTGTCGGCCTGCAGGGTATTCAAGTCCTCCGGCGAATCAAAGGACAGTTCGAACAGGTTCAGCACCCCGCTACCGCTTGACCCGACCGAAGTGACGTTTGCCCCGAAATCGAGAACATCCAGCTCGTCCCCTAGCACCGGATCGCCGAAACTGGTACCGACATATTCCAAATGGCTGCTATCGAAATTGAGATCCAGATCGTAGCTGCCTAGCGAGGGCGCTTCGCCGGCGCCTAGTCCGGATATCGTGATGCCGACCGCGACCGACCACCCGGTTCGGCCCACCGGCATGACCCCCAGTGTGATCGCGGACTCGGCGAGTCCCGATGCGGACAGCAACAGCGCGGCTATTAAAGGCTTACAGTAACGGTCGAGCATCTTGATAGTTTCCTGTTAACGAGTTCCTTGAGGGAAAGATTTCGGGAAACTCCGATCCGGTTCTTGGCCAAGTTCAGGACGAACGATCGCTCGTCGACGACGCGAACCATGGGCAGAAACCGGGTTTTCCGAGTTTCCGTCGATGGATAGGGCGAGGTATCCATGCCTCACTCGGCTGCGCACCGAGGACGGGTACACGACAAGGTCAGCTTGCGGGCATCGAGCGCGTCGATCGTACCGTTCTTGTCGATATCGCGGGGATCGTCCGGACCGGACGCGGATTGATTCCGCACGGCGAGGATCAGGTCGATATCCAGGCGATCGATATCCCCGTCGCCGTCCAGATCGCCGGCCAGCGGGGTCGTTTCGCACGAATCGGGAATATGATCGGCATCGGCGTCACCGGCCCGGCCTTGTTCGATATCCAGAACGTCCGACACGCCGTTTTCGTTGCAGTCCGGAAACACGTTCAGATAGTACACGTCCTGCTCGCCGTTGAAGGTTGCGGTATAGGCAACGCTTGCGCCGTCCCTCCTGGAAACCAGGGTCGAATAGTCCCCCATCTTTTGGGAAGCGTGCGGATAGCCGATCGTGGTATCGAAAGGCTGGCTGACCGGAACGTTTTTGCTCCACGTTGCGCCGCCGTCCCATGAATACGCGTAATACAACCGCGAGACGTTATAGCTGCCGCTATCGCGCGTGTCGTACCAAACGGCATCGATGCGCGAGTTCGGAGCTACCCCCATCATGCCGAACCATTGCCACGAATCTTTATTGGGTTCGTCGTCGTTGACCCTGATCGGCGCCGACCAGGTCTCGCCGCCGTCGCTGCTTCGGACGAATTTGATGTCCAGATTGTCTTCGCCGGGCGGATCCACCGTCGCCAGCACATAGACCTTGCCGCGCAACGGCCCGTTGGATCGGTCGACATCGACTTGAACGTCGCCTATGGGACCGTACCGATTCGGATTGTTTCGAAAATTGAATAAAGGCGCGGGACCGCCGATATCCAGGATCTGCGTCGTAAAGGTGGGTATCGAATCCGGATCTCGCGCGTCCAAGGACTTCGAGAAAATGTGCTGGTAGTGGTTTCGATTCTGGGTCTCTTCGTCCCATTCACTGGGCTCGAGCCGTCCGGCGATATACAACTCGCCTTCCGGCCCCACCGCCATGGTGCCGAAACTCGGGTTACCGGGAATTCCCACCGGCAGCTCGAAGCTCGCTCCGCCGTCGATGGAACGGGTGAAACAGTAGTCATCGCCGGTTTCGCGCCAGTTGACGTAGACATGGCCATCGCCGATTCCGCCGCTACGGTCTACCGCGAGCTGGCCTTTGTCGCCGCCTCGTCCGTGGGCGAATACCGGTTCTTGCCAACTGCGCCCGCCGTCGGTCGACTTGATGACTTGAATGTCTTCGATATAGATGCCTTGCTCGTCGAAACGCAGACTCTGAAAGTAAAAGTTCCCCTGAGCATCCACATCGATGACCGGATTGCTTCGGCCTTGTCCAGGCGTCAACGATCCCGGAAAGGTCCAGCTGGAACCGCCATCCTGGCTATGCGCCCAGCCGCCTTGGCGAAAGGAGGACTGCACGGAGTCGAACTGACGCCAGGCGATGACGATGTTGCCGGGATCCAGCGGATTGATGGCCATGGTGGGCTCGTTGGCCGCATCGCCGGTAATGTTTTGACCGGCCGCGTCGACGTTGACCTGGATGCTGATGTAAGGACCAAAAGCGGAATGCGTCGCTGCGGCGTCGGCGCATGCGAACGCCAGTATCCATCCGGACCACACCGCGGCATGCCGTCCCGGATGTGGATTGCGTAAACCGGACCGTATCATGCGCGGTAACTCCGGGATCTGCCGAACAGGCCGAATCCGGCGAGACCCGATACGAACAGCCACACCGCGGCCGGAACCGGTACGACGGTGGTTTGAAAACTGAAATCGCCGACGATCGCGCCCACGGTGCCGCCAAAATGCTCCCATCCCGGCCCCACCCCGAGTTCGCCCGACAGGGTGAACGAATTCGGGTCGAGCCCCATCGCCACGTTGAACAAGTTGAAGGATTCCGATCGGAAAGAATAATGGTTATAGAGCGTCCAGCCCGATTGGCCGGTATCGGCATCGATGTTGGCCGCATCGAATTCCAACGTGTAGTCTCCGGAGACGATGCGGTTGCTCGGCGATCCGGTATCGATCCGGAAACGGCTGACGCCGCCAAGACCGATCGCGCCGGTGACGCTGCCCGCGAAATCGCCCGGATCGAACGTCAACGTGGTCGGCTTGGTTCTCCGGCCGACCGGGACGTCGACGGTAGCGCCGTTGACGGCGAATTCGAGACCCGTGGCCGGGATTTCGCCGACGCCCGGCACAATATGATCTTCCAAAATTTGCGCGTTGTTGCGCACCGCCGCGGCTTGTGCATCGAAAAATTCCTCCAGATATATGGAAGGCGCATCGGTCGCGTCCAAGGAGACAGCGGCGGCCAGCGCATCCCGGTCCAGGTTCATGATCAATGCGCCGCCGGAAACGGTGGCGGCGGTCGCCGTTGCCGGAAGGAATGCCAACCATGCGGCTAGAAATGTCAAACAGGGTGCAAGAGTTTTGCCGAATCGCGAGAGTCGGTGGCGTGTAGTCATGAGGATAAGTCCGTAACAGGTCGAAGGTGGGAGCGTTTATCCGGCCGATTGGCCGGATAAACGCGATAGACGGCTCCCCGGGCGGCTCGGCAGCCCGGGTCGACGGCCTCTATTCGGCGATCAAGCGGATAAAGCCGCCTGGACCGACTTTCGGCGGGCGCCGGCCAGCAGGCTTAACAAGCCGCTGCCGAACAGCCAGACCGCTGCCGGCACCGGAACCACGGCAGGCGAAACCAGAGTGAAGGTAGCGGCTTTACCGGCGGAGTTCGAGCCGTCGCCGCCGAACAGGAAAGCGGTCATATTGGGTGACCACCAGAGTTCCCCGGTCATGAGCAATTCATCGCCATTGGTGGTAACGCTGATGTTGCGGGCATCGTAAGTGGACGTTCTGAAGCTCGTGTTGTTCCACAAGGTCCAGCCGCTGTTGACGCCGTCATTTCGACTCGCGTTGTATTCGAAGGTGTAATCTCCGGACGTCAATGTACCCGTGAAACTGCCACGGGTCATCACGACACCGTTCAACCCGATCTGGCCGTTGGCGATAAAGGCGGACGAGTCGACCAAAGCATCCTGACTGGCGTCCCAGGTCAACGTGGTGGGCTTGTTGGCGCGGCCGCCGGCGCCCGTTGGAATTCCGGTGCCGGTCAGATCGGCGGGATTGACGACGTATTCGAGCGTTGACGGCGCGGGGTAGGTGTTGGTGGGCACCGTTATGATATCCGCAATGGTCGAGTAAGTATCGGCCACCGCCTTGGGAAAGAAGTTCGCGACATAATATTCGGTTAGCCCGCCAGGACCGATGGTTAGTCCTTCCAACAGGTTGTTCGGGTTGTCATAGGTAACGCTAAAAGTTCCCCCGTGCAACACACCGGCATCGGCCGAATTGGCCATGATCAGGGCAGCCGCTGCGAGAATGGTCTGTCGGATCTGCATTTTCTTGACCCCAAATTTTTGCATGGATTTTTTCCTGTGATTTGAAACATCGAGAGGTTGTGCGGCAGGCTCGAGAAATCCATAGCCCTTGAATAACTCTCACAGGAGAGGCGGCCCGGCTGTCTTGAATACCAAGACCCGCGGCTTTCCGAGTCCGCCTCGCGGCGGAGGTGGCGAAGGCGTCTCGTCCCTGAGACCGATATCATCCTGGGCCAACGGACAGGCATGCGCCCAACCGCCAGTCGTCGCTGATAAGAACCGCCGAAATGACAATGACAATAAGGCTCGAAAACTGGCGTTCTTATCGGGCAAGTCAAGCTGCTAAAGCAGATACCGTGCCAGTGAGCAGGGGTATTCCGAGACTAACAAGCTGTAATTTGAAAATACCGGGGAACGGTGGAAGCAAAGCGTAATTTACCTGGGAACACATGCCAATTTACAGGCATGTCACGGGAAAGAGGCAGCGAGTATCAGTGCATTAACAAATGTATCGTTAATGCGTAGGTATCCCGGCGCCCATGGCGGATATCAATGCGCGACAAACCGCATTATGTGGGGAGCAGGTTAAATGCCACAATTCAATGCGCATGACATCATCATAATCTGTTGTCTTATTTGACATTAATCGTCTGTCCTGTGAAATCCCGCAAGGCTTAAGGCATACAACGTAATTATTCGATGGCAATCGACAAATACACCAGGGATATTCGGGACAAACTGCGAGATTCATGCTTTTGCGGGAATATTTCCCGATATTTGTAATCCATGGACTACGTCCAGCGGTCCATAGATTATTGGACTTCGTCTGGGCCGCCAAATCAGCATCATTTGCCGGCCGCACAAACGGTCGCTGCGTGCTTGAAGATACCTTGGTTTCTTCGGTTCTCGTGCCTATCCTTCAGGAAGCAGTCCTTCATCCGATCTCTTGTAGGCGATGTATGCCAAGCGTCGTTGAGCCAGAGGATGGCGGCCGTAATGGGGTGAGACGGTCACCTCGAAACCGGCGCCGGCGAGAAGACGTTCGATTTGGGCGCCGCCCAAAACGCCGATCCGGTGCCGCTCCTCGGAACGGCGGTAGCCGTGGCCGCCTTTCCTGAACACGGTAATGTCCCGAATCAACAGGTTTTCCTGCGGCTGTTCGGATATCTCCACCAACACCGCCCAATCCGGCCCTTTGCGCCAGGAGCGATAGTGCATGGGTTCGCCGTCCGAGCGGACAAGGATGTCGAATGCGAAAACGCCGCCTTTCGGCAGACAGGAAGCGATGTTCCGGAACAAGCGGTCAAGGCGCGCTTCCGACGGCGCTCCGTCGGCACAATAGTTCAGGGCTTCGCCCAGGGCCGTGACCGCGGCGCAAGGGCGGAAGTCCACATCGTACAGCGATGCGGTTTGAAACTGTGCTTCGGGCGCTGTACGCCGGGCCAGTTCGATCATCGGCGCGGAAACATCGACGCCCAAAACCGAATATCCGTGCTCCAGCAGTTTCCTCGCCCAGGTTCCGCTTCCGCAACCCAGATCGATTATCAGGCCGGAATCGAGACCCGTGGCGCGGAACAGCGCCAGCAACTCATCGCCGGCGGCATCCACCAGATCGGGGAAGCCGACGTGATGAACATAGGCGAGATCTTCCTCATAGAACGGCATCATCGTTTCGAAGCATTTTTTCGACTGGAATTCCGCCAACCCATGGGGCGGTCAAAGCCGGTCCATCCCGATGGGTTCGCCGTTATCGGCACGGGTTTTGGTCAATCGCCGTTCCGCATCCGCTGCGGCGCTGTCCTTGCCCTGCTTTCGATACACCTCGGTCAGCGCCCAGAGCGCCCAGGCGTCATTCGGCGCTTCTCGGAGCGAAATATCGAGCTCCCGCTCCGCCCCCGCCAGATCGCCCTGGAGAAACCGCAGCGCGCCTACCGAACGGCGTATCGGGTAGTACCAGTAGGGCGGTTCCATATAGGGCAGCTTTTCCTGAAGCGCCGCCGCTCTTTCGAAGGCGGCGGCGGCGTTTCCGAGATCGCCTTCGGCCTGGGCGATGCGCGCCGAAAGCACGTCCTGGGCGATCCGAACAATGTCCGCCGCCGGGACGCCGGCTTCCGTCAATCCGGAAAAATCCGCCGTTTTGGCGATCCCGGTCAGGGCGTCGAGCTCGACCCGCGCATCCTGCGGCGCTCCCTTGGCCGCCGCCGCAACGCCACGGGTATAGCGCCACATGGCTTGTACGTACGGGAACTCCGAGCCCGGATCGGCCATTTTCAGGACCGTTTCGGCCGGGCTGAACTGGGCATGGGCGAAGTATGGCGCGGCTTTGACCGGCTGTACCCACGGCACCGCGCGGACCGTCTCGTCGGACAGCACGCCGGCGAGTTTCTCCGCCGCCGCGAGAGCGGTCTTGCCGTCGCCCGCCATCTGCGCCGAAACCATCAGGAAATGAACGTTGTGCGGATAATAGCCTTGCGCGTAGATGCCCTTTGCGCCGGTCTCCTTCAAATAGGCCTCGTCGACTTCGATGGCGGCGCGATTGGCTTCGAGAGCGTCCCGATAGCGGCCCAGCCGGTAGTAAAGGTGTCCCGGCATGTGGACCAGATGTCCCGCGCCCGGCATCAGACCGGCGAGGCGTTTCGCATAAGGTTCCGCCCGTTCGGGCCGGTCGGAAGCCTCCATCATATGGATGTAATAATGAATCGCGCCGGGATGGTCGGGGTTGTTCGCCAGCACCCGCTCCAGGACCTCTACGATTTCCGCCGTGCGCCCCTTGGGTTTGCGGCCTTGGTCAGCCCAGTAGTCCCAGGGTGCGAGATCCATCAGGCTTTCCGCGTACAACACGGCGATCTCGTCATCCTCGGGGAAACGCTGGGCGAGTTTGCCCATCGCCGTGGCGTAGGCTTGGTCCAGGCGCTTCCGGTCGGTCTTCGGATTCTTGTCGTAGCGTTTCGCGAGCGCCTCGATCAAGGCTTGCTCCTTGGGGCTCGCGTGCTTGGCAAGGGCTTTCGCCCGCTCGATCGCGGCCCAGGCCGGGCCGACCGCGGAAGGCTCCATCGGCGCATTGATATTCGGTCCCAACACCAAGGCTTCGCCCCAGAAACACATGGCGCACTGGGGATCGAGTTTCTGCGCCATGCGGAAGGCCCGTTGCGCCTCCAGATGGTTGAAGGCATAGGCCAATCTCAAACCCTGATCGAAATATTGCTGGGCGCGGGTGTTGCTCGTGGTGATCTTGTAGCTCAGCGTGCCGAGGTTGTCCCACAGGGGCGGTTCGCTATCGACGTAGACAGCCTGGGCGGCAGCCGTGTCCTTGGGATAATGCCCCGCTTCGGTGTGAACATGGCCCGTCGTTTCGGCGGCAAGTGCCGGTTGCGTGCCGATCAGCAGCGAGGCCAGCAGGCCGATGCCGATGGTATCGGAAAATTTCATGATCCCCTCCTCGTTAAGCTTAGGCTTGAATGCGTTCCGTCGAACGGGAAACGCGATTATCGTAAAAACGACCGTTCATTGCTTAGGCGTAAAAACCAAACTCTCGGGTTCCGGGTTTGGTGATTTCCGCTCACTTTTGTTTGCCGTTATACCGAAGCGGTCACATTGTGGCAGTGAAATTGTAACAACGGCTTGCGCGAAAAGGCCTCGCTGAGCCAGAATAACCTTTCGACACGCTCTGAATATTTACTCGTACCCGATCCGATCCATGAATCTCCGTCACTTCGCCATTCGTCGCATCGTCGCCCTCGTGGTGGTCGTCGTCGTGCAAGTGGTGATGCGCGCGCCGTCGTGGGTTGGAGATGAGTAAGTAAACGACCTGATTCAACAACCCCCGCCGGCGCAAGCCGACGGGGGTTACTTTTTTGGGGCCTCCGCCGGACTCCGGCTCTACCAAGGAGAACCCCATGACGATACTATCCGGCGCCCAACTCACCGTTCGCCTCCTCGAGCGGCAGGGCGTGCGCGTCGTTGCCGGCATTCCGGGCGGCGCGAATCTGCCGATCTACGATGCCTTGTCGAAATCCACGCAAATCCGCCACGTCCTCGCCCGGCACGAACAGGGCGCGGGCTTCATTGCCCAAGGCATGGCGAGGGTCACGGGCGTTCCCGCCGTGTGCATGGCCTCGTCCGGACCCGGAGCGACCAATCTGCTGACCGCTATCGCCGATGCCAAGCTCGACTCGATCCCGCTGGTGGCGATCACCGGCCAGGTGCCGCGCGGGATGATCGGCACCGACGCCTTTCAGGAGGTCGACACCTACGGCCTGACGATTCCGATCACCAAGCACAATTTTCTGGTGGACTCGGCGGCGGAACTGCTCGAGGTGATACCGAACGCCTTCCGCATCGCGGCTTCGGGACGTCCGGGGCCGGTGTTGATCGATATTCCCAAAGACGTGCAGACGGAGTCGATCGACGTGAACGCATGGCCCGAACCCGGCGCGCCGGACCCGGCTCCGCCGGTCGATATCGCGCTCGTCCAGCGGGCGGCGGATCTGATCGAGGCGGCGGAGCGGCCGATTCTGTACCTCGGCGGGGGCATCATGCACGCGGGGGCGTCGGAAACGGCGTCGGCCCTGGCCGAAAAATCGTCGCTGCCGACCGTGATGACTTTGATGGCGTTGGGCGCATTGCCGGTGGACCATCCGCTGTCGCTGGGCATGCTCGGCATGCATGGGGCGCGCTGTACTAACCTGGCGCTGGACGAATGCGATCTGCTGATCGCCGTCGGTGCCCGTTTCGACGACCGGGCGACGGGCAAGGTCGCGGCGTTCTGTCCGCGCGCGAAGGTCATTCACATCGACATCGATTCGGCCGAACTGAACAAGATCAAGACGGCCCACGTCGGCATTCGGGGCGACGCGGCGGCCGTGTTGCAAGAATTGCTGCCGAGAGTGCGGGGGCAAGACCGGGACTCGTGGCTGGCCCGCGTCGCCGAATTGAAGCGGATGTTTCCCCTCGTCACGCCCGGCATAGCCGACCCGCGAACCCATTACGGCTTGATACGCGCCGTGGCCGAGAACCTCGACGACGAGGCGATTGTCACAACCGACGTCGGTCAGCACCAGATGTGGGTGGCACAAAGCTATCCTCTGCGCCGCCCGCGCCGCTGGCTGACCTCGGGCGGCCTGGGCACCATGGGCTTCGGCCTCCCGGCCGCGATCGGCGCGGCGCTCGCCGAGCCGGACGCGGCCGTGGTCTGTTTCTCCGGCGACGGCAGCATTCTGATGAACGTGCAGGAGCTGGCAACCGCCGCCGAGGAGGACGTCAACATCAAGGTGGTGCTGATGAACAACAACGCTCTCGGTTTGGTGCACCAGCAGCAGACGCTGTTTTATGGCAAGCGCATCTATGCGTCGCGGTTTCGTGCCGCGCCGGATTTCGTCCGGATCGCCGAAGGCTTCGGCCTGCGCGCCGTCGATCTCGATACGGCGGAGAACCCGAAGGAGGTCCTGCACCAAGCGCTGACCACTCGCGGCCCATGCCTGATCCACGCCGGCATCGACGTCGAGGATCAGGTATTGCCCATGGTGCCGCCCGGTGCTGCCAACATAGAGATGATCGGAGGCTGAATCATGGACGGACAGTCTTTATTCGAACAACGGACGTCGGCGCGGACCGTGCTGGAGCTCGACGTCGTCAACCATCCCGGCGTCATGTCCCACGTGGTCGGCCTGTTTTCGCGCCGCGCCTACAATGTCGAGGGCATCCTCTGCATGCCTGTGGGTGCCGGCGCGACCAGCCGAATCTGGCTGCTGGTCAATGAAGACGCGCGCCTCGCGCAGATGGTCAAGCAATTGGAAAAGCTGGAAGATGTCCTGAGCGTACGGCGTCATGGCGCGGATCACGAAGTGTTCGAGCGGTTGGAGGAATTCTTCCGTTGAAGCGTTTGGTGGCGACTGCTTGTGAGTCACCGTCTTGCGCGTCGATCCCGTTTGTCGGCAAAGGATTGCCGACCTACGAACCGGCGTCGCTCGGTAGGCCGGGAATCCTTTCCCGGCGCAGAGGGTCGGCAAGTGCGTTCGTCGGCAAAGGATTGCGGACCTACGACCTCCACCTTTCAGGCAGACGTTCTCTAGTTCGGGAGTTCCGGCCAGTCTTATGCCCACACCGCGAACGATGTGACTGATTATCGAATCTTGCCGACCGGGGTTCTCAAGCGTAATCTGGACCTAAGCCGCAGATCCAAGTTGACGGACCGAGGTTTGGCAAAGATTTAGGAACTCGTAACATTCAGAAGGACTCCAAGTTTGCGGGGCTGCATGCCAAGGAAGGGCGCAAACGACGGTCCGTTGCGGCTGTTTGCAGACCAACCTTCGAAATATAGGGAGTTTGCCATGTATACCAAGTTCGCTCCTAGGCTTGGCAGGTTCACATCTTTTCTTTTCGCGGCTGTTTTGTTGTGGTCCGCGAGTTGGGCGGCAGCTGCGAAGGAATGCTGGCTGGATCTCTATGATAAGGCGGATTACCAAGGTTCCCACGTTCGCTTGAAAGGACCCGTCGAACTGTCCAACCTCAAGTCACTGAGCGGCGAGGACTGGAGCAATCGCATCGAAAGCCTGGTTGTTGGTCCGGATGCGGAGATTTATGCCTTTCGGCAGGAAAATTTCGAGGATACACCCCAGGGACCGATCTATCACCAGAAAGAGCTTCAAGCTTGGGGAGAAAAGGACATCGGGAGTGCCCAGGATTTGAAGATCAGCTTCGGGCCCGGAACCAAGGAACACCATCTGGGCGACCTGAATTTCCACCGCAATATCAATTCGCTAAAGGTCCAGTGCCGGCGGTGAGACCGGATCGCTCGATTTGAAGAGATCCCGTTTGTCGGCAAAGGATTGCCGACCTACAACTACGATTTCTGCGACCTGCCCCAAAGTAGGTCGGGAATCCTTTCCCGACGCCGACGGGCGGCCAACGGCTTACGTCGGCAAGGGATTGCCGACCTACAACAGTGGGAGCTGGGTTTAGCCCGCGACTCAATGCCATTCGATATCGCGGGCTAAAGCCCGCTCCACAAGATCCTCCATGATCCGCCGTTCAGAACTGGATGCGGTGTCGCAACCGGGAGCAGGTTAGCGCCCAGTCTATTCGCCGACGATCCGGTCGACGACGATCTTGTAGCTGCCGTTATCCTCGGGCGCCACGGCTTCACTCAAGCCTTGCAGGTCGCCGGCCTCGGCTTTCGGCTGTCCGCTCTTCGAAATGCGCGCCCCGATCACGATGCGGTCGGCGGTAGAGAGCGTCATGCCCTGCATCATGGACATGGAGTCGTCCAGCACGACTTTTACCGGCAGGTCTTTTGCCTGCTTGCGAACGACCGCCAAAGGCATGGGAGGACCTTCGGCCGCACGGGCGAAGACGAAAAGGGCATCGTCCGGCGCAACCCGGCTTTTCAGATTTTCCGCCAGGGTCACCGTAACGCGGATCTGTTTGCCCGCGCCCGTTGCGGCGGCGGGTTCCGACGGCGTTGTTTGGGCGGGGAGTCCTTGGACCTGGGCGATGTATCCCTCAATCTGCTTGGCCTCTTCGCTGCCGGGCGCGAATTGCTTTTTCAGTCTTTCCCAATACTCCACGGTCTTGGCCGCGTCCTTCCGTTCGGCGGCGGCGATTCCCGCCATCCAGAGCGCGGTTTGGTGATCGGGATTCTTCTTCAGGATTTCGTCGACGATTTCGGTCGGCTTGCCGGCCATGCTGCCTTGATGAGTTTCGGCCAATGCCTGGGCATACAAAGCCTTGACGTCCAGATCCTCGGGGGCGAGCTTGAGGGCGAATTCATAGGCCGTTACCGCCTTGTGCGGCTGATCGGTCGCTTGCAGCGAGCGGGCCAGCAATACCCAGCCCTCCAGATCGTTCGGCTGCTTGGCCAGCCTTTCCGCCAGCTGGCGTATGCTGTCCTGGACATCGGCCATGTTGTTCGGCGCACGTGCGCCGATCAGGTCGATGCGGCCCAGCGCGAGGTAAAGCGTCAAGGCCAGTACCGGAACGATCGCGAGCGTGGCCAGGACGGCCGAGCGGCCGCGGGTGCTCGACTGAGCTTTCGTCTCTTCGGCAGCCTCGAGATCCCCGAGCAGATTCCGTTCGGATTCCGCGGTCAGGCGCTCCAGATCCTCGGGGCTTGCCGCTTCCTGGGCGAGTTCGGTTTGCCGCTGCCGGTGCAGAAGGAGATTGAGCCGCGCCCGGTTTATCCGCCCGCTGCCGGTCTTGCCGAGGAGCGCGGGAAGGAAAAAGACGTAGCCCACTATCAAAAGCAGTACGGCCGAAAGCCAGAAACCCGTCATCGATATTTACCCTTCGAGATTGTTTCGAAGCCGCTCCAGGCGCTTCTTTTCTTCATCGGTAAGCGTCAGGTCCTCGCCCGTGTTGCGGCGTCTCACCTGTCGCCATAGAAAAGCGCCTCCGCCGGCCAGAAGCAGGAACGGCCCGACCCACAGAAGAGCCGTCGTCATTTTGAAAGGCGGGCGATAGAGCACGAAATCGCCGTAGCGATCGGTCAGGAATTTGACCGCTTCCTCTTCGTTCTTGCCGCTTTGGATGATGGTGTAGACCTCGTCCCGCAGGTCCTTTGCCAGATCGGCATCGGAATCGGCCAGGGACTGGTTCTGGCAGACCAGGCAGCGAAGCTCTTCGATCAGGCGCTCGTAGCGCTGTTGCTTGGCCGGATCGTCGAACTCGCGGATTTCGATGGCTTGAACGGTAAAGGGAAGAATCAGCAGGAACGGCAGTAACCGATGCATCATGAAGACTTGGCCTGTAATTGGCGGATCAGGGGGAGTAGTTTCTTTTCCAGGATTTCGGGCGTGATCGGTCCGGTCTGCTTGTGGCGGATGATGCCGTCGCGATCGACGACGAAGGTTTCCGGCACGCCGTACACGCCCCAGTCGATGCCGGTCTTGCCTTCGGGATCGAAGGCGCTCGCGGTATAGGGATCGCCGAAGCGCTGCAGCCAGGCTAGGGCGTTGTCCCGCTCGTCCTTGTAGTTGAGGCCGTAGATGGGAACGATGTTCTGCTTGGCGAGTTGCAGCAGCACCGGGTGCTCTTCCCGGCAGGACGTGCACCAGGACGCCCAAACATTCACCAGACTGACCTGACCCTTGAGATCGTCGCTGCTCAGGGTCTTGCCGGCATCCGCCACCTGGGGCAGGGCGAACATGGGCGCGGGCTTGCCGATGAAGGGCGAAGGCACTTCCTTGGGATTCAGAGTCAGACCGATGCCGAGAAAGATCACCATGACGGCGAACACGGCCAATGGAATGAGATAGCGCATGATGGGTTATGAATATGCCGTTACGGAAAGAGACGTACTATAAATCAAGTGCTATGTAGCCCGGGATAAGCCTGTCCTAAGTAAAGTAGGTCGGCAATCCTTTGGCGACAAACTGTCGGGAAGGGTCGTCCTGGCGCTCCAATCGCAAACGGTCATCCCAGGAGCGCTGGGATGACCCTTCCAATCGCAAACGGCCTGGCCGGGAGCGCCGGCCAGCCCCTTCCCAGGACGACCGTTTGCGATTGGGATGGGATTCCCGACCTACGATTCTATTTCGGCCCACAAAGGATAGAGTCCGCATGCTCGACGCTAGTGATCTTTACTGTCACGCCGGCTTGCTTTCCGCCGACTCGCTCCAGGCTTCCGCCTGGCGGGTCGCCAAACGGTAGCGGCGGTCCGCGGCGGAGAACAGGCCGCCGGTCATCATCAATAATCCGCCCAGCCAGATCCAGCGGATGAACGGCTTGTAATAGAGCCGCACGCTCCAGGCACCGGCATCCATCCGCTCGCCGAGAGCGACATACAGATCGCGGGTGAGGCCTGGATCGATGGCCGCTTCGGTCATGGTATTGCGCTGCACGCGGTAAATGCGCTTTTGCGGCCGGAGTTCGGCCGCCTCCCGGTCGCCCCGCTGCACGCGGAAATCGCCTTGCTGAGCGATGAAATTGGGGCCTTGCACCTCGGTCACGCCCTTGAACGTAAACGTGTAATCGCCCAGTGTCGAAGACTCGCCCGGTGCGAGCCGCACGATCTTTTCCTCGCTGTAGCGGTCGGACAGGACGACGCCGGTGAGAAATACCGCGATGCCGATATGGGCCAGGGTCATGCCGTACACGCTGCGGGACTGCGTCTTGAGGCCCTGAATCGCGGTTCCGCGCAGACGGACCCGGTTCCAGAGGCTTAACAGCGCGCTGGCCGCGAGCCAGAACGCCATGCCGAGTCCCGCCATGGTCTTGATGTCCTTGGCGTCCCAGAAAACCGCGGTGGAAACCACGCCCAGCACCAGGCTTCCGAGAAACACGTGGCGCACGCGCCGCCCGATCTTGCCGAGGTCGGCCTCGCGCCAGGCGAACATCGGTGCGATGCCGGCCAAAAGAAAAATGGGCGCCATCAACGGGCCGAACACGCTGGCGAAATACGGCGAACCGACCGAAATCTTGCCCAGCTGCAAGGCGTCAAGAATCAGGGGATAAAGCGTTCCCAGCAGAATACTCGCGGCGGCCGTGACCAGCAGGACATTGTTCAGCAGCAGAAGATTTTCCTTGGACACGAAGCCGTAGCGGACCCGGTCCTTGACCGTCGGCGCCCGGACCGCGTAAAGCAGCAACGAACTTCCGACCACGATGGCCAGGAAGACCAGGATGAACAGTCCTCGCGCCGGGTCCGAGGCGAAGGCGTGCACCGAGGTCAGGACGCCGGAACGGACCAGGAAGGTTCCGAGAAGGCTCAGCGAAAAGGCGAAGATGGCGAGCAGCACGGTCCAGGCCTTGAAAGCGCCGCGCTTTTCGGTGACCGCCAGCGAGTGGAGCAGGGCGGTCGCGACCAGCCAGGGCATGAACGAGGCGTTTTCCACCGGGTCCCAGAACCACCAGCCGCCCCAGCCGAGTTCGTAATAGGCCCACCAGGAACCGAGCACGATGCCGAAGGTCAGGAACACCCAGGCGATCAGGGTCCAGGGCCGCGACCAGCGTGCCCAGGCCGAATCCAGGGAACCGCCGAGCAGGGCCGCGATGGCGAAGCTGAACGCTACCGAGAGCCCGACGTAGCCCATGTACAGCATCGGCGGATGAACCGTCATGCCGATGTCCTGCAGCAAAGGATTGAGATCGTTGCCGTCGGCGGGCGGCGGGAAGTGGCGCTCGAAGGGATTGGAGGTCAGCAGAATGAACAGCAGGATGCCAACGCTGACCAGGCCCATGACACCTAAGACGCGCGCCAGGAATTCCTCGGACAGGCTGCGGCTGAAGATCGTCACCATCACCGTCCACAGCCCCATGATCAAAGCCCAGAGCAGCATCGAGCCCTCGTGGGCGCCCCAGGCGGCCGAAATGCGGTAATAAAGGGGCAGGGCGGTATTGGAATTCCGCGCCACGTAGAGCACGGAAAAATCGTGGTTCACGAAACTCCCGATCAGGCAGAGGAAGGCCACGGCCAGAAAGAAGAACTGGGCGCGCCCAGCGGCGCGCCCCACCGCCATCCAGACCGGCACGCCACGGGCCGCGCCCAGCAGCGGAAACACGGACTGCAACAGCGCCATGAACAGCGCCATGATCAAGGCGATATGCCCCAGTTCCGCGATCATTTCTGGTAGTCCTTATAACTGGTGGACACCTGCCCGCTTTGCTTCAGCGCGTCGGCGACTTCCGGCGGCATGTAGTTCTCGTCGTGCTTGGCGAGCACTTCGCTGGCCTCGAACACGCCTTCCGCGTTGATCTGCCCGACCGAGATGATGCCCTGACCCTCACGGAACAAATCGGGCAGGATTCCGGTGTAATGGATGGGAACCGTAGAGGTTCCGTCGGTGACCGAGAAGCGTACCGTCAGGCTGTCGGGTTCGCGCTGAACGCTGCCCTGGACCACCAGTCCGCCCACGCGGAACGGGTAACCCTTGGGCGCTTCGCCGGCGGCAACCTGCGAAGGGGTATAGAAGTACAGCAGATTCTTCTGGAATGCGGTAAGCGCGAGAAAAGTCGCGATGCTGACCCCGATCAGAATCAGCCCGACCACGATCATGCGGCGGCGGCGCGGGGTCATGACCGTCTACCCTCCTGCTTCGCCCGGCGCGCGATGCTCTTCATCACCTCGGATTTCCGGCGTACCGCCCAGAAGAGATTGAGGCCCAAAACGACAAACATCAAACCGTAGGACGTCCACACATAAAAGCCGTAGCCGCCCATGGAAAAAAACTGTTGCCAATTCATGGAATCGATTGAAGCTCGTTAAGACTGTTAACCCGTTATTAAACCATATCGAGCCGATAATAAATGCTCGATTGAACCAAATCGTGAAAAACTAATGGAGCCGGACAGTTCTCAAGATGTCGATCGCTCGATCGGACCGCCTGAGGTCGGAACAGTTCCTTGGGAGTCGTTCGCCAAGGACATTCCGTTCTGCTTGAAAACGACCGCAGATTGTAGGGTGGGTTAGGCCGCGAGGCCGTAACCCACCGAGCGACCTCGAATCGGTGGGTTACGCTCCGCTAACCCACCCTACGTAATGTTCACTCGAATGCCGAATGGAATAATGCGCGCCTAACCTACCCTACGCCGAAATCGGAACTTGACGCCTCGACTGAACAGTTCCTTAGCCGGGTTTCTCGAAAGCCAGCACCAGATAGCGCAGCAGCCCCAGGTGGCTCGCCCATTCGGCGAACAGGGTCTCGATGATCGCCGACACCGTTTTCACCGACATGTCCTTGGCCAGCTTCCGCACGAAATCGTAGGTGGGCAGGGTGTTGGACGTAATGTCTTGTTCGTGCCGAACGATGAATCCGGTTTCCTCGGCCAGGCGGCGATAGTCCCGCAAGGTGCTGTGAAACTTGCAGCGCCCGTAAAAACCGGCCGAGGCCGGCCAGCGGGAAGCGACAGTCATGGCGGGGCGCAATAACGGTGTCGGGACGAAGTCCGACAAGGCCAACCGCCCGCCGGGTTTCAGCACCCGGTACCCCTCTTCGAAGAACCTTTTCCGGCTCGGGAAATGAAAAATGCATTCGACCGCCAGAACCGTGTCGAAACTGCGGTCGGCGAAGGGCAGGACGCAGGCGTCGGCCTGAACCCAGTTCAAGACGTTTCCGGGCTCGGCCGAAACGCGTTCGCTCGCGCGCCGCAGCTGCCGCCGATCGATATTCAGACCGGAAACGTCGATGTCCCGGAATCGCCCGTTTAGGCTCGCGACCGTGCCGCCGAAGCCGCAGCCCGCGTCCAATATCCGCTGACCGTCATCGACCTCGGCCGCCGTATAGACCAATTCGGTAAGCCGTTCGGCCGCTAGCGCGAAATCTTTCGGCGAGACGTCCGCCTGCTTGGGGTCTGGCCAGTATCCCCAGTGGACATGACGTCCGAAAGCTTGATCGACGGCCGGATGGCCTCGATCCAGGAGATTCAAAAGGGCGTCGAAATAAGGGAGTTTGACCGGGCTGGACATGAGTTCTTGTGGAAACGGGATGGGACCGTATGCCTGTATACTACCAATCGGGCGGGCGAAAATGAAAAATCCGTCGTCGACACAGCTGTCGGCAAGGATTGCCGACCTACTTGTTCTAGCGATGCAGGCTTGGTAGGTCGGCAATCCTTTGCCGACACATGCGCTAGTTCCCAAGCTCCGGCTTGGGAACTAGCGGAAAGTTCTCTCTCACACCGACACCCATGAATCCCCAAGCTTCGGCCCTGGACAAATTTCTCGAGCAACATGCCATCGAAAGCAAAGGCGATGTTCTGATTTTTCGCGCCATACCGGGAGACTATCTCCGGCGCTTGGACGGACACTCGATGCTGTGCCAGCAAACCTACAAGCCGGAAGCCGATGCGCTAGTCAAGCTCGGCTTTAAAGTCGTCGCCGATCCCGATGCGCCGTGCGGTCTCTGCATCGTTTTCGCGACCAAGCACAAGGAAGAGACCCTTTACCACATGGCGAGGGCGGTTTCCCTGCTGAGCGAGGGCGGGACCCTCGTGGTCGCCGCCGCCAATGACCTGGGCGCGTCCTCGCTGGAAAAACGCTGCGCGGAACTGCTCGGCGGCGTGCGGTCGTTCAGCAAGCATAAATGCCGGGTATTCTGCGGAACAAAGGAAACGGCCCGGCTCGACCAAGCGCTGCTGGCATCCTGGCTTGGCGCCGGCGAACTTCAGCCGATTCCGGGAACGGATCTGGTGAGCCGCCCCGGCGTATTCAGCTGGAACCGCATCGACCCCGGCTCGCGCCTGCTCGCCGAGTATCTGCCGGATGATCTGACGGGACGTGGCGCCGACCTCGGCGCCGGTTACGGCTATTTGAGCCGGATGCTGCTCGCTCGTTCTCGCTCCGTCGCCGAGCTGCACCTGTTCGAGGCCGAATGGAAAGCGCTGGAAGCTGCCCGGCGCAACCTCGCCGCGTTTGCCCACGGTGTTCAGCTACATTTCCATTGGCACGACGTCACTGCGGGGTTGCCCATCGACCGGCTCGATTTCGTCGTCATGAACCCGCCGTTTCACTCCGGCCGGGAGGCGGAGCCCGGCTTGGGCCAGGCATTCATCCGCGCGGCTCTGGCTTCCCTCAAGCCCGGCGGCCGTCTCTACGTCGTCGCCAATCGGCATTTGCCTTACGAAAAACTGGTTCGGACGTACGCCGAGCATGAAAAAACGCTAGCCGAAGCCGGCGGCTATAAAGTCATGGAAGTGCGGAAATAAGGGGGAGATGGACAATAAACTCGCTGCCTTTGCCGGGGCCTTCGCTTTTCGCCTCGATCCTTCCCTCATGCAGTTCCACGATTTTCCGAACGATGGTCAAGCCTAGGCCCAGCCCGCCTTGCGCGCGGTCCAGGGTACGTTGGCCTTGGGTGAAAATATCGAATAGATAGGGCAATAAGGTGCCGGGAATACCTTCTCCCGTATCGCGCACCGAGATCACCGCGTCGCCGTCGTCGCGGGTAACCGTCAGCCAGATTCGCCCTCCCTGCCGGGTGTACTTGGCCGCGTTGTTGAGCAGATTGGACACCACTTGGGTCAGGCGCACGGGATCGCCCTCGAGCGGCATCGGTTCATCGGGCATCGAAACGGACAATGTATGATGCTGGGCGTCGATATACGATTGGCTGGTCTCGATCGCCTGTCGTACGACCGTGGCGATATCCAGCGGAGTCTTGTGCAGGGTCAGCTTGCCCTGAACGATCCGCGACACATCCAGGAGGTCGTCGACCAGCCGAGCCAGGTGGTCCACCTGCCGGTCCACCATGTCGCGAGCCCAGAGTATCTTTGGATTGTCCAAGTCGAGCCTGCGCATGATCTGCACGGCATTGCGGATCGGAGCCAGAGGGTTCCTAAGCTCATGGCCGAGCATGGCGAGGAATTCGGTTTTCCGCTGGTCGGCTTCGCGGAGCATTTGCTCCGCTTTTTTGCGCTCGGTGATGTTCGTATGCGAAATCACCGCCGCTCCGGGCGGTGCTCCGAGCGGGGTGACTTGCATGACGAACCAGCGTTCCCGATCCGGGGCATGGCAGGGATACTCGATCGCGAAACTTTCCCGCTCGCCTTTCAGCACGCTCAGAATGCCGGTGTATGCCGTTAGGGCATCGTCCGAAACTCCGCCGGAACTGGTGCGGCACACCTTCAGATAATTCGCTCCGATATCCGTATTCGGGACCGGTGTTCCGGGTTGCGGACCGTTTTCGCGCGCGAAGCGCTGCCAGGCTTGGTTGACTGCCAGGATGTTTCCCTCCCGGTCGACTACGGCTACGTGCTCGAGCAGCGAGTCGAGTATGGCGCGATTCAGAGCTTCGCTGGCTTGCAGCGCTTCCTCGACGCGCCGGCGCTCGGTAATGTCGATGCCGATGCCGCCGACGAATTGGGTCCCCGCGGGATCTTCGAACGGAAACTTGAAAACCCACCAGCAGCGGCGTTCCCCGGTGAGATCGGGGGTTGTTTCAGTGGTCTCGACCGTCTTGCCGCTGATCAAGGCCTCCCTGTCGTTCTTTTGGAACTGCTCTGCAATCTCTCGCGGCCAAAGTTCGAAATCCGTTTTTCCGAGCCAATCCTCCGGTCGCACTCCGAGGCGGTCGTCACGAACCTTGCTCATGTACACATATCGTCCTTGCGTATCTTTCATCCAGGCTACGGCCGGACTATTGTCCATGAAAGCATGAAACCGCGTTTCGCTTTGCACGAAGTCCCGCACCAGCGGCGTAATATCGGCCAAGGCCGCGACAGCGCCGCGCGGGGAGCCGCCACTATCGAACAGCGGCGTTGCCCGGCCGGCGAGGTAGTGACGTTCGCCCGTGGGAAAAACGAACTCCAGCGAGGTTTCCTCGACCGGCTGATCTGCCGCGATCGCCCGGCGCAAGGTCGATTCGACGGGCGTGAGCGGAGCCTCGGTGCTGCGGATGGTTGATTCGGATGGGCGCCCTGCCGTCTCGCCGACATTCGATTCGGCAGCGACACCGGTGAAAGCCGCTGCGGCAGGATTGCCTCTTACAGTGCCGCAAGCGACGTCGTCGGCAATCCATACGGGTATCGGAACCGCATCGAACAGGACGGACAGTTCTTCGTTGCTTTGGCGCAGCGCCTCTTCGGCTTTCTTGCGCTCGGTGATGTCGCGGATGAAGCCGTGCGCGAGGATGCTGCCATCCGGTTCGAGTTTGGGCACGGCGCTTCCTTCGATCCAGATTTCGCCCCTGATCGGGTGTCGCACGCGCCATTCGGCCTGCCAATCGGACAGGGCGCGCGCCGATCCGGCGATCGTAGCGCGCAAGTATTCGAGATCGTCGGGATGAACCAGGGCGAAGGCCGGCTCCGCATCATCCGCTAAGTTTTCGGGCGGAATGCCGTAAATTTCCGTCCATCTGGGGCTGGCGTACGGAAGGCAAATGGTGCCGTCGGGTTTGAATCGAAAGGAGCAAATGGCCAGCGGCACCGTGGCCACGATGTTGGCCAACTTTTCCTCCAGTTCGGATCGCCTTTTTTCGGTTTGCCGGTGTTCGGCGATTTCGGCTCTGAGCTGAGCCTTTCGTTCAAGTACCTCGTGCAGCGCCCGCCGTTCCATCGTTCGCAAACGCGCGACCACCAGGCTCATCAGCGTGCCAACCGCCAACAACAACACTACGCGGAGTCTCTCCCTTTCTTCGACGATGAACAGCGAATCGACAGGTTCTTCCAAAAAGTAGGCCCCTACGGCAGCGCTTAACACGGTGGCAAGGAACCCGGCTCGAAACCCGCCTAGCCAAGTCGCGAACAGAACCGCGACCAGAAAAAGAAGCAGGGGAGGCGCCCCCCAGAAGATCGGCTGAAGAGTCTTTAATATCAGCATTACGGCGAACGTCGCCAATACCGCCAATACATAGCCGTTCAAAAAAAGGCGTTTAAGGTGACGCACCATCTTTCTACCGCTTTTCCTGCGGAATTTAACAAATTTATGAATCTTACCGCTCCGGGTTTCGAGTTGCCGGGAAATCCGACAGAAATTTCTCGACAATTATCTCGTCCGCATCCAGACATTCGTGGAGCGTACCCGTGCGTTCAACCTAGAAATGGCTGTTGGACGTGCCCGAGTGTGCGGCGGGCTGGCCGGATGGCAAGCCTGTCCTGAGCCCGAGTCGAAGGGTATGCCCAGAGCCCCGTCGAAGAAGCGCGAGACGGGGAGCGGTGCCGGCGCACAGCCGCGACCGGGTAGTCTCCCGCAACCAGGATCGGGTGCGTAGCGGCTCCCCTCAAACGTTGAGGAAGCTGAAAGCCGGAACACTCGGGATTCATGAGACTTTTTGAGTCGATCCGAGCGGTGAAAGGCGGTTTCCAAGTTCAAGAGTTTGAACAAAGGCGAAATCGCGTCTGAATATGGGCGTGCACTCTTTGCTCTGAGCGAACATGAGCGGAGACGCGTCGGGCAAATATATGAAGATCAACCGAAAACAGCAGGCTGTAGGCATATTGAAACGAATATTATCAAGGACAGCGCGCAGCGCTTGAACTGGTAGAACAACGTACGTGGAGGCGAGCCGCGCGCATAGGAGCCGCGGACGCCCGCCCGGACGGGCGGGCTGAGGCCACAAGGAAGTGTACTCGCGGTGCCCTGGAACGGACTACCCGGTTCATCCCCACGCATGTGGGGGTGAGCGGCGGGCGTAGGAGCCGCGAACGCCCGCCCCGGACGGGCGGGCTGGCTGAGGCCACAGGGAAGTGTACTTGCGGTGCCCTGGAACGGACTACCCGGTTCATCCCCACGCATGTGGGGGTGAGCGGCGGGCGTAGGAGCCGCGAACGCCCGCCCCGGACGGGCGGGCTGGCTGAGGCCACAGGGAAGTGTACTTGCGGTGCCCTGGAACGGACTACCCGGTTCATCCCCACGCATGTGGGGGTGAGCGGCGGGCGTAGGAGCCGCGAACGCCCGCCCCGGACGGGCGGGCTGGCTGAGGCCACAGGGAAGTGTACTTGCGGTGCCCTGGAACGGACTATCCGGTTCATCCCCACGTATGTGGGGGTGAGCGGCGGGCGTAGGAGCCGCGAACGCCCGCCCCGGATGGGCGGGCTGGCTGAGGCCACAGGGAAGTGTACTTGCGGTGCCCTGGAACGGACTATCCGGTTCATCCCCACGCATGTGGGGGTGAGCGGCGGGCGTAGGAGCCGCGAACGCCCGCCCCGGATGGGCGGGCTGGCTGAGGCCACAGGGAAGTGTACTTGCGGTGCCCTGGAACGGACTACCCGGTTCATCCCCACGCATGTGGGGGTGAGCGGCGGGCGTAGGAGCCGCGAACGCCCGCCCCGGACGGGCGGGCTGGCTGAGGCCACAGGGAAGTGTACTTGCGGTGCCCTGGAACGGACTACCCGGTTCATCCCCACGCATGTGGGGGTGAGCGGCGGGCGTAGGAGCCGCGAACGCCCGCCCCGGACGGGCGGGCTGGCTGAGGCCACAGGGAAGTGTACTTGCGGTGCCCTGGAACGGACTACCCGGTTCATCCCCACGTATGTGGGGAACAGGCCCAACTGGACACCATTTGAGACTCGATCACCGGTTCATCCCCACGTATGTGGGGAACAGTCGGCGGCGCTGGCGTCGTCGCCGTAGCCTGCCGGTTCATCCCCACGTATGTGGGGAACAGGCAAATGGTTATCGCGAAGGATGCCGCTAATCCGGTTCATCCCCACATATGTGGGGAACAGGCATTCCCCGGTCATCTCATTCCGTACCTGGCCGGTTCATCCCCACATATGTGGGGAACAGAACGAACTGTAACCAGCCGTCTAGCCATTGATCGGTTCATCCCCACATATGTGGGGAACAGGTACGCCCTCATCCGCTCAGCGGCTGTTTTCGCGGTTCATCCCCACATATGTGGGGAACAGCCGGTGTCTGGCACGGCGAGATCGCGCATCGTCGGTTCATCCCCACATATGTGGGGAACAGGGCACGTGGTATGAGACCTGAGCAGATTAAATGCGGTTCATCCCCACATATGTGGGGAACAGTGCCGAGAGCAAAAAGACATGTCCCAAGAGGACGGTTCATCCCCACATATGTGGGGAACAGTTACTTACCATTGACCAGATTACGCGGGAAGCCGGTTCATCCCCACATATGTGGGGAACAGCTTGTGGAGGTCCAGAAGATACAGCGCATCCGGCGGTTCATCCCCACATATGTGGGGAACAGTTTTTATGGCGTTACGTGATTTGGAAAATGAACGGTTCATCCCCACATATGTGGGGAACAGTTTGTCGGCGAAATGGGCGTTCCAGACCTCGACGGTTCATCCCCACATATGTGGGGAACAGCCCTCATATTTCGCGTCCAGGATTTCGCCCGCCTGGTTCATCCCCACATATGTGGGGAACAGGTAAAGTTCCACCCCCCGATAAATATCTCGGCCGGTTCATCCCCACATATGTGGGGAACAGGTCCCATTGCGCCTCTAGCGTATCCGCAATGGCGGTTCATCCCCACATATGTGGGGAACAGGTGTATTCGGGGGCGACCTCAGAAAAACAAGCCGGTTCATCCCCACATATGTGGGGAACAGCGGGCCTCGGCGTGGGAAAGGACGAAATACTGCGGTTCATCCCCACATATGTGGGGAACAGGTCCGATCCCGTCCAGGCGGCGCGGCTTCTTTCGGTTCATCCCCACATATGTGGGGAACAGGTCAATATGGCCATGGCCGTCTTGTCGCCGTCCGGTTCATCCCCACATATGTGGGGAACAGCGAAGAATCTTAGCCATATCAGAAACCCCGTCCGGTTCATCCCCACATATGTGGGGAACAGACGTTGGCCATGCGGCCCTCACCAACCGGTTGCGGTTCATCCCCACATATGTGGGGAACAGGGAGGGCCGCCATCCTTTGGCAGGAGCTGCACCGGTTCATCCCCGCATATGTGGGGAACAGAACAAGATTAAAGGGCTTGACATTTTCAAGGGCGGTTCATCCCCACGTATGTGGGGAACAGACATTCAGAAAAATTCGCATCGCTTTCATCGCCGGTTCATCCCCACATATGTGGGGAACAGCCGTTGGCCCATACGGACATTCACCCTCATCCGCGGTTCATCCCCACATATGTGGGGAACAGTGGATGGAAAAGCCGAGATCGGGCTCAGGATACGGTTCATCCCCACATATGTGGGGAACAGACACACGCCGGACAGCCAAATCTCGACGACCCGCGGTTCATCCCCACATATGTGGGGAACAGCCGTTGGCCCATACGGACATTCACCCTCATCCGCGGTTCATCCCCACATATGTGGGGAACAGATCGGCGCTTTTACAATCGCCTTCTTTGGTCACGGTTCATCCCCACATATGTGGGGAACAGATCGAGAAATCAGCCTCCACCACCGGAGACGCCGGTTCATCCCCACGTATGTGGGGAACAGCCATTGATCCGTGCAGACATGCTCTCCGGTGGCGGTTCATCCCCACGTATGTGGGGAACAGGAACCGTCGGCAGTGCTGTTCAACCTCCTGAGCGGTTCATCCCCACGTATGTGGGGAACAGCAGTCAGCCTATAACGACGGACTGAAATTTTTCGGTTCATCCCCACGTATGTGGGGAACAGGCTCCAAATATGTAGTACGCCCGTTCCGGGTGCGGTTCATCCCCACGTATGTGGGGAACAGTTATATAACTGGCCGGTCGAATACTGGCATGACGGTTCATCCCCACGTATGTGGGGAACAGTGCGCCAGATACCCGACGCACCCCCCATTCCCCGGTTCATCCCCACGTATGTGGGGAACAGTGGCGCCGGCCTAGACTGAGGCACCGCAACTGCGGTTCATCCCCACGTATGTGGGGAACAGGGCCTCGGCCAATGCCATCAGCGTCGCGTGGTTCGGTTCATCCCCACGTATGTGGGGAACAGGCGCATTTTGTGGTGCGAGTCGTAGAAATAGCCGGTTCATCCCCACGTATGTGGGGAACAGAACCAATCTAATACCGGCGCACGCTCTTTATCCGGTTCATCCCCACGTATGTGGGGAACAGGTCCCGGCAAAGAGCCGATTGGAACCGTCCGACGGTTCATCCCCACGTATGTGGGGAACAGGGTCCAGTCGCCGCCGTTGATCGGCTCGATCTCGGTTCATCCCCACGTATGTGGGGAACAGCGATGGGAGGTTTCGCTTGGGTTTGACCCTGACGGTTCATCCCCACGTATGTGGGGAACAGGAGCTTTTGCCCCGCCGGAAACACCCGCCACACGGTTCATCCCCACGTATGTGGGGAACAGTGAAAGATCAAGCCGACAATCAAACCTCGGAACGGTTCATCCCCACGTATGTGGGGAACAGCGAGCCAGGCTCGACTGGCACCAACGGCACCACGGTTCATCCCCACGTATGTGGGGAACAGGCTGATCGCCGCGAGCTGCGATTCGATCACGGCCGGTTCATCCCCACGTATGTGGGGAACAGGCGGCGCACTCAACCAGCTCCTGCTTGGCAGACGGTTCATCCCCACGTATGTGGGGAACAGATCCCCAACGGAGTTCTCGTCCACCGAAATGACGGTTCATCCCCACGTATGTGGGGAACAGCCCTCGTCACGGATCTGTCGGACGGTGTCGACCGGTTCATCCCCACGTATGTGGGGAACAGTGGCGTTAGGTCTGGCGCTGCTTGTTTTCGCGCGGTTCATCCCCACGTATGTGGGGAACAGGCACGTGCGCAATTCCGGATGATGGGACAAAATCGGTTCATCCCCACGTATGTGGGGAACAGTCCGCTGCACCTATATCAGCCACTGAAAAATGCGGTTCATCCCCACGTATGTGGGGAACAGCTCCTTCGACTCCCCGTAAAAATCCGGATCGGCGGTTCATCCCCACGTATGTGGGGAACAGCAGGCGCTCGCGTCCTCAGCGTTGGTTGACACCGGTTCATCCCCACGTATGTGGGGAACAGAGGGCTTGTGCGGGTCTTGCTATAACAAACATCGGTTCATCCCCACGTATGTGGGGAACAGCGTCAGCTTGTTGTATTCGGCATAATTTATGACGGTTCATCCCCACGTATGTGGGGAACAGTGAGCCTGATCAAGAGCATCCAGCGCATCCCGCGGTTCATCCCCACGTATGTGGGGAACAGGCATTAGGGGGAAATCAAGGTACAACCAAACGGGGTTCATCCCCACGTATGTGGGGAACAGTATATGGAAATCGAGGAAAAAGATAACGGTATCGGTTCATCCCCACGTATGTGGGGAACAGTGCAATTCCGGAGGAAGCGTCTTTTTGAGACGCGGTTCATCCCCACGTATGTGGGGAACAGCTGCCGACGTTTACGTCTCGGATTTTGGAAACCGGTTCATCCCCACGTATGTGGGGAACAGAAGCCCACCCGACAGCCGCCGCCAAAGCGAGACGGTTCATCCCCACGTATGTGGGGAACAGGCCTGGCAGAACTCAGGCGCTCGCGAGAGGCGCGGTTCATCCCCACGTATGTGGGGAACAGTGCCGTCCATGCCGAGATCACGTTATTAGTGTCGGTTCATCCCCACGTATGTGGGGAACAGGGGATTGCTTCGGGGCCTACCACGTAGGTCGACGGTTCATCCCCACGTATGTGGGGAACAGCTGGATGGCGGGACATATTTACCCAGGCAGGACGGTTCATCCCCACGTATGTGGGGAACAGGGCTGTCGGGTGGGCTTGGCCGTGGACGGCGGCGGTTCATCCCCACGTATGTGGGGAACAGGCCGGATAATGCCGTTTCCGTCAGGGGGGCGTGCGGTTCATCCCCACGTATGTGGGGAACAGAAGTATCGGTTTCTAAGGAATTCTTTCCGAAGCGGTTCATCCCCACGTATGTGGGGAACAGACCATTTCTAACTCGTTGTTAGAATTGGCAAAAATCGCCGGTCGAAATTCTACCGGCGATTCGCCGCTTTGAAAATGAAAAATCCGGGTTGTTAAAGAGCATTATTTCCCTCTCCGTTGGCCGGTTCGGGAGGATAGAAGGACACCAGTTTCAGGCCGTCCAGTTCGACCGGCATGCGCCGGTTCTTGCCGAGGGTTACGAAGTCGAAGCCCGATTCCGTATTGGTGGACCATACCATCACGGCGTTGCCGTCTCCGAGGCCGGCTTCGACTTGCGTCCAGAGCATCTCGCGCACACGCTTCGACAAATCGCCGACGTAAACGCCGGCGCGAATTTCCACTAGCCACACGCCCAGGCGGCCGCGCAGCCGGGGAGGAACGTTTTCAACCACGATGACCAGCATCGCCGAGACTCTTGGGGTTGGGGATGGCGGGGCCGACGGCGTCTTCCGAGGTTTCCGGCGGTTCCAGGCCGCCCGCGGCGAGCACGTCTTCGATGGTGGGGATGATCTGCTGCAGGAGCTTGGTTTGCCGGAAGACGTCCCGGCAGGCGAGGCGGACGGCGCGTTCCGGTTCGCCCGGCTGCTGGGAGGCGATCTTGAAGGCGACCGGCACGACTGTGTCGAATTTGAAGAGGTCGGCGATGTCGTAGACGAATGACAAGGGTTTTCCGGTGTGGATGAAACCCACTGCCGGCGCATAGCCCGCCGCCAGCACCGCCGCTTCGGTGATGCCGTAAAGACAGGCGGTGGCGGAGCTGACGCAACGGTTGGGCAGATCGCCGGAACCCCATTCGTCGGCGTCGTAGTTGCGGTGCTTCCAGGTGACGCCGTAGCGCTTGGCGAGCAGTTCGTACAGCTTTCGGACCCGCGCCCCCTCAATGCCGCGGAGCTGCTGGACACTACGCCGCTCCGGCGGCTTTTCCTTGAACCGGAACTCGTACATCTTGCGCACCACCTTGAGCCGGGCGTCCTCGTCCAGGGCTAGCTTGGCCTGATACAGGAGACGGTCGGAGCGCGCGCCGCCCGGCTGCCCCGAGGCGTAGAGCCGAACCCCGGCTTCGCCCACCCAAACCAGCAAGGTGCCGACCCTCGCCGCCAGCGCCGCCGCCCGGTGCGACACCCGCGTGCCGGGTTCCAGCATGATGCAGGCGATGGAGCCCACGGGAATGTGGGTGCGCACGCCGGTTTTGTCGATCACCACGAACGAGCCGTCGAGCACGTCGATTTCGCCGTATTCGATGAAAATGAGCGAAATGCGCTCTTTCATGGCGATGGGCTTGAGGGGAGGGAGAAGGTCTGTCATGGCGTATCAGCCTCAGTCTTCGCCCGCAGCGGCGAGTACGGCCGAGCGCAGATCGGGGGCGATAAAGTAGCCCTGGGCGCGCTGCACGTCCATCGGTACCGCAACGGTGTCGATATACCCTTGCCGCTTCGCCAGCAGCAGTAAACCGCAGACCCCCACGATCGGCACACCCAACCGCCGCGCGGCACGGCGTCCACGCAATTCGTCCACAAGCAGGTGGGCTTGTAACTGATGCGCAAGCGCCAAGGCGGCGGTTTCACCGGCATCCAGGCGCGGAACCGCAATTCCTTCGGGCCAGGCCGCATCGTCCACCACGTCGAGTTGCCCTCCCTCGACGAATGTTTTTATCGCCTGTGCGTCGGGCCGCCGTGCTTGGGCAAGGCATTCAGCGAATACCGTGGACGGCAACACCGCGCGCGTGAACAATCGAACGGGCAAATCCAAAAGACCGAGTTTGGCGAGCGCGATGAGCGGACCGCTATCAGCGACGAGACACGTCATCCAGGTCCGCCAATTCCTGACGCAGGTCTTCCGGCGAATAACGCACCACCGGTATTTCACGCGCCGAACATTCTTCCATGAATTCGGCCAGCGTCATGCCAGCCAGCTTGGCGGCCTCACGGAGCGACAGTGCTTCCTCATCGAACAGCTTCACCGCCAAGGCCACATTCACACCCTCGCGCAACAGGAAGTCATCGAAGGGTACGGCTACGAAGATCGGCTGCCCATGTTTGGTGACGACGGAAAGCTTGCCCGCTTCGGCATCGCGTACCAGTTCGCCGGTCCGGTCGCGCAAGTCGCGGATCGTAAAGGTGTGCATGATGTCTTCTCCAAATATGCCCACAAGTAGGGGAACAATTTATCCCAAGCGCCGTACTAACAGCAAACCGCAACCGAAGGCTTTGGCAGGGCCGATGCCGGAAAACAAAGCGTGCTCTACAAAAGCTATGGGTTCGGTCACGGTCAGTTCGCCCTGAAAATCAAGCGTACTAAATGTGACCGGCTTATCGCCTTTTTTCAAAAAGCGATGTTGTTCATAACCATCAACTTCCAAGGATTCAGTGTCGAGGTGGAATCCATATTTAGCCGCTCGCGCCGCCAGCCACGCTGTACCTGCTCGCTGAATGACTTCGGCTAACGGCGGGCGATCATTCTCGGGCAGGGTTTTCCAGTTCAACGCGCGTTTAGCCTCCATCACCACATCGTGGCGGTGAGTCCGCGCCTTGCCGCCAGTGCGGATTTCGCCTTGCCGCCGCGCCACGATGGGATTGGCGCGCAGACGAAACTCCAACCGGTCGCCGACGGCAAGATTCGGCCGGTATTCGCGGGATTCGAGCATCCAGGCCGAGGATGGGGCGGCAGGCGGCGCCGGTGAAACCAGGTAATACGCAGTTTGGCCGCCGGAAGCGCGGGTGAACAGAAACTCTCTGCGCGCTGTGTCGGGAAACAATCGCCACAGTAACTGATGTTCGCGATAAGGGTTATCCAGTTCGAGCAGGCACTCGCGTGCCTCCCGCCGGCTCAAATCCAATACGGCTTTACTAAAATACCTCACGTGTCCTCCCGCAATGCCTGATACTCCTCGCGCTCGCCGAATTGCCAGCGACTACGATGGATCAGCCGATCCTTGCGCTGTACCGTTTGGAACTTGCCGAAACCGCTCTCGACGCCGTCTTCCCAGTAATAATCCACGCCTTTCTGCCGCCGAATCCTGTGGTCCAGTTCCCCACAAGGCTGGAATTTCGCTTTTGCGAAGGCGTCTTTAAGGCTGTCGGCACTAACCACCTGTGCTTCCAGAGGTAACGCGGGAGGACAGGCTTTGCGTCCAAGATAAAGCGTGAAGCGCGGGCTGATCAGTGCTTCGCGCAGTTCCGCAAGGGAGTGCCGCGCTTCCGCTTTCGCCCATAGGCAGACGGTATGTACGGCATCGGCCAGATAATCGCGGGTGGAAAGAATGGTGTTCAGATCGTCGGCAGCCAGCTCTTCCCGCCGGGTGTTATGAACCGTGTTGCGCCGCGCCGGCGGCACCTGCGCGGTATGGAAATCGCGTAGTAAATGGCCCGGCAGATCGGTGCGCACGGCGAGACCGTAACCGTCATGCAAAGACCGGTGGACTTCGTTTTCCTCCCGCCTGATCCCGAGAGCAGCGCCCAACAAGCCGGCAATGGCGGCTTTACCGGGCCGGTTGTCGGTCGGCCTGAATTCTCCCACCGCCGTATCGCCCCAGGAGGCCAGCGGCGCATACAGGCGAAACAGCAAAAATTCCGGCATCATTCTTACTCCGTGGCGAAGCGGATTAGGTCATTCAAGCTTCCTTCGCCTTGCTCTGCATTGAAGGCGTAGCGAGCCGCGGCGCAGTCGCCATAAACCTTATCCAGCTTTTCCATACGGTCGTTCAGGCGGCCGATAGCCTGGTTGATAAAATCCGGCCCGACCACCGGATCGACGAAAGCCAGGGACAACGAGCGCGGCTGTTGGTCACCTTTTTCAGCCAGCGCATAGGAGGCATAGGCGCGCGAGGCATAGCTGTTTTGTTTGCCGGCGGGAGCGATCTTGCACATGGCTTCGAGGATCGCGGCCAGCGTTTTTTTCGTTAGTCCGTCATCACCTTGCAAATTGTCCCGCAGCAATTCCCGATTGATGCAGGCATAGAGATAGAACACGCCGGCGCCGAAACCGCTTTCACCCATGTGTCCCGCGCCCATGTTGGCGCGGTTCAAATCATCGACGGCAGTAAAGAAATCATCTTCTTCCTGCACCTTGTGGACGGTGATGGCGTGGGCGATCTGGGCGGCGGCCTCGGTGTTGAAGTCCGGTGAACTCGCCAACATGCGGCCAAACAGGGCGATATCGGCGGCCCGGTGTTCGTGGCGCAGCAGCTTCAACTGTTCCTCCGTCGGCGCGGAGCCTTGAGCGGCCAGGGTTTGCACCAGGCTATCGATGGCGGCTTGTTCTTCCGGGCTGAAATGAGCCAGCTGTTCGATGTCCAGTTCCGCCAGTTTGTCGGTGGTTTTCTTCAACGCGCCGAACCGGCCGGCAATGGCTTTGGCCCACTCCTTGGCGTCTTTTTCCGCCACGCCCCGCGCCGTCAGATCGCGATAGATCTTTCGGCCCATTTCCTTGGTGCGCACCCCCACATGCCCTTCCAGGGTTTGCGCGAATAATTCCGAACTGCGCCAGGCGCGCTTGAGGCTTTGGGAGGAAATCCGCAGGCGTTTGACACCGCCGACAATGGCGGATTTCGGGCGGCTTAAATCGTCCCGGTTCAGATTGGAAGGCGGATAGGACGTTAACAGGTGCAATTGCAGAAAACGATGCATGGGGGATTTCCTTCTTGTTGTTGGCTACAGATTAGGATTGTGAGGCGTTCTTGGCGGCCTGGGCGAAATAGGCGTAGGCCCATTCCTTACGGATTGAGTCGTTCCAGTCGTAGAGGCTCCGCGCCAAATCCCGGACATTGGCGGTTTTGTCCAGGAGGCCCAAGACGCGGCGCATGAGCGGATAAAGCTCGTCCAGGGTTTGCGCTTCCAACAGACGGCGGAAGCGCGCGGCGCTGACCGCGGGCTTGGCGTCACCGGTCGCCATGGCTTGCGGCAATTTTTGTGCGTCGTTCGCGCGGACATGGGCCAACAGCCCCACGATAGCGGCCAAACCTTCACGCCCACATGGGTCAAGCCCGACCTGTTCCTCCAAAGGCTGGGCGATGGTGTAGAAAGCCGGACAGAGCAGAACTTCCGTGATCGTGGCGCATCGGGACAATGCCGCCCGCTCGCCTTTGTTATTCTCCAGTTGTTCCCACCACCGATATAACGTTTCGCTGGCGGGTTGCTTCGGCTCGAACGGATTCTTCATGGCGTGTTCCCCTTTTCCATGTCTTCGTTCCCCTCGTCTTTGGGCTGGATTTTGGGCAATTCGAGCGTTTCGGCGCGCAGCTTCTTGCCATTCAGCTTCTTCTGCAATTCGATGTGGGCCAAAGCGATACGCTCGGCGTTTTCATGTTCCCAGGCGCCGGCATGGGCGTGATAATCAAACGAGTGCCGGGTGTGGTCGCGCAAATCACGATACCAGCGTAAAGCCAAGTCCTGGCGCTGTTCGAGTGCCAGCCCGGTGCTCCGGCAAGCCGCGGCCGCCTGCTGCAACAGCCTGTAAAAACCAGCTTCGGTGTCATGCCAGAACGCTACGTCGAGATAAGCCAGCTTGGTGGTATCGACTTTTTCTTCGGGGCCGAACCAGGCCTGGCGCAAAGCCGTGCGCAGATAGACCGCGCACAATTCCGCCGCTCCGATCAAGCGCCGCGTGAAATCATGAAACGCCTCTCGCCAGATGTCCGGTATGGCGTGCAAGGGCATGACCGATTCGTACCAGCAGCGCGGCTTCATATTGTCCATGTCGTAACCGAACGTCCACAGTTGCACGGTGTCGCCGGTTTCGGCACGTTTTCCGAACTGGGACACCACTCTGGCCGCTTCTCCGTTGGTGTCGGCTCCGGTCGCCGCCAATCCCGGCCAATGCCGGTAAGTCATGCCGCCGGGCTGGGCGTGCAAAGGCAACGGCTGTTTGTCCTTGTCGTAGTAATAGGGACTTAACGGATGTTTCCAGCCGACGTAATTCGCTCCATAGTTCTTGGTGACGTACTGGGTGACCAGCGTTTCGTGGGGCTCGCCCGACAGACTGCATAGGCCGCTTTCGGTGTGCTGGAAATCCAGGCGGATGCGACGTGGCGTGGCCCAGTAAGCGTGGGCCGGATGAGTATTGGCCGGGGCATAGACATAGCCCGACTTCGCGTCGCTGGTTTTGATTGGCCCGGCCCAGGGAAACAGAGCTTCCGGCGTATTTGGCCCTGACCAGTCGTTCAGGAAATCCGGCTGCGGCAGCACGTTCCACCACAGCAGTTCCCACAGCGAGAGAGGCCGATTATCGTGTTTTGCTGGCATGACCAGGGTAGTCAATGGCCCGCCGCCGCGCAGGGATGTGCGGTGCCCAACACCACCGCTGGGTGCGTTGGTTTGTAGGGTGAGCAAAGCCATCGCCGCACAGGCTGGACTGAGGCCATTGATATAACCGCGTTTGACGAAATGATCGGTGTTGTCGCGTTCGGCCTTGGCGCCGGGCGCATCGATGAGCAGGGCGCCGATAGGCTTGGGCTCGCCTTCGACAAGGTCGTAATCCTGCATGAACCGAACCCCATCCCCTGCCAACTCAAAATATGGCGCATAAGAAACGAAATGCTCTTGCAAGATTTCGGGCGTGGGCGGCGACTCGCACCGATCCCGCCAAGCTTCTTCATCTTCCGGAGGGCTGAGGGTTTGCAGGAGCCCTATGAGGAATTGCGCCAGAGCGGCGTTGAAATCCAGGCGCGGCGCATCAAGCCGGACAATGGGATCGTCATCCAGACCTTGCGTGAGTTCATAGGGCGCAATAACCGCTGCCAAGCCGCTGGCGCGGCGTACCGGCAACCAGCGATCTGTAATCAGATTTAGCATGAGAGATTCCCCTTATCCGATCAGCAGTTTGGAAGCCAGCATCAGACTCACACCCAAAGCCAGGATTAACGCGAGCAGGGTCATGGCAAACAGACCGGGCAAGCGTTGACTGACTGTCGTCGACTGAAACCAAGCGATGATCTGTAACAGTTCTCTCACAATGTGTCTCCTGGCTCGTATGGAGTCAGGAATCATAGAGGCACTTAAATGAAATCTCAAGGGGTGATTACTCAGGTAAGTACGCGACCAGAGAATTCGTATAAAATAGACTTGGTCCCCACACTCAAGTAAGCCACTGGGAGGAAATCGCCCCCACCTATTTGCAGTGGGGATGAACCGGGGTGATTACTCGGTTATGTGACGTTCCCCACGCCCGTGGGGAAGGCGACGGGCTACAAAAGCCCGTCGCCTTTATCTATCAGCTATCGATCGGCGAAGACAAGCACTAAGGCTCAACGCTCAGCCCGGACCGTTCGGAATAACTGACCTTAACTCGCCGTTTCTTTCCATTCAAAGCATCACAACGCCAGGCACCGTCGGCTTCAATCAGCGGCAACAACACCGACCAGCGTCCCTTGCCGGGCAAGGATGGCTTGAGTTTCTCAAGCTCATTTCGAAGCGCCGCATCTTCGATCACGGCATCCATCACTAGCGCCTGGCGCACCCGTACTTCGCTCAAATGCCAGCCATCCTCGCCTTCGTGCCAAGGCAAGAGCTGTCCCTCCCGCCAGCGAGCAAGGCGCAATGTGTGGGTTTCCTCGCCTAACCGGGTCAGTGCAATGCGGTCTTCCCACCAGGTTTCCTCGTCCGCCTGATAGCCTGCATCCAGGCGAATCGCATGGTGTTTGACGGCGGATTGTTGCACCAACCGGCCTGCTTCGGCATCGAAATGCTTGCCCAACAAGGCACCCGGCATTGCTTGATCCGCTTCGGGGCCATAAACGCCTTCGATCAAAGCACGGGCATCCTCCGGCATTCGGAATCCTTGTTGGTCGGCCAATCGCTTGGCCGTCAGCCATAACTGACCGTGGTTGGGATAAACCGCCGCGCCCTTGGGGAAAAAGCCCTGGTACCAATCCTCGCCAACCTCGCTGTCGGGCAAGGGGCCGAAAACGATAAGCTGCGCTCCGCCGCGCCGATCCGGCTGACGGGCGGGTAAAAGGTTGCCTTGCTCGTCACGCGCATGGCGTTGCAAACGCCCGGCCCGCTGAATGAGCAAGTCTATGGGCGCGAGATCGGAGACCAGCAGATCGAAATCCACATCCAGAGATTGCTCCACCACCTGGGTGGCAATGACCAATTGTCCCGCCCGCTCCGTTGGACCGGAGTCTTTGCCAAAACGCTGGAGCATAGCGTCTTCAATGCATATCCGGTCGCCCGTGGTGAAGCGGGCATGAAAAAGATGGACGCGCGCAGGATCGAAGCGCTCGTCGTCCAGAACGCGGGCATGGGTTTCCAATGCGTCGGCCACCGTGTTGCGTATCCAGCAGGCGCAACCGCCGGCGGCGAGCGTCTCGTGCAGCGCCGCCCAAACCGATGCTTCCTCGGCCTGAAGTTCAACCCGCACCGAGCGCGCCACCTCGGGGCGAGTGCCCAACGGTATTTCGTTAGGTTTGATTGGGGAGTCGCTTATCTGCGTCAGCAGTGGATAAGCATCGGACTGTAAAGACTGAATACCCGCGCCCAGTCCACGCCGAAAGGCATCGGCCAATTGCTGTCGGCTTGCCAACGGCAAGGTGGCTGAAAGCAGAATCGCACTGCCGCCGGCACGGGCCTGCAACGTGAGAAGCTGATTCAGCAAACCCAACATGTAGGCGTCGCAGGCATGGACTTCATCCACGATCAGCAATTTGCCGAATAAACCCAGCACTCGTAGCGACTGATGCTTGCTGTGCAATACCGCCAGCAGGGCTTGGTCGACAGTGCCCACGCCGACATGGGCCAGCAAGGCTTTTTTCCGATTATCGGCAAACCAGGCATTGCAGCGGGCGGAGGCCGATTCATCGGTAGCGTTGAGGCGCTCATCTTCGACCGCATGCTCAAAAGGAAGAATCGAGGATTGAAAGCCGTCGGATAAGTGTGCCGCACCATGCGCCAATACCAGCGAAGGCTTTGCCGTTGCAGCGAACAAACGGTTGTAAACCGGTGCAATGCGCACATACATGGCATTGGAGGTCGCCATGGTCGGCAGTGCGAAATACACGCTATCGGCCAGGCCCGCCGCCATCAGACGCTGCGAGAGAATGACGGCGGCCTCGGTTTTGCCTGCCCCAGTTACATCTTCCAATACAAACAATTGCGGCCCCGACGCTAGCGGCACCCGGTCCGCTTCCATTTGCAAAGGCGTCAGGCCGGTTTTCAGGAACTCGAACAAGGTTTCCGGCTGCTGCGACGGTGCTACGGCAATCGGCAATAGATCAGTCGCCGCTACCGCTGATTCTGCCTGGTTTAGCGTGGAATCCCAGTATTTCTCCAGAGGCCATTCGTCCGAACGGTAGGGAAAGAAATCCTGGTTCGATCCCAACCAGTCCGCCAGCACCGCAAGACCCGCCAGCCACCACGAAAGCGCCCGGCTGGCTTTGGCGAAGGTTTTTGGATCGAGCGTGCTTAGAGCTTTTTCTAGGTGTTCCGTCAAGAATAGATGCCGAACGTCTTCGGCGAATTCGGCGGCGGCAAGCCGATCCTCGGCAAAGAAATGATCGGTCAAAATAAACCCCTGTCCGACCGATTTGGCCAGTATAGGTGGCTTGCCGTGATGCCCCATGACTGCCGAAGCCCAGTATTCCAGCGTGTGATTGGAGAACGTGGCAAAAGCGGAAAGTGGCTGCAATTGGGGCCAGAGACATTGTTGCCAGTAGGCAAAGCCTAAGGAATCGTGGCGAACTGTGTAATTATTCGAGCTGGTCTTGCTTTGCAATCTTTTCAGTATATCCGGCCGTTGTCCTTGGAATCTCTCGCTGAACTTGCCGAGATCATGCAGCGCTAAGAAAAAACCGAACAGAGCAACAAGGATTGTTTCGTCCAAGCCCAGAAAATTGGCCAAAAATGATCGTAAGCGATGCGTCCGACGCAGAAAAGTCACACCTACCGCCGCCACATCCAGACTGTGATACGGCAAGAGGTGGTAAGGCGTTCCCGCTTCGCCTTCTTTACGGGCCTTCCCCCAATATTTCCAATACCCATTTTCCATTTCCTATCCCCCAATAACCAAAAACGGCGAAATCGCTTCTTATGTTTCTCTTACAATCGCTTCCCCAATAACCGCCGCGCCAGCAAAGTCTGCATGTCGCGCCGTCCGTCCGCGATCAGCATGACGTAGACGGTGTCGTCGATGGTTCGATAAACGACTCGGTAAGGCTTGAAGAATAATTCGCGGTATTCATGAATGCCGAGGGCCGATAGCTCTCTCGGGTAGACGCCCTGCTTGGGAAATTCCGCGAGGCTATCGAAAACATGCTGGATTTCGTCCAGCACGTGAGCGGCGCGTCCGGTGAATCCTGTGTGCAAATGTAGTCGAACGGATCTTCGAGGTCATCGGCGGCATCAGCGGTCAAAAGAACGCGATGAACCATCACTCTCGTCCCTTGTTGCGTAATCGGCCGATAACATCGGCCGGTTCCTGCACGTTGCCGGCTTCGATCTGCCGGGTTCCGAGCGCCAAAATTTTCAGCAGCGCCAATGTTTCCTGCGTTTCCTCATAGGTTTTGACGTCCTGGATAACCGGCTTGGCTTCGCCGTTCTGGGTAATTACCAGGGGTTCGCGTTCTTCGGTGAGTTGGCGTATGACCTCGGCGGCGTGGGCCTTGAGATGGCTAATGGGCTTGATCTGTTTGGAATATTTCATTGGTGGGTTCCGGATTAAAGCAGTTTCCATTCGTACGTAAGGATTGATTGCAAATGGGCTTAGTGTGGGAGCGGGCTTTAGCCTGCGATCAGGCGATTATCGCGGGCTAAAGCCCGCTCCCACGAGCCGTAAACCACTCCGACAGCCGCTCTAAAGAGGAGGACTGGATTTAGTCTTAATTTGGTTCCTTATCAATCCGAAGCGGAGTGGCGTATAGGGTTCCAACTGCCGCTACATCGATGCAGTGATATGGCAAAAGGTGATAATTCGCCCGATCACCGGATTCGCGTCGAATTACTGCCCAATATTTCCAATAAGCACGATCAGCGGCCATCTCTTATCTCCCATGCAATGTAAACCTTATAGCATGGGTAGTGGCTCACTAGGTGAGCCTGTGCGGATGCCTGTATGTCAGAAAAGGCTGAAATTTTTGTAAGCGAATGCTTACGTCATGTATCGGAACGAGACTCTGGGGCGGGGGTTTGGGAGGTGAGTGTTTGAAATACCGATGGGATGTCGGTTTGCTCACTTGGTTTATGGACGAGTCGCCCTCACCCGGCCTGCCGGCCACCCTCTCCGAGAGAGAAGAGGGTTTCTACACAAATCGTCATCTCGGCATTGCGAACGATGCGCTTCACTGCGTTCAGCACATCCTACGAGCTCTGATTAAGTCCTTCGACAGGCTCAGGACGAACGGTAACGTATTGATTCCGTTCGTGGTGAGCTTGTCGAGCCATGAACGGAATCCACTTGTTCATAGCTTCCTTTACTTGGGCGATCGCATAGACCGGTATGCTCAGCCATTCAACCCGCCCAGCGTTTCCTTCAGGGCATCCTCCACCTGTTCCAGCCAGATGAATTGCAGTTTCTCCTTTGCTTCGGCGGGGATTTCCTCCAGTTCCTTTTGATTGCGGGCCGGCAGGAGGACACGGGTGATGCCGGCGGCGAGGGCGGCGAGCACCTTTTCTTTGATGCCGCCGACCGGCAGGACCAGGCCGCGCAGGCTGATTTCGCCGGTCATGGCGGTGTCGTTGCGGACCGCCTTTTGGGTGAGCAGGGAGACTAGGGCGACGAAGATGGCGACCCCGGCGCTGGGGCCGTCTTTGGGCGTGGCTCCCGCAGGGACGTGGATGTGGATGTCGCTTTTTTCGAATACTTCGGGCTGGATGCCGAGATCGGCGCAGCGGGCCTTGGCAAGACTCAGGGCGGCTTGGGCGCTTTCCTTCATGACATCGCCCAGTTGTCCGGTCAGCGTCAGTTTGCCGGTGCCGGGAGCGCGGCTGGCTTCGATGAAGAGAATGTCGCCGCCCACTGGGGTCCAGGCGAGGCCGGTGGCGACGCCGGGCACGCTGGTGCGCATCGCGACTTCGCTTTCGAAGCGCCGCGGGCCCAGAATAGTCGGCAGAAGCTCGGGGGTCACCGTCAGGCGCTCGATTTCGCCTTCGGCGATGCGGACGGCGGCATGGCGGAACACGGCGCCGATTTCCCGTTCCAGGTTTCTTACGCCGGCTTCGCGGGTATAGTCGCGGATGATGGCGGTGAGCGCCTCGTCGGTGATCTCGCATTGATCGGGGTCCAGGCCGCAAGCTTCGGCCTGCTTGGAAACGAGATAACGCCGGGCGATCTGAAGCTTTTCTTCGGTCGTGTAGCCGGGCAGGTGGATCACTTCCATGCGGTCGCGCAAGGGACCGGGAATCGTGTCGAGCATGTTCGCCGTGCTGATGAACATGACGTGGCTGAGGTCGAACGGAACCGCGAGATAGTTGTCGCGGAAGGTGCTGTTCTGCTCGGGATCGAGCACTTCCAGCAGGGCCGCGGACGGATCTCCGTGGAAGCTGGCGCCGAGCTTGTCGATTTCGTCCAGCATCATGATGCAATTGCGCGCGCCGGCCTTGCGGATGGCCTGGATGATGTTGCCGGGCAAGGCGCCGATATAGGTTCGCCTGTGTCCCCGGATTTCGGCCTCGTCGTGAACCCCGCCCAGGCTGACCCGTACGAATTTGCGGCCGGTGGCCCGGGCGATGCTTTGCCCCAGTGAGGTCTTGCCGACGCCCGGCGGCCCGACGAAACAGAGGATCGGGCTTTTTCCCGCAGGATTCAGTTTGCGTACCGCGAGATATTCGAGAATCCGCTTTTTGATTTTTTCGAGGCCGTAGTGATCTTCATCCAGGACCTGCCGCGCCTCGGCGACATCCAGGCGGTCCTCGGTCTCCACCGACCAGGGCAGTTCGACCAGCCATTCCAGATAGCTGCGCACCATGGAGTGCTCGGCGCTCGCCTCGGGCATCCGTTCCAGCCGCTTCAGCTCCTTCATCGCCTGATTTTCGGCCTCTTCGGGCATTTTCGCCTTGGCAATGGCTTCGTACAGTTCGCCGATTTCCTCGGTGCGTTCGTCGGTTTCGCCCAGTTGCTTTTGAATCGTCTTGAGCTGTTCGCGAAGCAGGAATTCGCGCTGGCGCTCATCCATGGTTTGTTTGGTCTGGTCGCTGATTTCCTTGGAGATGCGGAGGACCTGAATGCGATGGCGAAGAAGGTTCGAGATTTTGTCGAGCCGTGTCTGAGCGTCGAACGTCTCAAGGATTTCCTGCTTTTCGGCGATCGCCAAATCCATGAACGAAGCCACCAGGTCGGCCAGCGTGGACGCCGAGGATACCTGTTGAACGGCGTTCAACAATTCCGGCGGGGCTTGAGGGAGCAGCGCCAGTACTTCGGCCACTTGGTTCTTCAATTGCAGCAGACGGGCCTCGATGGCGGGCGTTTCGATCTCTTGTTCCTTGATCGGCTCGATGCGGGCTGCGAGAAACGGAAACCCTTCCAGGAATTCGAGGATACGAAAGCGTTGCTCGCCCTGGCAGACAATGTTGTGCGAGCCTTCCGGCCCGGTCACGTAGCGCAGGATGGCGGCCTGGGTGCCGACCGTATAAAGTTCGTCCGGCTCGGGTACGTCTACTTTGGGGTCCCGCTGCAGCAGGATTCCGACCGAGGTGTCCCGGCGAAGCGCATACTGGGCCGCGGCAATGGAGGGTTCCCGCCCGACGCTGATGGGAACGATGACGCCCGGGAAAAGCACGATATTCCGCACCGGAATGATCGCGATGGTATCCGGAGGTAGGATTACAGCGGACTCGGAGTGTTTGTCTGATCGTTGTTCGGTTTTCATGGCGGCAATCAATCCGTCTTAAAAAGAGGAATGGTCAGACAGCCGTTTGCGTAAATCGGGTCACCGGGACGCAATCGCCAAGGCGGCAATTGGATGCGCCGCTCGAAGCGGCCGTAAGGTATTTCCAGGCGATGGATGACGGCGCTATCCGGGGCGATCTTCAAGGACCTTTCGCCGGATATGACGACTAGGTCCTCGGTTACGGCGACATCGATGGCTTCCGGAGGCACACCCGGCAATACGACCGTGATGGTGATCGCATCGCGGGTTTCGATGATGTCGACGGGCGGTTCCCACGTCGGCCGGGAGGCGATAAGTCTATGGACTTGAAAGAAGCGCCGATGGAGCCGCTCCGCCTGTTCCAGCAGTTCGCAGGCTTGCGCCCACATCCAGGTTGTCGGACCGTGCGACATGACAATAATCTCGCAAAAGCGGGCTTGAAGCCGTACATGGCGAAAGCCGACGCGAAGCCGAGAATTCGGCCGCGGATATCCGTATCCGACTCATGAACTCCCTTGAAAGACTCCCGTTTCGGTGAACCCGTGGGAGAGGCTGTGCCGTACTCAGGTTTCGCCGCTTCCCAATCGCAAACGTCGCTTTAGTCGCGACCTTCCATGTACTCCATACGTAATTGGACGTTTCGGCCGTCGCGAAATTCATTGATATCGAGCCGATAGACGGCTCGAAGGCGTCGGCAGGCCAGCCAATCGGCTGGTTCGTCGACGAAAAAGGCAATACCGTCGATCAGCTTGTCCGAGTTCGGGATCTTGAGGAGAAATTTGAGATGGCGGTCTCCGACGATGCGGCTTTGCGCCACGTCGAATTCGCCGTCGAACAAGGGTTCGGGAAAGCCTTGGCCCCAGGGGCCCGCTTGGCGCAGCAGTTCGGCAACTTCCAGCGCCATTTCGTGGGCTTCGAGCGGCCCGTCGCTGTGTATCGCGTGGTCGAGGTCCAGGTCGGCCAAATGGCGAGCCACTTCTTCCTCGAACAACTCGGTGAAGTGCGCCAGGTCGTCCCGGTGGAGACTCAGGCCCGCGGCCATCGCGTGTCCGCCGAATTTCCGCAGCAGGTTCGGGCAGCGCGTCGCGATATCGCTCAGGACGTCGCGGATGTGCACGCCCGGAATCGAGCGCGCGGAGCCTTTGATCTCGTCGCCGTCGGTACGGGCGAAAGCAATCACCGGCCGATTCACGCGGTCCTTGATCCGGGATGCCAGTATGCCGACCACGCCCTGATGCCAGGAATCGTCGAACAAGCAAAGTCCCGGCTTAGTCGCCAAGGAGGTATCGAGGTCTTCGAGATGAGCGAGCGCGTCGAGCTTCATCTGTTCCTCGATCTCGCGCCGATCCCGGTTCAGCTGGTCGAGCCGGACGGCCATGGCGCGGGCGGCGTCCGCGTCGTCGGTCAGCAGGCACTCGATGCCGAGGGTCATGTCTTCGAGCCGGCCGGCCGCGTTGAGCCGGGGCGCGACGGCGAAGCCGAGGTCGGCTGCCGTGATGATGCGTGAATTGCGCCCGGAAACCTCCAGCAGCGCCAGCAATCCTGCGTGGGCTTGTCCCGAGCGGATGCGCTGAAGTCCCTGATGAACCAGGATGCGGTTGACGTGATCCAGCGTCACCACGTCGGCGACCGTGCCCAGAGCCACCAAGTCCAGCAGTTGCGCGAGATTCGGCTCTTCGGCACCGGTTCGAGCGAAATGGCCGGCGGCTCGAAGTCGGATTCGCACCGCGGAAAGAACATAAAACATCACGCCGACGCCGGCCAGATATTTGCTCGGGAAAGGATCGCCGGCCAGATTCGGGTTGACGATGGCGTCCGCGCCGGGAAGCTCCGACCCCGGCAGGTGATGATCGGTGATGAAGACCCGCATGCCGCGGGCTTTCGCCGCCGCCGTGCCTTCCAGGCTGGAGATGCCGTTGTCGACGGTCAGGAGAACGTCCGGAGTACTTTGGGCGGCCATCGCGACGATCTCCGGCGTCAGACCGTAGCCGTATTCGAAACGGTTGGGTACGAGATAGGAGACTCGCTCCGCGCCGAGCAACCTCAGTCCCCGGACGGCCACCGCGCAGCCGGTGGCGCCGTCTGTGTCGTAATCGGCGATGACGAGAATGCTCTGATTTTTTCGAATCGCCTCCGTCAGTTGATCGGCCATGGCTTCCATGCCGCTCAACAGCCAGGGCGAGGGGAGTTTTGCCAGCGAGCGGTCCAGTTCCTCGGCGACGATCAGCCGGCGCGCGGTGTAAATGCGTTGCAGCAGCGGCGGGAGATGGGAAAAGGCTCGATCGGGAAGTTGATCCGATCCGCGGGGGACGATTTTCTTTTTAACCGGGTAGTAAGGCATTGGGCGGTAAATGGGTCTGTGGAGAGCTGTCGTAGGTCGGAAATCCCTTTCCGACACGCCGTCGGCAAAGGATTGCCGACCTACACAATACTACCGAGTCAAGCCCGCAATGAGCGGAACGTAATGATCGATCAACAAGGCCGAAAATATCCCGACCAGATAGACCAGCGAATAGCCGAAAGTTTTCATGGCCAGCTTGTTGTCTGCCTCTTTCTTGAGGCGAATCGCGTAGTATAAAAATCCGATTCCGAGCCCCACGGCCGCTCCCAGATAAAGAAAACCGCTCATGCCGGTGAGATACGGGAACAGGCTTACGATCACCAGCAATATGGTGTAGAGCAGGATGTGCAGCTGCGTTACCTCCACGCCGTGGGTCACGGGCAGCATGGGGATGTTCACCTTGGCGTAATCGTCGCGCTTCGCGATGGCATAGGCCCAAAAATGGGGCGGGGTCCAGGTGAAGATCAGCAGGAACAGCAGCAGGGCGTAAGGGTGCACCCCGCCGGTCACGGCGCACCAGCCGAGCACCGGCGGAGCCGCGCCGGCCGCGCCGCCGATCACGATGTTCTGCGGAGTCGCGCGCTTCAGATAGACGGTGTAGATGAAGGCGTAGCCGATCAGCGAAAGAAAGGTCAAAAACGCGGTTAGCGCGTTTACGAACAGGATCAGAATCGCCATCGAGAGCGTGCCCAGAGTGGCGGCGAAGATCACCACCTGGTTCGGCTGAACGTGCCCTGAGGGCAGGGGGCGGTTCTGGGTGCGCGCCATTTCGGCGTCCGCACGGCGGTCCAGGAAGTGGTTGAGAGCGGCTGCGGACGCGGCGGCGAGACCGATGCCGAGGCTTGCCCACAACGAAACCGCCAGAGGAGGGAGTTCCGGAACGGCCAAAAACATGCCGATCACGGCGGTGAACACGATGTGGCCGACTACCTTGAGTTTGCACAGGGCGAGATAGGTTCGCCAGGAAACGGCATTCGTGGATTCGATATCAGTCGTCGAGTTCATCGTTTCGCTACGGTCTTCGTTTACAATACCGGCTGGTTCGGCAACCTGCCGTTCAATCCTCAACACATTCAGGAGAGCGTCAAATGCAGTTTCGCGGACTCCGTCTGGCCTTGCTGGTATTACCGTTGTCGCTTCACGCTGCTGAGCCTGCGGTTCACGAGTTCCGGCTGGATAACGGGTTGAAGCTTTTGGTCCAGGAAGACCACCGCGCGCCGGCAGTCGTTACGCAGGTTTGGTACAAAGTGGGCGCAAGCTATGAATACGGCGGTATCACCGGCATCTCGCACATGCTCGAGCATATGATGTTCAAGGGTACCGAGAAACACCCGCCGGGCGAATTCTCCCGTATTATCGCAGCAAACGGAGGTCGAGAAAACGCCTTCACCGGGCAAGATTACACGGCCTATTTTCAGACCCTGGAAAAAACCAGGCTGCCCGTGAGCTTCGAACTGGAAGCGGACCGCATGCGGAATCTGCTCCTGTCCGACAAGGAATTCAAGAAGGAACAACAAGTCGTCCTGGAGGAGCGGCGGCTGCGCACCGACGATCAGCCGCGCGCCAAAATGGAGGAGCATTTTCAGGCGGTTGCCTACACCAACAGCCCTTACAAGAATCCGGTCATCGGCTGGCCGGACGACGTCAGCGGATTGACGGTGGGCGATCTCAAGCATTGGTACGGACTTTGGTACGCGCCGAACAACGCCATCCTTGTCATCGTCGGCGACGTGAATCCGCAGGAGGTTTACGCACTCGCCAAGAAATACTTCGGTCCGTTGAAACCCAGCAAACTGCCGGAAATCAAGCCGCGAGGCGAAGTCGAGCAACTCGGGGCGCGGCGTATGACGGTTCGTCTGCCGGCCAAGCTGCCGTATCTCGTGATGGGCTACAAGACCCCCGCCTTGCGAACAATAGGCGAAGAGGATTGGGAGGCTTACGCGCTCGAAGTCGCCGCCGGGATTCTGGATGGCGGCAACAGCGCGCGGCTGTCCAGCCGCTTGGTGCGCGGGCAGCAGGTGGCGGCGTCCGCCGGAGCCGGCTATAACCTTTATTCACGCTTGTCCAATCTTTTTACTCTGGAGGGGACGCCCGCCCAAGGCAAGACCTTGCAGGCACTGGAGAAAGCATTGGGCGAGGAAATCCGTCGCCTTCAGGACGAACCGGTTTCCGCCGCGGAACTGGAGCGGGTCAAGGCGCAGGTTCTGGCCCATCATATTTATCAGAGGGATTCCATGTTTTATCAGGCGATGCAGCTTGGCATGACTGAAACCGTCGGGCTCGGTTGGAAAACCGTCCAGGAGTATGTGGACAAGGTCAACGCCGTGACGGCCGAGCAGGTTCAAAAGGTTGCCCGGAAATACCTGATCGACGATCGGCTGAGCGTGGCCTATCTGGAGCCGTTGCCCATGCCCGAAGGCGCGAAGGCGCCGGAAGAAGCCGCACCGATGGGAGGTGATCATGTTCGTTAAGCGCATGTCCCGATGGCTCGTGTTTCTGTTCTTGTTGATCAGCGCGCCGGTTTACGCCGTGCCGGAAATCCAGCATTGGGTCTCGCCGCAGGGCGGTCGGATCTATTTCGTGCCGACCGAAGGTTTGCCGCTGCTCGACGTTCAGGTCGTGTTCGACGCGGGCAGTGCCCGCGACGGTGAAAAATTCGGCCTTGCCGCTCTCACGTCCGGCATGCTCGACACCGGCGCGGGAGACTGGGATGCCGATGCCATCGCCCAGCGGCTCGAGAGCGTCGGAGCATCAATGGGAACCGGTGTTTCGCGCGATTCGGCCTATTTGTCGCTGCGCAGCCTGACCCATCCCGAGAAGCTCGGTGTCGCCTTGGATACGGCCCGGGAAGTCTTGGCTCACCCCCGTTTCGAGCAGAAAGACTTCGACCGGGAGAAAAACCGGACGCTGCTCGCGATCAAGCAGCGCGGCGAGGAACCGGACGAACTCGTCGAGATCGCGTTTTTCCAAGTACTGTACGGTAACCATCCTTATGCCCATCCGCAGGAGGGTTTCGCCGAAACCGTGGCGCCATTGACCCGCGAGGATCTGGTCGATTTCCATAAACGCCACTATGTGGCGAGCAATGCCATCGTCGTGATCGTGGGCGATGTGAAACGGGCCGAGGCTGAAGCTGTCGCCGAAAAACTGCTGTCGGGCCTCGAAAAAGGCTCGGCTCCGCCAGCGTTGCCTGCGCCCGCGCCGCTGCAGTCGGCCGAAATCATCAAACAGCAGTTCCCGTCGGAGCAGACTCATGTGCGTGCCGGAGTTCTAGGGATGACGGCGACCGATCCCGACTATTTTCCGCTTTACGTGGGTAACCACATTCTGGGCGGCAGCGGCCTGGTTTCCCGCGTTAGCACGGAAGTCCGCGAAAAACGAGGGCTTTCCTACAGCGCCTACAGCTATTTCATGCCGCTTCGGGAACTCGGGCCTTTCCAGATGGGGCTCCAGACCCGCAACGATAAGGCCGAGGAAGCCTTGCGCGTCGCTCTCGACACCATCAAGGATTTCGCCGCGAACGGACCGACCGATAAGGAACTGGAAGCCGCCAAGAAAAATATCATCGGCGGTTTCGTTTTGCGCCTGGACAGCAATCAGAAACTCACCTTGCAGGTGGCTAACGTCGCGTTTTACAACCGTCCTCTTGATTACCTCGCCACGTTTACCGAGAAGGTGGAGGCGGTGACCCGGGAGGATATCAAGCGCGCTTTCCGGTCCCGGATCGATCCGGGCAAGATGCGGACCGTGCTGGTCGGCGGCGGGGCGAAGTGAAGAATGAGCTCCGCATCATCGCCGGCCGTTTCCGCAGCCGCAAGCTCAAGTTTCCCGATGCTCCCGGACTCCGGCCGACGCCGGACCGGGTCCGGGAAACGCTGTTCAATTGGTTGCGGAACGACATCGAAGGCGCTCGCTGTCTCGATCTATACGCGGGTAGCGGCGCGCTGGGATTCGAAGCCGCTTCGCGCGGCGCCGCCAAGGTCGTGCAAGTGGAACGGGATGCGTTAGTGTGCGGAGCTCTCGAACGGAATCGTGCGCTATTGAACGCCGAGGCGGTGGAAATCGTCCAAGCGGAAGTCGGGCGTTTCTTGGAGGGTGCGGGGCAGCCGTTCGATGTGGTTTTTCTCGACCCGCCTTTCCACCAGGGCTTGGTCATTCCGTGCTGCCGGGCGCTGGAAGAGAACGGTTGGCTCTCATCCCACGCTAAAATCTATGTGGAAACCGAGAGCAGTTTTCGGCTCGAGAGTCTTCCGGAAAACTGGCGGACTTTGCGCGACGGCAGGGCGGGAGAAGTCGGCTACCATTTGTGCGAACGCATCTCTTCCGGTCACTTCCCATGATCATTACCGCGATCTATCCCGGAACATTCGATCCCATCACCAATGGCCATGTCGACCTGGTGACGCGCGCCGCCCGCATCTTCGATCGAGTGGTCGTCGCCGTGGCGGAGAATAAGAACAAGACGCCGTTGTTCAACCTGGACGAGCGAGTGGAATTGGCGCGAGCTTCGTTGCAGGCGGTGGGAAACGTCGAAGTTCTGGGCTTCGATACCCTGCTGGTGAACTGCGCGAAAAAGTGTGGCGCCACCGTGATTCTGCGCGGATTACGTGCAGTGTCGGACTTCGAGTTCGAATTTCAATTGGCCGGCATGAACCGCCATCTTTGCGCGGAATTGGAGACGATGTTTTTGACGCCCAGCGAAAAGTACGCGTTCATTTCGTCTTCGGTGATTCGCGAAATCGCGAAGCTAGGCGGGGACGTGTCGAGTTTCGTGCCGGAACTGGTGCGGGAAGCATTAGTCGCAAAGTACGCTAGTTTCCCAGACGCGCCTTAAAAGCTACTACGCGGTTCGAGAGCGGCGTTGCGAAGGTGTGGGACCAAATCCGCCGGGAGCGGATTGGGACGTGCGGAGCACAAGGCGTAGCCCGAGCCGGCAGGAAGCGGCGAGCACTCGTCATGTACTCAATGCACACTCCGGGCCTTGTGTTGCGGCTCCCATCCGTGGGAGCCGCCCCGAACGGGGCCTGCCTTCGGACCGCTCGCGACGCTTTTGGAACACGTTTTTAGTGAGATTGTTATGGCTCTGATTATTACCGACGAATGTATCAACTGCGATGTGTGCGAGCCGGAGTGCCCGAACGGCGCCATTTCGCAGGGCGAAGAAATTTATGAAATCAATCCGGCGCTCTGTACCGAGTGCGTCGGGCATTTCGATAAGCCGCAATGCATGGAAGTGTGCCCCGTGGACTGCATTCAAAAGGATCCGGATTACTCGGAAGACCGCGATTCCCTATACGAAAAATATTTGGCTTTGACCAAGGGGTAAGGCGCTACACGAAGCGATGCAGGTCCGGATAAGGCCGACCGTTGTTCCAAAATTGAGTTGGTCTGGAACCCCTTTCGATGTCTTTGTCGGCAAAGGATTGCCGACCTACGACTCTCCCGATCCGCATCACTAAACCGCGGTGAAAAATGCACTAGCGGCTTATCCCGGTCCACATCAGACTTAGCGTAGGTCGGCAATCCTTTGCCGACGAATGTGCCCGCTACACTGAGTCGTGTCGAAGGGGCGGCAGCCCTCGCCGGCTCTCGACTTGAAACTCTTTAGAGCATTTTCCGATTCGGTGTCAGAGAGCCCGATATGTAGGTCGGCAATCCCTTGCCGACAAAATCCTTTGCCGAGCCGATAAGTCGGCAAGGGATTGCCGACCTACGTTCTTCCCGCCCGACACGAAGCCGTACACCGGGATGAAAAACTCTTTAGAACTTCCGCTCCGCGTGCCTGGCCATCTGCCGCAGCTTGGCCACGGCGAGTCGATTGATGTCCTCGGCCTTTTGCCCGGTCAGCAGTTCCAGGGCCTGATCCACCGAGTTCACCGCATGAACCGCGAACTCGCGGCGGCGGACGGCGTCGACGACGTCATCCTTCAACATCAAGTTGCGGATGTTGACTTTCGGGATGACGACGCCTTGTCTGCCGGTAAGCCCCCGTGCTTCACACAGGCGAAAGAAGCCCTCGATTTTTTCGTTGATGCCGCCCACCGTTTGTACCTCGCCGTATTGGTTGATGGAGCCGGTGACGGCGAAGGCCTGTGCGAGCGGTATCCCGGTGAGAGCGGAAATCAAGGCGCAAACTTCGGCGAGGGCCGCGCTGTCGCCGTCGACATAGCCATAGGATTGTTCCAGGGCGATGTTGGCGGAGATGGCCAAGGGGAATTCCGTGGCATATTTGTGGCCCAGATACCCGGAAAGAATCATGATGCCTTTGGAATGTATGGCCTGCCCCAGTTCGGCTTCGCGTTCGATGTCCACTACGCCGCGGCTGCCGGGATAAATGGTGGCGGTGATGCGCGCCGGCATGCCGAACCGCACGTCCCCGATTTCCAGTATGGTCAGGCCGTTGATCCTGCCGACCGAGTCGCCGTCGGTGTTGATCAGAATGGTGTCGTTCATCATGTCTTCCAGCAGAATCCGGCTGATGCGTCCGAGCCGTTCTTCCTTGGCGGCCAAGGCTTTTTGGATATGCCGTTCGGCGATTGTCTCCGCGCCTTCCTGCCCACGGAATTGCTCCGCCTCGGCGACCAGTTCGAACACATCGTGCACGCGCGCGGAAAAGCGCTCCTGGTGTTCCGCCTCCCGTGCGCTGAACTCGATCAGCCGGGCGACGGCATCGGCCGTTATGGGCTTGAACCCGTCGGCTTCGGCATGGGTTTTGATGAGCCGCGCAAAATCCAGCACCGATGCGGACGTCAGCGGGATATCGTCGTCGAACTCCGCGAGAACCCGGAACAGTTCGTTGAACTCCGGGTCCATGGACTGGAGCAGGTAGTAAAGTTCGCGAGAGCCGACCAGAACGAGCTTGACGGACAGCGGGATCACGTCCGGATCGAGTGTCGGAGCGACGGAGGGTTGCTCTTCGGCGGGAAGCTCGATCTTGATTTGCCGGGCCTTGAGCGTTCGCTTCAAGGTCGGCCAGACGTGGGGCTCGGCGAGCAACTTTTCGGCCTCGATGATCAAATAGCCTCCGTTGGCCTGGTGCATCGCGCCCGGATAAATCAGGCGGTAATGCGTGGTCAGGGTGCCTTGCTCGCTGATGTATTCGAGGCGTCCGAACAGGTTGGGGTGATTGGGATTTGCCTCGTAGATCACGGGCGCCCCGATATCGGGGCCGTGGCTGACCAGCAGCCGCGGGGCGTATTGGGTGATCAGAACGGCTCGTCGTGTTGATTCTTCATGCGCCTCATGGCCTCGGTCTTCGGCCAAGTGTTCCGCGACCACGCGAGGCAGGTTGCGGCGTATGTCGGCCAGATACTGGAGTATCGCCGGCAGGTCGGCATACTTTTGATGCAGGCCGGCCAATAGGGGCTCTATGGCTTCGTCGATGGTGGAGGCATCGAGCTGTCGCTGCCGGTTGATGCTTTCGCGCTTCCATTGCGGCATTTCCGAGAGGAGTTCGTTGAGATAGTCCTCCAAATCCCGGACGTGGCTGTGAAAGCTGGACTTTTCGGTATCCGGCAAGGCGGCGAAGTCGTCTTCGTCGGCGGGCTTGCCGTTAACCAAGGGACTGAACACTACGGTGTCGCCGTCGCGGAAAAGGGCCATCTTAAGGTCTTTCGCGCGCCGTTCGACTTTGTCGACCGCTTGGTTGTAACGTTGCTTGACCTCCCGATCTATGGCCGTTTTGCGCCTTTGATAAGCCGGATTCTCGAAGGCAGCCGGAAAGGTTGCGAGCAGATTGTCGACCAGCATTTCGATATCGGCGAGCAAGGATTTTCCCTGGCCCGGCGGAAGTTGCAGGGCAAAAGGCTTGCGCGGGTCGTCGAAATTGTTGATATACGCCCAGTCGCTCGAAGACGGCCGCTCCTTGGCTCGCGCTTTGAGGTAATGGGTCACCAGCGAAAGCCGCCCGGTTCCGGCTTCGCCCATCACGTAGATGTCGTAGCCCGGTCTTTGCATGGCAACGCCGAAGGCGATGGCCGTCTGCGCCCGGCTCTGTCCCAGCATGCCGCGAAAGGATTCCAGGTCCTCGGTCGTGGCGAAGGGCAGTTCCTCCGGTCGAATGCGAGCTTTGAGAGCTGCGGGAGGAAGTCCGGACATTCCGTAAGAGTTCGTCATCGGGGATATGCTGGCAGCGGTATTTTTTGGCGGTCGGAAAGCTATTTCAACGGAACGATCTTGGCTTCCGATGTGGAAGCACTCCGCATTTTCCGGTCCATCTGCTGTAGTGCGCGCGGAAATTCGCTTTGGATGCGCGGCATGATCTTCAGTGAGTCTTCGGTGTAATAAACCGCGTCGTAAGGGACCGGCTGGTCCAGGGCGCTGCGCTCCGAAGATCGAAAATTCTGCCAGGCGAGCACGATATTGCTGCGGGAAACGGCGCCATCCAGAAAGACGGTTTCCTCCGGATCGATCACGGCCAGATACTGCATGCTGCGGATAGGGACGAACAAAGCCTTTTCGCCGCTTCGATAAAGCAGGGTTCTCGACCGGTTGTAAACGACGGCGGCCAGATTGCGCCTTTCCCGCTTGAGCTCTCGGGTACGATAAAAGATTTCTTTCGTGTACATCTCGCCGCCCTCGCAATAGGTTCCAGCTTACGCTAACGCTTAGCCCGGCCAGTTTCAATCATCTGGAATACAAAGTGTGAGTTTGCTATATTCGAAAGGCAGACTTGTCAAGAAAGCCGGGATGTAAGCACTGCTGGCGTCCCACTTCTGGTATGAATTTAGTGGAAAGCCCCGGCATGTCGAGTCAGTTCTCACTCTCCGTTCCAAGTGCCAGCGTGAACGCGTCCGGACGAGGTCAGTCCAATTCAAGAATCATAAAAGACCATCTCATCAGCACCGTTACCCTTTGAGTTTGGAGAAAAACTATGACGATAAAAGTTGCTATCAACGGATATGGCCGTATTGGGCGAAATATCCTGCGGGCGTTGTACGAGTCGCGACGGACCGGGGAAATTCAAATCGTGGCGATTAACGATCTGGGCGACGCCAATACCAACGCGCACTTGACCAAATACGATACGGTACACGGACGCTTTCCGGGAGAAATTTCGGTGGATGGCGACTACATGATCGTCAACGGCGACCGGATACGCGTGTTTGCCGAGCGGGATCCGGCCAAGTTGCCCTGGCGCGATCTGGGCATCGATGTCGTCCACGAGTGCACCGGTATCTTCACCTCCAAGGCCAAGGCATCGGTCCATCTCGAGGCGGGGGCGAAGAAAGTGATCATCTCGGCACCGGGGGGAGAAGACGTGGACGCCACCGTCGTTTACGGCGTCAACCACCAGACTCTGAAGGCAACCGACACGGTGATTTCCAACGCCTCCTGCACGACCAACTGCCTGGCGCCGCTGGTCAAGCCTTTGCACGAGGCGATCGGTGTTCAGCACGGTCTGATGACTACGATCCATTCCTACACCAACGATCAGGTGCTGACCGACGTGTACCACAAGGATCTGCGTCGCGCCCGGGCCGCCACGCAATCGATGATTCCCACCAAGACCGGCGCCGCGGCGGCGGTCGGATTGGTGTTGCCCGAATTGGCCGGCCGGCTGGACGGTTTCGCGATTCGAGTCCCGACCATCAACGTTTCGCTGGTCGATCTCACTTTCGTCGCGTCGCGCAAGACCAGCAAGGACGAGGTCCACGAGATCATGCGCAAGGCCTCGGAAGGCTCGTTGAAGGGGATTCTCGGTTACAACGACCTGCCCTTGGTATCCATGGATTTCAATCACGATGCCCGCTCCTCGATTTACGAGGCGACCCTCACCAAGGTCATGCAGGGCAACATGGTCAAAGTACTGGCCTGGTACGACAACGAGTGGGGCTTCTCCAACCGTATGTTGGATGCCACGGTGGCTTTGATGGAAGCTAGCTAGACACGAACGATTAATTAAATGAGACGAACCAAGATCGTAGCGACTTTGGGACCGGCGACCGACGATCCGGCCATTTTGGAACGGGCCATAAGAGCGGGCATTGATGTCGTACGGCTCAATTTTTCCCATGGCGACGCCGAAACCCACAAGAAGCGCGCCGAAGCGGTGAAGGCGATCAGCCGCAAGCTGAATCGGCATGTCGGCATTTTGGTCGATTTGCAGGGACCCAAAATCCGGATCGCGCGTTTCCAAGGGGACGGCAAGGTTCATCTTCGGGAAGGCGCGCGCTTCGATCTCGACACGGCTCTCCCCCCGGACCAGGGCGACGAACGTCAGGTCGGGTGCCTGTATTCCGATCTTCCCAAGGACGTGAAGCCTGGCGACGTTCTGTTGCTGGACGACGGCCGCATCGAATTGGGCATCGACAGGATAGAAGGCTCGCGGATCGTCTGCCGGGTGGTCGTCGGGGGCGAGTTGTCCAACCACAAGGGCATCAACAAACAGGGCGGCGGCTTGTCCGCCGCCGCGCTGACCGACAAGGACAGGGAAGACATCAACACGGCCGCCGAAATCGATGCCGATTACCTCGCCGTATCCTTTCCGCGATCCGCCGCAGATATCCGTGAAGCGCGGGACTTGCTGCGCGCCGCCGGGGGAGAGGCGGGGATCGTGGCCAAGATCGAGCGCGCCGAGGCCCTGGAGCCGGGCGTGATCGAGTCCATCGTCGATGCATCCGACGCCATCATGGTGGCGCGCGGCGATCTCGGGGTGGAAATCGGCGATGCCCAGTTGCCGTGGGTCCAGAAAGATCTGATCAAGCTGGCGCGAAGCCGGGACCGTGCGGTCATTACGGCCACGCAAATGATGGAATCCATGATCCACAGCCCGATGCCGACTCGTGCGGAGGTGTTCGATGTGGCCAATGCGGTGATCGATGGCACCGATGCGGTCATGCTTTCCGCCGAAACGGCCAGCGGCAAATATCCGGACAAGGCGATCGCGGCGATGGTCCGGATATGCAAGGAGGCCGAACTGCACCCGCGGGTTCGGCAGTCCACCCATCGTATCGACGAGACGTTCGACTACATCGACGAAGCCATCGCGATGGCGTCCATGTATATCGCCAATCACTTGCCGGTTAAGGCGATCGGCGCGCAGACGGAATCGGGATCGACGCCGCTGTGGATGTCGCGCATCAGTTCCGGCATCCCGATTTACGCATTGACCCAGCACGAAAAGACCTGCCGCAAAGTGACTCTCTATCGCGGCGTTTATCCCATCAGCTTTTACAGCACGACATCCGACCACGCGGTGCTGAACCGGGAGATCATCAACGAATTCCTGAGCCGCGATCTGGTCAAGCCGGGCGACCTGGTCATCCTGACCAAAGGTGATCTTACCGGCGTGCGCGGCGGTACCAACGCCTTGAAGATTGCCCGAGTCGGCGCCGTATAACGTGCGGGCCGCCGTTCGGGGCTGTCGATTCCTGCTTTTTTCGTCATGAGGGAGAAAACATGAACGGCGACTATTTGACGCGATTTCTCATCCACGAGCAGCGCAAAAATCCGAACGCCACGGGCGAGTTCACCATGCTGCTCAGCGATATCGCGACCGCCTGCAAAGCGATTGCGCACGAGGTGAATCGCGGTGGTCTGGCCGGCAATCTCGGTATCGCGGGTTCGGAAAACATCCAGGGCGAAGCGCAGAAGAAACTGGACGTGATCTCCAATGAGATTTTCATCCGATCGCTGGAGTGGACCGGCCATCTTGCGGCGATGGCGTCGGAGGAAAACGACGAAATCATCCAGATTCCGCCGAGTTATTCGAGGGGCAAATATCTGATTTGCTTCGATCCTCTGGACGGGTCGTCCAATATCGATATCAACCTGACGGTCGGTACGATCTTTTCCATCCTTCGGGCGCCCGAAGGCCGGGACAACCCTACCGAGGCGGATTTCCTCCAGCCGGGGACCAAGCAGGTCGCCGCAGGTTTCTGTACCTACGGTCCGACCACCCTGATGGTGCTGACGACCGGCAATGGCGTGAACGGCTTTACCTTGGACCGGGATGTGGGGGAATTCGTTTTGACGCATCCCAAGATGCGGATTCCCGAGGAAACCTCCGAGTTTGCCATCAACATGTCCAATCAGCGCTATTGGGAAGAACCGGTCAGGCGTTATATCGAGGAATGTCTCAAAGGCAAGGACGGCGGCCGGGAGAAGAATTTCAACATGCGCTGGGTGGCGTCTATGGTCGCGGAGGTTTACCGCATTTTGACCCGGGGCGGCATCTTCATGTATCCCTACGACACCCGCGACGCCAGCAAGCCAGGCAGGCTGCGCTTGATGTACGAGGCCAATCCGATGAGCTTCATCGTCGAGCAGGCGGGAGGGGCCAGTTCGACCGGGCGCCAGCGGATCATGGACATCGAGCCTGCCGGCATCCATCAGCGCGTCCCCGTGATTTTGGGATCAAAAGCGGAAGTCGAGCGGGTGTTGTCTTATCACCTGTAATCTATCGGTAGGCATTCATCTCTCCCTCTGGGACATGGCAGAAACAAGGTTCCGATTCATGTTTCTGGCGTAGGGTGGGTTAGGCCGCGAGGCCGTAACCCACCGAGCGACCTCGAATCGGTGGGTTACGCTCCGCTAATCCACCCTACAGTCTACGGCCAGCCAAAATCCATAGACTGCGAAATCCCTAATTCATGCCTGCGCCGGGTATCATAGTGTTGTTGAGACGATGCGAGAATGCGCGCGGCGAACACGCGTTGCGCATCCGCTCCGGCGATTAAGGCTGCCGCAAACCTTCGGTTTGCCCTTGGTTTCCCTGCTGGACTTTAGGAAGGCCGTGGGGATGCAGAAGGCCGAAGCGGTAAGCCAATAGCAATAAGATGAACAGGCCGATGGATAAGCCGATGCGCACCGTCAAGGCTTTGACCGTTCGGGGAGAACGGGTGCGGTCCTTGACGAGATAAACCAGGGCCGTGCCTAGGCTTCCGACGATGACCAGGAGGAGCAGAATGATGAGAACTTTCACAACTAGATTGTCTTTTAGTTTGAGGTGGTGCGGGCACCGGATGTTTTCACCCGGAGGTGGCGATTGCGCGATTATAGCTTCAAACCGGGGCTGACTGCTTCGCTGATAGCGATCATGGTCCTTCCCCTGTTCATTTCCTTAGGCGTTTGGCAGTTGCATCGAGCCGACGAAAAAAAAAGCTTGATCGCATTGCATCAGCAGCGGATGCAAGATGAACCGCTGACCTTGGGTGCCGAAGAACCGAACTTGGAGGATGTTCGATACCGGCGAGTCATCGTTTCCGGGGAGTACGACGTGGAACATCAATTCCTATTGGATAACCAGGTCCACCAGCAGAGCCCCGGATATCACGTATTGACTCCTCTGCGCATTGCCGGAACGGACTCGGCGGTCTTGGTGAACCGCGGCTGGATACCCATGGGTGCAAGCCGAGCCGAACTGCCCGATGTGGATATTCGTCAGGCTAGCGTACAAATCGCCGGCTCGGTGGACCGCTTTCCGGGCGTTGGTTTAAGGCTCGAAGGCGCTGAAATACCCGCGGCTGGCTGGCCGGCCGTGGTCCAGGTCGTCGATCCTGAACGCATCGGCGAGCGGTTGGGCTACACGGTCCTTCCCTATCAGGTTCTGGCGGATGAAACGGTGGACGAAGCTTACATCCGGGCTTGGAAGGAAACCCACCTCGATCCCGGAAAGAACCTGGGATACGCGCTTCAATGGTTTCTGTTCGCGTTAATCGGCCTGGTGTTATATGTTCGCCACGGCGTCAAATTACAGCCTCGAAGGCAATAATTTCCCTAATTTTTCACCCATTCTTCCCATGTCTACCGCAAAGAACTCTCTGTGGCGAAATCGCGCCCTGATCATTTTTATCGCCCTAATATCCATTATTCCTTTCGGGCTGGCTTGGTACTACGCCAAGAATCCGCAGCTGATCACCAAGCGCAGCAACTACGGCAGCCTGATCCAGCCGCCGAGCCCTATCGATTACGGCGAATTGCTCGCGCACCCCGTCCGTGGAAGCGAGCTATTGTCGGAGATCAAAGGTCGCTGGGTGATGCTCCACGTGATTCCGGATAGGTGCGGCGACCCTTGCGCGGAAACGATTCATAAGACCAAGCAGATCCGGCTCATGCTGAACAAGGAAATTCCGAGGGTGCGCCGTTTGCTGCTGCTCGGAAACGATTCCGCCGCCGCCGATCTCGCTCCCGTGCTCAATGACGATGAAACCTTGCTGGTGGCGGTGACGAGCGGGGCGTTATCGCAGAAATTGGCCGCCGCCGTCGGAAAGCCTTTGACCGAGGACATGGTGATTCTGATCGATCCGTTCGGGAATGCCGCGCTATGGTACGACTCCGGGTTCGATCCTTACGGCATGCTCAAGGATTTAAAGCATTTGCTTCGCGCATCCCAGATCGGCTGAATCGGATGCCCAAGCCTTCGAAACATTCTCCGATGCGGTTTAGCGCCCTGGTAGGTCGGGAATCCCTTCCCAATCGCAAACGGCCTGGCCGGGAGCGCCGGCCAGCCCCTTCCCGACGCCGCGGGTTGACAAACCGTTTTCGTCGGCAAGGGATTGCCGACCTACGGTGGTGAAAAATGCTCTAAAGCAGAACCTTTAATCGTTCCGCATCGTCGCGGTCGAACCTCGAAACGACAATAACAAAGTGGGACTATGTTCAGAAATCTAACGCTTTTTTCCCTGGTTCTCGCCTTCTGTGTCATGGCGATGGGAGCCTATGTCCGCATTTCGGATGCCGGGCTAGGGTGTCCGGATTGGCCCGGCTGCTACGGAAAGATGATCGTCGAAGAGCCGCAAATCGCCGAGGCGTTGCGGCAGACGCCGTTCGACGCGGCCAAAGCCTGGAAAGAAATGATTCATCGCTATCTTGCCGGAGCCTTGGGCGTTTCGGTTTTGATACTGGCGGGACTCGTATTCCGGGTGCGGGAAAACCGGGGCAAGGCGATCGCATTGACTTACGCAAGCCTTGCCCTGGTGGTCGGACAAGCGCTACTCGGCATGTGGACGGTGAAATTCCTGGTCATGCCAGCGATCGTCACGGCCCATCTGATGGCGGGGTTCGTGACGCTTGCCCTGTTGTATTGGTTATACCGCACGGTGAGTCCGCAGATTCCGCCGGTCGGGGACACCCGTTGGCTGCGCCGCTTGAGCGGTTTTTCTTTGCTGTTGTTGTTCGCACAGATTTTTCTGGGCGGATGGACATCGTCCAATTACGCTGCGCTGTCCTGCCCCGATTTCCCCACGTGCATGGGTTCGCTGTGGCCGGATGCCGATTACGTCGACGGCTTTACGCTTTGGCGGGGTACCGGTCCCGACTATCAGAGAGGCGGATTGCCGCTGGACGCCCGCATCGCCATCCATTGGGCGCACCGTATCGGAGCCGTCGCAGTATTTCTGGTCCTCAGCCTGTTGGCCATGGGCATTACCTCGAATCGTAAGGTGCCCCACCTGAGCAAGGCCGGTGTGCTCCTCAGCTTTTTGCTGCTGGCGGAGATCAGCTTGGGGATCGCAGCGGTGCTGCTGCGCCTGCCGGTCGCCGTGGCGGTCGCGCACCATGCCGTGGCCGCGCTGCTTTGGCTGAATGTGCTCCATGCCTATCTTTATCTCCGCCTGCCGCGCCGAGTCGAAGCCGAAGAGCCCGCGCGCGAGGAAGCCGTCGAGCGCATCGGTGTCGCGCCGCCTGCCGAGGTCTTGCCGCCGGTCGTCCCGCCGGTTCCCGTCGAAAAGGTGCCTGCGCGGCCCACGCCGGAGGGCATGTTCGTTCGGCTCAAAAGCCAGCTCGGGAAAACCCGCAGCGGTCTGACCGGATTTCTGGGTACGCTGGCGCTCGGCAAGAAGGCCATCGATCGCGACGTCTTGGAAGACATCGAGTCCCAGTTGCTTATGGCCGACGTCGGCGTGACGGCGACTCAGGACATTATTCGCCATCTGACGGAAAGTCTGGAGCGGGATCAGCTAGCCGATGTCGGCACCTTGGCGGCCAGCCTCCGCGAGTATTTATACGATGTCCTGCGGCCCGTCAGCGTTCCGCTCGACATTCCGGTCGAGACGCGGCCGTTCGTGATCCTGGTCGTGGGCGTGAACGGCGTGGGCAAGACCACGACCATCGGCAAACTCGCCAAGCGTCTTCAAAACCAAGGCCACAGCGTCATGCTGGCGGCCGGCGATACTTTCCGCGCTGCGGCGGTAGAGCAGTTGCAGACCTGGGGCGAGCGGAACAACGTCCAGGTGATCGCCCAACATACCGGGGCCGATTCGGCTTCGGTCATCTACGACGCGGTGCAGGCGGCCCAGGCGCGGGGCGTCGACGTGCTCATCGCCGATACCGCGGGACGTCTCCACACGAAATCGAATCTCATGGAGGAACTCAGCAAGATCAAGCGCATCATGGGCAGGCTGGACGAGACCGCGCCGCATGAGGTGCTCTTGGTGCTCGATGCGAGCACCGGCCAGAATGCGATTTCCCAAGCCAAGCTGTTCAACGAAGCGGTCGGGCTGACGGGCATCGCGCTCACCAAGCTCGACGGTACCGCCAAAGGCGGCGTTATTTTCGCCTTGGCCAAGCAGTTCGGGCTGCCCATCCGGTTCATCGGGATCGGCGAGGGCATCGATGATTTGCAGGATTTCGATGCGCGGAAATTTGTGGATGCTCTTTTTGCAGAGTAAGGCGGCGTAACCGCGCCGGAGCGTTTACCGCCGCCGATTACTCCGATCAGCGCGCGGGACGAGGAGGTTCTGCCGGTGCAGGCTTGGCCTCGTACAAGCCGGTCAGTTTGCGGCGAAACTCGTTGGTGATGTTCCTGATCTTGTCCCGGTTTTCGACGACGCGCGGGGTGAGCAGTATCACGAGTTCGGTGCGCCGCTTCGTTTTGCTGGTCGACCCGAATAAGGGGCCAATCCAGGGAAGCTTGTACAGTATCGGGATGCCGGTTCTATTCTGCTCCGCATTTTCGCTGATCAATCCTCCCAACGCGATGGTGTCTTCGCTCCTGACTGCGATGCTGCTCTTGATCTGCCTTTGGAAGAACGAGGGCGATCGGGTGTCTCCGAATGAGGCTTCACCTACGTCATCCACACTCTGCTCGACGTCCAGAGTGACCAGTCCGCCCGCGTTGACCCGAGGCCTGATGTTCAAGTTGACGCCCGTGTCGCGATACTGAATTTGGCTCGTGACGATGGGGTTGGTCGCGGCGCCGGCAGTAGTCGGGACGGATGAGGCGGTCAGGATCGGTACCTGGGTGCCCACCTTGATGGTTGCTTCTTGATTGTTGAGAACCATCAACGAAGGCGAGGACAGGACGTTCAGTTTGCGATCTCTCGCCAAGAGATCGAGCATGACCCGGATATCTCTGGAGGCGGCTACCAAGGAATAAGTAAATCCCCCTGCCAATGCCGCCTCCTGCAGCACTTCGGCGAGTGGATTGCGGAGTACGGCCGCTCCCGAGCCGTGCTGGATGAACCATCTGAGTCCGTACCGTAACTCGTCATCCAGAGTCACCTCGACGATAGACGCATCGATCAGAACCTGCAAAGGAGTCACGTCCAAAGCTTTGATGACTGCCTCGATCTCCTGGTATTCCTGGGCTTTGGCGATGATGATCAGGGCATTGTTCGAGGGATCGGCAACGATGCGCATTTCGCCGAACTCGGCGACGGCGGAGCGGCGTGCTTGTCGGGTGCCGTTGGCGCCTCGCCTGCCGGTGACCCCGCTTATTCCCGTGCCCGTGCCGATACCGGTGCCTGTTCCCAATCCGCCGGTTCGGCGAGTACCGCCCGTCGTTGTGCCGCCGATCGTATCGCTTCCGGTCGTGGAGCCGAAGCCACGGGTAGGTTGCGATGTCCCGGTAGTACCGAACGAAGATCCGTCCTGATCGCCAATGCCGCCCGCCGCACCGGCGCCGAACGCACCGATTTCCGTACCTGTCATTCCCGGGCTTATAGAAGGTCTGGGCGCTCTCCGCTGCGCAACTCCCTCGCCGAAAATACCGCTGAGGGTTTCGGCCAATTCCACGGCATCCACGTTCTGCACCCGATAAACGTGAATTCCACCCACTCGCGTGGTGCTATAGCGGTCGAGTCTTTCCACCCAGGTTTCCACTTCGTCCAAATAATGCGGTTGGGGAGTCACCGCCAAGATGGCGTTGAGCCGTTCGATGGGCAATAAGCGGACTACACCGGCCAGAGGTCCTTTGGCCGTGTCGCCCAACACTTTGTCCAGCTCTTGCGCTATCGTCGAAGGTTCGACGTTTCGAAGCGGATAAAAGCCGACCGACATGCCGCGCATGAAATCCACGTCGAAGAGGCGGATCGTATCGAGCACGCCTTCCAATTCCTCTCCGGTGCCGGCGAGTACCAGGATATTTCGGGTCTCATCGGCGCGGATGATGGACTTGGGCGGCATCATCGGTTCGATGACCTTTTGCATTTCCTGCACGCCCACGTAGCGCAATGGTACGACCCGCAACTGATAGCCGGAGGGGAGCGCCTGGCTGGGTACGCCGAGCCGGGCACCGGGAGCGTTGATCGTCGCCGTGGCGTCCGGTTCGATGCGGTACAGGTTTTGGTCGCGAATCAGTACTGCGCCGTTCATTTTGAGCAGCATTTCCAGCGTGGGGATCAGCTCCGCATCGGTAAGGGGACGCGCTGTCTGGAGGCTTACTTTGCCTGCTACCTTGGGGCTAAGCACGTAATTGACTCTCAGCATATCGCCCAGTATGACCTTGGCCACCTCGCCCAAGTCGGCATCGTCGAAATTAAGCGTGTATTTTCCCTCTTTAGCGGGCCGCCTTTCGGCAGGCGCTCCGGGGCCGATCAAACCGCCGGTGGCAGGGTAGTACTCGGGAGGCCTGACGGGCTGCGCCTCCAGGGGTTCGGTTTGGATAGGCGTAATCTCCGCTTCGGTCTTTTCGGTATCGATGGCGAGATTTGCCGGCAATTCAGGCTTTGTCGCAGCAGGTCCCATGTATTCGCATCCGGAGAACCCCAAGGCAACCACCAGCGGTGCAACTATGAATCGATTTGTTGTTTTGCGCATGGACTCTTTTCGTTTTTGATGTCTGGTCGTCAGTCTATCTAAAGCATTGTTTTGCAGGATGCGGTGAATACCCGAACCGCATTCTACGATTTATCACCATGATTCAACACGAATGACTACTCGGTAAAATCTCGAAAAATCGCCATTCCGGCATCTTTCGAGCAGAAAAGTGAAAGCAAAGGTTTCTTTCTCTCCCCGGATAAGACGCAGCACGTCGACCACTTGCAACGACTCCGCCCTCCATGAAGGCAGCTGAAGCAGAGCATACCGGATGCGCTCCAGGAAAGAACCGCCATCTGATCATGGCTACAGCCATTGGTGACACCGGAACGGGAAGCTTTCCTCTTTGCATCAAAAAAGCCTCATGAGTGGATTTTTCACGCCCTCATGAGACTCGGTATTCCTAATCGCTGAAGATATTGTTACTACTCTACGCCTTCGGCTTCTTCCTCAGCCGTTTCCTCTTCCTCTATGACTTCGGGTTCTTCCTCTGTTTCTTCAACCGCCGGAGGAGGCGGAGGCGCAGGCGGACGTGTCGCCGGCCTCGGAGGTGATGGCTGCTGCGGGACTTGCTGAGGCTGTCCTGGTGTCGCCTGAGCGGGTGCAGTCTTGGGTTTGGGTTTGAGCAGCATCAGCTCTCGTTGTTCGTCGTCACGTTGCAGCGTTACTTTATCCGGGGCGAACTCGACCAATGTCCAACCTTCGATCGAACCGTTTTTCTTCAAGCGTTTGTACTTGCCTTTGGCGTCTACCAGGAGGGCAGTCTTGTCGGTCGGAGTGAAAGCGATCCCCATCAGCTTCACGGTCAGAGGCATATCCGGTGTCGCCGTAGCCGTTGTTTCCCCTCCTTCCGCTCCGGGGCGGCGGCCTTCCATGAATAACGGGCGCTCGACGATCGTTTCGTATTCCTGAATGTCGGGCAGTTCGAAATCTTCGGCGTCGACCGGCTCGGTTGCTTCCTGACTCGCGGCTTTTTCCGAAGGTGTCGCCGCGATCGATCGCTTGTTTTTCAACACCGCCGATTCGACGGCGACGCCGATGAGCAGCACACTTGCAATGCCGGCCAAAATCAAACTGAGTAAATTGTCGCGGGCCCACTTGGTCATGGCTTAATTGCCCTGCATGTAACCGATAACGTCAAAGTCCACGCTCAGCTTATCGACCGGCTGGGACTGCTTGGTCGCCGGATTGCGCGGCATCCGAATCGGCCGGATATTGATGTTCTCCACGAACAGCATGGGCTTCGAGGTCTCGATGCTGTGCAGAACATCCCGCAATACGTCAGTGCTGCCGTTGACACGTATCTTGACGGCGATTCGCGTGAAATTTTCTTCCTTCCGCTCGGGGATCACCTGGGTGCTGGTCAGCTCGCCGCCGGCTTGGCTTACGATCTCTTTGACCATCGACTGCAAATCGGCGGAAGCCAAGGCCGCAGTATCGCGCGCAATAAAGCGCTCGTCCTGCTGTCCCGCGGCTTTGATCTGTTCCAGCTTGGCGAGCAGCTCGTCCTTTTCCGCGGCGACTTTTTGATAGCGTTGCAGACGAAACCGTAAATCGTCGACGGTTTCGCCGTACTCCCGGGCAAGATCGACCAGCGGGGCAATCGCCACCACATAAAGCAGGGCGATGGCACCGACTAGGATTCCTAGGGCCAGGAGCTGCGGTTTACTCAGTTGCAGCCGGTTTTTCAGAAAACCTCCCGTTGACGACTTCGCTGGCGATTTGAAAACGTTCCAATCCACTGGCCATGTCTTTTGTCACCGGCGACACAAAACTGGTATTTTGAAAGAACGGCGATGCTTCTATCAGCCCGATCAAGGCCGAAGCGGATGGTGACTGTCCTTGTACGACCAGCCGGTGATCCCGGTACTGCAAGCCGTTGAGCCAGGTTTGATCGGGCATGACGTCGGTCAGCTCCTTGAGCATGTCCACCATGGCCGGCTCGGTACGCTTCTTCTGCTGAAGAAATCTCGTCTGGTGCACCAAATCCTCTACTTGTTGGCGCAAGGATTCGACTTCCTTGGCGGTCTTGCTGGCCTTTTTCACTTCCTGTTCCAGGTCCAGTGCGATCGATCGATTGGTCCAGATCGGCAGAACTCCCAGCGTGATCAAGAGCGATGCGATCAAAGCGGCAAGTGCCAAATTGATTCTGTATGGCCAAGGATTGCGTGGCGGCCGGTACTGCTCGGGCAATAAATCGTACGCCCCGATCGGGGAGTCGCCCGCCGCATCGACGACGTCCGGTCGCCATCCCCAAACCGCCAATTCTTCCAGCAAGGCATCCAATTTGTTGCGGGGCGCCAATACCAGTTCCGCCTTGATCTGCCGATTCGTCGGCGACCGCTCCAGCAGGCGCGCCGAGTAATAAACTTGATCGCTCTTGAATGGCGTCAGGCGATCCATTTCAAATGCCGCCACCTGATTCAGGTTTTCTTCGGCCGCCAACGGAAGCTTTAACGATTTCCGCAAGCACTGGCCTGGCGTCAAGCGCAGGATTGTTTTTGCCTCGGCCAGCGTCGGCATGCTTTCTATGAGGCGTTCCCGTTTTTGGCTGCCGCTCTCGTCCAAGCTGAAATAGCCGAGCGGGCGGTCTTCTTCATCGTTGTGGTAGACCGCATTCACGCCATCGTCATCCTTGGTCAATATCAGATATTCACTGGATGCACCGAGAAGTTTTCTCAATTTCGCCGGCACGAGAAAGGACAATTCGCCGCTCCACCAGCGGAAGAATCTTGCGGCATCGAGATTGATCGGCGTATCGAGTTTCAGCATGTGTACTGCATGTGTGCTATTGGTCGAGCGCTACGCCGACTGTCTGCGGTTTCCATCTCAGGAAAACGAAAGGGCTTCCCCCAGGGCGTCTCGCTTCCCGTCGGATGACGGCCATAGCCGGCGGATCGGAATGGTTTCGCGATATCGGGCGGGCGAGAATCGTGTAAACCGAATCCCCGGTCGAGTGGAACCGAATTCCGGGAATGGCGGGAAGCGGAGGAGGTGGTGTATTCCCGGTTCCGCTCTCACGGGCGGCGAGAAAGCTGTCCACCGCCTGGCTGTTTCCGTCGGTCAGGGCCAGTAAAACAGTTATCGAGGCCTTTGCCGGGTTGACGCCATCGACGTTATTGTAGACTGTGAAAAAGGGCTCCAATTTTTGGTATAGCGACGGTGTAATTCCCAAAACGCCGCGGAGTTCTTCCAGTACGAGAAAATTACGGTTTTGCGGCATCTGATCCAGCCCGGCGGCGCGGTATTCGGCGGACTCGGCCCCACTGAGACGCTTTAGGTCATCGCTGTCGCGCCAGTCGAAAATGGCATCGGCCAATTTTACCGCCTGATCTTCGTCTTGGGTCACTTTGGTCAATATAGTCCGTAGTGTCGATTCTCGGGCGGCGTTGAGATCGATTTTTCCTGCCTCGTCGTAAATGCGTACTTCGATGGGAACGCCGCCCAATGCCAGTCGATAAGGAGTGCCGTCCGCGCGCCATCGCTGCGCCGCATTCGGCAAACTCAGCATGAACATGGCGTAATGTATGCCGCCGTCGGATAAGGCAACCGCCTTGGCGCGTTCCCGGGAATTGGTCACCAATGAGGTTTCCCGCTGGGTCGACAGCGCGAAACTGCCCGCCATGATGGTCATCAAAGCCAGTATCCAGAGCACCAAAATCAGGGCTACGCCTTGCTGTCCCGTTCGTGCGTGAAACGCCATAGGCATTATCGGTGAGTTCGCAGCGCGATCACTAAAGGAGGCCAGGGTTCTTCATGCTCCGGTTCGATTTGCACTTGAATCAGCATCGGCAACTGAGACTGCTGCCATTCCGGCAGCCAAGTCGAATTGCTTGTTTGAGCGGTCTGAAGATTTTCCGGCAGGTAGGACAATTTGATTTGATTCAGATTTTCCAGCAGCAATACATCTTCGATCGGCTCGGCCGCTACGGTGGCTTCGCGCGAATTCGGGTTCGAGACGTACGGCCGCATGGCGACCTTCAGATCGTTATGTTGCCCGTCCCTAGCGACATACAATCTGAATCGATATAGACCGCCGGCCTTGACCTGCGGCGGCATTGTCGAAACATATTCGAGCCAATCCTCTCCGCCTCTCAAGGAAATGGCGACGCCTTCGGACTCTTCCATCTCGACCAGAGGCAAAGCGCTTCCGATGTGGTTGCGCAAAAAATTCTCCACGAGGAAAAGCCGGCTTGCCCGCGCCATTTTGTCCTCGCCGCTGTCCCAACTGGTTACCCCGATACGCAAACTGCCGAATAACAAAAGCATCATGACGCCGAGCAGAGTCGTGGCGATGAGTACCTCGATCAGAGTGAAGCCGGCGCTGGTCCGGTGCTTATGCGCGGTCATCATCAAAAACTGCTGATTCCTGCTGCTTTGTTAGGCAGCAGCCTGAGTGTCGTAAGCTCGAAGAAGCGGGGTTCATCGCCTTCCTCCCATTCTATGCTGAGATCCACCTGATAGGGCGCGACAGGCAAGTTCTCGGCAAACGGGATCTGTTCCTCCCCTTGATAGGGGGTTACGCGCATAGTCCAACGAAAAATCGCGTCGATTTCGCCGCTCGTTTCGCCCGGCTGCAAAGGGGTCTCCAAGTCGGCAGCCGCAAGCAGCGATTCGGAGATCACGACCGCGCGAGCGTACTTGTCGGCGAGTCCCGAGATTCGTCCGGCGCCGCCGAAAATACGGAGCAGCACGCCCAAAGCCAGAGCCAGGATGGCGAAAGCGACCAGGATTTCGAGCAAGGAGAATCCGCGTTGTTTAGTCTTCACGGATTACGACCTCCCCGGTGAGCCAATTCACGTCCACCAGGCGCTTTTTCCCGGCCGCCTCCAAGGTCACCCGCCCGCCGGTCGAGGAGCCGTCCGGGAAGAAACGGATATTGCCGATTCCTTCGTCTCCGGCTTCCCTCTCGGCGGTGTAAAGGCTGAGGCGGACGCTGTCGGGCAGTGAAAAATGTTTTCGGCGACCGCTGACCCGGTAGGCTTTGCGGTTCACGTCGAGCTCGAATGTTGCCTCGCGCGCTCCGCTGAGCGCCTGTCCGCGTGCATAGCGCAGGCCGGACGCGATATCCCGCGTGGCAGCCGTCAGCTGGGCACGGTTCAGAAGCGGCGTGACGTTCGGTACCGCCACCGCCGTCAGTGCGGCGGCTATAGCCAGCGCCAACAGCATCTCCAGCAACGTGAATCCGCCCGACCGTGAGGGGCCGCGGGCTTCGGCTCGGAACCTTGCGTGCGGACGCCGAACCTTGTGTTTGACCGCGCGAACGGGGTACCTCAGGCTATCGAGTTTTCGGTGCGCAAATGGATTTCTCGCCTGCTGCAGCGTCTTTTTTTCAAGCCCGAGGCATTCGAAGAACACGCCTTTCTATTCCCAGCTTACGATATCCTGGTCCTCGCCTTCGCCGCCCTCGGCGTTGTCGGCCCCCAGGGTGAAAAGATCGAATTTTCCGTGCTGGCCGGGCGAAGCGTAATGATAAGGATTGTTCCAGGGATCGACCGGGACCCTTTTCTTGCGGAGGTAAGGGCCGTTCCAGATTTTGGCGTTGCTCGGTTGCTCGATGAGCGCTGCGAGTCCCTCGTCGGTGGCCGGGTAGCGGCCCACATCCAACCGGTACATGTCGAGCGCGGAAGAGAGTTCCTCGATTTGCAGCTTGGCGGTTTTGGTCTTGGATTCTCCCAGGTGCTTGACGACCTGAGGCCCGACCAAGCCGGCCAGCATGCCGATGATGGCCAGTACGACCAAGAGTTCGATCAGGGTAAAACCGCGCTGAGCGCGGCCATGATGATGTCGATGTTTTTGCATAAGAGTACGAATCATAAGTAAAACGGAATCAGGTAAACGGGTGGATGGTATAAAAACCGTGTTAAAAAGCGAGGTCATTGACGCTCAGGATCGCCATCAAAATCGAGATGATGATTCCGGCGATCATGAGACCTAGGCCAACGATTAACACGGGTTCCAGCAGAGCCAGCATACGCTGTACGGAAATCTTGATCTCCTTGTCGTAAGTGACCGCGACCCGTTCCAGCATCTCGGCCAAATGGCCGGATTCCTCGCCCAGCTTGATCATCTGCATGGCCAAGGTCGGAAACAGACCGCTCTCGATCAGGGGCGCCGACAGGCTTCCGCCTCTTTTGAGGCTTTCCACGGCTACTCCGACTCCGTCGACGATCACTCGATTTCCGAGCGTCTCCCTGACGATGGTCAGGGCCGCCAGCATGGAGACACCGTTGGCGAGCAAGGTCGCCAAAGTGCGGCTGAAACTGGCGACTTCCAGTTTGCGGATCAGGTCTCCTACCAAAGGCAGGTTCAACAACCGGGCATCCCACACCTGGCGACGCTCCTGGTCCGCGAACTGATACCGAAAATAGCTGGCGATGCCCGCGATCAGCATCAGAAGCACCCACCAGTAGGATTGCAGTCCCTCTGCCACGCCGATTACGATTTGAGTCGGCACCGGAAGTTCCTTGCCGGCGGATTCGAACATTTCGGTGAACTGCGGAACCACGAAGGTCAACAGGAGCAACAACGACAAAACCGCCATGGTGACCAGGATGGCGGGATAAATCAGCGCGGTGGTGACCGTATCGCGGAGCTCCTTGGATCGTTCCAGATAATCCGACAAGCGCTCCAACACCAGTTCCAGCGCGCCGCCCGCTTCGCCGGCACGGATCAAATTGATATAGAACCGCGAGAAAACGCCGCCCTGTGCTTCCAGAGCGTCGGACAGCTGCGCGCCGCCCTTGACCGAATCCAGCACTTTGGCGATCAGACCGTTCAAAGCCGGTTCGTTCGCGGTCAGTTCGAGCAGCACGGTCAGCGCACGATCGAGCGGCAGCCCGGCGTGCAGCAGGGTCAGCAGTTCGCGCGTGAACAAGGCGATCTGTTTCTGGGAAATCCGGTTCTTGCTGCGCTTGAGGCTCAACCAGGCGAACGGCCGCGATTTCGCCGGCGCTACCCGAATCGGCAAGAATCCTTCGTTTTGCAGGGCCAGGATCAAGGTGGCTTCGTCGGCGGCTTCGCGCTCCGCTTCCACCGTTTCTCCATCCCGATCCACGGCCTTGTAGACGTAAAGAGCCATAATCCTCAGCTATCCGAAGTGACGCGCAAAACTTCCTCGATCGTGGTCAGGCCCATGACGGCCTTGCGCAAGCCGTCTTCGTACATGGTGTACATACCCTCCTGCAGGGCAAGTTCCTCGATCTGCCGCGACTGGGCATGGCTCATCACCAGACGGCGGATACCGTCGCTCATGACCAAGAATTCCTGGATTGCAAGGCGTCCGCGATAGCCGGTTCCGTCGCACTGCTCGCAGCCTTTGGGGTGATGGAGGACCACCGGACCATCGGCGAACCTCGCCAGCCTCATTTCTTCCACCATCTCGGCCATGGCGGGATAGGGCTCGCGACAATTCGGGCAGAGGCGGCGCACCAGGCGTTGACCCAGGATGCCGTTCACGGTGGAGGTGATGAGATAGTCCTCCAAGCCCATGTCCATGAGGCGGGTTACGCCGCCCGCGGCGTCGTTGGTATGCAGCGTCGACAACACCAAATGGCCGGTAAGCGCCGATTGCACGGCGATGCGAGCCGTTTCCAAATCGCGCATTTCGCCGATCATGATGACATCCGGGTCTTGCCGGACGATCGAGCGCAGGGCGTTGGCGAAAGTCAGTCCGATCTGGGGCTTGGTCTGGATTTGGTTGACGCCCTCCAGCTGATACTCCACCGGATCTTCGACCGTGATGATCTTGCGCTCGGGCGTATTGAGCTTGTGCAGCGCCGTGTACAGCGTGGTGCTTTTGCCGCTGCCGGTGGGGCCCGTTATCAGGATGATGCCGTGGGGAAGCGCCAGCACGTTCAGGAATCGCTCGAGCATGGCTCCCTCGAAGCCGAGGGACGAAAAATCGAAGACGATGCTTTCCTTGTGCAGGAGACGAATGACGACGCTTTCACCGTACATGGTCGGTACGGTGGAGACGCGCAAATCCAGCTCCTTGCCCTGCACCTGGAGCTTGATGCGTCCGTCCTGGGGCAGGCGGCGCTCGGCGATGTTGAGTTTGGCCATGATCTTGATGCGCGAAATTACGGCCGCGGTGGATCTGACCGGCGGAGCTTCCACCTCGCGCAGCACGCCGTCGACCCGGAAGCGGACCTTGAGCCGCTGTTCGAACGGTTCGACGTGAATATCGGAGGCGCGCGACTCCACCGCCCGCTGCATGATCAGATTGACCATGCGGATTACCGGCGCTTCGGAGGCCAGGTCCTTGAGGTGCTCCACATCGGCCTCGTCGATTTCCTCGTCGCTGCCGAGGTCCTCGACAATCTGGCCCATCAGGGTCTTTCCGGAACCGAGTTGCTGTTCGAGCGCTCGGTCGATTTCGGACGGCAGTCCCACATACGGCCGCACGGGTTTTTCGCAGGCCAGGGCGAGGGCGGCCAATAGATCGCGATCGAACGGATCCGCCACCGCAACGATGAATTCATTATCTTGGGCGGCTATGCCGACTACGTGATTTTCCTTGAGAAAACGGATGGCTACGGTATCGGGAAGCGGCGAGGTATCGGGATAGTCCGCGGGCGACACCAGGGGCAATGACCCGACCTCGGCCAATATTTCCGCGGTATCGCGCTCGGACACGATGCCGAGCCTGGCCAGAAGCGCGGGCAGCTTCTGCTCGTCGGCTTGCGCCGCCAAGCGTTTTGCGCGGTGGATCTCCGCCTCGCGCACCTTCCCGCGCCTGACGAGTTCATCGGCAAAACGCTCGTACGGGTGTTCCTCAATGGATTCCGCGTAGGTTGCCGGCGGATTTAGCTGTTGCGGTGCAATGGCCAAAGTCTTTTCTCGCATAAAGCAAAGCGCCTTAGACCTAAAAAGATCTAAAAGTGCCGGATCGGAACCGAAATATTTAATTTCTCAGCAGAAATCGAAGGGAATATTACACTAAATCGCCAATAACAATCGGTTTGCCGATATCCTTGGGCGAAATCCCAGCCGTTTTCGGCTTGCTCGGCGACAGTTGGTCCGAGTTTTTTCATTGATTTGACCAAGTGCGGTAAGAGTCGTTGCATGCCGGACCCTCTATGGTCGTGCCATAGGTCTTTTATCGGCGAAGGATGAAAAGCGGCGTTGCCCGGCAATCCGGGCGACGCGATATCGGATCGGCGGAGAAACGTACTCGTCCCACTTGAGCCGTGACCTCGACTGGGTTCGGCGCAGGCGGCCGATACCACGCGATGCCGGTTAGTGAAGATGACTAAGATCACCCCGGCAGGGAATGACGGCTTAACTTAAGTGCATTGCGATACCACGAAAAGGGTTGCCCGCCTTTTTCCGGCTTCATATTATCCTAGAAAGGGCAATTGACCGCTTCGATGGGCTCGAAGAACTTCATGAGTCCCGGCTATTCCGGCTTTTATCCGCTTCGCCGCTTGGGTGAAGCTGCGGCTCACCCGATTGCCGTTTCTAGGATTATTCCCGTTCAATCTTAAATACTTGGATTTATCTATGAATTTACTCGCCTCGGAAGTATTTGAGCGTTTCAGGACTCAGGGTCTGATCGTCGACCACCGCGGACCTGATCAAGTCATCCGCCGCCTCGCGCCTGTCGACGATTGCGCGCCCGGGGACTTGGTGTTCGTAGATCATGTGAAATATCTGCCCCAAGTCCGTGAACTGAAGCCCGCCGCAGTAGTGACTACCGAGGCGATCGCCGCAGAATTGAGCGATGCCGGGGCGTCTCTGCTGATCGCACCGAATGTGCGCCTGGCCATCGCGCTGCTCAAGCAGACTTACGGCGACCGCGACGTGCGGGATGTCGAATGGCTCCGGATTCACCCTTCCGCGGTGATTCACGAGAGCGTCGCGGTGCCCGAGGATGCGGTGATCGGTCCCGGCGTGGTGCTAGGCGCCGAGGTCAGTCTCGGCCCCGGCGTAGTGATCATGGCGAATACGGTGGTGGAAAAGAAGGCGAAAATCGGGCGGGAGACGGTGATCCATCCGCGCTGCACCGTCGGCTACGAGTGCGAGATCGGCGCAAACGTCATCCTGAAGGCCGGCTGCGTGATCGGCTCGGAAGGTTTCGGGTTCGCCCAGGACGAGCGCCGTCGCAATTACCGCATTCCGCACACCGGCAAGGTTATCGTCGAGGACCGGGTAGTGATCGGCGCCAATACCAATATCGATCGCGCCACCTACGGAGCCACCATCATACGCTCAGGAGCCGTAATCGATGCCCTGTGCCATATCGGCCACAACGTCGAAATCGGCGAAGACTGCATTCTCTGCGCTCATACCGGCATTTCCGGGTCGACCCGGTTCGGGAAAAGGGTCATCGCTTCCGGCCAGACCGGAACCCTGGACCATATTACCGTGGCCGACGACGTCGTGCTGCTCCACCGCGCCGGGCTCCACAACAGCATCAAGCAGCCCGGCATGTACGCCGGCGGGCCCGCCCAGCCGTTACAGCAATATCTGAAAAACATGGCGGTTTTTCCGCGCTTGCACGAGATGTGGACGCGGTTGAAGAATCTGGAGAAAAAAATGGCTGACTTGGCGAAGGCTGAGTGATATGAAAATCGCCACTTGGAACGTCAACTCCCTGCGCGTACGTCTGCCCCACGTTTTGAACTGGCTCGGGCGGGAACAGCCCGATGTGCTTGCCGTTCAAGAAACCAAGATGATCGATCCGGAGTTCCCGGTCGCGGAACTGGCCGAGGCCGGCTATCTCTCGGTTTACAGCGGACAGAAAACCTATAACGGCGTTGCGGTGTTCAGCAAGCTCGATTGTTGCGATCCGGTCACCGATCCGACAGGCTTCGACGATCCTCAGCGGCGCATTCTTGCGGTTACTATCGGCGACTACCGGATCGTCAATCTTTACGTGCCGAACGGCGGGGAGGTGGGTTCGGACAAGTACGCCTACAAGCTGGACTGGCTGTCCAAGATGCGCGATTACCTGCGCCTCGAATTCGAGCGTCACCCGCGCTTGGTCGTTCTGGGCGATTTCAACATCGCGCCCGAGGATCGGGACGTCTATGATCCCGAGTCCTGGCGCGAGAGGATTCTCTGCAGCACGCCGGAGCGGGAGGCGTTTCGCGCCTTGCTCGATTTAGGCTTAATCGACGTTTTCCGGCGCTTCGATCAGGCCGAAAAGAGCTATACGTGGTGGGATTACCGTCTCAATGCGTTCCGTCGCAACATGGGGCTGCGGATCGATCATATTCTGGTCAGTGCCCTGCTGGCCGACGATTGCTTGGGCTGCCGCATCGATGTCGAGCCCAGAAAGCTCGAACGGCCGTCCGATCATGCCCCGGTGGTGGTAGAATTCCGGGCCTGACCGGAGGCGGCTCACTTAACGGGTGAAAACGTCGCCGGATTCTATTCGATCCGAATTCGCTCAAAGCTTCCGGTCTCCGTGATCCACAGAATCCCGTCGCCGCGTTTTCCGGTGCGGCAGTTTTCACGGATGATTTGGACGATCTCATCCACCTTGTCGTCCGGGGCGACGATTTCCACCCGAACCTTGGGCGAAAAATCGGTCAATTCTTCCCGAATGCCGTGGCTGACTTCCGGTTCCTCGTGCTGGCTGCAACCTTCCACCCGGCTCACAGTCATTCCCGGAAAGCCGCGCATCTGGCGGAATGCGTTTCTGAGCTTGCTCAGCCGCTGGGGCTGGATGATGGCTTTGATCTCTTTCATGGACTCTCCTCTTTCAAGCTTCGATGCGTTTTTCTTCGAACCATCGGTACAGGGTCGGCAGCACCACCAGGGTGAGCAGGGTCGAGGTGATCAATCCGCCGATCACCACGATCGCCAGCGGGCGCTGGACTTCGGAGCCGGGACCTGTGGCGAACAGGAAGGGCACCAGGCCGAGCATCGCGACCGTCGCGGTCATCATCACCGGCCGGAAGCGCTGCCTGCAGCCTTCGACGATAGCGTCCGCCTGGCACAGCCCATCTTCCCTCAGCCCTCGAATATAAGACACCAGCACCACCCCGTTCAGCACCGCAATGCCCCATAAGGTGATGAAGCCGACCGAGGCCGGGACCGAGAGGTACTCCCCGGTGAGAAACAGCGAGAAGATGCCGCCCATCGACGCGAACGGCAGCACCAGAATGATGAGCGCGGCGAAGCGTAAGGAGTTGAACAGCAAAAACAACAGAAAGAAGATCGCCGCGATGGTGATGGGGATAATCACCATCAGGCGGTGCATGGCTCGCTCCAGGTTCTCGAATTGTCCGCCCCAGGTGACGTAATAGCCTTCCGGAAGCTTCACTTGCTCGGCGACGGCCTTTTGCAGTTCAGCGACGAAGCCGCCCAAATCGCGGCCCCTGACGTTCGCGCCGATCACCAGACGGCGCCGGGCAGTCTCGCGGCTGATCTGCGCAGGTCCGTCCACGACTTCGATGATGGCTAGATCTTCCAGCGGCACCAGGGCGCCATTGGGGGATTTCAGCAGTATTTGTCCGATGGCCTGCGGATTGTTTCTGAATTTTTCAGGAAACCGGACTACCGCCGAAAACCGCCGCTCGCCCTCGTAGATTTCGGTACTGACGCGGCCGCCGATGGCGGTCTCGATGATGTCGTTGATGTCGGCCACGTTGATGCCGTGGCGGGCGATGGCCTGGCGGTCGATATCGATGGTGAGATACTGCTGGCCGCTCACGCGTTCGACGCGGATGTCGGCGGCGCCTTCGATCGAGTTGAGCACCCTGATGATTTCATCGGCCTTTTGCTTCAGCACTTCCAGTTCGTCGCCGAACAGCTTGATGGCGATATCGGAGCGCACCCCGGTCACCATTTCGTCCACCCGGTCCGAGATCGGCTGCGCCATCACGATATTCACGCCCGGCAGCACCTTGAGCTTTTCGCGGATGGCGTCCATGACATCGTTCTGATCCCAGCCGTCCGGAAGCTGATCCTGGGGCTTGAGCGTCACGATAGGCGTGGATTCGTTTTCCGGCTGCGGATCGGTCGGGCTTTCGCTCCGTCCCAATTGTGAAACGGCTTTAGCCACCCCGGGCACTTCCATTGCCAGGCGCATGGCTTCGCTTTCGAGGCGGATCGACTCGTCCAGCGACATGCTCGGGACCCGGTTGATGCCGGGTACGATGGAGCCTTCCTTCATCTCGGGAATGAAGGACGTTCCCAGGAACGGAAACAGCAAGAGGCTGCAGACCAGTAAAGCTAGGGCGCTCGCAACTACCTTCAAAGGATTGCCCAGGGCAAAGTGCAGCAGCTTGAGGTAGGGTCGCTTCATGAATGCGATGATGCGCGTGTCGTGATCCGCCCCGCCTTTGAGAAGGTAGGAGCACAGCACCGGCGACAGGGTGAGCGACACGATCAGCGAGATGAACAGGGCGATCGCGATGGTGTAGGCGAGCGGCGCGAACATCTTGCCTTCGAGCCCGGTCATCGTCATGAGCGGCAGGAACACCAGGCAGATGATGCCCACCCCGAACAGCACGGGCGTGCCCACCTCGGCGGCGGCGCGCAGAACGATCAAGCTGCGGCTTTCGCCGGTTTCTTTAGCCTCGCCCAAATGGTGAAAGGCGTTTTCCACGACTACCACCGAGCCGTCCACCATGATGCCGATGGCAATGGCGAGCCCGCCGAGGGACATCAAGTTGGCCGAGATTCCGTAGTGGTTCATCGCCATGAAGGTAACCAGCGGCGTGATGATCAGCGTCGCCACCACGATCAGGCTGGAGCGGATGTCGCCCAAGTACAGGAACAGCACGATCACCACCAGGAAAATGCCTTCCATCAGTACCTTGGTCACGGTGTGGATCGCCGCGTCTACCAGGTCGGTGCGATCGTAGAACGGCACGATTTTAAGACCGTCCGGCAGCATCCCTTGTTCGTTGATTTCGTTGATCCGTTCTTTGACTCGGCCGACGATCTCCTTGGCGTTGCCGCCGCGGAGCTGCAGAACGATCCCGCCCACGGCTTCCGTGTAGCCGTTCTTGATCACGGCGCCGGAACGTACCGCATGACCGATGCGTACCTCGCTGACATCGTGGATATAGATAGGCGTGCCCTCGATTTCCTTGAGGACGATGTTGCCGATATCCTCGACATCGTGAATCAAGCCGACACCGCGGATGAGGTATTGTTCGGCGTATTGCGGCAATTTGCCGCCGCCGCTGTTGGCGTTGTTCAGGGCCAGCGCGGTGTAGACGTCTTTTAGCGTCAGGCCGTAATGGCGCAAGCGGTCTGGATTGGGAAGGACCTGATACTGACGCTCCAAGCCGCCGATCGAGTTGATTTCGGCGACGCCGGGGATGCCGCGGAGCAGTGGGCGGACTACCCAATCCTGTATGGTCCTGCGCTCGGTCAGTTCCTCCTCGGTCAGGGCGCGTTCGCCGTCGTCGGACCGCTCCAGGGTGTATTGGTAGACTTCGCCCAGTCCCGAGGAAACCGGTCCGAGAACGGGCGTGACGCCTTCCGGCAAGCGTTCCGCCGCTTCGATCAGCCGTTCGAGCACCAGTTGCCGGGCGAAATAGACATCGGTTTCGTCGTTGAAGACCAGGACGATCTGCGACAGAGCATTGCGGTTCACCGAGCGCATCTCGACCAGGCCTGGAAGCCCCGTCATGGCGATTTCCAAAGGAACGGTCACGAATCGCTCGACTTCTTCCGCAGAGCTGCCGGGCACTTCGGCGGCCACTTGGACTTGGACGTTGGTCACGTCGGGAAATGCGTCGATGGATAGGTTCTGCATGGCGTTGAAGCCGAACGCGACCAGGCACAACGCGATGATGACGACTACCAGTCGCTGCTTCAGGGCGGCGCGGATCAAGTTTTCGATCATGGCCTACTCCAGCTCTTTGCGGATACGCTCGTTGTTCAGATGGAACGCGCCATCGACGACTATCCGCTGTCCTTCGGTCAATCCCGCGATGACCCGGCGGAGTCCGCCCAGATCCGGGCCCAAGGATACCGGTGTCAATACGAACTGGTCTTCGGTCGCATGCACGAACACATAGTCCCGGTCGCCGGTTCTCACGACGGCTTTGGCCGGGATATTGAGCGAGGTGATTCGGGGCCGATGAATGACCATGGTCGCCAGCATTTCCGGTTTGATCTTGCGTTCCGGGTTTTCAAGCTCCATGCGCACGGTCACCGTGCGAGTCGATGGATTGACGATATCCGCCACGTAGATCACCTTGCCGGTGATTTTCTGTCCGGGCAGCGCCGGAATCTGCACCTCGGCCCGGCCTCCTATTTCGACCAGATAGGCTTTCTGCTCCGGTGCTTCGGCTACGACCCAGACTTCGGACAGATCGGCGATCGTGAACAAGTCATCGGCGGGCTGGACGATTTGGCCTATGGAAATCTCCCGCTCGATGACCGTTCCCGACAGCGTAGCCGTGACCGGGATCACCGAATCGATCTGGCCGCTGTTCGACAGGCGTTGAATGGCGTTCTCGCTCATGCCCATTACCGCCAGTTGGTCCGCGCTGGCGCGGACTTCCACCTCGACTTCCGTCAATTCGCTTTCCCGCTCGGTGAGCTCCGCACGGCTGATCACGTCGGCTTTCAGCAGCCGGCGCGCCCGGTCGACCGCCAGCCGGTGCAGGTTCATTTGCGTCTTGGCTTTCAAATATGCGGCCTGAGCGATGCTCAGCTCGGTGCTGTTGATGGTCGCCAAGCGCTCACCTTGGCGCACGTTTTGTCCAATGAAGGCCATTACGTTGGTCACCCGGCCGGTGACGCTCGGCCCGACGCGAGCCACTCGGTGCTCGTTCAATGTGACCCGGCCCGGCAAATGAAGGGTTTCGCCGATTTCCGTCGATGTGACAGGTTCGATTTTGAGTCGTTCAAGTAATGATGGGGGCGCCTTGACGGCAATCTCGGCGGTCGTCTCCGCATTTTGGAGCTCCTGCTGTCCGAAGACGGGCCAGACGCCAAGTGCAAGCAACGCAAAAAATATGGGTTTTTTCATAACGGCTGATCCTGATAGTCCTGAGCCCGAAGCCGCTCGATTTCGAGCAGCGCGGCGTTCTTATCGAACAAGGCGTTGATGTAGTCGACGCGTACCGCTTGAAATGTGCGCTGGGCATCCAAATAATCGAGAATGCCTCTTTCGCCGAGGCGGTAGGCGGCTTCGGCGACTTTCAGTGCCGATTCGGCTTCGCGCAGCAGGCCGGATTCGAAGGTCTCGATTTGCTGACTGGCGATGCGGAAGGCGGTAATCGCGGTGTCCAGTTCGTATACGAGGCTCAGTTGCTGCTGATTCGCTAGGGCGTCCGCCCGCGCCCGGTCGGCGGCGGCGCGGGCGATGGGGCCTTGCCGCTGATTCCACAGAGGAAGCGGCACGATGAGGTCGACCCGCCATTGCTCCAGGTGGGGCTCACGATAGACGCCGGCTTTTATGGTGGGTTGGGGATAGCGCAGGGCCTGTTCCAGTTCGAGCTGGGACTTGGCCCGGTCGACTTCCGCGCGCGCCTGAACTAGGGCCGGGTGATTTTGCAAGACGCTATCCCGGAGTTTATCGAGGTCGGGGGGAGGAATTTCGGACGGCAGTTCGCCGGCGATTTCTATCTTGGGAGGCAATGCGCCGCCGATAAAGGCGCGCAGGGCGGTTTTTGCCTGTTCTACGCGCAAGGCGGCGCTTTCCCGGTTTTTGGTGGCCCCCAACAGTTCCGCTTCCGCCTTGACCAGTTCGTAGCGGGAGGATTCACCGACCTCGACGCGCAACCTGATCTTATCGCGTATGGATTCGAGGAGCTCCCGATTGGCTTCCGTCATACGAAGCAGCTCCTGCTGCCGCAGCACGTTATAGAACGCCTGCTTGACCCGGGTCAGCACATTGAGGCTGACAACGCGGTAGGATGCGCTGGCCGCTTCCACACCGGCTTCGCCGGCTTCCCGGCGAGGGCGGCGGACATACGGGAGTTCGATGGGTTGAGCGATATCGACGCCGCCCAGAGCTCCCCTCAAGACCCCCGCATCCCGCGCTACCGATTCTCCGGCTCCCATTTGAATCTCGGGGTTGGGATAAGCCTTGGCGGTGATCAGATCGCCTTCCGCTCCCTGGACTTGGGCGCGGGCAGCGACGAGTTCGGGATTGTTTTTGAGGGTCAGGTCAAGTATTTGGCTCAGAGTCAGTGGCTCGCTGGCCACAGCCGGACCGAGCATGGCCAAGGCCAGCGATCCCCATAGACAAAGCGATTGCCGTCGGTGCAGAAACATTCATGTCCTCAAGCTTCTAAGTTTGGAACAGGCGCGATCACACGGCGGATCGGAGCCGCTGTGCTCGCTTCGGCGGCCGATCAATGCCTGCCGCCGATCAAAACAGAAGATGATGAATCAGAGTCGGCGCGGAGGTGGGACTGTCGGTTTGGAAATCCAGCCCGTCGTTACGTTCTCGCTGGCCGCGAGAATCTTCGCAAGAGGACGCGACAACGGATAACAGTAAAAAGGGAGCAGGTAACGGTCGGGGTCATGATCGTCGTCGTCGTCGGCGCACGTCTGATGTTTGGCGGATGGTACGCGATCTTTATGAGGATCGGACTTATTGCTTTCCTGTGCGACGGATTCTGCGGCAGCGGGTGCCAAATGAGGAAAATCGACAAGGAATTGGAAGCGGGAAATCAGAATGAGCGCGCAGAAAAAGGCGATTAGTACGACTAAGCCGATACGTTCCTTGGGAAAGGATGAATCGATTGTTGTGGATACCCAAGGCTGCATTATTTCTCGAACAAAATGACAGATCGGCCAGTGCAAAAGCGGATGTTATAACTCCGGAATTCTACCCATCGTTCCCATGGTTTACAAACCAAGAGCTTTTAATAATGTGTTCCACAAAACGGTGAAGCCTTGTAAGCACCAAGAATTTGGGGAAGCGTATCGGCTCATGCCAAAACCTCAATCCAAGAGAGCGAAGCGCAGCATGTTTGTGGTGCTTCAAACTAAGGAGATTGTTTTTTTAAGGAAAATTATTCAAATCTCAGGTCAAGCCCGCGCACACGCCCAAATATCGACTCTAGCAACACCTGCCCGGCGTAACGCCCCGGCAAGCTCCTTCGCCGTTGCACCGGTGGTGATGACATCATCCAAAACGGCTACATGCCGATGCTCGATCGGCGTTTCAACCGCGAAGGCGTTGCGCAGGTTCTTGCGGCGCTGTTTGGCGGGAAGTTCTGCTTGGGCGGCGGTCGCGCAGATGCGGCGGCAGCTGTGGAGATCGAGCGGAATGTCCAAGCGGCGCGAAACCGTACGTGCGATCTCGATGGCCTGGTTGAATCCCCGTTGGCGGTACCGGCTAGGATGGAGCGGAACCGGCATGATGGCGCAGGGCGTTTCTTTCAGTGCCGCCAGTTTTTCCGCCATTAGAATGCCCAAGAGCCGCCCGCAAGGATAACGGGCGCCGAATTTCAGCGAATGAATCAGGTGGCGGACGGGCTCCTCGTAACGAAACACGGCGAATGCCGAGTGGAAAACCGGGGGCTTTTTCTGACAGCTTCCGCAGACCTGCGGCACGGGGGACTCGATGGGAATGGCGCAGCGCGGGCATGCCATGATGTTGTAAGGCAAAGATTGCCGGCAGCCCCGGCAAAGATCGATGCCATTGCCGCCCGGATCGCCGCATAACAAACAGGTGGGTGGATACAGCCAATTCTGTATAATGTTTGGCCACTTGTTCACGTTTTTCCGTTTTTGAAGTTGACAGCGTTCAGTCGCCGGTTCCGGCCATAGTTCAAGTCTTTCCCGGAGTAGCCATGAAAATAGCAGAAGAGTTCCAGTTGAATGCAGCGGCCCAAGCGTATTTTTCGGATAGTCCGCTGCGTCACGACTGGCGATTGGATGAGGTCGAGGCATTGTTTGCTTTGCCGTTCAACGATCTCGTCTATCGGGCGCAAACCGTTCACCGGCAACATTTCGATCCGAACGAGGTTCAGGTCAGCAGTCTCCTGAGCATCAAAACCGGCGCTTGTTCGGAAGACTGCGCCTACTGTCCGCAGAGTGCCCGTTACGACACGGATTTGAAGCGCGAAGATTTGATGCCTTTGGACGAGGTGCTGAACGCGGCGCGCGTGGCCAAAGACCAGGGCGCAACCCGGTTTTGCATGGGGGCGGCCTGGCGCAGTCCGAAAGACCGCGACGTCGAGCGGGTTTGCGAGATGATCGAGGGCGTGAAAGCTTTGGGACTGGAAACCTGCGTCACTCTGGGCATGCTCACGGACGGCCAGACGCAGCGGCTGAAAGAGTCCGGGCTCGACTATTACAACCACAATCTGGACACCTCGGAAGAGTATTACTCCAAGATCATTACAACCCGCACCTATCAGGACCGTCTCGATACGCTGGAGCGCGTACGCGATGCCGGGATCAACGTGTGCTGCGGCGGAATCGTCGGAATGGGGGAGAGCGACCGGGACCGCGCAGGGCTGCTTCTCGAATTGGCGAATCTGCCGAAACATCCCGAGAGCGTGCCCATCAACATGCTGGTTCAGGTGGAGGGCACGCCCTTGGCCGGGGCGTCCAGACTGGATTCTTTCGTTTTCGTGAGGACGGTCGCCGTGGCGCGCATCCTAATGCCGAAATCGCGGGTGCGTTTGTCCGCCGGGCGTACGGATATGAGCGATGAAATCCAAGCGCTGTGTTTCCTCGCCGGCGCCAACTCCATTTTCTACGGCGAAAAGCTTTTGACGACGGAAAATCCGACCGTCGAGAACGATAAGCGGCTTTTCCGGCGCCTCGGGATTCGGATGTCCGGATGCGTCGATCACGCTTGAGCGTTTTCCGAAAGCTCGGAATTGCTGAAAGTACATGTGGCGTAACTGGCTGCGCGGTCAGCTCGACGAGATCGAAAAGCGGGGGCTCTACCGTCGGCGCCAGGTCGTCGAAGGGCCTCAGGGCGCCGAAGTCACCGTCGACGGACGGCGTGTGGTCAATTTTTGCAGCAACGACTATCTTGGGCTCGCGAACCATCCGGCCGTCGTCGCAGCGTTCCGGCAGGGAGCCGAGCGCTATGGCGTCGGGGCCGGCGCGGCTCATCTGGTCTGCGGCCACGGTCGCGCTCATCATGCATTGGAGGAAGAACTGGCCGAATTTACCGGCCGGGAACGCGCCTTGCTGTTTTCCACCGGCTACATGGCCAATCTCGGTGTGATTTCGGCTTTAGCGAGGCGCGGCGATGAGGTTTTCGAGGATCGCCTCAATCATGCCTCGTTGCTCGACGCTGCGCTGCTTTCGGGCGCCCGGCTCAAGCGTTATCCCCATTCCGATCCTGCGGCGCTGGGGCGCGAGCTGGAGCTCTCCGCCGGAAAGCGATGTCTCATAGCGAGCGACGGAGTATTCAGCATGGATGGCGATCTCGCTCCGCTTCCCGCTTTGGCGGCGTTGGCCCGGCAACGGAGCGCTTTGCTGATGATCGACGATGCCCACGGTCTCGGGGTAACGGGCGACGGCGGGCGCGGCAGCCTGGCTCGGTTCGGTTTGACTCCGGACGATGTGCCGGTGCTCGTCGGCACTCTCGGAAAGGCATTCGGCACCTTCGGCGCATTCGTCGCCGGTAGCGCAGATCTTATCGAGTTTCTGATCCAGCGCGGCCGTACCTATATTTACACGACGGCCATGCCTCAAGCCGTGGCGGAAGCAACCCGGGCCAGCCTGCGCCTGATTCGGGAAGAATCCTGGCGGCGGGACAGAGTGAACGGTCTGGTACATCGCTTCCGCACCGGGGCTGCGCAGATAGGGCTGCGTCTCATGGAATCCGATACCCCGATTCAGCCGATCGTGGTAGGCGACAATCAAAGCGCCGTGCGAGCGAGCGAGGTCTTGCTGTCCGCCGGCTTCCTGGCCGCCGCCATTCGGCCGCCGACCGTTCCGGCGGGTACGGCGCGCTTGCGTTTCACATTTACCGCCGAGCATACCGAGGCTCAGGTGGACCGGCTTTTGGGGGCGCTGGCCGATCTGCCGCTTGAAACATTCGGCAGCAACGGGGGTGAGGATCGTAGTATGACCAACGAGGCCCTCCCGTCTCCCGCAGGTCATTCGGGATGAGAAAGCGAGATCTGTTGTACCGGGAAACTTTCGGTCAAGGGCCGGATCTCGTGATGGTGCATGGCTGGGGAATGCACAGCGGTATTTGGCGGGATTTTGCGGAGATGCTGGCCGCCAAGGCTCGGGTCACTTTGGTCGACCTTCCGGGGCATGGGCGCAGCGAAAACATCGCCGACTTTTCCATCGATCATCTTGCCGATGCCTTGATGGAGACCGCGCCGGAGCGTGCCCACTGGCTGGGTTGGTCGCTGGGAGCTTTGCCCGTGCTGCATATTGCGGATCAATACCCGACCCGCGCGAAAAGCATCATCGTCGTGGCCGGAAGTGCGCGTTTCGTGGCCGACTCGAAGTACCGCGGAGCGGAAAACGATTGGCCGGGCGTCGATCCCGCGCTGCTCGCGGAGTTTGCTTCAGCCTTGGAAGAGGATTATGAAGGCACGATCCGGCATTTTCTCGGGCTTCAAATCTTCGGCATGGAGAACGCGAGGCTACTGGTCAAGGAGTTGGCGGCGAAAGTGGCGGAATGCGATCCCCCCGATGGGGCGGCGCTGCACAGCGGGTTGAATTTGCTGCGGCAGGCCGATTTGCGCGAAGTCTTGCGTCGATCAATCGTTCCCAGCTTGATTATTCTGGGGGCGCGAGACCGATTGGTTCCCAAGTCCGCCGGGGCGTCGATGCAAGCGCTGAACCCTCGAAGCGAATTGCATGTGATCGATGGGGCGGCCCATCTGCCGTTTCTCACGCATCCCGCGGAGACCGCCTCGTTCATTACGGATTTCGTCGCAAGACATGATGGCTGTTGAATCTTTGCCAACCAGCGAATGCGGCTCCGACGGCCGTCCCGATAAGCGGTTGATCGGTCGTTCTTTTGGCGCAGCCGCGGAACGTTATGACGGACTTGCTGAATTGCAGCGCAGGGTAGGCGAGAAGCTGCTGTCCCGTTTGGCAGGTATGAGCCTCGGTCCGGAGAGAATCGTGGATGCTGGTTCCGGAACCGGGTATTTGGCGACACGGCTGATTGAGCTGTATCCAAAAGCGGATCTCGTGGCTTTGGATATCGCTGAAGGCATGCTGCGTTTCGCCAAGTCGCGGTATGGCGAGTCGGGGGCCGGACGGTTGGTATGCGGCGATGCCGAGGCAATGCCCTTTCGGGACCGTTCGATCGACCTGGTTTTTTCCAATGTGGCGATTCAATGGTGTTCCGGCCTCGACTCCGTATTTCGCGAAATCGGGCGCGTCTTGAGGCCGGGCGGCGTCGCTCTTTTCAGCACGTTTGGTGCCGAGACGCTGAAGGAGCTTCGGTCCGCATGGGCATCGGTCGACGATTACTCCCACGTCAATCGGTTCGGCGATTCTGCGGCGGTGAGGTCGGCCCTGCGAGAGGCGGGATTCCAGGAAATCGATGTCGCCGCCGAGGTCCATAGGCTGGAGTACGGCTCGGTTTATGAACTGATGCGAGAATTGAAGGGCCTTGGCGCTCATAATGTAACGCTAGACAGACCGCGCCATTTAACCGGCAAGGGCGCGTTGCGGCGCATGATCGCGGCCTATGAACGGCAATCGGGCGGCAGTGGTCTGGAGGCCACCTTCGAGGTCGTTTATGGGTGTGCCAGAGGTCCCGCGAAATGTCGTTGAAGGCGCGCGGTATCTTCGTGACGGGTACCGACACCGGTGTCGGCAAGACCATCATAAGCTTGGGGTTGATGCGGCTGTTACAGGACACGGGACTGAAAGTGGCGGCCATGAAGCCGGTGGCGACCGGAGCATTTTGGCAGGATGGCCGGTTGGTCAACGAGGATGCCTTGTCGCTTCAGGCGAATGCGTCGATTCGGCTGGACTACAATCAGGTCAATCCATTCGTTTTCGAACTCCCGGTTTCGCCCCATATCGCCGCCAAGAAGGCGGGCCGAGAAATCGACTTTCAGCGTATTCTGCAGGTCTACGAGGAATTGGCCGGGTCCGCCGACTACGTGGTGGTGGAAGGTGTCGGCGGCTGGGAGGTGCCTTTGAACGAGCGGCAGCGGGTGGCCGATCTAGTCGGGGTGCTTGGCCTCCCTGTGTTGCTTGTGGTGGGGTTGCGTCTCGGTTGTTTGAATCATGCTTTGCTGACCCAGTGTGCGATCGAAAATGCCGGCGCGAATTGTATAGGCTGGATTGCCAACCAAATCGAACCGGATTTTTTATTGTCTACCGAAAATATCGAGACCTTGGATCATTCGCTCGATTGGCCGTTGCTGGCCGTCGTGCCGTTTAATAGTGAGAAAGAGTTTGTTGCGCGGGATATTTTCCCTACTGTGGTAAAGGATAAAATCTTGCATGCGCTGTATTCATAAGTTACAGTCTCGCGGCTTAAGCTGCGCTAGCTGCAGGCCGGTTTTCTCAGGTGTTTTTGGTTCTGTTTGGGCCCGGACTCGAGTTGGTGTCCGACTCATGAATCGTGCCGAGGTCGGAAGTTCGAATGATCGAGTCAGAACGGGATGCTAGGCCTGGCAGCCAACGATTCGTACTGACGCCGAATGCGTCCCTAAACGGTCGTCAAGCATCGTTTCTGATGCTCGGAATCGCCTTGGTGATGGCGGTTATCGCAGGGAGCTTTGCATCGATGGGTGCGTGGCTCGTGTTGCCATTTTCCGGGGCGGAATGGGTTCTATTGGCCTATTGCTTCAGGCTTGGTCTGAGAAACTGTAGGATGCGCGAAGTCATTACGGTCACGGAGACCTTGGTTCAGTTGGAGCGAGGTTATGGCACACCGGAGCAGATCTACCGATTTCAGCGCGCATGGGTTGCGCTCGATTGGACTGAATCGCCGATAAAAGGGTACCCAAGCCGTTTGTCGTTTCGCTCCCATGGAAAGGAAATTGAAATCGGCCGATTTTTGGCCGAGCCCGAGCGCGCGGCGCTCGCGAGCGAATTGCGAAAGATTTTGTTTGATAGCAAATGATTAGACACAAAGCATTTCTATAGACTGAGGAGAGGGCTCCGTGAATAAGATAAGACGACTGCTTGCTGGGTTGGGGTTAGTGTTATGGGGGGAAGCGCACGCCGACTATGCACTTAACATGACGCCGGGCGTCACCGAGGTCAGCCGCGATATCCACGATTTACACATGTTGATTCTGTGGATTTGCGTAGTGATCGGCGTAGGCGTGTACGGCCTCATGATTTACTCGATCATGCATCACCGGAAATCCAAAGGAGTGGTGCCGGCGCAGTTTCACGAAAATACAAAACTCGAAATCGTTTGGACGGTTATTCCTTTCCTCATTCTTTTGGGCATGGCTATCCCGGCAACCAGCGTGATGGTCAAGGCTTATGACACCAGTGGAGCGGACATGACCGTCAAGGTCACCGGCTATCAGTGGAAGTGGCGCTATGAATATCTCGACGAAGGCATCGATTTCTTCAGTACCTTGGATGCCAAAAGCAATGAAGCCCGCCAATTGGGTGCCAATATCGATCCCGCCTCAATCCCTAATTATCTGCTGAACGTCGATAATCCTTTGGTGGTCCCGGTCAACAAAAAGATACGGTTTCTGTTCACGGGCGCCGACGTGATCCACTCCTGGTGGGTACCTGACCTCGGCTGGAAGAAAGATACCATTCCAGGCTTCGTGACCGACGCTTGGGCGAAGATCGAGAAACCGGGCATTTACCGCGGGCAGTGCGCGGAACTTTGCGGCCGCGATCATGGCTTCATGCCTATTGTCGTAATCGCCAAGACCAACGAGGAATATAAACAATGGGTTGCCGAGCAGAAGACTAAGGCTGAAGTAGTCAAGGCCGAAGCGACCAAGGCTTTCACCATGGATGAGCTGATGGCGAAAGGGAAGGAGGTTTATAACTCCAGTTGCGCGGGTTGCCATCAGGCCAATGGCGAAGGCATCCCGGGAACTTTCCCGGCGATCAAGGACAGTCCGGTTGCGACCGGCTCGATGGATGAACACCTTAACGTCGTACTGAAAGGCAAGGGAGACATGATGCCTGCATTCGACGATTCGCTCAATCCGGTGGAAGTCGCCGCCGTAGTGACTTATCAGCGGAACGCCTTCGGCAATAACAAGGGCGACATGGTTCAGCCGTCCGAAATCAAGTCGCAACATTAATCGATTAACAGTAGATGAGGTGAAGTGCTATGTCATCAGCAGTGGCAACTCATGATGAGCATCATGACCATGGCCCCGCCAAAGGGATCATGAGATGGGTGTTCACTACCAACCATAAGGATATCGGAACCTTATACATGACCACCGCCCTGATCATGTTCCTGGTCGGAGGCGCTATGGCACTGGTCATTCGTGCCGAACTGTTCGCACCCGGCATGCAGTTCGTGGATCCGATGTTCTTTAACCAAATGACCACATTGCACGCCCTGGTCATGGTGTTTGGCGCGGTCATGCCGGCTTTTGCAGGCTTGGCAAACTGGATGATCCCGATCATGATCGGTTCGCCGGATATGGCTTTGCCCCGGTTGAACAACTGGAGTTTCTGGCTTCTGCCTTTCGCCTTGCTGCTCCTCGCGAGCACGCTGTTCATGGAGGGCGGTGCGCCGGCAGCCGGGTGGACGCTCTATCCGCCTCTGGTTCTCCAAGGCGGCGCGCATCTGCCGTTTGCCATCTTTTCGGTCCACTTGCTGGGTATCTCGTCGATCATGGCGGCGATCAACATCATCGTCACCGTGTTCAATATGCGCGCGCCCGGCATGACGCTGATGAAGATGCCGTTGTTCGTGTGGACCTGGGTCATCACCGCATTCCTCTTGATCGCCGTCATGCCGGTGTTCGCAGGCGCGGTGACCATGCTCCTGACCGACAAGTTCTTCGGCACGAGCTTCTTTAATGCAGCCGGTGGCGGCGACCCAGTGCTTTATCAGCACTTGTTCTGGTTCTTCGGGCATCCCGAGGTTTACATCATGATTCTGCCCTCGTTCGGGGTGATTTCCATGATTATCCCGACGTTTGCGCGCAAGCCGCTGTTCGGTTACAGCTCGATGGTTTATGCCACGGCTTCGATCGGGCTCCTGTCTTTCGTCGTCTGGGCGCATCACCAGTATACCGTCGGCATGCCGCTTGCCGGGGAGCTGTATTTCACCTACGCCACGATGTTGATCGCCGTGCCCACCGGGGTGAAGGTGTTCAACTGGGTCTCCACGATGTGGAAAGGCGCGATGACCTTCGAAACGCCGATGCTATTCGCCATCGCTTTCGTGGTCCTGTTCACGATGGGAGGCTTCACTGGGCTGATGATGGCTATTTCGCCTGCCGACCTCCAGTACCATGACACTTACTTCATCGTCGCCCACTTCCACTATGTGTTGGTGCCCGGTGCGGTATTCGCGCTCTTCGCGGCGACCTATTACTGGCTGCCCAAGTGGACCGGCCACATGTATGACGAGCGTTTGGGCAAGCTACATTTCTGGCTGTCGACCATCTCGGTCAATCTGTTGTTCTTCCCGCAGCACTTTTTGGGACTGGCCGGCATGCCGCGCCGGATTCCGGATTACGCGACCCAGTTTGCGGAATTCAATGCTTGGTCGAGTGTCGGTGCCTTCGTTTTCGGTTTCTCGCAACTGATTTTCGTTTACGTGATCATCAAGGCCATCCGCGGCGGCGAGAAAGCGACCGACGAAGTTTGGGAAGGCGCGCACGAGCACGGTCTGGAATGGACTTTGCCGTCTCCGCCGCCCTACCACACTTGGACGACGGCACCCGAGATCAAATAGGAAACGAAGCGGTCCCCGCCTCTAGGGCGGGGACTGTGGTTTAACGCTATGGATATTCGAAAAAAGAACGTACTGTTGGCGGTCGTCATCGCGATTATCGCGCTGATGCTCTACATCGGTGCGATCCTTAAATTAATTACTACGTCATCCGGTCAGTGAACGATTCAGAAAGCAGAAAAGTCAATAAGCGATTGATTTGGTCAATCGTCTTAGTGGCTGTCGGAATGTTCGGTTTCGGCTTCGCCATGGTTCCGCTGTACAACGTGTTCTGCGAGGTTACGGGACTGAATGGAAAAGTGAAAACGGAGGCGGTCGCGGACGCCGCTTATGTAGTCGATCAATCGCGGGAACTGACGATCGAATTCATCACCTCGGTCAATGAGAACATGCCGCTCGCTTTCCGTGCGGAAAAAAACAAGATGAAGATACATCCGGGGCAGTATTACACGGTCAAGTTCTATGCCGAAAATACGACCGATAACAAAATGGTCGGGCGTGCCATTCCCAGCGTAGCTCCCGGCGTGGCCACGGAATACCTGAACAAGACCGAGTGCTTTTGTTTTTCCGAGCAAGAATTCGAACCGCACAAATTGCGCGAAATGCCGGTTCGATTCGTGATTGATCCGTCCATTCCGGAAAACGTGAAGGATATGACCCTTTCCTACACGTTCTTCGATATCACCGACAAGAACCAGAACTGACGAGAGAAAGATCAACAATTTCAAAAGCAGGGGAATGTAATGGCTACGAAAGACGCGTACTATCTACCGCACAAAGCGAACTGGCCCATCGTGGGATCGATCGGCCTGACGACTTTGCTCGTGGGATTTGCTAATTACCTTAACGGATCGAGCATCGGTGGAACCTTAATGGTGCTGGGAGCGGGCATCGTGATCTTCATGATGGCCGGATGGTTTGGCTCGGTGATAAAGGAAAGCGTCGCCGGGTTGTATAACCAGCAGGTGGACGGTTCGTTTCGAATGGGGATGATTTGGTTCATTACCTCGGAAGTATTCTTCTTTGCCGCGTTCTTCGGCGCGCTCTTTTACGCACGTATCTACTCGGTGCCGTGGTTGGGCGGAGAAGGTAATTTCTCTGCCGGAGCGACTGGAGACTTGTGGCAGGGATTTCAGGCGATGTGGCCGACCAACGGACCGGGACAGGTGGGCGGCGAGTTCGAACCCATGGGCGCATGGGGTGTTCCGGCTCTGAATACTCTGATCCTGTTGAGCAGTGGCGGAACCGTTACCTGGGCGCACTGGGGATTGCTGGCGAATAATCGCGGACAATTGATCAAAGGTCTGATTGCTACGGTTGCCCTAGGTTTTCTGTTCGTGATCCTGCAGGGGGTCGAGTACCACGAGGCCTACACCGAAATGGGGCTGACCTTGGGCTCTGGAATCTACGGCTCGACGTTCTTCATGCTGACCGGGTTCCACGGTTTGCACGTGACCATCGGTGCCATCATTCTTACGGTCGTCTTGCTCCGGAGCATACGCGGACACTTCAACCCGGAACACCATTTCGCGTTTGAAGCGGCCGCCTGGTATTGGCACTTTGTCGACGTGGTGTGGTTGGGGCTCTTCATTTTCGTCTACTGGCTGTAACCCGCCACTGCTTTTTACCAAAAGGGGCGCTACTCTCCTCGGGGGTAGCGCTCCTTTTGTCTATCCGCCCGGAAATTCGAATAAAGGTGTCAGGCCGATCATTGTCGAGTCGAGGAAGACGGGAGTCTTATTTCATTGGTAAATAAGCCGCCGATATCGACGCGATCGAAATGATAACGGCGGTTGCAGAATTCGCAGCCAACCTCGACTGAATCCTCTTGCTCCAAAATCGATTCCACCTCGTGATTCCCCAAGGTGAGCAGGACGGATTCGATGCGCTCCCGCGAGCATCCACAGCGGAAGGAGATCGGTTCCGAGTCGAAAAGCCGTACCGATTCTTCATTAAAGAGGCGATACAACAGTTCTTGACTGGGTAAATTCAGCAACTCCCCCTCGGTAACCGTATCCGCCAAGTATTCGACGCGCGTCCAATCGTCGCGATCGCGTTGTTTGGCAGGCAGTTCCTGGATGAGCAACCCTGCTGCGCGCTGTTCGTCGGCCGCTAACCAAAGTCGGGTCGCCAGTTGTTCCGAGCGTGAAAAATACGTTTCGATAGCGCCGGCCAGATCGTCTCCCTCGAGAGCGACGATACCCTGGTACGGTTCGGAATCCTCGTTCTGGACCGTCAACACCAAGTGCCCCGGACCGTAGATGTCGGACAGCGTTTCTCCCGTCACTTCGCCGCGCCAGTGTGCGAGTCCGCGAATAGTTCTCTGGTGCGTTGCCTGCGCCACTAAAGTATTCAGCGGTCCGTGGCCTTGAGCCTGAAGAATCAAAGACCCCTTGAACTTGATGGTGGCGGATAGCAATAGCACGGCAGCAAGTGCTTGTCCCAACTGGCTCGATACGGCAGGAGGGTAAGGATGGCGTTCGAGCACGGCTTGCCAACTCGCGTCGAGCCGTACGAGTTCGCCTCGTATCCCGAGATCTTCAAACAAGAACCTTTGGAAACTGTCGAATTCACTCATCGTCTAACCAAAAAGTTTTAAGGAATGTCACTTTGCCTTTTAATAGGCAGAAACTGCTAGTCTACAAGGTTCTGCTAGCGATATTCATGCGGCTTCTGATTGACAGATCACCGAAGAGTAAATTCCATGTTTACGAAAAAGCTTTTGCTGCCTGATGACGATTCCGCTCTTCCCGGCCGAGTGGAAAAGATGCCGGTTCCGGAGTTGCATTTTGTAAATGGACATCGGATGGAGCCGCCATATCCGGAAGGATCGGAAATTGCGGTTTTCGGTCTTGGCTGCTTTTGGGGTGCGGAGCGGAAATTCTGGCAGACGCCCGGCGTTTACGTAACGGCAGTCGGCTACGCTGGCGGAGCTACGCCCAATCCCACTTACGAAGAAGTATGTAGCGGGATGACCGGTCACGCCGAGGTCGTACGCGTAGTCTACGATCCTAATAAGATCCATTACCAAGATTTGCTGAAACTATTTTGGGAGTCCCACAACCCTACACAAGGCATGCGCCAGGGCAAGGACATCGGGACGCAATACCGCTCGGTCATTTTCACCTATACGCCGCGCCAGAAAGAACTGGCTATCGTTGCCCGCGATGCTTATCAAGTAGCCTTGAGCCAAAAAGGATATGGGCGAATCACCACCGAAATCCGCGAGGCTCCCGAATTTTTCTATGCGGAACCCTATCACCAGCAATATCTGGCCAAGAATCCCGGCGGATACTGCGGTTTAGGCGGTACCGGAATAAATTGCCCTACTGAATTTGGCGCGAGCGTACACACCGACACCGATTGATAGCACTTAACTCCTTTGGCTATTATCGGGCGTCTCACAATATTAAGAGTTTCCATGAAAAGAATTCTGTTGATTGCATTTTTCACATTGGGCCTTTCAGCTTGTGCGACCTCACCTTTGGGGCGCACCCAGTTCATGATAATGCCAGAGGACCAAATGGCGGCCATGGGGGCACAGGCCTTTGTCAACATGAAACAAAAATTGCCCATCGATCAAAGTCCGCAAACGAATCAATACGTTGTGTGTGTAGCCGGGCCGATTGTTAAGGAGGTAGGGGGGGAATGGGAAGTCACGGTGTTTCAAGACGAATCGCCCAACGCATTTGCACTGCCCGGCGGGAAAATCGGTGTACATACCGGCATACTTCGGGTCGCCCGGAATCAGGATCAGCTCGCGACAGTCATTGCGCATGAAGTCGCGCACGTGCTTTCTCGGCATTCGAATGAGCGAGCTTCCCAGCAGGTGGCCGTGCAACAAGGGCTGAATGTCATCCAAGCGATAACCAATCCGACTACTCAGACGGGCCAAGTGATGATGGGGGTATTGGGCTTAGGTGCCCAATACGGTGTTCTTATGCCGTATAGTCGTCTACAGGAAAGCGAGGCCGATTTGCTCGGATTGGAGCTGATGGCCAAAGCAGGCTTCAACCCGCAACAAAGCATCGATCTCTGGATCAATATGGAACAAGCGGGCGGTGGGCAGCCGATAGAGTTTCTTTCGACTCATCCGTCTCATGCTACTCGCATGCAAGAGCTTAAACAAAACATGCCCAAAGCCCTGGAAATGTATCGAAACGCACAGGCAATGGGTAAAAACCCTCGTTGCGGTGGTTGATCCGGCATCCCGGGCGATGCGCGTTCGCGCAAAAAGAAAAGTGCAGGGAGAAAGATCCCTGCACGTCAAGAGGAGGATTGTGAGCACTAAACGTGCGTCTGGTCTCAGCTAGGAGCAGCTCCTAACGAGTGATTAACATTCTAGCAGTGAAACTTGTACGCGAAATGTGACAAATTGTCGCGCAATCCAAGGATTCGCGTGTTGAAAGGAAACAATCCATCGGAAAATAAAAAAGGCAGAAGAGCTAGTCTTCTGCCTTAATGAGGAGGCTATAGCGCACAGCTACAGATAGCATCTGATCGTCGGCCTGCTACCGTCTTGCCGGTTCCTTAGGCATCAGAAACCACGATCTAATACTAGCAGTCACATTAGTAATCAAAAATGTGACAAATTGTCGCATTCGCCCAACAAAGTCGGCCATTTACAATCCGCTCCATGAACTCAAACCCGCTCATGAACATTCCCACTCCGGCGGACACGGAAACCGACGCTCGTCAAAACCTTCGCTGGCTGTTCGTTTTGCGCAATCTCATGATTACGGGGCAAGCGCTTATCGTTCTGATCAGTGTCTACGGATTGGAGATACCGCTTAGCGAAGTGCCTCTTACAGCCATCATGACGGCGCTAGGCGCCTTCAACTGGTGGACGTGGTTGAGGCTCAGCAATCCCCGCCCGGTCGCCGAAATGGAGTTGTTCATGCAACTTTCATTCGACGTCCTGGCGATTACCGCGATTCTCTATTTCACCGGGGGCGCCACCAATCCCATGGCCTGGTTTTTCCTGCTTCCGCTGATTATCGCGGCTACCGTGCTGCCCCAGTTTTATACCTGGTATATGGTGATCTTCACTTCCGGGTGTTACACCATACTCATCGGCTTTTACCAGCCGCTTCCCGACATTCAAGCCGTAACTTTGCACGGCGACGCCCCGCCCGCCGTTCAAGCCCTGATGGAGGACCACAGCATTGAACTGCACGCGTTCGGCATGTGGTTCGGGTTCGTATTCAGTGCCGTTCTCGTGGCTTACTTCGTCGTAGAGATGGCGAAAACACTGAGAGAGCGTGAACGCCGCTTGGCTGAAGCTCGCGAGCAGGCTTTACGGAACGAGCGGGTTGTTGCGCTGGGGACGCTGGCGGCCGGTGCGGCGCACGAGATGGGCACTCCGCTGGGAACCATGGCGATCCTGATTCATGAAATAGAGAGCGAATGTGAAGGCGCCAAGCAAGACGATTTGTTGGAAAAAATGAAAATCCTGCGGGAACAGGTGGTCCGCTGCAAAAAGGCCCTTTCGGTCATGTCGGCGTCGGCCGGTGCAATCAGAGCCGAATCGGGCCACGTAATGCCGCTGACGAACTATCTGGAGGAAACGGTGGATAGCTGGCGGAAACAGCGTCTCAACGCCGAGTTGGAATACGAAAAGGTTGGGCCTTTGCCTCCGCCGTGCATTTTGGCCGAGGATACCCTTACCCACGCTTTAGTTAATATTCTCAACAATGCCGCCGATGTTTCGCCGCGTGGGATAAAGCTGCGCGCCCGCTGGAGCTTCGAGCGCGCGACTTTGGAGATCCTCGACCAGGGACCTGGCATTGCCCCTACGCTATCCCAGCGTCTGGGAAAGGCGCCGATCACGACTAAAGAACATGGGTTGGGGGTCGGGCTATTCTTGGCATTTGCCACTATCGAGCGCTTGGGCGGTCGAATAGAGATGTTACCTCGTGTCGAAGGCGGCACTTGCACGCGCATCGAACTTCCATTGCTGCGTCCGAATTAAGATCTATGAACAATGCAAAATCCTCATCCGATACCCCTCGTCCCAGTCTGTTACTGGTCGATGACGACCCTACGTTCTGCGGAGTTTTGAAGCAAGCCCTCGAGAAGCGCGGATTCGAGGTGCACGCCGCTCAAGACCTTGAGACCGGCACCGCGCTGGCGGAACAAATCGAGCCCGAGTATGCTGTGATCGATTTGCGGATCGGCCACGATTCCGGGCTGATTTTGGTCAAGCGGCTCCACAATCTCGACGCCAACACCCGTATCGTCGTCTTAACCGGGTACGCCAGCATCGCCACGGCCGTCGAAGCCATAAAACTGGGCGCGATCCAATATCTCACCAAGCCCGCCGATGCCGACGAGATCGTCGCGGCCCTCCACAAGGATCAGGGCGACGTCTCCGTCGAAATCAAGGAAAAGCCGCTCTCCGTCCGGCGCCTGGAATGGGAGCATCTGCAAAAAGTTTTGATAGAGCACGGCGGCAACATCTCCGCCGCAGCGCGGGCGCTGGGGATGCATCGCAGGACTTTGCAGCGGAAGCTGGATAAGCGGCCGGTGAGGGAGTGAGTTTATCTGCAGCGTCTTTTTCTAGATTCCCACGCTTCCGCGTCTGAGGGTTAGAAGCAGATTTCTGCTCTAAGAAAGCTCTTGGTTCTTGCTCCTGGCCGTCATCAATCGCCAGAAAATCATTCCAACGTAGCCATTACGGTTACGGCCACTAAGATCAGTCCGCCTAGCTTGATGATCATGCGCTATTGCATCTTGTGCATGGTCGAGCCATAGGCCCTCTATTACGCTTCGGTAATTGATTTTGTATTACTCAGGCAAGAACTCAGAACTTAGAACCTGCTCCAGCGAGTAGGGGCAATTTTGCGGAAAAGAAGATTCATCAAGTCCGGTTTCTTTGGCGGCCATTAAAACGGCATCTCCAAAAGCATCGCTCAAGACAGTTTCGGCATGGGGTTTAAGACTCGGATTGTCGTTAAGCAACCGTTTTAAACGCCGACGCTGTTCTTTAATGGTGAGTTCCCAGCTTTTGCCGCGATAAAGTGGCTGATAATGCCATTTAAGCAAGTGAGCCAGTAACAATCCCAAACGATTAATCAATTCTCTTCGTTCACTAGCTCCCATGCTTTCGATTTCCTCGGCGATATGCTCCAGATCAAGTTCGCAAAAACGCCCTTCCCTGATAAGACGAGCGCTCTGCTGGGTCCAGGCGTAAAAATCCTGGGTGTAAAGATCTTTTTCGATCTTCATGGTGGTATCTCCGTGCTGTAGGCGCTGTCGCATAATAGCAAGTTTAAGGAAGCTCTGATTAACTCGCACCTCAGAAAGCCTGCGGTTGAAATGACCCTTTCCGGGTGGAGAGTGCTTTTTCAGGGTCTCCTTAAAGGCATTGGAGAGGAGGGGGGTAAAACGTCACTCTTGACGATCGCAGCCTCAGAGCACGAATGCCCTGAGAGGCGGCGCTAGGACGGAGCGTCCTTATCAACAAGGAGTCAACGGGTGACCTTATGCGTCACTTTTTGCCTTTAAGTATGCCTATTCAATAACTCGCTTTTCTTTCCGAAACCAGAAATACCGCACCCGATCTGTCTTAGAGACGCTGGCATGGGGTGTGCAATGTTATGGCCGAGAGCCAATAAAGCTTCTTGTCCAACCCATCCTTTAACGTAATGGAGCTCAAGATGAATACGAATATGAATCTGAGACAGCAAGGTGGTTTTACTTTGATCGAGTTGATGATTGTCGTGGCGATTATCGGTATTCTCGCCGCCGTCGCACTGCCGGCGTATCAGGACTACGTCACTCGTTCCAAAGTATCTGAAATCGTTTTGGCGGCAGATAAATGTAAACAATCCGTCACTGAGTATTATCAAACGATGGATCAAGCACTGCCTGCCGATAACGCAGCAGCGGGCTGCGATAACCAAGTAACACAGTACGTGACATCGGTTACGGTCGCGAATGGTGTTATCACCGTGGCGAGTGCAATTCCTCAAGCTGCAGGTAACTACGTTCTGACTCCGACTGCCAATGCTGCTGATGCTTCGATTCTCGACTGGGAATGTAGCTCAGCTTCGACGATTGCTGCTAAATATCTGCCGGCAAATTGCCGTTAAGACGAATATTCGCATATGATGGACATGTGCCCATGTCCATCATATCGACCGAAACCGCCCGCCGGAGAAACCCGGTGGGCGGTTTTTTTATGGGCGGAGATTTCTCATGCTCCCGACGGGCTGTAGACTGAGGCACCTTCACGGCATCCGGCAGGCAAGACGGTCCGCGTAGGGCGCAATACGGGAGTACCCTATTGGGCATTATAGGTTCTGGAACACTTTTAAGAAGGTGTTGTCTTTCTTTCGCAGAAAGTCCAAAGATATCCAGCCCGCGTAGGGCGCAATAGTTTCAGCGTATTGCGCCGTATGGGAAGCTTATTTATGCGGCGCAATACGGGAGTACCCTATTGCGCCCTACATGTTCTGGAACACTGTTAAGAAGGTGTTGTCCGACTTTATCGGGAAGGTCAAAGATATTCAGCACGAACTGTAACAGTCCGAGTTGGGCGCTTTAATGTTCGCGCAAGAAGAATCACTGATTAGTCAGCTTATGGTCCATAGTTCTACGCTGTCGATAGAATCAGCATTCTCAAAAAATTGCAAATCTTCAGCTCTAAAGAGGGCATGCGAGCTCTCATGACCTGATGAGCAACGTTATCATCCTGTCCAGGTGATAGGTATGTACTTCACGCTGACCACTGAAGCTGGACGGCACAAAAATTCATCAATGGACAAAACCCATCCAATCCTGTCCGTGAGAGTTGCCCCCTTAGGATCAATTTGCTAGCCTATGCCTAGCATAGGCCAATTATCCGATAGGAGGGCTGTCATGTATATTGAACGCCATGTCCGTTTGTTCAAGAACGGTCGCAATCAAGCGCTGCGGATTCCCCGCGAATTCGAGCTTCCGGGTAATGAAGCCATCATCCGCAAGGAAGGGGATCGACTGATTGTCGAACCTGTCCAGCGTCGCTCGTTGCTGGCGCTTCTCGCCACCTGGGAGCCGCTGGACGAGGAATTTCCGGAAATCGAGGATTTTCCCCCGGATCCCGTGGATCTTTGAGCATGGCCGATTATTGCTATCTGCTTGATACCAACATCCTGTCCAGCGTTCTTAAGTACCCGGCCGGTGCGGTGGTGAATCGAATCTCAGCGGTAGGGGAAATCGCCATCTGCACCAGCATTGTCGTCGCTTGCGAACTACGCTATGGCGCTGCTAAGAAAGGTTCGCCAACCTTGTCACACAAGATTGAACAGCTGCTTGCGGCGCTTGAGGTACTTCCGTTGGAAGATGGAGTTGATTGGAGCTATGCCGACTTGCGAGCGACATTGGAGAAAGCCGGCACACCGATTGGAGCGAATGATTGCCTGATTGCGGCACATGCGCTATCGCTGGGACTCGTACTGGTAACCGACAACATGAATGAGTTCCGCAGAGTACCCGGCCTCAAAGTGGAAAACTGGCTGACCCCATGACCGTCCGCCTTGCCTGGATATGGGGGCGAGATAAAGGCGATTGCACTGCGGCTTTGGCGTCCGCATGTTTGCCCTGGGATGCGGTAATATCAGCCTGAGATTTTGAATGTTCCCAACGAAGGAGGCCGCCCATGGGGCTTGCACTTCGCGATTCCGAACGTCATACCTACGGCGATTATCTATCCTGGCCGGAAGGTGTCCGCTATGAACTGATCGACGGCAGGGCCTATCTCATGGCGCCCGCCCCGAATCTGGAGCATCAGGATATAGCCGGGGAGATTTACCGGCAATTGAGCAATGCCCTGGAAGGCAAGCCTTGTCGCGCCTTAATCGCGCCGGTAGATGTCCGTTTGCCCAAGGCTGACGAATCGGGCGAAGCTATCGATACCGTGGTGCAGCCAGACGTTATGGTTGTGTGTGATGAATCGAGGCTGGACCGACGCGGAGTGAGAGGCGCGCCGGTGTGCGGGAATATTGGCTGGTGCATCCAACGGACCAGATGGTTACCGTATATCGGCTGCTAAATGGCGAATATGGTAAGCCGGACGTTCAGGAGCTTTCGGGCGAAACCCGCGTTGGCGTGTGGCCGTATGTTGCGGTGGCTTGGGATGACCTGGTTCGCCGCTTGCCGCGACCGGAATTTTGACAAGAAAAAAATAAAAACCCGGAGCGTTCCGTGCATCCAGGTTTTTGCCCTCTCGGTTGGCTATCAAGTCACTTCCCGGTGGCTTTCGCGTGAAGAGCGGCAGGCTCTCGTAATTTTGCGGAACGCCGGACCAATCAGGATGCCGGGAACCGTTCGGCAAGTCGATCCTCACTCCAAGGTAATGCGTCGTCAACCAAAGGCGGAGTGTTTGTCCTAGGTTCGGGAAACATTATCCAGGCTTTTTCTTCAACTGCCGATTCAAGTCCAGCAGTTGTTGCTCAAGCTTTGGCAGAGACTCACGAATGATATCCCATACGACTTCCAGATCGATCTCGAAATAGCCGTGGGCCATTCTGTTTCGCATACCTCGCATCGGTTTCCAGGGTATTTCGGAATGCTTGGCAGCGAGGTCCGGATATTCGTTGACCAATTTAGTGGCCGCCGCGCCAATGACCAGAATATTCAGTATCACCGCCTGCTGCGTCTTACGGATCAGCGAAAAAGTTCTCCTTTGTCATTCCGTTGGTGTATTCGCGTGCCAGCCGGATGGCTTCAAGCATATGACCCAGGTAATCAGCCGCACGAAGTCGGTGTTTGTCGTCGCTCACAGCGGGGCGCCTCCTGGAGAACCTTGCTCCGGATTTCCGCAGGGAGGTCTCCGGGCGAAAGCAGGTCGACCGGCACGCCGAGTAACTCTTCAAGCGCGATCTGCAGTCCACCGAGATCAAGCAGCGTCGTTCCGGGAAGGGGATCGATCAGGATGTCGAGATCGCTCCGATCGGTATCCTCGCCGTACAGAACAGAGCCGAATACGCGGGCATTTCGGGCACGGCTTCGGTCGACCAACCGACGGATATCTTCACGATGCGCTTGCAGAGCCTCGGAGGGTTTCATGTGAATAGGCTAGACGCTTGTAATTTGTGGCGCGTTTAACCGGTAGCGCAGGCGTTGTTCATCCAACTGACGCCCTTTGACTGGGCTTAAGAGGTCATCTATATATTATGTATATTTTGCCACCTTTGAGCTCCTTGATCCGAATTCTCTGTGAGCGAAAAACAAAAACCCCGGATGCGCTCCATGCACCCGGGGTTATCGCCTGCTTGGTTGGCTATCAAGTCACGTCCTGGTGGTTATCCCTAGAGGATAGCTGTCCTTACCTCCTTGTCGGCGACTGAATGAGTGTGGCAGAAAATTCGTTTCAGACTAAGTCGGAAAATGCTGAAAATTGTGTAAGCTTTGGCTTACATGCGGAGCGGGGCGTCCATTGTCGTGAATCGGGCTTAGCAAGACCGCGTGGCCGTTATATCATTAAGGGCCGATTTATTATTCAGAAGATCTCTTGCCGTTCATGATTAGCCGTATCGCCGATGTTGACCGCAATACACTGGAAACCCAAGTGCGGGTTTGTCTGAACCTGGATGGAGTCGGCACGGGTGTTTTCGAAACCGGTGTTCCTTTCCTCGACCATATGTTGGATCAGGTGGCACGGCACGGATTGATCGACCTTGAGGTACGTGCGAAAGGCGATCTGCACATTGATGCCCACCACACGGTGGAAGACATCGGCATTACGCTGGGCCAGGCGGTGGAAAAAGCTTTGGGGAGCAAAAAGGGGATACGGCGTTACGGTCATGCCTATATTCCCCTGGACGAAGCTTTGTCGCGCGTCGTGATTGATTTTTCCGGGCGGCCAGGTTTATCTTACGACGTAACTTTTCCGCGTGCCCGGATAGGCGAATTCGATGTCGATCTGTTTCTCGAGTTTTTTCGGGGATTCGTCAATCACGCAAAAGTCACCTTACATATCGATAATCTGAAGGGACAAAATGCCCACCATATTGCCGAAACCGTGTTCAAGGCTTTCGGTCGTGCCATGAGAATGGCCATAGAACCGGATACCAGGATGCAGGATGTCGTCCCTTCGACTAAAGGAATGATTTAGAAAACTTATACGGAACTCTCGCCCGATTCGCTTTTATCCATGTCTTCCGTTGCAGTCATCGATTATGGGATGGGAAATCTGCATTCCATAGCCAAGGCGCTTCAACACGCCCACTCCAAAACCGCCGTGATCGTCACGGACAATCCCGAAACAATTCTCAAAGCCGACCGGGTCGTATTCCCAGGGGTCGGGGCAATCCGCGATTGCATGAATGCATTGGCTGATCGGGACCTCGTAACCATCATCGAACGGGCGGCGGCCTCGAAACCGCTGTTAGGTATTTGCCTGGGGATGCAGGCACTGCTCGAGGAAAGCGAGGAAAACGGCGGAACAGCTTGCCTGGGTTTGATTCCCGGCCGGGTCGTACGCTTCACCGATGGAGTGGTAGACGCTGCCGGTCAGCCCTTGAAAATTCCACATATGGGATGGAACCGCGTCAGCCAGCAGGAGGCCGATCATCCGTTATGGCGAGGCATCGCGTCCGATAGTTGGTTTTATTTCGTTCACAGCTACTTCGCGCGACCGACTGATTCCCGAAACGTTGCGGCGACCACCGACTATCCGGAACCCTTCGCTTCGGCGCTGGCTCGCGAAAACATCTTTGCCGTTCAGTTTCATCCTGAAAAGAGCCAGGAAGCCGGATTGCGATTGCTGGCTAATTTTCTAAACTGGGACCCGGGGCGATAAGGCACCGATCATTCACTCTATCCGTTACTGAGGATTTTTTTATGCTTTTGATACCTGCTATCGATCTGAAAGATGGCAAGTGTGTCCGTTTGCGGCAGGGCCGCATGGAAGACGATACGGTCTTCTCCGACGACCCGGTGGCGATGGCGGGGAAATGGGTGTCGGAGGGGGCGAAGCGCCTTCATTTGGTGGATTTGGACGGTGCCTTTGCGGGGATTCCGCGCAATGCGGAGGTTATCCACGCCATACGCGAAGCTTATCCGGATGTACAAATCCAGGTGGGCGGTGGAATCCGGGATGAAGAGACGATTCAGGGTTACCTGAACGCCGGCGTCGATTACGTCATCATTGGTACCAAGGCAGTCAGTGCGCCTCATTTCGTGCGGGAGGTCGCGGCGGAGTTTCCGAACCATATTATCGTCGGTCTGGACGCGAAGGACGGCAAAGTAGCGATAGACGGCTGGTCGAAGTTGTCGCATCACGATGTGATCGATTTGGCTCAAAAATTCGAGGACGATGGCGTTGAAGCCATCGTTTACACCGACATCAGCCGGGACGGCATGATGGAGGGCGTCAATGTCGAGGCAACCGCAAGGCTGGCTCGCTCTATACGCATTCCGGTGATTGCGTCGGGCGGCATCCGGAGTATTCAGGATATTCACGCCCTGGGCAGTGTGGTTGGCGACGGCGTCATGGGCGCCATAACCGGCCGCGCTATTTATGAGGGCACCCTTAACTTTGCCGAAGCCCGTAAAGTGGCGGAAGAATACTGATCCATGCTTGCCAAGCGCATTATCCCCTGCCTGGACGTCGACAATGGACGCGTGGTCAAGGGCGTCCGCTTCGTCGATATCAAAGATGCGGGAGATCCCGTCGAGATTGCTAGGCGTTACGACCGGGAGGGCGCGGACGAACTGACTTTTCTCGACATTACCGCCAGTTCGGACAATCGCGACACGATGGTGCACGTGGTGGAGCAAGTGGCGGGCGAAGTGTTTATCCCCCTTACGGTAGGAGGCGGCATCCGAACGCTCGAAGATATCCGCCGCATGCTGAATGCCGGCGCCGATAAGGTCAGCATCAATACCGCCGCAGTCGCCCGGCCGGAGTTTGTGCGCGAAGCGGCGGAGCGTTTCGGCTCTCAGTGTATCGTCGTCGCTCTCGATGCCAAGCAGGTGTCCGAAGATCCAAAGCGGTGGGAGATCTTTACTCACGGCGGGCGCAAGCCGACCGGCCTTGATGCCATCGAGTGGGCGCGTCGCATGGTGGCTTACGGAGCCGGCGAAATCCTCTTGACCAGCATGGATCGGGACGGCACCAAACAAGGGTTCGATCTGGAACTGACTCGCGCAATCAGCGAAGCCGTATCCGTTCCGGTGATCGCCTCGGGCGGTGTCGGCAATTTGCAGCACCTGGCCGACGGGATCTTGCAGGGCAAAGCCGATGCGGTGTTGGCAGCCAGTATTTTCCATTTCGCCGAATACACCATTCGGCAGGCCAAGGAATACTTGGCGGCTCAAGGCATCGAGGTGCGGCTATGACGGCGTGGCTCGACGAAATCCGCTGGACGTCCGAAGGGCTGGTTCCCGTCATTACGCAGGAGGCGGCCACGGGGCAGGTCCTCATGTTCGCCTGGATGAACCGGGAAGCTTTGTGGCTTACCGCCGAGGAAGGCTACGCGGTCTACTGGTCGCGCTCGCGGAATCGGCTTTGGCGGAAGGGCGAGGAATCCGGGAATCGGCAGAAAGTTCTGGAAATTCGCCTGGATTGCGACGAGGATGTGATTTTGCTCGCGGTCGAACAGGCCGGCGGAATCGCCTGTCATACCGGACGGCATCACTGCTTTTTTCGGGTGCTGCGGGATGGCTGCTGGGAGACGGTGGAACCTGTCCTGAAATCTCCGGAAACGATGTATAAGCGCTGATATGGACGTGTTGAAGGAGTTGGCTAGGGTGCTCGAGGAACGGAAATCTCAGGATCCGCAAAAATCCTATGTGGCGAGTCTTTATGCCAAAGGGCTCGACGCTATCTTGAAAAAAATCGGCGAGGAGGCCACCGAAACCGTAATGGCCGCCAAGGACGGAAACCTCGACAAGATTGTCTACGAAGTTGCGGATTTGTGGTTTCACAGCCTGGTATTGCTCGCTCATCAAGGGTTGAGTCCGGATCAGGTATTGGCCGAATTGCAGAGGCGGTTCGGTCTCTCGGGGCTCGAAGAAAAAGCAGGACGCGACGACAAGTCCGGTTAGAGCGTTTTTCACCGAAGTTCAGTGGTAAGGATAGGGAAATTCGTAGGTCGTTGAGGAGCTTTGTCGGCAAGGGATTGCCGACCTACGAAATCTAAAGCGTTTTTCATCGCGGTATAGCGGCGGGCATTGGAAAACCGCCCCGTACCCAGTCGAAGTAGGTCGGCAATCCCTTGCCGACGCTCCACCGGACGTTCATGGAATCGAGCCGAAACGCAGATGCAACGCCCAGGTCGTTGAGCTGCCCGCGATCAGGAAGCCAAGCACCGCGATCCAGGCCTTGCGGCGATATCGTTTGGTCAATGTGCCCTGTGGAACGACCGATAGCAGATAAGGACGGCCATAACCGGGCTTTTTCATCAGGTGGAACTCGGTTTGCTTCGTTCTTTTGCGCCAGGATGCCATGACTTCACGCTCGGCGTGCTGCCGCGCGATTTCCCACTCCTCCGCATCGATCTCGCCGTCGCCGTTCTTGTCGAAGCGCTTGAGAAGCTCGGAACGGTTTCTCTTCCAGCGGATTAACAGATCGCCTACCTCGTTATGGAAACTGGTGCCTTCGGAACTTCCGAGAGACACGAACTGGCCGATCGCATAAAGCGGATCGTTTGCCTCGATGCGGTATTCCGTGTAGCGATACGGTCCGGACGAGAACAGTGAATCCCAAAATCCGGTTTGCAGCGGCGCGTATCCTGGCCGCGCCAGCTGTCCGCGCCATTTGAGTCGAATGGACGGTGTGACCTCCGCGCCTTCGGGATCGATAATGCATCGTCCGGTCTCGTCTTCCAGGTGGAAAATGGCCTCGCTAACGCCGCTCTCAATCGTTTGCCATCGTGTTGTGCGGTGGCCGTCTTCATAGTCGGTCACTTGCTTTTCAACTTTGTAACTGTACCAAACGCAGCGTGCGCCGCTAAGCGGGGCATGGATCGGCTCGCCATCCATCAATTGGGCTCGACCGTCGAGTTCGACGTAACCCTGGGCTGCCGACCGGACCTTGGCTGTGGGCGTGTCGGCGATCAGGCGAGCGCGATGCAGCCAGCGGAATGCGAGAAAGAAGGAGGCCGCCCCGGTCAGAGCGACAAGCCCTGTCGCCAGCCAGAAGTGCTGTGGAGAGGATTGGAGGATGAGGTCGCGAAATAGCACGGCTTTCGCCTCAGTCGAACAGCGCCTTTAGATCCACATCGCGTTTTTCTTCTTCCGTGAATTCCAGCAATTCGAAGGGTCTGAAGTTGAATAACCGCGCAATGATCACATCCGGAAATTCTTCCAGCCGGACATTGTTGTTATTGACGCTCTCGTTGTAGAACTCGCGCCGGTCGGCAATCGCGTTTTCCAGTCCGGTTATCCGGGACTCCAGTGCCCGGAAGGAAACGTCCGCCTTCAGTTCGGGGTAACTCTCCGCTACCGCGAAGAGCTGCATCAGTCCTTGCCGCAGCTGGCTTTCCGCCGCCCCGAGAGCATGCAGATTGGCGGACTCTCGGGCCGCAGAGATCCCGGCACGGGCCTGCATTACTTTTTCCAGCGTGTCCCGCTCGTGTTGCATGTACTGCTTGCAGGTTTCGACGAGTTTTGGCAATTCGTCGTGACGCTGTTTGAGCAGCACGTCGATGTTGGACCACGCTTTTGCGGTATCATGCTTCAAATTGACCAGCCGGTTGTAGATCAAGATGGCGTACACGATCACGAACAAGATCGTGCCGACCAGAATGAAACCGCCTACGCTCATAATCTCTCCTCGCGTTCTTGAAGTTGAATCAGGGCTTGGAGAAGTATAGACGGCGGGCCCGGCGCATCATTTGATCAATCGGAGTGTCGTAAGGTGACGATTCAGATTTATAACGGTGTCGAGCCGAAATTGGGAACAGGAACTTACATTGCCGACAGTGCGCTGGTGATCGGTGACGTGACATTGGGCAACGACGTCTCCATTTGGCCGATGGTGGTCGCGAGAGGCGATGTGCACCGAATCGAGATTGGCGACGAAACCAATATTCAGGACGGCTGCGTGCTGCACGTCACCCAACGAAGCCGCTACAACGAAGAGGGCAATGCCTTGATCGTCGGGCGGGGAGTCACCGTGGGGCACCGGGCGGTACTGCATGGGTGCACCATCGGTGATCTATGTCTGATCGGCATCGGTGCGGTGATCATGGACGGTGCCGTCGTGGAGGACCGGGTAATGATCGGTGCGGGGGCTTTGGTGCCGCCCGGCAAGCGTTTGGAAGGCGGTTTTCTTTACGTGGGATCGCCGGCGAAACAGGCACGCCCGCTCAAGGAGGCCGAGCTGGAATATTTAAGTTTTTCCAAGGACGGTTACGTGCGTTTGAAGAATCAATATCTGAGTGATGCCAGATTGCTTGGCGCTTAGCACTAGCGACCACGCTCCCGATTGAGAATGTCGATCACGGGATGCGTTTCCGGCCGTATGCCCCGCCAGATAAAAAACGCCTCGGCCGCTTGTTCGACCAACATGCCGATGCCGTCAACGCTGACATCGGCCCCCACATCTTTTCCCCATCGGACGAACGGTGTGGGCTCCGTCCCATAGGCGAGATCGTAGCAACATCCGCCGGCTCGGAGAATATTCTTCGGCAGATCCGGCAGTTCGCCAATCAGGCTGGCGGCGGTGGCGTTCAGAACGAGATCGAAGGATTCCGTGCCCAAGTCTGAAAAGCCGCATCCGGCGATCGGGCCGAGATCCCCAAACTCCTCTGCCAGCCGGACCGCTTTGTCGGGTGTGCGGTTGGCGATCACCAGGCAAGACGGACCTCGCTCCAACAGTGGACCAATAATGCCGCGGCTTGCGCCGCCCGCGCCCAAAAGAAGGACTCGGCGGTTTTCCAAGGAAAGTCCGAGATTGACCGTAAGGTCTCGCATCAAGCCGACGCCGTCGGTGTTGTCCCCGTAAATCGTTCCATCCGGACGTAAGGCCAAGGTATTGACGGCTTTGCTGCGTTCCGCGCGCTCACTTTTGGAATCGGCAATTTTCCAGGCGAGTTCCTTGAGGGGAACGGTGCAATTCAAGCCTTTCCCGCCACCGGCGAAAAAGTCTCGCACGCGGATTTCGAACGTTTCCGGCAGAACGTCTTGCGCGGTATAGGTCAGACGCTCTCCGGTCTGTTCTGCAAAAAGCGCGTGAATACGGGGCGATTTGCTGTGGCCGATGGGGTGACCGAAGACGGCATAACGATCTGCTGGCAGCATGACTAGGTGAATCCGGCGGAAATCTTGATGAAGACAGTTTTAGGTTTCAGCCTTTGCGCAGTTTAGGTGCTCTGTCTCATGGCGTCTTCGCGAAGCCATTCGGCAACGGTCCTGGCGTAATAGGTCAGAATGGCGTCCGATCCTGCGCGCTTGAGCGCCAGCAAAGATTCGAGCACGGTCTTGCGCTCGTCGAGCCAGCCGTTTTGTGACGCGCCTTTGAGCATGGCGTATTCCCCGCTGACTTGGTAGGCGAACGTAGGGACGCCAAAGCGGTCTTTGACGCGGCGGATGATGTCCAGATAAGGCAATCCCGGTTTGACCATGACCATGTCCGCGCCTTCCGCCAAATCGAGCTCGACTTCCCGCAGGGCCTCATCGGAATTGGCGGGATCCATCTGGTAAGTGTATTTGTCGCCGCTCCCCAGGTTGGCCGCCGAGCCCACGGCATCTCGGAAAGGTCCGTAGAAGGCGGAGGCGTACTTGGCGGAATAGGCGAGAATACGCGTGTGGACGAATCCTTTCTCTTCCAATGCGTCCCGGATTGCGCCGATGCGCCCGTCCATCATGTCCGAAGGTGCCACGATGTCGGCGCCGGCTTCCGCATGGGACAGCGCCTGTTTCACGAGTACTTCGACGGTTTCGTCGTTGACCACGTAGCCGTTTTGATCTACGAGCCCGTCTTGGCCGTGAGTCGTGAAAGGGTCTAGAGCGACATCGGTGATGACACCCAGTTCCGGCAGCTGTCGTTTCAGTAGGCGTACCGCTCGTTGCACCAAACCCTCAGCATTGTAAGCCTCGCGTGCGTCATCCGTTTTTTTGTCGGGTGACGTTACGGGAAAGAGTGCGATGGCGGGAATGCCAAGCCGAAAAGCCTTTTCGCTTTCGCGTAACAGCAAGTCGATGCTTAGTCGCTCGACGCCGGGCATAGAAGCGACCGGTTCCCGCCGATTTTCGCCTTCCAAGATGAAAAGAGGGTAAATCAAATCATTGGTGGAAAGCTGTGTTTCCCGCACTAAGCGCCGGCTGAATTCATTCCGTCTCATTCGGCGCAAGCGAACATTGGGGTAAGAAATGCTATTATTTAACGACATGGTGGCCGGTTTATTGCGTGGGACACAGAGGAACTCGGTAGTTTAGTGCATGCCGCCGAGTTATGATAAGAATATTAAAAAGTCAGCAGGAGTTTTTAAATGAAATTTACTAAGTCTTCCTTCGGCCTGGCAAGTTGGGCCGTTGCATTGTCGTTGCTGTTAAGCTTCTGGGGAGCGGCAGCGTGGGCGGAGGAAGGATTACTCCCTCCACAGCAGGTTATCCAGCACAGTGCCGACGAGCTGCAAACCACGCTGCAAAAGCCGGAATACAAGGGCGATTTCAGGAAAGCTACTCAGTTCGTTGATGGCATCATCGAACCGCATGTGGATTTCGATCGTGTGTCGATGTTGATTTTAGGAAAGTATTGGAAGACGGCGACGCCCGAGCAAAAAGAACGTTTTAAAAAGGAATTCCGGATGCTGCTTGTGCGTACGTATACCACCGCCTTTACCGAATACGCCAACTGGAAAATCCGTTATCTGCCGCTGCAGATGAAGCCGGAGGACAAGAAGGTTATGGTCCGTACCGAAATTCTCCAGGCGGGTGCTCAACCCGTGGCGGTCAACTATCGAATGGTGTTCACCAAAAACGATTGGAAAGTGTACGACGTATTGATCGAGGGCATCAGTTTGCTACAGAACTATCGTGCCAGCTTTACCGATGAGGTTGCCCGTACCGGCTCCCTCGATCAATTGATTTCACACCTGGCAGAGCGCAACGCTACCGCCATGAAAGAGCCGCTCGGGGCAGCGGGCGGCGGCGATAAAAGAGGCTCATAGCCAGTCTCTAGGTTTTAGGTAATTCTTGTATAGATTATCTTCGGCGCTACCTTCCTGCGGCTTCCAGTTATAGCGCCAATGCGCGATCGGCGGCAGAGACATTAGAATGGATTCTGTCCTGCCGCCCGATTGCAATCCAAACAAAGTTCCTCGGTCATAAACCAGGTTGAATTCGACGTATCGTCCGCGGCGATAGAGCTGAAATTCGCGCTCCCGTTCGCCGTAGGGCATATCCTTCCGTTTTTGGACGATCGGAACATAAGCCTTGATGTAATGATCTCCGACGCTGCGCAAAAAATCGAAGCAGCGATCGAACCCCCATTCATTGAGATCGTCGAAAAATAATCCTCCGATGCCCCGGGTTTCATTGCGGTGTTTGAGAAAAAAGTATTCATCGCACCAGCGCTTGAACTTGGGGTAAATATCTTCGCCAAAGGGAAGACAGGCATCCCGGGCTACAGTGTGCCAATAAATCGCATCTTCTTCGAAGGGATAATAGGGTGTGAGATCGAAGCCGCCGCCAAACCACCATACCGGCGTTTCGTTTTCCTTCTCCGCGAGGAAAAAACGGATATTGGCATGAGAGGTCGGGACATATGGATTCAGAGGGTGAATGACCAGGGATACGCCTACGGCTTGAAATGTCCGGCCTGCGAGTTCTGGCCGATGCGCAGTGGCGGAGGGTGGCAGATTTCTGCCGAACACGTGGGAGAAATTGACGCCGCCTTGCTCGAACGTTTTTCCGCCGGTCAATACGCGGGTTCTTCCTCCGCCGCCGCCATTGTATTGCCAAAGGTCCTCCAAAAATCGGGCGTCTGGTTCCTCGTTTTCCAGGGCGAGACAGATTTTGTCTTGGAGGTCTTGAAGATAAGCTTTAACTTGTAAGATATCGGGTGTGTTCATTCGGCGATCTTCCCGTAAAAGTCGAGTGTGGATGGGAGTCTCCGGGATGTTGTTCGGCTCGAGCGCTTTGCGGCTTTCTTCTTCTAAATGGACGACGAGATTGTAGCACGGTGGAATAGGGATGTTGTTGCCTCGAAAACATTATGAGTCCCGAAGGGGAAACGGAAACCAACAAGGTAAGCGGCGCCCCAAAGAATGGCGGCAACCCATTGAACGAGAATGTCCAATTGTAATTTGAGCCTGAAGGTATATTCGGATCTGTTTTCGGTGCTTGGGCAGCCGTACTTGCGTACTTGGCTAGACCGGTTGCCGACTCGGTTGGACGCGGTTTTTGGCTCCGCGCGGCATGGCGATTGGCCGGCTTGGCAGGCCGCACTCGATGGCCTGCCAAAAATCGATGCGTCCGTGGTCGATTTGAATGCCGATAGCATCCTTGTCGATGGGGGATGCAACGAAGAACAGCGGGACCGTATCGAGAGTCTGCTGCTCAGGCTTCATCCGTGGCGCAAGGGTCCATATGCCATTCATGGCATTCATATCGATACTGAATGGCGCTCCGATCTTAAATGGCGCAGGCTGAAAGATCATATTCAGCCGCTTGAAGGCCGAACCGTGTTGGATGTCGGCTGTGGAAATGGTTACCACGCCTGGCGCATGATTGGATGCGGGGCCGAGTTGGTGATCGGAGTTGATCCGACACTCTTGAGTGTCGCGCAATTTCTAGCGATCAAGCATTTTGCCGGCGATTTTCCGGTTCATGTGCTTCCCTTGGGTATAGAGGATGTTCCGCTCAATCTTCGTGCCTTCGACACCGTTTTTTCGATGGGGGTGCTTTACCATCGCCGTTCGCCTTTCGATCATCTTTTGGAGCTCAAGGGCTGTCTCAGATCCGGCGGTGAATTGGTCTTGGAGACTTTGGTCGTCGACGGTGGGCTGGGTCAGGTTTTGGTGCCCGAGGATCGCTATGCGCAGATGCGCAATGTGTGGTTCATTCCGTCCTGCGCTACCTTGTTATCGTGGCTAAGGCGATGCGGTTACCGAAACGGTCGGGTTGTCGATGTGACGAGGACCACAGCGGACGAGCAACGCTCCACGGACTGGATGCGCTTTCAGTCTCTGTCCGATTTCCTGGACCCGGCCAACCCGGAACTGACGATCGAGGGCTTGCCCGCGCCGGTGCGGGCGGTGTTCATCGCCGAGAGCCCTTAGAATCGGAAACCACCGCTGGCGTAAAATTATCCCTCTATCCTTTGTTCCTCCCTCGCATATTTCTTCATGAAAACACCCTGTATCGGTTTTGTCAGCCTTGGCTGTCCCAAGGCGTTGGTAGATAGTGAACGCATTCTGACCAAGTTGCGTGCCGAAGGTTACAGCCTCGTTCCGACATATAAGGACGCTGATCTTGTCGTTGTGAATACCTGCGGATTCATCGATGCCGCGGTCGAGGAGTCCCTGGACGCCATAGGCGAGGCTTTGAAAGAGAACGGTAAGGTCATCGTTACGGGATGTCTGGGCGTTCGCGAGAGCGAGATTCGATCCCGCCATCCTCAAGTGCTGAAGGTTACCGGCGCCCATGCCTATGAAGAGGTTGTCGAGGCGGTGCATGAGCATTTGCCGCCTCTTCACGATCCTTTTGTCGATCTGGTGCCGCCGGAAGGAGTCAAACTAACGCCTCGCCATTATGCTTACCTGAAGATCTCCGAGGGCTGCAATCATCGCTGCACGTTTTGCATTATTCCGAGCTTGCGCGGTGATCTGGTCAGCCGCCCCATCGGCGACGTGATGGCGGAAGCGGAGCGCCTAGTTTCGGCTGGAGTGAAGGAACTGCTCGTCGTATCGCAAGATACCAGCGCCTACGGCATCGATTTGAAGTATCGAACCGGCTTCTGGGGCGGGCGTCCGCTCAAGACCCGCTTCTATGATTTGGCCAAGGCTCTGGGGGAGTTCGGGGTTTGGGTGCGGATGCATTATGTTTATCCCTATCCCCACGTGGATGAAGTGATCCCGCTCATGGCGGAGGGAAAAATCCTGCCCTATCTGGACATTCCGTTCCAGCACGCCAGCGCCCGAATTCTGAAGCTGATGAAGCGTCCGGCAGCCGCAGAGGATGTCTTGGCCCGGATCGCCGAGTGGCGGAACATCTGCCCGGAAATCACGCTTCGCAGTACGTTCATCGTCGGCTTTCCGGGGGAAACCGAGGCGGATTTTGAGCAGCTGTTGGCGTTTCTTCAAGAAGCCCAGCTCGACCGGGTCGGGTGCTTTACCTATTCGCCCGTCAAGGGCGCGGTTGCCAACGAGTTATCCGATGTTGTGCCGGAAGCCGTGAAAGAAGAACGCCTCGCGCGGTTTATGGAGGTTCAGGCTCAAATCAGCGCTGATAGGCTGCAGTCGAAGATCGGGTTGCAGGAAATCGTTTTGGTCGACGAGGTTGTGGAGGAGGGAGCGGTCGCTCGCAGCCGGGCCGATGCTCCTGAAATCGATGGCCAAGTATTTATCGATGGCGCGACCCATTTGAAGGTCGGCGACTGGGTCGAGGTGGTTCTTGAGGATGCCGACGACCACGATTCGTGGGCGCGTCTCGCAAACCGTTAGATTTGTAGGCGGCTATCCGGCGAAGAAAGATAGCCGCCTCGTTCTGCGAATCGAATCAGCCGTGGTGATGTCCGCCCGGGCCATGTACGTGGCCGTGATCCAACTCATCGGGCGTAGCATCGCGAACGTCCGTGATTTCAACCTCGAAATTCAAAGTAAGGCCGGCCATCGGATGATTGCCGTCCAGGACTACCTCGTCATCGTCTACGCCGATTACCGTAAGCAGCTGAAGACCTTCCGGAGACTGCGCTTGAAATTGCATGCCAGGCAGTATCTCTTGTCCCTCTTCAAAGGCCGTTTTCGGTACCGACTGAATAAGGTCGTCGTCTCGCAAGCCATACGCTTCTTCCGGCGGAATGCTGACCTTGAGCTTGTCGCCCACGGCGCGACCGGTTAACGCATTCTCCAGTCCGGGAATGATGTTGCCCATGCCGTGAATATAGGCCAATGGACCTTGATCCTTGGAACTGTCGAGGATGTCGCCGTCATCGCTGGTGAGGGTGTAGTGGATATGGACCACTTTGCGGGGTGATACTTGCATGAGATACCCTTGCTGTCGCGGTGGTTGAAATTCCCATCATAACGAGTTTTCACTATGATAGACAGCGTTTTTCCGATTTAGATCAAGCGACAAAGCGATAAGGAGATTTTTTGGGTTTCCCGGCGGGTTTGCTTTGTTCCTTGTAGATGAGATACACGAAAATCCCCATCAATGCTGTCAAAATCCCGCATTTCACCCGCAGCAGAAAATCCAGTTTCGCGATCCAGTGCGGATGAGAGAGGATGAACTCGTTCATCTGGCTGAACCAGTTCTCAAACATAAGCACGACTCCTCGAAATACTCTGGATGAGTGAACTTTCTTCTTAGAACCGATCTTACTCGTTTGAATCCGTAATTTTTCAAAAATCGGTGTTGACGATCTGAGCCGATCGACGCTGTTGTCATACGGAAGCAGATCGAGGGTCCGGCACGTTGAGTGTGCCCGCCGCCTAAGGTAACATTCCGGCTTCTTTTAGGTCTAACGAACAAGATACTCCTCTGCCAATCTTCAACTTCGTCAAAAGGTTGTTCAAATTGCCGCAGCCCAAGCCGGAGGCAGCGGTGAGCGTTAGGATTTATCCGCGATCTGAACACATGATTTCCCGATCGATGATCAGCGATAACGCGCTAAAGGTGCTTTATCGCCTGAAGAAATCCGGGTATCAGGCTTATTTGGTCGGCGGTTGCGTACGCGACTTGCTTTTGGGGCGCGAGCCGAAAGATTTCGACGTGGTAACCAGCGCGCATCCCGAAGAGATCAGGGCGATTTTCCGCAATTGCCGTTTGATCGGTCGGCGTTTTCGCCTCGCTCATGTGCATTTCGGCGAGGAAATTATCGAAGTGGCAACCTTTCGAGGGCTCGCAGGCGAGGAGAGTCACGGGGGGCGCATCATCGAGAATGGCCGCATCCTTAGGGATAACGTCTATGGAACCATCGAAGAGGACGCCTTCCGCCGCGATTTCACGGTTAATGCGTTGTATTACAACATCAATGATTTTTCCGTGGTGGATTACGTCGGCGGCATGGAGGATCACAAGGCCGGTATGCTGAGACTAATCGGCGACCCGGAGCAACGTTATCGGGAGGACCCGGTACGGATGCTGCGGGCGTTACGCTTCTCCGTCAAACTCGGCTTTACCATTCATCCGAGCTGCGCCGATCCGATCAAACGGTTTTCGAGTCTGCTACAGGAAATTCCGCCGGCTCGTCTTTATGAAGAGGTTCTTAAGCTGTTCTTGTCCGGTTATGCGGTACAGACTTTCGAACAGCTCAGGCACTACGGTTTGTTCGCGGCACTGTTTCCCGAGACGGAGCGGTGTTTGGCCAAGGAGCAGCAGGGGTTTCCGCTGACATTCTTGGCCAAAGCCTTGGAACGGACCGATCAGCGAGTGCAAGAGGGAAAACCGGTAGCGCCATATTTTCTGTTCGCGGCCTTGTTGTGGGAACCGGTTCGGGCGGGCGCGCAAGCCCGAATCAAGGCCGGAGAAAGCGATATTTTGGCCTATCAGGAAGCTGCGGGTGAGGTGATTGCACGGCAAGTTCGTCATACCGCTTTGCCCCGGACGGTCAGTCTACCGGCTCGGGAGGTTTGGGCCTTGCAGCCGCGTTTTGAACGGATTGTCGGCTCACGGCCGTTTCGTTTGTTGACCCATCCCCGCTTTCGTGCCGCTTACGATTTCCTGTTGCTCCGGGCCGAGACCGGAGAGGCCGAGCCGTCGCTCGCCGAGTGGTGGACTCGATTCCAGCAGGCCGACGAAGCCGAGCGGAAAGCCATGACGAGTCCCGGCCGGCGCCGCTCCGGCAGATCGCGGTCGCGTAAACGCAAATCGCGCTCTGAATCTTCTGCCAATGTTTCCGTCTGATCATGTTGTGCCATTCGATAAAACGGCGGCCTATATCGGTCTGGGCGCCAATTTGGGCGATCCCATCGAAACCATCAAGTCGGCGCGCTCGGCTATTAGTAAGATAGAGGGTATCCGGGAGTTGGCTTTTTCGAGCCTTTATTGCAGTGCGCCCATGGGACCGGGCGATCAGCCCGATTACATCAATGCCGTAATGTCGGTCGAAACGACATTGGGGCCGCTGGAGTTGTTGCGCGAACTTCAGGCCATAGAGACGGCTCACGGGCGGGTGCGCAAGGGCGAACGCTGGGGACCTCGGACGCTGGACCTGGATTTGTTGCTGTACGGGTGCGAAATCATAGCGAGCGAAGTGCTGACCGTCCCTCATCCGGGAATCGCGGACCGCGAGTTCGTGCTGTATCCGCTCGAGGAGATCGCGCCGGAGCTCGAGATTCCCGGCAAGGGGCGATTGGCTGATCTGGTTCGGAAGTGTCCGCAACGAGGATTGAGGGTAATCGAGCATGTATGATGCGGCCAAGGCTTTGACTATTCCGGATCTCGCGGCGATGAAACGGCGCGATGAAAAAATCGTGGCTCTTACCGCTTACGATGCCAGCTTCGCCAAACTCATGGACGATGCCGGCGTGGATCTGGTTTTGGTCGGCGATTCGTTGGGAATGGTCGTGCAAGGCGAGCCGACGACGTTGCCGGTGACCTTGGACGATATGGTCTACCATACCCGGTGCGTGGCGCGCGGAATTCGCCGCGCCGTATTGGCGGCGGACATGCCGTTCGCCAGTTATTCCGGTCCGGCGCAGGCGATCGATAGCGCCGCTAGGTTGATACGTGGCGGGGCACATATGGTCAAGATCGAAGGCGGGCGGAAGCGGGTCGAGATCGTTCGTGCCTTGGTAGAGCAGAATATTCCCGTTTGCGGTCACTTGGGGCTGCTGCCTCAATCGGTTCATCAGGTCGGCGGTTATCTCGTGCAGGGAAAAGAAGAAAAAGCCGCACAGGCAATCCTCGAGGATGCCTTGATTCTTCAGGAAGCGGGTATTAGTGTGTTGGTGCTCGAATGTGTGCCGGCGACCTTGGCCGGCGAGATTACGGCGGCTCTCGATATCCCGACGATCGGCATAGGTGCGGGTCCGGGCTGTGGGGGCCAGATTCTCGTACTGTACGATATGCTCGGCATCACGCCGGGCAAGCGCCCCAAGTTTTCCAGAAATTTTCTTCAAGGCGCCGAGGATATTCCGTCGGCTATCCGCAATTACGCAGACGATGTGAGATCCGGCCGGTTCCCGGCGTTGGACCACAGTTTTTAGCGGTTCTTTCGGCGGATAATCCAAGGCTCGTCATGCTCATTATCGAATCCATAAGCGATTTGCGCCAAGCCGTGCGGGAATGGCGTTCGAAAGATCTTTCCGTGGCTTTCGTGCCGACCATGGGAAACCTGCATGCCGGGCACGTGCATCTTGTCCGCGAGGCGAAGCAACTCGCCGATAAGGTTGTGGTGAGCGTCTTCGTCAATCCGACTCAATTCTCTCCCGGCGAAGATTTCGATGCCTACCCGCGAACGCCCGCGGAAGATTCGGAAAAGCTTCGCAGCGCGGCAGTCGATCTCCTGTTCATGCCTTCGGTGGCCGAGCTGTATCCCACGGGTTCGGGGCTTACAACTTTCGTCGAGGTGCAGGGTTTGTCCGATGAACTCTGCGGTCGGTTCCGGCCGGGACATTTCCGAGGCGTCGCCACTATCGTCAGCAAGCTCTTCAACCTGGTGCAGCCCGATATCGCGCTGTTCGGCGAGAAGGATTATCAGCAGCTGTTGATAATCCGCCGTATGGTGGCGGATCTCGATTTTCCCGTGCGCATTCGCGCCGTCCCGACCGTCAGAGAGCCGAGCGGATTGGCGATGAGTTCTAGAAATGCGTATCTCACGAGCGATCAGAAGGAACAGGCGGCTATCTTGTATCGCTGCCTTTGCCTCGCGGCGGAGGCAATTTGCAGGGGCGATAGCGATTTCGACCGTATCGAACGGCAGCAGATCGAAACCTTGCAAGCCGCCGGATTTCGTCCGGATTATTTCAGCGTCCGGCGCGAATCCGATCTGGTACCGGCAGGACAGGACGATTCCCATCTCGTCATACTGGCAGCGGCCTGGCTGGGCAAAACTCGCTTGATCGATAACGTTCGGCTGACGCGCTCCTAATGAATGGGAGCGCTAATTCTTTCCGTTCAAGGCGGTCGTGATGATGTCGCTATTGACGAATCGGCCGGCTTCGGTTCGGACGAATTCCTCGAACTCCCGTGCCACTGCGGACAGGCGTTTGCCGGCCCGATGCACGATGTACCATTGGCGCATGATGGGAAACGATTCCGCATCTAAAACGACCACCCGGCCGTCTTCCAGTTCGCGTTCTACGGTATGTATTGAAACAATGCCAAGCCCGAGTCCTTCTTCCACGCCCTGTTTGATGGCGCCGTTGGTGTTCATTTCCATGCTGGCGGAAATTTGCACGCCCTTTTCCGACAAGAAGCGCTCGACCGCATTGCGGGTGCCGGATCCCTGCTCCCGCATGAGGAAGGTTTCATGATTCAGTTCGCTCAACGGAATGCTCTTTTGGCCCGCCAACGGATGATTGGCGGGGGCGATGACGACCAAGGGGTTGTCCATAAATGCTTCTGCCGTCAAGTCCTGATCCTCCGGCGGCTGCCCCATCAGTACGATGTCGGCCTCATTGTCGTCGAGTTGCTGGAGCAGCCCTTTGCGGTTGGTGACTTTAAAGCTGACCTTAACTTTCGGATAACGCCGGCAAAAATCGGCCAAAAGGCGGATAGCGAAATAATGAACGGTACTGGCAACCGACACGGCCAAACGCCCGCCTTCCGTGCCTTTCAGTTCCTCGATCAGTTGTTCGGCTTCTTCCAATTGCAACGAGATGGTGCGGCTCAGCCGATATAGTTCTTCCCCGGCCCGGGTCAGGTAAATTTTTTTGCCCAACCTCTCGAATAACGGCAAACCGATGACATCCTCGAATTGTTTGATTTGCATCGAAACGGCAGGTTGCGTCAGATAAAGCTCCTCCGCCGCGCGGGTGAAGCTCAGGCGGCGTGCCACCCTCTCAAAGACTTTTAACTGCCGAAGTGTAATGTTCATGCTTTCGCGCCAACAGGCAATCTATAAAGAATTATTTATCTTGAAAGTATGGACTCATTGATTCTTCTTATGCAATATCCTCAGGCCGGTGTTCAGTCGCGATCTTAAATTCAGCAAGGGTAGCGCAGAGCTTCGACGTGGCGGCAGTCTGCCACCGTCGTTCCGTGCACTATGGTTGAATTAGGCGTTTTCAGGGGGCGGCGGTGATGAGGTGGTTGGTCGATATCGCTTTTTGCCCGTACTGCGTCGTCGCCGCTTGCATCGGGTTGGATGCAGTCTGCCGTGAATTTAGGGTGGCCTCGTGGTCCATACATGCGCCCGTGCGGTTAGAATAACGAAATAGGAGGAGGCTCTCATGTCCAAGAAACATCCCGTCATCGCTGTCACCGGTTCGTCGGGTGCAGGTACGACTACCGTAAAACAGGCGTTCGAGCATTTGTTCTTTCGGCTGAACATTGAGCCGGCGGTGGTGGAGGGTGACAGTTTTCACCGTTACGACCGTGCCGAAATGCGTAGCCATATCGCCAATGCTCAAGCGGAGGGCCGGCATTTCAGTCACTTCGCCGTCGAGGCGAACTTGCTCGAGGATTTAGAAAGCTTGTTCCGGCAGTACAGCGAAACTGGCACCGGCAAGCGTCGCTATTACATCCACAACGAGGAAGAAGGCCAGCGTCTGGGGGGGTACAAACCGGGTACCTTCACGCCGTGGGGCGATATTCCCGGGGGAACCGACTTATTGTTTTATGAGGGATTGCACGGCGCTGTGAAGAACGAGGTCGTGAATATTCCGCAATATGCGGACCTCTTGGTGGGTGTGGTCCCCATCGTCAATCTGGAATGGATTCAGAAAATCCACAGGGATACTGCGGAACGCGGCTACAAGCCGGAGGACGTGACCGATACGATTCTGCGACGCATGTACGATTACGTGAAGGTCATCACTCCGCAGTTCTCCCAGACGGATATCAATTTTCAGCGAGTGCCTCTGGTCGATACCTCGAACCCATTCATCGCACGTGACATTCCGTCGCCGGACGAAAGCCTCGTGATTATCCGCTTCAAGAATCCACGCAAGTTCAACGTAGATTTCCAAAATCTTTTGTCGATGATCAAGGACTCGTTCATGTCCCGCTACAACTCGATCGTCGTGCCCGGCGGCAAGATGGGGCTGGCCATGGAAATCATTTTCCGCCCCATTCTCGAGCGGATGATGGAAGAGAAGAAAAATGCTTGACCGAGGCCGAACATGCGACAAGGCGGCTTTTTCAAGGCCGCTGTAAATTCGCGTATGCGAGCATCAGCCACTTGACTCCGGATTCGGCAAAATTCACCTGAACCCTGGCTTGATTGCCTTCCCCCTCGTACTGAAGGATAACGCCTTCCCCGAATTTTGCGTGGCGAACACGCTGTCCCAGCTTAAAAATACCGTTATTGTCGGTGGTGCTGGTTGACGGCTGTGAGGAAATCATGGGTCGGCCGATGCTTCCGCGCATGCGGACTTCCTGAAGATGTTCGGACGGAATCTCCCGTAGGAAACGCGAGGGGCGGGGATAGGTTTCCTTGCCGTACAACCTCCGGGCTTCGGCATAGGTGAGGTAAAGTTTGCGCTTCGCGCGGGTGATGCCGACGTAGCAAAGGCGGCGCTCTTCTTCCAGGCGTCCCGGTTCTTCCAGCGATTGCAGGCTGGGAAACAATCCTTCCTCGAGTCCAGCGATGAACACCAATTCGAACTCCAGTCCCTTGGCCGCATGCAGGGTCATGAGCTGAACGCAGTCCTCGAACTCGTCGCTTTGATTCTCCCCGGCCTCCAGCGCGGCGTGGGACAGAAACTGGTCGAGCTTTGAAAGCTCCGTATCCAGTTGCGGCTCGTATTCGAACTGGCGGGCGGCGTTGACCAATTCGTCCAAGTTTTCGATTCGCGCTTCGGCCTGTTCGCCCTTTTCCTTTTCATAATGGGCTCGGAGACCCGAGGTGGGAATAACATGCTGCACCTGTTCCCAAAGAGAAAGCTCGGCCGTGTCTCGGGTCATGGTCTCAATCAGTTGCAGAAAGCCGGCTAAGGGATTCCTGGCGCGGGTGGGCAACGCGGCGTCGCGGCCGAGCATTTCCGCCGCCTGCCAAAGAGAGCAGCGCTCCGAGCGGGCTAAATCACGGATCAAGTCGAGTGTCTTGGCGCCGATGCCGCGCACGGGCGTATTGACGACTCGTTCGAAGGAGGGGTCGTCATGGCGGTTGGCGATCAGGCGGAGATAAGCGAGAGCGTCCTTGATTTCCGCCCGTTCGAAGAAGCGAAGTCCGCCGTAGACCCGATAGGGAATTCCCATGGCCAGCAATTTCTCTTCAAACTGGCGGGATTGAGCGTTGGAGCGGTAAAGGATTGCCGCATCTCGGCGGGCGTTACCTTCTTGCCCCCACTGCTTTATCCGCTCGGCCACGAAATAAGCCTCTTCCTGCTCGTTGAAGGCGGCATATACCGAAATCGGCTCGCCGATGCCGCCGTCGGTCCATAGGGTTTTTCCGAGTCGGCCTTCGTTATTCGCGATGAGGGCGTTCGCGGCATTTAATATGTTGCTGGTGGAACGGTAGTTCTGCTCCAGCCGAATCAGACGGTGACTTGGATAATCCTTCTGAAATTTATGGAGATTCTCGACTTTCGCACCGCGCCAGCTGTAGATGGACTGATCGTCATCGCCAACGACGAACAGATTCTCGCGCTCGCGGGTGAGAAGCCGCAGCCAGGCGTACTGAATTCGGTTGGTGTCCTGGAATTCGTCTACTAGTACGTGATGGAAACGGCGCTGGTAATGATCCAGCACTTCGGGTGTATCCCGCAGGAATTCGTGGGCGCGCAACAGCAATTCGGCAAAATCGACCAGGCCCGACCGCTCGCAGAGTTCCTCGTAAGCCAGATAGATGCGCTGCATCTGTTTTTGGAATGGATCGTACGACTCCGGCAGGTGACGGGCTCGGCGTCCTTCTTCTTTGTGGGCATTGATGAACCATTGTACTTGGCGTGGCGGCCAACGGGCCTCGTCCAGGTCGAGACTCTTGAGCAGACGACGGATGAGCCGATGCTGGTCGTCCGAGTCGAGGATCTGGAAGGCATCTGGCAATCCCGCTTCCTTGGCATGACGGCGCAACAGGCGGTGCGCGAGTCCGTGGAAGGTGCCGACCCATAAGTTTTGAGCGGATATGTTCAGCAGACTTTCGATACGTCCGCGCATTTCGCTCGCCGCTTTGTTGGTGAACGTGACTGCCAGGATGCCGTGGGGCGACGTGCCTTCCACCTGCATCAACCAGGCGATGCGATGTACGAGTACGCGGGTCTTGCCGCTTCCGGCGCCGGCCAATACCAGAAGGGCCGGAGTGGGCGAAGTTACCGCCTCTCGCTGAGCCGGATTCAGGGGATCGATAATCGGGGTAATGTCCATGGTGCTATTTTAATGGAATCAGCTTGCGCGATTGATATGAAGCTTGCACAATCGCACTCTCTTTGAGAGAGGAGGTTAGCGATGAGTTTCGATATAAAAAAAATGACTAAACGCGAGCTCAACGTCGGGCTTAAAGACCAGAAAATCCGTTACGGTGTCGGCGCCGCACTGGCGCTAGTCTCGGTATTTCTGGCCAATATCCCGCTGTTGATCGTAGGCGGTATTCTATTGGCTTCTGCTCGTCTTCGCTGGTGCCCCGTCTATTCCGGGCTCGGTAAGAACACGGTAGATCCGACTGAAGAGCAAGCTAGTTCCACCAGTTCTCAGACGGATCATTAAACCGGCTTTCATCGACTGGACCTCGTCGGTCCCAGTGCTACACGGCGCAGGGAAGCGCCGAAATACTCGCCTTCTGCCTTGTCGCGCGCAGCGCCAAGTTGTCTTTGAATAGTCATGTTCGGTAACTCGCCGGCGCTTGAGTCCGCTGCCGAATCCGTCTCCTCCCGTCTCCAACGATAGACAATTCGGGAAAGAATTCATCGTAATCAGTCTAAGTTTCGAGCTGAACTTCACGTAAGAATTTTACGTGGAGATTTAATAACGAACGATGAATTTATTGGGGTTGCATGTTGCGTATCCTTAAAGGCTTTATCGCTGTTTTTTTTCTATTTGGGGTTCCGAGTCTCCTTCCGGGATCTATAGTGCGAGATTCCGTCTTTGTTGTCCGGCTTCTGTTTGAAAACCCGCCGACCACTCTGCCGGTTCCCGTCGCCGGTGTTAAACCACGAAATCTGCAAGATACATGGGGAGCGATAAGAAGCGGCGGCCGAACGCATGAGGGGATTGACATCTTCGCTCCCAAAGGAACCTCTGTCCGTTCGACTACGCACGGGATTGTTATGAGAGTCGGACAGAATCGATTAGGCGGGAATGTCGTCTCGGTGTTGGGGCCCGGCCGTCAGGTTCACTATTACGCTCATTTCGAACGTGTGGCACCGATCCGGGTAGGGGATATCGTATGGCCAGGCGATCTTTTGGGTTACGTAGGGAATACGGGTAACGCTCGCACTACGCCGAGCCACCTTCACTATGGCCTCTATCTTCCAGGGGGTAGAGCTATCAATCCATTTCCTCTGCTCGCCGGAAATTAGCCTTCGGTGTCGTTTCGCGTGTGCCGCGTTGTCGTTCAGGGGCAAGCGATTCTTATATAAAGAAGCTTGGTCAACGTTTGCATCTATCGATCATTATAGTTTCTTGTGAGGAATCAATATTTATATAATTTTGATTATTGTAAACGTAAAGTGGCGTAATATGATGGAACCGCTGGCGATCATTAGTCGGTTGATACCCGCGGGAGGTTTAAATGATTGTGATGACTTGGGTTGAGCTTCTGTTAACTGGCTTGCTTGTGGCTTCCGTAGCCTTTTCGATTGGTTTCTGTATCAACAACTACGCAAACGTTAATAAAGAGGGGAGCATCGGATTTATGAAGAAGGCGACGAAATGAGTTTGCTTTCTCCGGGGCTTTTGCAGCCTTGGGGCGATGTTTTCCGATTCGTGCATGATCGATTTTTGTAATTTTCCGGGGGATGGTGGTCGTTAGGCCTATTCCTCGGAAAAGCTTCTCCATTCCGGAATGATCTTTTTCGTCATTGTCTGATCTAGTCGCCGCCAGCGACGCCGATTTCATTCAACTTCATCTGCAAATTTTTCGATGGATAGAGGCATTGCCTCTATCCACGACAGAACTCTATTCCCTTCATGGCGCGTATCCCAACCGATCAACGAGTTTGGCGTGACGGGTTTCGAGCAATATCGACCTTCGGGTTGGATCGCCGATCAAGCCCGTTTTTGCCGCGCTCGCGCAGTGAAAACTGACAATCCGCTGATTCACGGTTTCTCGTCGAGTTCATCGAGCACCGAAGGCTCTCTCGGTGTATGTAACAAATTGTTGATTATTAAAAAGAACCTTCCAGTCGAGGCGCCTTCGTCGAGGTTGGTTTCGACTATGCCATTGCCCCGAAAAAATATTCAAGGATCTTGCTTGACTTGGTTGCAGATGATTTCTATATTCCATTCAGGTGGTAATAAGTGGAAAAAAATGGAGCCCAATGGAAGTAGGGGGATTTCTTGTTTCGAGGCGTTAACTCCATCAATCTCGACGAAAAAGGTCGTCTGGCCATGCCTACGCGTTATCGAGCGGAGTTGCATGAGAATTGTGACGGCCAATTGGTGGTTACGGTCGGTCTGGACAAATGCCTCATGCTCTACCCGCTTCCCGAGTTTGAAGAGATTGAGCGCAAGCTGGTGAAGCTTCCTTCTCTAAATAAACAGGCAAAGCGTTTGCAGCGCCTGTTGATCGGCCATGCCACCGAGTGTGAGATGGATGGCCAGGGACGGTTCCTGGTTCCCGAGCCTTTGAGGAAGTTCGCCGGATTGGAAAAGCGTGTGGCGCTGATCGGTCAAGGTAATAAATTCGAGATTTGGGACGAGGATTCCTGGAATGCCTCTCGTGACGAGTGGATCGAAGAGGAGCGCCTGGAGAGCCTGGAGGACTTGTCGCCCGAGTTGGGATCTTTGGCGCTGTGAGTCAGGAAGATCGGGCGCACCGGCCGGTCATGCTGCGTGAGGTGCTGGATGGTTTGGCACTGAAGGCTGACGGCTTGTATGTCGACTGCACGTTCGGGCGTGGCGGACATAGTGGAGCAATCCTCGAGAGCTTGGGGCCGGAAGGAAGACTGCTGGCTTTGGACAAAGATCCCGAAGCCGTAGCCTCCGAAGAGGCCCAGCGGCTTATGACGGATCCGCGGTTTGCCCTCGAATACGGCAGTTTTGCGAGTCTGCGCGAATTTGTACAGCTCCGCGGATGGTCAAGTCATGTCGCCGGAGTGTTGATGGATTTAGGCGTGTCTTCGCCTCAGTTGGATGAGGCGGGCCGGGGATTCAGTTTTATGCGCGACGGTACTTTGGATATGCGCATGGATACCGGCCGAGGCATGACGGCGGCCGAATGGCTCGCGGGTGCGTCCGAGAGCGAGCTGGTCAGCGTGCTTCGGGATTACGGCGAGGAGCGTTATGCCCGGCGCATCGCCGGGGCGATCATCGAGAGGCGCTCGAAAAGCCCGATCGTATCCACGGGCGAATTGGTCGAGCTCATCGAAAAGGCCGTTCCCACGCGAGAAAGAGGCAAACATCCGGCGACGCGGAGTTTCCAGGCGATCCGCATCTTCATAAACAGAGAGCTGGAGGAGCTTGAGCAGGGACTGCGGCAAGCCATGGATGTACTAAAGCCCGGCGGGCGGTTGGTGGTCATAGCTTTTCATTCATTGGAGGACCGGATCGTGAAGCGATTTATGCGTGATGAGGAGCGCGGAGGGGCGGTGCTCTCGCATTTTTCCTTGCACCCTACCGAGCCTGGAAGGCTGAAGCGCATCGGTAAAGCTCGCATGCCGGAGCCGGAGGAAGTTCGAAGCAATCCGCGTGCTCGAAGTGCGGTCCTGCGCGTGGCGGAGCGCATCCAATCATGAGATTTCTACTGATGTTGCTTGTGGTGGCCGTGGCCTCTGCCTTGGGTGTTGTGTACACCAAGTATCGCTCGAGGATGTTGTTCGCCGAGGTTCAGCAGCTCGAGCAGGAGCTGGACGCCTATGACGAGGAATGGGGACAGTTGCAGCTCGAGCAAAATACGTGGGCCGAGCATAGCCGTATCGAGAGGCTGGCGCACGGCCGCTTGGGCATGATGTTGCCTGCTAGAGAATCAATCATTTATATCAAACCTTAGACGTCGCGCCGAAATATGTTGATTATCCAACCCAGGCCGGTAAATGAGGCAGACTACAGCGGTCGCTGGTATTTTCTGTTGATCGTTATGCTGGTTGCCATGACGGGTTTGATCGGACGCGCCGTTTACCTACAGGTGTTGGATCGACAATTCTTAAAACGTCAAGGCGATCTGCGTCACGTCGGGATATTACCGGTGCCGGCGCACCGGGGGCGGATTTTTGATCGTAACGGAGAGTTGCTGGCCATTAGCACGCCGGTCAAATCCATCTGGGTCAATCCGAAGGAGTTCCGCGAGGCACAGATTCCGGCGGACAAGCGCAAAGCCTTGGCGGATCTTCTAGGCCTATCGTCCGGCGCGCTCGAGAAACACGTCGGAAGCGACGAGCATCGCAGTTTCGCTTATCTGAAGCGAAGGATAAGCCCAGAATTGGCCGACCAGGTGATTGCGCTGGGCATCGCGGGTGTTTATTCGGAGCGCGAATATCGTCGGTACTATCCCACCGGAGAAGTGGCTGCTCACCTGGTCGGCTTTACCAATATCGATGACAAGGGCCAAGAGGCGATGGAATTGGCCTACGACGATTGGCTGAAGGGCGTGGAGGGCGCCAAGCGGATAATTCGTGACGGCAAGCGGCGCGTCATCGAAGACTTGGAAAGCATCAGGCCGCCGGTACCCGGCAAGGATCTTGCTCTGAGCATCGATCAGCGCCTGCAATATTTAGCGTATCGAGAACTCAAGAAAGCCGTACTTCAGCATCAAGCGCGCTCCGGCTCTTTGGCGTTGCTGGATACTCAGACGGGTGAAGTGTTGGCGATCGTCAATCAGCCTTCCTACAACCCCAACAGCCGTACTCAGGTCAAGGGCAGTGCGTCGCGCAACCGGGCGATCACCGATATTTACGAGCCGGGTTCGACGATGAAACCGTTTGTTGTGGCCCTGGGCCTGGAGCTCGGACTGTACCGCCCCGATACCGTAATCGATACGGCGCCGGGTACGATGCGCGTGGGACACAACATCGTCAAGGATATCCACAACTATGGCGTTCTCGATGTTGCGCATGTCCTTCAAAAGTCGAGCAACGTGGGCGTCACGAAGATCGCGCTCAACTTGCCTTCGAAAAAGTTCTGGGCGTTCTATAACAATCTAGGTTTCGGCCAACCTTTGGAGACCGGTTTTCCCGGTGAGGCCAATGGTCGCCTTGCGGACTATCAAGGCTGGAGTCCGTTCGAACAGGCGACCTTGTCCTTTGGTTATGGCGTATCCGCCTCGACGTTACAGCTCGCGAGAGCTTACCTGTCCTTGGCCAATGACGGGGTGATGCCCATGGTAAGTCTGGTCAAGCGAAACAACTCACCCGAATTGCATCGGATCATGTCGGCCCAGACCGCTGGCGGCGTGCGCGCAATGCTGGAGCAAGTCGTGACCCGTGAAGGGACCGCGCTGAAGGCTGCCATTCCAGGCTTTCGCGTGGCCGGCAAGACCGGGACGGTCAAGAAAAGCGGGGTGGGCGGCTACTCATCTTCACGTTATTTGTCGGTTTTCGCGGGAATGGCGCCCGCAAGCAAGCCACGCCTAGTCATGGTGGTCATGATCGATGAGCCGTCAGCAGGCGAGTATTACGGCGGAGCGGTGGCCGCGCCTGTTTTCTCGCGTGTCATGGAGGGGGCTTTGCGATTGTTGAACATCGCCCCGGATCAGGGAGATATCATGCCAATCCTCGCCGCGCAGCAGGATGAGCCCGCATGACGACCGTCGAAACACAGATTCGGGCGCATAGGCTGGATGCCTTATTGTCCGGCTTTGTCGATGCTCCCGTTTCGCGTTCGGTTGAGGTCGGCGGACTCAGTCATGACAGTCGGCGCACTCGTCCAGGCGATCTTTTCGTGGCGCTGGCGGGACACCGTTCGCATGGCATGCACCATGCCGAACAGGCGATTCGGCAAGGTTGTTCGGCCATCATTTATGATCCTGCGGATGACGGCGATGTTTTGGCAAGGGGTATTGCCGGAATGCCCTGCATGCCGGTCGAGTCGCTCGACCAAAAAATCGGCTTTATCGCGGATCGTTTTTTCGGCGAGCCGTCCGCGTTCTTGGACATTGTCGGCATTACCGGCACCAACGGCAAAACCTCGTGTAGCCACTTCCTCGCCGATGCACTTTCGGCTAAAGCGCCGGCTGCCGTAATCGGAACTCTGGGCTGGGGGGTGCCCGGCTCACTCGAGATTACTCACCACACCACGCCGGACGCCATCGAAGTTCACGATCTTTTGGCTCGCCTGCACGGCCAAGACGTCAAGTTCATAGCCATGGAAGCCTCGTCCCACGGCCAGGTTCAGGGTCGACTCAACGGCGTCCGTTTCAAGGGGGCGCTATACACGAATTTCAGCCGTGATCATCTGGATTACCACGGTACGATGGATGCCTATCTGGAAGCAAAGTTACGTCTTCTGGCTTGGCCGGGGCTCGAATTCGCGGTTTTCAACGCCGATGATCCGATCGCCGACGCCATTTTGAGCCGGGCACCATCTCATCTAAAATTGGTCGCTTTTAGTTCGCGCGAGCGAAAAATCGAATCTGGAGCCGTGGTCTCCGTAAGCGTCGTACATCAAGATTCGCAAGGAATCGCTTTTCAGGCACGGTATCGTCAGCAGCTTGCCGATGTGTTCGCACCGGTCTACGGCGATTTCAACGTGGAAAATCTGGCTGCTTCCTTGGCCGTTTTGCTTGGTTTGGATTGCGAATTGCCCGAAGCAGCGGAACTGCTCAAGAATGTTCGCCCCGTGCCCGGACGCATGGAACGATTTTCCGAGCGAGGGCGGACCGCTGTCGTGGATTACGCCCATACCCCCGATGCCCTTGCCAGTGTTTTGAGGAGCTTGCGTCGGCATTGCGAAGGAAAGTTGTGGGTGGTTTTCGGGTGTGGCGGCGACCGCGACCGCGGCAAGCGGCCGCTGATGGGTGCCGTCGCAGAAGATCTGGCCGACGGCGTCGTATTGACCGATGACAATCCCCGCTCCGAGAATGGTGACCAGATCATCCGGGATATTCGGTCCGGTTGTCGTCTCGGTAATACCGTCACGATCCGCGATCGCCGTGAAGCCATCGCCTGGGCACTCGAACGGGCGGCTGTCGGCGACATCGTTCTGGTAGCTGGAAAAGGACACGAAGACACCCAAGAAATTCAAGGCCAGAAATATCCTTTCAGTGATCGCGAAGTGGTAATGGAAATCCTTTCCGCACTGGAGTTGCCGAGATGAAGATGCGTCTTTCCGAATTCAGCACGATTGTCGGCGGTGAGCGGCATGGCGACGATGTGGCATTCGAGAATCTAAGTATCGATACCCGGTCTTTGAAGCCCGGTGATCTCTATCTGGCTATTCGCGGAGCCCGGTTCGACGGCAACGAGTTCGTCGCCCAAGCGAAATCGGCGGGTGCCTGTGGAGCAGTGGTCGAGCGCTGGACCGATTGCGAATTGCCACAAGTGAGGGTCGAAGACGGACGAATAGCGCTCGGACGGTTTTCGGCGGCTTGCCGCGATCGTTGGACCGGTCGTTTAGTCGGCATCACCGGCAGCAACGGAAAAACGACCGTCAAAGAGATGATTGCGGCCATCCTGGGAGTTGCCGCACCGGTGCTCAAGACGCAGGGCAACCTCAATAATGATATCGGTGTTCCTTTGATGTTGTTGCGGCTGGCGGACGAATACCGTTTTGCAGCAATAGAAATGGGTGCGAATCATCCGGGCGAGATTGCTTACGTCGCCGGATTGGCGAAACCGGACGTCGCCGTAATTTCCAATGCCGGAGCGGCGCATCTGGAAGGTTTCGGCTCGCTCGAGGGCGTGGCGTCAGCAAAAGGAGAATTGATTGCTTCACTCGGGCCGGACGGTGCTGCCGTGCTTAACGCGGACGATCGTTTCTTCGGACGCTGGCGCGAAATGGCCGGCTCCCGGGAGGTCATCAGTTTCGGCTTCGGCCCCGATGCTGTGGTACGCGCCGATGCGGATTCCATACGAACGGGCATAAGCGACGGTAAGTTCCGCTCGTCCTTCGATCTTCTATATCAAGGAGGCCGTTATCCTCTGGCTTTGTCCTTGGCTGGAAATCATAACGTGACGAATGCGCTAGCGGCGGCAGCGGTGGCTTACGCACTGGGTTTCGATATCGAACAGATACGGACAGGGCTTTCCCGCGTTGTTCCGGTGCCGGGGCGCGTCGAGCCGGCAAACGGCATTCGAGGATCCTTGTTGATTAACGATGCCTACAACGCCAATCCCAATTCCTTTCGGGCCGCTCTAAATGTGCTACGGCAGCTTTCGGGCGAGCACTGGGTTGCCTTGGGCGCATTCGGCGAACTGGGTGAGGCGAGCGCGGAGTTGCACGCCGAGATCGGCCGCCAAGCGAAAGCGATGGGCGTGGCTCGGTTATTTGCCGTGGGCCCGAATGCGGACCGGGCGGCGGAGTCTTTCGGCGAAGGTGCTCTGTATTGCCAAGAGCAGGACCAGTTGATTGAACAAATACGACAGCAGATTAACGAGAACGTTGTGTTATTGATTAAAGGTTCACGCAGTCAACATATGGAGCGGGTAGTAGAGGCATTGCGGGAGCGGAGCGATCTATGCTGCTGATACTGGCAGAGGCTCTCCAAAAGTACTTCGACGTTTTTCGCGTCTTTCAGTATCTGACGTTACGAGCCATTTTGGGCGTGTTAACCGCCCTGATCATTTCATTCATTGTCGGACCGGTGATGATCCGACACCTCAGTAAATATAAAGTCGGACAGAGTATCCGGAGCGACGGGCCGCAGAGCCATTTTTCCAAAGCAGGAACCCCGACCATGGGCGGGGCGCTCATTCTGGTGTCGATAGCGATCAGCACCCTGCTTTGGGCCGATCTCAGCAATCGCTATGTGTGGGTCATTTTGCTGGTCACGCTGGCATTCGGCCTGGTGGGTTTCGTCGACGATTACAAAAAGCTGGTACTGCGCAATAGCGACGGCTTGGCCGCACGACACAAGTACTTTTGGCAGTCCGTGGTCGGTATGGCGGCAGCGGTGTTTCTTTATGGCACTGCCACGGTCTCGACCGAGACTCAGTTCATTGTGCCGTTCTTCAAGCAGGTTGTGCTGAACTTGGGTTTCGCCTATCCAATTCTGGCCTATTTCGTGATCGTAGGTTCGAGCAATGCGGTGAACCTGACCGATGGCCTCGACGGCCTCGCCATCATGCCGACGGTGCTCGTGGGCGGTGCTCTCGGCATCTTTGCCTACGTCTCGGGCAACGTGAACTTTGCCGAATACCTAGGCATTCCGTTTATACCCAAGGCGGGCGAGTTGGTGGTATTTTGCGGCGCCTTGGTGGGGGCCGGGCTCGGATTTCTTTGGTTCAACGCTTATCCGGCTCAGGTCTTCATGGGCGATGTTGGTGCCCTGGCGCTGGGCGCCGCTCTCGGAACACTCGCTGTTTTGGTCCGGCAAGAGATCGTGCTGATGATCATGGGCGGCGTGTTCGTCATGGAGACCTTATCGGTGATGCTTCAGGTCATTTCATTCAAGCTCACCGGTCGCCGTATTTTTCGCATGGCACCTATTCATCATCATTTCGAGTTAAAGGGATGGCCGGAACCGCGCGTGATCGTACGCTTTTGGATCATCACCGTGATTCTGGTCTTGATTGGACTCGCGACCTTGAAGTTGAGGTGAAAGATGGCGGCAAACGCAGAGGTTTATCTTGATGCCGTAAATCCATTGGACAAACTCGGATTGGACCGCCGCTCCGCGCGTGTTCTGATTTTCGGGTTGGGCAAGACCGGTCTTTCGGTAGCGCGTTTTCTGGCAGGCCAAGGTATCGAATTTGCGGTGACCGATACTCGGGAATGGCCCCCGTGTCTGGCAGAATTGCGCGAGACTTGCCCCGACGCCGGAGTCTTTCTGGGCGGCCTTCACAGTGCGGCATTCTCGGCCGCTACCCATTTGATCGTCAGCCCGGGCGTGCCGTTGGACCAGCCGAAAATCAAGGAGGCTCAACGGCGGAAGATACCGGTATTCGGCGATCTCGATCTTTTCGCATGCATGGCGAAAGCGCCCATTCTGGCGATCACGGGAGCGAACGGCAAAAGTACCGTAACGACACTAGTCGGCCTGATGGCGGAAGCCGACGGCAGGAATGTGCGAGTGGGGGGGAATCTCGGTACACCGATGCTGGAGCTTCTGGACGACCGAGCGGAGCTTTACGTTCTAGAGCTGTCGAGCTTTCAGTTGGAGCGTTCCTCGCTTTTAAGGCCGGACGCAGCGACCGTTCTCAACATCAGCCCCGATCATATGGATCGCTATCCGGACATCCAGGCTTATGCCGATGCCAAGCGACGAATTTTTCGCGGGCAGGGCGTAATGGTGCTGAATCGCGACGATCCTATGGTTGCGGCGATGGTGGAACCGGATCGACGCTGTGTGTGGTTCGGCTTGCGAGAGTCGGGTGTCGATTACGGCATTTCGGTCGCCGACGGAGCGGAGTGGCTGACAAGTCACGGCGAGTCGCTGATCCGGACTGAGAAAATCGGTATTCAAGGACGCCATAATGTATCCAACGCCCTGGCGGCCGTCGCGCTGGGAGAAGCGATCGGCTTGTCGCAAGCGGCCATGATCAATGCGCTCGAAAAGTTTGAGGGGCTGGCGCATCGCATGCAAACGGTGGCGGAAATCGACGGCGTCACGTGGATTAACGACTCCAAAGCCACCAACGTCGGTGCGTGCATGGCGGCCTTGGCCGGGTTGCATTCCAAGGCAATACTGATTGCGGGGGGGGATGGTAAGGATGCAGAATTCTCCGTACTCAGACCCGTAGTCGCCGAAAAGGTGCGGGCGGCGGTGCTGATGGGCAAAGACGCCCCGTTGTTGGAAACGGCGTTGAGAGATGTCGTTCCCACGGTCCGCGTCGAAAATATGCGTCAGGCGGTCCGGGCTGCACGGTCCTTGGCGCAGCGTGGCGATTCGGTTCTGCTGGCTCCGGCATGTGCCAGCCTCGATCAATACAAGGACTATCAGGAAAGGGGACGGGTGTTCACGGAAGAAGTCATGGGGCTTTCGCCATGAGGGCGAAAGTGACAGTCCGCGGGCGCGGGTTGGTGCTGCATTGGGGGGACCGGCGCTTTTATTTGGACACTGTCTTATTGGTTGCGTCCTTAGGGCTTCTGCTCCTCGGTTTCGTAATGGTTGCCTCGGCCTCTCTGCACCTCGGGGAGAAACTCGCCGAGGACAGCTTTTATTTCCCCCGACACCAGCTAGTCCACATCGCTCTCGGTCTTTGCGCCGGTTGCGCCGTCGCCTCGGTCAAGTTAGAGTCATGGCAGAAATCGTCGTTGAGCTTGTTCCTGTTTGGGCTCGTTCTACTGGTCGTGGTTTTGATGCCCGGCGTCGGCAAGGTCGTGAACGGGAGTTCGCGCTGGATCAACTTATTCGGCATACGGGTTCAGGTTTCCGAGGTATTCAAGCTCATCGCCGTCATTTATACGGCAAGCTATATCCACCGTCATCTCCGCACGGTGCGCGACTCGGTTCAAGGAATGATCCGGCCTCTGGCGCTGCTATCCATAGGTGCATTACTGCTGCTCATGGAGCCCGACTTCGGTGCGACTGCGGTAGTCATGGCGACGGCACTGGGCATGTTGTTTCTGGGTGGTGCGAGATTATGGCAGTTCGGCGTACTGCTCGGCCTAATGACATTTGCCGGGGTTGGGCTGATTTACAGCGCTGAATACCGTTTGAAGCGCGTACTCAGTTTTACCAATCCCTGGGAACATCCGCTCGATACCGGTTTTCAGCTTACCCAGGCCCTGATCGCGTTCGGTCGCGGCGAGTGGACCGGGGTGGGTTTGGGTTCGAGCGTGCAAAAGCTGTTTTATTTGCCGGAGGCGCATACCGACTTTCTCTTTTCCATCATTGGCGAAGAGTTGGGATTGGTCGGTACCACCGCTGTTATCTCGCTGTTTATGCTGATTGTTTGGCGTGCGCTCGTAATAGGTCAGCTGGCCGACCGGGCTGAGAACCGCTTTGGTGCGTTCGTTGCTTACGGCATCGGTATTTGGTTTGGACTTCAATCGTTTATCAATATGGGAGTGAATATGGGCATGTTGCCCACGAAAGGACTGACCTTGCCGCTGATGAGTTACGGCGGCGGAAGCATGATGGTTATGTGTGCGGCATTAGGACTTTTATTTCGGGTTCGGAGCGAAGCCCTCGAGGCTTATGCCGCGGCGCCCAGGGTTAGGGCCAAATGGGCGCACGTCTGATGATCATGGCCGGCGGTACCGGCGGTCATGTGTATCCGGCCTTGGCGGTCGCGCGGGAGCTTTTGGCGCGGGGGCACGAGGTAGTCTGGATGGGGACTCGGTCCGGGTTGGAGGCTCGAGTTGTGCCGGCGGCCGGTATCCCCGTGGAATGGTTGTCGGTGTCAGGTTTGCGCGGCAAGGGCTGGTTAGCCAAGTTGAGTTTTCCGTTCATGCTGACGAAAGCTTGCTTGCAGGCATTGTTCATTTTGCGTCGCGTCAAGCCGAGCGTGGTTCTCGGGATGGGGGGATTCGTCTCGGGGCCGGGGGGGCTTATGGCGCGTCTGCTGGGTATCCCCTTGGTGCTTCATGAGCAAAACCGCATTCCAGGAACTACCAATCGCTGGCTCGCCCGGAGGGCGCAAGCGGTATTGGAAGCTTTTCCCGATAGTTTCGCACCCAAGTTGGGAGCGCTCTGTACCGGAAATCCGGTACGGCAAGAAATTGTTTTTCTTAAACGAGAAATCGGGGCCGGATGGGACGAGCCCCTTAAGATTTTGGTTCTCGGAGGTAGCCAAGGCGCCAGGGCTTTGAACGAGATCGTGCCGGAGGCCCTCGCGAGGGTTGAGATGCCGATTCGCGTTTTTCATCAGACCGGAGAGGCGATGCGGGCAAAAACAGCGGTCCGGTACGCACAATTGAGACTGTCGGCGCGGATCGAAGCATTTGTCGAGGACATGGCCGAGGCTTACGCCTGGGCAGATTTGGTGGTTTGCCGTTCGGGAGCGATGACGATCAGTGAGCTGACCGCGGCGGGGTTGCCGTCGATCTTGGTTCCGTATCCATACGCCATAGACGATCATCAGACTCACAATGCCCGGTACCTCGTCGATAATGGAGCGGCCGTGCTGATTCCTCAGGCCGAGCTGTCCGCGGAGCGTCTTGCCGAAGAAATCACCGCCCTGATGCAGGAACCGGCCCGACTGAAGGCCATGGCGGAGCGCGCATCGGCCCTGGCGAAGCCGGATGCGGCCCAGGTGGTAGCCGAAATCTGCCTGAATGAGGTCGACCGTGAAGCTGCCTGAGCAAATCGCGGGACAATACGGCATGAACCGCATCCGTCGGATTCACTTCGTCGGGATCGGCGGCACCGGCATGTGCGGCATTGCCGAGGTTCTTCTAAATCTCGGGTATCAGGTCTCGGGCTCGGATCTTAATGAAAATGCCAATACACGGCGCTTGGCTGAACTCGGCGCGAAAATATTCTTCGGTCATGCGCCCGTGCATATCGCGGAATCCGAGGTCGTGGTCGTATCCAGTGCCGTCAATCGATCCAACGTGGAAGTCGATGCTGCACGTTCCCAGAAAATTCCGGTCATTTCGCGGGCGGAGATGCTCGCCGAACTGATGCGGTTCCGCTACGGCATCGCCGTAGCCGGCACCCACGGCAAGACCACGACGACCAGCCTGACATCCAGCGTACTTGCCGAAGCCGGACTCGATCCTACATTCGTTATCGGAGGGCGCCTCAACAGCGTAGGCACCAACGCTCAGCTCGGCAAAGGCTCCTATCTTGTCGCCGAGGCGGACGAGAGCGATGCCTCTTTCTTATATTTGCAGCCCATGATTGCCGTGGTCACCAATATCGACCGGGACCACATGGAGACCTATAGCGGTGATTTCAGCAGACTGAAGAGGGCCTTCGTCGAATTCTTGCATCATGTGCCGTTCTACGGTCTGGCCGTGCTGTGTCTGGACGATCCGGGCGTCAGGGATATTCTGCCGGAAATCAGTAAGCCGATGAAAACCTACGGTTTCAGTCCGGAAGCCGACATCCGGGCCGTGAATATCCGTCAAGACGGATTGCGTTCGCATTTTTCGGTGCTTAGGTCGGGGTGCGATGAACCGCTCGACGTGAGCCTAAATCTCCCGGGGCGGCATAACATATTGAATTCATTATCAGTAATTGCCATCGCTGGAGAATTGGGTATTTCCGACGAGATCATACAGCGTGCTTTGCTGGGATTTCGGGGTATTGGACGGCGTTTTCAGATCAATGCCGAGGTACCTTTCGGCGGCTCCTTCGTCACTTTCGTCGACGACTACGGGCATCACCCGCGAGAGATTGCGGCGACCCTCGACTCGGCGCGCCAAGCCTGGCCGGACCGGCGGCTGGTATTGGTGTTTCAGCCGCATCGCTATACGCGGACGCGCGATCTGTTCGAGGATTTTGTGCAGGTTCTGTCCAAAACCGACGTTCTGGTGCTACTCGATGTCTATGCCGCCGGCGAAGCGCCGGTAATCGGCGCGGACGGGCGGGCATTATCGAGGGCGATCCGGGTGCGAGGCCAGATCGATCCGGTTTTCGTCGAAAAGGTAAGCGACCTGGCTGAAATCCTTCCGGGCATAGTCGAGCCGGGCGATGTCGTTTTGACGCTCGGGGCCGGAAGCATCGGGCAAGTTGCTGTCGAATTGCCGTTGTGCTTGACCGACATGCCGGTCGGAGCAATCCAGTGACTGCGGTCTGCGAAGATGGGATAAGCGCGGTCAGTTCGCTCGGTTTAAGGGGCGAGATGCGCTATAACGAGCCACTGGCGAACCACACCTCCTGGCGCGTCGGTGGACCGGCCGATCGCTTTTACTTGCCGGCCGACGCGGACGATTTGGTTCTGTTTTTGCGTTCGCTGCCTCCCAATGAACCGGTTTTCTGGCTGGGCCTGGGCAGTAATCTGCTGGTTCGGGACGGCGGAATCAGAGGTACGGTTATCTGTACCCGAAATCGTTTGAGAGTACTTCGGCGTTCAGGTTCCGGACGCATTTATGCCGAGGTGGGCGTGCCTTGCGCTCACGTGGCCAGATTTTGTTCCGAACAGGAACTGACCGGCGCCGAATTCCTGGCGGGAATTCCGGGCACCATGGGCGGCGCCCTTGCAATGAATGCCGGGGCATTCGGCGGCGAGACATGGCCCCTGGTGGCGCGGGTGGTGACGGTCGACCGTTCCGGTACGTTGCGGGACCGCAGCGGGGGCGACTTTCTCGTTGGCTACCGCAGCGTGAAGGGGCCAGAGAACGAATGGTTTTTGGCTTGTGAGCTCCGGCTTCAGTCTGGTGATGCGGTTGCCAGCCGCGAACGAATCCGGGCGTTGCTGGCTAAACGAAGCGCATCGCAGCCCATCAATCTGCCGAATTGCGGCTCGGTGTTCCGGAACCCGGTGGGCGATCATGCTGCGCGCCTTATCGAAGCCTGCGGGCTCAAGGGGTATCGCATGGGCGATGCATGCGTTTCCGAAAAACACGCCAATTTCATCATTAACACGGGTGCGGCCAGGGCGGCCGATATCGAGGCTCTGATAGGGTTCGTCCAGACGACCGTTGAGCAGACATTCGGGCAGCACTTGATTCCCGAAGTTCGGATCGTGGGCGAAAAATCGACGAGGAGAGATTGAATGAGCAAGCGAATCCTGAAATCGGCTGAATTTGGACGTGTTGCCGTGTTGATGGGCGGTGCCGCCGCGGAGCGCGAAATTTCTTTGAAGAGCGGTCAGGCGGTTTTGGCGGCCTTGTTGAAAAATAACATCGATGCGGTCGGCATAGATGTAACGAGAAATCCGATACAGCCGCTGCTCGAACAACATTTTGACCGCGTGTTCAACGTGATCCATGGAAGGGGTGGCGAAGACGGCGTTCTTCAAGGGGCTCTGGAAGCCTTGGGACTGCCCTACACCGGAAGCGGTGTCCTGCCGTCGGCCTTGAGCATGGACAAGCTCAGGACCAAGCTGTGCTGGCTCGGAGCGGGATTGCCGACGCCGCGCTGGATGAAACTTCAAGGGCCGGAGGACGTAGACCGGTGCGCCGATCTGCTGGGATTCCCGGTCATCGTGAAACCCGCTCAAGAGGGTTCCAGCATCGGAATGGGGCGGGCCGAAAATAAAATCGAATTAATGGAAGCATGGGAACGCGCTTCACACTATAATTGCGCGGTTTTTGCGGAGGCTTGGATTGTCGGTCGGGAATATACAGCCGGCGTGCTCGACGGCGAGCCGTTGCCGTTGATTCGCTTGGAAACGCCCCATTCTTTTTACGATTTCGATGCCAAATATCGCGCCGAGACCACTCGTTATCACTGTCCGGCCGGACTTCCCCGTGAAGAGGAGGCCGCTCTCCAGAAATTGGCTCTACAAGCTTGCGATACGCTCGGCGTGACCGGCTGGGCTCGGGTGGATCTTTTGGTCGATCAAGATAACCAGCCGTGGTTGATCGAGGTCAACACGGTTCCCGGCATGACCGACCACAGCTTGGTTCCGATGGCGGCGAAAGTGGCGGGCTTATCGTTCGAGGACTTGACGTGGCGAATATTGGAAACGAGCTTCCCGCGTCGCGGAGAGGGCGATGCCGAGGCCTAAAGCGGTGCCCGTCAGGGCATTGTTCTTTTTTGGGGTCGTGGCTCTCTGCGGTCTGGCTGCCATGAGTGTCGATCTCGGGCAGATCAAGGGTTTCATGCCCATACGTTATGTGCGCGTGGAGGGGGAGATTCGGAATCTCGATGCGGCAGAGTTCACGAGGACTTTGCTGCCGTTGACCCAGGTCGGATATTTTCTAGTGGATACGCATGGCATTGAAGAAGCCGCCAAATCATTTCCTTGGTTAGACAGCGTTCAGGTTGCTCGGCTCTGGCCCGATACCTTGCTGCTGAAAGTCGTTGAGCAAAAACCGGTTGCCCGCACCAGCGACGGTGGGCTGATCAACGATCGGGGGGGGCGGTTTTCGCCCGGAAACGTCCAGTCCTATGTGAAGTTGCCGATCCTCGACGGCCCACCGGGACAGGAAAAGCAGCTTTTGAGCATGCTTTATCTATTGAACGGGAAGTTAAAGCAGAAAGGTATGCGAATCGATTCCTTGAAGCTCACGGGGCGGCGGGCGTGGAGCGCTCGTCTGGCCAGTGGCGTGGAAATCGAGTTCGGAAAACAAGATCCGGCTCTTGCGCTGGAACGTTTGCTGACGTTATTGCCGCGCTTGGGCGAAGCGCGAATTGCGGCGCTCCAGAAAGTGGACTTGCGCTATCCGAACGGGTTTGCAGTGATTTTCAGACCGCAATCCCAAGCGGATCTTGTTTCTCTGGCCCAACCCGATTGCATCGCGCGCGGCCGAATTCGGAGCAGGATATATACCTGACGTGAATTAAAAACAAAGATTCATTGCAATGGCTAGAAAATCAGATCGGAATCTCATCGTTGGCTTGGATATCGGTACCTCCAAGGTGGCTTGCATCGTCGGTGAGATAAACGAGGACGGTGAAATCGAGGTGGTCGGTATCGGTACCCATCCGTCCCGCGGCCTGAAAAAGGGTGTGGTGGTCAACCTGGAGACCACGGTTCAATCGATCCAGCGTGCCGTCGAGGAAGCCGAATTGATGGCGGGATGCCGGATTCAGTCGGTCTATGCGGGCATCGCGGGCAGCCATATCAGCAGCATGAATTCGCACGGCATCGTCGCCATCAAGGAGAAGGAAGTAACCCAGAGCGACGTGGATCGCGTAATCGATTCGGCGCGCGCGGTTGCCATCCCGGCGGATCAGAAAATCCTTCACATCCTGCCGCAGGAGTTCGTGATCGATAGGCAGGAAGGTATCAAGGAACCGGTCGGCATGTCGGGAATCCGTCTCGAAGCACGGGTGCATATCGTAACCGGCGCGGTCAGTGCGGCGCAGAACATCATCAAATGTATTCGTCGCTGCGGCCTGGACGTCGAGGACATCATCCTGGAACAGCTTGCGTCTTGCACGGCGGTGCTGACCGAAGATGAGAAGGATCTCGGCGTATGCTTAGTAGACATCGGTGGAGGAACCACCGATGTGGCCGTATTCACCGACGGAGCCATTCGCCATACGGCCGTCATTCCTATTGCCGGAGATCAGGTAACCAACGACATCGCGGTGGCGCTTAGGACGCCGACCCAGTTCGCCGAAGAAATCAAGATCAAACACGCTTGTGCGTTAACCCAATTGGCCAAGCTGGAGGACACCATCGAGGTGCCCAGTATCGGCGACAGGCCGGCGCGCCAGATTTCCCGCTTGAATTTGGCTGAAATCGTCGAGCCTCGCTACGAGGAGCTGCTGTTGCTGGTGCAGCAAGAGCTGCGTCGGAGCGGTTTCGAGGACTTGATCGCGGCCGGAATCGTGCTGAGTGGCGGCAGCGCCAAGGTCGAGGGATTGGTGGAGTTGGCGGAAGAAATTTTCCACATGCCGGTACGCCTGGGTTTGCCGCAGTATGTCACCGGTCTGACCGATGTGGTTCGAAATCCGATTTACGCGACGGGCGTCGGACTGCTTCTATTCGGCAAGCAGCACCAGACGCTGGCGGGGAGGTATATGCCCTTGGGAACGGGCTTTAAAGGGTTGTGGGCAAGGATGAAGAGTTGGTTCACGGGTAATTTTTAGGATCGAAAATTCCCCGGAGTGGAAATGCAGTTAAGACGGGGTGGAAACAATGCAATTCGAACTAGTGGATTCTTATAGCCAAAACGCGGTTATCAAGGTAATTGGCGTCGGGGGCGGTGGTGGAAATGCTCTCAACCACATGGTCAACAGCCATGTCGAGGGCGTTGAATTCATATGCGCCAATACCGATGCGCAAGCTTTGAAGAACATTCGGGCCAAGTCGGTCATTCAGCTGGGAAATGCACTGACCAAGGGGCTTGGAGCGGGAGCGAATCCGGAAATCGGCCGACAGGCCGCCTTGGATGATCGCGATCGCATCATGGAAGTTCTGGAAGGTGCGGACATGGTGTTTATTACCGCCGGCATGGGCGGCGGAACCGGGACTGGAGCGGCTCCGGTGATTGCCGAGATTGCCAAGGAAGCGGGTATTCTTACGGTTGCCGTGGTCACCAAACCGTTTCCGTTCGAAGGCAAGAAACGGCGTAGCGTGGCGGAAAGAGGCATCGAGGAGCTCGGTCAATTCGTCGATTCGCTGATTACGATTCCGAACGAGAAGCTGTTGCCGGTATTGGGCAAAGACGTCAGCTTGATCAATGCCTTCGCTGCCGCGAACGATGTCCTGCTCGGCGCGGTGCAGGGCATCGCCGATCTCATTACCCGGCCGGGGCTCATCAACGTGGACTTCGCCGATGTGCGTACGGTAATGTCCGAGATGGGCATGGCGATGATGGGTACCGGTGTGGGTACCGGCGAGCACCGTGCCCGCCAGGCAGCCGAAAAAGCCATCGCCAGTCCCTTGCTCGAAGACATCAATCTTCAGGGCGCGCGTGGCGTTCTGGTCAACGTTACGGCCTGCCAAACTCTCTCGATCGGCGAGTTCAGCGAGGTGGGCGACGCCATAAGAGACTTCGCTTCGGATGACGCGGTCGTCGTGATTGGTACGGCCATCGATCCGGAGCTGGACGATGAAGTGCGCGTTACGGTGGTGGCGACGGGACTAAACAACCAGCGGCAGGCGAACGAAGCGACGATCAAGTTGGTGCATAAGCACACGGGTGAGATCGATTATGATCAATTGCAGCGTCCGACTGTAATTCGCAAGCAGCCCAAGCATGATGTTCGGGCGGAAGCGAAGAAGGATATGGATCTCGATTACTTAGATATTCCGGCGTTCTTGCGCCGTCAGGCCGATTGAGAAAGTAGCGAGGACGCTTCGGTCCGCCCCCACTGGTCTGAGCCCTGCGTAGTTCGTATGCTTGGGCGGTTTAAACTGTGCAGGGCTATATGAGGGATTTTTGGGGATAGTCAGACAAGATAGGTGAGTCGAATGATCAGGCAAAGAACACTAAAGAACGTTATTAGAGGTACCGGAGTCGGGTTGCACACCGGAGAGAAGGTCTATCTGACCCTCCGTCCGGCTGCTCCTAACGCGGGTATTGTATTCCGGCGCGTGGACTTGCCTGAACCCGTCATCATCGAGGCAAGGCCGGAAAATGTCGGCGAAACCACCCTATCGACAACCCTCGTCAAGGGGGACGTGAAGATTTCCACCGTCGAGCATCTCCTATCGGCGTTCGCCGGGCTCGGAATCGACAATGCCTATGTCGATGTGAGCGCGCCGGAGGTACCCATTATGGACGGCAGCGCCGGCCCATTCGTGTTTCTCATTCAGTCGGCGGGCGTGGAGGAGCAAAACGCACCGAAGCGTTTTATTCGGATAAAGCGCAAACTTAGGGTTGAAGACGGTGATAAGTGGGCTAGTTTTGAGCCTTATGACGGCTTTAAAGTTACCTTTACGATCGATTTCGAACATCCGGCTTTTCGCAAGGATGTGCAAACGGCCAGCATCGATTTTTCATCGACATCTTTTGTTAAGGAAGTGAGTCGAGCGAGGACCTTTGGCTTTATGCGCGATATCGAAGCCTTGCGCAAACGCAGGCTGGCCCTGGGAGGCAGCATGGATAATGCGATAGTGGTGGATAACTACCGCGTCTTGAACGAAGATGGGTTGCGTTACGCCGACGAGTTCGTAAAACACAAGATTCTGGATGCGATCGGGGACCTTTATCTCCTCGGACACAGTCTGATCGGTTCGTTTACCGGCCATAAATCCGGCCATGGTTTGAACAATCGACTGCTGATGGAGCTGCTCAAGCAAAGGGATGCCTGGGAATCGGTGACTTACATGGAAGACGACGTTCTGCCGATTTATTTCATGAGGGCGGCGCAGGCCGCTGGCTGATTCCTTTTCTCTCTGGACTGGTCAGGTCCAGGCGAACGATCGGTGTTAAATCCTTATCGAAATGCGGCAGGGAAGCCGATTCTTATCCAGCCGCCGGGTTGGACTTCTCTCGCGTGCCCGTAATTTGGGCATCAGTCCAGGGGCAAACGATCTCTGTCGGCTGAATTTTCGACGCTGTTTTTTATTGATTTTCTTTTCCGGGGTCGGCGTTCCTCAGTGCCTGCACTGTTGCGCTCAGCCGCAGCAGCGCTTCCTTAAGTTCCCCGGAAGATGTCGACAATGCGCTATTTTTCAGTACCTCGGCGGCGAAGCCGGATGGCAAGGCGAGAACTGGTTTGTCGAGAGGTCTTGCTGCGGCAGGCAGTGCGTTACGAATCAGTAAATCGTTGAACCGGTATCCGGTCGATTGCTGAACCTTGGATAAGAGGTGCAAGGCATAAAAGCGTATTTGTGAGGCCCAAGCCGGCGAGTCCACGTAAAGAATCAGGCGGTCCGGCTTGACCACGCAGTCTACACAATGGTCCGCAAGAAAGCCTGGCAGTGCTCTTTTTGCCACATCGAGTACGCGGTGGTGTTTTTCTACCTGGATCAGGAGCCCTTGGATCGCGGCGCCTTGAAATAGACCGGCAACGGATTCTGGTTGGCGCATCTTCGAAATCAGCCCTCCATGGTAGTCGCGGTTAGCCGAATCGAACCCAGCAAACCTGTTCGAATTTGCCTCAATTTCTCGCCAACGTCTGATATGGCCCTCGACTCATTATAAATACCATGGTTTTGCGGTATCATCGTTGGATTATTTTTCGTTTGGACTCGGAATTAAACCGCAATGCTAGGCAAGCTAGTAAAGAAAATCGTTGGCAGTCGCAACGAGCGAATCATCAATAGAAAAAGAAAACTCGTCAAGAAGATCAACGCGCTGGAACCTCAGTTCCAGAATCTATCCGATGAGGCGTTACGAGGGAAAACCCAAGAATTCAGAGACCGCCTGAACGAGGGTGAGATGCTCGATGCGTTACTCCCAGAGGCTTTCGCCGCCGTCAGGGAAGCATCTCGCCGCGTTCTGAACATGCGCCACTTCGATGTTCAGTTGATAGGCGGGATGGTGCTCCATGACGGGAAGATCTCGGAAATGAAAACCGGCGAGGGCAAGACGCTGGTCGCCACCCTGGCCGCTTATCTGAATGCACTGCCCGGTAAAGGCGTACATGTCGTCACCGTCAATGACTATTTGGCGCGCCGAGACTCCGAATGGATGGGCAAGCTCTATAACTTCCTCGGACTCTCCGTGGGCGTCATAGTCAGCAGTCTGAACGCGGAGCAGCGCCGGGAATCCTACGCGGCCGACATTACCTACGGTACCAATAACGAGTTCGGCTTCGATTACCTCCGGGACAATATGGCATTTTCCCGCGACCAGAGGGTGCAGAGGGAAAAATATTTTGCGATCGTCGACGAAGTCGACTCCATCTTGATCGACGAAGCCAGGACGCCTCTCATTATTTCGGGGCCGACCGAGGACCGCAGCGACCTTTACCATAAGATCAACGCCTTTATTCCTCATCTCAAGCGTCAGGAAAAAGAAGGCGCTCGCGGCGATTACAGCGTCGACGAAAAATCCCGGCAAGTCTACCTTACGGAGGAGGGGCACGAGCGCATCGAGCAGTTGCTGGTTCAGCAGGGATTGATCAATGCAGACGAAAGTCTGTACGACGCCGTCAACATCAGACTCATGCATTTCATCAATGCCGGATTGCGGGCTCACGCGCTGTTCCAGCGGGATGTCGACTATATCGTTAGGGAAAACCAGGTGATCATCGTGGACGAGTTCACTGGCCGCGCGATGCCGGGACGTCGTTGGTCCGAAGGGCTGCATCAGGCGATCGAGGCTAAGGAGAACGTTCCGGTTCAAAACGAAAACCAGACGCTGGCCTCCATCACGTTTCAGAACTATTTCCGCCTGTACGAAAAACTGGCCGGCATGACCGGTACGGCCGATACCGAGGCCCCGGAGTTTCATCAGATTTACGGCCTCGAAGTTGTCGTCATTCCGCCCAATAGGCCCATGGTCCGCCAAGATCTCGGTGATCTCGTCTACCTCACCGTTCGTGAGAAATACGGCGCCATCATCGAGGATATCCGCGAGTGCGTGAAACGCGGCCAACCGGTGCTGGTGGGGACTACATCCATCGAAAACTCGGAACTCTTGGCGACTTTCCTCCGTAAGGAAGGCATTCCGCATCAGGTGCTGAACGCCAAGCATCACGAGCAGGAAGCTCATATCATTGCGCAAGCCGGTCAGCCCGGTGCGGTCACTATTGCGACCAACATGGCGGGCCGCGGCACCGACATCGTTCTCGGCGGCAGCCTGGAAGAGGATTTGGCGGCTATCGATCCCAGCGATCAGGGGTCCGTCGCTCGCTTGAAAGAGGAGTGGAAAGTCCGTCACGCTCAGGTTGTGGAAGCAGGCGGCTTGCACGTCATCGGATCGGAGCGGCATGAATCTCGGCGCATTGATAACCAGTTGCGGGGACGGTCCGGACGGCAGGGTGACCCCGGCTCATCACGGTTTTATTTGTCCTTGGAAGATCCCTTGATGCGGATTTTCGCTTCCGATCGGGTGGCCGTGCTCATGCAAAAGCTGGGAATGAAGGAAGGCGAGGCGATCGAACACCCATGGGTGACACGGGCGATCGAGAGCGCTCAACGCAAGGTTGAAGCGCGCAACTTCGACATCCGCAAGCAGTTGCTGGATTACGACAACGTCGCCAACGATCAGCGCAAGGTGGTTTATCACATGCGTGACGAACTGATGGAGGCGGACGATATTTCCGAGGCGATCACGAACATGCGTCGGGACGTTGTCGGCCAGATATTCACCCAGTTCATTCCGCCGCACACCCTGGAAGAGCAGTGGGACGTCAAGGGTCTGGAAGACACGCTATTGCGGGAACTCGGATCGAAGCTGCCGGCGCAACAATGGCTGGATGAAGATTCGCGGCTGGATGAGGACCGCCTGCTCCAGAAAATCATCGATCAGCTGGATGCGGTTTATCAGGCAAAGAGTGCCGTTATAGGCGAATCGGTCATGCGTCATTTCGAGAAAACGGTGATGCTGCAAGTTCTCGATAACGCCTGGAAAGAGCATTTGGCGGCCATGGACCATCTGCGCCAGGGCATCCATCTACGCGGTTATGCGCAGAAGGATCCGAAGCAGGAATACAAGCGCGAAGCGTTCGAGATGTTCACCTCCATGCTGGACGGGATTAAACACGAGGTGATCGGCATCGTATCCAAGGTTCAGGTGCACAGCGAAGAAGAAGTCAATGTCATGGAGGAACAGCGCCGCGCCGTACCTCAAGAAATGCATTTCGAACATGCCGAGGCACACGCACTGACTGCGGAACCTGAAGAGGCGGAGGTCGAGGAAAAGCCGGTTAAACCACGGCCCGCACAGCCTTATATCCGGGACGTCGCCAAAGTGGGCCGTAACGAGCCTTGCCCTTGCGGTTCCGGGAAGAAATTTAAGCACTGCCACGGCAAATTGGATTGAAATCGCCGCGTATGAGCGTCTTGAGCGAAGAGTTGACCCTGGCAACCGTAAAAGGCGTCCGGCTCGGTGCGGCCTGTGCCGGCATCAAGCGGAACGATCGTGACGATATCGTGGTGATCGAAGCAGCCAAAGGGTCTACCTGTGCGGCCGTTTTTACCCGAAATGCCTTTTGCGCCGCGCCGGTGATCGTGGCGAGAGATCATCTCGGACACCATCCACGCTGGCTCTTGGTCAATTCCGGGAATGCCAATGCCGGAACCGGCCAGCGAGGGCTGGACGATGCTCGTCGGACCTGCCGGACGCTCGGCCGGCTGACCGGCGCGGCGGCCGAGCAGGTGCTTCCTTTCTCGACCGGTGTAATCGGCGAATATCTTCCGGTGGAAAAGATCGAATCGGCTTTGCCCAAAGCCCTGAGCGCCTTGGACGAGGCGGGATGGACGCGCGCGGCAAGGGCCATCATGACGACCGATACGCGGCCTAAAGGTGCAAGCCGGACTGTCAATCTGGCTGGAGTATCGGTGACCGTCACTGGCATCGCCAAAGGCGCCGGCATGATTCACCCCGATATGGCCACCATGCTGGCCTTCATTGCCACCGACGCGAAGGTTGAACCGGCTAGTTTGCAGGCTTGCTTGAGCGACGCCGCCGACGGTTCTTTTAATTTGATCACGGTGGACGGCGATACCTCGACTAACGACGCCTGCGTTCTGTTCGCAACGGGCGGAGCCGGTAATCCCGAACTTAGCCGGCAAAGCGTGGATTTCCCTCTCCTGGCCCGAGCGGTTCGGGAGGTTTGTGAAGACTTGGCTGAAGCCATCGTGCGGGACGGCGAAGGCGCCACCAAGGTGATGCGGATAGAGGTCCAAGAGGCCAGGGATGAAACCGAAGCGCGGAATGTGGCCAAGACTATCGCCCATTCGCCTCTGGTCAAAACCGCTTTTTTCGCCAGCGATCCGAACTGGGGCCGGATTTTGGCTGCGATCGGTCGTTCAGGCTGCGCCGATCTCGATATATCGGGCGTTTCTATATGGTTGGGGAACGTGCTGATCGTGGAAAATGGAGGACGCGCCATGGGCTACACCGAGGAGGCCGGGAGAGCCGTGATGTCTGAGAATGACATCCTGATTCGCGTTGTGCTGGGGAGGGGGAGCGCGCATCAGCGTGTCCTGACGTGTGATCTCTCTTACGATTACGTCCGCATCAACGCGGAATATCGAACCTAGTCGAGGCTGAACGTATCCCGGTGAGCGGTTGCTCCGAGTTGCATGTAGCCGCCGGTGTCATCCGGAACGGACTCGGCCAAATTCTCATTGCGCGGCGCCTCGCCCACGTCCATCAAGGGGATCTTTGGGAGTTTCCGGGAGGCAAGCTGGAAGCCGGCGAAACCGCAAAGGAAGCTTTATCCAGAGAAATCCGCGAGGAGCTTAACCTCGAAGTGATAGAGGCATCGCCCTTGATTCGGATTCGTCACGCTTATCCGGAGCGTTGCGTACTGCTGGATGTGTGGCGGGTGGACCGGTTCGAGGGGACGCCAATCGGCATGCAGGGACAGCCGATTCGTTGGGTTTCGCCAGACGAATTGCCCGGCTTCGCATTTCCGGCCGCGAATCGCCCCATCGTAACGGCTGCCAGACTTCCCGATCAGTATGCGATTCTGGACGATGAATCGGGCGATGAGGCGCTTTTGCGCGAGCGTTTGCACCATCTGGTGTCGCGCAGAGCCGGTTTGATCCAATTACGGGCGCGCCGATTGGGTGTGCACCAATACGAGGCGTTGGCGCATTATGCTGTGGAGTACTGCCGGGAACGGGGCGCGATCCTACTTCTGAATGCGGATCCGTGCTGGGTGGTCGGGACGTCCGCCGCGGGGCTTCATCTTACGGCACAAAGACTGATGAGCTTGAGTGAACGGCCATTGGAGAAAGCCCGGTGGGTTGCCGCATCTTGTCACAATCTCGGTGAACTGAAGCACGCGGAGCGAATTGGCGTCGATCTGGCCGTTCTTGCCCCTGTGCTGTCCACGCCCACCCACCCCCATGCCGTGCCGCTAGGATGGATAACTTTTGCCGAGTTGGTGGATCAGGTAAATATTCCGGTCTTCGCTTTGGGGGGGGTGTCTCCAGCGGATGTGGACGTTGCAAAGTCCCATGGGGCTCAGGGCGTGGCGGGAATTCGCGGATTTCTTCCGTAAACGGCACTGAAATGGGTCGTATGCACATTAATGGTGCGTTTTTGTTTTGCGAACAAGTTGTTGCACTATTGTAATTCCGGGAGATAACAGCGTTTTTCTATTGGTACAATTTTTGTTTAATTACCCGCTTGAGATTTTTACAACCCTAATATTCGGGAGATAAAGAATGACGCCACAAGATGTACTTCAGCTGATGAAGGAAAAGGAGGTCAAATACGTTGATTTGCGGTTTGCCGACACTCGGGGCAAGGAACAGCATGTTTCCATTCCGGCGCACAGTGTGGACGAGGACATGTTCGAAGACGGCAAGATGTTCGACGGTTCGTCTATTGCGGGCTGGAAGAGCATCAACGAGTCGGACATGATCCTGATGCCTGATCCGACGACGGCGGTTATCGATCCGTTTTTCGACGATCCAACCCTGATTTTGCGCTGCGATATCGTCGAGCCCTCTACCATGCAGGGTTATGAGCGCGATCCTCGCTCCATCGCCAAACGTGCTGAAGCTTACATGAGATCCACGGGCATCGCGGATACCGCGCTGTTCGGGCCAGAAAACGAATTCTTCGTATTCGACGATGTGCGCTGGGGCGTTTCCATGCAGGGTTCGTTCTATAAAGTCGATTCCGAAGAAGCCAGTTGGAACACCGAAAAAGTTTACGAAGACGGCAACATCGGCCATCGTCCCGGCATCAAAGGCGGCTATTTTCCGGTGCCGCCCGTTGACTCCATGCAGGACTTGCGCGCGGCCATGTGCAATACGCTGGAAGAAATGGGGCTGATCGTCGAGGTTCATCACCACGAGGTGGCGACCGCCGGACAGTGCGAAATCGGCGTCAAGTTCGGTACGTTGGTCCGGAAGGCGGATGAGGTGCTTACCCTCAAATACGTGGTACACAATGTCGCTCACGCTTACGGCAAGACCGCGACCTTCATGCCGAAGCCGCTGGTCGGCGACAACGGCAACGGCATGCATGTTCATCAATCACTGTCCAAGGGTGGCGTGAACTTGTTTACCGGTGATTTGTATGGCGGCCTTTCTGAGTTGGCGCTGTTTTACATCGGCGGCATTATCAAGCATGCGAGAGCTTTGAATGCCTTCTGCAACCCGTCCACCAACAGCTACAAACGCTTGGTGCCGGGGTTCGAGGCGCCGGTCATGTTGGCTTATTCCGCCCGCAACCGATCGGCATCGATCCGCGTTCCGTATGTCACTAATCCGAAAGCGCGCCGCATCGAGGTTCGTTTCCCCGATTCCACCGCCAATCCATATTTTGCTTTCGCAGCCATGCTGATGGCCGGTCTCGACGGTATCCAAAACAAGATTCACCCGGGCGACGCCATGGACAAGGATCTTTACGATTTGCCGCCGGAAGAGGAGAAGAGCATTCCGCAGGTTTGTCATGCGTTTGATATGGCGCTGGATGCATTGAACGCGGATCGCGAATTCCTGACCCGCGGCGGCGTCTTCACGAATGATGCGATCGATGCGTACATCGACCTCAAAATGCAGGAAGTCACCCGTCTGCGCATGAGCACGCATCCGGTTGAATACGATATGTATTACAGCCTCTAAACGGCTATTCGGCCCGAATCTGAAAACGCCCCTTTATGGGGCGTTTTTTTTTGTTCGGGTATTTTCCAAATCCGAGACGCTATAGAGAGCTCGCGTAAAGAGTAGTCTGGCGATTCATTCGGCTAAACAAGGCTGTCTATCCCAGTGACAAGTCCGAAAGGGCGAATGTGAAGCTCAAAAGTGACTGGCTCGGGCAGTAGCGCCTTTGTCGAGTGTTGGATTATCTATATTGGTCAATTCCGAAATAACTTCAAATGGAACAGATGTTTCAGCAAATCGGTCTAATATGCACCAAAATGGTGCGCATTGCCTGAGGTTCTGTGGCCGCGAGTGTCCGCTGCTGAGTTCTATAGGTCTTGAGGCACCTACAATCAAGCGCAGCTTGCATGGACAATTGGCCTCCATCTTGCTTTTCAAATCGTAATGAATAACCCAGATCCCATTCCACTATATCAACGCATCCTCGATCATTTAACGGACGCCGTGTTGGTTTTCGATCCCGCGTACCGCCTGATTTATATCAATGTGGCCGGGGAAATGTTGTTCGCAGTGAGTGCACGACAGGTTCTGGGTTCGGGGGCCAAAGAGCTTTTCTTTCTATACGATCAGAACATCGAGAAAGATTTGAAACGAACCTTGCAACAGGGTGAATCGTTGACCAAGCGAAATTTGTCGTTGGGTCTTCCGTCTCAAGCTATTACGGTCAATTTCACGATCACGCCGATGCTGGAGCAGGATAAACCGGTCGCCGCATTGGTGCAGATTGAACAGGTGGATCGGCATTTGCGCATCTCCATGGAAGAGCAGCTTCTGGCGCAGCAGAACGCCGCTCGCATGCTTTTGCGGGGATTGGCCCACGAAATAAAGAACCCTTTGGGCGGTCTGCGCGGTGCGGCGCAGTTGCTCGACAGGGAGTTGGTCGAAGAAGAGATGCGGGAGTATACGAAAATCATCATGGAGGAATCCGACCGCCTGCAATCGCTGGTCGACCGGATGCTTGAGCCCAACAAACCGCCGCGGAAAAGCCGGCTCAATATCCACCGGGTACTGGAGAGAGTGCGTCAGTTGGTGCAGGTGGAGGCTCCTCCAAGCGTCGTCATCGAAAGAGACTACGACCCGAGTTTGCCGTTGGTGAATGGCGATAGCGATCAGCTGATTCAAGCGATCTTGAACATCGTGCGCAACGCGGCGCAGGCGGTAGGGAAGAAAGGGCACATCCTGATTCGCACGCGCATCCATCGCCAGGTGACCATTGGTCATAGGCGCAACCCGATGGCCGTCAAGATCGACATCATCGATGATGGTCCGGGTATCAAGCCGGAGTTGCTCGGTCAGATTTTTTACCCGATGGTAACCGGGCGCGCTGACGGTACCGGTTTAGGCCTGTCGATCGCACAGTCCTTGATCAATCAGCATGGTGGATTGGTCGAGTGCTCGAGTTCCCCGGGCAACACGGTTTTTTCTATTTTCCTGCCTTTGGAGAAGGACCATGAGTAGTTCAGCCCAAGTATGGGTGGTTGATGATGATCGCTCGATCCGCTGGGTCTTGGAAAAGGCCTTGCAAAAGGCATCGATACACGCGCGCTGTTTTTCGAACGCCGGCGGATTGCTCGATGCTCTCGATCAGGGCAAGCCCGATGCCATATTGACCGATATTCGGATGCCGGGCATGGACGGGCTGGAGCTTTTGCGGCAGCTGCAGATCAAGCATCCGCAACTTCCCATCATCATCATGACGGCGCACTCGGATCTGGAGAGCGCGGTCTCGGCATTCCACGGCGGCGCGTTCGAATATCTGCCGAAGCCGTTCGATGTGGACGATGCCGTTGATCTGGTGCAGCGTGCATGCGCACAAAGTCAGCGCGCGCGGCAAGAGCAAGGTCCGCCCGAGGTGGCCGAGGAAACGCCCGAAATCATCGGGGAGGCGCCGGCCATGCAAGAGGTTTTTCGCGCCATCGCGCGACTCGCCCGCTCCCACATCACCGTTCTGATCAACGGCGAATCGGGGACCGGGAAAGAGTTGGTTGCGCGGGCGCTGCACCGCCATAGTCCACGGGCCGACAAGCCTTTTATCGCCCTCAATATGGCGGCGATCCCCCGCGATCTGCTGGAATCCGAATTGTTCGGCCACGAACGCGGTGCGTTTACCGGCGCGCAGGCTCGCCGCGCCGGGCGTTTCGAACAAGCCGACGGAGGCACGTTGTTCTTGGACGAGATCGGCGATATGCCCGCGGATTTGCAGACCCGTTTGTTGCGCGTGTTGGCCGACGGCGAGTTTTTTCCCGTTGGTGCGCACGCACCGGTCAAGGTGGACGTCCGCATTATTGCCGCCACTCATCAAAATCTGGATACGCTTGTCGCCGAAGGCCGTTTCCGGGAGGACTTGTTCCACAGATTGAACGTCATCCGCATTCACCTCCCGCCCTTGCGGGAGCGTCGCCAGGATATTCCTTTATTGCTGAACCATTTCCTCAAGGAGGCCAGTCAAGAGCTGAAGGTGGAAACAAAAGTCTTGTTGCCGGATGTGGAGGACTATCTTTGTCGGCTCGATTGGCCGGGCAACGTGCGTCAGTTGGAGAATACCTGTCGCTGGATCACGGTTATGGCGGCGGGCAAGGAGGTTCATCTGGACGATCTGCCGCCGGAATTACTGAGTGTTAAGGCGAGTACCTCTACTGTCGTCGACAGTTGGGAAGATTGTTTCCGGCAATGGGTCGATAAGCGCTTGAGGCGTGGGGATAGAAATGTCGCAAAGGAAGCTATAGATTCAGCCGAAGGGATTTTGATCGCCACGGCGTTACAATTCACCCGCGGGCGTCGCCAGGAAGCAGCAAAGTTATTAGGTTACGGCCGCAATACATTGACACGAAAGATCAGCGAGCTGAGTCTGGACGTGTAGGAAATCGAGTACCGGCAAGCTTATCGTCAACAGCTCCGGCTTTGATGCGATAATCGCCCCTTTCCGGCTTTGTCGTCTGCGGACAGCCGCAGAGGAACGACGAGCTTTTCGTGCCCAATCTGAAATTGCCAAATAAGCGGACCGACTATGCCAAACCGAAGTCTTGTGAATAGTAAGCGAAAACCGTGGTTGACCGAGCTGCCTGCCTTGGGGTTGAAGGCCAAGGATTTGGCCGTGGACATCCGCCGTCATTTCAGCTACACGCTCGGCCGCGACAAGTACTGCGCATCCGCGCACTATGCCTACACGGCGGTCGCTTTGACGGTCCGCGACCGCTTGATGGAGCGGTGGAAGAATACGCATTACGCCTATGAGGAAGCGGACTGCAAGCGTGCTTACTATTTATCCATGGAATTCTTGATGGGGCGGACCTTGAGTAACGCCACGCTCAATCTCGGGATCGACGATCCTCTGCACGAAACTTTACACGACCTGGGGCTGGATCTAGAGGAGATCGTCGAGAGCGAGCAAGATGCCGGATTGGGTAACGGCGGGCTGGGTCGGCTGGCTGCTTGTTTCGTAGATAGCTGTGCGACGCTGCAGTTGCCGGTGATGGGCTACGGCATCCGTTACGAATATGGCATGTTTCGGCAAAACATCGAGGATGGCCATCAGGTCGAGGAGCCCGATCATTGGCTGCGGAACGGCCACGTCTGGGAGCTGGAGCGTCCGGAACTGACGGTGCGGATACGTTTCGGCGGGCGGACGGACACTTATGGCGGCGACGAATCCCACCCGAGGAGGCGCTGGGTGGATACCCACGATGTGCTCGCAGTTCCGTACGACATCCCGATTCCCGGTTACAAGAACGGTACGGTTAACACGCTGCGCCTGTGGAAAGCGGCTGCCACGGATGAATTCGACCTACAAGACTTCAATGCCGGAGATTACACCGAAGCGGTCCGTTCCAAGAACATGGCGGAAAACATCACCATGGTGTTGTATCCCAATGATGCAAGCGAGAACGGAAAGGAGTTGAGACTACGCCAGCAATACTTTTTGGCTTCGGCCAGTCTTCAGGACGTCATCCGCAAATGGGTGCTGGTGCATGGCGAGGACTTCAGTCGGTTTGCGGAAAAGAATTGTTTTCAGCTCAACGACACCCATCCGAGTATCGCCGTGGCCGAGCTGATGCGCCTTTTGATGGATGAGCATGGGTTGCATTGGGATGAGGCTTGGGCCATCACCTCGCGTACCATGGCTTATACCAATCACACACTGCTTCCGGAAGCCTTGGAGAAATGGCCGGTGCGCCTGTTCCGGCAATTGTTGCCGCGGTTGCTGGAAATCATTTTCGACATCAACGCGCGATTCTTGGGTGAGGTCGCCAACCGCTGGCCGGGCGATCTGGACCGATTGGCGCGGATGTCCCTGATCGAGGAAGGCTGGGAGCAACAGGTTCGCATGGCTTACCTGGCCATCGTCGGGAGCTTTTCGGTCAACGGGGTGGCGGAGCTTCACTCCAATCTGCTCATGCAAGGGCTGTTTCGCGATTTTTACGAACTGTGGCCGAATAAGTTCAACAACAAGACCAACGGTATTACGCCTCGCCGCTGGCTGGCCGGGTGTAATCCCAAGCTTGCCTCGTTGATCACGGAAACGATAGGCGAGGGTTGGTTGACCGATCTGTCCCAACTCGGCAAGCTGGCCGCATATGCCGATGATTCTGCGTTTCGCCAACGCTGGAGGGAAATCAAGCGCCATAACAAGGAGCGTCTCTTACGCTATAAGAAAGCGGAGCTGGGCGTGGATATCGAACTGGATGCGCTGTTCGACGTTCAGGTTAAACGGATACACGAATACAAGCGCCAGTTGCTCAACGTACTTCATGTCATTCACCTCTATGACCGCATTAAGCGCGGCGATACGGCCAATTGGACGCCGAGGTGCGTCCTATTCGGCGGCAAGGCGGCACCGGGCTATGCCATGGCGAAGCGAATCATCAAATTGATCAGTAATGTGTCCAATGTGATCGATCGCGATGCTGCGGCCGGCGAGCTGCTCAAGGTGGCCTTCCTGCCCAATTACCGGGTGACTGCGATGGAATACATTTGTCCCGGCACCGATCTTTCCGAACAGATTTCGACCGCGGGTAAGGAAGCGTCCGGTACCGGCAACATGAAGTTCATGCTGAATGGGGCGCTGACTATCGGTACTCTCGATGGCGCCAATATCGAGATTCGTCAGGAAGTGGGGGCCGAGAATTTCTTCCTGTTCGGCCTCACCGCCGAGGAGGTGGAGGCGAAGCGAGGCCAATACGATCCCGAGTCCGTCATAAACGGCAATGACGACCTGCGCCGGGTGATGCATCTCTTGGAAAGCGGGCACTTCAACCAATTCGAACCGGGAATTTTCGATCCCATCATCCATGCCATAAAAAGCCCGCACGATCCTTGGATGACGGCTGCCGACTTTCAAAGTTACGTAGAAGCCCAGAGGCGCGCGGCCGCTGCTTACCTCGATCAAGAGCAGTGGGCAAGAATGAGCATCCTAAACTGCGCTGCTGGCGGCAAGTTTTCCACCGACCGCACGATTTCGGAGTACAACCGCGACATTTGGAAACTGGAGCCGATCCGCCCTCGGTGTGAATAAGTCCTAACGTGTTCCACATCGTCCTTTACGAGCCGGAAATACCGCCGAACACAGGGAATATCATCCGTCTCTGCGCCAACACGGGCGCTTGGCTGCATCTCATCCATCCCTTGGGCTTCCGGCTTGATGACGCCAGGTTGCGGCGCGCCGGCCTCGATTATCGGGAATGGGCAGATGTGCGGGAATACGGGGGACTGGATGAATTCTTGGAACGGGTTCGGCCGGAGCGGCTGTTCGCGCTCAGCACCAAAGGGCGGTGCTGCTACGCGGATGCCGACTTCCGCCCGAATGACGCCTTGCTGTTCGGTCCGGAGTCCAGGGGATTGCCGGAAACCTTGCTGGCTTCCTTGCCGAAGCCGCGCCTTCTTTACGTGCCTATGAAACCGGAAAGCCGCAGCCTGAATCTGTCCAATACCGTAGCGTTGGTGCTTTACGAAGCATGGCGGCAGAACGGCTTTTCGGGAGCGATTGAACGGGTTTGACCGAAGCAGGCTCAACCGGCCAAGGCTTCCGGCTTCTGTTCTCTCAGGAGTAGATTGTTGACGGCCTCTAAAGGCGCGAGCCCTTCGTAAAGGATTTTGTAGGTCTGTTCGGTAATCGGCATCTCGATCCCGAGACTTTGCGCCAGCTGGTAAATAACCTTCGTAGTAAGAATCCCTTCGATTTCTTGGCCGATTTCGGCCGCGACTTGCTCTCGCGGGAGCCCTTTGCCGAGCCCGAGGCCGAAGCGCCGGTTTCGAGATTGATTGTCGGTGCAGGTCAAAATGAGATCGCCGACACCGGCAAGTCCCATGAAGGTTTCCGGTTTGCCACCCAATGCCAAACCCAAGCGCATCATCTCTGCGAGTCCGCGGGTTATCAGCGCCGCACGGGAGTTGGCGCCGAAGCCCAGGCCGTCGGCGACCCCGGCGGCGATAGCCAGTACGTTCTTGGTCGCCCCGCCCAACTGAACGCCGATGATGTCTTCGGTGGTGTATGCGCGGAATCGGTTGTTATGAAGCAGCCCCGCCAGCATTTTGGCGAATTCGATCTCCCGTGACGCTACCGTAATGGCGGTCGGGAGATTGGCGGCCAAGTCGCGGGCGAAGCTTGGGCCGGACAGCACGGCGGCGGGAATGTCGGGTCCCAGAACGTCCTCCGTGACTTGGTGCAAAAGCTTTCCGCTTTGCAGTTCCAGACCTTTCGTGGCCCATGCGATCTTGGATTCCGGGGTGAGATGCGGTGCCAGGTCCATCAGGAGGTTTCTAAATGCATGGCTGGGCACCGCAACTACGAGAATTTCCGCGGTCTTAACGGCTTCTTCCAGATTCGCGACGACCCGGAGGTTGTCGGGAAAGCGCGCACCGGGTAAATAGCGCTCGTTGCACCGGGCGGCGTTGAGTTTGGCCAAATGTTCGGGGCGATGCCCCCAAAGCACAGTGGGATGGCCGTTGCGGGCTATCAAAAGGGCTAGGGCTGTGCCCCATGAGCCCGCGCCGAGAACTGATACAGCTGTCATGTGGGCGATTGCGGACTATCCCGTTAATGGCTTGTGGGGGCGGAGCCCTGCTGCTGTTGCATCTGCTGCATGTACAAGGCGTCGAAATTGATGGGGGCAAGGAGCATGGGCGGGAAACCGCCCTTGGTCACGAGATCGGAAACGGCCTCGCGCGCATACGGAAAGAGAACGTTCGGACAGTAGCTACCGATCAGAGGGCCGAGTTCTTGGTCGTCGAAGCCCGCCATCGCGAAAATCCCCGCTTGGCAGACTTCCACCAAATAAGCGGTTTTTTCGCCGAGTTTAACGGTTACCGTCGTGGTGAGACTGACCTCGTACAGATTTTCCTGAAGCTTTTGCGCATTGCTCGACAGGTTGAATTCGACCTTCGGTTCCCATTTGAGCGTGAATACCTCCGGCGAATTCGGCGTCTCGAAAGAGACGTCCTTAACGTAAATCTTTTGCAGGACGAACTGTCTTTCTGGCTGAGTGGTTTCTTCGGCCATGGATAATCCTTATTTGTTTCGTAAGCTTGGAAAAATCGGGAGAGGGCGAATTACTTGTTATTCCGCTTCTTAACGACGGGGTATTTTTGGTCTTCCCATGCGAGCATGCCGCCTTTCATTTCAAACACTCGGGTGAAGCCTAAACCGGTCAGTTTCTTGCAGGCCTGGGGAGATCGCGTGCCGGACTGGCAGGTTACGATAACGGGATTTTGTTTGTATGCCTCCAATTCCTGTGCTCGTTCCTCGAGTTTGCCCAAGGGAATGAATTTCGCATTTTCGATATGGCCGTTGGCATGTTCGTGCGGTTCGCGGACATCGATAATGATGGTGTTTTCATCATTCATCAGGTTTACGGCTTCCGTCGGCGAGATTACTTTGTGTTTACGGAAGGCGCTGTCGATAAAATCCTGAATCAGCAAAATCGTAACAATGAGCAAACCGCTGGCCATGATCCAGTGATTGCCCAGGAATTCCAACAGGCGGTCGGGTGTGACAGTCATAGAGAAAATTCGGCTCCAACTAATGATGACAAAATACTTCTTTCATCAGCTTGATCAGCTGCAGTGTGCGCTCGTCGTCAACGTAATAGTACACGCGGTTAGCGTCTTTCTTACAGGCGAGAATACCTTTATCGCGCAGAATGCCCAGATGCTGAGAGATATTGCTCTGAGTCGTGCCGACCTGCTCGACGATGTCCTGAACGCTGACTTTATTGTTCCCCAAAGTGCATAAAATCTTGAGTCGCAGCGGATGGGACATGGCTTTCAGGCAATAGGCGGCCTGCGCGATATCGGCATCTTCCGTAATCAGTATCTCGTTTGGTTTGGTCATCGGAGGCTTCGTATTGTAAGAGTTTGTGCGCTCTTTAGCCGCGATTGCTCGAGCAACACGGGGTTGCAAAAAAAAGTTAAAATACTACTCCGTTTTTCCCTTTGCCTAAGCCCATGGCGCCTCATTCTCAAATTCATATTTATCCGGCGATATTGAGTTCGAGGTCTTTTCCTTTCCGCGAAAGCGGCCGCTTGGCCATTGGGACATACTGATTTTTTCTGCGGGAAGCAACAAAGCCTTTATTGCCAGGCAAACGCGCAAAAACCGAGAGGGAGATTATACTTTGAAGTTGAATCGTCCTAAACCTGTTGTCCTCATCATTCTGGACGGTTTTGGTTACAGCGAAACCAAAGATCATAACGCTATCGCTCTTGCAAGAACCCCGACATGGACGAAGCTGTGGAATACTTGCGCGCATACGTTGCTCGATTGCTCCGGTGAAGTCGTCGGCTTGCCCGACGATCAAATGGGCAATTCCGAGGTGGGACATTTGCATTTAGGGGCGGGTCGACTTATCAATCAGGATTTTACGTTGATCAGTAAAGCGGCTAGGGACCGTTCGTTTTACACCAATCCCGTTCTGCGCGAAGCCGTGGACAAGGCCCTTCGGAACGATAAGGCACTCCATATTTTAGGACTGCTGTCGCCCGGCGGCGTTCACAGCCACGAAATTCACATTCATGCAATGGCGGAGCTCGCGGTTAGGAAGGGGCTGAGAAAGGTCTATGTGCATGCCTTTCTGGATGGGCGAGATACCCCACCCAAGAGCGCAGGCGACCCGATACGCAGAATGGATTCGAAGTTCGAAGAACTGGGGGCAGGGCGGATTGCATCCATTATTGGCCGTTTTTACGCGATGGATCGCGATAATCGCTGGGACCGTATCCAGCAGGCATATGACCTTATCGTGCAAGGAAAAGCCGATTACCGCACGGAAACGGCGATCGAGGGCTTGACGCTGGCTTACGAGCGGGGTGAGTCCGACGAGTTCGTCAAAGCGACTTCAATCGTTCCGGACGGTGAAGCGCCGATTACTCTCAAGGACGGCGATGTCGTGATATTCATGAATTTTCGGGCCGATCGCGCCCGAGAGCTGACGCGCGCACTCAACGAGGCCGATTTCGTGGGGTTTCGACGCGAGGTCGTTCCGAAGCTGGGTGGGTTTGTTACATTGACGGAATATCACCAAGACTTTACGTTTCCCGTCGCTTATCCGCCGCAAGACGTGACCAACAGCCTGGGCGAAGTCTTGTCGAAGCATGGTCTAAAGCAGTTGCGGTTGGCCGAGACTGAAAAGTACGCTCACGTTACGTTTTTCTTTAACGGCGGAGTAGAAACGCCCTTTCCCGGAGAAACGCGCATCTTGGTGCCGTCGCCCAAGGTCAAGACCTACGATCAGAAGCCGGAAATGAGTGCTCCTGAAGTGACGGAAGAATTGGTCAAGGCGATCGAGTCCGGCGAGTACGACGTCATCATCTGTAACTACGCCAACGGGGATATGGTTGGTCATACTGGTAACCTGGACGCATCGATTCGGGCGGTAGAGGCTTTGGATGAGGCATTGGGTCGAGTCGTCGAGGCTCTCGACAAGGTCGGGGGCGAAATGCTGATTACGGCAGATCATGGCAATGTCGAGCAAATGATCGATCCTTCGACCGGCGAAGTTCAGACCGCGCACTCGGTTAATCCCGTGCCGCTCGTGTATAAAGGCAAAGCCGGTAGGTTAAGCGACGGAGGCGGTCTGCCCGATGTCGCGCCGACATTGCTCGCGATTATCGGGCTTGAAAAGCCGGCGGATATGACGGGGCGATCGTTGCTGATTTGAGGTTTGCCGTTTTGTCCTGTCACCGAGTCGCGCGAGTTTTCTGTCTGGCTCTAGCATTCAAAATGCCTTTCGCGGCGGCGGTCTCGGAACCAAAGGATCGTTTGGATGAACTAACTACGGTTCGGGAGCGTATTAAGACGGTCCAGAAGTCCAGGGACGCTCTAGAGTCGCGCAGACGAGCTCTGGTCGGGCAATTGAGCGGTATCGAGCGGGACTACGGACGTCTGGCAAAACGGCTTAAAGAGCTCGAGATTCAAGCGCAAGCCCAATTGCGGCATTTGAACGATTTGGAACGCCAATGCAGTGAGTTGCGGGCGGCAGTGAAAGCGCAATATAAAACATTGACAGGACAAGCTCGTGCGGCCTATGCCGCCGGCCGGCAAGATTGGCTGAAGCTGGTGTTGGATCAGGAAGACCCACGCCAGCTCAGTCGCGTGCTGGCTTATTACAATTATCTGAGTCAAGCTCGATTCTCGCTGCTGAGGGAGATGCAAAAGGATTTAACAACCGTTTCGCAATTGCAGCAGCAAGCGTCGGCCGAAGCGGCGAAGCTTCAATCCACTCGTGAGCAGGTAGCAAAAGATCGCCTCGAGTTGGATAAGTTCCGACAATCCCGACGCGAGGTTTTGGCCGACTTGGAACATAGCCTTCAGGATAAGGACGCCCAGCTGAGGCGGCTCCAGGAGGATGAAGAGCGCCTGCAAGATCTGGTTGCCGCCATTCGCCCTTTGTCGGACGACTCGGCGCGAGATCGGTCAGCCAGCAAAGGACCCTTTTCCGCCCTTTATGGTCAGTTAACATATCCGACGAAGGGTTCACTGCTTGAGTCGTTCGGCAGTCCGCGAGCGAGTGGCCGTTGGGATGGTGTCGTTATACGAGCACCGGAGGGCGCGCCGGTGCATGCCGTTGCGGCGGGGAGGGTGGCATACTCCGATTGGTTGCGGGGCTATGGCTTGTTGACCATTATCGATCACGGCGAGGGATATATGAGTCTCTACGCTTTCAATCAGAGTTTGTATAAGAATGTCGGGGACTCGGTGAACGGCGGTGATATCATCGCTACAGTCGGTGCCAGCGGCGGTCGTGCGGAGTCCGGACTTTATTTTGGCATTCGCGAAAAAGGAAGACCGGTGAATCCTATGTTATGGTGCAGTCACAAAGACTGACTTTTTACGGATTGATTTATGAGGCCTTATCCAGGGCGTTTTTGGTTGTAGGAAAATCTATGTTGCGACAAAGAAATTTTCTGGTTCTTATCTTTGGCGTTCTGCTCGGCATTTTGATCAGTACGGGCAGTAGCGTCCTCGCCGAGCGGGAGGCCAGTGGCGATACAAATGCAATCCCCTTCGAAGGATTGAAAACCTTTTCGGAGGTTTATGGACGCATACGCCAGGATTACGTAGAGCCGGTAACGGACCAGAAATTGTTGGAAGACGCCATTCGCGGAATGCTCGCTGGTCTCGATCCGCATTCAGCGTATTTGGATCAGGAGCAGTATAACGAGCTGAAGGTCGGTACTACCGGACAGTTCGGCGGCTTGGGTATCGAGGTCGGAATGGAAAACGGTTTCGTGAAGGTCATCGCGCCTATCGACGATACCCCCGCGCAGAAGGCTGGCATAAAAGCCGGCGACCTCATTATCCGGTTGGACGACAAGCCGGTAAAAGGCATGAGCCTGAACGACGCGGTTAAAATGATGCGTGGCGAGCCGGGTAGCGAGATCGTGTTGACCATAGTTCGCGAGGGTGTCGAGCAGCCGCTGAAGGTTAAAATCGTACGCGACGTCATCAAGGTCAAAAGCGTAAAGAGCCGGCTTCTTGAGGAAGGATACGGCTATGTTCGCATTACGAGCTTTCAGTCCAAGACTGGAGACAATGTCATCGAAGCCATCAGCGAGCTCAAAAAGAAAGGCGACTTGAAGGGCGTTGTGCTGGATCTTCGCAATAACCCCGGCGGAGTTCTCAATGCGGCGGTGGCGGTTAGCGATGCCTTCTTGGAGAGTGGCCTGATCGTTTATACCGATGGTCGTGTCGAAGACGCCAAGATGAGGTTCAGTGCGACTCCGAATGACGTTCTGAACGGTGCTCCAATCGTAGTGCTGATAAACTCCGGCTCCGCTTCGGCCTCGGAGATTGTGGCCGGTGCTTTGCAGGATCATGGACGCGCCATCATCATGGGCGAAAAGACCTTCGGCAAAGGTTCGGTGCAGACAATCTTACCGACCAGCAATGGCGGCGCGGTCAAACTGACCACGGCGCGCTATTACACGCCTTCCGGACGCTCCATTCAAGCGGAGGGCATCGCGCCGGACGTACCGATCTCGAAGGTGAAGTTGGAAATGGCCGCCCAATCGGAGTTTTCTCCGATCAAGGAAGCCGATTTGGTAAACCATCTCGAGAATGGAGCCGAGAAACCGCTCAAGAAGGACGAAACCAAAGCAGGGGATAAGAGTGAAGAGGCCTTGGCCCTGCAGGATTATCCGCTGAACGAAGCCCTTAATCTTCTAAAGGGTATCAATATCATGAGATACGGCCATAAAAAGAACTAGGCCGTGTCGGAGAATTGAAGCACACCCCCGGCTTGACCGGGGGTATTGTTTGTCGAGCGTATTTGAGTTGCCCGAGCTTCCCAGCTATTTACGCCGCCGATAAAGTGGTTCTTTAACGTCTACGGCGGCTTGATATTTCACCGTGAACTCCTGCAATGCGGGCAGCAGTTCTTGCGCATTCGCGGAGCCGTTCGGTTCGAAGGCGTTTACGCCTACCCGACTCAGAAAAAACATCTGATCCCTGAGAAAATCGCCGCGGGCGCGAAGCTCGCCGTTAAAACCGTAACGTTCCCGCAAAAGCCGAGCCAGAGAAAAGCTTCGGCCGTCTGTGAACTGGCGAAATTCCAAGACGATTATCGAGAAGTACTTAAGATCATCTGCAATTTCTTCGAGACTGTCGTCGCTGTTTAGGCGCAGCCCCAAGGGGACGCTGCAAGCGAGCAGGCGATCCCTTTCGTTCTTCCAGCGGAGCAGCGAAACCGTTACAGCCTGTTCCGGCAAGGCTTCGTCGTCGCTCAAGTGCCGCCAGTCGTTTGCGACGATATGGCCGTCTTTAATTATCTCCATAAACTCGCCCCTGGAATGGTCGCATACCGATACGTCTAACCGTTTCAAGAAATGCCTCGTCTTCCAGTCGATGCTCTCGGTAAGTTTGGAAGATGGCTTCTATCGCATGGCAAACCTGGTCCTTGGCTACGGAGGGACCTAGGCGTTCACCGAGGGAAGCATCCTTTCCGGATGAGCCGCCCAGGGTAATCTGGTACCACTCTTCCCCTTTTTTATCGACGCCCAGAATGCCGATATGACCGACGGTATGATGTCCGCAACCGTTCATGCAACCCGAGACATTGATCCGGATATCGCCTAGATCGTAGAGATAGTCCAAATTGTCGAAGATCTGCTGAATGCCGTTAGCGATAGGAATCGATGTCGCATTTGCCAATGAGCAAAAGTCGAGGCCGGGGCAGCAGATGATATCCGTCGCCGTGCCGATATTGGGTGTCGCCAGTTCAAGAGATTTAAGGCGCTGCCATAAGTCGTGCAAATCCGCCTGTTTAACGTCGGCCAGAACGAGATTCTGGGTGTGGGTGACTCGAATTTCGCCAAAACTGTAATGGTCGGCTAAATCGGCAATTACATCCATTTGGCTTGCGCTGAGATCTCCTGGAGGTTTTCCCGGTGTTTTCAGGGACACGAAGACAACCCGATAACCCGGCATTTTATGAGGGAAGGTATTATGGCGGAACCAAGCGGCAAACTGGCTGTCGTGGGCCGTTTTTTCCGCTAACAAGGGATTGTCGGCTAGCGTCTCGTAGGGCGCGGGTTGGAAGAACGTCTTGATCCGCTCGATTTCTTCGAGATCCAGGAGCAGGTCGTCCTTTATTGCAGCCCACTCGGCTTCGACCATTTCGGTAAACTTTTCCTTTCCCAGCTCTTTCACCAGGATCTTGATTCGCGCCTTGAATTTGTTGTCGCGACGTCCGAAGCGGTTGTAAACGCGGAGAATCGCTTCCAGATAAGACAGCAGGTGCTTTTTCTCGAGAAACGGGCGGATTGTCACGCCGATGATCGGTGTGCGCCCGAGGCCGCCGCCTACCAGAACTTCGAAACCTATCTCGTCCCGATCGTTCTTGACGAGCTGCAAACCGATGTCGTGTAGCTGGGTTGCGGCTCTATCCTTTGCCGCACCATTGACGGCAATCTTGAACTTGCGCGGCAGAAAGCTGAATTCCGGATGGAGGGTGGACCACTGCCGGATAATTTCGCAATAAGGGCGTGGGTCCTCGAGTTCGTCTCCGCCGACTCCCGCAAGATGATCGCTGGTGACGTTGCGGATGCAGTTGCCACTCGTCTGGATCGCATGCATCTGTACCGTAGCGAGTTCGCTCAGAACATCCGGCACGTCCTCGAGTTTCGGCCAATTGAACTGAATGTTCTGTCGCGTCGTGAAGTGGCCGTAACCCTTGTCATAGGTTCGCGCGATATGAGCCAACATCCGCAGTTGGCGCGACGAGAGCAGGCCATAAGGAATGGCAATGCGCAGCATCGGCGCGTGTTTTTGGATGTATAAACCATTCATCAAGCGAAGAGGCCGGTACTGATCTTCGCTGAGTTCTCCCTTCAAGAACCGCTCTGTTTGACCCCTGAATTGAGCGGCGCGCTCATTCACTAAGGTCTGGTCGTAATTGTCGTACTGGTACATATATGGAAGAAATCCGTCTGCCTAGGCGAGAGAAAAGCCTGAGTAATTCAGTAGGGAAAAACTATAACATGGAGCCGTTAATAGGAAAAAATAATAAAACTGGATATATCTATGAATTTACTTCATATCGACTCTGCCTGTAAACGCCGTTCTTCCGTCACAAGTGCACCTGAACCGAAGTGCGGAAAAAGTGCTTGGTTATTCATTCGCTAGCCCTTCTATATATATAATGCAGGGCTGTTTTGACTGGGGGGTCGTGCTGCTTGACGGCAGTGGCACAGACGTTTTTCAAAAACACCGAAGAGGGCTTAGCTTTGTTACGCGCATTCGTTTTACTTTCGCTGCTATTTCTTGTGCCCGGTTTGGCATCGGCCGAAGGATCGGAGGTCTTGGGGCTGACCGGTACCCAACGGGGCCTTTATTGCGTCTTGGTCTTCATCATCGCGTACGGGTTCGTGATGACCGAAGAGTTTACCCATTTGCGAAAATCCAAGCCGGTCATTCTTGCCGCCGGCATCATTTGGGCGCATGTGGCTTATCTGGCCGCCAGCAACAGCGTTCCATCGGAGAAGGTGCACAAGGCCTTCGAGCACGATCTCCGCGAGTATGCCGAGCTGTTTCTGTTCTTGTTGGTCGCTATGACCTACATCAATGCCATGGCCGACCGAAATGTATTCGAGGCCCTGCGTTCCTGGCTGGTGAGCCGTAAATTCGGTTATCGCAAGCTTTTCTGGATCACCGGGGTGATCACTTTCTTCCTGTCCTCGGTAGCTGACAACCTGACTTCCGCGCTGTTGGTGGGTGCTGTGGTGATGGCTGTCGGTGCAAATAGCCCACGCTTCGTAGCTTTGGGTTTTGTCAATTTGGTGAGCGCGGCTAATGCGGGTGGCGCGTTCAGCCCCTTCGGCGATATCACCACGCTAATGGTCTGGCAGGCCGGCAAGGCGGAGTTCTTCGACTTCTTCGAGCTGTTCATTCCGTCGGTGGTAAACTTCGCTGTGCCCGCCGCCTTCATGCACTTCGCCATACCGGACGAAGCACCCAATTTCCCCGATGAGGAGCAGGTCAAGATGAAGGACGGCGCCCTAATCGTTTGCGGCTTGTTCGCTCTCACCATCGTGACCGCCGTTAGCTTCAAGCAATTTCTGCATCTTCCGCCGTTCCTGGGCATGATGGTGGGACTTTCCTTTCTGATGTTCTACGGTTACCGCTTGAAGCTGTTGTACAGCGCCGAGAATGGGAGGTTCGATGTATTCGCCAATGTTCGCGATGCGGAATGGGATACCCTGCTGTTTTTCTTCGGCGTGGTATTCGCTGTGGGCGGTTTGGGCTACATCGGTTATTTGGAACTGGTTTCCGAGGCGATGTACGATGGACTTGGGGCGACGACGGCAAATATTCTGATCGGCGTGCTTTCGGCCATCGTCGACAACATTCCGGTCATGTTCGCGGTGCTGAGTATGAATCCCGATATGGACCTTTATCAGTGGATGCTCGTGACCTTGACCGCCGGCGTGGGCGGAACCATGCTGTCCATCGGTTCGGCGGCGGGTGTGGCCCTCATGGGGACGTCGCGCGGCATGTATACCTTTTTCAGCCATCTGCGCTGGACGCCGGCCATTATCGCCGGCTATGCCGCGAGCATTTTGACCCACTATTGGATCAACGGCTAACGCCGCTTCGGCTCATTTAAACAAGGCGTAGCCGTTATCCGCGGCTACGCTTTTTTTCGCGGTCTGATCCGCGTCCTTCCCAAGCATCGAGCAAGATCGCCACGAGCATATCGGCGAGCACGTTTACCCCGGACCGGAGTCTCGCGAGGATCCAATCGACCGGCGCGATCAGAGGTATCGCTGCGGCTACGATTGTCTCCGGCAAACCTGACGCACTCAGCACCAGTGGAAGGATAATCAATCCCGCTTCCGGAATTCCGGCGACGCCGATAGCCGCCATAAGCGCCGAGAGCACAATAATGGCTTGTTGTCCGGCTCCAAGCCCGTAACCCAATGCCTGTGCCAGGAACAGTGCCGCCATAGCCTCGTACAGCGTGATGCCGTCGTTATTAAGATTTGTTCCGGCGCAAACCGCGATGCGCGCAGATGAGTCCGAGACGCCGATGGTCCTCAGGCACCGCAAGGTAACGGGCATGGCCGCCAAACTGCTGTTTGCCGATAAGCCGGTCATGATGGCATCCGCGCCTTGCTTCAGATAAATGTGCGGTGGCTTTCCACCCGCCAGCCATGCCGCCAAGGGATAATAAACGAGGCCGTGCAAAGCCAGGCCAAGGCTTATAACACCGAGAAACCCGCCTAAATCGGCGAAGATTTCCAGACCGGTTTTTCCGACGACTTGAGCTACGAGGCCGAAGACTGCGAACGGAACGGCTTCGACAACCCAAGAAAGCACCTTGGCTAGAATCTGATAGGCCGAGGATACAAATCCTTCCAACGGTCGAATGTCTGCGATATCGCTCTCGCCTTGGCGATCTTTAAGCCAGCGTAGGGCGGCGCCGAATAGCAAGGCGAGCAGAACTACCGAGATCACGTTATTGCCGGCAAGCGGTTCGATCAGGCTTTGAGGGATATAGGCGCCGAGGTTCTTCAATGGGTTGAGGGTTGCCGCCGGGACCGCGTTTGAGCTCGCCAGAGCGGAATTTCCGGAAAGTTGGGCGGTGAGTTGCTCGATCCTGTCCTGCCATGCCAGCCCGGGTTCTATCGCATTCATCAGCAGCAAGCCGATCATGCAAGCGACCGAAACGTTGATGAGGCAAATCGTCACCAGCCGTCCTCCGCTTCTTGCGGATATATGGGTTCGCGCAAATGCATCGAGAATCGCAAATAGAATGAGCGGCACGGCAAGCGCTTTCAGGAGTCGGATCACGAGCATTCCGAGCTGCCCGAGATGGTCGTTTCGAAGGCCCCAAAGATAAGCTTCATCGCCACCGACGACGCCGAGTAACGCCCCCAGCGCGACGCCTATCAGTACGCGTATCGACAGGGGCCATCGTTTTGCTTTCATGTTCAGTTTCTGTTGATCGAAAGAGAGGATGTTATCGCATCGTTCAAGACTAAGGCGGTCGGCGTAGCTTAAGTCGACATTTCCGATAGTCCAGGGGGCCTGGGACTAGTGCCCATTTCGGCATGGCGCGGTCTTCAGGCGTGGTTTCGGCCGTTCTGCGTTAGGGATTTGTCCCAATTGACGGTACTTGCGCTTGTTGCTTACATCACTCGAACGAGAGGCTGCTCACTGCCCAAATAGCCAAGGCGATGAGCGGCGCATTTCTATTCATCGGACGGACAAGGAGGGTTCGAATCATGAGATTTATCACCTTCGGTTTATTGTGTCTCGTCAGTCTTACCGGTTGTGACGGCTCCGGGAGTTCAGGCGAGAAGAAGGTTCCTTTGGATCAAGTGCCGCCAGCCGTAAGAGCAACGGCAGACAAGGCGGTGCCTGGAGTCCAATGGGAGAAAGCTGAGACGGAAACGGAAAAGGGCCAGGCCATTTACGAACTGAAGGGACGCGATTCATCGAATCGTAAAGTAGAGGTTGAGGTGACGCCCGAAGGGACATTGGTCGAGGCCGAGACCGAGATTCCGTCGGAGGAGGTCCCCATCGTCGCGCGTGAAGCATTGAAAGCGAGGCTGCCCAATTTCAAACCGGACGAGGTCGAATCGGTCACTAAGGGAATTGGCCCCGCCGGATACGAGTTCGAGGGACGGGACGAAAGGAACAAGAAGATCGAGGTTTTTGTTTCGGCGGATGGCACTCAGGTGACCATCGAGGAAGATGATGACTGAGGAAGGTATTTTTTACGCTCGGTCGGTTTCGCACCACCCTGAGCAACATCTACTCGACGGGAGCGGCCTGAAGGTAGCCTCCACATCTCACGTCTCCGTCGATATCAGGGGCAGGGATGGTCGCGGCGGTTCACGTTCCTGCCGACGCCAAACCCGGGACCCGCTAGGCTCCGAGTTTTTTCGATCAGCTGGGAATCACACCGACGTGAACGCGTCGCACACGATGTCTTTCATGGATGCGCCTGCCAGGAAGGCTTTCTTTTGAGCGGCTTTCACCATTTCCGGGTGTCCGCACAGAAAAACTCGCCATCCTGTCAAGTTGGGCACCTCATTCAACGCGATCTGGTGAACCCTTCCGCTTGCGAATTCTTTCGAAACGTGGCTGCCCGAAAGACAGGCTGTGTACTCGAAATTGGAGTAGGCTCTGGTAAGTTCTCGCAGTTTATCGGTTAGGTAGAGACCGTTCGGAGTCCGGCTGCCGTGAAAGAGCCTGATCGGTCCGATATGGCCCTGGGCGAGAGCGTCACGAACGACGCCGTACAGCGGCGCCAGTCCGCTGCCCGTGCCGATCAGCAGCAGGCCTTGTTCGGGCGATCCGGGTAGGTAATAGCAATCGCCGCCTGGACCTTGAATGTCGATCGTGTCGCCCGGGCGCAAGGCGTCGTGCACCCAATTGCTCACTTTCCCTTGTGGTACTCGCCGTACGTGGATATGAATATGAGGATCTTCGGTCGGTAGGCTGGCGACGGAATAGCTTCGCGCCAGATTCTCGCCCTGATACAGGTTGATGAATTGACCGGCCCGATACTCGATCTGTTCGTGGGCTTTCAGGCTGACCTGCATGATCTCGGCGTTTAGAAGCTCCATGCCCACAATCGTCGCGGGGGTCCTGGAAAGCTCGTTGCCAGGCAACGAGACTGAAAGGGTTTCTTCCGGATTGCAAATACACGCCAGAAAGTAATTCTTGGCTTTTAGCGTCGGCTTCAGTCCTTTTTGCGAAGCTTCCGGTGGACGCCCGACCTCCGCCCGCATCAGACAGGCTTGGCAAATACCGGCGCGACAACCGAACGGCACGGATGCGCCGTGCTCGGTCAAACACTCAAGAACGGACTGACCGTCGCGTAGCGAATAGATTTGTCCATCGTAGCGGATATTCGGCATCGAGACCCTTCCCCAGAATAAACCGCGGGTTATCGACCGAGAACGTCGTTCCGAGTACTTTCGGCGATGGCCGCAGCTTCGGCAATAAGTTCTTCCGGAACTTTGAGTTCCTGCATGGTCGCGGCCAGGTTTTCCATCACCGCATCAAAATGAGCGTCGTTCAATCCGTTCTTGACAAGATGAGCGTGGCCTCGCCGCATGTCGAGACCGGAGTAGTGATGGGGACCCCCGAATGCCATGGTCAAGAATGCTTTCTGCTTGGCCGCTTGTGCCTCCATGTCGACGCTTTCGAAGAAATGAGCGATTCGGTCGTCGCTCAAGACCTTGCGGTAAAAAATATCGACGGCAGCGTCTACGGCAGCTTCGCCCCCCAGCTTTTCAAAAAGACTTTGGCTCATTTAGAGTTCTCCAAAACTATGGGTTTCTGTCAATCATGTAGCATTAATGCATCTTTACGCGCATAAAAAAACGCGTAAATCGCGTTTATTGCACTTAATATGCGTGCTCGATGAATATTAAGAGACGGTACGCTACTCTGTCAATCGGCCTAGGTTTGCGGATTGCAGGCTTGGACAAAAAGACCGAAAATCGGCTGCCTTTGTCCCCGGCATCCGCTAGACGCAACACCTTGGCAAGGTTCGACGATCGGTAGCGCTGGATTTACCTTATTCGAGTGAAGTGCCGGTGATAACGTGTGTTCGTCTTCGCTAGGGGGCAAGTTTTACGACTCTCAGAGGAGATTTTGCAGTGAAAAGAATTATGATGATCTTGGGGGCCGCGGTCATCGCGACGTTTGCTTGGGCGGAACAGTCCAATGTAGCACTGGCTCCGAATGGGATTACGATCCCGCAGAATTATAAAGATTGGCGGCTAATCGCCGTTTCTCAGCGTCCGGAAACCAGTACGCTCCGTGCCATTTTAGGTAATGATGTCGCTATTGCTGCGGCGAGAGCCGGAAATACCAATCCTTGGCCAGATGGAGCGGTGCTGGCCAAGCTGGTGGTAAAGCAAAAAAACCATCCCAAATATCCCACGGCCATGGTGCCCGGTGAATTCGTCCATGCCGAGTTCATGATCAAGGATTCAGCCAAGTATGCTTCAACGGGCGGCTGGGGTTTTGCCCGCTGGCTGGGAGAGAAGCAGGAACCTTATGGCAAGGACGCGAATTTTGTACAGGAATGCGTCGGCTGCCACACGACTGTTCAACAGAACGATTGGGTATTCACGGGACCGATCAATTTGCCTTGAACCGGAAAAGACGATATCGGCGGGGGTTGCTTGGGAATTGCCCCAGGTGCATGTAAAATGCGCCTCTTAATTTCAAGAGGCTGCCCGTCACTGCTGCTTGCAAGATAGATTGGAACGGGTTTGGCGGGGCGGTGAAACTGCACGCATAGAGCCGAGTCCAATAACGAGCGAAACAGGCTGTTATCTGGTAACCCATACAGCTTACAGGAAAATTTGAAATGACTTTCGTAGTAACCGAAAACTGCATCAAGTGCAAATTTACCGATTGCGTCGATGTTTGCCCGGTCGACTGCTTTCACGAGGGGCCGAATTTTCTAGTCATCGATCCTGATGAATGTATCGACTGCACTTTATGCGAGCCCGAATGCCCCGCGAACGCGATTTATTCCGAAGATGAAGTTCCGGAGGGCCAGGAACAATTCATCCAATTGAACGCGGAGCTTTCGAAAGTGTGGCCAAGCATCACGGAAGTCAAGCCAGCTTTGGAAGATGCGGACGAGTGGAACGGCAAACCGGACAAGATGCAATATCTCGAAAAATAATCGGAAGGTCGTGGCTAGCGATGAGTTATACGGCGGGGAGTTCAATCGGGTTCGATAATTCGTCTTTTCGTCGCCTCAACTGAAAAGTCTCAATCTCCGCTGTCGAGGGCGCTGTTGAAGTCAGCAGCGCCTTTTTGTCGTGAACAGTCGGTCTTGAACCGAACACGTTTCAGCAGCTGCCGCTGCTGTTTTCACAATCGCTCAAGATTTGTCGTCCGCTCTTGGAAAACTGAACTGGGCGGCGCGTGCCGGGATGTGCGCACCAGGCTGCGGGGTCTTGTAAGATATACGGCTCGATCCCGATGAAATCGTCTTCATAAGGATCTTCGGTAATCATGCGGAAGTGCGTTCGCACGCCGCGATCCGCTCCCCGCGTGGAAAGATGTATCCGTCCTCGTCGCGAAACTTTTCGTAGGTGCCGCGGTAAATGACCGCATGGCCGCGGTCGATGTACCCCTTGCCTTCGCCTTTTACGGTGGTTACGGCCACCGATCGGAATTTGATGCTCCGATGGCCTGCCACGGCGTCGTATCCCACTTGTCCAGCTTCACCGCAACGGAAGTCCGACTCGACCCATGCTTTCAAGAATTCCTGTCCCTGAGGCACCCGAAATACAAGCGCTCCGCAGTTTCGAGTCGGTTTTGAGGTGGAGCGGGAACCGGTTCGTCGGAAACGATACCGGCAACGGTGACAGGCGTTTAGCAGTCCTCGCAGATCTTACCTAGAGATAGAGTATTTGCCGAAATTCGGGGCTGCTCGAGGTTGGTAGCTTTTCGCGATTAATTCAGCCTTAGAGTTGAGCTTTGCGAAATGATGCTATTGAAAAGAGTATAATTTTTGTTTCCCTCGTTCACTCGGGATGACGCCGAAGACGCCATGAAATTGCAGCAATTACGCTATATCTGGGAAGTTGCGCAGCACGAATTGAATGTTTCTGCGACGGCGGACAGCCTCTACACGTCGCAGCCCGGAATTAGCAAGCAAGTCCGGCTTTTGGAGGATGAACTGGGGCTTCCGATTTTCGCGCGGAACGGCAAGCACCTGACGGAGATTACCGCAGCCGGCAAGCAGATTGTGGCGATTGCCGGAGAAATTTTGGGCAAGGTCCAGGATATAAAGAATATCGCGCAGGAACACCGCGACAATAAGGTCGGTTCGCTGTCCATCGCCACTACGCACACGCAGGCGCGCTATGCGCTTCCTCCCGCCATAAAGGAGTTCATGCGTCGTTACCCCGGGATCAAGCTCAATATCAACCAGGGCACGCCGATGCAGATTTCCGAATTGGCGTCGCGCGGGGTTGTCGATATGGCGATTGCCACCGAAGCGATGGAGCTCTTCGAGAATCTCGTCATGCTGCCGTGTTACCAGTGGAATCGCTGTGTCTTGGTACAGCAGGGGCATCCATTGACGGAAAAGGCGGAGCTAACTTTGCAGGATGTCGCCGAGTATCCCATCGTGACTTACGTCTTCGGATTTACCGGACGTTCGCAGCTGGATCAGGCGTTCGAGAAGGCAAATCTGCATCCCCAGTTAGCTTTGACTGCGGTGGATGCGGACGTGATCAAGACCTATGTAAGGCTCGGTTTGGGAGTCGGAATCGTTGCCAAGATGGCTTACGACCCTGTCGCGGACGCCGATCTGATTCCGCTCGATGCCAGTCATATGTTCGGTTTGAGCACGACGAAGATCGGGCTGCGGCGGGATATGTTCATCCGCGGATTCATTTACGAGTTCATCCGCTTATTCGCGCCGCATCTGACGCGGGAATTGGTGGAACAAGCCATGACCCAGCGGGAACAAAAAGACGTCGATGCCTTGTTCGAGAATATCGCGCTGCCGGTGCGCTAGTTTTCGCATGCCCGGCTTGGTGATGCGCCAAGGCCGGTGTTGATCCTCAAGCTTTTTCAGCTGTTTTCAGATTCCCGGCATGTAGGCCGCATTCCTTCTTCCCGGCATCTTCCCACCACCACCGGCCTTCGCGCTCATGCTGATTGGGCAGAATCGGCCGAGTGCAAGGTTCGCAGCCTATGCTGACGAAACCTTTACGATGCAGTTCGTTGAAGGGCACGTCGTAGGCCTCGATGTAATCCCACACCTGCGCCGACGACCAGTTCGCGAGCGGATTGAATTTGATCAGGCGATGGTCGGGCGTGGAAAAAGCTTCGTCAAGCTCGATCTCGGCCAAATTTTCCCGAGTCGGGTTTTGGTCGCGTCGCTGACCGGTAATCCAGGCGTCCAGCTGACTAAGCTTCCGGCGAAGCGGCTCGACCTTGCGGATGCTGCAACATTCGTGATGGCCGTCTTTGTAGAAGCTGAATAAGCCTTTTTCTCTGACTAAAGCTTCCAGTTGCACGCGATCCGGCGAAAGAACGTCCAGCCGAATGGGGTAGCGCTCCCGAACGGTCTCGATCAATCTGTAGGTTTCGGGATGCAAGCGACCGGTATCCAAGGTGAAGACCTGAATGCCCGGCTTGAGCTTGCTGGCTAGGTCGATCAATACCACGTCTTCGGCGCCGCTGAAGGAAATGGCGATGTTGTCGAACCATGTCAGCGCCGCCTTGAGAATCGCGCGGGGATTTTTTCCGGCCAATTCGCCTTTAAGCTGATCGAGATCGAAGAATTGAGTACTCATGTCGTATCGGGGTAGAAACCGTGACGGATAAGGTAACACACGAGATTCAATCCTAAAAATTCTAAAAACAACTTTTGATATAGAAAAACGGGATAAGATCAGACGAAAAAGCCCCGCCGTTTTCGGCGGGGCTTTGGTGTTCTCGGTCGTGGAAGCAACCGATTACATCATGTCTTCCATTCCGGCACCGGGCATGCCGGCTCCTTTTTCTTTCTTCGGCTGTTCGGCCACCATGGCTTCCGTGGTGAGCATCAGACCGGCCACGGACGCGGCGTTCTGCAGCGCGGAACGGGTGACCTTGGTCGGGTCCAGGATACCCATCTGAATCATGTCGCCGTATTCACCGGTCGCAGCGTTGTAGCCGAAGGTGCCTTCGCCTCCCTGAACCCGGTTCAGGACGACCGAAGCTTCTTCGCCCGCGTTGGTCACGATTTGACGCAGCGGCTCCTCGATCGAACGGCGCAGGATGGCGATACCCACGGTCTGGTCGTGGTTCTTGCCCTGCAGATCCTTCAGCGCGTTTTGAGCACGGATGAAAGCGACGCCGCCGCCCGGAACGATGCCTTCTTCAACCGCAGCGCGGGTTGCGTGCAGCGCGTCTTCCACGCGGGCTTTCTTTTCTTTCATCTCGACTTCGGTGGCTGCGCCGACTTTGATCACGGCAACGCCGCCGGCCAGCTTGGCCACGCGCTCTTGCAGTTTCTCGCGATCGTAGTCCGAGGTGGTGTCTTCGATCTGCTTGCGGATCTGCTCGACGCGAGCCTTGATGTCTTCCGCTTTGCCGGCGCCGTCGACGATGGTGGTGTTTTCCTTGTTGATCTGGATCTTCTTCGCACTGCCGAGATCGCCCAGGTCGACTTTTTCGAGGCTCAGGCCCAGTTCTTCGGAAATGACGCGGCCACCGGTCAGGATGGCGATGTCTTCCAGCATGGCCTTGCGGCGATCGCCGAAGCCCGGCGCCTTAACGGCGCAAACCTTGATGATGCCGCGCATGGTGTTGACTACCAGGGTCGCCAACGCTTCGCCTTCGACATCCTCGGCGACGATCAACAGCGAACGACCGGATTTCGCCACTTTTTCGAGCAGCGGCAGCAAGTCGCGGATGTTGGAGATCTTCTTGTCGTGCAGCAGGATGTACGGGTTTTCGAGCTCGACGCTCATGGTTTCTTGGCTGTTGATGAAATAGGGCGAGAGATAGCCGCGGTCGAACTGCATACCCTCGACAACATCCAGTTCGTTGTCCAAACCGGAACCTTCCTCAACGGTAATCACGCCTTCCTTGCCCACCTTGTCCATCGCGTCGGCGATGATTTTGCCGATGCTCTCGTCGGAGTTGGCGGAGATGGTGCCGACCTGGGCGATGGCTTTACTGTCGGTGCAGGGCTTGGAGAGTTTCTTCAGCTCTTCGATGACCACGCCGACCGCCTGATCGATGCCGCGTTTGATATCCATCGGGTTTGCACCCGCCGCTACGGATTTCAAGCCTTCGCGGACAATGGCCTGAGCCAGGACGGTTGCCGTGGTGGTGCCGTCGCCGGCGACGTCGGACGTCTTCGAGGCGACTTCCTTCACCATCTGAGCGCCCATGTTCTCGAACTTGTCTTTCAGTTCGATCTCTTTTGCGACCGAAACGCCGTCTTTGGTGACGGTCGGTGCGCCGAAGCTCTTTTCCAGCACGACGTTGCGGCCTTTCGGGCCCAGGGTCTGCTTCACGGCGTCGGCCAGAACGTTAACCCCGGCCAGCATGCGCTGACGGGCATCATCGGAAAAACGGACTTCTTTAGCTGCCATCAGTTAATTCCTCCAAAATCAGTCTGAACGTTAGGTCGTGGATCAGGCTTCGAATACGCCCATGATGTCGTCTTCGCGCAGCATCAGATATTCGGTGCCGTCGATTTTGACTTCGGTACCGGCATACTTGCCGAACAAGACTTTGTCACCGACTTTTACATCCAGTGCGCGCACTTGACCGTTATCCAGGGCTTTTCCGTTTCCTACAGCAACCACTTCGCCTTTGATCGGCTTTTCCTTTGCGGTGTCGGGAATGACGATTCCGCCCGGGGATGTTTTTTCTTCTTCCCAGCGTTTTACGACGATACGGTCATGCAAGGGACGAATTTTCATGATGACTGTTTTCTCCTTGAAGAAGGTTGAACCTCAAAAAAACACTGTAGTGTTAGCACTCTCTGTCGAGAGCTGCTAACAATATAGCGATGCGGATTTAGTTTTCAAGGGGCGCAATATGAAATTTTGATTACCGAATCGAGCTAGCATTTCAGAAAAGATGAAGGCCAGCGTTAGGCTGGCCTTCGGTTTTATGGCCTCGCGTGGCCGGTCTTGTGGAAAGCGGGTCGCCGCCCTACCTAAACGAATCGGCGAAGATGTTGTCGGCCCAATGGAACATGTGCTCGTAATTTTCCGACGACGGCTCCGCCGCTTCGCCGAACGAATCCTCGACGCGCTTCATGCTGTGCGTTGTCGGATCGTATTGGTAAACCGCAGTCAACCACGACGCTTCGGTCTCGGTGATGGGGCTGAAGCAGGCCGAATTGGTCGTCGGCTGCGGGTCCGGTGTTTCGCCGACGAACGCGCGGATGATCGAGTCGACGCAAACTTTGGCCTGGGAGTTCGCCATGTGGCCGGACTTCGGTTGTGCCGTTGCCTGAGAATCGCCGATCACATAGATGTTTTCGTAGACGGTTGAACCGTAAGTCAGCGGATCGACCGTCGCCCATCGGCCCGTCGGATCGTTGACCACGCCGGCGTCGAAGACGATCTGTCCGGCTTTCTGGTTGGGAATCATGTTGAGCACGTCCGCCGACAACGCGCCGATCGTGGTGTCTATTGTCTTGAGCGATGAATTGACTTGGGTAATGCCTACGTTGGCGTGGTATTCGAGCGTTCCTGCATAGGTCTGGCTGAATGCCGTGCCGAATGTATGCGGCTCGGCCACGATGTCTGGGTTCGCATCCAGCACGATGATCTTCGAACGTCGCTTCTTGCGCTTCAGATAAGCGGCGACGATACATGCACGCTCATATGGGCCGGGTGGGCAGCGATAGGGCGCTTTGGGGACGTTCATGACGAACACGCCACCGTCCGGCATGGCCGCCAATTGATTCTTGAGCAGGGTAGTCTGGGGCCCGGCTTTCCAGGCGTGGGGCGTCAGGTTCGGGTCGTACAGACGTTCGGCTCCGGCCGGATTCGGGTTGATGAAGTCGATGCCGGGCGCAAGGATCAGATGCTCGTAGTCTAGTGTGGCGCCATTCGACAGACCCACCTTGCTACCGACCGGGTCGATGGCGGCAGCCATGGCTTGGACGATCTTGACGCCTCGATTTCTTAAACCGTCGTAGCTTAGGTTGATCCGGTTCATCGAGATGGCGCCGGTGATGACCAGGTTGGACAAAATACAGGCGTAGTGTGTGGCGTTGGGCTCAACCAGGGTGACATCGATGGTATTGTCCCAATGTTTGAGGTATTTGGCGGCCGTTGCGCCAGCGAAGCCTCCGCCGATGATGACGACTCGATTCGAGAGCGGTGTCGCGGCGCTCAAACTTCTGGGTATGGCCGCAACAAGCGAGGTTGCGCCGGCGAGTTTTAGAAATTGCCGTCTGTTGAAAGCAGTCATATTTAGTCTCTCCTGTCGGGAGTTGGCGTCATTGGTCCTGCGGTAGGAGGCTAGTCGTCCGAGGACGAGGCTCGCGGAAGCGAGCCAAGGTAGTCGGCGATCAACCGTAGTTGATCATCGGTATAACCGCGGGCTTGCCTGTCCATGATGTCCTCGACCGGGCGGTACTTTCTTTCGATCAGCTCGTCATACAACTCGTCGGCAGACTCCCCTGCCAGCGACTCGTAGCCCGAACCGTCGGTTCCGTGACATTGCGCGCATTGCGCGGCAAGGAGACGTCCGGCGGGAGGCTCGGAAAAGGCGCTTAGTGGAGTGGCCGTGGCAGTAATCAATACGAAACACGTTCTTAGGGGGTAAAACGATTTACGCATGTGTTACCTCGCTCGGTGACGTTAATGAGGTTTGGCCAATTCGTTTGCCGTCGCGCGGTCACTTAAGTTTCCCCGCGCGACGGGACGTTTCTCTGTCGCCCTTGGTGGGGGGCAGGTTTCGGGTGTGTTTCGGTAACCCTACGGGATGTACTGAAATTTCCATGCCGCGGCCGCTTTCTGGGCGGATTCTTGTTCCCGAATACCGGGTTAACGTACCGGGTCGTGACCAAAGGAGTTACAGAATATGCTAATAAAACAATAAGTTGATATGGCATTAGCGGAAACCCGTGCTGGTGTTCACGCGGCTAGATGAAGCTGCGACGATGGACGCGAGCGGACTCGAGCTCGGCGGTTGTGACGCCGGCTAGCGACGGAAGAACAGGTTGATCAGCAGAGTCAACACGAGGCTGATGATGATCATGGAGGTGATGGGGATGAAGATGTACCGGTTTTCGTCCTGAATCCGGATATCACCGGGAAGCTTTCCGAACCAGCCGAACAGTCCCGGGGCGTAGGATAGGACCAATCCGAGCAGAAACAGGCCGATACCGACGTAGATGAGAATTTTCCCGAAAGACATCGCTCAAGTCCTCTTTGACGCTTCGCCACCATCAATCAAGTAGACCGTCGCGAACAGCAAGAGTGCTGCGATGCCTAGCAGCCACCGAATGTCGGTTTTGGTCGTGCGGCGCTCGACGAATTCCGGGGCGCGTAATGCGTCCATGAGACCTTCCGGCGTTTCCAGACGATGATAGCGGAGGCCGGTTGTCGCGCTCAGTTCGCGTAGATGGTTTTCGTCCAGCCAGGAAAGATAATAGCCTTCGCGCGGCGGTCGGGGTACGGTCTCGGTTGTTTCGTAGGCTGTGCTGGATTCCGGCATTTGCGCGATATCGGTGTTTTCCCAATAACCGATGAGCCGGTTTTCGCGATCGTATTTCGGCACTGTGGTCGGATGCAATCCGCCCACACCCACGATCAAGCCAGCGATTTCTCCCGGTTTTCCGGAAAATGTCGGTCGTATTGTTTGCGGCGGTGCTTCCTGGCCGTCGGTGAAGAGCGCCAGCCGAATGCCGGGATCTCGGTTTTTTACGTCCCGGATAGCGGCATAAACGCCTTGAGCGACAAAGCTGTTGGCTGCCCAGGCCATGCGCCAGTCGACATGGGCGAGCACATCGTCGATCACGCGCAGGTGTTCGCACACTTCTATGGGTTCGAACAGTAATTGAACGCTCTGAGTGGTGAAAAGTCCGAGCCCGACTTCCGAGCCGCACGGAAGATCATGCACCGCCTGCCGGATCGATTCCTTGACGAAATTGAGCCGGTCCGCCGGCATGTTTGCGACATGGTAATCGCGGACATTCATGCTTTGCGTGATGTCGATGACGAAGGCATAGCGATAGACCCGAAGCGGCAGCGGGAGTTTCGGATCGGCAAAGGTCAGCGCCACGAGCACGGTGGCAACGAACAGCGCCGTCGTGCGCCAGTCCCGGCGAACGAGCCGCATCCTCACGGCGCACCACCCGGAATCGTGGGCACGGTAGCGAATACACTGGGTTTCGCTCCGTGCCAATCCGCCTTTTCCCGCTCCTTGGCCGGCGGGGTAATCCTATGTGCGTATTCGAGATTGAAACGGGCATCCCAGTTAGCCGGATTCAGCCGAAGAGTCTTCTGCAACTGTTCCTTGGCCAGGGCGACCAGCGTGTTGACACGGACATATTCCAATACGCCTTTGGCGTTCCACAGTTGGGCGGCCTCTCGAAGATACAGTGTTCCAAGATTGTAATGAACCTGCTCGCGAAGGTGCTCGTCGCCGCGTTCGAGAATGGTGGTGTAAAGGCGCAGGGCTTCCTGCGTCTCGCCCGATCGTTCGAGCCGATGGGCTTTGGCGAGTACCAGAACGGGCGGTGTTTTGTCGTCGACCTCGACCCTTTCCGGCTGGGAGATTAGAGTGTTTTGGCGGGCGATTCGGAAAACGGCATAACTTTCGTAAACGACTCCGGCCAGGAGGGCTGCCAGAAGACCCCAGATCAGCATCGGCGAGCGCCACATTCGCATCAAACGGGCCACGACTTCACCTCCAATGCTTTGGCGCTCAGGAGCAGTGCCAGAAATGCGAGAGCAGCGGCATAGCAGTAGCCGGAGATGTCCCTTCGCGGCAGTTTTTCCAGGTAGTGCAGCGGAAGATTTTCCAACTGCTCGACCTCTAGAATTGCGCGCTGCAGCGCTTCCGGATTTTCCGCCTCGAAAGCCCGATAGGGGACGCCAAGGTTTTGGAAATATTGATGTAGAAAATATTCCGGCGTCGTGCTTTCGCCCGGATTGACCGGCTTCTCCGAAAGGCGTCCGCTCCTTGGATTTCGGAGGTAAATCCAGTAAAGGGTCGCCTGCGTTTCCTGAAACCATTGCCGTAGCTGGTCGCGGGTTTCCTCTTCGATGCGCGCCGCTCCGTCCGAGACCAGCAGAACGATTCGGGACCCGGTGAACGGTTTTCCGCTGTAAAAATCGAGCGCCATCGCCAATCCGGGCGCGATGTTGGTTACTCCGTGACCGCGACCGCTGGTCGCTTCGATAGCCGCTAAGATCGCCGGCCGATCTTGAGTGAAAGGCATGACGTAGATTGGTGCAGCCGAGAAATCGATCATGGCGAACAGATCGTGCTCCCGTCGGGCGACGAATTCGGCCAGCAGCTTGCGGGCTATGGCGCCTTTGGTTTCCTGCGCGCGACCGCCCATATAGCTGCCGGAGAAATTCTCGTTCATGCTGCTGCTCCTATCGAGCAGAAGCACGATGTGGGCCCCGGTCCCGACTCTTTCCACCCATTGCTCATGCAAGTAAGGACCCGCGATGCCCAGGCTGAGACTAAGCGCTGCAGCGGCGGCGCTAGACCGCAGCAGTCGATCGAGCATCGTCGACAGCGGATCGCTCGGGAGCATCGAGATGGAGGGATAGGAAATCGCGGCTTGCCCGCGTTTTAATAAAGGAATCAGGGCGGTAATGCCGAGAATCAGTGCCCAAGGTGCGGAAAGCCCGATGCTCAAACACTCCTCCGTTCAGCAAGGACACACTGGCGGCATAAGGCTTCAAGCCGGGAAAACAGGGAATCCGCTGGTATCGGTGCATCGGGGGCGGTGAAAAAGACTTGCCGGGACAGGGCGAAGAAATGGTTAAGCTCGTCTCGAAGCTCGGCGAAGGCCGGATGGTCTGCCAGGAAGGATTCCAATTCCCCGGCAAACAGACGAAAACCGGCGGTGTCGTCCAAGGCTCGGTGCAGGAGCTTGATCGCGGTCCGGTACGCATCGGCATCGGCCGGTTTACGGCTGAGCTTCTTGAGATCGCGCATGGTGCGCGCAAACGGCGGGGCTGTCTTTGTAAAGAACGGCAGCTTGCCGTAACGCCATGCGAGAAGCGGCAGTACGGCCAGGGTTCCGGCGAGATAGGCGATAAGCCTCAGGCGGTGTGACAGGATCGGAAGCGGCTCCGGTACCACGGATTCGCGGATTTCGACTTTTTCGTCTGCAATGTCGGGCGGAATGATCGGTGCGATCGTGATATACCACGGCGGCGTTCGCGCTTCTAGCGGGGCTTGTCCCTGAAAACGGACCGGCAGTGACGGGATGGTCAATTTTTCCGGTTGCCGTACGCCTTTGAACACCTGATAGGTCAGCCGCAGTCGGTAATGGGCTACGTCTTTAGCGTTAGTCTTGGTCCAACTGACGGTGCGGAGATCCAGCCATTCATCGAGCGCGCCGGGCTTGGGCAGATATTCGGTCTCCAAAGCATAGCTTTCGGGTACCGTGATGAGGACGTGATAATCGATCAGGTCTCCTATGACATAGCCGAAATTCCGCGGTGCCGACGGCTCGATGCGAGGCGTCAATTCGGCGGAGCAGGCGAGGGCAGGGGCCAGTAGAAGCGCCGGGCTCAAGCCGAAAAGCAGTTTAAACATCGGGCGCATCGTTCAGGTTCGATAAAAATAACGGGTCAGCTCGTCCGGGTCGAAACGGTCGATCAGGAAGAACGGCTCTCGACTATGAAGCGCGCAAATCTGCCCCAGTTCCTCGCGGCGCTTCTCGAACGACGCACTGATCTTCTCTCGTAGCGCGGGTCGCATGAGCAATCGCCGCCGGGCACCGGTCTCTGGGTCTTCGAAATTAACGAGACCCCACGAAGGTAGCCGATCGAATTCGGCGCTGTTCCATAAAACCACCGGCACCACATCATGGCGGACCAGGGCCTTGAGCAGTGTATCGAGGCGATCCAGGGTTAAATGAAAATCCGAAACGAGAAATACTAAGGCTTTCCGTTTCCCGAGATACGGTACGACCTCGTTCAGCCCGTCGGAGGATCTGCCCCGAGGGCGGAGGTTCTTGAGGTTCTCCAACAGTTCCGGCGCGGCGCCTTTATGCCAGCGCAGCGGCAGGAGCATGTCCTGGAGTATCGTGCTGTCGCAGCCGATAAAGCCGAAGAAGTCGCCGGTGCGGTAGGCGGTATAGGCCACCGAAGCGGTGAATTCGGCCAACAGTTCGGTCTTCGATCTCGTGCCCCGGAAACCCATCGATGCCGAAAGGTCGGCGACTACATAAACGGGAATCGCGCTCCTTTGGCGAAAAGTTCGCACCATGAGCTGCTCGAAAGGATCGTGCAGTGTGGCGCGTATATCCAGATTTCGCGGGTCCGGATTGGATGTTAATAGCGTATGACCGGCGAATTCGTAGCCGCCGCCCTGCCGTGCGCTACGGTGGTGGCCGGGATGGACACCCGGTGAGCGCCAATTAACGTGATAATGAAACTCGGGGATCAAGGCGCCGCGACGCGTTGCAGAATACCGCTCATGAGTTCACCGACCAGATCGCTTCGGCGAAGTTCATAAACCGGATTGAAGAAGACCCGGTGAGCGGTGGTGTCTACGAAGACCTGCCGAATGTCCTCGGGGATCAGGCTGGTCCGATCATTCAGCCAAGCCGAGACCCGGGCCGCCCGCATCATCATGCTCATTCCCCTGGGGCTGGCGCCGGCCAGGACCAATTGCCGCATGTCCACGCCGTCCATTTTGATGCCGTAATCCTGAGGTCGCCGAGTCGCCTGCCAGAGATCGAGCGCGTATTGTTGCAATGCGTCGCTGGCCTTGATCTCGACTTGAATGACACGGGCGATATCCGCAATGTCGCGGTAGGGCAGAACGCCTGGCTGTACGTCCTCTATCAGCCGATCGGTGTCGTGAAACCGGGGGTCAAACATCAAGGCACGCTGCATAGCCGGGTCCTGTGGCGTTTCGATGTGCAGTTCCATCAGGAAACGATCGCGTGCCGCCGAGGGAATTTCGAAGGTTTCTTCCTTCTCGACCCGATTGCGATCGGCGAAAACCAGGAGGTGCGGGAAAAAATACTCTCGGTTGAAGGCCGTTATGCTGCGTTCGGCCATGACCCGCAACAGTAATGAATGCACTTGAGGGCGGGCCCGGTTCACCTCGTTGAAGAAGAAAACGGAAAGCTGCTCGCCGTTCTTGAGGATGGGGCCCGGATCGACCTGCGGCCTGCCTACCTCGTTGATATAGGTATGGTAAATGAGATCGTTGGGCATCAGGTCGATTGTGCCCTCGATTCGTTCGTAAGCGCCGCCCAGTCCCCTAGCGACTGCTCTAAGTAAAGTCGTTTTACCCACTCCGACGTCGCCTTCCAGCATGACGTGGCCGCGGGAGAAAATCGCTAGCGTGATTTGGCGGATGGCGTGATCGAGGCCGATTACGGCGTTTCCGATTTCTTGCTGGAAGCTCAGGGCGCGCTGCCGCCAATCTGAGAGCAAGGTATCTTTATCGTATCGAGACATAGCGCAGAAACGGGTCAACGGAGTAGGGAGAGGTGCAGCAGCTGACCCAATAGGTTACAGCATCGGAAGGCGCAAAGGAAAAACCCCGCATTGCGGGGTTTTTGTCAGGGTTGGTTGCCGGTCGATCGCTTGCTAGAAATGCATGGCGTAATCGTACGAACCGACGTTCCTTAAGCGGTACCGGTCTCGGTCTGCTTTCCTGAATCGATGAGCGGATCGAAGCGCTGAATTTGGCTGTATCCGAAAGAGATCAGTTGCACGCCGATATCGACGACGAGTCTGTAAAGTTCCGGCATGCGCGAAACGAGATAACCGATGTAGCCCAAGGCCGAGATACCGAGTCCGGCGGCGAGAACGGTCGGCAGGCCAATGCCGTGGAAAATTCGAACAATCTGGGTCAGTATGTCCAGCGGCAACAGCAGCATGACGCCGAAGTAGACGAGCGTCATAAAGGTAAACAACACGAATACGACGAACTTGAACGTCTTCGCCAATATAAGATCTATTTTCATGCGTATTTTTTCCTTCCCAAGCTAAAGCTAAAAACCTCTTCTTCGGGCCGGACCGATGGGAGTTGTGATTGCCGCCCAAGCCTCCGTGGTAGATCGGGAGCCCCTTCAAAAAACAAAAGCCGCGAAATACCGGCTTGAATTAATATGACTGTGATAATTTTCGCGGCATTTTAGCATATCAATCCTCCTCGGCCAGCTTTAATCGGGGCGAAGGATCTTGACTCAAAGCGGACGGATACCGCAGCAATCCAGTATTGCCGAGTGCGACGGGCCGGTCGGCTTTATCCGAAGGATAGCGATACTTTCGATCGTCATGAAATTCGACATGTGGAAATTCCGGACGTTTTGTATCGAGCATGCGAAAATTGCTTCCGTTTCAGTGCGAGGCATCTATACACGGCACCTTTCTTTAAATGACCAAGAAAGTTTTTCGTCTGTTTCCCCCACCCTTTGAAGAAGTCGTTCTAGAAGGACTTTATCTACAACTGAATCTGCACCGGCAGGGCACGCCCGACTCGCCGTTCGTCTATGCCAATTTCCTTACCAGCCTGGACGGGCGGATCGCGCTGGAGGATTCGAGCGGTCAGACTTACCTTCCGAAAAGCCTGACCACGCCGGATGATTTTCGGTTGTTTCTGGAGCTGGAGTGCCAGGCGGATTGCCTAATCACTCACGGCGGGTATCTCCGTTCACTGGCGCAGAAGCGCTTGGGAAACATTCTGCAAGTCGGTTTGACGGATACGACTCGCGATCTCGCGAAGTGGCGCGAGGAGCAGGGGCTGAGCCCTCAGCCGGCGATCATTATCGCGAGCGCCAGTCTGGATTTTCCGATGCCGGCATCCATCAAAGAACATCGTCAAGCCTGTTATATCGCTACGGGAGAACAGGCGGACCCCGCAAAGCTGGACTATTGGCGCAAGCAAGGTTACGAGGTGATTCTGGCGGGAAAGGGCAGAATGGTGGAGGGCGACGTGCTAACGCGCAGGCTGGGCGAGCTAGGTTACCGAACCATTTACCTTATCGCCGGACCCCATATGTTGGATACGATGGTGCGGAACGGACGTCTGGCGCGCCTGTTTCAAACCATCACCCATCAGTTGATGGGTGGGGAGGCGTTCCGTACTTTGCTGCCGGGACCGGAATTGGGGCCGTTTGGACACTTGAAGCTGGTGTCCTTGTATTACGATCCGACCTCGCCGTTGGGGGCGGGGCAGTGGTTCGCGCAATTCGAAAGCAATCACTCGTAGAGGCTGTGGGAGTCAAGGGGAATTGTATGGTGAAATCGGCGCTCGTCACTGGCGCGGCTCGCCGCATCGGCGCTGAAATCGTGCGTCGGCTGCATGCGGCCGGATACAACATCGTGCTGCATTATCACCGATCGGCGACCGATGCCGAGGCTTTAGCCAACGAGCTCAATGCCGTGCGAGCGAACTCGGTTCGTTTGTTGCAGGGCGATCTGCTTGAAACGGGAAGACTGACCGAACTCGTTCGGCAGGCGGCGGCGTTTTGGGGTGGTTTGGACGTGTTGGTGAATAACGCTTCCGGTTTCTATCCTACGCCGTTTGGAGCGATCACTGAGGTTCAATGGAACGACCTCTTGGGCAGCAACCTCAAGGCGCCGTTTTTCCTGGCTCAGTCGGCCGTTCCCTATCTACGCGACCGTAAGGGTTGCATCATCAACATCGGCGACATTTACGCCGATCATCCTATCGAGAAATATTCGGTCTACAGTCTCGCCAAGGCCGGATTGGCGACGATGACCCGCGCTCTTGCCAAAGAGTTGGCGCCGGAAATTCGAGTCAATGGCGTCGCGCCGGGCGCCATTCTATGGCCCGAGCACGACGCCGATCCCGCGAAGAAAGCTGAAATCTTGGCGCGTATTCCTATGAAACGCGCCGGGGAGGCTTCGGATATCGCGAAAGCGGTATTGTTTCTGGTCGATGATGCGCCGTACGTGACCGGGCAGATGCTGGTCGTGGATGGCGGGAGGAGTTTATTCAGCTGATATCCGAAACCGAGCCCACCCGCCACTGGTTGACGCTAGTCTTGTCGAATTTGGCCCACAGCTCGGCGTAGGTCTCGCCGATCACCGGATGCTTTCGATTCGGCGCGATCTCCGCGAGCGGCTCCAATACGAAGGCGTAACGGGTGATGTCCTCGCGCGGCAATGTAAGCTTTCCTTCTTGGAGCACCTCGTCGCCGTAAAGAATCAAATCGATATCGAGGGTACGCGAGGAGAACTTTTTGCAATCTCGTGTACGCCCATGATTGTTTTCGATCTCGCTCAGGATCTTTGCGATCTCGGATACCGGGAGTTCGGTGGAAAAGGCCGCTACCAAGTTGTAAAAGCGAGCGCCTTCGAAGCCTACCGCTTCGCTTTCGTAAACGCCGGAGACAGTCAACGAGCCGACACGCTCTTCCAGCTCTCTCAAAGCGGAAGGAATGTGCTTTTCTCTTTCGATATTGCTGCCGATGCTCAGGAAAACATCAGGCATATTTTCGTTTATCTCCTCTTTCGATAATGATTCCGACATCGCTGGCTTTACGGATCGCGCCCTTCTTGTTTAGCGTCAACCTAAGCCACGGCACATCAAATTCATCGATAACGATTTGAGCGACCTTCTCGGCTAGAGTTTCCACGAGAAAGAAGTCGCTTTCTTCCACGAAAGAAATGATGCGTTTGGACACCGCTTTGTAGTCGAGCGTGTGTTCGATATTGTCCGATGCCGCCGCCTCGCGGATGTCGGTACCCATTTCCAAATCGATCAGGATGGTTTGCTTGATCTTTCTCTCCCAATCGTAGATGCCGATCACCGTCTCGATCTCAAGGCCGCGTAGAAATATAATGTCCATCGTCAATCCGACCGGTTTTCGCTATTTCGCGAATTGGTAACATAAAAATTACAAAACTGGCAACCAGGATACATAATAAGCGCATGGCGGTGTGGTTTTTAGTTCCTTTGGCCTATTTCCTAGGCTCGCTATCCAGTGCGGTAATCGTAAGCCGATTGTTTCGCCTTCCCGATCCCCGAGAACAGGGCTCGAAAAACCCCGGTGCGACCAATGTGCTGCGGTTGGGTGGTAAAAAAGCAGCCGCGATTACCTTGTTAGGAGATGCCGCCAAGGGGTTGGTTCCGATCTTGTTGGCCAAGGCTTTTGACGCTGACCTGCTTGTGATCGCTTTGGTGGGGTTGGCGGCATTTTTTGGCCATCTTTACCCGGTATTTTTCCAGTTTAAGGGCGGCAAAGGCGTTGCCACAGCCTTGGGGGTACTCTTGGGATTTTCATGGATGGTAGGCTTGGCTGCTCTATTGACGTGGATTGCGATTGCTTTCGTCTCGCGTATCTCGTCGCTTGCGGCTTTGGCTGCGTCCGTTCTGGCACCCGTCTACGTTTGGCTTTTGACCGGTTCCGAGGCGTTGATTGGCGCCTCGGTCGTGATGGTCTTGTTTCTGATTTGGCGGCATCGGGGAAATATCGAGCGTTTGCGTCATGGACAGGAAGCGCGGATCGGGCGTAAAGCCTGACGGTTTCAGAATTGCCGCTTGTTTAGGCTGTTGACTCTTGCGATAGGGCGAGCGGTGCTAACTTGCTTAAGGGCCACCGCGGAAGAGCGTTGATCTCGGGGGGCTCCGTTTGGCCGGCGAGCAGTCTCTGGCAGCCGGCAAATGCGATCATGGCGCCGTTATCGCCGCAAAATTCGAGTCGCGGAAAATAAACCCGGCAGTTTTCTTCGCTAGCCATGTGCTGAAGTTTGTCGCGCATAGATCGGTTGGCGCTGACCCCGCCCGCGACCACTAAGCGGGTGAGCCCGCTTTCCTTGAGCGCCCGCCGGCATTTGATCGTCAGTGTATCGACCACCGCATCCTGGAATGCCTTGGCAATGTCCGCTTTATCCTGTCGAGTTTTGGCGGTGGATGCGAATGTTTGTAACGTATGCGTTTTAAGGCCGCTGAAGCTGAAATCGAGACCTGGCCGATCGGTCATGGGGCGAGGGAATTCAAACCGATGCTCGTCGCCTTCCTCGGCCAATTCTGCGATCGCGGGACCTCCTGGATAGCCCAGATCAAGCATCTTGGCGGTTTTGTCGAAGGCTTCCCCGGCGGCATCATCCACCGATTCTCCCAAAATGTGATACAGGCCGATGCCTTCTACCTCGACGAGCTGGGTGTGGCCACCGGAAACGAGGAGCGCGATAAACGGAAAATCGGGTGGGTCGGACTCCATTAAGGGCGCGAGCAAATGGCCTTCCATGTGATGTACCCCTATCGATGGAATTTCCCATGCCCATGCTAGGCTGCGGGCGACGGAAGCGCCTACCAGGAGCGCGCCGATCAATCCCGGGCCGGCTGTATAAGCGATTCCGTCGATTTGCCGTTTGGAAATGCGGGCGTCTGCGATTACTTGCCGAATCAGCGGAACCAGTTTTTTGATGTGATCACGGGAGGCCAGTTCGGGTACTACGCCTCCATACTCCGCATGAGTTTTTACCTGACTATACAGGCGATGGGCCAAAAGTCCCTTGGTGGCGTGATAGATCGCCACGCCCGTTTCATCGCAGGATGTTTCAATGCCGAGTACGTACATACAAATTGACTTTTACCTTGCGCTCTGTAGTGAGTATAATTAGCACTTTTAAGTTGGCGGGGTAATCCTGCCTCGGGAATTTCGTCATTTTAGTCATCAATCTTGGGAAGCTACATGCCGTCGATTAAGCTTAGAGAAAACGAGCCCTTTGAAATTGCTATCCGTCGTTTTAAACGTGCCTGCGAGAAGGCCGGTATTCTTTCCGAAGTGCGCCGCCGCGAATTCTACGAGAAACCGACCGAGGAACGTAAGCGCAAAGCGGCTGCAGCAGTGAAGCGGCATCTGAAAAAGCTTTCCCGCGAACGGTTTGCTCTGCAGAATTTGCGCAAAGGGCGTCCGCAAACCTGATAGCCCCTTTCGATGAGCGTATTGAAAGAACGTCTCCAGGCGGATATGAAAGCCGCCATGAAAGCCGGAGAAAAAGATCGGCTGGGCGTCATTCGGCTGATAATGGCCGCCATCAAGCAGCGCGAGGTGGACGAGCGGATTCAGTTGGATGATGCGCAAGTCCTTGCCGTTCTGGACAAGATGGTCAAGCAGCGGCGTGAATCCATCACGCAATTTCAATCGGCAGGGCGGGATGATTTGGTTGCTGCGGAACAGGCGGAGCTTGGCGTTATTCAGGAATACTTGCCGCAAGCATTGAGCGAAGAGGAAGTGGAGTCTCTGATCAAGGAGGCTTTGGCGGAATCGGGTGCTTCCGGAGTCGGCGATATGGGCAAAGTTATGGCCGTGCTGAAGCCAAAAATGCAGGGGCGAGCCGATATGTCGATGGTTAGCTTGCGGGTCAAAAGCCTGTTAAGCGGCTAGGACACGGTAGTCTTGATGTTTTTTAGGAACGGCGTAGCGTGAACTGAGCTGCCGGTATAAACGATGGCCGGCAAGATTCCTCGTCAATTCATTCAAGAACTGATCGCTCGTATCGATCTGGTCGATCTGGTTGATGCGCGCGTGCCGCTTAAGCAAGCCGGCAGCAACTTTACTGCTCGTTGTCCTTTTCATAGTGAAAAAACACCCAGCTTTACCGTAAGTCGCGATAAGCAGTTTTACCATTGCTTTGGTTGTGGCGCACACGGTAATGCCATTGATTTTCTGATGGGCTATGACCATCTGAGTTTTGTCGAAGCGGTGGAAAGTCTCGCTGCGTCGGCGGGGTTGAAAATTCCGGTAGACGCCCAGAGTGCGACGGTAGATCCGCAGTCTAAGATGGCGAAGGCCATTTACGAACTGCAGGATGCTGTTTCCCGATTCTATGCACACCAGTTTAAAGTCCATCCCGAAACGTCGCGAGCTATCACATATTTGAAACGCAGAGGGGTCAGCGGCGAACTCGCTCAGCGATATCGCTTGGGTTATGCTCCTCCGGGGTGGCAAAATCTACCGTCGGAGTTTTCGCGGGAGCTGCTGGAGGCGGCGGGTCTTATGATCATGAAAGACGATAAGGCTTATGACAGATTCAGGGATCGTATTATCTTTCCCATTCGGGATCGCCGAGGCAGGGTGGTGGGCTTTGGCGGACGGGTGATGGGCGACGAAACGCCGAAATATCTCAATTCGCCCGAGACTACCGTTTTCAAAAAGCACAAGGAAGTATATGGACTATACGAGCTGTTAAAGCAGTCTCCGAGGCCGGAGCGCATCGTCGTGGTCGAGGGCTATATGGATGTGATCGCCTTGGCTCAAAACGGCATTTCCAATTCGGTTGCAACGCTTGGAACTGCTACGTCCGCTGATCATGTCGAGCTGCTTTTCCGTTATACGGATGAACTGGTTTTTTGTTTCGACGGAGATTCTGCGGGACAGAAGGCTGCCTGGAAAGCGCTCGAAGCAAGCCTTTCGTTCTTACGGGACGGACGGCAAATCCGATTTCTGGTTTTGCCGGAGGGGCAAGATCCTGATTCCTTGGTCCGATCGGAGGGTGCGGATGCTTTCCTAAACCGTCTCGATACCGCGTTACCTTTCTCTGACTATTTCTTCAGGTGTTTGGTGCGTCGGCTTGATTTAGGCACCTTAGAGGGACGCGCCGCTTTGATTAACAAAGCCAAACCATTGATTGGTAAGTTACCTGCTGGTGTTTTTCGTGAGATGATCGACAAACGTCTGGAGGAACTTGCGGGGCATGGGGTAGTCGAACCATCCGATAAATCGGCTAAGCTTGTAGGACCGTCGGAATCAAGGGTTGCATCCGTAAGAGGCCGAGTGCAGCCCTCTGCATCACGTATCCTTTTGGCGCTTCTGGTCCAGAATCCAGAACTTGCGGCCATGGTTGGGGCTGACCTGCGTAGTAAGCTGCGTACGGTTAATAAGAATGGATACTTAATCGAAAAGGTGCTCCGGATTCTGGATGAAAATCCGGGTTCGACTAGCGGCGGTATCCTGGAGCATTTTCGCGGTGCGCCGGAGGAAAATTTTATCGCCAACCTCATAGAGTGGGATACTTTGTTGCCCAAGGAAGGTATACGAGCTGAGTTCTCAGATGCTTTAATGCGTTTCAGTCATCAGCTCAAGCGGGAGCGTTTGGATGAGCTCATCAAGAAATCGAAAAAAATGCAGCTCAGTTCCGAAGAGCGGGAGGAAATGCGAGTGCTCATGAGTCAATGAGGCCGGTAATTTAAGTTTCCTGTTTTCTCAAACTTTTAATATACTGTATTGTTTTGCGGGCATACAGCAGTCGCGGGTCAGTTGATGAATCTGGAACAACAGCAATCTCAGCTTAAAGAGCTTATCGCCAAAGGTAAAATGCAAGGTTACCTCACTTTTTCCGAGGTGAATGACCACTTACCCAGCGATATCGTCGATCCGGAGCAGATGGAAGACATCATCTGCATGATCAATGATATGGGAATTGAGGTGCACGAGGATGTGCCGGATGCAGATTTGATTCCCGAACCTGCCGTTGTTACCGAGGAAGATGAGGACGAAGCGGCGGAAGTCGCTGCGGCACTTGCTTCCTCCGTTGATGCCGAATTGGGCAGGACCACAGATCCCGTACGTATGTACATGCGTGAGATGGGAACGGTCGAGCTGCTGACCCGCGAAGGTGAGCTGAGCATCGCCAAGCGCATCGAGGAAGGACTGAACCAAGCGGCGAATGAGTTGGTTCGTTTTCCAGCTGCGATGGATCATTTTATCAGGGCCTTCGATGCTGTCGAAAAAGGAGAGGCTCGGTTGTCGGACTTGATTTCCGACTTTTTCGATCCGGCAGCCCAGTCGGAAGAGGTCTTGCTGGATGAAGAGGCCGACACCGAAATTCTCGATGAAACCGAGAGTGGGCCTGACCCGGAACTCGTTAGAGAGAAGCTCGAGCTTTTCAACAAGCAGCACAAAGCTGCTGTCAATGCACATCACAAGCACGGTTATCACCATGAACGTACGCAGAAAGCGTTCGACTCTCTTGCGGAAAGTTTCATGGAGTTCAAGAAAACGCCCCAGTTTTTCAAGGAGTTGACCGATCTGTTGCACAGTGCGGTCGAGAAGATTCGGGAGCAGGAGCGGATTATTCAGGATATCTGCGTCGTCAAAGCAAAAATGCCGCGCGCAGAATTCATCGCCTCTTTCGCCGGTAACGAAAGCAATCCCGATTGGTTTCAGAAACTGTTGGGGGCGCGCTATGGTGAGATATTGGCTTCTTATGCCGACGAGGTGAGGCGTGCGCAAAGCAAACTGGCGCAGATAGAAAAAGATAATCAACTGTCGATCGCCGACATTAAAGAAATCAATCGGCGCGTCTCTGTTGGCGAGAGCCAGGCACGTCTCGCCAAAAAGGAGATGATCGAAGCCAATTTGCGTTTGGTCATTTCCATTGCCAAAAAATATACCAATCGGGGATTGCAGTTCCTCGATTTGATCCAGGAAGGAAACATCGGCCTCATGAAGGCGGTCGATAAATTCGAATATCGACGCGGTTACAAGTTTTCCACCTATGCAACGTGGTGGATTCGCCAGGCGATTACGCGTTCGATTGCCGATCAGGCGCGCACCATCCGAATTCCGGTGCACATGATCGAGACGATCAATAAACTGAACCGTATCTCGCGTCAGATGTTGCAGGAAATGGGACGGGAAGCGACGCCGGAAGAACTGGCGGTCCGCATGGATATGCCCGAAGATAAGGTTCGCAAGGTTCTAAAGATCGCCAAGGAACCCATTTCCATGGAAACCCCCATCGGCGATGATGAGGACTCGCATTTGGGTGATTTCATCGAGGATTCTCGGGTGATGTCTCCGATCGAGCATGCGACCGTCGCAAGCTTGCGCGAAACGACTCAGCAAGTGTTGGCCGGATTGACGGCTAGAGAAGCGAAAGTCTTGCGGATGCGTTTCGGAATTGATATGAATACCGACCACACCTTGGAAGAAGTGGGCAAGCAGTTCGACGTGACCCGCGAGCGTATTCGTCAGATCGAAGCCAAGGCATTGCGCAAACTCCGTCATCCTTCGCGTTCCGAGCAACTACGCAGTTTCCTTGACATGGATTAACGACCAGTTCTCGGGCCCTTAGCTCAGTTGGTTAGAGCAGGGGACTCATAATCCCTTGGTCCTAGGTTCAAGTCCTAGAGGGCCCACCAAGTAAATCAAAGGCTTGCAGGTATCTTATGCCTGCAAGCCTTTTGTTTTCCGAAAATTTTTCCGAAAAAAATCATTCAATCGGATCGACCAAGTGGGGCTTACGATCATAGATACCCGTCATGGCGGCCGATTTGTGCCCCGCCCCCCGCTGTTTATCGCTTTGGTCATCCGTAACACCCTTGGCCTTCAGGTCGTGAAAACGGATGCGATGCTCCCCCAGGATTTGGTTGAACCGTTGCCAGGACGTATCGAACGTGGTCTCGAGGATGCGTTGCCCGCTGGCATCATGAATCAGGTAGACCGACTTGATTTTGCTCGGTCTGTTGATACAAACGTTGACGGCAGCTCTAAGACGCTGGGACCAACGTACGACGGTGGTTCGGCTTCCCTTGCGCCGACGAATTCGAAGTCCCTCTTCAAGGATGTCATCCACCCGAAGATCGAGCACTTCCGATTTTCTTGCCCGACAAAGAAAGGCGAACTCCATTGCCGGCCGAAGATACCAAGGCTTTTCCGCACGCTCGTAGACATAGGCGTACTGGCTGTCCGTAATGTAAGCGTCTCGAGCCTTCTCGGCGTTGCGTCTAACGGGTTGGGCAGGGTTTGTTGTGACCAGATCCCTTTCGCTGGCCCAACCAAATACCCGTTTCAGGAGGCTGAGCTCACGGTTGGCCTGCACCGGTGCAGCTTCGGATCGCTTGTCCACGTACCGGCGGATGACGCCAGGGGTGATTCGGTCAATCAAGATCGTTCCAAACGGCCCTGATTTAGTCGAAGTCTCAGTGATATGACGAGCGTACTTCCGATAGTCGTGTTGCGTGTTGGCTGAAAGCTGTCTGAACTGAGCGCTTGAGAGAAATTGTTCGATTAACCAAGCCAGCGTTCGTGGCGTTGCTTTTTCGGCCGTCAGCGCTTCATAGGCCTTCCACACTTCGGAGATGGCGGAGTCTTCAGGGCAGAGGACAACTTCTTTTTGTAAGCGCCCATCCTGCCAAGGCCTGTAGACGTAACGCCCCTTGGCTAAATAAACGTACTTTGGGAGCGGCTGTTGTGATTTGCGACGACGACCCATATCACAAGAATTCGATTTCTTCAATGGGGCTAGATTCTCGGCCGCCAATCAGGGCTTTGTCAATTGCCGCGGTTGTCGTACATATCCTGCCGCCCCGCCCATAGAAATAGGGGATTCGGATGCTTTGTAGATGCCGCTCGAGATCGAGCCTCCTGTTGAAACCTAGCCAGTTCTTTAGATCTTCTTCGTTGAGTAAGTGTTGCCGTTTGGGAGTCTGCATAGTCCGATATCCGAGTTTCATCCAGCACTTCGCGCATGAGCTCCATCAGAACCCAAATCTGTTTAACCCGATAATAAGCGCATCTCGAACCACATGGAGGCGCGAAAGATTCGCTAAATGAGTAATCAATTCCGATCTTAGCCCGTTTCTCCCTCCCTTTGCCCTTACTCCAGCATCGAGATGTCAGACCATTTCGTTTCGCTTTTCCGATTGCCTCGGATGGTGCCGAGAAGATTGGAAAAGGGCCGACCGAAATCGGCGCTGTTGGGGTGAAGACGGCACTCCTATTCGAAATGCCTCATCCGTCACGCATGGACCTGTGGCGCTGCTGGCCGTGCCCTTGACCTTGGTATCTTTTGGGCGGATGGCGGAGAAGTTGTAGTCGACTCCACTGCCGCGGCGTATGGCTTCTGCGGATTCGGACAAGGCGGTGTAAATGCTGGGCTTGCCGTCCTCGATGTCCACTCCGGCCGCAGACATGATCCGTCCGGTGGAGGCGAACCCCGCCTGCAAGGCTTATTCGATGAAAGATTTCTTTCTGCAAGGTTTCGCCTTTTTTGGCGTATTTCTCGATCAGAACGTCTTGTGATATTGGCTGTGCTTTCTCGTTGTCTCCTTGGTTTCGAGAATGCCCGGCCAACCGAGATTCCCAAAACCTCCAGCACGGGAAGCCTTGGGAATTCCAGCGGGATGGGTGACAGAAAATTGCGCCAAAGAGGAACGCAGTCCTTCCGGAAAGCGTTCCCCTTGGACGGGTGAGGTCAGGATGCGAGAAGCCGCGGCATTTGCTGACTATCTACTAGCAAACTATCGGGATCGACGCCATGCCGCTCGAGCGTCGCAGACATTGCATCGGCAAGCAGTCCCTGAGCTCGATTCTTCTCCTCGTCGTATCCGTGTTGCGCGGTCCAAAACAGGTCCCTACAGGTCCCACGCAGGTTTCCCTGCGCCTTCCCTATTTCCTGTCGGAATGTCTTGTCGAACTTCTCGGCCTGCTCGTACTGCAACCAGAACGCATCGCTCACGTGCACGTCTTCCGATGGCAGCCATTGCCGATGGCGTCCGACAAGCCGATTGAGCCGGTCGACCAGTTTCTTGTCTTTCGGAAAGAAATGGATCGTGCCGACTCCAGGGTAGTAGCGGACATCGAAATAGGAAGCGCTCACGCGCTGGCCGTTTCGAAGTTCGCTGAACTTCAGACGGAAGACCCATTCCAGGCCCACCTCGGACTCGGCTTTGCCGTCGAGCAAGGCAAACACCTTATCGAGATCCCGCAACATCTGTTGAGAATCCCACGATAAACTGCTTCGCCACGACTCGGCGGCATGTCCGGGAATGACAAAACGCGTCGTCTTGATGCGCATACCGCAGGTGCGATGCTTGTCGTTCGACTTCCAGCCCATGTAGTACACCGTATTTTCCGAGTGATACCGGGTAATGAGGTCGAACACATCACAGGCCATGCCGATCTGGATTTCTCCCTGCTTCTCTATGATGCCCTGGAGAAACCCGTAAATGTTCGAGACCGTGAATTCGAAGGACTTGATCTTCTCGAACTCTGCCTCGACGCGTTTTTGCGCCGAAGACGACAGCCTCGATGTGACCTCCGTGGAACGCAGGACGCCTGTCCAGGCCCGGTTCTTGAGATCCTTATATCTCTTGTACAGCTCTCTTTTGACCTGCTCTCGGGAGGATTCGAGATCGTCCTCGGGAGCATCGCCGTTCAGGCGTTTCAGCGTCTGCCCCAGCATCCGGCAATATTTCCGGGCACGGGCGTCGGCCAGGACCGCCTGGCGGGTGGCCTCAACTGCGGCATTGAACATCCGCGCCGCGTTTTCGATGAACGAGTTGGGCAGCGCCACGTCGTTCATGTCGTGGTAGCCATAAGCCAGCTCTTCGCCGGTTGTCCTGTCTTGGCGAAGATCGTCGAGAATGGATCCGACGATTTCCGCGCCGAAATCCGATTCTTTCTTGAGCCAGACCAACGCGATTTCCACATCGGTCTTACGTGCCGAATCCGGTCCGTTAAATGCGTCCCGGAGGTACTCCACCTCCCCATGTTGCTCAATGAGTCGCACGAGAAGTTGGCGTTCCTTCGAAAACGGGTTTCTGACCGTTTCGGCGTTCAGAATGGCGACGATCTCGCCATCCTCCAGTATCTCCCATGCCTTGAGCACATGTTTCGCGCCTTCGGCGAAGGGAGGATTCATGAGGATGTGCGAATACACGGCCCCGGAATCGAACTGCATGAAATCGATGCCTACCACGTCGAAGCCCCGTTCGCGCAGGGACGGGTGTTTGGCTATGTCGATCTCTATGCAGTCGACGGGAATGCGCGATCGGTCGCCAGGACGGCACTCGAGCAGGTGTCCTTCGCCGGCCGAGGGTTCCAGTACCCGGATGAAGTTCCGGTTTTTGAACTTCGCCCAGGCGCAGGCGCTCAGCGAGCGAGGTGTCGGGTAGTATTGAAAATCATCGTTCATGGGTATCTCCGGAGAAAAAAGCCCCGGAGACACTTCGGCCCGTGCGGGACGAAACATCCCGCAGGGGCGGTTGGCAGAATCACTGCGGTATCCCGCAGCGATCACTTAGTTGGGAAAGGGAGGGATAACTGATCTCTCCCTTAATGATGTAAAGAAGCCCATCGAGGGCGGCTTCATCGGGACGGTTATCCCGATGGAGATCGGTCATTACAGCGCGAAATCGGCAAGCGCCCTGGCGAACAGGTAAAACTTACCGTCCACTGCATACACCGGCATGACGGGAGAACCGGCGACGGCGGCGTTGGTCCGCGTATCGAGGTATTCGATGCCGACCATTCTGCCGACGTGGTAGCCGTCTTCCGCAAGAGGCGCCTCGGCCATCCGTGCCGTCTTGAACAGACGGTACTTGTCTGGATTCCTTTCGAAATCCGTTTGGTCGTACCGTCTCATTTCATGTGCTCCTTGCGTACTGGAGAGCGCGCATCGGGTGTCTCCGTAACGGTATTCTCGGCTTGCTTTGGCTCGATTCCTTCCATTGCATCGCAATCCAGCGCCCCCTCGTCATCGATCCCGTTTTCACGGAGGTAATTGACGAGTTCGCGAATCAGGTTACGCAGACCGGTTCCATGCACAGCGTCTATCTCGTCATGTGGGAAGCCCACTTGAAGATCGCGCAAAGCGGCGGTGGCGATGTAAAGCCTGTCCATGCAGGATTTGCCATGACCGCCTCCTTCCGCTTCCAACACGGATCTTGCAAAGGAATCGGCCGCCTCGTGATCCCGACACGCACCGGCAATGGCGCCATCGGCGTCATCGAACAAGCCTCTCATCTGTTCGATCTGGGTCCGCATGGACTCCATCGCGGCGAGGCACTCCTTCAGTGCGTGGACCAGATCGCCGAATTCGGGCTCGCGGCCAGCTTCAGAGATGCCTTGTACTTTTGTCATATCGTTTCTCCGGCATTGGCCGGGGAAACGACCCCTCCGGGGTGTTTTCCCCGGCCGGGTTGTTGATGGATGCTCGTTCTATCGCCTCACAGGCTTGAGGTGGCCGTCTGCAACCGCCTTCTGGATGAAATCCAAGCGTTCTGGTTCATCGCGAAAGTCGCCACGGAATCCAATTTTCCGAAGATCGACGGATTCGAATTCTACTTCAGCCGAGAGATCGTAGCCTTTTGGGATGGGACGAACCCAGTAGAATTGAGGTTCCTCCCACTCGTCTTCGTTATAACTGACAAGGATGGTCATCTCCGTTCCTTGATATAGGATTTCGGGTTCGACCCAGATTGTCTGGTAAGGCATGATCTCCTCCCTCAGTTGACGACATCACCGGAAAGGACATCTTGATCCCTCGCCAGGTGTGGCATGGCCTTCAACGCGAGTTGATAGGCTTGATCCACATCTTCCCAGTCAATGGATTCGGATTCCTCCCCCTTCTGGTAAGCAGCGATCAGCGCCTTGCACGCGGCGAACGCCTTGTCGCGCTGGATGATCTCCCGCACGCAGGCCTCGGGCTCTGGGAATTCTTCGACCTCTTGGGCCTCGAACGTCAGGACGTGGCCGAGATTGACCTCTTCAAAGTCGTCGTCAACAACGGCATTTCAGGCATGTTGTCCCAGAGGGTCCCGGCATCGAAGGCTTCTTCCGCAGTATTTTTCGCGGTTTCGGCGTCGAGTGCGATGACACCGACTCGGACCGTATGGACATAGTCCAACTCGTAACTGACAACGAATTTCTTCATGATCTTTCTCCTTGGTTCGACATGACCGAAGGGAACAGACCATGCCCCCAGGAGGGGAATGTCCGCCCCTCAAGGGTTGATGGATTGCTACGACATCTTTCTAAATGCCGGGCAGTAGTTGGGTATTGCCTATCGGGTTTTCTCGGTTATCTTCTGGCCATAGAACAGATTTCCCGAGGAAATCCCGATGCTGCAAAAGCTGAAACAGCTCCTCAAACCGTCGCCTCCGCCCGAGGAGATCCTGGACGATTCCAGGCAGGTACTCGAGGAATGCAACCGCTATTTCAACGAGATGAACGAGTTGGCGGATCTTGTCCGAGATCGCCATTTCGACGATGGTGATCCGAAGGATCGTGAACTCGGCGAGCGCGTCCTTCGGTTGCTACGCCTTCGGCCGGAGATGGCCAGAGCGAAGGCGCAGGCCGCTCTTAACCTTCTCCTGCTGGAGGATAGAGTGGACCGCGGTCCGGTCAGGACGGTATACGCCAATGGCCGGACACTTCAGGTTTTCAGTGGCGGAAACGACCGCTTCGGGCAGCGGGTTGCCGAGCTGACGGATGCGGTCCTTCGTGGCGACCCTGATGACCCGGAGATTCGCCGAATTGCGCGGCAAGCGGCAGAGCTATGCCGGCTTCGACAAGGGAAGCCGGCTGACTTGTCGCTGCGGTCACTGAAAATAGATCATCCTGTCGGGTAGCCGTCAGCGGTTTGGCTGATCTGCTTTTCCTTCGCATGGCCCGGGCTTCCGCCTTGGCCTGCTGCTGGACGATCTGTGCGGTTTCGGTCTTGAGGCGGGCCAGTTCCTGCTTTTTCAGTTCGATGGCGATGTCCAAATCGATCTGCTTCAGGACAGGGCTGGGGTTACGCCAGACTCGCGGGCCCTCGAGAAGGACCTGTTGGCGTACCACCCGCGATTCTTTTTCCCAGTCCCGCTTGGACCGAATAGGTGTGGCCATTACGGTTGCAGGATGCTGGTAGACTCGGTGGCTATGCGCGCGCTGGGCGCGGATCGCTTCATAACCGGCTTTTCCCGCTGCGAATGCGAAAGAAGCCAGCCTCGCCATCGTGGTGAACACGATGTTGGCCACGACCATGACGGCCGCGATCATGCAAAGTCCAAGGACAAAGTACATGGTCGTTTCTCCTGTTGTAAAAGTCCGAGGAGAAACGCCCTTTCATGGGGAGTCGTTTACTCCCCAGGCGGGTAGGTCATGGATCGTGCCGAGAGCGAAACTCCCGACACGACGATCCGATGGCTGTTTGTTTTCGATCCCCAGCTTGGATCATCGAGTGCTGGTCCATCATGGACGCGCACAAGAAGTTGCCTTTTCGGTGCCTACCCGGCAGGCAGGCACCGAAAAGGCGCCGACGTTAAGTCGGCGCGCTCGTTTCATGCGGCGATCAAAAGATCCCGAGACAGTTCGAACAACCGGGCTCTTAGCTCGTGGATGTGCAGGATCGATACGGAACGTTCGAACACCTGTCCGACCTCCAGCCCCAGGCCGATCCCCACCACCTCGATGCCGGTCGCGGCACAGCGGGAGAGGATGTCCTGAGTAGCGTCCAAACTGTCGGGCTCGCCGTCCGTCAACGCCAGAATGATCTTGCGCGGCTCGCGGCAGGCCAGTAATCGGCCGGCCGCGTACCACAGTCCCTGGGCCAGCGGCGTTCCGCCCTCGGTTCCGAAACCGTAACAGGGTGCGCGTTGCCGGACCCGTTGACCATGATCCATCACGCGATAGACGCGGTCGTCGGCGCCATGGCGTCCCGGAAAGGCCGTGACCGCGGGATTGACCCCGGGGATGCCTTCCAGCGCCAAGGCCAGAGCGACCGAAGCCTCCCAGGCCAAGTCGATGCGACTGGCGATGGCTTTCTGCTCGTGGCTGACCACGGCCTTCATCGAGGGCGAACGGTCGACCAGTACATGCACCGCGGTGTTGGGTGCAGACTGGTGCGAGCGCCGGTCAAACACGCGCGCATCGCCGGTCGCGATCCGGTACAGCCGGTTGCCATCCACGCGGTGGCCTGCGCGTTTGTGCACCCGCTTTCGCAGGCGACTGGATTGAACCAAGCCCTGTAAAGTGGCCCGGATTCGGCCCGATTCGCCTGCCGATCGGTCGAGCAGGGCGCGACCGCCCTGGAGGTTCCTCGGCGGCTCATCCGCAATCGGTAGCGAAATGTCCGCACTCTGCGACATATTCAGTCTCATGGCGTCCCGAGCCTGTTCAAAGAGGTCCTGACCGATCTCGCCGTCGCCGGCGGACAAGACCGCCCGCAGAGTGCCGATCCCCGCGTCGTCCTTCGCGTCTTGACCGGAAGAGGACGGCAATGGCGTCTCGCCGTCGGCCGCTGCCTTCCGATCATCCTCCGGCGCATGGCCGACGCTCCCACGATCGTTTTCGGTTTTCCCGCCATCCGGCAGGGCTCCGGAGTCGTCACCCTCCTCCGTTGCGGGGTGAGGACTGTCATCCGAGTCGCCATCCTGCCGATCGGGCCGGTGTTGTCCGGTTGGCCGGTCCTGCCCGCCTGGGGCGTTCGGACCAGGCTGATTCTCTTCGTTCGCCTTCTCCAGTTCTTCCTGGATCATGCGCAGGATGCGATCCGTCAAGCTCAGGCAGTCCCGCGTCCCGGTCAAACCCGGAACCTCGGAAAGCAGGCCGAACAGCCGGGTCACCGCACCGGGCGGGAAACGGTCCTCAAGCACGCGTTCCGCCGAATCCGCGAGGTCCGACAGGGCCGTTTGCCTCAGTTCCCGTCTCCGCAGCCCGAACAGCAGAAAGGCCTGCAACACCTTGGCCGGGTGATCGTCCGGCGTGGGGGCGGCAAAGTCTCCGTTGTCGATGAGCTTTCTCACCGTCTTTTCGATGGTCAGGCGCGTACCCGGGTAAATGTCCGCCAAGCGCTTTTCGATCCGGACGTCCTCGAGGATGTTGAGGAGGGCTTTGCGGATCGGTGATGAGGCGGCCTGGTTGAAGTAGCTCATCTCCGTGTATCGAACATGCGCGGCTTCATGGGCCAGGTAGCCCCAGGCCACGTCCCGATAATCGGGATCATCGCCGTCATAGGCCGGGACCTGGATGATGTCCCCGTCGGTCTTGGCCTCCTGTCCACCGACGCGAACTTTCACGCCCAGCTTGTCGCCCAGCGCCGCAGCGACGATGGGGAATGCGTTGTTGAGATTTCTGTTCATGATTGGCCTCCAAAAATGGCAGGCGGGGCGCGGTTTACTCCCGATCGGGGTAGGACGGCCACCCCGCCAGGGTTATTGTTTCTCAGAACCAGGCTCCGAGATCGTCCGTCACAACCGCCTGATCTTCGGAGGCGTCCGCGTGTTCCGGGTCTCCAGGAGGAAGTTCCCTAAAGACATCGTCTTCGTCGATCCAGTCGTTTTCGGATGGGTCGGTGGCAACTTCGTCGCTCAAGGATTCCGCCGCCTCCTCCAGGGCTGTGCCCTCTCCGGTCGGCGGTGGCACCAGATCTTCTACCTCTAACAGCCCCTCCCCGTGACGCTTGATCTTCTTGGGGTCGGACAGCAACAGGGCGGTCGCAATCATCTCGTTGAGATACCTGCCGTCCAGCGCGCCGGTTTTCGGTGCGCGTGACAACAACTCATCAAGGGTCGCCACAACCGGGTGAACGCGGTGATCCAAAAACGCCAGCCCATCCAACTTGTCGCGAATCCTTTTGAGGGGGCTCAGGGCCTTGCGGGTGACGGACGGACGCCCCAAGAGCGAGTGCTCCACCAGGTCGTCGGCGTCCTGGGCGATTTCCCGAAACAGGTTTTCGCTCAGCGAGCCGACCTTGCGGTCGAGCGGCGAAGAGGAATCCGCCGGGTCTCCGGTTTCCGTCTTCTCCGGGTGCGAAACCCTGAAGATGACGTAATCGAACCGAAGCCCCGCGGCGACGACCTCCACGGGGTCGACCGCCTTGCGAATGGCCATGGCGAATTCGGGGTGCTTGGCGACCCAGCCTTCGACGGCCTCGTCGTAACGGGACAGGAAGTCGTCTCGGGCCGCATGGAAGCTCAGGGTGATCCGTTCCAGTTCGGACCGGATCGAATCGATCGAGCCTTCCGGAACGGCGAAGCCGCCCAGAAAGCGCGTGCCCACCTTGAGACAGATCCGTTCGGCCTCCTTCTTGAAGCGATTGAAGACCGAGAGTTCTTGGGGATCTGCGATCTTCTTCGAACCCAGCGAGGCCAGATCTTCAGGCGGCAGCACGCTGCCGTCGGCCAGGATCAGATCCTCCTTGCGGAGTTTCTTGCGACCGCCCCAGATGTGGGCGTCGATTTTGACCACCCGGAGGCGGTCGAGAATCATTGTGGTTTCTTGCATGGTGCGTCCTCCAAAAAAAGAAGAAGGGCGCACCCTGCCCCAGGGGCGAAGGATGCGCCCCTTCGGGGTGAAAAAGGAAAATCAGAACCAGCAGTCCTGATTCGTCTGAATCGCCTCCGCCAGATGGATGCGCGGCGGAAGCAGTCCGAGCGCTTCGGCCATGGGCCTGACGCTTTCCAGGTCGGTGCCGAACCCTTCCAGCACCCGGGTTTCCTTTCTGAGGTCGGTCCCGATTTCGATGCCGTCCTCGGTCGCCAGCGAAACACCCGCGTCATCGGGGGCCAGCTTCTTCATCGCTATCATCACCAGGAGCGGGACAACCCCTTGGTCAAGCCCGATTTGGCCCGCACCGGAGGCTCCGGTTCCCGGTATGCGCCAGTGGGCGATGACACCCGGCTCGAAGTCGGCGCGCTCGCTGCGATCGAGTCCGAACGCCGTACCCAGCCGGTTCACCGCACCGGTCACGGCTTTGCCCCATTCGAGCAGCTGCCCTCGCGTGGCCGATGCCCCGATCTTGATGCGCCAGTAGAGCGCTTCTTTCCGCGCCGCGGGTTGGCTGGGCGCACGCTCGTCCTGGGCGTCCTTGCTGAGGGACTGGATTGTGCCGCGGTCATCGATCAGCACCTGTCCGACATAGACATAGCCCTTGCGCCGCTTGGCGTTTTCCAGGGCGATCTTGTCCTGATGGCGGGTACCGACTTGCGGAAGCGTTGGACCGGTGCGTCCCCAGCGTGTCGTGATGCGGCCATCGGCGATGCGCCGGATGGCCCAATCCTTGCTCGAACCGTCCGGATGGGTGAAGCGGTAGAGGTCATACTCCTCCATCACGCACCTCCCCAGTCGTCGCCGAACACGTCGGCGGCAATCCGGTGGATCGCCAGCCTTTGTTCAGGCTCGGCCCGCAAGGTCAAAGCCCTGTCCAGGGCATATTCCAAGGCATTGGGAGCGCCCTTGAACGCCACCGTCAGAGACGCCCAGCGCAGCAACCCGCGGGTGGACATCGTGACGCTGAGCATCCCCGGCCCCTCATCGCCGCCCACGAAGAGCTTGCGCACCTCGTTGGCGACGCGAATCATCTTCTCCCGAATGGCCGCCGGTATGGCCGGTACGGTCTTCGCCAGCACGGCGTCTTCCAGTTCCGGTTCCGGATAGCCGATTTCGATCAGCCGGAAGCGGTCCAGCAACGCCAGGTTCTGCCGCAGCACGCCCTGGTAGAGTCCGCTGGGATCGCCGCCGCCGGCGCTGTTGCCGGTGGCGACCAGGCGGAACTTCGGGTGCGGACGAATCACTTCGCCGCCGTTCTGCGCGATCACCAAAGCCTGCCCCTCGAGGATGTCGTTGAGCCCGGCCAGCTCGGACGGGTCCATCAGGTCGATCTCGTTCAGGATCAGGACATGCCCGTCCCGAACGGACTGGGACAAGGGGCCATGCACGAACCGCATGCTCCCCTCGACCAGGGTGAACTGGCCGATCAGATCGTTCAGTTCCAGTCTGCCGTGGCAGGTCACCGCGTGCACCGGCCAGTTCAGCCGCGCCGCGACCTGCGCGATCAGCGAGGTCTTGCCGGACCCGGTCGGGCCGGTGACGTACAGGCCGTCGCCGTGGGGATTGCCCAGGAAAGCCAGGACATCCCTCAGAGGTTCCTTGCGGAACACGTACTCCCGTCGCACCGGAATCCGGGGATGGATGTCGTCGGCGAAGCCTTCGACGGTCATCCTGGCCGGTGCCGGAATGCCGAAGACTTGAGCGATGGAAAAGGCTTGGTACATAACGCCTCCTGTTCAGGGTTTCACCCGGAGAGAAGGCGCATGTTGCCCCCGAGGGGCATGAACCTCCCCTTCGGGGTTGCTAAATGATGACTCCGCGGTACGATGGCGTTATCGGCAACCGTACCTGGAGGAACGATGATCAGACTCGGTAATCACCTCAAACTGACGCACAGCGAGTTGGGCTCCTTTCGGAAAATGACGGGAGTCCAGAAACCGCCTCGTACAGTCGTCGAGCACAATGCCGCACTGGAGCGTGCGGCATCCGTGTGGCGGGAAGAGGACGACGGTCCTGCCTCCCAACTGCTTCAGTCCGTACTCCTAGCGGAACGCATCCCTAAGGAGTAACTCGGCCAGCATGGACGCCTTGCGGCGGCCGATGGATTTCATCTCCAGAAGCCCGCGAAGCATTTCCGTCTGGCCCCGATCGATCAGAGTCATCAGGATCGTCCTGGCCGTGTCGTCGTTGAGTTCCCGAAAGGCGTCCGGGTTCTCGAGCAAAGCCCCGGCCACCCTGGTCGGTTTTTCGGTCGCAAGATCGAGAAGGGTGTTCTCGGCGGCGATATGAGCGGCTTTGGCCGCCAATCTGTCGTTTCGGTTCATGGTCGTGTCTCCTCTGAAAAATCGGGGGAGACACGTCCCCCACCAGGGGATGTATCTCCCCTGAATGGGTTGCGGATAGGGCCTTGCGGCCGCGAACTCCGGGCTTGACGCACCCGGCACGAAGAAGGGTGACTTCCCCGCCGTCCATAGACGGAACGCCTGCACAGGGCAGGATTTCAGCGCTTCCAACATGGATGACGCCAAAAGGACGAGCTTTTCCATTGACCTCGCGTTCGGCAAGATCAGGGGAAAAGCCCCAACCGAAGTTGGGGCGGATTTTTGTCAAGAGGTGGGGCCTCTGCATGGATGGCAAGTACAACCCACGCCATTCTCTCGGGCTTTTCTGCCAGATATCCAGTCCTCCTTGGCGGCCATGCGGGAAACCCGGTTTTCCGCCAGCAGTCTGGTAGGACTTACGGCCGCCATGATAACCGTCGATCCGATGCGCAGGTGAACCCGTGCGTCCTTCCGTTTCACGGCTGCCCCGCTTACTCATTGGCAGTTTCCTCCGCACAGTCCGCGCAGCTTGGCTTTGGCCTTCGCGATCGCGTCTTCGCCGAGATCGATGGCGGTTTCGGTAAAGAATTCGATGTCCGAATCGGACTCGATTCCCCAGAGGGTCGTCTCGCCCAGTGGCACACCGGCCTTGGAGGCAATGACTCGGATGTCGACATAATTCCAGCCGTGGCCGTAATCGCACGCCCTGCGGTAGTCCTCGTGGCGATACTCGGGATGGGTGGGGAGGAACCACTGATAGGACCCGCGGTCACCCATCCAGTGATGAACGGCGCCGGCTTGCCATCGGTCGCTGAACCTGCCGTACACGTCGATTCCGACACTCGACCATCCGTCTTCGTCATCGACGACTTTCACGCGCAGGTCGAATCCATCCTGTTCCCAAGCGGCTTCGTCGCACTGGCCGTATTTCAGGAGCCAGGCGAATTGCAGCCGTTCGGTGAGTTCGCCCAGTTGTTTGCTCCGGCGAGCCCTGTTCAGTGCGACCTGGGCCGGGATCAGACCGCCCCGCCGCGCCGATTGATAGTCTTGATAGTTCATGAGGCGCCTTCCAAAAAGGAGAGGCGCATCACGGCCCGGGGGCGATGACTGCGCCCCTTCGGGGTTGATTAAGGAGGAACGAACTTCAGAACCAGGCGTCGATCCCAGCGGCCTTTTTCAAGGCTTCGGGCTCGAACGGCACTTCGGTTCGGCGGTCTTCTTCCGCTCGGACGGTGATGCGAACCCGTTCCGAGAGTTTCCTTCGGAATGGTTCCAGTTCCCTCTCGGTCACCTCGGGCTGCAATGCCTGGAGGGCGGCCTTGTAATCGACTGAGCCCTGCTGGAGATACCGGCTGATCCGGATGCCTGACGATTCGGCGAGCGTGAACTCGCCCATCATCTTCAGGAACTGCGCCTCCAGCTCGACCAGTTTTTTCTCGATGGCCTTGGCTTCCGCCGTATAGCCGGCCCGCTTTTCGTCGAACTGCCGATATTCGGCGGCCAGACGAAACCAGGTGTCCAGGTCGCTCCCACGCGGGACGTACAGGTCGCGCTCCGGATCCAAGGGAGGCTCCTTCCCGGTTTTGACGTACTCCCAAAAGGTTCGGGCGGCCTCCACCAGTCGGGCGATGTAGTGATCGTCCCGGGGGACCTCGAGATCCAGAAACGCCTCGCCGCAGTGCAGGGCGAAGTACCCCAGGTCGGATTCGGACACGTAGATCTGGGCCTGGATCTGCGCGTAATAGCGCTGGTACAGCTCCGACCCCTGGCCGTTCTCCACCGCATCCCGGAATTTCGCGGCCGTGGGGGCCTTGAGCTCGACCGGCCGACCGTCGTCGGTCAGACCGTCGAAGCTGGCCCGAAGGATCGGTTCGTCCGTCGATTCGGCACAGACCGGCAGCAACAGGACGCCGTGCCGGTCCTCGAAGCGCAGGCGCGCTTCCGGTTCTTCCCGGATACCCCGCTGGACGTGGGGATTGCCCGAGAGATCTTCCGCGAGCACCAGGCCGCGTTTCTCCGCCCAGAGCCGCCACGGCGTCTTGTAGGGCGAACCCATCAGGATCGGCGTTTCGGAGGCCGTCACGCCCGCGTTGCGCCAGGCCTGCCATTCCGGCGTGCGTTGCTTCAGATCCACGATTTTCATGCCGCTCTCCTTTTTACGCTGAGTTGGGCGGCAATGGACAGGGCTTCCCCCGTTTCGCGCAACTTGCGGGCGCAAGCCGCGGCCTGTTCGGCGTCTTCGAAGAACAGGAGCATCACGTCTTCGGATTCATCGATGCGCGCGCCGTAGGATTCGGCGATCCGCTCGAAACTGAGCGCTTGGGGCTCGCCTTCGTGGGGTGCCCAGAAGCGCTCCAGGAATTGCCGTCCGTGCTTGCGCACCACGGCGGGCGTTTCATACCGCGCCCAGTCCGTGTGGAGCGGCAACCGGTTGGGCGATTTCGTCAGGGTGTCATGATTCATGGCGTCCTCCTGAAGTGAAGGGGCGCCATGACGGATCTCCCCTGGGGGCGGTTCCTGGCGCCCCGGTGGGGTTGAGGTGATGGGGTCGGATCAGGCTTCGACGGGTTCGCCGTGAAGCGCTTCTTTGGCTTTGGCCGGAGCTTCCTTTCCGGGTAGGACGGGAGTGTCCGCCTGGGCCGGCCTGGGATCGCCGGCTAGCCGCGCGTTTTTGGCTTTGGTGATTTCGTAGGTCACATAGGCCAGCTCAATGCCCTTGAAGTGCTCGGCGGCATAGTCCAGGGCGGCTTGCCAGGCGCCGGCCTTTTCGGCTCTCGCAATCAGTTGCCGAGTCTTGCGCTGGGCTTCCTGGCTCGGTTCGCCGCTCGTGTAGGGAGCGAGATCCGTTCCCGCCGCGACGACCTCGGATTGACCTTCGAGGATGCGCTCGGCCTCGTCCTGGTCGTAAATGCCGACGAAGCCGAATACCAGGCGCGCCGCCTGGATCATCGTCTTGTGGCGCAAAAAGCGCTTGGTATGCGTCTGCCAGGGACCGGGGATGGTGTACGTGCGGCCGTCCTTGTTCCCCGCGAAGGGTTCGCGGTAGACCTCATCGAGATACTCGCGAATCGCCGTGGGGTGGGCTCGGTCCTTGCGGTACATGAGGCACTCCATCCAATCGGGACAGGGCTTTGCGCCTGCGATTTCGACGATGTTGTCCGACGGCCGGAATTCCATGCCGTCGAAGTCCGGATGCTGGTTGATGATCCTGGACCACCCATCCACCCCGACCACCGGCACGATCCCGTTCTGCTTGTCCGGGAAGGCGTAGATTTCGCGGGTGAAGGGATTCAGCCCGTACTGATCGGCGACGATCAGCAAGGCCATCATCTGTTCGTCGGTGACCGGTGCGGAGCCGGCTTTTTGCTTGAACGCAGTCGCCTTGAGGATTTCCACGACCTTCATCTGGTCGACGGAAAATCGCTCGGCGAATTTTTGGATCAACTTGTTGTTCACGGTGTACCTCCAGTGAGGGGACACCATGGCCCCCAACGGGGATTCATGGCGTCCCCGGTTGGGTTGAATTGGATGTCAGCCGCACTGACGTCCGGTGATTTAGCGAGCTATCTTCTAAAAAGGTATCTCATCGTCGAATTCAAATCCGTCATCGGTCGGCTGCGCTTCATGAGCGGGGACCTCGTGATGGGGAGCTGACTTCGATGATTCGGGTCTGGCCGACGTTTGACCTGAACTCGACGAATCCGAGCGGCTGCCGAGCATTTTCATCTCGGAACCGACGATTTCCGTCGTGTACTGGTCTTGCCCGTCCTTGTTATGCCATTTCCGAGTCCGCAATCGACCTTCCAGGTAGACGAGCGAACCTTTCTTGAGATATTCGCCCGCAATTTCACCCAGTCGTCCAAACAGGACGACCCGGTGCCATTCGGTGGATTCCTTGCGCTCGCCCGTGTTCTTATCCTTGTAAGACTCGGACGTGGCGATCGCGAGATTGGCGATACAAGTACCCTCCTGGATATAGCGAACCTCGGGGTCGCGGCCCAGGCGGCCTATCAATTGGGCTTTGTTCAACATACTCATGCTCCCCCCGCCGCACTCGGGAAAACAGATTGAAGTTACCAGCGTGTGCGGTTCGCTGGTTTTCCGGGGAGCATGACGGTCCCTTCTCAGGGGATGCATGCATCCCCTGAGAAGGGTCGCGGTAGATTCCATTTCCGATCGATTTACTGGAAATGGAGAGTTGAAAAGGCTGTTCTTCTAAAGCGCCCAGCTTGCACTTTCATAGCTTCCTCAGAGGCTATGGGTTTCTGATCGCCGGAGAATCTCAGGCAACCAAAATCGCCTGTATATTTACCACATTTCTACGCTCTGCAATGTTTGAAAGATGCTGTTTTTCCTACATCTTTTTCGAGTTCGAGTGCCGATGGCTTGCGGTAGTATCGCGGGCGACCCCTAACACTCACATCGAGGCTTATACCATGGCAGAAGCGAGAAGCCGCGCTTACAGTCGCCCAGCTTTCGATCGACGCATCACGATTCAGAGCGAACAGGCCCAACGGGTCTTCGAGCGCGAATTCCCGAGGGTCGTGAGCGCTCTCTATGCGATCGACGTCATTCTGCGCATCATCGGCGACAACAAGGAGATCGACGAAATCGAGAGCGTGGTCGGCGCCATGATCGGCGAATGCGCCAAGGATCTTCAGAACGAAAAAGCTCGAATCGATAAAGTCCGCGAGGACAACGGCATTACCTCATTGCCGCGTTATACCAACCCGGAGCAGGTGGAGGTCCGCATTGTGTCTCCGCAGGTGGCGCAGTTCGTGGCCCTGCTGCAGAAGATGGATGAGTTGATGATCTCCCTGGATGCGCTTTGGCTGTGCGGTGTCTTGAGCAATAAGCAGCGATCGGACGGAGTCTATCAATGGCAGCAAAGGCTCCTGCGTCTCGGCCGTCGTATCGTGGCGATCGAACGCCGGGCTCGTGCATCTGCTGGCAAGCGAGGAAAGGAGGCGGAAGTACGGGAGGCTACCGGTGAATCCGAGATGCCGGAGTCGACCGATGATGAACCATCGGCAAGTCTGGACACCGGCGCGGAGGATGGCGATCTTAATGCAAGTCGATCATCAGACGTAAACAGTCTGGATTCCGATGGATAAGGTGAGCACTCCACCCTCGGGAAACGAACAGACTGATCATCCACCCGACATCGGTCTCGTTCGCTATCGTGCATTCCCGGTGAGTGCCGGTATGGTTTTTTCAATTTGAAATTGTTGATCCATGTAGGGCACGAAGACCGTGCCCGACTATCCCTCTTTCGCTTGAGCTGTCAGCGCCGGCCTCACCTCCCACCGCCACTTCCAGAGGGTGTAAATGGCCGGATAGATGAGCAGTTCCAACACGGCCGACGTGACGATCCCGCCGAGCATGGGGGCGGCGATCCGCTTCATTACGTCGGCGCCGGTGCCGTGCCCCCACATGATGGGCAATAACCCCACCAGGATGGCCATCACCGTCATCATCTTGGGCCGGATGCGCTTGACCGCCCCCTGCATCACCGCCTCCTGGAGATCGGCAAAGCTCTTCAGCCTGCCTTCGCGCCTCATCTGCTCGTAGGCGAGATCGAGATAGAGCAGCATCACCACCCCGGTCTCCGCGTCCAGTCCGGCAAGGGCGATGAGGCCCACCCACACCGCCACGCTCAGGTTGTAGCCGAGGAGATAGAGGAGCCACACCGCGCCCACCAGCGAGAAGGGCACCGCCAGAAACACGATGAGGGTCTTTACCGCCGAGCCCGTGTTGAGATAGATCAGCACGAACACCAGCAGCAGGGTGAGGGGCACGATGAACATGAGTTTCTCCTGCGCCCGCTCCAGGTACTGGAACTGCCCGGCCCAAGTGAGGTGGACGCCGGACGGCAGCCGGATCCGATCGGCCAGCGTCTGCTTGGCCTCCGCCACGTAACCCCCAAGGTCCCGACCCGCCACATCCACGAAGACATAGCCGACCAGTTGGGCATCCTCGTCCCGCACCATCGGCGGCCCCACCGAGTAGCGGATGTCCGCCAGCTGACCGATGGGCACCGCCGGACCGGTCGGCGTATCGACCAGCGTGCGCTTGAGCTTCTCCACATCGTCGCGCAGCTCGCGGGGATAGCGGAGATTGACGGAATAGCGCTCCCGCCCCTCCACGGTCCAGGTGATATGCTTGCCGCCGATGGCCGTCTCGATGACGTCCTGCACGTCCCCGACGGTCAGACCGTAGCGCGCCGCCTCAGCCCGCCGCACGTCGAAGTCCAGATAGTAGCCGCCGGCTGCCCGATCGTAGAATGCGCTGCGGGTGCCGCGCAAGGGTCCCAACACCGCCTCGATCTGGGTACCCACCTGCTCGATGGACTCGAGATCCGGACCAAAGACCTTGATGCCCAAGACGCTCCGGATCCCGGTGGCCAGCATCTCGGTGCGCGTCTGGATGGGCATCCAGAAGATGTTGGGCATGCCGGGGAATTTCAGCGTCTTGTCCATCTCACCGAGCAGCTCATCCCAGGTCATCGGCCGCTCCTCCGGCCACAGCCGTTGCAGCGGGGCCTTGAGCCATTCCGGCGCCCAGGCGGAATGCCAGCGCTCCACCTTTACGGTGCGCCACGCCTCGGGAGGCTTCAGGTTCACCACCGTCTCCACCATGTTGAGCGGGGCCGGGTCCGTGGGGCTGTTGGCCCGCCCGATCTTGCCGGCGACCGTATCCGCTTCCGGAAAGCCCTTGAGCAACCGGTCCTGGGTCTGGAGGACCGCCCGCGCCTGGGTGACCGATAGGCCCGGCAGGGCGGTGGGCATGTAGAGGATAGTGCCTTCGTTGAGCGGGGGCATGAACTCCGAACCGAGTTGGGTAAAGACCGGCAGACTCAGGGCCATCACCACCACCGCCGCGACCACCATCGTCTTGCGAAAGCGTATGACGAAGGCGACGATGGGATGATAGAGCGCGATGAGCACCCGGCTCACCGGATGCCGCTCTTCGCTGTGAATGCGCCCGCGGATGAAGAAGGTGGCCAGCGCCGGCGTCAGGGTCACGGCGAGAGCCGCCGCAAAGGCCATCGAAAACATGGTGGTGTAGGCGAGCGGTTTGAACAGCCGTCCTTCCTGAGACTCCAAAGCGAAGATCGGAATGAAAGAGACGGTGATCACCAGCAGGGCGAAGAAGATGGCGGGACCGACCTCCTTGAACGCCTCGATAATCACCCGCTCGCGGGATCCCGGCCGCCCCTGCCTCTGCCACTCGTCGAGCCGCTTGTGGGCGTTCTCCACCATGATGATCGCCGCATCCACCATGGCGCCGATGGCGATGGCGATGCCGCCCAAGGACATGATGTTGGCCGTCACACCCAGATAGTACATGGGGATGAAGGCGAGCAGCACCGCGATGGGGAGCGTGAAAATGGGAATCAGCGAGCTGCGGAGATGGAAGAGGAAGACGATGATGACCAGGCTCACTATCAACATTTCTTCTCGGAGGGTGGCCTTCAGGGTATCGATGGCGCGCAGGATCAGGCTCGAGCGATCGTAAGAGGTGACGATTTCCACACCTTCCGGCAGCGAACGCTTGACCTCCTCCAGTTTCTTTTTGACCTCCCGGATCACCGTGACGGCGTTTTCCCCGTAGCGCATCACCACCACGCCTCCCACGGCCTCGCCCTCGCCGTTGAGCTCGGCGACACCGCGGCGCAGATCCGGACCGAGCTGCACCTGACCGATGTCACGAACCAGGATGGGGGTACCCTTACCGGAGGTAGCGACGGGAATGTTCGCAATGTCCTCAAGCGAGCGGATATAGCCGAGCCCGCGAACGAAATGTTCCACGCTGCTGACCTCCAGCACCCGGCCGCCCACTTCGTTGTTGCTGCGGCGGATGGCCTCGATCACGGTCTCAAGGCGCAGGTTATAGGCGAGAAGGGCCTGGGGATTGACCGTAACCTGGTACTGCTTGATGAATCCCCCCACCGTCGCCACTTCGGCCACCCCCGGCACGCTCGAAAGCCAGTAGCGGAGATACCAGTCCTGCAGGGATCGCAGCTCGGCCAGGTTATGCTTTCCGCTCTTGTCCACCAGCGCGTACTGGAACACCCAGCCCACACCGGTGGCGTCCGGGCCTAGGGTCGGCGTCACCCCTTCGGGGAGCCTCCGGGCGATCCCCTGCATGTATTCGAGCACGCGGCTTCTCGCCCAGTAGAGGTCGGTGCCGTCCTCGAAGACCACATAAACGAAGGAATCCCCGATCATGGAGACGCCGCGCACATATTTGACCCGCGGCGCAGCGACCAGAGAGGAGACGATGGGGTACGTGATCTGATCCTCCATGATCTGGGGGCTGCGGCCCGGCCACTCGGTGTAGACGATCACCTGCACATCCGAGAGGTCCGGAATGGCGTCCAACGGCACGCGGAGAAGCGCCCAGAGACCCCAGGCGGAGGCGAAAAAGAGCAGGAGCAGAACCAGGAACTTGTTCTTGGCGCTGAATTCGATGAGCTTGCCGATCATGGTCCCCCCTGAAGGCTCGCGTTGAGGGTGAAGCGCTCACGGACTTCGGCCTGCCCCGGCCGCTCCACTTTCACCGTCACGTTCCAAGGGCCGGCCATGGTAAACCGGACCTTGGCCTCGTAGATGCCTTTTCCGATAGGGACGATTTTCGCCGTGTCCACCATCATGCCCGGCATATCCATGGTGTATTCCACGGCGAGCGCTGCATTGGTCACGGGCTGGCCGCGCGCGTCCCGGACCTCGAGGCGCAGGGTGTTGTCGCCTACCCGGGCCGGCTCCGGCTGAGTACCGAGGCGCAACTTGATCTCGCCCGCGGGCTTTTCCTTTTGGGGTACCGCAGCGCCCATTTCCTCCTCCATGGGCCTTGCGCTTCCCATTTCCATGGATTTCTTGGCCTCCGCCTCCCCTAGGCTGGCATTGATGGTGAAGCGCTCGCGGAGCTCGGCTTGGCCCGGCCGCTGCACGCTCACCATCACGCCCCAGGGGCCCGCCATGGTGAACCGGACTTGGGCCTCGTAGACGCCCCCGCCGATATGGCGAACTTGGGCCTTCTCGATCGGCATGCCCGGCATGTCCATGGTGTATTCCAGGGCAGCCGCGGCGTCGGTGACCGGCTGGTCGCGGGCATCTTTGACTTGGATGCGAAGCGTATTCTCACCCACCTTGGCCGGCTCGGGTTGGGTACTGATACGCAGTCTCAGGTCACCGATGGCTTTCTCCTGGGGGCCAGCGGCAGGTGTTCCCCCGCCCATCTCCATGGGCTTGGCGCTTTCCATCTTCCAGTCCCCCATGCCGATTTGGCCCATCATCGCCATCATGCTCTCCGCCGCGGCGAGCTTGCTCTCGGAATCGATGAGGAAATTGCCGCTCGAGGCGATCCGCTCTCCCTCCCCAAGGCCGCCCAGGACCTCCCAGTAACCCTCCGTCTGCATCCCTAAGGTCACCTCGCGCGGCTCCAGGCGCCCCTCGCCGCGATCGACGAAGACCAGCTTGCGCACCCCGGAGTGGAGCACGGCGCTCTCGGGCACGACCAGCTTCTCGCCCAAATCGGCCTTCAGCTCCAGGTTGGCGTACATGCCCGGTTTGAGCTTGTGGTCGGGGTTGGGGAACACGAAACGCACCTGGTTGGTGCGGGTCTCGGTCTCCAGATAGGGATAGATGTAGTCGATGGTCCCCCGCCAGACGGCACCGGGAATATAGGCCAGCGTGATGATGGCCTCTTGCCTCTCGCGGATGAGGGGCAGTTCGTATTCGTAGATCGCCGCGTTCACCCAGATGGTGGAGAGATCGGCAATCTTGTACAGGGTGGTCCCCGGCTCCACCCGCTGCCCTTGCAAAGCTTTCTTTTCGATGACGTAACCGGTGATCGGGGAATAAATCGTCTGGTGGAGCTGGGGCTTGCCCGATCGTTCCAGTGCCCGAATCTGAGCGGGCGTGAGATCCCAGAGCAACAAGCGATTTCGACTCGCCTCGACCAGAAACCCCGCCGACTCCAGCGCCTCGTGGAGGCGGCTGTCTTTGAGCCTGTCCCGGGTGCGGAGTGCCAACAGATACTCCTCTTGGGCGCTCACCAGATCGGGACTATAAATGGTCAGCAGCGGCTGTCCTTTCTTGACGAGCCTGCCGGTAGAGTTCAGAAAGAGGTCCTGTATCCAGCCGGAGATCTTGAGCGTCACCTCGGCCAGCCTGCGCTCGTCGTATTCCACGCGGCCCACCGTACGGATGACTTTAACCAGGGGCTTCTTCGTGACCGTTCCGTAGGTGACGCCGATGAGCTGTCGCTGCATCGGGCTGAGTTGGACCGGCCCCTGCTGCGGCGTCACGGGGGGAGAGATCCCTTTACTGCCGGGCTGAGTCTCGGGCGCGGCTTTGACTCCTCCTTCTAAAACTTGGAGCGCCAAGGCAAAGGCCAAGAGACAGGCCCAAAGCATGCTACGGTCTCTCATCGCTGACCTCCCTTGCTGGACTCCGCGGCTTCGCGAGGTTTTGTAGATTCAGGCCTTCCGTGGTTTGGGCTCCGTGAGCATGCTGCGCACGTCCCGTTGTGCTCCGGGCAAAGGGTTCCGACAAAGCGGTGCCAGCCCCACCGCTGGGCTTTGCCCCTTCAGGGCCCGTTGCGCGGTTTCGTTTCGTTCCCGGCAAAGCGGTTCTGGACAATTCCTGGCCCACGGCGCGCTCCAAGTCCGCCCAAGCCTTCTCGAAATTCGCCGCGGCGGTCAGATGCTCGAGGTGGACCTGCTCAACGGCCCGCACACTGTCGATCAGCGACAGGAAATCGAGAACGCCGGTCTGGTAGCTGATCTGCGAGGCCTCGAGGGCCTGTTCGGCCTGGGGAATATGGGTGTGGAGGAAAAGATCGAGCTGTTCCAGGGCGGTCTGCAGCTCCACCACGGCCTGTTTCACCTCGAACAGGGACAGATCCCGAAGACGCGAAAGCTCGCTTTGCGCCGCCTGCCGATTCGCGGTGGCCTCGCCCACTCCAGCGTCGTATTTGTACTTGAACGCCAAAGGAATAGACACCGAAACGCCGACCCCGAAGCCGTTGCGCTGGCGGAAGTTCTCGAAGCGGGCCACGGACACCTCGAAGTTCGGATAATAGGCCTTGCGGGCGAGATCACGGGCCAGACCTTCCTTCTCCAAGGCTCTCATCTGGGCGAGCAGTTCCGGTCGGTTGGCGAGCGCCAGCGCTTCCAGCTCTGCCATGGCGTACGGCACGACGGGAGGAGGCGGGCTTTGGGGCATCCCCAAGGGAGCCTCGGGGGGACGGCTGAGGAGCGCATTGAGCCGCGCCTGGGCCTTACCGAGCGCCAGGGTCTCGGTGGTCACCCGGTTGATCAGGCGGGTCAGCTCCACCTGGGCCCGCAGCACGTCCGGCTGGGAGACCTGGCCCACGGCGTATTTCTGCTCGGCGATGCGGGCGAACTGCGCCACCAGTTCCCGATCTCGGCGGTAGACCTCCAGGTTTTGGTACACCAGCCAGAGATCGAAATAAGCCTTCTTGAGCTGGGCCACGGTCTCGATCTCCACGGCCTTCAACTCCGCCTCCATCCGCTCCGCCTCCTTGGAGGCGATCTCGCCCTTCAAGCGGAGCTTGCCGGGAAAGGGGATTCTTTGGGAGAGACGGATGATATTGTTGTTCGCCTGGTCGATACGGAAATTCTCGGGCGCATTCCAGGCTTCCCAGCTCACCGTGGGGTCCTCGTAGGCAGAGGCCTGGTCGGGCACTTGCCGGGCGGCCGAGAGGCGGCTCCTGGCCGCCTGAATGGCGGGATTGGACTCCCGGGCATGGGCGATCACCTTCTCGAGTTCCAAGACTTCGCCTAGCCATGGCGCCTCTTCCGTTGCGGCACTTTCCGTCTTGTGAGTACCTGTAGACGAAGGTCGTTCACCTTCGTCCGCCAGGTCGGAAGGGGGAAGTGGCTGTGCCGATCCCGCCCAAGCCATGACCAACCCTATGAATAGGTAGACTCGCTTCTTCCTTCTTGCCTTCGACATTCTCCCCTCCGCTGCCGTCGCAACCAAGGCCTCGGTCCGCTTCTTCAATTCGCCGCCTCCGCCAGCTGTCCATGCTGGCGGGCCAAGGATAACGATTTTTCCGCGGCTTCCCGATAGGTGCGTGCCAGACGATCACAATGCCGGCTCGTATGGATGGGGCTTTCCCCTTTCACAAAGCCGGTATGGGCATAAGTCTCGCTCATTTTTTCGTAGCGCTTGGCTTTTCCTTGGTAGGATTTGGCTTCTCGTTCGTAGTAAGACGCAATGCTTTCATGGTCCGTTTTGGTTCTGGCATTTTTTACGGCGGTTTCGATATCGAAAGCCGTCAGTTCCTGCGTTTTGAACGCAGCACCTGAGGGGGCGCAACCGAACAGCAGCCCCGTGGAGGTCATCAAAGCGATGCCCAGTATGAATGACCGCATCGTTCTCATGCGTAGTGCTCCTCGAAATCTGGAATAGAGTCGACGGCCGATGGGCAGGCCATCGGGATGACTCGACAATGGGCCGGTAAGCCGAATCCCGATCCGTTTGGGCAACCCTGGCGAAAGGCTCAGGATGCCGATGCGGACGCGTTGTAACGGGGCGCTATATCGCCACGGGTGAACATCACCCGACGGAAACGGCTTTGGCTGGCGGAGGGCTGGCTAATTCAGCAGAGAACAGAATTGGTAGATAAGGGGGATACGTTTATAAGGCGGGAGCAGGCGCCGGCGCGGATAGGACCCCGCGGGCGATAAGGGAAGCAGAAGGACGTAGGCGAACGCCCAGAATAGCAGCGGCAATGAGGAGAACGCCTTGGAGATGTCGCCGGTCAAGCCCAAGCCGTTCTTCGCTTGGTCGGTCAAGCAGGACTTGAGGCAATCCTCCGGCATCGGAGCGGTGTGTTCGTCGGACGGGTGTTCTTCCATGGCCATGGCGGACATGCAATCCGACGGACTGGCCTTGGCGTAGTACTGCGGCGGGAAAGCACAGGTGGAAAACAGCGACATCGCCAACCACGCCGTGATGAGCAACAGAATCACGCCGTGGAGCAATCGCCGATTGCGCTGGTAGCGGAAGAATTTCAACACCCGTCGATCTCATCCTCTGAAACTGTAACTTAGCCTAAATTCCGCTGCACCAGCTGTCAACACGAAATTCTGAGAACGAAATTCCGAGAATGGAGTCAACAGCCTTCATCGTTGACGTTACTATCCAGGGATGCTAGCTTGAGATCTATGGAAGTTCTAACACTGCGGAGGTTGAGATACCCGCGCAACCGGGGCTGGGTGCGCGCCGTGGCGCTCTTCGTCCTGATGGCGTGGCTCTCTTCCACGTTCTATACGAACTGCATCAAGCCGCCGCCCTCGGCGCATGCGGCCATGGCCGACTGCGCCCAAAAGGCCGCCATGGCGCCGATGGATCTGGCGAAGTACATGCCCACCTTGGAGAAGTGCGCCAACAAAATCTGCTATACGGCCTTGGCGGGCGGAAAAGACAGTCTTCTGATAGACAAATTCAAACCTTCGTTCGATTTCCTGGGGTTGGCCCTGGCGTTTTTCTGCGCCTTCCTGCTGGTTAGCTTCAAGCAAGGCCCGCCCTCTCCCCATTTCGCCGACTTTCTGCTGCGAAGACGGCGAGTCCCGCTCATCTACCAGTTCTGTAGCCTGTTGAATTAGCCCTCCCGCGTCAGAAAGCCGTTTTTTGTGCTTTTCCTGATCGGAGGGTTTTCATGCCTGTTGCGTACCGGTCCGTACCAGCGTATCGACGTTGGTCGATCGTCGGTCTTTTCCTAAGCAATCTCTGTTCACCGCTACATGTCCTCGCTGCCCACCACCCGGAGGGAGAGGAACTCATCATGCCCGCGCGGGCGATCGCCATCGCTCTCGAAGGCAATCCCAGCCTGGCTCAGATCAAAGCGCGTCGAGGCGATGGCGGCGATCCCCTCGCAAGAAGGGACCTTACCACCCGACCCCACCCTCAGTTTCGCGGCACTCTGGCTGCCCACGGCCTCTGGGCTCAGCCTCCACACGGCGCCCACCATCATGGCCGACCTCTTGCCCATTCTGTGGAGCAGCGGCACCGGCTCGGAGGTCATGCGCCGCATCGCTGCGCCCATGGTGGGCGGCATGGCCTCGTCGACGCTGCTGACCCTGATCGTCATTCCGGCCATTTATGCCCTGGTGAAAGAAAGCTCTATCCGACGGGTAAGAAGGAGACCTATCGCCAAGGAATGACGGCTCTGGGAAATGAGTGAAATGAAGGAGGTGGTCCTGCCCAAACTTAAGCCCGCATTTTGATTATCGATCGAACGCTGATCTTTTTTATCAACGAGTAACAATCCAAAAGGAGCATGTTATGAACAAGAAACTACATTGGGTTTTGGCTTTCGTCTCGATAGCCGTTATGGCGTGCACGACGACGCTGCCGCATACCCCGCACACCAAGGAAATCAAGACATTGATGCAAGGCGCTAAAACCGCAGCCGATCATGAAGCGCTTGCGGCCCATTATGAGGAGGATGCCAAGATGCTCGAGGAAAAAGCGGAAGAGCATAAGAAAATCCTGAGCGACTACCGAGCGAAGCCTTATTTGTACGGCAAGGGATACATCGGATTCGATGTTCATTGTGAAAGATTGATCGACCTCTACACTCGGTCCGCGGAGGAAAGCCTGGAAATGGCGAAGATGCACCGGCAAATGGCCGAAGGCGCTGAGTAGCCCTATCGGACTGCTTGGTAGCGTACCACCATTGGTGTTACGGAGGGGTTTTGCATAGGAAAACTTCCCTAAAACGGCTGCTCGGCTGGGCCGGCTTGGCCTTCAAGCTGCACTTGCTCTGGGAGATTGGGCAGCTGCCGTTTTATCAGCTTCCGCCCGACCTCGGGTTCCGCGTCTACGCCGTGCTTCACTGCACTCTGGGCGATGTCCTGATCGGTACCACCACCTTCTCGGGTACCGCAGTCCTGATGAGAAGCTGGGATTGGCCCATACGCGCACCGTGGCGGGGCGGAGTACCGATGGTGACGGCCGGGGTCGTCTATACCGGGTTGAGCGAATGGCACAATGTCTATCACATGGCCCACTGGACCTATGCGCCCACGATGCCCCTGATCGCCGGCATTGGTCTGATGCCCTTGCTGCAATGGCTGCTGGTCCCGTCGTTTATGCTGGCCATTGTCCACCGGCGCTGGGCTCGACAGTGCCATATCTGAAATCAAGGCGCGCTTTTCAGGCGAAGCGCCAGTCCCGTGGCTCCTTTATGCCGAAAAAGGGATAGCTCCATCACACCGAAAGTTCACCATAGGAACTATACAGTCCTTTGCACTTCCGTAGGTTATGGCGGCACTTTCGTCTTTTCAGCCTTTAACCGAAGACTCCAGAGCCGGATCCACTGGATCTCAAGCACCACCAAGAGCGCCAAGGCTATGGCTATCAGAAGACCCAAGACGGTTCCACCCCCGACCAGCCATGGAAAAACCATCTGCTCTCTCTGCATCATGGCCTCGCACATGGGGCATTGGCCGCCCATGGGCATCGATGGCATACCCGATGGGCCCTGCCCCATGCCGCCCTGCTCCGATGGGGTCACCGGAGAGGATGGAGTGCCCTGAAGGGTTTGACGGTCCGGAGCCATCGGCGGCGGTTGAGGGGGCTGCGCGCCGGCGTAGGAGCCCAGCATTATCCATAGGAATACGCTCAAAAGTCTCAGCATTAAACCCATCTCATTCTCCTCGGTAGGTTGGGTATCGGGAAATCTGCTGATCGCCTAGACGATGTACCGGTCCCAGCTCCCATAACGTTCTTTCACTTGGCCGCGGGGGAGGTTGAGGAGAAGCAAAAGGCCGCCCGCGACGACCCCCGCCCAGGAGGCGGCCGTGCCGGCCCCGGCCAGAATCCAGGGAGCTATGATCAGCCATAGACCGAACAGCACATTGATGAAGCGCAGCGGGCGAGCGACCTCCGTCATCGCGATGATGGCGACGGTCACGACGAGGGCACCCACCAGGTGGTCGCTATCGGCCATCTCGCCCCCGGTTCCGAAGATCAGGCGCGTGAACATGAGCCAGAGGCCAATCGCGGTACTCAGCAGCAGCGTCCAGGGCACCGTGACGCCCCGGGCCAGCGCCCGGCCCATTTCGGTAAAAGAAGACGCCTCAAAGCCCGGGGATTGGTCCTCGGCCCCGTCCGGCATGATCCCGCCCCTGAAGAACGTGCTCCAGAACGGCTGGCCCGCCCGATGGCTGTGGACCAGAAATTGCCCCATGGCCACGAGTTCGTCCAGGGCGAAGGGAATCATGACGAGCATCGCGAGCGCGGCGACCAGGCATAAGGTGCACCAGGTGCCGATCATGATCGGCTGGATGATGATGAAAAAGATGCTGACCACCCCCAACGGCACGACCACGATGCCGAACAGCAGCACCATCCAGGGCATGGTGCGCCAGCGGCGCTTGTCGCCCATGAAGCCCATCAGTGCCTCCAGCATGTAGGTGAGGGCTCCCAGCCCCGCATCGGAAACCGGCCAGGCGCGGGACACGTCCGAGGTGATGATTTGCTCGGTGCTCCTGCCAAAGAAGGGGTCCCAGACGGCGCCGACGTGGCCCATCTGATAGGCGGCGAGATAGCGGGCGATGAAGAAGCCGACGAACGCCAAGGCGATGATGGGCAAGCGCTGGAGCCAAGTCGAGGGGCAATAGCTCCAGCCGGGTGGGATATCGGGGCCCGCCATCATCGCCTCCATGCTCATGCCCGGCATCTCGGGGATCAGGATGGCCAAGGCGATCACGAGCGATCCGACCAGGGTATCGTTCAGATAGGCCGCCGGACTCGACGTCCAGAAGACGAGCGGGGCGGACAAGAGCCAGAGGCCGACGAAGACATTGGCCCATTGCGCCCATCCGAAGCGCTCCGACAGGGACAGCGCGCCGAACGCCAGGAGGAGCAGGCCGCTCAGCCCGTCGCTCCAGGCCAAGGCCGTCTGGCGAAGCGCCAGCGGTGGCAGATTCCGTTCGGCCATGACGCGCAAGGTCTCGGGGCTCACCTCCGGGTTGAGATAGCCCAGCGTGAAGGGGCTCGTGATCAGCCAGACGCCGAGCGCCATGATGGCGAAGTGCACCCACAGCGTCATCTGGCGATGCGCGTGCATCATCTCCATGTGCTCGCGCATCGCCTGATCGGGCGCGGCGGCTCCCATCGCTTCCTGCCCTCCGCCCTTGGCGGCGGGCGCACGGCCCTGAGCGGCTTCCGATCGGGACCGGTCAGCCGACTTTTCCAGCCCAGCGGGAGCTGGGAGCTCGTTTTCCCGGTACCATCCGAGCGGATCGGCCTTGAGCGCGGCGATCATCTTCGGAAGCGTGTCACGCAGCGTGCGCTTCGGCGTCCAGTCGAGGAGCGCGCGGGCGCGGCCGATGTCGAGCTCGTAATGATCCTCGGCGCGGTCGACCATCCACGGCTTGATGAAATGTTCCTCTCCCGGCGTGAGATCCTGCAGCCAAGCCCCGGCTTTCGCCAAGGGTTTGGGGACGGCACGGGTTTCCCACGCCTCGCCGTGGACGAGCCGGCCGATCTCGCGCTGCAGTTCGTCATAGCTCATCGTCTCGGGCTCGCCGAGCAGCAGCACCAGTTCGGGCGGCAGCTGGCGGCGGCGCTCCACGAGCCGGACGAGGGCGTCCACCAGGTCGTCAAGATGCAGGAAGGACTGGCCATGGGACAGGTCGCCAGCGAAGACATGGCCGACCAGTCGGCGCTCGTAGATGCGCTGAATCTGGTGGGCGAGCACTGGAGCATGGCACAGGTCGTCATAGACACCGGCGATGCGCAGCAGCACGATGGGGATCGCGCCGTGCTGGGCGCGAATGATCCCTTCGGCTTCGACCTTCGACTTCGGATAGTCCCACTTCGGGTCGAGCGGCCAATCCTCCTGGATGGGCTGGCCGGGCTGCGTGGGGGCATAGACGAGCAGGGTGCTCGAATAGATGAACTGCTCCACCTGGAAAGAGCGAAGGCCGCGCAGCAGGCGCTCGGTGCCGCGGACCGTGATCTCCTCGTATTTCGGGCTCGGCTCTCCGGAGAAATCATAATAAGCGGCCAGGTGAATGACCGAAGCGATGCGCTCGCCGTGCCAGTGGCGCACGCTCTGAAACGCCTCCTGCACGCTCTCCTCCGAGGAGATATCGACACAGACGCAATCGGCGATCGGGGGTGGATGGGGTGGTCCGGGCTGATCGAAACCAACAATACGGAAACATTTGGCGAGCGCCTCGATGAGCGCGCTGCCAATGAAGCCGGTGGGTCCGGTCACAATTACCACGTCTCGGTCGTCCATCAGCCACTCTCCCTGCTCTGCGCTTACGGCTTACTCGAAGCGGTATTCCACCAAAAGCTGTCGACCAGGCATCGTCTTGTTCCTCATTTACTTCTGCTTCGAACGGCGAGGATCACGACCGCCGTACTGAGTGCAATCAAAATCAGTAGGCCAGCCAGCGTAGCGATGGGAGCGCCCATCATGCCGCCCATCATCATGCCGTGCATCAGCGCCATCCCGAGCAGAGCGATGATCGCCAGCGCACCGATCACGGCGAGCACAATCACTACGATATTCATGCGCGTCAGCTTTTTCAGACTTTGGCATCACCATCCCGGACGGAATTTCATCCGCCTTCTTTTTTGGAAGGATGCCCTCCATGAAAGTTCGTCGGGAACTCAAGGCCTCTTTAAGACGCTGGCGCAAGCTGTCTTGGAAATCGAGTGCGCACCGAAGCGTCGCAGTACACCACTGGCTTCGCGGTCGGAGGGGTCAATCCCGAAACCCACCGCCTCGACGACCGTCTCAGTCTCCCGGTTGGGATGGCAGCCTCCACCGACATAGGTCCAGAGTGGTTGAATGTAGTCCTGGAATTTGGCCCAGAACGGCCGATCGGAGCGTACGTGCTCCAACATCTGCAACCGGCCTTCGGCACGGAGGACCCGCCGGATTTCGCGCAGTCCCTGCGCGGGATCCTCCACGCTGCAGAAGACAAGGCTGCTGACGATGGTATCAAAGGTCTCGGCCCGAAACGGCAGAGCCTCCGCACGGGCGGCGACCAAGGGAACGTGGGGCGCCCGCCGCCGGGCGCGCGCCAGGGACTGTGGATCGGGGTCCAGCCCGACCACGGAAACACCGGACGGATAGAGCGGCAGGTTACGGCCGGTACCGCAACCCACCTCCAACGTGCACCCGTGGGCGGCCTGCACCAACGCACGGCGCCAGCGCGAGAAGCCCAGCCCGTCGGCCAGACTCATGAGGCCGTCGTACAGCCAGGGAATATGCTCCACCCCGCGCATGAGCTATTTGCGCAATAGTTTGACGATGGCTACGGCGAGCAGAACGATCAGAAGGAGGCCCACGATCGTCCAAACGAGCATGCCGCCTCCCATCATTCCGTCCATCATTCCATTACGCATCACGGTGAGGTCCTCCGTTCCATGTCGGCTTCCGGATTGGCTCTTCGATCAGAATCCTACCTTTTTGATTTCCGGCTTACTGGGGCGTTCATTTCGTGCCGGAAAACTCTGGGCTAGTTTCGATGGCCGCAACCCAGCCCTCGGTCAGCCAGCGGGCCAGAAAACCGGCGGCGGTCGCGGCGACGTTCTCCGCCGGCAGCCGATCACACAAGCCCTCGCAGACTTCGGCAAAGTGCAAGCCCTGATGTAGGGCATCGAAGGCCTGGGCTTCGGACGCATCGAGGCTCCGGAAAAACAGCTTGAGATCGGACCGCCACACGATCCAAGCTTGAGGAGAATCGAGCGCTTCGAAGGGCGGCGGGGAGCCCTGCCGATTCAGTGCCCGCCAGACTTCCGGGGTATTGAAGCGGAACTCGACACGGCGTAAGGCCGGATGAAAACGGAGCCGCAAGTCGGGCCAGCGGGCCGCTGGCAGCGCGGCCAGCTCTTCGGGCGAGACGGCCGGGGTTTCCGCCGCGTCGAAGGCTTCGCTGAGCGCCCACTCGAACGCCGCCAGCTCGGCCAGATCGGGCCGCTCCCGATACTCCAAATCGTCCTGCAAAAACCGGCCGAGGTGTCGGCCGAACCAGCGGATGGATGCATCGCGCGAAGGATGGGCCTCCGCATAGATTCGCCCCAACTCGGCGAAGTCATCTTCGCCGAGCAGTGCCTGGAGCGCGGGATAATCGGCCGCCAGCGCCTCGACGAGGCGCAGCCGGTAGGCTTCCGCGTAGACTTCGGCACGCTGCGCCCCGGAGTCGCGGCCGTCGCCCCGCAAGACCGCGGGCGGATTCGAATTCGGATTCAGCACGTACGTCTGGAAGCGGCGCTGGAGTTCCGCGAGGGAGGAAGGCGCGACGCTCACGTTTTCGTTCATGCCGCCGCCGCCCGCATCGCCCGCTCGCCGAGGCGCCGCGCCCGGTCCAATTCTTTCACCAACACTTCCAGGGGTGGAATGTCGTCGTCCCGCTCGATCATGGTCGAGACGGTTCCGAAGCGGGCCGCGGCCCTCTCGTACAGCCCCCAGACCTCCTCGATGACGGCCCGGTCGTGGGTGTCGATGAGGAGGTCGCCGCGGTCGAAGTGGCCCGCCAGGTGAAACTGCCAGACTCGCTCCCCCGGGATATGGCGCAGGTACTCCTCAGGGTCGAAACCGTGGTTGCGGGCGCTCACGTGGATATTGTTGAGGTCGAGGAGAATCAGGCAGTCCGCCGCCTCGGCCACCGCCGCGAGGAATTCCCCTTCGCTCATCTCGGAATCGGCGTAGCTCACGTAGCTGGAAACGTTCTCCAATAGAATCCGCCGCCCGAGGAACTCCTGGACCTGCCCGATCCGGCGGACCACGTGGTCCAGCGCCTCTTCCGTGTAGGGCAGGGGCAGAAGGTCGTGCAGGTTGAGGCCGTCGACGCCGGTCCAGCACAGGTGGTCGGAAATCCACACGGGCTCGATGCGTTCCGCCAGCGCCTTGACCTGCCGCAGATAGTCGACATCCAAGGGATCGGTGCCGCCAATGGACAGGGAAACGCCATGCATGACCATGGGGTAATCGGCACGGATGCGATCCAGGTAGTGAAGCGGTTTGCCGCCCTCCACCAGATAGTTTTCGGTGAGGATCTCGAACCAGTCCACCTTCGGCGGTTCCTGGAGGATGGCTTCGTAATGCTCCTTGCGGAGCCCTAAGCCGAAGCCGAGAAAGGGTCTTGCTTCTGGGGACGTGTTCACGGCGTCCTTCCTCCTCGAAAGATGAAACTCGAAAAGAGCACCGGACTCCGAGAAGGGCCCGGCGCCCCGTGTCAGCCTTGCTGGAATTTGCCGCCCTTGGCCTTGCAGTCCTTCTCGGTGGTGGTGAGAAAGCCTTTGCCCTTGCAGGAGTTCTGGCCCTTGCAAGCGTTGGTGGCGGTCCTGCATTCCGATTGCCCTTTGCACGCGTTGATGCCGTAGCACTGCACCTTCGCCTCTTCGGCAGCTTTGCCTTTGCCCTTGGCGGTCTCGGCCGCATGAACGAGTCCGCTGGCGAATAGGGCTGCGGCGGCGGTGGCCAACAGGGCACCGGAAGTCTTGGAAAATTGAGTCATAGTCGATGTCTCCTGGGTACTTTTGAAACGTTTCCTCAATGGTAAAGGGTAAAGGTCCGCTGCCCGGACCAGACAATCTTACCGCGAGCGTGCCGAATGGATCGACCCTAGCTCGCGGGAGTCGGTCGGCGATTCCGGACGATGCATACGCGGGTTCATCAAAACACATTTAGTTGTATGATAATGCAACTCTGCATAATTACTCTTCGAGCTGACGATTTATTTCCAGCTTTGGCCGACTTAAACCGAATCCGCGTTGTGGGCATATTCCTTCCCTTGCTCTAACGCAATTCAAGGATCGGGGCCGACAACCAGGAAGGAACGAGCATGACCAAGAGTGTCCCGTGGCTACTACTCGACGCGCACAGAGCCCGAAAGCAAGGCCCGGCCGCGATGGAGCGCCGGCAGCGCGTCCGTCTGGGCGAAATGGTGGGCTACGCACGCGCCACCTCGCCCTACTACCACGAGCTTTACCGAGACCTGCCGGAGCGGGTCGAGGACGCCGCGCTACTGCCGGTCACCGATAAGAAGAAGCTCATGGCCCGCTTCGACGACTGGGTCACCGACCGCGCGGTGACGATCGAGAAGGTGCGCGCGTTCGTCGACAATCCCGATCTGGTCGGCGAGCGGTTCCTGGGTCAGTACACGGTGGCCACCACCTCCGGCACTACTGGCACCCCCGGACTCTTCGTGATGGACGACCGGAGTCTTGCCGTGACCGGCGCCCTTTTCTTCCGCCTGATGAGCGACTGGCTACGCATCGGCGACGTCATCAGGATTCTCCTCGGCGGCGGGCGCACGGCCATCGTCGTCGCGACCGGCGGCCACTTCGCCGGCATCGTCATGGGCACGCGCCTGCGGAAGCGACACGGAAAGAGGGTCGAGGTCGTCGCGGCGCACACGCCCCTGTCGGAAATGGTCGCCGGGCTCAACCACTTCCGCCCGGCCTTGCTCGCGCCTTACGCCAGCATCGGAGCGCTCTTGGCCGGCGAGCAAGAGGCCGGGCGGCTGCGCATCCGCCCGGTGCTGGTGGTGCTCTCAGCCGAGGGACTGCCCCTGGGCGAATACGATCGAATCGCCAGAGCGTTTCAGGCCAAGGTTCACCAGAGCTATGCCGCCACCGAGTGCCCCTTCCTCAGTTACAGCTGCGAGCACGGGTGGCTGCACGTCAACAGCGACTGGGTGGTGCTCGAGCCCGTCGACGCCGCCTACCAGCCAACCCCGCCGGGCGAGCAGTCGCACACGGCTCTCATCAGCAACCTCGCCAACCGGGTCCAGCCGATCCTCCGCTACGACCTCGGCGACAGTATCCTCGTGCGTCCCGACCCCTGCCCGTGCGGCAACCCGCTGCCCGCGATCCGCGTGCGGGGTCGTGCGGCCGACGTGCTCATCTTTCTCACCGAGAGCGGCGAGCGGGTCTCGATCCCGCCGCTGGCGTTCGAGGTTGACTCCATCCCTGGGGTCGAGCTGTTCCAGATCGTGCAGACCACACCGATGAGCCTGCGCGTGCGCCTGCGTCTTGCGGCCAGCGTCGACGCGGACCGCGTGTGGCAGGCAGTGCTTGGCGCGATCAGGCGCCTGCTCGCTCAGAACAAGCTCGACCATGCCACACTTGAGCGCGTCGAGGAACCGCCGGAGCAGTCCCCCAGCGGCAAGTACCGCACCGTTATCCCGCTAGATAGTTGGGGCGAATCGACCCCGCAGAGGAGATTGGTCAGACCTGTGGCTGGACATCATCATGAGGCGCCGCTATGAGCAGACAAATCGACATTGGTGTCGCCAACCGACACTGCGATCCCAGCGTGTTCTCTGGCCGAAGCGACAGACGGTTCATGCCTTATCGTTGCGCAGCATGCAGATCGCCAATTTGCGGCTGCTCACGGTCTGATCTTTGTTTCGCCGCCGATGAAGTCATCAAGATACAGACCGGAGAGAGCGGCCGTGAACCTTGACCTAGGGAATTGGGCGGATGCTCCTGCTCACTTTTGGAAGCTCGCGCTCGCGTTTCTGCTAGCGCTTCCGGTCGCATGGAACCGCGAACGGGAGGCGCGTAGCGCTGGCTTACGTACCTTCACAGTCGTCGCAGTCGCCAGCTGCGGGTATGTCATCGCAACGGAGACACTCCTTTCGAATAGCCCTGATGGATTAGCTCGTATTATTCAGGGCCTCATCACAGGAATCGGGTTCATCGGCAGCGGAGCCATTCTGAAATCGGGTAACGGGGTTATAGGTACAGCAACTGTCGCGAGCATCTGGGCGACGGGAGCTATTGGGGCAGCTGTGGCACTGCGTCAGTATGACATCGCCCTGGCACTCAGTTTGATCACATTTCTGGCACTACGCTGGCTCGAACCCCGAAGACAGCAGAGGGACCGCCGTGAATCTTAGCTCTGCCCGCTCGCTCGCATTACCGGCGCGCCGAGGAACCGCCAGAGCAGTCTTGCAGCAGGAAATACCGGACCGTCATTCCGTTGAAATAAGCGCTCAATCGCGAACGTCCGGGAGGAAGGATGATGTCAGACGAGAAGAGATACAGCGCCGGCGACGATGACGATTCGCCAAAGGACCTCAGCCACATCACCCCGGCCTACCGGCGGGCGCTCTGGATCGTCGTCGCGCTCAACGCCGGATACGCGATCGTGGAAATCACCGCGAGCCTCATCGGACGCTCGGAAGCGTTGAAAGCCGATGCGCTCGACTTTTTTGGCGACGGTGTAATTACGGGCATGGGCTTGTTGGCGATCAAGTGGAGCCTCATTTGGCGTGCGCGCGCCGCGCTGATCCAGGGGTTCTTTCTGGCCGCGCTGGGCCTCGGCGTCATCGGCACGGCAATTTACCGCGTGTTTGTCCTGAATGAGCCCGAACCCAAGATGATGGGCCTCTTTGGAGGAGTCGCGCTCATTGTGAACGTGATCGCCGCGCTCGTCTTGATCCCGCATCGAACGGGCGACGCCAATGTCCGTGCCGTGTGGCTGTTTTCGCGCAACGATGCCATCGGCAATTTCATGGTCTTGATCGCCGCCGCGCTTGTCATCTGGACTGGCACGCGGTGGCCGGATCTCGCCGCTGCGGCCATCATCGCGGTCCTGTTTCTCCACTCGGCGTGGTCAATTATCGAGGATGCCCGCAACGATCTGAAACGAGCAAACGGCAAGGGGTCGAACAGCGCCTGTGACATGAGCAAGACCACCCCAAATTGGTCAGGCCGTCCGCCGCAATGCGACCGTGGTTTTTCTCCGGGGACTCAACAAACATTAACCATGGAGGACGACATGAACACACCAGGAAAGGAAATCGCCAAGTTCTTGTGTGGAGCGGAAGCGTTCCATGCCTTCGTCCACGCGGTCTTGTGGCTCTCCGGTACCACGGTGTCGATATTCGGGATCTCCGCCACCCCGACGTGGAGCATGGTGAGTGTCTTCGTGAACGCTGCGATTGCCCTCGTCCTCGGCCTCTACGCGTGGGGGCCGTACGGACGCCGATTCCACACCCAGGTCCGGGGGAAGGCGAGCGCTCAACGATGACCAACTGGTGAGCGGGCGAATTCGACCTTGACCTGAAATCCACCGGCGAGCGCCGCGCGTTAACTTTGCTGCGTAGCGAGTTCGGGATGCTGAATGCCGACACGGCAGCGTCCCTCAACCCGCAACGCTTTGCGTTTTTCGAAACGCTCAAGATCCCCGGCAAAGAGGCCATTCGGGTCCGGAAGTGCACACATCATGTCGTACAGATGCTTCAGATAGCTGGTCCCGGTGGCCAAACGGTGATAAACCCAACGGCCCTCTTTCTCGGCGGACAACAACCCCGCCTGCCGCAGGATTTTGACATGGCGCGACAGCTTGTATTGAGGTTCCAGCAGGCTGTCCACCAACTCGCACAGACATGCCTCCTCGCCCGTCGCCGCCAGCAAACGCACGACTCGAATTCGCGTTGGGTCCGCCAAAGCTTGAAACAAATGTTCGGCTTGAAGATTGACTACATACATAGTTGCGTTATCATGCAAATAAGTCGGGCATATGATACGCGTGAGAGTGCGTTTCGCACAGGGAGAGTAGGAGCAACGGAGCATGAACAGGAAGGAGTTATTGGTTCCAGCTGCCGGCATGCCGATAGGCAAGCGCAGGCAGATTCGTTCAACGATACTTTAGGAGACTGCCATGAAAACATACGGCCTTTTGATCATCGCCGCCCTCGTATCGTTCAGCCCCTTCCCATTGACCGCTCAGGAACAACAGCAGCCGCAACCCATGTCCGAGAAGGAGATGCAGCAACGCCTGAAGCAGATGGAACAGGAGATGGCCAAGATGCGCCAGACGAAGGATACCCAGGAGCGCATGCGGATGATGGATCAACACATGGAGCACATGCGCGATATGATGAACGACATGGGATGTTGCCAGGGGAACCAGCCCATGATGCGGCAGGAGCCCAAAAAATAGGGCTGCGCCAGTCCTTGAGTTTCACCATGATCCTAATTGTTCAACCTCAGTGACCATCAACCGTCTCCGCCGCTCCAAGAAATGGCTCAGCCTGTGGCTGCTGATCGCGATGATCGGGCATTTCGCCTTCGGTCTCCGCGAAGCATCGGCCTTCGTGCTGTGCTTCGGGGCGGACGGGCACGTGGCGGTGGAGCGGGCCGGTCACGATCATGCGCTGGAAACGGGCAAATCGGGCCAAGGCGGCACCGGTCGAACTCTCGCGCAGGCAAGTGCCGATGCGCAGCTGCAAAGCACCGGCAGTCCGTGTCTGGACATTCCCGTCGTCGATGAGGATCACGGCGACCACAAGCCTTTCGGTCCATCTCAAGACCGTTTGGCGGATGTCGGCTTGGTCGCGCTGGCCGCTTATGTCGTTGCACTGATCTCGATCGATCCGCTACCCGCGAAGTTCCGCGCGGTCTCCGATCCCCCCGCCCTCGATTCCAGGCTCCTTGCCCTCCGCACCGTCGTTCTTCTGAATTAGATCACCCAAGCGGTATGGCGCCCCGTCGGAGGGCGCCGGACGTTGTCGTGCGCCTGCCGCACGGCAGGGTATTCCATCCGCTTGGGACAATCTTCCTTGTTCACAAAATTCATCATATCGGCCGTCTTCGCACTGACCGGCACCTTTCTCTTCGACAGTTCGATCCAAGGCGCCGAAACGGCGGTGCCCAGGGCGTCCGAAAGAATCGCTGCCGTCCTTGAGGCACCGCACGAACCTGCCGCTGACAAAACGATCTCTGCGGAAGAGCCCGCAGGGGACATCACCCTGATGCAGGCGCTCATCGCGGCGCTGCTCAAGAACCCCGAACTCGCCGCCTTCTCGCAGGAAATCCGCGCGCGCGAAGCGGCCGTGCTGCAGGCGGGACTCTTCCCGAATCCGATCTTCGGCGCGAACGCGGCGAACTTCGGCAACGCCTCGATCCGCGGGTTCGACGGCGATGTCGTGACCCTGGAGCTCAGCCAGTTGATCGAGCTGGGCGGCAAGCGCGCCGCCCGCATCGAGGCGGCTGAGCGGACGCGGGAACTGGCCGGCTGGGATTACGAGACCCTGCGCATCGCGGTAGCGACCCTGGTCGCCCAAGCCTTCGCCGAAGTGCTGGGCGCCCAGGCGCGGCTCGATCTGGCGCGACAGACGGCGGAACTCGCGGAACAAGTGGCCGCGGCGGTCGGAAATCAAGTGAAGGCTGGAGAAGTATCCCCGGTCGAGGAAACCCGCGCCAAGGTCGCTCTCGCCACCGTCCGCACCGACCTGACGCGGGCGGAACGGGAACTGGAGGCCGCCCGGAGGCGCTTGGCGGCCCTCTGGGGCAGCGTCGAGCCCCGTTTCGCCAAGGCACGCGGCGAGCTCGAAACCGTGTCGCCCATCCCCACCCTGGAGCAATTGCAGGAAAGGGTTCACCAGAATCCGGAACTGGCCCGTTGGACGACGGAACTCACGCAGCGGCAGGCCCTGGTCGATCTGGAAAAAACCAAAGCCATCCCCAACGTGATCACCACCCTGGGGGTGAGCAAATACCTCATGCCCGGCGACTACGCCCTGGTTGCCGGCGTGTCCCTGCCGCTGCCGGTATTCAACCGCAACCAGGGCGGCATTCTGGAGGCGGAGCGCCGCCGCGGCAAGGCGGAGGACGAACGCCGCGCCGCCGAGGTGCGGGTCGGCACGGCCTTGAACACGACCTATCAGGCGCTCGCCGCCGCCTATGCGGAAGCGGAGGCGTACAAGACCTCCGTCCTGCCGGGCGCAACGAGCGCGTTCGAGGCGGTGCGGAAGGGCTATCGCTACGGCCAGTTCGCCCTGCTGGATGTTCTGGACACCCAACGCACCCTGTTCGCCGCCCGGGCGCAATATCTCCGCGCGCTCACCGCCTATCACCAGGGGGTCGCCGAAGTGGAGCGGCTCATCGGCGAACGGCTCGCCTTTATCCCAAATTCCGAGGAGTCGAAATGAAAGGCAAAAACACCTGGGTCATCGCGATCATCATCCTGGCGGGGCTTCTGCTCGCGGGTCTGATTCTCCGCCTGGAGCCTCCTTCCCCGGCCGAGGGCGAAGGCCACGCACATGGGGGACATGCCGGCCATGCCGAAACCCACGGGGCCGAGGGTGAGCACGGCGAGTCGCGGCACTTGAGCCGGGACGGGTTCGAGATCGATCTGGCGCTCTCGGACGCGGAGGGCCAAGAACCGCGCTTCGTGGTCAGCGCCCATCTCGACGAAAAACCCGTGGACCCCGCCGCGGTGCAGCTGACCCTGGAGCTCCGGCGGCCCGGTGGGAAAGCGGAGAAGCTCGACTTTCAGGCAGAAGGGGAACATCTCCAAAGCCGTCAGACGGTCGCCGAACCGCACGTGTTCGAGGTCGCGGCGATCGCGGCCTATCAAGGAAAAACCTACCGCTGGGATTACTGGCAGGTCGAAAACGGGATCGAGCTCAGCCCCGGAGCGATCGAAGAGGCCGGAATCGAAATCAAGACGGCGGGTCCCGCCGCCATCGACACGGTACTGGCACTGCCCGGGCAGATCCAGCTCAGTCCGCAGAAGGTGGCCCATGTCGTGCCGCGCGTGGATGGCGTGGCCGTCGAAGTGCGCAAATTCCTCGGCGATAGGGTCAAGGCCGGCGAGGTCCTGGCGGTGCTGGACAGCCGCGAGCTGGCCGAGTTGAAGAGCGGATACCTGGTGGCCGTCCGGAACCGCGAGCTGGCCCGCGCCACGTTTGAACGGGAACAACGGCTGCGGAAGGAAGGGATTTCCGCCGAACGGAATTATCTCGCGGCCAAGAAGGACCTGGCGGAAGCCGAGATCCAGGTGGAGGCCGCCGCTCACAAGCTGCACGCCTTGGGCCTCTCCCAGGCGGAGCTCAAGGCCATCGCTCCGGGAACCACCGAACCCTTCAGCCGTTATGCGCTCAAGGCGCCGTTCGCGGGTGAAATCGTCGAAATGCACCTGGCGCTGGGCGAGGCCGTCAAAGCCGACACCCCGATTTTTACCACCGGCGACCTTTCCACCGTGTGGGGGGAGATCACCGTCTACGCCAAGGACTTGAGCCGAGTCCGGGTGGGCCAGGCGGTCACCGTGCGCGCGCTGGATACGGAGCTGACCGCGCGCGGCAGAGTGTTCTACCTGGGACCGCTGGTGGGCGAGGAGACCCGATCGGTCAAGGCCTACGCCGAGATCCCCAATCCCGACGGGCGCTGGCGCCCAGGCTTGTTCGTCACGGTGGAGGTGCTGCAGGAGCGGACGGAAGTCCCGGTGGCGATGACGGCCGAAGCGATCCAGACCCACGAGGACCGCCCGGTGGTGTTCATTCAGCACGACGGCCTTTTCGAACCGAGGGAGGTCGCTCTCGGGCGCCGGGATGCGGCCTGGGTGGAGGTGCGCGAAGGGCTCTCGGCGGGCGAGCGCTACGCCGCCCACAACAGCTTCGTGCTCAAGTCTGAGCTCGGCAAGTCCACGGCCGCCCATGAACACTAAGAGGACCTCAGCCTGACGTGCCCAATGCCTCGCGCCTGACGCCCGGTTAAGGCGTAGCTCAGTCAGACATAAATGAGCGAAACAGAGACATGCAGAACATGAGAGAAATATTCGAAAAACATCAAGTCGGCATCTACTTTGGGGCGGTTGTGGTGGCCGCGCTGGCCGCTTTGTGTGTGCCCGGCACCACTGCGCTTGAGCCCGGCGTGAATCCAGCGCTGGCACTCATGCTGTTCGTGACATTCCTGCAAGTGCCTCTGGCGGACCTTGGCCGGGCCTTCGCTCGCGGCCGGTTCCTTGCTCCACTGCTCACCACGAATTTCGTTGTAGTGCCACTCTGGGTAGCCGTCCTGGTGCAGTTCCTGCCATCCGACCCTATGGTGCGGCTTGGTGTGCTGCTGGTGTTGCTGACGCCTTGCATCGACTACGTGGTGACGTTCTCGCACCTCGGCCGGGCCGATGCCCGCCTGCTACTGGTGGCAACCCCTACGCTCCTGGTTGTGCAAATGCTCTTGCTGCCGGTCTATCTCGGCCTGCTTCTCGGGAACGATGCCGCAGCCCTGGTGCAGCCCGGCCCATTTCTTCATGCCTTCGTGTGGTTGATCGCTGTTCCCCTCACCCTTGCTGCGCTCGTGCAGCTGTGGGCAGCACAAAGCCGGGCCGGCGAAAGAGCATCCGCGGCACTGGGGTTTTTGCCAGTGCCGTCGACCGCCCTTGTCTTGTTCATGGTCGTCGCGGCCGTGGTGCCGCAGCTCGGCCCGGCGACCGATGCGGCCTTGGGTGTGATCCCCTTCTATCTCGCCTTTGCCGTGATTGCCCCCCTGATTGGGTGGAGCGTCAGCCGCCTGTTCCGCCTTGATGCCCCTGCCGGTCGAGCCATCGCTTTCAGCGCGGGAACCCGAAATTCCCTCGTCGTATTGCCGCTTGCTCTCGCTGTCCCTGGCGCCATACCTGTGTTGCCGGCCATCGTCGTTACGCAGACGCTGGTCGAGCTGATCAGCGAACTGATCTATATGCGTCTAGTTCCGAAACTCGGTGGTGCTGATCCTGTTGTGCCGCAAGCTTCTTCAAACCCCATGAAATGAAATAGGTCTACGTCAATGAAACAAATCACCGCCATCATTCAGCCGCACATGATCCAGAAGGTGATCGACGCGCTCGAGGCGCTTCCGCACTTCCCCGGCTACACCCTGCTGGAAGGCCGGGGGCAGGGACGGGGGCGCGGTCCCGGCGGCGCCTATCAGGCCAGCGGCGCGGTTCTGGAGGACCACCGAAAGACGATCCTGCTGGTCGTGTGCGCGGATGCCTTGGCGCCCAGCGTGGTGGAAACCATCCGCCGGTCGGCCCATACCGGGATCCCGGGAGACGGCATCATCGCGACGGCGGATCTCGGAGAGGTCATGCGCATCCGCACGGGTGAAACCGGCGAAGGCGCGGTCTAGGAGGGCAGCCATGTTCGAGCGCATTCTGAGATTCTCGATCGAGCAGCGCGGGCTGGTCATGCTGGCGGCCCTGGGCCTGATCCTGCTCGGGGTCTATAACTTCCAGCGCCTGCCCATCGATGCCGTGCCCGACATCACCAACGTCCAGGTACAGATCAACACCACGGCGCCGGGTTATTCGCCCCTCGAAACCGAACAGCTGGTGACCTTCCCCGTCGAACTCGCCATGCTGGGCGCTCCCCGGCTCAAGGAGACCCGCTCGCTGTCGCGTTACGGGCTGTCCCAGGTCACCGTCATCTTCGAGGACGGCACCGATATCTATTTCGCCCGCCAACAGATCAACGAGCGCATCCAGCAAGTCAGGGGCGAGCTGCCGCCCGGGGTCGAGCCCCGCATGGGACCGATCGCCACCGGGCTCGGCGAGGTCTTTCTGTGGACCCTGGAGGCCGAGCCCGGCGCGCGGAAACCGGATGGCACGCCCTACGACAGCACGGATCTTCGCACCCTGCAGGATTGGGTGATTCGGCCCCAGCTCCTCACCGTTCCCGGGGTCACGGAGGTCAACAGTATCGGCGGCTACAAAAAGCAATACCACGTGACCCCGGATCCCCAGAAGCTCATCGCGTACGGCCTCGGCTTCCGGGATGTGCTGCGGGCGCTCGGCGAAAACAACAACAACGTTGGCGCGGGCTACATCGAACACCACGGCGAGCAGTATCTGATCCGGGCCCCCGGGCGCGTGTACACCCTGGAGGAGGTCGGCAACATCGTGGTCGGCACCTCCCAGGGCGTGCCCATCTATATCCGGGACGTGGCGGAGGTCCTGCTGGGTCCGGAACTGCGCACCGGCGCCGCCACCAAAGACGGCCGGGAAACCGTGATCGGCACCGCCTTCATGCTCATGGGCAGCAACAGTCGCACCGTCGCCCAGGCGGTCGGGGAGAAGCTGGAACAGGCGAACCGTTCGCTGCCCGGAGGGGTGACCGCGATGCCCTTCTACGACCGCACGACCCTGGTGGACAAGACCATCGCCACGGTCAGAAACAACCTCGTGGAAGGGGCCGCCCTCGTCATCGCCGTGCTCTTTCTCTTATTGGGCAATATCCGCGCGGCGCTCATCACCGCAATGGTGATTCCCTTGTCCATGCTGTTCGCCGTCACCGGCATGGTGGCGAATGAGGTGAGCGCCAACCTCATGAGCCTAGGGGCCATCGACTTCGGCATCATCGTGGACGGGGCGGTGGTCATCGTCGAGAACAGCGTGCGCCATCTGGCCGAGGCGCAAAGCCGGCTCCGGCGGCCCTTGACCCTGGGCGAACGGCTCAAGGTGGTGTTCGAGTCGTCCGAAGAGGCCCGTCGGGCGATCCTGTTCGGCCAGCTCATCATCATGGTGGTCTATCTGCCCATCTTCGCCCTCGCCGGAGTGGAGGGGAAAATGTTCCATCCCATGGCCCTCACCGTGGTGATGGCCTTACTCGGCGCCATGATCCTCTCCATCACCTTCATCCCCGCCGCCGTCGCCCTCTTCGTGGGCGGACGCGTCTCGGAGCAGGAAAATCCGCTCATGGCGGCGGCCAAACACGCCTACCTGCCGGCCCTCGACTTCACCTTGAAGAATCGCGCGCTGGTAGTCACCGCGGCGGCGGTGATCGTCGCCCTGAGCGCGCTGCTCGCCACGCGCCTGGGCACCGAGTTCGTGCCGAGTCTCGACGAGGGCGACCTGGCGCTGCAGGCCCTGCGCACACCGGGCACAGGGCTAGGCCAGTCGATCGACATGCAGAACACCCTGGAGAAGGCGATCGAAGAATTCCCCGAGGTGAAGACCGTCGCCGCCCGCATCGGCACGGCCGAAGTCGCCACCGACCCGATGCCGCCCAATATCGCCGACACGTACCTCATGCTCAAACCCAAGAATGAGTGGCCCGATCCCGACCGGCCCAAGGAAGACCTCGTCGCGGCGATGACCGCGCGGATCGCGAGGCTCCCCGGCGCCAACTATGAGGTCTCCCAGCCGATCCAGCTGCGCTTCAATGAACTGCTTTCCGGCGTGAAAGCCGATGTGGCGGTCAAGGTGTTCGGGGACGACATGGACGTGCTGCTGAATGTGGCGCAGCGGATCGGCGCCGTGTTGCAGAGGATACCGGGCGCCACCGACGTGCGGGTGGAGCAGGTGACGGGCCTTCCGGTGCTGACGGTGCAGATGAAGCGGCAGGAGCTCGGCCGCTACGGGCTCAACGTGGCGGACGTGCAGGAGGTCATCGAGGTCGCCATGGGCGGGAAGACCAGCGGGAAGATCTATGAGGGCGATCGCCGCTTCGACCTGGTGGTCCGTCTGCCCGAACACTATCGGGTCGATGTGGACGCCTTGCGGCGTCTGCCCATTCTCCTTCCGCAAAGCCAAGGCGCGCCCGCGGGGAGATTGATCCCTGTCGAGGCCCCGAGGCCCGCTTACATCCCCCTGAGCACGGTGGCGGAGCTGCAGATCAGCCCGGGGCCCAACCAAATCACCCGGGAGAACAGCAAACGCCGGGTGGTGACCACGTTCAATGTGCGCGGCCGCGATCTGGGCTCCGTGGTGGCGGAGGCGCAGGCCCAGATCCAGGCGCAGGTGAAGATTCCGCCGGGCTACTGGATCCGCTGGGGCGGGCAGTTCGAGCTGTTGAGCGAAGCGGCTCAGCGGCTTTCCCTCGTGGTCCCCATCGCGCTGCTGCTCATCTTCCTCTTTCTGTACAGCACCTTCGGCAATCTCAAGGACGGCCTTCTGGTCTTCACCGGCGTGCCGTTCGCCCTGACCGGCGGCGTGCTGAGCCTTTGGCTCAGGGGCATTCCGTTGTCCATTTCCGCCGCCGTGGGCTTCATTGCCCTATCGGGCGTGGCGGTGCTCAACGGCCTCGTCATGATCACCTTCATCAACAAGCTGCGCAGCGATGGGCTAGCCCTGGATGAAGCCGTCCGGCAGGGCGCCTTGATCCGTCTGCGGCCCGTGTTGATGACCGCCCTGGTCGCCTCGTTAGGCTTCGTGCCGATGGCGTTGGCCACCGGTGCCGGCGCCGAGGTGCAGCGGCCCCTCGCCACGGTGGTGATCGGCGGGATCCTCTCTTCGACCGTTTTGACGCTGTTGGTCCTGCCGGTGCTGTACCGGCTGTTCAAATCCCGCGACGAAGGGGGTGGCGGCGTGCCGGATGCCGCGCGGCCGGAAAGCGGGGAACCGCACGAAGCCTGTTGTGCCGAGGCGGCGCTCCGCCCGGAGGCCCCACGACCGCCTGAAGCCGGGGGTTCCACTTCGGGTCGGCGCTTCCGGATTACCGGCATGGATTGCGCCGAGGAAATCGCCACCTTGAGACGGGAGATCGGACCCTTAGTGGGCGGCGAAGAACATCTCGCCTTCAATCTGATGGACTCTTCGATGACCGTTTCCAACACCGGGGTGGATAGCGCCATCCTCGTTGAGGCCGTCGCCCGGACGGGCATGCGCGCCGAGCCTTGGCAAGAAGGCACGAAGGCCGCGCTCGAGCCGGGGTTTTGGCGACGACACGGCAGAACCGTTCTGACCGCCGCCAGCGGATTGGCCACGTTGGCGGGATTTCTGTGGCAGGTGTTCGAAGCGGGCGGTTTGACCGCCGCGTTGGGCGCCGAAGGCGCCGGCATCCGCCACGAGGTGCCGCTCGCGGCCCAGCTGCTTTATGGCCTCGGCATCGTGACCGGGGTCTTCTACGTGCTGCCTAAAGCCTGGTTCGCCCTGCGGCGCCGGCGTCCGGACATGAACCTGCTGATGACCATTGCGGTCGTCGGGGCGGTGGGAATCGGGGAGTGGTTCGAGGCGGCGACGGTATCCTTCCTGTTCGCCGTTTCGCTGCTTTTGGAATCCTGGAGTCTCGGGCGCGCCCGCCGGGCCATCGCCGCCCTGATGGATCTGACCCCGCCCACCGCCCGGCTGAAACGCGCCGATGGACGGGAAGAGGAACTGCCGCCGGAACAGGTGCCCATAGGCGCCTGGTTCGTGGTCAAGCCGGGCGAGCGCATTCCCCTGGACGGGCGTGTGCTGCGCGGCCTGAGCGAGGTCAACCAGGCCCCCATCACCGGGGAGAGCGTGCCGGTCCCGAAGGAACCCGGAAGCGAAGTGTTCGCCGGCACGATCAACGGCGACGGCGCGCTGGAAGTGGAATGCACCAAGCCCGCCGGCGACACCACCCTCGCCCACATCATCCGCCTGGTGGCCGCCGCGCAGAGCCGACGTTCTCCTTCCGAACAGTGGGTGGACCGTTTCGCCCGCATCTACACGCCGGCCGTCATGACGCTGGCCATTCTGGTGTTGGCCGTCCCGCCCCTGGTCTTTTCCGGCGCCTGGGCGGAATGGCTCTACCGTGCCCTGGTCCTGCTGGTGATCGCCTGTCCCTGCGCCCTGGTGATCTCGACCCCGGTCAGCATCGTCGCGGCGCTCGCCGCTTCGGCCCGTCAAGGCGTGCTCGTCAAGGGCGGCGTGTACGTTGAAGCGCCGGCACGATTGCAGGCGGTCGCCTTCGACAAGACCGGGACGCTGACCGAAGGCCGGCTGTCGGTCATGGAGGTCGTCCCCTGGAGCGGGCACAGCGAACGGGAATTGCTGGAACGGGTTGCGGCCATGGAGGCGCGCAGCGGCCATCCCATCGCCAAGGCCATCCTGCGGTATGCCGAGGAGAAAGGCATCGCCCTGACGCCTGCGGAGGAGTTTCAGATTCTTCAAGGCAAGGGCGCGACCGCCCGTTTCAACGACAAGCGCTACTGGGTCGGCTCGCACCGTTACCTGGAAGAGCGCGGGCAGGAGACCGAGGAGATTCATCAAGAACTGGAAGCCTTGGCGAAAGCCGGGCAGACGGTGGTGGTGGTCGGCAACGACAGCCATGTCTGCGGCTTCATCGCGCTGGCCGACGCAGTGCGGCCCGAGGCCGAACCCTCGGTTGCGGCGCTGCGCAGGGCGGGCATCCGCCATATCGTGATGCTGACCGGGGACAATCGGGGAACTGCGGAGGCCATCGCCCGTGCGGCCGGGGTGGAAGAACTCCATGCCGAACTGCTTCCGGCGGACAAAGTCGACGTCGTGGAAAGCCTGGTTTCCCGGTATGGCCATGTGGCCATGGTGGGCGACGGCGTGAACGATGCCCCGGCGATGGCGCGGGCCAGCTTAGGGATAGCCATGGGTGCGGTAGGCAGCGATGCCGCCATCGAGACCGCCGACATCGCCCTGATGTCCGACGACCTCGCCAAGCTGCCCTGGCTCATCCGCCATTCCCGGCGCACCCTCGCCGTCATCCGCCAGAACATCGGCTTCTCGCTGCTGGTCAAGGCGGCGTTCATGGTGTTGACCTTTCTAGGCTCGGCCTCCCTCTGGGCCGCCATTGCCGCCGATATGGGCGCTTCCCTGCTGGTGATCTTCAATGGTTTGCGGCTGCTCAGGAGATAGCCGGGATGTTCCGTCTGGTCATCAAGACGCTGCTGACCGCCATGGTGGTCGTGGCGATCTCGGAAACGGCCAAGCGCTCGGTATGGTTGAGCGCCATCCTTGCGGCCTTGCCGTTCACTTCGCTGTTGGCCTTAACCTGACGTCAGTTCGACGTAAGGTCAGAGAAGAACGGGAAGAAGCTTGAGTTCCTCCGGCCGAAGGTTTAGCGACGGTTTCTTGGACTGATAGGTATAGGCGATCAGCCCGGCAGCCAAGTTAACCAGGAAGTTGGTGGGACTGCGATGGCGGGTATGTTCGATCTGCGAAATGTTTTTGAGCTGATCAATGACACACTCAATGACCGCCCGTTTGCGCAGCAGGAGTTTGTCTACAAGGCGCATCAGCCGGGGCTTCATGTTCTTGCGTAACCGGGTGATCAGTTCCACTCCCCGTTGGAACAGTTCCTCGAACAGCCGCTGGGAAATGTAGCCCTTGTCGCCGATAAGCTTGCCGAACAGATGCCGGGTGAGTTCCGGCACGGGCACCCGATCATCGGTATTTCCCGGGGTCAGCTTAAAGGCCAGTAATTCGCCTTCGTCACTGATGACCAGGTGGAGTTTGAAGCCATAGAACCACCCGACCGAGGTCTTGCCCCATGCCGCGCCATCGACGAGAACCCGGTGCGCGTGAGCGCGTTTCGGATGACAGGCGATAAGACTGGTCGCATCGATAAAGCTGAGGCCGGTTACAGGGCCGCGGCGCTGATTCAGGAACACGCACAGCGGCAGCAAAGCATCCGGCATCAATTCCACAAACCGCGAGTAGCTCACCAAGCGGGGAAACTCGGCCCGATGATACTGAGCGATGAAATCGGTGTAGAAGTGCTTGAAGTTGCGGAAATGGGCCAAGTGGAAAGCAATGATCAGGGTCATGACTTCGCTTAACGACAACCCCGAATCCCGCACTCGCTGCTTGCGCCCAGCACCGATCAGGTGGCGCTGCCATTCCGCCTCAAACCCTTGGCAAAAATCATCCAGATCACAAAACAGGCGTTCCCAATCTACGCTCATAGCTGCCCTCCGGCGGGTCGCGAATCCATTCTTCTTCCGGTCAGACCCCTGCTTCCTGCATCCTGCTTACGTCGAACTCACGTTAACCTGGCTCTGGGTGGACACCCGCGATGCTCCATCCGTCGCTGGGCTGGCAATGGGAATTTTTTGGGCAGTGATCCCGTCGCTGGCCTTCTTCCCTCTTTTCGCCGGTTTTCTGCGCATCGGCTTACCCTTCGTCACGGCGCTGTTTCTAGCCGGAGCGTTGACCGTAGGCCTTTACGCCGTGTACTACTTGGGCGTGAGGTATGCGGGGATCCATCTTTAGCACTTTTACCCGTTGAACAGAGCTTCTCCCCGTCCGCAGAATGGACTCGCCCTTGGCATATCACGCAGGTTTGCGGCATATGCCGCATACGCATAACGACCTGGCCGCCTCCTCATCCCTTCCCCACGCGGCATGGGCCCAATGGCCCATGAATTGCCTCTACCGTCCGAGGCCATGCCTGTAACGACGGTTCGCCCGATCCAGGCAGGTCGTTTCCCACGATTCTTACACTTCGAGAATTTTTCCAAGCATGCAAAACGAGCGCTCCTACAAAACCCTATTGATCGCATGCGCCCTCGGCGCTGCGTTTTACCAAACCGAAACAGCCGCCATGATGGGAGGCGGCGGGTGCATGATGGGTTGTTCCTCCGGGGTTACGATCATCGACCCGCCGCGCGGTGCCGCGTTTAGGGACCCCGTGACGATGCCCAATCTCTCCACTACGCCCGGCGTCGTCGAGGTGAATCTGGAAGCCAAGGTCTCGCCGATCAACGTCAATGGGACGGTGGCCAACCTGCAGACCTACAACGGCTATTTCCCGGCCCCCACCATCAAGGTCAAGAAAGGCGACCTGCTGAAAGTGCATTTCAAGAATTCCCTGCCTTTCGCCGGCTACAATATGCACGGCGATCCGCGCGATAAGACCAATCTGCATACCCACGGCCTGCATGTTTCGCCGACAGGCAATTCGGACAATGTCTTTCAGAGTTTCCTGAGCGGGGGAACCTTCGACTACGAGTACGACCTCTCGCTGCATCCGGGAGGCAATCTGAACTGGTATCACCCGCACGTCCACGGCAACACCGCGGAACAGGTATGGGCCGGTCAGGCCGGCGCGCTGGAGGTGGCGGACGAAACCACGGCACTGGCGTCCTATGAAACGCATACCCTGGTGCTGAAGGACATCAGCCTCAGCAACGGCGCGCCGGCAGCACACACCGATTCGGATTTCATGAACGGCAAGGAAGGCGACATCATGATGGTGAACGGCCAAGTCAATCCCGTGCTGGCCATGAAGCCGGGCCAGGTGCAGCGCTGGAAGATCGTCAACGCCAGCAACGCCCGCTTCTACAAGCTCAGTCTGAGCAGCCACAGCCTGCATGTGGTAGGCACCGATGGCGGATTGCTGGACAAACCCTACGCGCAGAGCACCGTATTGCTCTCGCCAGGCGAGCGGGTGGACGTACTGGTGAAGGCCTCGACCACCAAGGGCTATTACAAGCTCAAGGCACTGGCTTACAACCGTGGCGCGGGGGCTTCGGCGAATCAGGAAATCACCCTGATGACAGCCAACATTGCCGGCACGGCGGTTAGCCAAAGCCTGCCGACCAGCGTCAACCCGAATGCCGTGCGCCTGAGCGTGCCGGCGAATGCGCCGGTGCGTCAGCTGACCCTAAGCATGGGCATGATGGATGGGATGATGGGCGGCGGCATGACGGCCACCATCAACGGCATCGCCTATACCGACACCACTGCCTACACCCTGACCTCCAGCCTGGGCGGCTATGAAGTCTGGGAAATCTACAACCAGAGCATGATGGACCACCCCTTCCATCAGCACGTCAATCATGCCCAGGTCATCTCCATCAGCGGCGGCGATTCGGCGTACAGGAACCTGCTCACCACCACCCCGGCCTGGAAGGACACGGTCATCGTTCCGGCCATGGGCAGCGTCAAGCTCCTCGTTCCCGTCAAGGATTACACCGGCATGACCGTGTTCCACTGCCATATTCTGGAACATGGCGACATGGGCATGATGGGGAATTGGGACATCCGCTGAAAGCTCGATTCTCAAGGCTTTCCTGTAGCCCAATATCCCCAGGGTGTTGGGCTTTTTTACGGCGCTGTCATGTCTCTTGTCGCGCTGAGCCGCGGGCAGATCATGAACGGATAACCATCCGCATCCGCATTTTCCGTGACCCGAAACAATATAACTTTGATCAAAATCCCGATTCCGCTCACTGCTGGTCGTAGCATCGGAGACCGCCAAGCGCAGCCTGTTAATGGGAGGCATGCTCGCCTCCCTCCGCTTAAATGTTTGGATGTTGAGATGCTGGAGCAATATGTGATGTCGATGGTATAGGAGCTGCTAAGCAATGAGCACATTGGTATCGGTCACGGCCCGGAATCGCCGTCTGCTGTGGATCACCTTCGGTCTGACCTTTACCTACTTCTTCGTGGAAGTCGTGGCCGGGCTCTGGACGAACAGCCTCGCATTGCTCGCGGACGCAGCTCACATGCTCACCGACGTGGGCGGGCTGGGGCTGGCCCTTTTCGCCGCCTGGGTGTCTGCGAAGCCGACAAACCCAGCCAAGACCTACGGCTACTACCGCGTCGAAATTCTAGCGGCGCTAACCAATGCTGTAGTCCTGTTCCTAATCTCCTTCTACATCCTGTATGAAGCCTACCGCCGTTTTCAGGAGCCTCCCGAGGTATCCAGTTTGCCCATGCTGGCCGTGGCGGTAGTCGGTCTGATCGTCAACCTGATCGGTGTCTGGCTCTTGCGCCGGGGCGCGAAGGAAAGCTTGAATCTGCAGGGGGCTTTTCTCGAAATCGTCAGCGACCTGCTCAGTTCAGTCGGCGTTCTAATGGCTGGCGGGATCATGTGGGCTACCGGCTGGTACTATGCCGATCCCATCTTCAGCGTTGTGATCGGCCTGTTCATTCTGCCGCGCAGTTGGAAGCTGATGACGCAGGCGGTGAACATTCTACTCGAAGCCACGCCAGCGCATATCAACCTGGCAGAGGTCGAGCGGGCAATGCTGGGTGTCGAGGGGGTCGCATCTGTCCACGATCTGCACGTGTGGACGATCACCTCGGGCATCGACGCGCTCAGCGCCCACGTAGTACTGGCGGACCATGTGCATCCCGAATTGTCGGCGGTCGTGATGGAACGGCTGGCAATGGTCCTTAGGGAGAAATTCAAGCTCGACCACTCGACCATTCAGGTGGAACAGACCAGTCGAAAGCCCACTGAGGTGCATCTGTGAAAAGACTTGGAGCGGCGATGGTGTCCTTCTTGTTCGCCGTTTCGCTGCTCTTGGAATCCTGGAGTCTCGGGCGCGCCCGCCGCGCCATCGCCGCCCTGATGGATCTGACGTCCCCCACCGCCCGGCTGAAACGGGCCGATGGACGGGAAGAGGAACTGCCGCCGGAACAGGTGCCCATAGGCGTCTGGTTCGTGGTCAAGCCAGGCGAGCGCATTCCCCTGGACGGACGCGTGGTGCGCGGGATCAGCGAGGTCAACCAAGCGCCCATCACCGGGGGCGACCGCGGGCTTTTACGCCTTGTACTATCTGGGCCTCGGTTACGTGGGGATGCGCCGTTAGCAACTCTTCCCGAGCGACGGAGCCCCTCGGCGGCATGCGCAGCAGGTCGATGTCCGGTCATCACTTCACCGAAGGAGAGTGCCACCTGATCTTGGTCCCATACACAACATTTGGCGGAGTGGCAAAACGCCATTTTTGCATGAGATCTGGCTTGAATAATCAGCCAGTTACATCATCAAAATTGCTAATTTCTGACTTTTTGCCGACCCGTGAACATTTGCGCATTTCGCGGGTCATTATTTTTTTACCTTTTCTTGACCTATGGAAAACGGCGATGAAAGCGATTCGACTTTTCCTTATCCTGACGCTCGCCCTGCCCGTTGCCGCCCTTTCCGATACCGGCAAGGTGATCTCGATCCAATCCGGTGATCGTCTGACCGTTCGGCACGGCCATCAAAAAGTCAGAATCCACCTGACGGGAATACAGGCGCCGCAGAAGCACCAACGTGGGTTCAGAAAATCGCGCGCCAAGCTGGCCAAACTCTGCCAAAACCGCCGCGTCCATATCTCCATCGACAATCCCGGCCCTGGTTTCAGTGACGGCCGGGTGATCTGTCTTTTGAGGGGAGGATTTTATGCCGATGCGGCGATTTACCAGCTTGACCAAGGATGGGCATGGATGCAGCCTGACGCGACCGATCCCGACTTGGTCGGCGCTCAAAATACCGCGCAAAGCCGCTGTGCCGGGTTTTGGGGCGAACCCTTTTCCCATTGCACCCATGCACCCAGCCCCACACCGCCACCATGGGACGATTGCAACAATCATCCCCGCACCGCCACATGTCGCGACGACCATGAGGGTGACGACCATCATTTTTAGGCCATAAGTTAACGACCGACAATTGCAACACCTGCAATCAGCGCATCGCCCAGGAAACGGGCGTGACGAGGTGCGTTCCGGCAGACAAGGTGTCGGCCATGGAAACCCTGGTTTCCAGGTATGGCCCGGCGGCCTTGGTGGGCGATGGCGTGAACTTCGCCGCCGGCAAAGCGGATGCCCGGCGACACGTAGAGTATATGGCCGTCGGAATCCTTTTTCTTGACGCCATTCGTCCGTTGAAAGTCGCGCCACTCGTTCAGTGGCGAGCGTCCGGGACCGGGATGGATCAATGGGCTCGTGGCCTCCATCCTGATTCTCGAACTGCCTTTCTCGGCCGTCTTCGATACTTTTGTACTGCTGACTTGTATCGCATTTACACTCCGAAGGCTTCCGGAGTAACCCACGAATTGTCAAGAGGATCCTCGGACCAGAAAGCCCAAGGAGCCGGAGAAAAGAGGTGATGGTTTTACTGGAAAATAGGGACGGCAAATCCATATTCGCAACGCCCGCACCCGACTGCGAGCGTTGTCATCGCAAGAACATGGAATACGCTTGAAATCACCATACTCAAGGAGAGCGATGGCCCGGCTTGGCCGGAAGGCTCTGGGTGCAGATCCGCCGCTACTGATCTTGCGGCGTCTCGACACTCGTACCCGAGTGGATACCCGAACTGGTTACACAATGAAACTCGAGCTCGTAACCCTTCGAGCCTTTCTTGGTTTTGTCGACGAGGACATAGTAATCTCCGTCGCCTCCATTGAGGCTGACTTCGGGGCTACCTTCACCACCTTTGCGATCCGTGCTATTCACCGCCACATTGTCCTTCAGGATCTGAATGCTCAGCAAAGATGGTTTGGCCGGGAGAAGGTCTTGCAGGTGCGCCTCAAGACGATCGGGAATTCCACCCCCGTTGTCGAAACAGGTCACCCGATACAGATCGGTCGCCCCGGCCGATTTCCGCAGTGTTCCGCGCTGAGTATCGGCGGACGCGATACTGGCGTGTCCTACCACAACCAGCGCGCATGCGGACAGCAGAGCGTGTTTTAAAGATTCGTATTTCATGATTGTTATCCTCGTACTGCTAACGGCAAGATAGCATTTAACCAATGCTCACAAAGTTCGTCCCGAAACCATCATCATGAGCAAGCAAAACGGGACCTTTCGCCTGCTCCTTCGAGCTGTTCCATCACCAGACCATACCCGAATTCGGGAGAGGCTCCAGTTTTAATGCAGTCAATGCGCTTGCGGTCTGGTCCCTGTCGGCCATCGACGCCCACTTCACCCGCCACTGCCCGGCATCTTTCCGAACTTCAGCCGCCGTGCACCGGCAAAGCAGCCAAGGTTTCGCCATCGATCGCACGATCGATCTCAGGACGTGGTCGGAAAGGTCGGGCATCGATACCGTGCGGGGCGTGCGAGGGACCGATACCTTAAAGCCGCTCCCTGTTTTTTCCGGATCTGCCAAGGTAGGAGCAACGGCCAGTCCATGAATCAAACAAGGTTTGTGCCGTCCCAGAATTCCAATCAAAAAACAATCGGTTGCTAGCCGCCAAAGTCATCAGCAAGCGGGCGAGTGCGGCATATGACGAACCCAGTGTGTTATATGCCGCACTTTTCCTTCGCCGTTCGCCGAAGACTTGTAGAATCGCTCAGCCCTCAGGATTTCTCGCCAAATCTGGACGCTACCCATTTGCGCACCTTTTCCAGCAGCAGCATCCTAAAGGCGAACGACAACACGAACAGCCAGACTTCCAGGGCGATCAGCGCGGTACCAAAGATAAGGTTACCCCAAGGGGTGTAGCCGATGGCCAGAATCAGCGTGATCTCGAGGACGATGCCCCAGAGAATGGTGCGATTGTCGAGCAGTCGAACGGTGAATACGCTGCGACCCGAGGTCTTGCAGAGAAACACGTTCACGACCTGCATGACGATGATGGCGCTCAGACAAGCCGTGGTCGCTTGGAGGTAGGGCGGCTCGTGGCTATTTAGCCTTTCATCCCAACGCCAACCGCCTCCGTAGAGGACGAAGAATAGGCCGTCATGGCGGCAGACTGTAGCAGGCCGAGAAAAAGGTAGGCACACAGCAGTAAGGGCCGGTTCAGCCGCCTTTCCCTACGCGGAACCGGGGACAGGTGTTGCAAGAAAGCATCGGCGACCAACAAGAAAGGCAGGTCTGCATTTCACTGCTGCCATTCAGGGCCGAAGCATTGTGGTTCGCAATTGGCCGGTTTAAGTCAGTCAAATGAAGGCAAGACTGAGGGGAATGAACATTGGGTTCGGCCGGTCATTCACCCTGACGGCATATTGTTGACCTGATCCGTTTTATCGCTGGACATTTCCGCAAAGAGCTATTGAAATTCTCGTAATACCGCTGAAACAACAGGTTTTGGCGGTTCGTCTATCCTCCACCTCATCTTTGTACGAAAAAGGACTCCTAATGCGAACGAAAAAAGAGATGATCGACGTCCTGGCTGAACGGACCCAACAATCCAAAAAAGATACAGAAGCCTTTATTGACGCGCTGGGTGATAGTCTGCGCGAAGCTCTGGTCCAGGGTAACGAAGTAATCCTACCGGGTGTCGGTAAATTTACGGTCAAGGACAAGCCGGCCAGAACCGGAAGAAATCCGGCGACTGGCGAGACGATTCAAATCGCTGCACGGAAAGCGCCCGCATTCAGCGCCGCGAAAGTTTTGAAGGATGCGGTCGACCGGTGATATGAAACCGCTCGATCGCAACCGCCGGCTATCAACTCTTGGAAACGGCTTTAGCGGTCGATTTCAGGATCGGTGAATTCAGATGATCTCCAGAAGTGCTTCTGAAGATGATTCCTGCGTGGACTTGGATTACTCCAGGACTTCGTAGTCGATCAGGTTGGCTTTGTCCCCAAATAACAAAGGCTTGCTATAGGCATGCTTGAAAAGCCTTCCAGACCAGGCGACGAGGTGTTGCGCCGGACCATCCCTTAACGCGAACACCCAGTGCCCGTCCTGGCTCATGGCCCTCAGAAGCTTCTGCGCCTTTGGGTTATCAAAGGCGTACGATCCCCGGTCCCGGTAACTGAAAACATCGCCCTTGGGCTCTTCTCGGGTGATCACAATGGCATGCGCGCTGACGCCCGCGTTGCGGCCGATTTCCGCGCTTTGCCATCGCGGTTTGAACCCAAGTATTTGATCGCGCAATGGGTCGATTGGCGCGCTTTCCATGTCGCCCAATCGGATAATCACCCACAAGGGTTCCGCGCCCCCTGACAACTCATACACCCGCCAGGGCAACTCGCCTTCGGGTCCCTGGCAGTTCGTCCGACACTCGGCGCTCAAGCCGGCTTCCAGAAGCCCTTTCTGGAATCGCGCCAACATGTCTTTCCTGGCCAGCAGCCTGGCGTCAAAGGCCGAACCGGTCTCGTCACCCAGGTATAGGCGTCCCAACTGGTGATACCAGTTCCCGGTATTCAATGACCCCAAAACCGACACGCCTAGACCCGCGGCGCCGAAGGCACTTCCTCCTGTTGCGGAAAGCGGCGCCCCTGTCGCGGCCGCCGCAACCGTGCCCGCCGCCAGCGCGCCGCCCGGTGTGGCGGACGCGGCCTGATCGGCACGATCGCCCGCGGCCTTCTCCATATCCACACGGACTTTAGCCGGAATGATTTCCCTGATGAGCCACGACACGTTTCTGGCATCCTGTCGCGGTAGCTCCTTCTGTTTAACCTCAGGGATGTCCAGGTCCCGATAGCCGTGTAGAGCCTTGCCGATCGATGAGCTCACCGATGCGCAACCCACTAGACTGATCGCCAGAACTGCGATCGGCACCATTCTCTTACGCATGAAAATCCTCTTTCTGATTTCTCATGATTCGGTCGGGCCTCGACCCCTTGCCGCCCCATTCAATGCTCGCACGGAATCCTGTTTTGGCAAGGCGCTCGATTCACGCTAGTTCTTTGGCCCCATACCCCAGCCTTCCCCTTCTGCTTGATTTCGAATAGCCGGGATGTCCAGCCCGTTCATGCGTTCGACGTTACGCTCCAAAGTGTTCAGCCGAGTGCCGTCCACATTGAATCTGGATCCTTGGCCGGTCAATCTGTCCAAATTGAGCTTCTGGGCGGCATTCGCGGCCGTCGGCAAATGATTGGTGGACTGGAGGATGGCGATCCATTCGTCCAGATTGACTTTGCTCCAGTCGATGTCGGCCAGTTTCTCGATGGGGATGCCGCTGCAATCCGGGCTTTGCTTGTCCCCGAAGGATAGCCCGAGCTGAGGGCGGACTTGCTCCTGAAGAATACGAGCCAAAGGGGACGAGAAGCAGCAATAGCTTTCCCGTTCTTCCACACATGCCCCGAAAACCTTGGTGGCGCAATAGGAACCCAGATAGGTACAGGCTTTCAGACTCTTCTTCGCCGCCAATTCGTATTCCTTCTGCTCGCATTGCCAGATCATCTGCACGATCATCACCAGGATCTGGTAAACGGCGTAGGCGATCATGATGACGTTCAGCATCGTGCCGATATAGGCCGCGCCGCCTCCCACCTGCAGGGTGGACCCCGTGACGCCGGGATTCAGCGCGCCGGACTCCGAGAAGGCGGCGGCTCCGGCGGAGCTGAAGATCAGATTCCCGGCGGCACCGCCAAAGGTTTCGCCCACCCAGGTGGCGACTTGTTCCATGGCCATTGCGGAAAACTCGTCGATCAGGGAACTCTTGAGGAAATCCGCCGCCGTTTCGGAAAACTGGCCGATGGTGGAGTCCACCGCGCCGGCATAGAGCTCGGTCACGCTGCCCCAGGCGTCGGTCACCGGCCCGCTCAAGACTTCCCAGCCGCTGCGAACCGCATTGGTGGCATCCAATCGCATGACGGCGTTATTCATCTGGCTGATGTTGGTGATGAGGTCGATGTATTCCCCCAGGCCGATACTGGTCGGTGCATTGCAGCAATCCACAGAGGTCACCAAGGCGCCCACGGTCTTGCAGGTACCGCCTTCGCCCTTGAAGACGCTGCAGGTCGTGAACTCGAAACCCTGACCTTGCTGATAATTGGTCACGGTCTCGCAGCCGGTGTCCATGGCCATCTGCTGAGCGGCGTTGAGCGCCGCGACCGCGCGGGTGAAGTCCTTGCTCTGCTGGCGATCGATGGCGACGCATTCCTCGCCCATGCAGCGTACGGGGCCCGCGCATTCCTGTTTCGTGGAGCCCTCCGTGGTCGGAATCGTCGTGGTCGTGCCGCAGTCATAGACGTCCTTGTAGAGCCAACAGGTGCCCGTGGCGTCGCCGGTCGTTCCGTCCACGCAATCCGAGCGGATGAACGCGCAGCCCTCTTGTTCGAGCGCCTTGCAGGTTTCGGTCTGGCCCTGTCCGGCGAAATCGCCGGGACAAACCGTCGCGCCGTTGATGTCCGTCCAGCAATTCGTGCTCCCGGTCCCGCTGAAGTCGCAATCAGTGGCGAGGGATACCGTGCTGCAGGTCTTGCTGATGTTTTGGAAAAGCGGGTCGGGCAGATCCGACTCACAGATCTGCACGCCGTTATATTCGAAGCATTTCTGTTTGAGTGTCCCGTTGTACACGCCAGGGTCCGCGCTGCAGGTTATGCTGGCGCTTGGACACAGGTTGTCGTTGATGGCGTTCATCAGATCCGGACATCGGGCATTCGACCATAGCCAGTCGATGGCCTCGATCTTCTCGGCGCTGAAATACAGCTTGGCGGCCATGACCCAATCGCCATCGCCCACGTCGTGCTGCCAGAACTGGCCGACCAGGCCGTTGGCGCACGACGGCATTTGCGAGAGGCCCTGCGAAACCGAATCATCCACCTGATAGCCGCCGTCCGAACCCCAAAGACCGGAGTCGGTCCAGCCGACAGTTTTGATATGGCGGATCTTGTAAGCGCCCGAACCGTCGCAGATCTTGGCGTAGTCCAGCTTGGGCACCACCACCTGGCCGCCCGCTCCGATGTCGCTCCACCAGGACCCTGTTCCGTTCTTGAGATTGAAGGTGAACGACACGTCGTGCTTGCCCACCGCGCCGAGCTTGACCTCGGCGGTCTCCTGCGAGACGGTGTACTGGCGGTTGGCCGTGCAGTTAGGCGGTGGATTGGGCCCCCGCACGCAGGTCTTGTAATCCGGGAGCCTGGCCGAGAAATTCGTGTCCTTGAACACGGTGGTGGACGTGCAATCCGCAAAGTCTTTCGCGAACAAGTCATGATTGGCCATGACGTAGTCGGTCGATCCCCAGATGGGATCCTTGCTCAGATCGGGATGGGAGCGGTTGGCGGCCTTGACCAGTGTCCGGTAGGCCTCCCCCGTCGGGCTGGCCTCGGTCTTGAGTGTGGTCTGGGCGCCCAAGCCGGCGGAAACCGCGTTGGCGTTGTCGCCATAAAGGTCGGTGAAGGTCGAGGCCTGACCATTGCCGGAATCGGGAAACAACGCCTGAGCCGGGATGTCGAGATCCTGGTCGGTTCCGGGGAACAGGGTCAGGGTCTGCCCATCCTCGCTCACCGCCGGCAAAGGAAAGTCCTGGATGCTTTTCCTGGCCGCGGCCTGACCGAGCTTCGCGCTGTCCTGCATGGCGTCGGCGACGGCACGCTGAACCGGCGTCCAGAACAGGACCAGAGCGAGACTCAAGCAAATCGCCCGGTTCGTCCCCGGATGCTCGGAGAACCAAGAGGCCGCACCCATCCTCAGAACCCCGCGCAACAGTCCGCCCACCGCCACAGGAGATAGACGTGGCTTTCTCCGGGGCCCGGATAGGTGTGAGCCATGCCCCAGCGGAAGGTGCTCTCGCCGATGACGTGTTTGCGGTCGGTATCCGCCACCGGATAGAACATGGTCATTGCGTATTGCGACTTGGGGATGAAGGGATCGATGTTGCCGCCGCACAGGGCGTCGTTCCCGACGGTCTTGTGGGCCAGGCCGCGACGGTGCAGTGCCGCGGTGGCGCGTGCCGCGAAAAGGCTGGTCAAGCGGGGATCCACGCCTTGGGTCGGGTTGGCCATCCCGGCGAAGGGATACATCAAGCCCCAGGTGCCGGCGCACCAGAACATGGCGTCGATCGGATTGCCGGCGGTCGCCGCGGCGGCGTCGGCCATGCAGGCGGCGATGGCGACGGGATTGGCGAACAGGGCCACTTCCGGATTGGTGAAGAAGGCCAGCTCGTCGTTGTTCCAGGTGGGGTCCAGCTCGGACAGGTACATCAGATCGAAGTCCTTGAAGCCGTCCGAATTGCAACGGTCCTCCCAGAACAGGTCAAGCATGATGTAGAGCGGATAGGCGAAATAGTGGTAATTGAAGAAGGCGATCTCGCCGTTGTCGTACTCGGCCTGGCCGACCGTACCGCGCAGGCGCAACAGGGACGATCCCATTTTCATGCCGCCCAGGGCGGGCGAACACCAAGGCGTCGTGACCAGTTCGATCATGCGGGCCGGCGACCACATCCCCAGGGTCATGCCGATTTCGGGAATGCCGGATGGCGTATCGCAGGAGCAGAACACCTTGTCGGTGGCACCGGCGGGAACGTTGCCGGAGCCCATCTTCCCGCCGGCGATGCGGATCGGAAACAGGCATCCCCAGCAGATGTCGGTGATGAGCTTGCCGGACCAGACTTCCGCATCCGGGCAGAGCGGGTCGAGCTTCTTGGAGTCCGCCTCAACGGTCCCGGTCGCCACAATCAGCAGAGCGCTCAACAGCGTGACCCAGCGCTTCGCGGATTTCATAAAGCGCCCTCCGGCCCCTTTACTTGCGGTGCTTGGCTGGCGCCTGCGCGCATCTTGAACTCGCGGATCACGAACCGCCGGTCCTTCGCTTCCACGAGCACCGGTACGTGCTCGAGCCGAAAGCGGTCCCTGAGATCCGGGGTGAGCAGGTACACCGGTGCGCCGAGGTCCGTTTCGATTTTTTCCAGGCCCTTCCAGCCGGCGGCCCTGTCCAGGCGAGTGACGATGTAGGTCACGTGTCGATCGCCGGCATCTCGTCCTTGGCGCCTGGCGAGTTCGACCTGGGCCGGTCGGGTGGCGTCGAAGATGACCAGACGCTGGGTGAACGGCAGCTTGTCCAAGGGATTGACGCGCTGTCCGGCGCGGACGATCACCGTGCCATCAGGTGCGGTGACGTCCCGTGGCGCTGTCACGGTCAAGTCGATCTGGCGTAGTCGGTCTTCGGTGGCTTCGGGGAGTTCATGGAAGGTCGTGCGCTCCCAGAAGCGCGCGAGAGCTTCGCGCTTCCTGGCGGCCCAGTCGATTTGGGCGACCCGGCGCTGCATCTCCTCGATGAGATCCACCTCGACGATGTCGCGGGTGGGGCCGTGGGTGCCGAGATCGCGTGTTTTCGCGCCATTGTTTTGTTTGTTTTCCATTCTGGACTGCAACCAGGCGGTGCCGATCACGCCCTGGACCTTGACCAGCACTCGGCCGTTTTCCTCCAGGGTCAGGGTCGGCACTACCGTCACGCCGGCGGATCGGAAGCGATTCGGGTCGATGACGATGTGGGGCTGCTTGTCTTCGTCGAAACGTTTGGCCAGGGCATGTAGCTCACGGATGAAGGCCTGCACTTTCTGGCCCGGCTTTATGCCCCGGAACACGACCAGCACATCGTCCCGTCCGGCCGCTTCCTCCAGGATGTCGAGCAATTCCGCTTCGCCCAGCGAGGTGGAGGCATAGAGGACGAAGGTTTTCTGGCCGCCGTCGGCCTGGGCGTTGGGCGTCCTCTCGGCGGGCTGAAGTTTCGGCGCGGCTTGCAGCGTTTCCATGGCTTGCCGGCGGGCATCCCGCGCAGCCGGGTTGGAGTCCAGCCACTCTGGGCGGGGCTGGTTCTCCACGGCGTTCAGGATCGCTCGGGACCGCGCCAGCCAGTCTTCCTCTGCGGGGACCTGGACACTCCAGCCAAGGCTCAACAGGGCCACGGCCAGGAGCCGGAGGGAATGGTCAGAACGGCAGCGCATACGCCCTCCCGATGATTTGCCGTTCGTAGACGAAGCCCCAGTAGCGCGAGTCGAAGCTGTTCGGATGCGTGCCGGTCACCCACAGCGCGCCGCCCGGGACGTTCTCCTGCCTCGTGAAATCGGCCGGGGTCCTGCCGAGCTTTTCGCTGAGCGCCAGCCCCTCGGAAACGGTCTTGCCGTTGATCGCCGTCCGGTGCTCGTCGACCTCAACCCGGTCGCCGGTGACGCCGGTCGCGATCTTCACGACCACCCGCCCGATCGGGAACCAGGGACCCATGCTAGGGTCGGCGCGAAACGCCACCAAGTCCCCGCGCCAGACGTTCTGATCGTGGCGGTCGATGACGAACCAGCGGTGATCGCCCGGCAGGCACAGCTCCTTCTGGTCGTCGATGCCGACATGGAATCGGTCGCCCAGATAGGCGCCTACGCCGAGAACGACCGCCAGAGCCGGAACCGCCCTGAGCAGGAACATCGCGCGCTCCCGGACGGTTGCAGGAGACTTACTTTTCCATGTGGACATACACATCCTCCGGAGCCGCGACCACCATGCCGGAATCGAGGACGAGATAGCCGGCTCGGGCGAGCTGATCGGCTTTTTGCCGCCACGCGTCCATGGCCTTGGCCATGACTTCGGGGGTGGCCTCGGGCGGAATCGCCTTGACCCAGCGGGCCCGGTCCAGGACGAACACCGGCGTCGTCAGGCCGAGCCTTTGGAGCGGCTCTTCGAGCGTTCGGCTCGTGGCGAGGTAGCCTCCGAGCGATCCCAAAAGGGATGACAACAGGACGGCGATCAGCCAGGCGGTTTTAGGCGGCACGGGACTTCTCCTTTTCTGTTAGGAGCCGCTGAATGGCCTCCTGGAGGCTCAATCCCTGACGGCGCAGTTGCTTGAGGGCGTTGACGTCGTCCGCGCGCGTCGAGAACAGGAGGCGCTTGAACGGATCGACAATCAGACGCCCGATGCCGGTGCCGCGCTCGGTGATAAAGAAGATCTCCGAGTAGACGCCGGGGATGGTATGCACGGTCTTCAGCAGTGCGTAACCGCCCTCGGAAAGCGGCAAGCGTCGGTCGGCCTTGAGCCCATCGATCGCTTCCGCCTTCTGACCCAGCAGGTACATGTTGGCCGAGTTCTCGACGATGGCCCGTCCCGTGGGGGACCGGTACAGGTCGTTGACGGACTGGGTGATGGTGACGGCGGCCCCGCCGTATTTGCGGAACCGGCGGTAGCCGTGCTCCATGAAGGTGGCCGCATCGCCCAGGCTGAGCAGATCCCAGGACTCGTCGATGATGACGATCTTGGGCCGGTTGCGTTCGCCCAGATACATTTCCTGCTGGATCTGATAGATGAGCTGAAGCAGGACGACCTGTTGCAGGTGCTTGCGGCCTTTCAGCTCTTCCAGTTCCAGCACGGTGAAATCGCCGGCGAAACGGATGTTGTTCCGGCCGTTGAAGAACCGGCCGTATTCGCCCTGGGTTGTGAACGGAAAGAGCTGTTCCCCGACATCGACGAGGCGGCGGTCAGTTTCCGCGCACAGGCTGACGGCGATGTCGTCCACCGTCATGCCTTGACCCTGGGCATCCCAGACGGCTTTGAGGACCCGCTTGAGCCCGGCGGTCTGATAGTCGGACAGCTTTTCGGTGGGGGCAGCCATGGCGGTCACGAGCCCCGCCACCACATCGGCCTCCTCCTCCCAGCTGCGGATCAGCTCGAAGGGGTTCAGACAGATCTGCTTTTCGGCGCGGAACTCCATGAACTCGCCGTCCAGAGTTTCGGCGAGGTTCTGATAGGAACGCCCCACGTCGATGACCCAGATGCGCGCGCCCTCGGTGAGATAGTTGACGATGATCTCGTTGGTGAGGAAGGACTTGCCGGAACCGGATTGCGCGGCGATGCAGCAGTTGTAGTTCGAGCCGGAATCGAACAGGGACACATTGACCAGCTGGCCGTTGCGGGAGACGAAGTTCAGGGTCGGCGTGCCCGTGCCGGGCCAGTCGGCGAACAGGGGCAAGAGCGGGATCACATGCCGCGTCCCCAGGGTGCGATACCGGTTGCTGTCGCGGATCGCCAGGCGATCGGCCCCGAAGGGGAGGCAATTGAGGAAGAACGGCAGGCAGAAGAACCGGTCTTCCAACAGTTGGAAGCCCAACTCCCGGAAGTACACCCGGGCGTTGGACACCGCCTGGGCCTCCTCGTCCGGGTGGCAGAACAGCACCGCGCCGAAATAGGCCTTCACCGGGCGATCGCCGTCCAGGAAGGCCTCGAACAAGGCGTCGAAATTCTGTTTGCGGAGGCCCAACTGGGGTAGGAACTTGAGGATCGGCCCGTAGGCCTGGTGGGTGACCCACTGGCGCTTGGTATCCAGCGAGGCCCTCGTCGCCTCGGAATCCGGATAGTGGATCGTGAGCGTCAGGAGCGTGTTCTGGCGGATCCCGCGGGTCCCGGACAGCACATCGCCGAGATAGCTCATCGCCGAGCCGAAATAGACGCGGTCCGGATAGCGTTTCACGGACAGCGTTTTGACCCGCTTGTCTCCCAGCCAGAGGCCCCGGGCATCGGTTTGGAGGTCGTTGTCATAGTCGAACAACTGATCGCGGATAAGCTGGGTCGGATCGCACTCGGGCACCACCTGATCGTGCCAGCCGGCATCCGGGCTCCAGTTGAGCATCGTGGTCAGGAGGCGGACATAGTGATCCGAATTCAAGGTCTCGGGCCTGAGGCCGATCGTGCTCAACGATTGCAAGGTCGACAGGCGCAGTTCGGATGCGCGCTGCAGGTCCTTCTCGGTGGGTTTGAATCCCGCCATCGGCAGCTTCACGGTCATGAGGACGTGCGTGCGGCGGATGCGGGTACCGGCCGTGCTTTCCAAAGGCGCCTGAGTGCCCTTGCGGAGAAACTCGACACCGGCTCGCACCATGTCCTGATAGAACGGCTGCTGCTGGTCGATCCGACGGGCCTGCATCAGCGCCAGGGTGGGATCGATGTCGGGCGAGGTCCAAAGGCTCACCTGCAACAGCGTGTCGACCGGCCATTCCTGGTTCAGCAGCACGTTGACGCGATCGGCCACGGCGGAATCGGCGCCGGACAGGGGCTGGCAGAGGAATCCGAAGCCGAGGCTCCGGTCCTCCATCAGAAACAGCCCATCCTCGCGGTCGTAGGCCAGCACCGAAAACAGCCAGCTCGCCCGGGGGCATTGTTCAGGCTTCATCGAAGAGCCGGATGGGGCGGGTTGACTGAGCGGTCCCGCAGGCGGGAGATTCCCGGGACACCAGACGAATGGCATAGGGGCGCGTGGACACGACCTCCGCGCGCTGTTTGCGGACGAGTTGGCGGGCACGGGCCGGGTGACAGGGGTTCAGGGGTGTACCCTGGGTATCGAAGACGAGTACGGTAGACATGGCGGTTCGACTCATGATCACTAAAGGTTCGACGGTTTCCCGCCGTTTCTCGGATGGCTGAGCCTCCGGTGTTCGCGGGTCAAAGGACCGCGGTCACGATGGCGTCGATCACGGTCGGCGCGGTGTAGAGACCGAGACCCGCAGCGATCCCCAGCACGAACCCCATGATGCTGCCGCGCACCACGCCACTGACCAAGCCGACGGCGACGAAGGTGATGGCCAGGATGCGGCCGAGGGTGCCCTGCAACCAGCCGGTCAGCATGGTGTAGATGGACCCGAATTCGGTCGAACCGCCGGTCCCAGCGAAGGAGTTCGTGGCGGCCAGCATCAGCAGCATGGCGAGAGCGGCGAGCGCGGCAATGAGCAGACCGCGTCCGTTAGGTAGGGTATTTGGCATTTTCATCTCACGTTTCCCGGGTAAAGGGCGGTTGCCCGCCGGGCCTCGGAAAGGGTGGACTTCCGGTGATGCTGGGGCGGTCGCCCGCCCAGGACTCGGTCTGCGCGAACACGCAGCCGGTGAGATCAGTGATTCGCCTCTTCGGGCTTGTCAGCCATCGGTGAGATCGGCGTCGCCTGATTTTTTTCCTCGGGTAAAGCCGTCTTGCGGCCCTGCTCCTTGGCCCGCTGCAGGACCTGGAGAGGCGAGATCGAGGGATTCAGCGTCGGCAAGGGCCTGCCGATCATCCAGCGCCGCGGCTCGAGTTCGGTGAACAGGTAGCCGGAAACGTTGAGATCACCGTCGGCGTCTTCCCAGGGCGCCACCCAGACGCGCATCACCTTGGATGGCGTTCGGATCGGCGTGGGATCGTCGATCTTGGGCGCCGGTACCGGATCGGCCGGCGGAATCGCGGTGGCTACGGGCATCGTGGATGTTGTTGTCGGGGTGGCGGCGTTCGTCGGACGGATCGTGGTGTTGGCTTTATCCGTGATCTTGTAGGCGTCCACGGCCGACAGACAGGTGGGATCCTCCGGCATGCCCTTACAGCCGTATTTGGCCGAACAGCCGGTCAGGGAGAGCGCGACGGCGATGACTGCGAGTCGTTTCATGGCTTGGCGCCCTCGGTTGTCGATGACGGCTGTCCATGAATTGACTGAACGGTTGGTTCTTTTGGCTGGCTAACCTGCGGTGCCGGTTTGTCGGCCAGCCAATCGGCCAGGCTGTCGGGCGCCCCCTTGAAGGTGCGGCCGTCCGGTGCGATCAGGAACGGCACGGCCTCGATGCCGAAGAGGTGAGCCGTCACCAGTGCGCGTTGTACGGGCTCCCGGTTGCAATTCGGGTCCACGTTGGCCGGCAGGGCGTCGTAGGTTTGGTGCATCAGGGCATCCCGTGCCTTGTCCTTATCCTTGGTTTGCAGGAGGCAGCCGATCCTGGTCACGAGGCTTTGCGATTCCGGGCCCAACACAGGGACGGAAACCAGCTTGAAGGTGTACCGGTCCCTGAGCCCCTCCATCTGTTTCTGCACCTTGGCGCAGTACGGGCACCGCGGGTCGACGAACACCACGACCTGTTCCTTTCCGGTTCCATAGGTGACGGGGCCCAGATCGTCGATCTTGAGCTTCATCTTGGCCAGGTCGATGCGACTCGCGATCTGGTCGACCTGATCGAGCTCGGTCACGGCCACCCGGTTCCAGACGTCCATCAAGGTGCCGGTGAGGACGAAGCGACCGTTGTTCGACATAAAAAAGGTCTTACCGCCGGCCTTGACCATCTGCAGACCGTTGATCGGCAGCGCCTTCATGCCCTCAATCTGGGCTTTCATCAGCAGGTCCGCCGCTTCCGAGACGGCTCCCGGGGGTGTTGTGGCGTCCGCCAGGACAGTGCCGATCAGGGTGCAAAGCAGGAGGGTCGAGAGCGATCTTGATCTCATGTTTTTCCTCAGGTTTGTTTTGGAGAAGATACCGATAATTTCGGGCACGGTTAGCGCGCTAAATTGCGATTTCGTGAATCATTCTCGACATAGAGCTTGAGCGGCGTTCCCCTCTGTACGACGAATTCGATCTTGCGGGTGGCATCCACCTCGATGATCGGGAACAGGTTCTCGGCCAGGTCCATGTAGTAGTGGGCCAGCCGATCCATGGCGTAACCGGCGCCCTTGAGGGCACCGCCTTCCATCGCATCCTGACTGAAGGCCCGCTGGAACGGCGCGGCGGCGCCGGCCATGCCGCCAGTGAGAATGACCGGGATCTGATTGCGTCCGAAAGCGTCGGAAAACCCGCGCAGGAATCCGGCCAACAGCGCATTGGCCAGCAACTGGCCTTGCTTGCTGACGACCCGTCCGCGAATGCCGACCTTACCGTCCTCACCCACGGCATAAGCGTCGATGGGCACCTCGATCACCCCACCGTCCTCGCGGACGCAGGAAATGGATTCGCCCCGGATATAGGCACGCTCCGAACTGAGGTCGCCGTAGCCGGCCGAGACCAGGAAGCACTCGCGCACGTCCGCCCGGTAGCGGTTGGGGAGGATGGCCTCGTCCTTCAGGCGGGCCAGCACCGGGAACGGCTCCCGGCGGGCACCCTTGCCGGTCGGCGCGTCCAGGCCGTTCAGGAGATTCCCGGACAGAATACTGCCGGCGGGGATGAAGATCTCGGACTGGAAGGCTGGGCTATCGAGCGCCTTGCCCTCCTGCCCCTCGACCGTCCCCTTGGGGGGTTCCGGCTTGATGACGCGGATTTCCAGCCGCCCCTTGTTCTGAACCGCGCCTTGGGACGGCCCCCCGCCTGTGTTGCTCGGCGAGCCGCCGTATTGAGGCGCCGTCGGAGGCTGTGCGAACAGCGCGTCGAGGTCCTGGTTGGCGGGCGCTTTCGGGGGCGGCCTTTTGGGCAATCGTTCCCGTTCGGCCGACGGAAGCACAGCTTGCGTGCCCGTGGCCTCGGAACTCTTGGTCGACGGATTCTCCTGGCTCCTTCGCAAACGGTCGATTTCCGATTTCAGCGACTCGATTTGCCCTTGGTGGCTGGCGGCCTGCTCCTCGCCCAGTTTCTTGAGTCGTTCTTCGTCCGAGAGCCTCGATCGTTTTTGGTCTTCCTCGAGCGAATGGAGCCGGCGCATCAGTTCTTCATTCTTCTGGGCCATGACCTTGATCTGGGAGGCCAAGCCATCGATGCCCAGAGACCGCGGGTCCGAGTCGGTCAGGATGTGCTTCACCACGGCCTGCTTATCGGCTCTCTGCGGCAGCGCCGGTGCGAAATGGGAGATCGCGGCGATCACTCCGAGCGAGGCGGTCACGATGCCGCCCACGACAAGGATGCGCTTGGCGTTCGGGCTGAGGGACTCCCAGCGGGCCTTCCCGTTCCGGATCATCGATGGACTCCGCTCAACAAGGAGCGACGCGCGGTCGTGTCTTCGTCGCGCGGACGCCTCACCGCGACGTACAGTTCGGTGGCTTCGCCCGGCTCGAGCAGGACCTTGGGCCAGGCGGCGACCGCCAGCACCTCGCCGCCGTCATCGGTGCAGGACCGCTCGTCGACCTCGAGGGCGGTCGCGCCGGTATTCCGGGCCACGCCCACCAGCAGCACCAGGTCTCGCCCTTCGAGGGCTTGGCCGGTCCGGGTGTGGAGGCCTGCCTGCGTGCAGCGGATGCTTTCCGCCGCCGTGGGCTCCCGCAGGGCATAGCCCTTGGGCGTTCTCATGAGCGCCAGCGCCCGGAAGGTCGTCTTGAGATGGGCGATGTAGTCCTGCGAGGCATGACCGAGCTGGCCGCCCGGTCCGGTGGACTGGCCCTGCAAGGTGCCGAGCTTCTTGTGATCGGCGGCGTCGAGGGTCAGGCGGATTTCGCGCGGCGGGATGCGCCGAGGTGCCAAGGTCAGCGACAGGGCCACTTCTTCCGTGGCGCCCGGCGTGATGTAGAGCGTCACCGGCGTTTCGTCGGGGGTGGCCACATAGAGCACGTTGCCCTCGATCTGGGTCGTCGCCTGGCTCACCGTCCGAACCTGCGGAGAGTCGAACGGAGTGACGATGCGATTCAGATGGCCGACGGCGACGGGAATGATTTCGTTGACACCGGGAACCACTTTCAAGGTCTGGGGTGCTGCAGAGTCTGTGGACTCGCGCTTGGCTTCGGTCAACACGCTGGCGGGCACACCGGGGGTTTCGACGCCGACGGCCTCGCCCGGCTCGGCCCGAACCCCCGCGGCGAGGGCGCACAGGGTCAGGAGGGCGGCGGCTTCTCGTTTCACGGGATTGCTCATGGATGTTCCTGCTGTTGTTTGAGGACTTTCAGGCGCTCCAGGGTGCGCGGTTCGTCCGGGTAGACATCGATGTAGTCCAGGCGCGGACGATAGTTGCGGATAGAAATCACGAATTCGTACGTGCGGTGGCGGGTTTCCGCCTTGGCGTTGGGCCCCTGCGCGGTCAATTCGCCCGAGACGAAGACCTTGTCGGTTTCCTGCTCGTAGCTGACCTGGCGGGGTTTGAAGCTGGTCGCCACGCGATCCATCTTGAGGGCGTTGATCTGCTCCGATAGGGCGTCCATGACGGCGCGATAGATGTCCGTGGACAGGAGCGGAGCGAGGGCCTTGCTGATGAATTCGGCGGTGGCGGGCGTCACGTTGCCCAGGAGTTCCGCCAGGTACAGCCCCCAGGCTTCCTTCAGTTCGCTGGAGGCCGTGTTGCGGGTGATCTCCACTTCTTGGGTCAGGGTCGGCGGAACCAGCACGACGGTGCGTTCGGTCCGCAGCGCCGCCAGGGCGCTGAGGCCGTTGGTGATCACGAGACCGACCAGCACGACCCGATGCAATCGGTTTTCGGCCTGAACGAGGCTCCAGGACTCCAGGAGTTGGGTGAGCTTCACGGGTAGAACTCCCGGATGAAGGGATTGGGAATCGTGATGGCTTTGCTCGGCAGCATCCCGATCCAGTAGGCCGCGTGCAGTGCATAGCCGTCCGGGCGGTTGTCGCGGAACCGGCGATAGGCCTTGATGACGACGACCGACAGGATCAGCATGATCAGCAGTTGCCCGATGAGCATGCCCAGCATCATCAGGAAAGCGGCCGGTACGAACTCGTCGGCGCTCCAAACCAGCAGGGTGACCGGGTCGTCGATGTGCTTGGGGATGGTGATGGGTTCCATGGGGGCTCCTCGAAAGTTTCCCGTCATTGTCCGGATGTCCGAGCGCATCGGTGCTCGAATAGATGCTTCATTTCGCCATCTTTTTTCTACCCCTCCTTGAGATTACACAGGAATAATGGGGCGGCCAGTCTAGACGGGTCAGTGTTACGAGGAGAATTCGATGCCTCTGAAGTCAACGGTGAAGCACGCCCTGGTACGGGCTTTCGTGAACCGGAGACCTACGCCGGCCATCGCGCGGCTGTCTCTGACCGGGAGTGCGTTCAAAGGGATCGGCTGGAATTGGGCTCGCTTTTGCCTGCGGCCGGAGCAGGTCTTCGGCCACGACTATGTCGAGTTAGGGCGTTGGCTGCTGGGCTTGGTCGGCTCTTACGTCATTCTGGGAATCGGACTCCTCGGGATCTGTATGGACTTGGCGTCATACCTCCTGTTGCGGAGATTTCGGTGATTGTCACGACTACTGCCGGCATCGACGGCTACCAGGTGGCGGACTATTTGGGCGTGGTTAGCGGCGAGGCCATCCTCGGCGCCAACGTGTTCAAGGACTGGGCGGCGGGTTTACGAAATCTTTTTGGGGGCCGCACGCGCGGCTACGAGAAGGAATTGGCCAAGGCGCGGCAGGAAGCGCTCGAGCAATTGGTAGAGAGGGCATCGGCAAGTAATGCGAGCGCGGTGGTGGGGATTTCGCTCGATTACGAGTTCGTGGGGATAGGCAAGGGAGGCATGGTTATGGTCGTTGCGACCGGTACAGCGGCGGACGTTCTGCGTGACATGATTGCCGAAGCGGCTTATTTCAAAGCAGAAAAGCGAGGCTTTGTGCCCGGCGATGAAATGGAGGACTGGCTGAAAGCCGAAAAAGAAATCTTGGGGACGAGTTTCAAGCAAGGTGACGAAAACGTTTCGGCGGCTGAGCTATGACAGCTGGCCGAGGTTCAAAGCAGTACTCTTTTATGCACCGCGTCCCACCACGGACTACGGATAACAGCTTGACGGATCACGATCCGCGGGATGCTCTGGCACATACCTCGCCATGAAAGCTTGAACGTTTCGGGTCAGGAAAAGGGTTAATGGCAAGGATCATCCAGGATTGGAAGTGCTCGTTGCTCGGCCTTCCGGGGGTGCCGAAAAAATGAAGCTGGAGACGACAATGAGGCGGATATCCACTGATTCGATCCGGTTATTGACCTTGGTCTTCATCCTGGACGGCCTTTTTTTACCCCCAGTGATCGAGGCTGCCCAGGAGAGCACGGATCGCCAAGAGGCTCCCCAAGACGCGGCATCGATCACTCAGGAGCTTCGCGATCAGATCGCCGAACTCCAAGCTCATGTGAGGAAGCTTGACGCAGCCCTTGGCGAAACGCACGAGGGTGCGCCTGGAAGGGAGCCCCAATGAAGGCTCCAGTGCCATGGAGACTGAGACGAGGACAGCTGAGCAAGCGATCGAGCGGCGGTACTTCATGGGGCGGTCTGACGCAGGGGAATACCGGTTCGCGATGGAGCGGGTCAGGGAGCGACACGATGATCGCTGGACGCAGAGTCAGATGTTTCCCGCTGCCGGAGGTACAGCGGCTCTGTCCGGAAAGTATCTTGCAGCGATGGAGAGCACGACGAGGTCGGAGGGTGCAAGCGGGATCATGGGGTACGTAGGCCTCAGCGGCGGGTTATTGGGGGAATCCGCTTTGGCTGGACTTGCCGGCACCTCACACCTTTACCACGTCGGGGCGACGGATTTTTTCCTCGACCACGCGGACCGCCTTGCCTTGAGGCAGGCCCAACGCGCCGCGCTGAGCCGTCTCAGGGAAAGGTCCCTGCTAGAGAAGGTCGGAAGACAACGCAAGATTGCCGACGCCGAGCAGGAGCTTTGGGCGCTGACTTCGGCCGAGCAGCCGGAAATCGCCCAGATCGAGGACAAGATTCGCGAGATCGAACGCCTGCGGGCCGAGCAGCGCCTCGCCTTCGTTCGAGCCGTGGGCGAGGCGGCCAGCCTCCTCACCGAGGACCAGCGCCAGGCGGTGCTGGAGCAGCAGCCTCCCGCACCGGTCCGGTCTCCTGAGCCCGACAGCACGGGCGGCGACGGGCAGGCGATGTAATTTGAGGAGCTTGGCAATCGCATTTACGATGGGCGTCTATCCGGGCATAGTCCCACCCAAACGATGTCGTCCGAGGCCCGCACATGACTCTTCGGAACGGACTCGGGCCGCAGGCGGAGCCTGAGGTCCGACGCGGGACTTGGCGAGGCGAAACCCGATGATGATGCTATTGCTGGTGTCGGCGTTGGCGCTCATTCTCGGTGCCGCCGAGATGTTTACCAATGCCCTCGAGCATCTCGGCGCCCGGCTGCGCATCTCGGAAGGCGCCACCGGCTCGTTGTTCGCGGCAGTGGGAACCGCCCTGCCGGAGAGTCTGGTGCCGCTTCTGGCCGTATTTGCCGGAACGGAGCGCATGGACGTCAACGAGGAGATCGGCGTCGGGGCGATCCTCGGCGCACCGCTCATGCTGTCCACCTTGTCCCTCTGTTTGCTGGGATTGTCGGTGCTGAGGCAACGCGGGCCGAAGGGGACGCTCAGCCCGGAAATTTCCGGGCTCTCCCGCGATCTCGATTTCTTTCTGCTGGCATTCGGGATTGCGGCTGGCGCCTTGGTGCTTCCCCACGACCCGCGTTACTTCCTAGCCCTGCATGTGGCGCTCGTGTTCTGTCTGCTGCTGGTCTATTTCGTTTATATGCTGCTCACCTTACGCGATTCGGTCCAACTGGTGAAGGAAGGGCACGTTATCCAGACAGATCGCAGGATGCTGTTATGCCGCCTGGGGCTGCCCGACAACTTGCCGATCATCCTCTTCCAGTTGGGGTTAGGGCTGAGCCTTTTGGTAGTGGGCGCCGAAGGTTTCATCCATGCGGTGGAGCACGTGTCGCGCGACCTCGGGATTTCAACGCTGCTGCTTTCGCTGCTGATCATCCCCGTTGCCACAGAACTCCCGGAAAAGGTCAACAGTATCCTTTGGCTCCGCCGGCGCAAGGATACTCTGGCTTTCGGCAACATCACCGGCGCCATGGTATTCCAGGGTTCCGTGCTGCCGGCCATCGGCATATTGCTGACGCCATGGGATCTTCGCACGGAGGTGGTCTCCGGCGTGCTGGTCACTTACGCGGCCGCCGTATGGCTGAGACTGGCGCTCCGGCGTGGTCACCTGCGGGTTTGGCAGCTGGGGGTAAACGGCGTGCTCTATTTCGCCTACCTGATGGCGATGCTGGTTCGGTGAACCATAGACGAGTTCTCGGTGTTCGTCGGCCGGCGAAAAAGGACAACCCTAATGAATATCAGCATGACTACCCAACCGATTTCGCTCGACGGGCGGACCTGGGCCCGATTCGTCCGCATGGTCAAGAACTTCGCGGCCTCCGAGGTCGGCGGCAAAGCCCGCTGGCGGTTCACGCTCCTCATTGCCCTGTTGTTCGCGATCAACGGCTTGAACGTCGTGAACAGCTACGTCGGCCGCGACTTCATGACGGCCATCGAAAACGCAACCTGTCCGGCTTTTTCGGGCTGGCCGTCCTCTACCTCGGCGTGTTCTCCGCTTCCACGGCGGTGGCGGTCTTCTACCGGTTTAGCGAGGAAACGCTCGGTCTGACCTGGCGGGAGTGGCTGACCCGACGAGCCGTCAGCCGCTATCTCGAACCGCCCGTCTACTACCGCCTGAGCGACCGGCTGATCGCCAACGGGGAGATCGCGAACCCCGACCAGCGCATCGCGGAGGACGTGCGGGCGTTTACGGTCACCACGCTCTCGTTCGTGCTCATGCTCCTCAACGGCAGTTTCACGATCCTGGCTTTTGCGGGCGTGATGTGGTCGATCAGTCCGCTGCTGTTCGGCGTCGCTGTTTTGTACGCCGCGACGGGTTCCTACCTGACGATCGTCCTGGGGCATCCGCTCGTCGGACTGAACATCAGCCAACTCGACAGGGAGGCCGACTTCCGGGCCGACCTCATCCATGTGCGGGAGAACGCCGAATCGGTGGCGCTGGCGCGCCGCGAGGGACGGCTGGAAGCCCGGCTCTCGCGTCGGATCGCGGAGTGGGCGGCCAATTTCCGGCGGATCATCGCGGTGAACCGCAACCTGGGGTTTTTCACCACGGGCTACAACTACCTGGTCCAGATCATCCCCGCCCTGGTCGTGGCCCCGCTCTTCATCCGCGGCGAGGTCGAGTTCGGGGTCATCACGCAATCGGCCATGGCCTTCTCCCAGCTGGTGGGCGCGTTTTCGCTGATCGTCACCCAGTTCCAGTCCATTTCCTCGTACACCGCCGTGGTCGCGCGGCTCGGTTCGCTCGCGGAAGCCATCGAACAGGCCGAGTCGGCGCCGGTGCTGACCAGCGAGGTGTGCGAGCATCATCGCCGCACGGCCGAATGTCCCCTCTGCGCGGCGCAACCGATTCCGGCGTCGGCGATCGAGGTCTGCGAGTGCGAGGAGGACTGCGGCCTCACGTACGAGCGGCTGACGCTGCTGTCGCCCACGGACGGCCGCATCCTGCTGAAAGATCTGTCGGCCTCGGTGCCATGCGGGATGCGACTCCTGATCCTGGGGCCGAACGAAGAGGCGAAGGTCGCCCTGTTCCGGGCGACCGCCGGCACCTGGAATGCCGGGGAGGGACGCCTCATCCGGCCCTGCCACGGCCGGATTCTGTTTCTTCCCGAACGGCCCTACCTGCCTCCGGGGACGCTGCGCGAAGTGCTTCTGCCCGCCGGCCAGGAGTCCTCGATCTCGGACGACCGGATTCTCACGACGCTAGGCGCCTTGGAGCTCGATCCGGTTGTGGCGCGGGCCGGCAGGCTGGACGTCGAGCAAGACTGGGACAACATTCTGTCGCTCGGCGAGCAGCAACGCCTCGCCTTCGCCCATATTCTCCTCACCGCCCCCCGCTTCGTCTTCCTGGACCGGGCCAGTACCGCCCTCAGCCCGAGACAAGTCCACCAGATCCTGGGCATGCTCGCCGAGAATTCGATCACGTACCTCAACATCGGGGAAGCCGACGAGCCCCTCGACTACTACGATGCCGTTCTCGAACTCGCTGGCGACGGCGGATGGCAGTGGAAGGCGATCCAAGCGGGACAGGGGTGAAGAGAGCGTCCCCCCCGATCGGTAGCACCGATCAAATAGAAAACGCGTATCGGTGAAGCTTACGCACTCCAACTGGTATCGTGCACCAGGGCTCACCCCCGTCCATGTGCTGCCGGACGGGCTAGGGCGTTCTTGATTTGTCCACCGATCCTAGGATGGGATACGGAGCGGAATAAACCTGATATCAGCGGTTATCAGCTTGAGCGTAAAGGTTCATTTTTCGCCACTTTGAGCTTGGCCTTTTGATCAGAATCAAGGAGGTTTTCCATTATCCATTCAAGGCAATGGGTTCGCCGTGTGAGCTTCAGCTCTATGCCGAAAGTCGCGCCAAGACCAAGCGGGTCTCAAGGCTAGTCATCGCTGAGGTTCAGCGACTGGAATCGCGCTATTCACGCTACCGTAGTGACAGTTTTCTCTCCGCTATCAATCGTGTGGCTGCCACCGGCGGCAGCATCCCGGTGGACGACGAAACCACGGGACTCTTGAATTACGCGGCCACCTGCTATCGTGAGAGCGATGGACTGTTCGACATCACCTCCGGTATCTTGTACCGCGTCTGGCGCTTCGACCGTGGCCAGCTGCCGGATGAGAAGCAAATCCAGGCCCTGCTCGACAAAGTCGGCTGGCATCGGGTTCGCTGGATACCACCGGTGCTCGAGTTTCCGGTGTCCGGCATGGAGATCGATTTCGGCGGCGTGATCAAGGACTACGCCGTTGATCGTGCAGTCGCCCTCTGTTGGGAAGCCGGCGTGCACCATGGCATCGTCAACCTGGGCGGCGACATCAAGCAGGGCAATCGCGCTATGTAGGCATTGACAAAGGATGAGATAAGGTAGTGGCTTTTGCGCTCCGATCGATGCTACCTGATCCTCGCCCTTATTTTGCGGCTCTTTCCGATCCCCGTCGCGACACGAAGAACAAGCTCCACAAGCTCAGCGATATTGTCATGATTGTGTTCTGTGCGATCCTGAGCGGGGTTGAGGACTGGGTCGGGATGGAAGAGTTTGCCGAGCAAAAGGAAGCGTGGTTGCGAGGATTTTTGGAGTTGCCGAACGGAATTCCGTCGCATGACACCCTCAGCGACGTCTTCGGCCGGCTGTGTCCGAATACCTTTGCGGAGATCTTTTTGCGTTGGGTGCAGGCGGCACTGCCGAGTCTTGCGGGTGAGCAGGTCTGTCTGGATGGGAAAAGATTACGCGGCAGCCGGATCGGTGAGGCGGCGGTTCATCTGGTGAGCGCGTATGCCGCGAAGGCGCGGCTGGTTCTGGCCCAACAGGTGGTAGCCGACAAGTCGAACGAGATTACGGCGATTCCGGACCTTTTGGCGATGCTTGACTTACAGGGAGCGGTGGTCACGATTGATGCCATGGGCTGCCAGAAGACGATCGTGCAACAAATCGTCGAGACGGGCGCGGATTACGTGTTGGCCCTGAAAGACAATCACCCCACCCTGAGCGAAGACGTGCGTTTATGGCTGGATACGCAAGTCGGACAGGACCGCTTGCCGGTGCACGAGACGGTGGACAAGGACCATGGCCGAATCGAAGTCCGGCGCTACGTGCTCAGCGCAGAGATCGCCTGGTTGGCCCAGAAGCCGGAATGGCCCGGTTTGCAGGCAGTGGGTCGGGTGGAGTCGATCCGCACCCTGGGCGATCAAACAACAACGGAATGTCGATACTACTTGTGCTCATTCGCGGATGTGGCGCAATTTGCTGATACGGTACGGGGGCATTGGGAGATCGAGAATGGTCAGCACTGGATTTTGGATGTCCAGTTCGGCGAGGATGCCAATCGCGCCCGCACCAACTATTCCGCGGAAAATCTGGCCCTAGTTCGGCGTATGGCACTGAACGCGATCCGCCACAATGACCCGTCGAAAGACAGCCTTCGCCGCCGAAAGCTCCGGGCTTCGCTCAATGACGACTACCGTTCTCAGTTGATTTTCGGGAACCCTCAGACATAGCGCGATTGCCCTGCGACATCAAGATCGTCGGTCCGCATCCGGACGGGAGTCCCTGGCGGATCGGCATACGGCATCCCCGTCGCCCAGGGGCGGTGATCCAGACGCTCCTGTTGCACACTGGTGCGCTGGCCACCAGCGGCGACTATGAACGCTGCATCGTGTTGGACAGCATGTATTACGGCCACGTGCTCAACCCCAAAACCGGCTGGCCGGTGCAGCACCTGGCCTCGGTCAGCGTGGTCGGCGATCTGTGCATCGTCGCGGGCAGCGCCTCGACGATCGCCATGCTCAAGGAGCGTGAGGGTCCGGCTTGGTTAGAGGCTTTGGGGTTGCCTCATTATTGGGTGGACGTGCAGGGCGAAACCGGCGGCTCGCTCGCGGCCCTAGCACGCAGTGACAAGTAGCCAGCAGGCTCGGCCTTGGCCCAAGTTTTTAATCTGGGCAATTGGCGCGGTACAGCGCTTCTTTCAGTTGTTCGGCTTGAAGCCCCATCGGCAGGCGAGTTTCAAGCTGTCCACGGATCCGTTCTTCATCAAGAAAATGCGTGACGGTGTAGGGCTGTATCTGTCCCCGCCCGAGAAATCCCCGTGTTGAGACTAACTCTCGCATTCCGGGGTCGTGCAACGGGCAGCGCGGCGTCCATTCACGAAATCCCAGACACTGCCGGAGACGAACAGTAGCAGTCCCACGTAAATCCACACCGGCAGCGAAAGCTGGCCCGTCACCAGCAGCAAAAGCCCGATCGTAGCGAGTACGGCACCGATCAATCCAGCCCAGAAAGGAGTGGGGTTGCCATGCCGGTGCGCCGAGCGGTAGAGCATCCAGAGGTTCGCGCCAGTGAAGCCGACGAACAAGGGAATCAGGTAAACGTCATTCAGCAAGAAACCGAGACCCACCGCACCCATGGCGGTCAGTATCGCGGGTATGCCGAGGCAGCAAGCCGCCGCCACACCGGCGCCGAAAAGGGTGGAAACCTGTCCCCAGAGGCTGCGTTGTTCGGATGTCATGGTGATCTCCTGTTACGCAGGGTCAACGCGGGGCGCCTCGGCCAACTGTTCGGCGATGCGCTCGAACGCGCCCAGACGCTTCGCCGCCTCATCGACGGCGGCTTTCAAATCCGCCAAGCGGTGCGCGATACCGGCGGCATCCTGCCGATCGAGCGCTTGCAGCAAGGGCTTGAGATCCTTGATTCCAAAACCGGCGACCCGCCCGGCGCGGATGAAGCGCAACCGGGCGAGCGCCGTCTCATCGAACCGCCGGTAGCCGGAGGCAGTCTGCGCACAGCAGGCGGTCAAGTCTTCCGTCAGATAGTTGTTGACCAGGTGGATGGTCGTGCCGGTCGCCTGAGCCAGTTGCGATAGAGTATAGGTTGTGTCCGGGACGGCCGACTTCACTTCGTGCCGATTGCGCGCACGGGACTTCCGTTCGAGCCGCGCCTGCCATCGCGTCAGGCAGCGGGGGCCACAGAAGTGATACACGTAATCACCGGCCCTATGGGTCATCACGGGGTCGTGCATGACCAATGCGCAGCAGTGGGCACAGGAAATGCCGCTCTTGCGGTTCCGTGAATCGCTATCCAACCCACTCAGCTCCAAAGCCTTTCGCCTTCACCGTCTCCAACAAACGCTCGACGCCGATCTCCTCCCGCGCCTCCACTCGGGCCAGTCCCTCCCCGTAGGACACTTCAGCCTTGACGCTCGGCAGCGCATTCAAGGCGGTTTTCAAGTCCGCAGCACAATGATCGCAGGTCATTCCGGTGATCCGTAAGGTGATCGTCTTCATGGGAATACTCCTCCGACTGGGTTTACCGTTACGCGCAGTCTACCCAGCGTACCTAGGTACGGTGTCAAGTGGAGCGACCTATTCGTTTCCATCGCTGTTTTCGTTGCGTGCGAGCGATTCGATGATAGAGCAACCCGTGGCCGCGCTGCCGCGGCGGCAGGCAGTGATCAGTTCGCCGAGTACGTCGCGGATCGCGGTCAGATCCGCGAGTTTCCGTTCCACCACAGCCAGTTTCCGTTCCGCCAGTTCCCGGGTTTCCTCGCAGTGGGTGCCGTCGCTGAGATCGAGCAGAACTGCCACCTCGTCCAGGGTAAATCCCAACTGCTGCGCCCGTTTGATGAAGCGCAGCCGCATGAGGCTTTCTTTTGGGTAGTGGCGAAAGCTGCCGTATGACCGCTGTGGTGTCGGGACCAGACCGATCCGCTGGTAATAGCGGATGGTTTCCACGTTGACGCCGGCGGCCTGGGCCAGCCGACCGATGGTCATCGGATGTTCAGGCATGCATCAAAACCCTTGACTCCGTACTCAACTACGCACTTAAGCTTACCATCGCCCAATCTTTCCTTGAAGGTGAATTCTCATGATCGAAGACAAATCTGACAAGTTCGCCGAGAGCGAACTTGGGCGCGAAAGTGTCCGAAGGGGACAAACCACGGAAGGTTTGCATCAATCAAAAACTTTGCTCGCCGGTGGCATCGCCGCGGTGTTGGCGTCCGTCTGCTGCGTCGGTCCGCTAGTGTTGGTGACACTCGGACTCGGCGGCGCCTGGGCCAGCAACCTGACCCTGCTGGAACCCCTGCGGCCGATGTTTCTCATCATCGCTGTCGCGGCGCTCGTGTTCGCCTATCGCAAGATCTTCCTAGCACCCGCCGCAAGCTGCGAGCCCGGCACGGTTTGCGCCGCGCCGAACACCCAGGGCACCTACAAGACGGTGTTCTGGGTTGTTACGGCGCTCGTTCTGCTGTCGCTGGGCTTTCCATACTTGGCTCCCTTGTTTTATTAGGAGAATTCCCATGAAAAAATCACTGGTCGCAATCGTTTCTGGTTTGATGCTGGCCTCGTCGCCAGCTTGGGCCGCCGTGCAAACGGTGACGCTGGCTGTGCCGGGGATGACCTGTCCGGTCTGCCCCATCACCGTGAAAAAGGCGCTGCAAAAGGTGGACGGCGTCACCCAGGTGGAGGTCAGTTATGAAAAGAAAGAAGCCGTCGTTTCCTTCGATGATGCCAAGACCACGGCCGAATCCCTGACCCAGGCGACCGCCGGTGCGGGCTATCCCTCGACGGTGAAGGGGGCGGCCCGATGAGTGCCCAGGTCCTGCGCATCAGCGGCATGACCTGCGATTACTGCGCCCGCTCGATCGAGCAGGCGCTGAAGAATGTGACCGGCGTCGCCGCGGCGGAAGTCTCCTATGAGGAAGGTCTGGCGCGGATCGAGACGGCTTCCCCTCTGCCGATCTCGATGCTGCTCAATGCGGTGACCGCCAAAGGCTTCAGTGCGGAACCGTTCGATAATGCTCCGGTAGCTAAGCGTAAGACGGCTGGCTCGGACCTCAACATCGCCATCATCGGCACCGGCGGAGCCGCTTTCGCTTGCGCGATCCGCGCCGCCGAGGCAGGGGCGCGGGTGACTCTGATCGAGGCGGGCACGGTGGGCGGCACCTGCGTCAATGTGGGCTGCGTACCGTCCAAGATCATGATCCAGGCGGCCCATATCGCCCATGCCCAAGCCCATCACCCCTTCGACGGCCTGGACAAGAATCATCCTGTCGTAGACCGTGCCGCGCTGGTCGTCCAGCAGCAGGCGCGCGTGGAGGAGCTGCGCTACGCCAAGTACGAAGGCATCCTGGAATCCAATACCAATCTGCATTTGGTGCGGGGCTTTGCCCGTTTCCTGGACCCTCGCACGCTGGTGGTTGAGAAAAGCGACGGCGGACCACAGCGTCTGCATCCCGATCGGGTGCTGGTCGCCACCGGCGCCTCGCCGTCGATTCCCGACGTACCGGGGCTGAAGGACACCCCCTACTGGACCTCGACCGAAGCCCTGGTGGCCGAAGCGCTGCCCGAACACCTGATCGTCTACGGCGGCTCGGTGGTTGCTCTGGAGCTGGCGCAAGCCTTTCTGCGCCTGGGTTCCCAAGTCACCCTGATCGCCCGTTCCACCCTGCTGTCCAAAGAAGCGCCCCTATTCGGGGTCCATCTCAAAGAGATCCTGGAACACGAGGGCATGCGGGTGCTGCTCCATACCCAGCTCAAAGAGGTGCGCTTCGACCGCCCGAGCGGCATCCGGCGGCTCTGGGACAGACGAGGGGGTGGGCGGTTCAGCGTCGTTACCGGCACCGAAACCATCCGGGGCGACCGGCTGCTGGTGGCGACCGGACGCAGGCCCAATACCGCCGATCTGGATTTGCACAAGGCTGGCGTCAAAACCGGCCAGGGTGGGGCCATCCGGGTCGACGAGCGCTTGCGTACCTCTTCCGAGCATATCTATGCGGCGGGCGATTGCACCGATCAGCCCCAATACGTGTACGTGGCGGCGGCGGCCGGCAGTTGCGCGGCGATCAACATGACGGGCGGCGAGGCGTCGCTGGATTTGACCACCATGCCGGCGGTGATCTTCACCGATCCCCAGGTGGCCACCGTGGGCCTCATGGAGGCGGAGGCCGCCCGGCAAGGCTTCCGCACGGAAAGCCGCACGCTCTCCTTGGACAACGTGCCGCGCGCCCTGGCGAACTTCGATACCCGCGGCTTCGTCCAGCTCGTTGCAGAGCGGGAAACCGGCCGGCTGCTCGGCGCTCAGGTGCTGGCCGCCAACGCCGGGGACGTGATCCAGACAGCGGCGCTGGCGATCCGCCATCAGATGACCATCGACGAACTGGCGAGGCAGCTCTTCCCTTACCTCACCATGGTGGAGGGACTCAAGCTGTGCGCCCAAACCTTCCGCAAGGATGTCAAACAGCTGTCCTGCTGCGCGGCGTGACGGGCCATGGGGAAGACCTGTTCTCACGAACGCAAGGATTGGGTCGCGACGCCCGGCAGCTTCGCACTGGGCTGGGGGCTGCCGAGCCTCGGGCTGGTCGCGGCGATATTCCTCGATTCGCCGACGAAGGCGATCCTGTGGCCGGCCGCTCTGGTGTGGATGGGCATCGCCTGCCTCGCCAATGCCGCCCGGTGTCGGCGGATGCACTGTTACTTCACCGGGCCGTTTTTTCTCCTCATGGCCTTGCTGTCGCTCCTCCACGGCTTCGAGATTGTCGGGCTCGGCCCGCAGGGCTGGACCTGGATCGGCCTCACCGTCGGGGGCGGCGGCGCCGTTTTAGGGTGGCTGCCGGAGCGGTTGGGGGTCGATTCGCGGGTTGTGAACGAGAGGGACACGAACCCTAATCCGGTAAGCTGGCTGGCATGGTGGTATAGAAAGAGGGTTTTTCCCAGGTAACGTTGGCCACTAGGTCTATCAAAATTCTTTGATACCGCCGCGGCAAGATGAACACCCGAGCGCTAATGGAGTTGGTCATCGTGAATCCGGGTTACGATCTCGGTGTCATCCTGCTGCCTGTGTTCACTAGGCTGGTGCTCATGGTCATCACCAGTACTGTGATGACCGCACCAGGACTGCGGATTTGACTGCCCGGGATGGGGCATGCTATTCCGACGGAACAGGATGGTTGAGGTCATAGGGCCTGCGGAGCGTGATCCGCCGATCCGGCTCACGCCACCTTATTATTCGTGCGGATCACGGCGCGTTTTCGCGAAAAGAAAAGCGCGACCTTCATGTCACCTCAACATCGGCGGACAGGATAGCTGCATTGACCTGATCCAGCGCACGGAGTATAGGGCAGGCGTCGACAGGATAGCTTTCGTGAGCGCAGTCCGCGATCAAGCGGTCCAGTGCTTGGGACATGGCGGTCATCGCGCGGATTTTGGTTTCCAACAACCGCCGTTTTTCGACCGCGCGCCAGCGAACGTCGCCACAGCGGGCATCACGCCGCTGTAGGGTCAGGAGTTCGCGGATCTCCGCCAGCGTAAAGCCGCAGTGCTGGGCCTGTTTGATAAAGCGGAGGCGTCGGATGGCCTCCCGGTCGTAGAGCCGGTAGCCATTCCCGCTTCTCGCTACGGGCGCAATCAACCTTTCTCGCTCGTAATAACGCAAGGTGTCCGTACTGACTTCCGTCAGCGCAGCGAGTTTGCCGATGGTGAACATAGCCAATCTCCCAAGAGCAGTTAAACCCTTGGCGTTAAGATCAGAGTCCAGCCCGAGAATTCCTGACGATCTTCCCGGGCTGGCTGTCGGGCTATCACACACGCCCGAGTCCTGCCGCGCGCAGGATCGATTCATCGACCCCGCGGCCCGCGCAATATTCGGCGAGTTGGCCGTCGATCGCCACGGCGGGAACGGACCGGACACCGAGCGCCTTGGCGCGCTGGACCACATTCGGGTCGTTCATGTCGTGCACCGTCACCTCGCACGAGGGGCAGGCGGCGAGTTTCACCCTCTCAATGACCTCTTCGCAGATCGCGCAACCGGCGCTGAACACCTCGATTTTGCGTTTCGTCACCATTTCTACGCTCCTGTTACTGGTTTCGCGGATTTTGACGCCGCGCGTTTCGACCCCTCATCGAGGGGCCGATCCGTACCGCGTCGATAGCAGCCTACACCTTGGAGCTTGCTCAAAGGTCAAGAGGGAGGTGCTAAGGTGTTTACCGGGTGGAAATCCGAGCAAATCCTATAGATACAAGGAGTGAGAGCGACAGAATATCGATTCTCCCCTGATAGCGGTGATCTCTGACGAGACCTTTGTCCCGTCGGATGAGATGTCTTTCAATCCATGATCGACGTGCGGGATTCGTCGGATGTGGGTTTTAGCGGCAGGCGGTTCGCCCAAAGCGCTGAAGAGCCGCGCCAACCCAACCTGACGTTCAACTCATGATGAATAAATCTGGCCCCGCCAAGTTTTTCCGCTCACGGCCTGGTACGGGCAATTTTTCTTAAAATGGAATGATCATCGCCGAAGGTACAAATCGCTTTACAGTGCTCGCACAGATCGTTGAATGGAATGAAAGCGATGGGTACCTCGGCCAGGGCGTTGCGAAAAGCGGGACGGGCCAATTGCGCCATCACTTCTTTCTCGCGGCGATCCGGCGCCACCAGATAAAGATCACACGTGCAGTCGGGAATCGATCGCGCCAAATCCTCCAATCGGAGGATTCCCGAGTAGATGGAGGTGCTTTTCTCGACCTCGAAGGCACCGACGATCTCCCCCGTGTCCGGTTTCAGCCAAAGCACGTCGATCAGGCTCACCGTCTCCAGCACTTCCCGTGGCCAGTCCTTCGGAGGCAGTTCGGGTACGGTGAGCAGCGCGAAGCTTTGACCGTCGTAGGAGCGATGACGGTCATTGCGTGCCACGTGGACTTCGTATTGGAGGGCGCGCCCAATTGTAATCAGCAGATGTTGAATGCGCGTGTGCTCGGATTCTTCACGCTGCTCCTCTACGATCGCCAAATGTCGAGCCTTGGCGGCTTTCTCGGCTTTGGCCTTCTCCGTCGCGAGGACGGCTTCGGCATTGCCCCGCATCGGTAACCGCCCCGAGCCGATTTCATACAGTAAACCCGCAAATGCGCCGAGATCTTTAGAGAGCTGGTTACGCACCTTGTCGTTCGCCTGGATGATGGTTTCGCGCATGGCGAGATAACTCTCCCAAGAGCCGAGTTTCTTCTTGTCCGCGAACAGGGCGTTGAAGCCGTTGACCATGGCGGTATTGAAGGGCGGCACGATGGTGGGATGCAAAAAGTACACGATATTGGCCACCGCAGGTCCCAACCCTTTGATCCGGGCCGCAGCCAGACGGCTCATTTCAGCCAATACCCGATCCGCCTGCGTGGTGGTGAGACAGGCGTTGAGGAATGCGCCAAACGTGCGCTTGTTCGCCTCATTTTCGTAGATGTCGGGAATGCGGAGCTTGGGTTTCCAGTAGAACGGATGGGCCGCGCCTTCAAAGACCTGCTTCTGTTCGGTGATCGCGGTCAACACCACCTCTAAGGAGGAACCTTTGAAATCGTTTCCGAAAGTCCCATCGGCGATGCTGTCTACGACATCGCGCACCCCGCGCCGTATGGTACGGAAGGCCTTCATGCGCGCTTCCCCGTTGATGAACCAGGTGTTGTACACCGATTCCTGATCGGCCTTGTAGCGGTCGATCAGTTCGATCAATGTTGAAGTCTCCATCACACCCCATTTTTACTTTGCAGATCAGCAGCTCTTTATTTTAGTGGGTCCCGTCATTCGATGCCGTATCAGTTGAATCTCAGGTCACCCTAATCCAGCCAAAGTAGAAATGTCATGTCGGCTGCCAAATAGCCAAATTAGAAGTGTCGCCACCGGACGAAAGCGAGGGGAATGTCGGATCCGCCTTGCTTTCAGATTCGCTTTTGGGTGTGTGCCAGATAGACGTTCAAGGCTACCGCGATCACCCCCCAGGCAATCGGCATGGCTTGCGGGGGCACGGGAAATGGGAAGGTCAGCCCGAGCAGAAGCACATATAACGTGCCGAGCATGGCGAAGAAGCTGTAGCGATGCGCCAAGGGACTCGAGTAATCGAAGTTCGATTGCTTGATCCTGCGCTGGGCCAGGCCATCCACCGCAAACGGCACGACGGCCGCCAGCAGGAATGGCCACCAGGAGAGCAGCAGAAAGAACCGGCGCATCGACTGGTAGACGCTGTCCCAGAGCACCTGAAGCCTGGCTTCAATGAAGGGGAACAGGCTATCTCTTCCCACGTCCTGGAATCCCGCCGAATGCTGACGCTCCTGTTCGCTGGGGATGAAGTAGCGATAGACGCTTTCCCGGGCGCCAGTACGCACGAACAGACGGTCGAACCAGCCCGTGGCGGTCTCCCGAATTTCGGCGTCTTTCCCGGCACCAAGATACTCGACGATCATCTGGTCCTCGGTGCGCTGAACGCTCTTGAGCCAGTCGTCGGACACTAGGGCGGCGACGAAGATCACTTCGACCAGCCAGAACACCAGGCTCAACAGGAGGTTACGCGGCATTCCGGCTCTCATTCATTTCCTCTTCGCCCAGGGTTCTCTGCAGATGCGAGGGGACGAGCCGCCGAATCAGCTCGGGCTCCCTGGGATGATCGGCCGGCACTCGGGTTCTCAGCTCGAACATCAGCGCACCGAGAAACGATTCCAACCGACCTCTGTCCGATACGGTGCGGTCGTGCAGGGCGACCCGGTAGGCGTTGAGCGCAGCCGACAGGCAGCATTCGATCACTCGATCTCGGTTCTCCGTTTCGGGCATCTGTTGCATGATGTAATCGATGGCGTTTCGGCAAACGTCCTGCGTACCCGGCCAGTCGATTTCCAGCACCGCCATGATCTTGCGCTCGCGGGCATGGCGGCTGCGCCAGGACTGTAGGGGATCGGATGGGTTCGCAATGTTCTGTTTCGTGTCTTCATTCATGGTCGGTTGGTTTCCGCGTCGAGGCGCGACCGCAACACCGGCAGGCGGCCCTTGACGATCCGCCCCCCGGAAAGCTTCGCGATGTAGTGAAGATCGGGCAATTGCCCGAGCAATTGGGGCGCGAACAAGTCGCCCTCTTCCTCCATCAGGCGCTCGCCGATGTTGCCGGAGAACACCGCCGGGTTGGTGGAATGGGTCGAGACGCCCTGCGTACGCATGATGTACTTCAGTCGCGTCTTCGGCAGGTTATCGGTGATGTATTCCTGGGTTTCCGCGTCCATGATGCGCAGCGCGATGAGATTGTTGACGTTGCCCAGGATCTGGCGCGCCTTGGGCTCGGAACCGGTGCGCGCCGAGAAGTCGGCAAAGGTCTGGGTGGCGATGAACAGCCTGAATTTCGCCCCGCGCCCCTTGTTCAGGAGCTGAATACACGGATCGTTGATGACCTCGGCCGCTTCGTCGACGAAGATGTTGACCGGCCGGTTGTTGACACCGTAGTTGTAGCGATCGCCGGCCACCGAGGCCAGGTCCGCCAGCAGGATGGAGCCGATGGCACTGCCCACCATGCCGTCAGACAGCGAATCCAGGCCGATATAAGCCACCTGGGCGTTGTGGATGATCCGCGCCGAGTCGGTGATGAGGCGAGGATCGTCCACGTCGCTGGGGTCCGGGGACAGCAAGGGTCCGAGCGTGCCCGAGGTCAGCATGTTCATGATCGGGAGGAGGGAGGCCACCATCTTGCCGAAATGGGTGCGGTCGTGTTCGAACATCGAGATCAGGCCTTCGAGGTCCAGGTTGGGATGGTTGGCCTGAACCGTTTCCCGGTAAAACCGGACCAGAGCGGCCGCACGAGCGTCCGCATCCCTGCTCTTGATGGAAGCGCGGGTGCGCCAGCTTTCGTCCAGCACGTGATCGAAATACCGCTCCAGGGCGCGGGCGACCAGCGTCCCCGGCCCTCCCTCCAGATAGCGCCTGAGCTTCACCAGGGTGGGCCGCTGTTCGATGGCGAACAGCCCCTGAACGATATTGTCGAGGGATTTCTGGCCGAACGCCTTGAAGGGATCCGACGCATTTTCCCCGGGAATCACCGTGGCGATGCGGCTCGCGACTTCCGAGGAGCGGTTGAAGTTGCGCAAGGGATCCAGGCGAACGCTGTCCTCCGGAAAGGCCGGATGGAAATAGACAAAGCGCTCGGGATGTCCGATTAGCCGACAGGCGCGTTCGGCGCACCACTTGAGATCCTTGTCGCCCTTCGGGTCAATGACGATGACTGCTTCCTCGCGCAGCACCGCCTGGGTCACCAGGGTGTCGAACAGCCGCGTCTTGCCGGCGCCGGTGGTGCCCACGATCAGGGTATGACCCGCCGTGTGGGCGATCGGCTGGAAAACCTCTTCTTCTTTGGTTTCCAGCCCATGCACCCACGTGGCGCCCATGCGCTCGTGATCGATCGGAACGATGTCCGAGGAATCCCGCTTGAGGATTTCATAGGCGAGCTGGGCGTGCCGTTGGCCCCAGTCGAATCCCCAGCCGAACCAGATCTTGTCCGGATACTCGCGCACGCTCCGTTGAAGTTTTTCAACGTCCAGGTACTCGAATTTGAATCGGCGCAATCGGTGCTTGCGGTACCAGACACCCACCGCGGCCGGCAGTCGCCAAGCGGCCATCGTTCCGCACAAGACGATCAGCCCAAGGAACGGCGCCATGGGCAGACCCGACCAGCGCGCCGCCAGATAAGCCAGACCCATGCCGAATATCCAGCCGGCGATAGCCTGGGTTTCAAAATTGGATCGCCAGGGCAATTGGTAGTCGTAGTCGCTTTTCACGTTACGACTCGTTACGGACCTTCAGAATGCTGTTGCCTTCCAGTTGGGTCTCGGAATGACGATGGAGGGCGATGATCAACCTGGATCGGGTAAGCCCCGGATGAAGCTCCACATACCAGTCGATGATCGTGTACGGCACCGACAACCATTCCAGGGACTCATCCACCGGGCACGGCAAATCTTCGCGCTCCCGGATCCGCCGGATGAGGTCGTCGGCCGGCCCCGTTTCGGATTTCCTGTCCAGGGTTTGTGCGATTACGCTCCGCGGCGCCTGGGTTCGTTCGGGAAACTTGATAGGTTCTTTCGGCACCGATTTCGGTTGCTCGATCGGCGTCGGCGGTGTCCCTGATTCGGCTGTGGCCTGAGCCGCTCTTGTAGGAGCGATGCGCTTGGTTTTTCCGGGGGCTGGTGACTTCTTAGACTCGGTCGCGGTGTTGGGTAACTCGTTTTTACGCGCACGCGGCGCGGTTACGGCAGGTTTATGGGCTTTATCTGCCGCGATATCAGAATCGCCAGTGAGGGCCAGCCAGCATCGGCTCGCTTCCCGATTCAGCATCACCCCCCGGATGCCGTCGATCTCACGAATCTTCCGCATAGGTGCAAGCACATCGGTCTCGATCCAGCCGGCTTCGTCGAGAAGCCGGAACGATTCGCCGGGATCCTTGCCGAGCTTCCGGGCCAGATCCGGGTGAGGCAGGAATACGCATCCGTCGACGATGCGCATAGAGATGGCCTGAGGTTCTCGATATGCATCGATGGCAGCACGCAGCCACCCGCCGGCGAGGCCTTGAGATGCCAGCCAGTTAGCGGCTTCCGTTTCTAACTCATTCCGCTTGCCGCCCAATCGCAAACGGTCGTCCTGGGAGCACCAGGACGACCCTTCCAATTCGGACGGCTTGTTCGACGGGAGAAATTGTTCGTGAGCAGGGTTCGGCTGATTTTGCTTCTCGTCCGGCTTAGATTTCGTGCTCTCTGAATTCGCCTGTTTCGTCCGCTTGCGATCGGAGCTGGAGCTGCCAGCACAACTGGCTTGTTCCTGAGCGGACTTTTCTTCGGTCAGTTGAACAAACACGGCATCATTGGCGATGTTTGGTTTGCCATGATCGGCAGGTTTGGTCTCGGACGTCGGCGAATTTGTTTCACTCTCTGAGTGCGAAGGTGTGGCCGTATCGTTCAGGCGTACCGACGTCAGCCGTTCCTGGGTAGGTTCGATCCGATGAGCGAGTTTCAGCGCCTCCCCCCCGGACAGGGCCGTGTCTTTTTCCGTTTCGTCCAGCAGACGGCCATCGACGGCGACAGGCGGTTCGCCGTTGTAGATCAGTTCGGGCGAGGACAGCCTGAGCATGTAAAGGGCGACGTCCAGTTCCGCCGGTGCCATGCGCCAATAGCGGTAGTTTCTCCCATCCTGAGTTCTGCGCGGAATCGCCAGTCCTCGCTCGATAAGAATGTCGGCAAGGGTGTCGGGGTCTCGCGGGATACCGGGAATCCTGTCCTTGGCCAGCAGCTCGCAAATTTCCTGAGCCCCCGCCTTCCAGACGACGTACAGACCCTCGTCGAATCGCCACACCCGGGCGCCCCGCGTGTTTGCATTCCATCGTCCATTGCCGATCAGCCTTCGCATAGCATCGAGCAGGTATTTTTCGACCGGCACGCCCAGGGAGGAATCTACCGGGAGATGATTGGCCTTGAGGTCGCGCTCCACGCTCTTGCGGTCGGCGTCGACCACCAAGGTATGAAACATGGCTCCCCGGTCAATGCCGGCGATCGCTTCCAGCATGGCCTGCATGATTTCGGGACCGGTTTGCGTGAGGTAGGTCAAGCACTCCGGGGTCAACACGCGCTCGGTCACCAAAACCGAGAATTGCTCATGACGCTGGTGGCGCTTGTCCCGCCAGCGCAGGAAATACCGATCCACATCATTCGCTTCGGCCCAGTCGGTCAGGTTCTCGAGGTAGGGGTTCCATTGGGTCTTGCCCTCCCTGTCCAGGATGGCGAGATCGGACACCGGTTTCCCGATGTCGTGCAGCAACCCGGCCAGGCACACGGCCAGACGCCAGCGGGGCTCCTGCCCCTTGCGCTCCAAAGGCGTGGAGCCGGCTCCGAACAGTACCCCCTCCGAAGCCAGGGCCGCCCAGTAGCCTACCTCCAATCCGTGACGGAACAGGCCGCCGGCGCCGCGATGATGATGCGCTTCCGAGGCCGGCAACAGATGCGTGAAGGCGGCATAGCGTTCGACGACCGGCATGACGATGGCCTGAAACTCCTCGCGCGGCAGCGCCAAGGTGTGCCGGATGGCATCCACCAGCTCGGACTGGGTGGCGAGGATGCGTGCTACGGACGCCGCGGGGAGCCCCTTGGCGAAGGGCGGGTAACGAGGAATGTCCTCGTCGGCGACGGATGCCCATGTGGGAGCCGGCGGTTTTCTGAAAAAAGCAAACAGGGATTTCATAGCGGCATAGTTTGCCATCGGAAAAAGATGGGGGAGCCGCGATAGATTCGCCTAGGGTGAATCTTTCCGAACACCGCGGTTTTCGTGGACTTTTAAGCTGTCCTGGTTTCGTTTCAGGACAGCCAAACCATGAACAAATCCCGCTTTGCCATACCGTTACTGGTCATCGTCTCGTTTCTGCCCGGTTGCGCCACGCCACGCCCTGCTCCGGAAGCCTCCCAGACCGTCATCCAGTCGTTGATGCCCCACAAGCCGGACCAGCCCTGGCGGCTGGGTGTGTCGTGGCTCTCCGGAGGCCTCGGCGGGGCGGCCCTTCGGTCGTCCGGTTTCGAGCACGTCGTGCGCAAGAAAATACCTCAGCGTCCGCTCCAGGTGGCTTCTCTACAACCTGTAGAAATCACTCCGCTAACCATGTCGGGCTATACGGACGAGGAAGTCGAACGTGCCTGGCGGAAGTTCTGCCGAAATCGACTGGGCATGACCAAAAGGGATCACCGGATCATCCGGGATACCCCGATTCCCGGTTGGTTGATCGGGAATTGCCATACCGCCAATCTGATGAAATGAAGTAGGGACATGCCGCTATGGGTACGCTTTCGAGTGATGTGTTCACCTCGTTTGTCTCCAGTCTGGACGAGATAAACGTATCGACCCTTCGGCGAGTTTGCGAAGCCTTGTTCGACGCCGACGACGAGCACCGGGAATTTTTTTCGCGACGGACCCTTCTGCTCTCCGCCGACGGAATAGAGGTCCGGTTTCTCGGCGTGCAACTAGACAAAAGCGACTTGGACTTGTGGTTGGCGATTGCTCGCAGAGCGAGGACATCCACTCCAGACTTCCTTATCTCGTTCAGCGCCTCCGATGTGCTCCACGAGCTGCAACGCCATACAGGAAAGCAAGATCACGCATGGCTCAGGGAAGCAATGGCCCGTCTCGCTGGGGCGGGGATCAAGATAACGCTCGGGCGGCGACACACGTGGTTCTTGAACGGTTTTCTCAGCTATCGGGCTGACGAACGGCGGGGCCACTATGTCGTGATGCCATCGCCTCCTCTCCTCAAGCTGTTCAAGCATCCTGTTTTCCCTCGTGATTGCGGCGCGCGCCAGTGATGTTCACCGACGACGATCCGAATCGGGAGGACAGGGACACAGCGTCCGATTCGGACAACGACCCTCGCGTCTCGATTCAGCCGCCGTCGGAATCCGTTTCGCGGCAGCTTACTCTCTTTCAAACGTTCTATGCTCCGGCAAATCAACGCCACCGGATGTCCAACGTTATCGAGATCTGGGACGCCGCCCCCAAATTCGCGACTCCTCGCCGACGCGCCGACGTAACCGACAACCCGGCTGTTTTTCTGGAACGAACATTTAACTTCAGAGGTACGCGGTTTCAGGTAACGGTCGCCCCCGCACTCATCAAGGAATCTGCCGGCCGGAATGTATACCGCTTCCCCACGGCGCGGGAGGAACTGGTCGAGGACGCCCTGCGCAAGATCGCCGTGCAGCAGCATCTCGGATTCGTTGGAACCCTCGAGGCCAAACCGATCGTGGGTGTTCGTTTCTCACTCAAGATGCTCCGCCGTGAGCTGGCCAGGCACGGGCACAGCATCAAACACGCCGACTTAGTGGACTCCTTGATGATCCTGTCGGGAAGTGTGGTGAATATCACATATGCCGGACGCCGTACGGCGCTTCACCGTAACACGATTCTTTCCAATCTCGCCGCCATCAGCCGTGAGGATTATTTGAGGGATCCACAAACGCTGTGGAGTGCGCATTTCCATCCCATGGTCGCCAGTAGTCTTTCGGCGGTGACTTACCGGCAGTACGATTACGAAGCCACGATGTCCTATCGATCCTCCCTGGCCCGATGGCTCCACAAGTACCTCGCGGCCGTCTTCGTGAATGCCGGGATGACGCAGCCGTGCAGGATCATGTTGTCGGAAATAAGAGATGGCAGTGGATTGGTCAATCGCGCCACCGTTCGCCACCAAGCCAGAGATGTCGAAAACGCGATTAACGAACTCATTTCCTCGTCGTATCCGATCGTTCGGTCTTGCCATCGCCACGTTGTCCTTGAGGGCCGTGGCATCGTTGATGTGACTTACACCCTCCAACCCACACCGGAATTCGTGAAACTGGTCATCGACTCCAATAAACGCCAGAAGGATGCCAAATCATTGGCGGCGGGCAACTCTGCACGCTGAGGAGTAGGTGGGTACTCTGATGCCCTGAAGTGGGGACTCTGGCGCACGGAAGTGGGTACTCCAGCGACCGATAGCGAAAGTTATCCACAGATCGAAGAGAATTTGGCGATCTGACGTGGGCACTCTGGCGCACGGATGAGCTCCAAAGTGGGTACTCCAGGGCACGGTGACCCCAAAGAGTGGGCTCTCTGGCGCACGGAAGTGGGTACTCTGGAGCACACTTCATCCAATAAAACACCCAGGGTGAGTACTTTGCGGCACGGAAGTGGGTACTCTGGGGAACGCTCATTTTTGTAAGCAATTGTTTAGCAATTTATTTTTTGCTCTTTTTTGATCTCTCCTTTTTTTCCTTATTCCTTTATTTCCTTTTTCTCCTTTGGGATTCCGTGGATAACTTTCGGGTGATTCGATGCGATCCGGATAACCCGGAATCCGCGAAAGACGAGTCCGTCCTGGGCACCGTCAACTAGCGCATGGGCAAAGGTGCCATGCGTTTGACCGGACAGTGACGCGAACAACGCTGGAAGGTCAGGTCCGAGCACAAATCGCCGTGCTATACGACCCGTTGGGATGTGCTGGCGGTGGCCTAGGCTCGATAACTACCGGAAGTTTTCTGGTTCCGTAAGAGTTTCAAGATAGAAGCACCTGGCTTATCCAACTGATCCCCAGAGAGGCTTGTAACGACGTTGTCTTTACGAAGTGTTATAGTAGTTCCAAGTGGAGGTATCGCCATGACCATGACTCACTCTCAGACCACCAAGCGTGAGAGCCTGAATATCCGCATCAAACCGGAAGACCGCGGATTGATTGACCGAGCCGCCAAGCTTTTGGGCAAGAATCGAACGGATTTCATGCTCGATGCCGCCCGTCGCGCCGCCGAGGAGGCTCTGCTCGACCGCACCGTGTTCGTGGTGAGCCCCGAAGCCTATGCCGAATTTCTCGCGCGTCTGGAGGCGCCGCCGCAACCCAACGAGCGCTTGCAAAAAACCATGCAGACGCCCGCGCCGTGGGAGTGAGCATTGCCGCTTCTGGCTCCTCAACCGCTCGCGGAACACCATCGAACGGAAGGCTTCACTTCGGGCGTCGCTTCCCTGGATGACTGGTTGAAGCGCCGGGCGCTCGCCAATCAGGCCAGTGGCGCCTCCCGGACTTTCGTGGTCTGCGACGACCACCGGGTGATCGGGTATTACGCCCTCGCGGCCGGGGCGATCAGCGTTCAGGAGGCTTCAGGCCGGTTTCGGCGCCATAGGCCCGATCCCATTCCGGTCGCGATCCTGGCGCGCCTCGCCGTGGATCAGTCTTACCAGGGTCAAGGGATCGGGCGAGCCCTTTTCCGTGATGGCGCCCGACGGGTGATGCAGGCGGCGGATACGATCGGCATTCGCGGCATCGTCGTCCACGCCATTTCCGAGGAAGCCAAGGCGTTTTATCAAGCGATCGGCTTTGATCCATCCCCGGTCGATCCCATGACGCTCCTGGTGACGTTAAACGATCTTCGCGCCGCACTGGCCGAGTGAAACGACATACCATGTTAAGGAGGGCAGAATGCCGTTTCTAATAGGGCTGGCCAGGAACGAGCCAGACAGGTTCTCGGCGGGGTGGAATGGATGCTGCTGTCGCCGCGTAACCGGAAGGCTTTCTCTGCGGCCTTGGACAATACCGACAAGCCCCGTCCGAAATGGTCTGCCGCCCTGCAACGGCATCGTGAATGGCCATCCGAACGTGGAACCTCGTGACGGTCGATTGTCCGGTGGCTACCGGCCATAGATTCGTAGTGAATCCCTCGCGAACTCGAAAATGGGGTTGGTGGTTATTCTGCGGATTGAAAGGTTCCCTCAGGGTACGCTGCGGTACGCCCTTATTCTTCAGAAAGCCGCCAATCTGATCGACTTCTTGCCTCGGGTTGCAGCGACGTAGTACACGTTGATTTCTTCCCTGAGCTTCACCGGATTCACGTCGCCCTTGTCCGAGTTCAGGATCTTGGCCAGATCGCTTCGAGTGGCGAAGTCGTCCCCCACCATTTCAACGCAGTCGTATTCCTGGCCCTTGGCTTTGTGGGTGGTCGTGAAGATCAGCTCCGCCCGTTCCTTGTCCACCAGGCGCGCCTTGATCAGCCGGTCGAAGTCGTACAGCTTGGCGCCGTAACGGGAAACCAGGTCGATCATGACCTTCAGACCCTGATTTTGAGTGTCCTCGGCAAAGCGTTTTACTTCGTCGAATGCCTGGAATTTCTTGATCAGCGAGTCCTTGATCTTGTCCCGCTTGCCCTCCTTGAGGTACAGGAGACCTGAGACCCGCGCATTCATGAACGCATAGCCGGAATATCCGCCTTCGAAATGCATGGATTTCGCGCCGTCGTACAGCCGTTCCAGTACGGCGTGGAACAATGACATGTTGCTGCGGGCGATCACGGCGAGCGGATATGGGTCCTGGTAGGCGCGCCTGCCGAACCGGGTGTCCATGTCCATTCCTGTCATCCTGAATTCGGGCTTCTCACCCAGAAGCTCGTAGGCCTCGTTGACACGCTGGCTGATGTGCCGGGCGAGGCCGTCGCCGAAACGAAAGGTCTGGCTGAGCCGGAGGCTTTTTCCTTCAACCCTGTCCAGGGAATTGACGGCGTGGCGGAAGGCATAGATCTGCTGATAGGAATCGCCAACAAATATCTGTCTGGCGTATTCCTGCTGGCCGACGATGGACAGCATGACGCCGGATGTGTCCTGCGCCTCGTCCACCAGGATAACGTCGTAAGGCAAGCGGACCTTGGCGAACTGAAACATCTTGAGATAGAAGTCGTGTACCGCGGGGGTTTGGCGGTTTTTCATGTCGGAGAGAATCTCCCGTACGAGACCGACCATCTCATCCCCTTGCCTCGCCAGCAACGACCGAATTCGATCGCCCGGCCCAGCGGCGGCCTCGTAAAAGGCCAATAAATCGGTGTCCAACCGGGTGACCTCGGAGTTGAGGTAGTAATTGACAAGGTCTTTCAGCAGCCACGCGTAAACCATCGCCTCATCCGTACCTTGATCCAGGACGGGGACATACTGGTCCAGGATTCGCCATTCGTTGAGGTCGTTTTCCAACTCATAGCGGCGCCCGTCGGCATGGCGGTAGGCCAGACCGTGGATCGTGGTGGCCGTGAGGTTGCCAAGGGACTCCGCTTGGGCTTTCCTCCGCACTTCGTCCGCCACAGACCGGTTATAAGCGAGATAGAGAATCCGCGAGCCGGGACGGTGTTTTGCGAACTCCAGCAGCGTCGTGGTCTTGCCGCTGCCGGCGACGGCATTGACCTTGAGAACCGGATCGTCCGATTCCACCACGGCGCGTTGTTCTTCGGTCATCGACCGGACGAGCGAATCCTTAGGCACTGATTCCCTTTCAGGGTGAGACTTTTTTCAACAAGCGCAAGTCGGTCACCAGCTCCAAGGGTCCCCCGATCCGGATCCGGGCGAAGTCGGGGTGTTCCGGGTTCAACAGGTAGTTGGTTTCGGCCGGGATCACGGCGCTCGGGACGGCCAGCACGGCACTGGTACCACCCTGTACCCAATCCGCCCCGCGTTTCTGCAGTTCCCCTCTTGCTTCCGGGCTCCGCCAGTCCGGCGGAAGCTGATCGACCGTGATCCGATCGACAGCGAGTTCATCCGGTATGTAGGCGGGAATCAGCACATAACGGGCGCGGAGGGGTTCGTCCTGCACCAGAATTTCCAGCACGGCGAGAGCCTGGCTTTCCGCCGTGTACACCAGCGGCACCCCCTTCGGATTCCACCGGCCGCCATACCGGCGTGCGCCTTCGCCGGTAAAAGACCTATCGGCCAAGCGGGCGGTGACGATCCGCCACCCGGTGGGCATCAGGCGAACACGCCCTGCTCAATCCGGCCCAAGGTGTCCAGGACCCACTCGGCGCCAATTTCGGTGTCCACCAGGCTCAGCGGCGTCTGGCCCGAGAGCGAGGCGTTCGTCGCTTTCAGCCAGTCCACCGCCGTGTCCAGGTTCTCGAAGACTTCCTCAGCGCGCTGCACCACCCGGGCCAGGCGGACGAGTTTCGCCGATTCCTCGCTGGACAGCGCCCCTTCCCGCTTACGCCGGGCGAGCGTGCGCTCGGGAATCCCCAAGGCCTGGGACAATTCCGCCTGGGAAATCCGTAAGGCTTTCACCAAGGACTCCACCGCCGCCGCCGAAATGCCCCGGCGAATGACCGACACCCAGTCCAGCGGCGAGCGCGGCGATCTCTGCAGCACGGAAGCCCCTCCGAGCAAGGCCTCGGCGCTCAAGAAATCGGGTACCGTCGATGTTGCGCCCATAGATCACCCAATGTGCCATTTGGCATCCATTATACTGCCCTTTGGCTGCCACCCCTAATGCAATAGGACCACCGGGATAGCGGCAGCCGTTCCCCGGCGAAGGCCAACCTGCGGATCCGCCTCGTACCCATGCTGTTCGGCTGATTCCGGAAGCATCGACATGGGGCAATCTCATTCAGCCTTCTTTCCGCGGGCCCTGGGTCACTCGCCCTCCTCATCCCTATGAGCGTCACTACCAGCATGGATTCCCCGATTTACGATCATCTCCGCCGTAACCGCCTTGCCGCCGGTTTCCGATTCGTAGGCGATGAGCGAGTCCCGGATCCGGACGAGTAGTGCCTGGCGCTTGCGGATGTCCGCGAAGACTTCCTCCGTTTCCCGAACCAGTTCGGCGATCCAGTCAGGCTCGTTTTTCAACGCCTGATCCAGGGCATAGCGATGGCTCCGCCGCCCCTTGCTGAATTGCTTCTTGGCGACGAAGCGTCCGCTGCCGCCCAGCCTACCCATCTCGTACCACTCGATGCTGAAACCGCCGGTTTCGCGCGCACGCAGCCTCACGCCGACACTTCCCTGGGCATACCGTTTTTGATGGGTTCGGCCTTCCTTCAGTCGGCGCCAGTAGTCATCCACGAGCAGTTGGGCCTCGTCCTGCAACTCGCGCAGGGACGTGGCCAGCCAAGCGCATACGGAGGACGGAATCCGCTGAATCTCTGTTTTTTCCCTTTCTTTATTCGCATCTGCGGTCATGTCGTTTCCCAAATGCTTATTTGTTGGGATTTGATGGCTTCGCCCCAACGGAGGGGATTGCGAAGAAACCCGCGGGACGATCTCTCGATTCGAATGGGTATGCCCTTAGGAAATTTTTGACCGTAATCCCAACACAGTGTTGGGATTTTATGGCCAGAAAACTTCTGCCTCCTATCATCCGCTTACCCCCTATGACGATTCGACTGTTTCTGAATCGATTGACTATCGCGCGGCACATGCCTCTTTAACGTATCGCCACTCAAATCCCAATATTCATTTGGGATTCGCGGCTTGCTTTTCTGTTTTGTTCATTCCGCGCTGTCTGCGGCATGCGGTTCGCGCATGTCGAACTGGGAACGACCCGAATCTATCACCCACATAACATCGCCTGTACCCGAAAAAGTTGCTCATTTCAGCAATCTTTTTCGACACATCCCCCACCGAAATCCGGGTAGATTGCCCACCAGTCCTGCTGAGATCTTGGTGAATACCCGGCAGACCAAAGTCCGCACGCGCAAATGCAAATTGTCCCCGAGTAGCCCTATGGCGAACCCGGTTCCAGGACTTGGGGCGAGTTTTCGGGGTGTTGCCGTATCTGTGTAACGCCCGTGCAGTTGCCGTGTACCAATACCGATCTTTTTATCCCGGCGATAGGGTCCGGGAGGGATGAAACCATGTTTGTACTTGGAATGGATATTGGCTATTCGAATCTGAAGTTGGCCATGGGGGAAACCGGAAACGGTCCCGCCGTATCGCTCTACCCGGCCGGCGCGGCGCCGATCGATCGGCTGCCGGAGTCGATTGGCAAACAAGAAGACGCCCTGCGGGTCAGCGTCGATGGCGGAATTTGGGCGGCCTGCGTGAATCCGGGGAAATTCGCCACCTGGAATCGAGCACTGCACCAGGAGTACGTGCAGACGGCGTCCTATCGTGCCCTGTTTCATGCGGCGCTGTTGTTGTCCGAGCGGGACACGGTGGACTTGCTGGTGACGGGGCTGCCGGTCTCGCAATGGCTGGAGCGTTCGCGACGGGACGCCCTGGGCGAGCGTCTCGCTGGAAAGCATCGCGTGACCTCCAGGCGCGAAGTGGAGGTCTCCGCCGTCCGGGTCGTACCTCAGCCGATTGGCGGCTATCTCGATCTGCTTTGGTCCAGCCAGGCCGTCTCTGTCCTGGAAGAAGGCCGCGTGCTGGTCATCGACCCGGGGTTTTTCTCGGTCGACTGGGTATTGGTGGAAGAGGGCGACATCCGGAGGTCGTCCAGCGGGACCAGCCTGGAAGCGATGTCGGTGTTGCTGGAACAGGCGAGCCAGTTAATGGCTGACGAGCACGGCGGAACGGCGCCCGTGGAACGCCTGGAAGAGGCGTTGCGAATGCAAAGGGATCATGTGCTGCTGTTCGGGAGACAGGTTGAAATATCACCTTACCTCCTGCAGGCGGCCGAGCGGGTGGCGCCGGTGGCGGTCGAGGCACTGCGCCAGTCGCTCCGCAAGGAATCGGGAAGCGTGGATGCGGTTCTGCTGACCGGCGGCGGCGCGGCGCTTTACGAGCCCATCGCCAAAAGCCTGTTTCCCTCCAACCCGATCTTCGTCCCGGAACAGCCGGAGCTCGCCAACGCCCGCGGCTTTTACTACTTCGGGTCTGAGTGATGCGGATCGTCGTCAAGTTTCCGAGTCGGGCTTACGCCGAACTGGTGGCCGATCTCGAACAAATGCCCTCGCGGGAGCGCGCCGAACGCTTGAGGCTGTTGGCGAGCGTCGGGATGACAGTCCTGCGTTCCAGTCAAGGGCTGCCTGCGGATGATTTCCTGTCCCAGGATTCCAGGTCCGATAGCAGGGATACGTCGGCCAAAAGAGTGGAGACGGGGTTCCATCGGGTTCGCGACCGCTTGAAACAAGGGATACTGGGATGACCGACTCCAAACAGATGCACCTCACCCACTCTGAACCTGGGCGACTTCAGACCGCATATAGAGCGGCTCTCCTGATCGCGCAGGAAACGCTCAAATCCTTGGACAGCCGGCGCGGCGTCGCGGCGGCCCTCATTCTTTTTCTGTCGAGCTCGCCAACTTGGTGCGGAGAGACACAAACCAGGAGCGTGAGCCAGGCGGCCGTGCCTTTCGAGGCAAGAAACAAGACGGCAGTCCGGGAGACCCTTCGAAACACGCTCTGGTGGAGCGTCGCCGAGGAGCGTGGGCTGGATCCCTACATCCTCTACGCCGTGGCCTTGGTCGAATCCGCCAAAGTCGACCACCGCCTGGCGACGCCCTGGCCCTGGGCGCTCAACAGTCAAGGCCGGCCGGTCCTTCCGTCCTCGCGGCTAGAGGCCCGAGAGATTCTTTCTAACACCATGGCCAGAGGCATTCGCGCCATAGACGTCGGCCTGATGCAAGTGAATATCCGGTGGCACGGACATCGAGTCCGCCAACCCGAAGACTTACTGGATCCGGAAATCAATATCCGGGTTGGCGCCGATGTGCTGGCCGACGCGATCCGCTCGGCACCGGGCGATCTCATTCTCGGGATCGGGCGTTATCACGCCGGTTGGCATAAGGATGCTCATGCCTACCGCTACGGACGACGGGTATTGGCCGTCGCCCAACAAATCCGCTGGCTACTTTGATGATGGGATTCAAGCCATAGCCCACATCAATCCGCCGCAAAAGCGGCAGGAACGATTTTTGTACGGCACACGACTAGCCCCCGAAAGGGTGCGGGTGGGATGGCCCGCGCGAAACCCCTCCGGATTTTAGACACAGGTGTGCGCTCGCCTGTGAACGCGGTGTTCACGGGTAAGGATAGCGGTGCCCTGCATCGTTTTCTGTGATCAATTTCACCCCTGAGGGGGCTATAGCGATAAGGTGTGTTAATGGATTTCCTGATTAGCGACGAAGTTCAGTACAGGCTCACATAGTGAGCCGCTAGGGTCCTTAGACTATGGGCATCTATCACAAGCGGGGTGTCCCATGCCTATGAACCGGGTGCAATTTCAAAAGGGTTT